>Ga0210040_10000081_pt1 | contig 204680 bp, 161 predicted proteins | sample CryGeyCG12114_NA_FD_185462 | JGI IMG/M metagenome (GOLD analysis project Ga0210040, IMG submission 185462) | Groundwater microbial communities from aquifer - Crystal Geyser CG19_WC_8/21/14_NA (SPAdes) (version 2) | ecosystem: Environmental > Aquatic > Deep subsurface > Groundwater | place...
CCACCACAATGAAAGCAGCCCGCTTCCACGCCAAGTCCGACATCCGCATCGAAACGATCCCCGACCCGCCACCTCCCGGTCCCAACGAAGTAACGATCGACGTCCACTGGGGCGGCATCTGCGGCACCGACCTACACGAATACATCGTTGGTCCGCGCGTGATCAATACAGCATCGCGACCACACGGACTCACGGGCTCCTGTCTTCCGCTCACGCTCGGCCATGAGTTTTGCGGACGTGTGTCGGAAGTCCCTGAGGGCTCCAAGCTGCAGGTTGGGCAGGCGGTGATGGTCGATCCGCGGCTCAATTGTCGCGAGTGTCCTGCGTGTACATCGGGCAGGGCCAATGTGTGCGAGAAGTGGGGTTTTCTTGGGCTGAATGGTGGTGGAGGGGGCGGGGCGGGGTTTAGTGAGAAGGTGAATGTTGCAAGTAGGATGTGTTATGTTCTGGATGAGAGTGTGGATCTTGATGATGCGGTGCTTATTGAACCGTTGACTGTTGGAAGGCATGCGCTTGCTGCGACTGGGATTGAAGACTTTTCTGGGCTCAATGTGTTGGTTGTAGGCGGTGGGCCAGTAGGAGTGGCGGTGCTGTATAATCTGAGAGCGAAGGGTGTAGGACGGCTGTTGGTGAGTGAGCCCACTGCGAAGAGAAGCGATCTGGTAAGAGAGCTTGGGCTGGCAAGTGGGGATGATGTGATGAATCCTTTGATTGTGAGTGTGCCTGAGGAATGCCGGAGTAGGACGGAGGGCAAGGGCATTGATGTTGTGTTTGATTGCGCGGGTATACCAGCTGGTCTTGAGGCTGGTGCGGATGCTTTGAGAGCAGGAGGCATGTACATGAATGTTGCTGGGTGGGAATTGCCTGTAAGTAACTCATCCTCACATCCTCCCGCTCAAGGTGCCGCATTCTGACTGTTGCTAGATGACAATTCCGATGCAGTACTGCATGCTGAAAGAGCTGAGCGTAAAATTCAGCATGGCTTACGACGACAAAGACTTCCAGGAGGTCGTCGCCGATTTCGCCGCTGGTCAGTCCTTCTACGCCAGCAACGTTAGCTGACCCTAATGCATTCCACAGGCAAATTCGCAGGAGTCGAGAAGATGATCACCGCTCGCGTTACCCTTGATGATGTCGTCTCAAAAGGATTTGATGAGCTGCTCACGAAAAAGGACGACCATGTGAAGATTCTGGTCACACCAAAGGCTGAGTTATTGACTTGACAAGGAGCTCGTTGTTGCAGGTCAGAGCATAGGTGCTCTTGGCCACCTCTACTGATACAGTGCGTGAAAACCACTGCACATGACAAGCTAAGAAAGGGGAAGCATGTCGCTGCTGCAATTAACAAGCGTAAGCTAGATGATCTCAAGCAAAACAGCCTGGTGCATTGCGCTCGAACTGCAGCCAGTTCAACCTGCACATCTATCAAATGCTAACGCACTCCTTTGAAGTTGAGGCTCTTTCTTGATCGTACACCTAATCAGATATGATGACACTGTCGAAACGACAGTTTGAATCAGCAACGACATCCTCTTCGACGAGGCCGCCTCCGTGCGCCTAATATGCAAGTGTAAAGCATGATGCTCGGAGCCCACGCTCTATGCCCCGTAACGCCTAAGCTCCGTCTCTGCCGCTTGTAAACAACAGTCTCATTACTTGCCACCAAGATCTGTTACAGTCCCCTCCTTGCTCTGCGCGCAAGTTTGTGAAGTTGAAACACGGCTCATCTGCGCTCTGGGCGTCGCCGCAAGATCTCTTGGACTGACGACAACCTAAGTCTTCCTTCCAGCCCTGAACGCAGCTCTGTCTTCCACATCATCAAGATCGATCTTGCGGCCTGCTTCTTCCTCCTTCTTCTTAGTTTGTAGTCTTCGCTTTCTGACGATGAGGAACATGACTACAAAGGCTATGATGAAGAGTCTGCCAGGATGTCAGTATATGAGCCTTAATGAGGCGCTGATGGCCAGGAGGCAGGATAGGGAGGAGGGAGAGAATATATGGAGACATACACGACACCAATAATCACGGGTATGCCAGTCTTTTGCCATTGAGACACTGGCATTTCTTCGCAACCATCTTCATCACATTTGGCTCGTCTGAGGAGGGAAAACAGCGCTGAAGAACCCATGGCTTGTGGCGTGATGTCTCAAGTTTGGTTTGAGGGAGCAGTGTTCGGCTCGGGGTATGCGATTAAATCGTAGCGAAAAGCGACTGCTTTGTCACTGAGTAGTATGTGTAGCCTGGGGCTTTGTGATGGTCGTAACTCGTTTTGTCGCTCGTTTACTGGGTCGTCGTCATTAATCTGGAACAAGGAATGCTCGGACGTCGTTCCCTCAGTCGCAATATCGCTAGTAGTGATTAGAGTATGTATACTGCAAGTAGCCGACCGTATTGAGAGGAAGTATTCGAAGTTGTCTGTCTAGCAAACAGCAATCGAGCAAAAGTTGGGATGCGAGCGGTCCGTCGTGGATACTCTGGATTCGTGCGTGTAGCTTTCCGTGGGAACCGAAATCAAGGAACAGGAACCGGCAATGAGCGACAACAGTGCGGAATCTAGCCTCCTCGAAACTGAAAAAGCAGGCTAAACGAGTGACAATGCTTTCCAACACGTATCAACACTGTGAGAAGTCAATTACGAGCATTGTATCATCACTGTCGCGGAGGGAGGTTGTCGGCCACGATACGTTTGAGATTAAAGGGTGGCAGGGATAGCACCTGCACAACCTCATCGTGCATACGGTGACGCTATTGAAGCTGCACTCTCCGCACTGGTCTCAAATAGCAAGTACGACCTTAATTTGCCGCACATAGCGGCTAGGCGGGATTGGGGTAGGAGATGCACACCACTGGCTAGGAGCTAAGCACCAACCAATCGATTAAGGGATCATGTTCCTGCCTGGAAGTTTGAGCTCACGAAAGTGAAGTGCTTGCTTCGGGAAGGGGTCTCCTGAATGCACTGTCATGACTGGTTAAGCTACCGTCTGAGGAAGGTTTCAGGCCCAGATCTGCCGAAGCTTCAAGCCACACACGCCCACTTTGCTTTGATTCGGGCTGTGCATGAGACTGTTCCAGGTTAGATATGGCATTCATACGACCCTATCGTGCTGAGGACGAGGAGGCTTGCCTACATGTTGTAAGTTCGCTTTTCGACTGCTGCTATCTGCCTCACGCGTGACCATTGATGCTTATGTACACGGCGGCAGTTCCGTGAGACGGCAGCACCAGACCTACGAGCTCACCCAGATCCAGAAGTCTTACACTTTGGTTCATTCTTGTGGTGCAGACCGTACATTGCTTTGGCACCAGACTGGTGTTGGGTACTTGATGATGGTAGTGGAAAGGCTGTTGGATATGTCTTATGTGCTCCTGACACGCCAGCTTTCGTCAGGCAGTTTAGGAAAGACTTTCTCAACGTTGCGAAGGAGCATGGTATTGACCAACCAGCCGAGTCAGAGGCAGTAAAAGACCTAGCTACGCAACTCAGGAGAGACGTGTTCTACCCCGAGAACATGTTGCAGTCTGACTTCCCCAGCCTGGTTCAGCAGTATCCTGCCCATCTGCATATCGACATCTTGGCCAGTCATCAGAGCCAGAAATGGGGTTACAAGATGATAAATATGTTGCTGAAGAAATTGCAGGCGGACCAGATTCCTGGTGTACATCTCGGGATGGCGGCGGCCAATCATCGTGCTGGCAGATTCTACGACAGGCTAGGCTTTGAGAGATTCAGCGAGATGGAGGAGCAAGGTGAACTGGGGAGGAAAGGCAACGCTATCTATCGTGCGAAGAGGACAGAACAAGGCGTTGCACCATGAATTCTGCTTTCGAGTCCTTGCAACGATCGGCACCAAGTCGCGTGTTTCGCTACTGCTCAGAAGTGGTACCTTGCAGCTAAGTAAGTCTAGCTCAACGACCTTGTCAACCCATATACTCCTTCCAAATGCACTTCATGCGACACAATTGCTCTACATGAATCAAAGCTGTGTTGCTTGCCGACATCGTATAGATCGCTCTTCTTGCTTTGTTCGAAAATGCTTGTCGTTTCGTTTCGTCATACTGTTCACTTTTGCCTTGGCAATAATATTTCCACTACCGCATGATCTCGTTCCAGATCAGTGCTTTAAGCTCTTCCTTGCTCAGTGCTTCCTTGTTGCGGTCGAAGTCGAAAAACTCTTCTGGGATGGGCTCGGCTGTTGGCTCGTCCTCGGGGTCATGGTATGGTTCGAGGTAGGGATGCTTCAAAGCATCTTCGACCGTGATTCGCTTCACCGGGTTGAATGCTAGCAGTTTTTCTAGGAGATCGAGTGCAAGGTCGGAATGTTTGGGGAAGAGGACCTTGAGTGGAATCTTCTTCTTAAACGGCAGACTCCGGATGTACTCTCGAGCACGTCTCGACTTGATGCCATAGTAGTCCTCCATGGTCGGTGTTCCCAGCACATCGAGGATAAGGGTGAGCTGATGGTGATAGTCCTTGCCGGGGAAAAGTGGCTTGCCGCTGAGCATTTCGGCAAGGATGCAGCCCACACTCCATACATCAATGGCTTTTGTGTACTCTTTGAACGTCAACATGATTTCGGGTGCTCGGTACCATCTGGTCGCGACATATTCTGTCATGAAGCCTGAATTGTCGTCGGTAGCAGCGGCAGACCTCGCCAAACCAAAATCGCAGACTTTCAGATCGCAGTTGGCGTTGAGGAGCAGGTTGCTGGGCTTCAGGTCTCTGTGCAGGACATTGGCCGAGTGCATAGCCTTGAGCGCTCGCAGGGTCTGATAGATGAAGTATTGGCAATGATCGTCTGACAGCTCCTGCGTTCGGATGACCCGATGCATGTCTGTTTCCATAAGCTCCTGAATCAAGTATACCTCGTTAAATGTCTCGTAGTTTCGGGGTTTCTGGATGTCAAGGATACTGATGATGTTCTCGTGGTTGAAGTGTCGCAACAGCTTCATCTCTCGGAGGGTCCGCAAGCAGAACATGCTGTGGTCGAAAGGCGTAATCTTCTTGATTGCAACTTTCTGGCCTGATGGCTTGTGGAGGGCAGAGCTGAAGGCTGGTTAGCACTGAAAAATGACCTGACTGTTCTGCTAAAGCTTACCAGACGACACCATATGCGCCTTCACCGATAACATCTTGAATGTCGTACTGATCACTCACATTGAAGGAGATCTTCCTAGAACCTCCGGACGGTGGCTGGTTGGACATGTTGACGGACTGAGCGTCGGTTCACAGACGGTGGGACTTCTTTGGCCTGGAGGGAAGATTGTTCGGTGGTGCTGAGTAGACAAGGAGGGTGCTGGGTACGACCAAGCTTTCGTAGAGGTGGAACTCTTAAAGGTGGGGTGGAGTGGTTTGAGGCTGCTCTTGCTGTGAGCTTCTCGCCTGTGCGGTGGCAGATGGTAGCAGAATGTCTGTTGGAGTCTTTCTCAGTCGGTCTTCCGCGTTGCAATATGGTATGGGCCTGGGCAAATGTGGGTCGCTTCTTCAAGACGTGGGCCCAGGAGTAATGTGCTTCTGGCCGGACTTTCCTTGTCTGCTGCACAGTCTGTCTTGCTGAGCTTGTGGCCTATGCAAGGCTGGGAGGCTCAGTGCTTGAGTTTGTGTTGTCGATGGTGGGGTGCCAGCGGTCAGATTGGTGAAATAGCGAGAGTGGTCTGTGAGCAATTGCGAGAGCTAGGGGCCAATTGTACGCTCCACGACAGTCAGCACACGACAGAGTCTCTAGCAAAGTAATGACAGGGTGCAGTTTTCAGGAGATCGACGTGGTCAAGTACTACTAGTACATAATGCGAGGCGTGCGCAGGCTTCGAATGCCTCCACCAAAGTACGCGCGACCTTCCTCCCACATGTGCTGATCAACGAACTTGCTGCCCAGGCACTTGTGCATCTGATTGGATTGCAGGTGTGACAGGGGAGCGGCTTAGGCAAGTTCGACCACTGTTTCGCGCGGAAGCTAACGAGGCTAGCGGACTCAACCCAAAATAGAGTACTAGCTCTACCAATGCGAAAGCCTCTTCACACTGGTCTGCCTTTTCGTTGGCGGCACCAACCGACTGTCATTCTACGTTTTGTTTTGAATTCTCCATCTAATCTTGGTGAGAGAAAGTGATACTCTATGGCGCTGTGTATGTTTGTCCGTCCTTGATCAGCCTTCTGACGTTTGCACCCCTTCGACCCGTGGCTCAGTCTTGTGCATTCTCCCGCCCCATTTATGCCCACTTGCCCAGACCAAGTACTGCTATCTCTCCTTAGGTCAGCTTCAAGATGATCTGTTGTAATTGGCTTATGGTCCCGACGACTAAAAGGTCTTCATACTTGCGGGACAAGAAACCAAGAGCTCTACGATCGTGGGGTGCACCAAAAGCGCATGAACTAAGGCAGCAGCCACAAGCCTGCTCAGGTTAGCGTCTTGCCAAGCCCCAAGACATCGTCATTCGTGCAGCAGAGGTGTCCCGTAGTATGCAATGATTGAATGTTCAATGCACTTCAACGTTTTCCACACCACACCATCCATATCGAAGGAGTAGCTGCTCGCATGCATCTTAAAGCTTACGACTACTTCCAAACCGCAGAAACTGAATTGATCGTCGACCAGATCGGTCCATCGAGGAAAGCTCGTGATATCTGTGGGCAAGCTGGCGCCATTATTGCTTAGGACCGATCGTCGCCTGCCCCGCCCTCGACTAGATCAATGCTGGTGTGCTACATGTACTACAGCGATTACTGGTGACAGACCACCTTACATACCTCGTTCTTGATCCACTGTGCACGTCGATTTATCGATCTGTGCCCTTATTCCCTCTGTATCCCAATATCAATCCGCCAATATGGCATCCCAAATCAATGACGACGAACTCTCCATGTCGTTCTCAACTGACACTCAGACGCGGCCGAGAGCAAGCATACCGCTTGTATCGCCCCCAGCGAGAGCAATCATGTCTGAAACACCTCCCGCCGAATCACCCTCGACCGTTCGAGCAGTACAAAGGTTGAATGCTTACCAACTGGTGCGCAACATCGGTGAGGGCTCTTTCGGCAAAGTCAAGCTCGCGCGACACCGAGTGACCGGACAAGAGGTGGCCATGAAAATCATCAATCGTCGCAAGTTGATCAGCAGGGATCTGGCGGGCCGCATCGAAAGAGAGATCCAGTATCTACAACTCTTACGCCACCCACACATCATCAAACTGTACAATGTCATAACAACAAAAACCGAAATATACATGGTCCTGGAGTATGTCCCTATGGAGCTGTTCGATTACATAGTCAAGCATGGCAGGCTAGGCGAGACAAAAGCAAGGAAATTGTTCCAACAGATCATCTGCGCAGTCGAGTACTGCCATCGACACAAGATCGTCCATCGGGATCTGAAACCTGAGAACTTGCTGCTTGACAAGAACATGAACGTCAAGATAGCAGACTTCGGTCTTAGCAATATTATGACTGATGGCAACTTCTTGAAGACGAGCTGCGGAAGCCCGAATTATGCTGCTCCAGAAGTCATCGGCGGGAAGTTGTATGCTGGGCCAGAAGTCGATGTTTGGAGCTGTGGTGTCATCCTCTATGTCTTCCTGGTTGGCCGACTGCCCTTCGACGACGAGTTTATTCCCACGCTATTCAAGAAAATTCAAGCTGGTTCCTTTCACATACCCTCGCAAACACCGCCGGGTGCAGCAGACCTGATCAGGAGGTGCCTGATGGTGCATCCTGTGCAACGCATACAGATACCCGAGATCCGACAGCACGAATGGTTTGTGAAGGATCTGCCAGCCTATCTTCGAGAGCCTGTGGAAGAATTCGTTGACACTGGAGTCGACTCCGACAAAGCTATCGATCCCCGTCAATTAGCGCCAGGAAAGCCTATCGAGGTCGTTGAACAGATGCATGAGAAGGTCATTTCCAAACTCGGTCAGACAATGGGTTACCCCCAAGAAGATGTGAAGGATGCCCTTAGTAAAGACGAGCCGAGTGCCATCAAAGACGCCTATTTGATTGTCCGAGAAAACCAGTTGATGATGGACCAGCCGGATTATCGTGATAAGTTTCCCGAGCTGGGAGACTTTCTCTCAAAATCACCCCCAGTCGAACCTAACTATGCCGGTTTCCCCAGCACTCCGCGTATGTCCATGAGCCGTGGCATGGATGACATTAAGCCATTGACTCCAACATCAACTCGCGAACATCGAAGGATAAGCCGAACTATGTCAGATACCTCTAGTCTGATTCGTGAAGACGAGAGACCAAGAGTATCGACGGTAAAAGTCCTCAATACTTCGCTGCCAGGTGTGCACGAAGACCTTTTGAGAGTTCGAGAGAAGGCTAGAGCTGAAGGCAAAGATCCAGACTCAATCTTCCAAATTCCATCGGCCGACAACAACGATGCTCTAACTCAGCCTATACCGGAGGAAGTCGATGACCAGGCTGGCGTTCCGGTGAAGCTGCCGCAAGCAGATCAAGACGCTACAGCTAAGGCATTGAAGCCGCATTCAAAGTCGTTCACTAATTTGGCCAATATGGGAGTGCAGAGAGACAAGGCACAAGTGACGCCAACAGTATCGGAACAGGAAAAGGAAAAGAAGCCGCCCGTGAAATCAAAGGGCCGAAAATGGCAGTTCGGAATAAGATCACGGAATCAGCCGTTCGAGGCAATGAAGTGTCTCTACAATGCACTCACCACCGCCGGAGCAGAATGGGAAGTAATACCCTCAGTGAAGGCAAGCAGTCAGAGTGAGGACGATAATGACAATGATCAGGATGATGGAGGCAATGATTCGGGAGGCGAACTTGACCTTCCACCTGTCCCAGAGCTCGAACCTGGTCAGCGACATCATATTCTGCAGAGCAAGTATGACCACCTGCCAGCCGACTACTACATTCCACGAGACCCTTGGAACATCCGGGCTCGAATACTGAAGAAGGGACTTCTTATGCCGGGGGAGCTTGCCCCAATTTCGGGACATAGCTCAGCAGTCAGCCTACCAAGCGAAGCACAGCAACAATTGAAGCGGCACATCGAAGAACTCGGTGCACATACCACAGAAGAGATCATTAGAGCACTTGGCGCGAATGGCCCTACCACAAATATCGCGCAGAAGCTCAAATCATCCTCACGGCACAACAGTCGGCCGAGCAGTGGCACCGGCGAGCACAACGGTTACGGTCACGATGCTTTCGCTGGTCCTGCATCCACGAACAGCAGACCGGAAAGCTCAACAGGGATTGATATAACCAAATTGACTGGAAACAACATAGGAATTTGGATCTTCATTGATATCCAGCTTTATACGCTGGACTCACAGACATTCGTCGTCGACTTCAAATGCGATGGTTACCAGAATGTGATATGGTACGAGCCGAAGCACAAGCCTGTCACCAATCCCAGCAGTACGGTGGTTAGTCCAACCACTAGCAGGCCACAGAGCGGAATCGACAGTGTGAGCATAAGTCGGAGCAATAGCTACGACCTGAAGAAGGTAGAAGGCTATTGGAAGCCAATCTCAAAGAGGTTCTACAACGTCGAGAAGGAGGTCTCAAGTCCATATCCGTATATCGATGTCGCAAGTGATTTGATTGCACAATTGGCAAGTGGATGATTGGTCATTATTGTTTCTGGATGTGCTGACGGAGGACTAGACCGCAGCGCCACAGTGAGAAACGAAGAACAGGAAGAGAAAGGAAAACAGATGATCTGAGTACAAAAGAGACGGGCTTATGTAAACGATGAAATTATGAGATTTAGCAAGGTGTCAAGGATAGGTCGACCAGAACCAGGAAATCGATCGTGGAAAAATGGGATGGACATTTGGCATTCTACCAAGGACCTTGATCAATGGACGGAACACGCGATGTGTCGTGATGTACGCGTCGACATGATGCTTGACCTGGCTATCAGCTGTAGATGTAGAGCTTGCAATAGTTGATTAGCATCTCTTCTTATCTAATCTTATTACATGATCTTCTCAGTCAATATAGTCCGCATCCGTTTGAATGGCGGAGGCTAGATCCGGCCGCTCGCCAAGACCTTCTCGCTAATCATGTGAGGTCCATCTCAAGACGACAGCCTGAATGTTGTCCACCATACCAAAGGTGCAGAGCACGTGCCGACTGCTTCTGTAGAGACAAAGCATTATTGCATGAGAGCCAAACTGCCTGGAGGGCGGTATCCGAAAGGGTGCTAACAACTAGAACGAGCCGCTAAGCGTATTTGCACAACGCTGTCCTCGAGAAGGTCTCGGAAGGCACACAAGCTGCTCGAGCGAGCAACAACACGTCGGGGACATAACTGTTCCTCTAAAAGCTCTCCAGCTCGGTTCCAGAACTCGGCTCCCTCTCACAGCATCGCCGCTACAAGCTCGACATCAAGATGGCTCGCCTCCAGACCTTCGCCAAACAATTCCGCCAAACGCTATTCTTCTATTTCGTCCTCTTCACAGTGACCCTTGGTCCGCTCCTGTTCGGATATCATCTAGTGAGTCACCCCTCTTCGACGCGTTTCTATGCATTCCGCTAACTCCACCGAAGGCTGAACTCAACGCACCATCAGAAATAATCACCTGTAAACGCAAATCCATCCGCCAAGCTTCTAGTTCGTTACCACAATGTATAGCAATGACGCCCGCCGAGTTCGGCCTCGTCCAATCTATCTTCACCCTTGGTGGCCTCATAGGCGCTTTGTCAGCAGGGCCATTGTCCAGTAAACGTGGTCGACTACTTACCATGCGACTAAACACGATTCCAATAACGCTAGGGCCAATAATCGCTGCAGTTGCACCCAACGTGGCGACAATGAGTATCGGTCGACTTTTGTCTGGCGTCGGTGCAGGCGCGGCGTTGGTCGTGGTGCCGATATACATCTCCGAAATCGCACCTCCGGAACGGAAAGGATTCTACGGGTCATTCACGCAAATTATGACTAATGTCGGTATTTTCATCACCCAGCTGATCGGGTACTGGCTCAGTCATGACTCTGCTTGGCGTGCCATCCTCGGCATTGCCGGTATCATCGGACTTATACAGGCCGTACAACTGTTCTTCACCGTAGAGAGTCCAAAGTGGCTGACGGAAAGAGGCAGAAGCAAAGAAGCTCGACACGCCTTACACAAGCTAAGAGGTACAGAGGAAGGTATCGACGAGGAGATCAAGAGCTGGGATTCATCAGGGACCAAGACCACAGACGATGACAATGACGCTACTGAACGACAAGGTCTCCTTTCCCACAACAACGATGAATCCCAGAGTAATGACAAGGAAAACTCGGACCTAAGCTTCCTTCAGGTATTCAAAGATAGCCGTTACCGCCCCGCCATCTTCGCCATCCTGTTAGTCATGGCATCCCAACAACTCATCGGCATAAACAGCATCGTCATGTACGGCGTCTCCCTCCTCTCCAGCCTTCTCAGCAGCTCCTCCGCCCTCCTCAACATCCTCGTCTCACTCCTCAACATCGTCGCTACATCCGCCTTCGCACCGCTGACTGACTCCCGTCTCGGCCGCAAAGGCTGCCTCCTCTCCTCCATCGCCGGCATGTCAGTCAGCGCTATCCTCCTCGGCATTGGTATCCGCGCCGGCATCAAGGTCCTATCCGCCGTATGCGTCTTGACTTTCGTCGCCTCGTTCGCGCTTGGACTAGGACCTGTTCCGTTCATATTGGCATCCGAGCTAGTCGACACAAAGGGCGTCAGTGCTACTCAGTCATGGGCGCTAGCGGGTAACTGGATCGCGACGTTCTTGGTGGCGCAGTTCTTCCCGATCGTGAACGAGAAGCTAGGCAAGGGGATAACGTATTTCATCTTCGCTGGGTTGGGCTTGGTGTTCTTTGTTAGTGTGGGCTGGTATGTTCCTGAGACGAGGGGGAAAAAAGGAATGGATGAAGTGTGGGGTTATGAAGATGGAGGGGCAGGAGGACATGAGGATTGAAGTTGAGCGAAGATAGTAACACGTTATGCTCTGGACACCGGATTTGTGCAGGATGATACTAAGTGGAGTATGGGCCTCGGTGCTACAGACCAGACCACCGTGCCTTTTCTGCGTCGAGTATAATATTACACGTTAATTAAAGCAAGGCCTGACCAGAAGAGTGAGTCGTGGTCTTGTCTAGCAATGCCACACCTACAGTATCCGCACTGGCTGGGGGGCTCTCCTCGTTCCTAGTCGTCGCGCTTTTCCTGCGGATACAAAGCGTCTGCCTGTGGGATCGATCCCTCCTAGAACGCATCGGAAGGCTGGCAGCCTTGTTTGCAGGATCACGACTGAGGCACTTGTTTAGGTGGTGCCTACCTCAGATAAGTAGGTCCTGGAAACTAGCCCCCGTCCTCCTCCTGGTCGTTGCTATCCTTACAGCACTATTGCTATTCAGACTGGTTCGTTAAATCCTTGACGCGAGCATGTTTAGAATGAGGTGGTGAAGTGAGGAGTCGTGCGGGACAGTAGGTCTGTTGTTAACGGGATGGATGGCAGGGGCATGGATTGAACGATGACGCTCAAGCAACCTCCTCTGTCGGCAGTGAAGTGTTGCTCGTGCGTGTCTCGATTGCGAGTGCTTCCTGAAGAGCGACCACAACATTGCTGTTCCAGAGTCCTTCGACTCTATTCATGCTCTTCAATAGTGAGGATATTCTTGATTGCATATCTGCGCTGGGTGCCAGTCGCGCGATCCGACCCACGATTGTCATGACCGGCATGATCAAATCGTCCGTGTCAATTGATTGGAACATGGTCTCAAGCCTCATTGACTCGATTTTGTCAAGAATGAGTTCCACTTCCCGGAGGCCCTCGGTGTCGTTCAGCAAGTCCGAAGGACCACCTTCGCTTACTGTTCGTTGTGCTCTGAGAACGAGAAGTAAGACTCTATAATGGCATTCTATGATTATACGATCGTTCTGGCAGAGTGTAGGCCTTGCAAGGTACGTTGAACGGTACCATTTCTCCGCCAATGCTTGAATCTCGTCAAAGGTTATCGAGGTCGGATCATCCGCGGCAACAGGCTGAAGTTTGGCCCACTCTATGGCGTTAGTGCAAAGGGTTAGTTCTTCTCTGACGGGTTCAGCATCGTCACCCCTGAGTACGTCGCTATAGTCCTCGTCTGTCAACAGCAACCTTTCCCGTATCTGAGAGATTGTTGGCGCATCAGGCGTTTCCGCAAATATCTGATCCTGGCTGTGGCCCCAGTAGATGCAAGCACGGATGGTGCGGAGGCCCGCCAACTCCAATTCATGGTCCAGGTAGTCTCGTTTGTTCTTTAGCTTATGCTCCGTTGCTATCTTAAGGAAACCTCGGATGTGTATTATAGCTGAGCGGGCATCATTCATCACGTTGTCATGCAGGAAGAACAGTGCGCATGCCATCAGCACAACGTCATTGTGCACCTGTCGATCCAAGTAAAGGTGTTTCACGGCCTGGTCGTAGTGCCACCTCCTTCTGGATGGCCTGGTAATGAACGTACCGAGATGATATTGCTCAGAAGCCATAGCAACCGCCACTAGCGCATGACGCAAAGACGGGTGATGCCAGCTTGCTTGTGGGAGCACGCCAGCGAACAGTGACCGAGTAGAATACCGACCAAACCAGGGTGCTGAGAGGGAACAATAGACGCCTAAGTATCGAGTCTCCTCAGACGTTCCATACGAAGGTGTGAGCACTTGGACCGTGAAGATCGGCTGTTGGGGCCGCCAGTTCCCTGGTGGACACGAGAAGGTGGTCTCAGTTCGCCGAGCTTCCTTGACGGGCTTCGAATTGCGCTCGTACTGGCATCCGTGACCAAGCCTCTGACAGGTGTAACAGAACGGCTTATTCTCATCACACTTGACACGCCGAGTGCGACACATCAGACATCCGGTTCGAGCTTTTGGTGCCCATCTCTTCTTTCGACGACGTCCAGTGTTCTGGGCCCGCTTTGTGCTCGAAAACGTCGAACTCGAATCATCCAATTCAAGATTGACCATGGTGAATGCGTCCTACTAAGAACATCGAGTGAAAGGAATGAGCGACCGTCGCCGGGGTGGATGCCACGGCCATTCGTGCTTAACTGGGCGTCCGGGGTGGTATAGTGACCCGCAATATAAACATGCGCTGGAATGGTTCAAGAATGCTTGTTGGCTACGTAGGCCTTGGTACTATATATAGCCGCTCAGTCGGCCTCTCTTCGGGCCTTAGCTGCGCCCTGAAAGTGAGGAAGGTGCAAGTAATACTAACCTCTTATGTAAGCATACTATCAGAGACTACGACTCCTCGATAGGCATACGTCAGTGGCATTGAAAATGCCCATCTTACTGATGTTGAGCTGTAGGCGGCCGAAGGCAATTGCATTCGACGTCGTCGATCAATGAGACTCGCTCTGAGTGAGAAAGTATCTATTACAGAGGATAGCAAAGTGGTTGCTCACAACGTGCTTACTTCCTCCCCAGAAATAAGCTCGGAATCTTCATGAACCCATCCTGCTCCATCACCTCCAGAATCTTACTACCGCCGTACCCTGTCTCAACATCTTCCTCGATATCCACAACTCCGCTCGGGAATACCCCCAAACTCCGCCCTTCAACCCCCTCGTCGACCGCACACTTGGCACATGCCTCAACAACAAAGTCGATCGGCGCCCACGGCAACTTGTACCCGGTCGCTTTACTCGGTTCATTCGGATTCTCAATCTGATGCACCTTCTTCGTCAAAGGTGTAAGAATGTACCCAGGCAGCAGGTTATTGACTCTGGCATTCACACGGTGCGCTTGAGATCTAATGCTCCGGAAGAGGCCGCGTATAGCGAACTTGGAGACGCTGTAGTCTGTGTTGTAGGGGAGGTCGATATACCCCGTCATGGACGAGACGAGTATAAGCGACTTCTTCCGGCGTGCGTCCTGAACATTATTCGAGCCAGTGCCTTGCAGGCGGAAGTAATGAAGCGCCAGACTGGTAGACATATACTCTCCTAACAGATTCACATCGATAGCGCCATGGACCGGGGCAACAGGTTCATCATCTAGGCCCGGCTCAGGACCCTGAAGGACCTCATCAACCAGTCCCTTCCTGGCGCCATCCGTTCCTGCAAATAAGATAGCAACATCAAGTACCTTGGTTGGCGAAAACTTGATGGCATGCTTGAATGCCTGAACCGAGGAAGACCAGTCCGTCGTGTTGCACTCGGCGAAACTCACATGCTGTCCCATGTCCGTCAGTCTTTGCGCCAGGGCCTGGCCCGCCTCCACAGCCATATCCGCTATTGTGACATAAGCGCCATGTCGGGCGAATTCGATCGTTGTAGCTTCGCCTAGGCCGCTTGCGCCGCCCGTAATTATGACGGATTTATCTTTCAGCTTGGAGTAGTCGATGGTGCTCATGACGAGTGATCGTGGACTGCTGGTTTGATTGTGCCGGTATTCGTGAACAAATGACAGTGTCGCGTGTATCGCTGATTGCCCTATGTGATGTCCATCCTCGTTCCCCTCAGTTGGCTTCCCCTCAAGCCTCGGTAAGCCGTTTCCAGCTCCATGGTTCAAATCTAGCTGTGTTGACAGAATGAGGGCAATCGGACACTATAGCTTGAGGAAGTATGGATACCAAACCATCTTTCATGGGACTGACGAGAAGATTGTTAGGAAAGAGCTTTAAATTGTTGGCTCAGGTCTTGGGCACTCCGCCCTGCTGGCGTGGCTAGGGGCGGTAACACGCTAGATAACCTTGGCGATGCTAGCGCGTCCGGGCATCTATCTTCGCCCCAAGCAATTTCGAAGTGCCACTTCCTGACCGAATCTGATCGAGCTCTGCTTTGCAAGGCATCACGGCGCAGCACGGTGAAGCAATGAATAACCACAGCACGATCTGGTGTGGCTGACACGTTTCTCTCACAGCAACAGGTAAGTACCCGTTCCCGCTACAAGTACACTCGACGTTTGAGTGGTCTTAATTTCCTGGTCTACTATCCTCTTCGTCATCGTCGTACCGCTTTGTGCAATCAGCAGCCATGGCAGCAATTCTACAAATTGACATCTTCGTAGCGGCCCAATTTTCAGCCAAGTTTGTACGCGACACAACCGCAGTACTGTCTGAAGCAAATGTTCATTTCCAAGCAATTTTCGCTTTTGAAGCGCTCGGCACGCTCCTTCGTGCACCGTCACTAACTACCGACGCCGCTATCCTCGTCTTCGGTGGAAGCGGAGACGTCCGCATCACGGGGTTGAGAGCACTCCTTGGATGGCGCAGGATGATATCCTTGCTTATCTTCGCAAGTCCTCGGCGTGCGTCCGAAGTTTCCTACTGTTAGCGGCCCTAAAGTATGTATTGTACGATGAGAGGCAGATAGCAGAGGTGATGTGTCAGATGCTGGACAGTTCGAGGCTGGCTGAGAGGTTTCCGGTCGCAAGGGGACAACTCGTGAAATTGCTGAAGGTGCTTCATCCACGGACGAGGTTATTCTTGGAGGATCTCGCAGCTTGCAACATGCACGTGTTGTGTATGGCTGCCTCGATACCGGATGACGACCAGGCTGAGCTGCAGGCGGCAAGTCTACAGCTATCACCGAGCACGATGGGTAATTTGCTTGTGCATGCCTTCGATGCAATCCAAACGGAGACCGGTAACAGATCCATCGAGCTTTCCGGCTCAACTGGGCTCTCCGCGATATCACCACGATATTGCTCTGGCTCGTGCCGGACAAGGTCGCATTTAGTCTTCGAAGGTCGGGGAAACAACCGACGGGTCGAGTGGTGGACTATGGAGACGCAGAAAGACCGTTGCTGATACAGTCTGGCAGAAATCGGATCGCAGACGATGATAAAGGCCAGCTAATATCTGGTTGGAAGAGAGTGCCCTTGGTGTTCAGCGAAGACACTCGCAATGAATGCCCTCAGCTGGGCTGTGATTGCGAACCCATTGTGGCACGGGACGGCTGGTGTCCTATGTGGTGTTGCAATTACTGCGGTGAGGAAGTGGATTGGCTGACACGATGGGTAAAGATAACGTCTTGCGAGGAGGTGTCTGACGACCAGGCGACTCGAGCAAGGTATTGATCCATGTCCATCACGCGAACGCCGCCAGTAACTCAAACCACCCGACAGTATTGATCCTGCTATGCGGTAGCACCTTTTTTCAATTTAAAAAGGCAGGCCTCAGGACCGGCAGGACATCATAGGCATACCGCGATACACTTTTGAGATATCCTTTGGCGGAAGATCGTGCTTCTCGAACGCTACTGGGAAGAAAGCGGTAGATGCGTCGATGTGTATCAAAAGCACCAAAAAGATTGCTCGGAGCAGTCTCGACACCATCCAACACGCGGTGATGAAACGACATATCTATCACACCACTTCAGTCCTGCTTGCTTCACCCTGCTGGTACGGCAGACGCCAAGCCGAAAAGTCGACCTCGTCAACCAGCAAATAAGACGTATCGCAGATGCTATCTGACAGGCAGTAATGTCATCGAGGGTGCACGTCGCAAAAGCCGCTAGACCACAGAGTGCTTGTGGTGCGAGTGGGAGAGCCGGAAAAGCAAATCACGAATTAGTGCGGCGCAGGAGCAGCTCTGCGATAGACAGACGTGTGCTGGCATTGGCCCAGACCCTTCGGACATGTCATAGTCCACCATTCATAATCAGGTTCCAGTACCCGGAAATGCGTCATTCTTCTTGCTGAGCACACAGATCGCATGCTCACGAGAGATGTATCCCTTCATATACCCTTTGTAGATCATATTCGCAACAAAGCATTCTACCTCGTCCCGGTCCACGACTATTGGTTCAGCTGCGTCTTTGTAGGCCGCTCGTATACCATACTCAAACTCGCTGACTCTGATTCTTGTCCTTCTTGACTTGCCAATGACTTCGCCTGTTGCAGGGTCCTTGGTCTCGTCCCAAGCATTCAGGAAAACTTTTCGAAACAAGTTGCGCATACACAGATCACGCGATCGTTCTAAGGTGAGGTATATTCGTCGGTTGACCAGCTCGACCTCTGCATCGGATAGCGCCTTGTCGAATGCTGAAAGTTCGCCCGACTTGATCGCTGTGCACAAAGGGAGGAACAATCGTTCGAGTGCTGGTAATTGTGACAGAAGTGCTCGATTTGGTAGCTGCTGGCTGGTAAGCATGTGCGCAGGTATGAGATATGTCAGTATCTGCTCGCGGTTCCTTGTCGCATTTTGATGACAGATAGATAGAGCATCGGACAAGTGACCTTCAGCCGCAGCGTAGTTCTCCTTCAAAAATTCGAGTACACCACGATAATATGAGTATGTGCAGCGCTGAGCCTTTGGGAAGGCCTCAAGTGGTGGTAGATTGGTTCCGGGTGATTCAAGCATAGCAATGACATGTTTCGTCAACGCTAAATTATTGATCTTGAAGTATGTCTTGAAGAGCAAGTTAGCAACACTGATCACACCCCATTTCCGCGACTCAGACAAGTCGGAATCATCAGTTCTGCATGCAGCTACCATGAGTTGCAGGGTCCGAGCCGCATCTTGCAACTTCTCATTCTTCTCGCTGGTATCGGCTATGTCATCTGTCATACCAGCCGCAAAGCCATTGCCATTGGATGCAGCATGAGCAGCTTCGGCATCCGCTTTGATGGCTAGAATTCGAAGGTATTTTCCAGCGGTATACATGCATGGCACGGACCATGCTGGAAAGTTGAAGCTCTGGTATCCTCGTATCAGATTGTTGCATAGATCTTTGTATACTTTGTATGCAGTGTTCCAGTCACCTCCCCGACCACTTTCGATAGAGGCTAGCTCCTTGATACACTTCCAGAGGCAGACAAATATCTGCACCCACTGGTTTGCCTCCTGTTTAGGCAGCTTAACAGCATTGCGGTCTTGAATGACATGGTAGCGAATGTCGGCCTCGACGGTCTGATAGTTGGACAACTGTGAGAATGACCACAACCTTTTTGGGTCTGATACGCTGTTGACGGGCGCCAAGCACGAAGCCAGAGCAGGCCCGTCACCTATGCGCTGAGCTTCATGGAAGTCGCTAAACAGTATTGACATGGCTGATCCGCATGCTTACACAGGGTACTGGTGTTGGTAGTGAACAGAATCAGAACGATCTGTATCGTCGATAAGACAAAGGCATAAGTCCGTCTGGTCAAGAAAGCCCTTTAGTCGCCAAACCTGCCTATCACGCCTCATGCACGAAGGATTTTCAGGCACCAAAGTCTGAGCTGAGGCAGCAGTTCGGAATCTTGGCACACTTTGAATTCTGCGAAGCGAGGGAAGACTTAGTGTCGGATACAACGACCACAACCTCTTCGACCCTCTTTCGATTTTGTTCAGTCAGAGGCCGACAACTACATTCACAGTGAGTCTTTCGAAAAACAGGAACTGCTGTCCGCATGGCTAACCTTTGTAGATGGGTAAGTCTCGCACGCACATTCCCCTCAAACCACCGCCCGATTTCAGATATTGCGCCCACCGACCGTCATGGCAGAAGGGAAGGAGCTGTTATTATGTTGGACGGAGGCGTGCATATGCTGGAGGCTTTTTGAATGGCACACGTTGGAAGATGGAGTTGCTCTATGCGCTGCTACTGGAGTACATCTTAGTGGCCGGGCTTTGGAAATTGTAGAAACCGAGGAACGCAGCCATCAAAGTCGCGCTGATGACAATACTATTCCCTGGAGATGGTGAGAGATGGAGGATCATGGCTGACCACGTTGATACAGGTCTCCTCAAAGAATACCAGGTCATTGGCCGACATCTGCCAACCGAGCAGAACCCAACTCCTAAACTTTACCGAATGAGAATCTTCGCAAAGAACACGGTCGTCGCGAAGTCTCGATTCTGGTACTTCTTGATGAAGCTGCGCAAGGTCAAGAAGTCTACTGGCGAGATTGTCGGCTTGAACGTGATCTCGGAGAAGCGACCCCTCAAGGTCAAGAACTTCGGTATCTGGATTCGGTACGATTCAAGATCTGGCACACACAACATGTACAAGGAGTACCGAGAGATGTCAAGAACGGAGGCTGTCGAAGCCTTGTACCAGGACATGGCCGCTCAGCACCGAGCTCGATTTAGGAGCATTCACGTACGTCTAAACTTCAACCCGGAGAAGGACGAATGGCTAACAGTATGTACAGATCTTGAAAGTTGTTGAAATCGAGAACCAGAACCAAGTCAAGCGACCATACATCAAGCAGCTCATCACCAAGAACCTCAGCTTCCCTCTACCGCACCGTGTTGCACGAACCAACAAGGCGAAGTTGTTTGCCGCCAACCGACCATCAACCTTTGCTTAAGGTATTGTGCTTCATGTTGTAAGTGAGGTACGGAGGTGCAACAAGTGTTATGGTCGCGTTTGTAAGAGGCAAGGAGAATACAGAACCATGAGGACGGGCATCGCTGCATAGCTGGTTCAGAACAGCGGCAAGTCTAGCGTCTCGACGAGTTGCCATGGAGAAGAATGGTCGACGCGGTCGGGGGTCGAATTGAAGCAATGCAGGTTGTGCACCTGCCGAATATAGTACTTGTCATACCACGAGTCATTCCGTATGCAGGGCAGTTCCTATTGTCAGCTTCTATACCACTGCACGTCTGTGCCTGTTCTCGATTTGCTCCGCACTTTGTGTCAATTTCTCCAATAGCGCGTCATTTTTGGCAAGGACTGTAGAGACCTCAGGCTGTTCTGAGGAAGGCACCTTGGGGTGCCTCCCATCACAAGTGCCGTCCACAATGTAGCGTGATTAAGTCCCCGCGGTTACGGATTTTGTATCCATCCAGAATTAATTTCTTGAGCACTGGCACTTTCGGTGTAGAATAATTGACGACCCACATACAATATACGACGATCACGACGATCAGTCGACAGGGTTCAAGCACTACGATGGCGAGCACTACTAGGCCACCGCGAACAGTTGTCATCACAGGTGTCTCGCCATTATATGCACTGTCAGAAGAGACCGCACGGTCTTTCGCCTCTGACAATGGCACAACTCACCTTGCACTCCTCGGCTCGGCTGAAGACTACCTCCAGAAGATCCAATCCGAGCTCTCTTCTCAGTTCCCTCATGTCACCGTATTCGCACACCGAGTTGATATTACCTCGGCCGAGTCGGTGGGTATAGCAGCACACAACGTTAGAGCCGCATTAGGCGCCTGGAACGTATTGGTCCACAACGGTTCCGCACACGCTATGAGATGTCCAGACACCACGATACGAGGGGCAGACGAAGAACTCTGGTGGGGGTCGTTCGAGCGAAATGTCAGAAGCCTGCACCATGTCGCTAGACACTTCTTCTCAAAGGCGAGGGGAGATGCAACATTCATCAACATCGTTCGTACCGATGTGGATGGCGGCGGCGTTGAGAGGGACTCAGCCGGATGTGCAAGTGGTGTTGCTGCGGCCAAGGTCGTGGAATACCTAGGAGAGGAGAACGAGAATCTTGGGATCAAAGTAGCGACCGTTATTGCTCTTCCAGAAGACCGTCAGGTAGCCGACTTCATCGCGTGGAGTGCAACTCAACGTTCGGCTTTTGCGCATGCAATGAGCCTGGATGCTAGCATAGGTGTTCAGGGCTACGAAGTGATAGGAGGCAAATTGAGCAGGCGGTTTGTGCCCGAGGATGCCTCATCGGAGCATCGGAGACCTGATGATGTCTCATTGGAACACCGCAGACCGGAGAATGGCAGTATAGAGAACGGCACATCACACGACCGCGACACGAATTCGGATCATCTAATGCCCGATGGAATAGCTCGATCACTGGGCTGAGCTTGCGAACAGGACAGGACTGGTCAATGGTACCGTGCTAGGGTCATCGGTTGTTTCAATCCTTCGCCTTCCTCAAATAGTCACCACCCTTGATGCAGGACAATAGCCCATAGATGCCTGCAAGCGGCCATACAGACCATATACCTGTCAACCCTTTTCCACGGTTCTTTCTCGAGTCACCTACCTTGTCGTAGACGTTTGGCAGTGTTGTAGCATTGTACTTCGCCCTCAACCCGTCATAGCCCTTCCTGTCATAGATACTCCAAAACTCCTCCTCTGAATAGAACGTCTGCGCATACAACCACTTCATCCCGCGTAACTCTCGCAATTTCGCCTCAATAGCCCGGTTGGTCGCAACGGGCTCGCCCGGACATGGACCCCAAACTCCGATATTCAGCATCATCCCCTCCTTACCATTCAGCCCCTCGTCCCTATCGCCGTGAGGGTTAAGCCCTCCACCTGCCCCATACCCATCAAGAGGACATAGCCACTGTGGGTAGATTCTGAACTCCGCATCGACCCAGTCGTAGAACTTTTCGATGTTCAACCACGGCAGCGCCATGTCTTGAATGATGAATTGTTCCATCATGCCTGACCGGTGCAGAGCATGGTACATGACCCGCGTGTGCATGAATGGATCAAGCATGTATCTTGTAATGCGATTAAATGGAGTAATGAAGTATTCGTACGCATAGCTTCCTGTCCAGAAAGCTCCCCTGTCGTACCTGAACAAATACGACTTGAGTGGAACAAGCTCTCGATGCACGCTGGAAGACGGTGGCTTCTCGGGGAAGGCTTTCTGCCGCGACAATTCTCGGTGCATGATGTTCTGCGCGTGGAGGTAGTGCCAGTCGTCCCATGGCTTATGGAAGGTAGTGATCGGTAGGCCGTCTTCGTTGCTATCAACGAATTTGCCCGTGATAACCACACCATTCTGCTTGCTGAACATGATGCCGTCAACAAAGTCAACCTCGCCGGCGGGCCTCTTACAGGCATCATGTATGAGCGCTTTCGCCTCTGTTATACTTCCTGATACAGACTGATAGCTCAGCTCGACGTACTTCGTAGCCCGTAGTAGCTTGACCTCGAAAAGCACACCGACACCCAATGTGCCAAACGTTCCCTTCATGCCTTCAAACAGATCCGGGTTTTCTGTCTTCGAAGCTCTCGTTATCCTTCCGTCCGCCAGAATCACATCACACCAATCGACTGTTGCGTCAAAGAAGCCATGCCTGAAGCTTGAACTCTCTCCAGCAGTACCCGCGAATGAGCCGCCTACCGTGATACCAGGGAACTCGGGGATGACAGGTGGTATCAGACCGTGCTCCAGCGCTGCATCGACAAGGGCATCCATCGGTACATTTGGTTCGACGAGACACGTCAGACTCTGCTCGTCGATTGAGATGACATGATTCATATGCGACACATCGAGGGAGCCCGTGAGTGAGCGGACCGAGGGTCTCGTTGAGTTTGTGCTGCCGTGGTATAAGCGGAAAGGTATGCCATCTTTATGGAATTGTTTCACCCTAATCGCGAGCCCTTCGACTCTTGTCTTGTGATCTTCCATTACTCGATGGCTGCGACCAGGGAAGGTAGCAGATACCGTTAGCAACCTTTTTGATGTAGTCTGGTTGTTATTTTGACCTTGCTGTCCGGGACGGACTAGCATATCCTGCTATCTGGGAATAGTACGTGCGTTAGCTAACGATACTGTGGGCCGCTAGGTTTTTCGATTCGGAGTGGCCAACCAACGGTCGAATCAAATAATGTTGGAGGACAGTATACTTCGTACCTTACCTAGATAGCAAGATACCAAGCCCAATTAGCAACCTCCCGACTGTCTTGATGTCTTCAAGACGACACTGTGGTGGGTCAGGCTCCGCTCTGCTATGTGGGATTACGGCTGCTATCTGGGTAAGGTGTGAAGCAGCTGACTGAGATAGCAAGGTAAAGGAAACGCCAAGATCACATCAAAACGGTTGCTACCGGTATCTAATCTCGTTAGGAAGGAAGTTGAATTCATGTATCACAAAACGTGCATAGTCATACATTACGGGTAATTGTTGTGCGATGAGCGGGTAACAGTAGTATTGACAGTACTAGAAGTTGTTGAAAGCGCAATGGAGGCTCTTCGTGGGGTCGTAGAACACGATGTACATTTGCGCCTCCGGTAGGATTCGTGACTGCAGTGGTGCCGGGGCGATTTTATCCGGGTTTCTTCTCCGAACTGAGGTCAGGGAGCTTCTGCTCCATACGCATACCTTAGGTGCTTCGAAGTACATGACTGACCATCTGCTATTTCTGTAAATAATATTTGAAGTCCAGGGCACCGCTGTATAGGAGCGTCAGCGCAGCTACAGGCGCCATATTCACTCCGGACATTAAATATGGCAGCTCTCAAGTTTGTAAGATCAGTGAGTTAAGCCTAATATGCTTCTGCAACATCGAATTCATGACAATAGGTCTACAAGGACTTTCTAGCAAAGTCAGGCTTAGAGCCAACGTAAGCCTCGACCTGGGAGAAGCAACTTCGAGGCCGTTTACTAATCCTGGTACAGGCTACTCCAAGGCGTAAGTCTCTCTTCACATGCTAGAGCAGATGCTCCAGCTAGAGCCCGGGTTTGCGACGAAAGAGGTTGCTGTGACGATGCATGGCCCCTTTGCTGATGCAGTTGAACAGGTCAAGATAACAGCAGCTACGCCAGGCAAGGTCGCGTTTGAGCTTCCTATAGAGAAGCAACACTGTAATCGCCTCGAAATCATACATGGCGGCACCATAGCGTCAATGGTCGACATGGGCGGCTCACTGGTCCTTGCATCGCGAGGTTTGTGGTCTACTGGGGTATCGATAGATCTCAACGTGACATATCTGAGCGCCGGTGGGAAGATAGGAGATGTGATACGAGGTGAGGCTGTATGCGATAAGTGTATGAACCCTTGATACCCCGAACAACGTGTACCAAGACTGATGTTGACTTATGGCGATACAGTTGGCAAGACGCTAGCGTTCACAACTGTACGCTTCCTTAACAAGGATGACAAAGTTGTAGCCAGAGGAAGCCACACGAAGTTTGTCGCCTTAGCACAGAAAGACGAGAACAACATCGTTGACGAACTGAAGCCCGAAGAGAATGAGTCAAAGGCGTCGAATGCTTTGGGAGCAAGCGGAAGTGCTTAGGCACTACCATGTCTCTAGCTACAAAGATGTAGCCTTGTCTAGAAATCGGGTACCTAATTCCCTCTCAGCTCCTCCATCCTCCATCAATTCTAGCAATGTTTCCATTAACGTAGCTCGCCTCATCACTCAGGAGATAAGCTACCAATTTGGCTACCTCTTCCGCACTAGCCTTTCTACCCTGCGGAACCATCTTCATCATAGCTTCCTCATTTCCGTCCAACAGCCCGGAGTTGTCCAGCAGCGGCGTATCAACATATCCTGGCGCAATAGCATTCACCCTGATCTGTCTCGGCCCTCCTTCTTTGGCGGCGGCCATAGTCATACCAACGACAGCATGTTTGCTCGCATTGTACGCAACTACATTAGGGTTGCCGGTCAGACCTGCCACACTGGCAGCGTTCACTATAGCACCCCCATCGGACATGTGTTGCAATTCGGCACGAATGCATTTGAAGACTCCTGTTGCATTGACGGACATGATGAAGTCCCAGGTTTCGTCCGTATGCTCGACAAAGCTGGAATGTTTGCGGAACACGCCGGCAATATTGGCAGCGCCGTTGAGCTGGCCCAAGTCACGCACTGTGGAGGTGATCCAGTCATTGACTTCATCTGTCTTTGTGACATCGAGTTTCGTGGTTGTAACCTTCTGCTTGGAATTCTGTGAGGTCAAGCCTTCGGCAACGCCTTTAAGCTGGTCGATGTTGATATCCGACAAGGCTAGCGATGCACCCCGAGCATGAAGCACTTGAGCAACAGCCTTCCCGATGCCAGAGGCTGCACCTGTTACTGCAACAACTTTGCCGTCAAAGTATCCCATCTTGACGTGTGTTGACGTCGGAGCTGAAGATGAGCCCTGTTGTTTCCTTCGGTAGAAAATCTCTTGCCTGTCCTGCAGGTAGCTCCGTTAGATGCTAGTTGCTGAGATGTGTTAGTATCTACCGCTGTTCGTGAGTCGGGAAACTATTGAGGCGATGTGGTAGTGTCAAGTGCTGGCAAGATACGAAGTGACACGACTGTTTGCCCTTTGACCCTCGGCTGAGATCAACCGGTAGGCTGAAGCAAAGCTTCCCCACGTTTGCATATTATTATGTCGGGTGTGGACTAGACCAACATCTTCAGGGTAACATCAGAATTCAAGGATTAAACCACAAGGTATACTGTGTCCGTGCTTCCCACTTTAGCCGGAGGTGTCTTCTGGCTCAACGACCGATGGCTCGGTAGGCTCGGTTCAACTAGTGTCAAGTAGACTGATTTCAAGTATACCAGCCGCTTTATCTGTTGCGCGACAATGAAACACAAAGGATACGCCGCCGACTGGAACAGATCGCGCAGCCACGCTGGATAAGGATGGAACACATGTGCCTCCGGCAGTAAGTTGGGTGATAATGGAGTATTCGTAAATTTAGGCTTTCTACCACGAGACCAGCATGGCCAGTCGTTGTTCCACCATCAACCAGAGACTTTCACCTCAAGTCGCTTGAGTAGTCGTCCGACAATGTAGAAATCCGAGATCCGTCGCTCGTATCATAAAAGGGAATGGTAGGAGTAAGGAGAGCGCATTGGAATTCTGATGCTTCTTCAGGCTTAGGAGCTGCTCGGGAAAACTTTCCACCGACACCTTTTTTTCGAGTCACAAAGTGTTTGACAGAGACTCTCGTCACTGTATATGCTGTTTGGTCACGGATCATCTTACGATCTAGAACTTTCGAAGCCTACAGAGATAATCGATGCTGACTTACCTGGACCAGAACCATTGCTACGGTTAATCGTATAGATTATGGCACCAAAGCAGGCAAAAAGTGGTGGACGCGGCAGGGCCGAAGAAGCCAAGGAGGACCCATTACAGGCCGTCGTGATCGCAGACACCTTCGAGAACAAATTCGCACCTTTTTCGCTTGAGAGACCAAGATGTCTGATTCCGCTCGCTAACACTCCACTGATCGAATACACTTTTGAGTATCTGGCAAGTGCTGGCGTCCAGGTAGTTTACTTCTACGCTGGAGCCCACATCGAACAGGTTGAGGCATATGTGAAGGCCTCGAAATGGATGTCGAGTGCCTCACCCTTTTTACGGGTGGAGATGATTCGCTGCATGGCGACATCAGTAGGTGATATCATGCGAGATCTGGACCAGAAGCAAATAATCAATGGCGACTTCATATGTGTGAGCGGAGATATTGTGTCAGATTTCCCGGTAAACAAGGCCCTAAAAGTGCACAAGCAGCGACGAGAGAAGGACAAGAACGCCATAATGACCATGCTCCTGCGGGAGAGGAATGACAGCGATCACAGGCATCGGAATCAAACTGTACCAACTTTTGTCATTGACCCTACGAAGGATAGATGCCTACACTATGAGGAGAGTTTGGCTGGCGCTCCGTTCGGCACTCACATTGACCCTGAGATGCTCAAAAGCCCTGAGATTGACGTTCGACAGGATCTCATCGACTGCCGCATCGATATTTGCACGCCTGATGTGCTTAGCTTATGGTCCGACAACTTCGATAACAATCATCCTCGACGGGAGTTTTTGTTTGGCGTACTGAAGGACTACGAATTGAATGGCAAGACCATACATACTTATCACATCAATGGCTACTACGCGAACCGAGTCGACGGTCCTACCGCCTACGCGACGATAACATACGACCTTCGGCACGGAGTAGCGAGCTCGTTGGCGCTCACCAACAATGTCTCTGGCACGCGTTTCAGGCGGTTGCGTAACGACATCTCTAAAGAGGACGGTGTAATCATACACAGACCTGCCCGCCTGGCGCATGGCACACTCGTGGGAGAAGGCAGTAGCATAGGAGCTGGCACCAACCTCCGAAGGACGATTGTGGGCCGGCGTTGCCAAATAGGGAAGAAGACTGAGATCCACTCCGCGATCATTTGGGACGATGTCGCCATTGGTAGCAATGTCAAACTTAGCAGAGCTATCATTGGCAGCGAAGCATATATTGGAGATAATGTGACCATCGAAGAAGGCGTGTTAGTCTCGTTTGGGGCGAGCATACCGTCAGGCACGCATGTTTCTGCAGGCAAGAGAGTCACTGCCCAGTCCACGTTTGGCATGAACGGTATTCAGCCCGAGGAAGATGCATATGGCAGTGATGAAGAGGAAGAGGACGACGAATCACAATGGGCTCGATCTTTCTATCAGCAGGCGGACTTCAATAACTCAACCTCATCACTGGCGTCCGATGTCTCAGAGACATCCGATCAAATATCTGGGAGCGGGTCGAGAAGCCAGAGTTTCGCTACACATGCATCGGATGATGATGGCACAGAGCGATTCGTCCATGACACTGCCGCCATATTAGTCCAGCGAATGCAAGAAGGACGACACGCTGACGACATGCAAAGCGAGTTGATGGGTCTCAGATTTAGCGGGGGTGCAGATGGTACCATGGTCCAGAAAGCAGTCGCGACAGCCTTGACTAAACACATACATGCAGAAGTCAGCGGGGGAGTAAGCCCTCAGGAGGCTACGAGGAGAACGTTGGAGCAGTATCGTTTCTTGATCAGGCGGCAAAATGCCGAGCAGACAACGGAAGAACAGGTCGTTTTCCTGCTTGAGGCGCAGTCAGACCTTTCGAAGCGCACTGACGGCTCAAGGATAGTGCCGCTCTTCGTCAAGGACCTCTACGATCTTGATGTTCTTGAGGAAGAAGCGTTCACTGAGTGGTACGAGGATGTGCGGTCGCAAGAAGAGGCTGTTGCGCCCATGCGGGATGCAGCAAAGCCATTCATCGATTGGCTTGCTACAGCCGACGAGGAAAGTGAGGATGAGGACGAGGACGAGGATGGAGAAGACGACGACAGTAGCGATGAGTAGTGGATTGAAGTCAGAATAGACGGATCCCAGCGCCCAACGGACGCGTTTGAGCGCGATGGGCCATTTAGAGTTTAGATATACGGGAGTGACCTCAGTGGCCGAGGTGGCGTACCTGCCTGTTGTCCCTGCAGATAGCCAGATGATTCCATTGCAGTTGCGAAGTCGAACTTGGGCACCTCCCACAGGGTGAAGCTGAAGGGAAGCGTTTGCACCAACGGAGCTTTCACTGACAGATTTATGGCACTTGCTTGTTCATACGTATTCGCCATCTGTAACACATGCTCTTCTGCCATCCGTGGTCACTTGACCTGATCACTTATCGGAGACGTCTCGGTTGATGACATATTCCTCTCGAGAACTCCTAGCCTACCGATCCTGAGCGCTGCTCACTGAGTCCTCGACTCTTGTTCTGCCCGTGTATTACTTGGACTGAGCGAACGACTCGTTTCAAGGCCCTCCTCTGTCTCTCTACCCCAACTTTAGGACTGTCTGTGCTCCCACCAAGGAGCGCAGGCTACCAGTTGTTCACCACGCCACCACTTACCAGGAAGAGGAAGGCCAGTGATCAGAACAACAACTTGAAGACTGCCAATAAAAGAGCGAAGCAAGGGCCGACAGAAGAGCAGAACCAACAAGAGTCTGCACCTACACCGGTCTCCCAGCCAGAGACGTCACTCGCCTCCACTATGGACTCAGACGACGACATGATGTCCGCAGCGAGCGGTGACGACCTGGAGTTTGATGATGGCACACAAGCCAGTGATCTAGGTAGTGGTGAGTGTCGTGAGGATCTGTTGAGCCCAGGACTGACATGCGACATAGACTTTGGCGCCGGACATGATGATGGCTTTGGCTACGAGAAAGACATATTTACGAACCCCCAGAAACCATACGAAGTTAGCTTCAAAGTGCTGAGTCCAGCAGATATCCAGTCACAGCAAGACCAACAATTTGAGGATGTTTCCAACATCATCGAACTACCGCCAGAGCAAACTGCCATCCTGCTCAGGTTTATGCGATGGAATCAAGAGAAGCTGCTTGAGTCGTACATGGACAACCAGAAGAAAGTGCTGGAGTCGGCTGGTTTAGGCACCTCTTTTTCCGAGGCCCCAAAGACCGTGGCGGTGCCGGGCTTCTGCTGCGAGATCTGTTTCGAAGACAGCAAGGGTCTACAAACGTATGCCCTTAAATGTGGCCACAGGTTCTGTGCCGACTGTTACTCCAACTATCTGACGGGCAAAGTAAAAGAGGAAGGCGAGGCAGCCCGCATACAGTGTCCGCAGGACGGTTGCCATCGTATAGTTGACGCCAAGTCACTGCGCTTACTGACGGACCGGGAAGTACAAGCTCGATACGACATCCTCCTGACTCGAACATATGTCGATGACAAGGACAATCTTAAGTGGTGTCCTGGCGCTGACTGCGAATATGCCATCGACTGTGCGGTCAAGAAGAGAGACCTGATGAGAGTGGTCCCCACTGTACAATGCAAGAACAACCACGCCTTCTGTTTTGGGTGCACGTTGAACGACCATCAACCAGCACCCTGCTCGTTGGTCAAGCAATGGCTCAAGAAGTGCGAGGATGACAGTGAGACGTCCAATTGGATCTCTGCAAACACCAAGGAGTGTCCAAAATGCAACTCGACTATAGAAAAGAATGGAGGCTGCAACCACATGACGTGCCGGAAGTGCAAGCACGAGTTCTGCTGGATGTGTATGGGCCCTTGGGCGGAGCATGGGACTAGTTGGTACAACTGTAATCGGTTCGAGGAGAAATCAGGTTCGGAAGCCAGAGATGCCCAAGCCAAATCACGACATTCACTGGAACGATACCTCCACTACTACAACCGATACGCAAACCACGAACAGTCAGCCAAATTGGACAAGGATCTGTATCTGAAAACAGAGAAGAAGATGCAAAGCTTGCAGTCTCAGTCTAACATGTCATGGATTGAAGTCCAATTCCTTGACTCAGCTTCCAAAGCTCTTCAGGCATGTCGGCAGACACTCAAGTGGACATACGCATTTGCCTACTACCTGCAGCGAAACAACATGACGGAGATTTTCGAGGACAACCAGAAGGACCTGGAGATGGCAGTTGAGAACCTCAGCGGCATGTTTGAGAAGCCGGTAGCCGATTTAGCCGGCCTCAAAGTTGACATCTTGGACAAGACGACATATTGTCTCCGGCGACGGGAAATCCTGCTAATTGACACGGCGGAGAATCTCAAGAAAGGTGAGCAGTCTAGATATGTGCTGGAGACATTGTTCTGATGGCGGATGCAGAGAGTTGGCTATTCAACACGGAGCTGTGAGAAGCATCTCCATGGGCGAAACTACCGGTATCCGTCGACGGACGACAGCCCTATTATCACTCCATCATGACTATGTTGGCACTCCTTGGAACACGACCACGAGCAAACAACATGCAGCAGTAGTAAGATTTGTAGGACTGATGTGTAGACATTATGCGCAGCGGAGCCTCAGGCATGAAAAAGAGGGCTGGCCGAAAGTTGAATTAAAAAGTGGTCTGGCCAAGAAGGTGGACGCTCCGAGGGTATGAACGAGTGACGAACAAGAAAGGCATCAGATAACACAAATCGGGGGCTCAGGACCGCGAGCGGAAGAGCTGGATGAGAGTGGAGATGGGAATCAAATGCACACGAGATAGGACTCAATCAGCAGGCCGAAGCTCGCTCATATCTTTTTGCTCGAGTTCGGCCAGAAAGTTTAGCTCATTCTTGCATGATGACCAGTGCAAACCATCGATAATAGACATTTTTCAGCGTTGTATCTTGGATTGCAACTTAATTCGCCTCTGTACATTAGACCTGCTTTGCCTTGGGCATCAGGCGAGTCGACACCACGCCGCATATACGCATGATCAGGGCTGTCCATATCTACAAATGAGCTGCGGTTCTACTCGTTGAACCAGTGCTAGCGATATCGAACTTTGCCCTTAGCATAGTAGAAACGCGTGCGCATTACCTCTGTTGAGCAGGCAAAGTGGCGACCCAGGCACCTCTTCCTGCGGCGCTTTCGCAGCCCGCGGAAAAGATGTCGGTGCAGACACACAACAGCCCAGACGCCGTACCTGGCGAAGAGTTTGAGTGAGTTGTGCAGAAGAGTCCCGATCGAGGGAAAAGAGCTGGAGAGCTGACGGCTGAGTAGCTATGAGGCGCTACCTGAAGGATATGGCTTGGGCCACAATATGATGGCTGGCGCATTCGCCGGCATTGCTGTAGGCAACCGTTATCCTGCGCAGACACCGCGCACGCGAGGTACAGAATCTAGCTGACACGGTCCAGGAACATACTGTCATGTATCCAGTAGATTTGATGAAGGTGAGCTTCCCTACATCCTCTCGACATGCCAACAAGAGCTGTGCTAATGTGTTCTTGCGCAGACACGAATGCAGGTAATAAGCTCGGGCGGCACCATCTACACAGGCATTTCCAATGCCCTCTCCACGATATCACGCTTAGAAGGCATAAGGACATTATGGCGAGGAATGAGCAGTGTCGTGGTCGGAGCCGGTAGGAACACCCAGGAAGAGCTTGGCCGCAAACTCAGAAGAGAGCAACAGTTGACGTTATGGTATAGGACCTGCCCACGCAGTCTACTTCGGCACCTACGAGATCGTCAAAGAATTCGCAGGAGGAAACGCGCGAGACGGCAAACACCACCCTGCGGCTGCGGCAGCATCGGGTGCATGCGCCACGATAGCGAGCGATGCGCTGATGAACCCCTTTGACGGTACGTACTGTGCACACTCACTGCCTCTCGCTCCGCCTCTTCTCTCTCGCTCTCCGACCAAAGCTGACACTCGCTCTAGTCATCAAACAACGCATGCAAGTCCACGGCAGCACCTATCCGACCATCGCCGCCTGCGCCCGTCAAGTCTTCCGGAATGAAGGCATCTCCGCCTTCTACATCTCCTACCCCACCACCCTCACCATGACCGTCCCCTTCACCGCCTTCCAGTTCATGGCCTACGAGTCCCTCTCCAAAGTAATGAACCCCTCCAAAACCTACGACCCCATAACCCACTGCGTGGCCGGTGGTCTCGCCGGCGCCTTTGCCGCAGGAATAACGACTCCCTTGGATGTGATCAAGACATTACTCCAAACGAGGGGGCTGAGTCAGAGCGCTGAGATTCGGGGCGCGAGTGGGCTGTGGCAGGCAGCAAGTATTATTAAGAGAGAGTACGGCTGGGGTGGGTTTATGAGGGGGTGGAAGCCCAGGATTGTGACGACCATGCCGAGCACGGCGATCTGTTGGAGTAGTTATGAGATGGCCAAGGCCTATTTTAGGAGGACTTTGAGGGAGGATGAGGCGCGGAGGGCGCTGTGAGATTAGATGAAAGAGGAGTGAGACGTGTGCAGAGGACTACCAGCAGCTCGGCTGGAGTGTCTGAGAATTCTTCACCCCGCGAATCAGCGTGACAGAGTGAAGTGAGAAAAGAGCCGGTGCTTGCATAAACGGCGGGCGGGCAAGTCGCGAGGGTTCCGCGACGAGGAACGCTGTCTAGGGTCTATTCTAGACTGGGAGAGCTGCGATCTTCCAGCTGCAGCATGTCAAGTCCGTGAATGGGCACTTGTGTGTATATCGGAATTGATCCGCTCGGCTCGAGAAAGGCGAGGCGCGCGCAGGGCGAGCCAGGTCCAACAAAACACTCGGCAAGGCGCTGTTTAGATGCCTTTCGTTTCGTGTCGTGCACACGGCGCCACGCCGATTCGCTACGACACGAGCCTCGAGCATGAAGTGCTGCGAGCGAGCATTGGCACTAAGACTCCCGGGACCAGAGGCAACTTTCCTGCCCTCTTTGAGGTTCTGCCAGCTGCTGCGTCCAAGCGAGCGCGTGGATATCTGCAATACTCGGGTTTGAAAGAAAAGAGTAGCTTATGTATAGATCTCAGCGCAAGCGATGGCTACATACTTACATATAATTGCGGAATTCCGAATTGCTGCATTATCTCTGTGCTCGGGGTTTCGAACTCGTGGTGTGGTGGTTGGATTGATTGATGCCTGATCTGCAGTGTCGACAGCAGGGCATGAGTATACTCTGGACTTTGAGCTTGGGGATTTATGCCTATTCTGCTCTACTCTATTCTACGGTTGTCACGTAGAGGTCGAGGTCCCGCAGTCACCGCGAATAGACACTCTTGGGAAGCACAAGTGGATTGGCGTCTATCGACGTAGGTTTGCGCAATTCAGCTATTCAGTCACTTTCCCAGCAGTTCCTCCCGGCTGCCGGCTAAAGCATCTCACAGCTGAGCAAGTGGCGACAGCGGAGTCATGAGAGATCTATTCGAACCCGTCCCGCGCTACGGAGAACTCCCATTGCCCGGGGTTCGAAGCTGAGGGTGCAAACTCGATAGCGACGTGAATCCGGGATCCCATAGCAACCAGCCGACGGAGACCCGTGAGCCTATCGCCCACCAAGGTGCAAACGTTTGTCTCGGACGTGTGCGACCTGACGTCGTAGAAATCCTTCTCCCGCATGAAGCCGCCGAGGTGTAACACATCATCAATGCTCGAGGGCAATAGCAACACTACGCAGATAGGCCTGAAGTCGAAGTCGAACCCCAGCCGCAATTGCTGTATTTCTGGCATATACCCGAAGAAGTCAATGTTGATACCTTCATTCATCTCATCTCCGTAGATCGCAAGAGTTGACCCTTTGACACCGGTCTCTATGCGTGCATTCGTTCCTATGAAAGCGTCGCCTTCGAGTGGAGCCCCGTGACGATAATAGCCAGTATCGAAAGGAGGTCTACCGTCGATCGCTCGCTGAGAAAGGTGAAGACGGAAAGGCCCTGTTGGTGGGTATTCACCTTTATAGGTCTGAGGGACGTAAAGCGCCACAGATTGACTCTGGTGTACGAGGACTTCTCGACAGATGGATGGACAGCGCCCATTGCAGGTTCGAAAGCGCATAATGACGTCATATGTGAGTTCGGCATCTTGAGGCAATGCTTTCGTCCGAAAGCCCAGGGGATAGGTTCGATAGCACATCCTTTGGTACAGGTTATCGACCTCCGTCCGGCAAAGATAAAGCCCTAGGAGCATGGCATCAGCGTCAACTTCATAGCAATTCGGGCATTTCATTCTGCACTGCAGCGGCATGAAGTACGTGTTGACCTCAACAGGTATCAGATCTCGCTCAATTGCGAGCCCTTTGTTGGTCATAGAATATGGAGACTGGCCGGACCGCGATCTCACCTGCTCAATATGTTGAGCTTCAGAGAATGCCTGAGGTTCTGGCGCGAGTAAGCCGGCACCGCTACCAGGCTCAATGCCGGTCCATGCAAAAATGGACTCGTCGTCCGAAGACTGGATGATTGCCTCTTGTAGTCGCAGAAATGCCTTCTTACCCTCGCCATAAAGGAGAGGCATATTGATATCGAAAGTTCCAAGTAGACAATAAGCGATGTCTTCAGGCCTTGTCGTCATCCGGTGGGCAGCCCACGACATCCTCTGGGCTACTGAGTATTCAGCTAGGGTCCTATTTGCAAGAAGCAAGCCTTCGCCGATACCCGTGGCCTGTGATATACGAGACGCGAGGTTGCGCTTATCACCCATGTATGTCCAGTGGGTATCAAAAAACAGTGCATGGGATGGTGCAATAAGTTCTTGCAATGTCCATCCTCGTCTGAACCACGAGCTTCTGTCGAAATTCTCAGGTAGTCTCGAGCGATGAAGTTTTGATTTTACGTCAGGCCGTTGAATGGGTTTCTGAGTAGTCGGAAGAGCCTTAAGCAAGTCCGTCAAGCTGTCAATGACGGGTTCGGTCATCGAGACAGCGTGTGTGTTGTTCAGGTCGACATCTGACATATAAATATAGCATTCCTTAGCATTGGCATACCATTTAAACATGGAATTGATACTTTCTGTGAGCTCGGCGCTGCTTCGCTTGTCGATGCAGCATGTGTCAACCCAGGCGTACTTGAGCCCTCGAACACGTGCTTGTAGACAGAATTGTCGGACTTTCTGAAGACCCTGCTGCTGTTGACGACCAGCCGGGCGCGACGTAAAAAGATTGGAAGACTGAATACGGAATTCTTCGAAAGTGACTTCGCGTTCCTGCCATCGATGCGATAGTATTGCGTATTGCCCAATTGGACATGTTTGAAATTCTTTGAGCTGCAAGCTAGAGGTGTCAATGAGCCACATGTTATTGCTCGAGCTGTGATGAACCTTGAACAAGTATGGATGCCAATCAAGAGCAGGGAAAGGCCTGAAAATTGTCTTCTTGGTAATCAGAAATTTGGATGCCTAATCGAGTGGTCAAGGGCGGAGTGCTGTGAATGAGTAACGCCAACTTCTATGGTCAAGCGTCGTTGAGCGGAATAGAGAAAATATGCGACTTTGTTCATGCTTCAGCCTAATGCGAGGATCCCGGGCATATCGAGCGTCTTGCTCCGTGAGCTCAACCGGACCTTGGACATATTCTCAGTACCGACCCCGGAATGCGAGTGATACATCGAAACCCTTCCGCGAGGGCAGAGATTGGACTCAAGCTCCTAATAGAGGAGCTCGATGCCTTGCAGACATTGTGAAGAGATCCTTCTTGCTTTAGGCCTGACGGGGCCACGGATAATCTAGTCGACAGAGGTGGGAAGCAGTGGGGGTAATGTAGGTGACGAGCTGCCTTCCAAGTTCGCGTAAGTTTGCCGAGAGCTGCTTGTGGAGCTCCTGCCGCTATGCGAGCCTCCACCTCGCAACGCGTCAGGTCCTACTACAACACTAGTGTTCGGTTTCTGTCTCTTCTTTTCGCAATTTCACCTGAGCACTTGTACTGTGAGTACACCAGGCCCCAAGCGGCCGTTCGGCTTCGTGATGCGCGGACCAGTAGTGTTCGTGCAGGCGGTCTCGGTACGTGCGTATGCCAGTAGGGCAGGGCATATAGTGAAGCACTGGAGCAATGGCACTTATGCTAGACTAACCTACTATGCTCGACGCAAGAATGTATGTCATGCCACGGCTAATCAAGAGTGCTCCGGTCGGTCTTTAGAGCCAACGCTGCCCTGGCTGGCCGGTGGGTGGTCACCGGTGTTCAACAGCCAAGGCTCGCGTGCGTACTGAACCACCCTCCTGACCAATGCAACTTCGGAAGCCCAAACGGAATAAGGCTTGGCCGCGCTGACAGTTAGGGAGTTGCGCTTTCGACATTGAGACAAGGGCTGTGTTATACTATGCCGCCGGCCACATACATGGCCACTGCGCCACCCTACTCTGGTCGCATGGCCTGCGCCGACGTGTTGGTCTATGGTATGCCAGGCAGGCACGACCGCCACTACCTTGTGAACGGAAGCCTAGACAGGAGCTTATTTAAATTCTGCGCAGTCCCACATTCCCAAGGTAGGTTCATGTTCCAGGACTTCGTCCGTCAGCTCTTACTTCTTTATCAGACCCAAACTACTCTTGCCGAGAATCTTTCGTCTGACATATTAGGTATTGCCAAAAAAAACTGTCTTCGGCCCAAGTTGACCTGCTCAGCAGCTCAGCATGCCTGGTCGACGTAATGTGTATAAGATGCATGTACGCGGACTATACATCCTGCAAGCACAAGCCGGCATCCACTTCTTGGGTCCAGCACATCCTTAGCCTCCAGAGTACAAGCGAATATTCAGATGCGTCTTCGAGATTGGCCTACAAATGTTGAGAAGCTCTTCACCAGATACAATCGAGCACCCAGGCACATCTCGGCTGAAGGAGAGAGCGGAACGACTTGCTCGGCATGCTAGGGTCAATTCCTACGGTACGGTCAATGAAGCGACGCTACGAGCTTGGGTCGAACCTATAGTTTTTGAGCGACCAGTCAACGAGATGATCTGGTGGGCCAACCCGTCGTCATCTCACTACGTAGCTGATTTGTTCTAGTGGGTGCTGCACCGGCTGGGGTCCTGAACCTAATTACAGAGTGTGCGAAGCACCATATCTTCCACGAGGCAAGCGTGACTGTGCTAATATACAGTAGGCTTGATATGCACAGCACTCGTATCTTTGCGGATATCTGTCAGGCATTTGTCGAGCCTGATCCCCGGGACGTGTATGATCATCAACTTATACCAAAACTCGAGCCGGATCGTGTGTTCGGCATCAACAGGATTGGAGCTGTGGAGGAGTACACTAAAGTCCTACCGCTTGTGCGACACTCGCCTTTCCGATCGGCGCCACACATCCTCTATCCTTTCCTTGTCATTGAAGCCAAGAGCGGACCCGGGGCGGCCGAATGTTCTGATGTCGACCAACAGACAGCGTTTCCTCTACGCACTTGTTTAATGCTTCAGGAGAAACTGAGGCTTAAACATCCGCCCGTGTGGTACATGCAGTACAAAGGGAACGAGTGGAGACTTGCAGCATGCGTGCTACAGAACGATCAAATGGTAGGTAAAGAACAATTGCGAGGTACACGATCTGACAACAGCTCAGCATGCTCATCAATTATGGAAAGGGAGTACGCATGAAAGCCACGGCGCATTTCAGCTTCTGCGGCTCATTGACCATCTATGTGAGTGGGCTCGCAACTCATACATACCTCAGATTACGGAGTGTCTCGAAGCTTTACATACAGGCAAGAGCATGGAACATGCCTCGACAGGCACTTCAGGAGACGTATGCGAGCTTGTCTCGACCACACATGACTCAAGCACCCTGTCATTATGTAGAATGGCAGTAGAGACACCAGAGCGACTCAACTGCATCGAAGTTGCTATGAACGACGTTGATCTCGGGGTAGAGCCGGATGTGATTCGTTGGGATTTGCAGCCCGACAGTACATATTTCCAAAGTCAGGCGCAGTACGCCCCAGCAGGTCCACTGACTCCTTCGGGGACGCACGACCTTGTTGCACGCCATGCGAATCATGTGGTCTTCGAGTATGAGCACTTCGCTGTCCCCGAAAGTCTGCTGCTTGTGTCAGAATGTCTTACCCGTATGGGTGAGTCGGTTCAACGAAAAGGCAGTGACGCAGCGGACTGGTTGCGGGCACTTTTTGGTGGTGACACGTCCACAACAATGACCAAGCAGCAGTTCACTCAGGCGCAGGAGGCGTGGAGACCCAAAGGGTGGTTTGCAGCGGGCACCTCAACAGATGCGGTAGGGGATGATGAGACACTAATGCGAGTCTGTCTACATTTCGAAACATACTTCGACCCGTCAACCTGGCACACTGTACGCAAGCTATGTTGGCTAACATGCTCATATGAAGCAGCCAAATTCCTGCTCGAGGTAGCGGATAAGACTCGATCGGGTCTGAAGGCCTGGGTTAACAGCATCCGCAACACAGATTGGCCACTTGCTGGCTCACATGCCATTGATAACTTGTACTCACTGCACAATCAATACTCTTTCCATGCAGCAGCTCGTTCGTATAGACAAATACTGAAGTTCGACGGGAAATCGCAATTCGGGTCTTGGTGTCTCATTGACGAAGAATCTCTCTTGCGAGGTAGCAGACGCGTCAGACTCCGAACCGTGGTCGAGTCGTGTATGCTGCATCTTCCGGAGGTCACAAAGCAGAAGTACGAAAGCAGTCCGACCTTCGTCCGCATCCACCAAGAGGAAAGCAGCATGTTGCACGCGAATCTGGTGTTGCACATATCTCCCCCACATCTCGATGGCATCGAAGACTGCGTGATGCTCCGGCGAGGCGAAGGATGGCCAGATACAACACCCACCTGGTGTTTGTACTTTCTGAAGGGCGGTCCTCAGGATGACTCTTTCCGCTCTGGCAACACTGCCATCTCAGCTCGCGACCTCCAACGGTGCTTTGTGTCGGCAATGAGACAAGGCCAGGTGTATGAAGTGGGTAAGAGCTATGTTCGGAATATAGCAGTGAAGATGCAATCTTACTCCTCTGTTTATCAATCATTCTTTGAAGACTGGGCACGGTGTTGGGCGCAAACTGCAGCGACCATAGAGGACAGCGGGTGTCCCATGTCGGCTTCATAGTCTCGCTCATCTGAATTCCTATAATTGAGTTACGAAATGATCCTTGACCTCCCGATCTGGTAACCAGAACTTTCCACTAAGCCTGGACGTGGCATGTCGTGCTGAGTGTCTAGCTGTTGACGACCCAGACCTACACCTTCGTCCGAGCCTAAAGTCGAAGATCCTTTCACGACTTCCGACTCTGATATCGTGACACCTCAAAACTTCTGAACAGCAGAATGTATGGTCGGGCCCCTGTGGACTAATTGGGTATTGTTAAGTTTCGCATACTGTGATCTGCCAGGCTGTTATCAGTACCACCAGCATCATACTTTCGTACAGTGATTGTAGAGAGCGTGAGTCTCTCATGATCTGCACTTCCAATCGGAGGCTTGGCGGTCGAGAACCACATCGGTCCCGCTGCTAAACTTTAGACTCCCGACTTCTTCGCACAAGCTGGTCTTGTCTCATTATTCTGCAGCAACTACTGACAGCCCAGGTCGATGGTCGTTCTTTTCTGCGAGCACGACCGATGCCCTCATCGTCATGAACCGCAAGGTCCTTAGCCGCCGCGAGGTCGAGGGCCTAATAGCTGAAGGCCGTAAGATAATCATCTTCGACGGCCGAGTGATCAAAGCAGACGCATGGCTACCATTCCACCCGGGCGGTGACAAAGCCATCCTACACATGGTTGGAAGAGATGGTACAGACGAGATCAGAGCACTACACTCTGCGGCGACGCAAGCGTACATGCAGAGATTTGTGATAGGGAGGATTGAGGGACGATGGGACAATTTTCTACCGCCTATTCAGGGTGGGCAGTTCCGGAAGCTGGAAGAGGTTGAGGAGATCGAGGCAGAAGCAATGCAGGAGTTGATAGTAGATTCCTTGAGCTCATCGAGTAGTACGTCCTCTCCTTCACCAATATTCGAGCCAGTAGATGCGGATGGGCTGCGGGAGAGGAGGGCAACATCGATGTCCTCTGTCTCCTCCATATCCCTCGTTGATGACTCGCCCACAAAGCCGAAATCACTAGACGACATAACAGCTTCTCAACTCAACTCAGACCTCTCGAAATACCCGTCTCTCGATCACATATCACAGGACGCGATAGTATCAAAATACCGAGAACTAGACGCCCGACTTCACGACGCCGGCCTCTACGACTGTCCATACACAGCCTACGCCTGGGAATGCCTCCGCTACGCCCTCCTCTTCGCCTCCTTCGCAACATCCCTGCACTTCGCCCAATATGCCCTCGCCGGCGCATTCCTCGGCCTCTTCTGGCACCAACTAGTCTTCACCGCCCACGACTCCGGCCACATGGGCATAACGCACAACTTCCACACCGACACCACCATCGGCATCCTGATCGCCGACTTCCTCGGCGGCCTAAGCATCGGCTGGTGGAAACGCAACCACAACGTCCACCACATCGTCACCAACTCCCCCGAACACGACCCAGACATCGAACACATGCCCTTCTTCGCCATCTCCCACCGCTTCTTCACCACCCTCCGCTCCACCTACTACGACCGCCCCATGCCCTTCGACGCCCTCGCTCAATGGGCAATCCGCCACCAACACTGGCTCTACTACCCCATCCTCACCCTCGGCCGCTTCAACCTCTACATCCTAAGCTGGACCTACCTCCTCAGCCCCACCCAAGCGCCCCGGCAGGGCCCCGCCCGCTGGCACCGCCCCCTCGAGCTTCTTGGCCACATCTTCTTCTGGTACTGGTTCGGCCACCAGACGCTCCACCTCCGCATCCCCACCTGGTCCGCCCGCCTCACATTCATCCTCGTCTCGCACATGATCACCGCCCCGCTGCACGTGCAAATCACCCTCTCGCACTTCGCCATGTCGACGTCCGACCTCGGCGTGCACGAATCGTTCGCGCAGAAAATGCTCCGCATCACCATGGACGTCGACTGTCCCGCCTGGCTCGACTTCGTCCACGGCGGCCTGCAGTTCCAGGCTGTGCACCATCTGTACCCGCGGATCCCGCGGCATAACTTGCGGAAGGCGCAGCCGATGGTGATGGCCTTCTGTGAGGAGGTGGGGATCCCGTATACGATTTACGGGTTTGCGAGGGGGAACAAGGAGGTCATTGGACGGCTGGGGAAGGTTGCGAAGCAAGTGGAGATTTTCGAGGAGTGTAGACGGGTTGCGGCGAGGGATCTGGTCGAAGGTCGTGATCATTGATTGATGCATACATACCAACGAGTATATCAGTCATAAGGCTCATTTGCAAAAGAGGTTATCGTGACTGACTATGATATCTAACCGTGTGATCGACCGCTTGCTTTATAGTACAGGAGGACGCCAGACGCCTTGCATGCATGGTAGTCTTTTATTCATCCCAATTCTATCCCACCAAACGCCGTACTCGCTTGTCGTGTCACTCAGTGTCTACAGCGCAATAAATGCTTCGTTTATACACCACGGAACTGCCAACTGTTAGCATTGTTTCAATCGGCAAATCACAGCATCGAGAAACCAGAATGGAACGGAGCAGCCAACTTACAATTCTCACGACCAGGAACCAACACGCGCCTGTAAACCTAAACGCCGACAACCCCGCCACCGTCCAAAGCACTATACTCAAATATATCGTGCCATTCTGACTCCCCGCGTCCGGATCGGTATTGATAGTCTGGAAACCACCCACATTGAGCACCGCCGCAGCCAGGATGAAATTACTCAGCATCCAGCACGTGACGACGGTGGACCGGAAGCTCTTGTAATAATCCTCCTGTCTGTCGGCCTTGGACGGATTGCGTTTTTCTTTCGGTGGTTTCTGTGCGAATTTCGCAATTTCGGTTTGGTATTGCGCATTGAGGTCGCCGTCGTCTTGGGGGATCATGACGTCGACTTTGCCGTCTGGTTTGACGGTTGCGGAGGGGAGTTTCTCGGCTTTGTCATCGCCTTTGGTGCCCCAGGTGATGTCGTGGGTGTTGCAGAAGGCGTAGATGTTCAGGACGTTGATGTAGGTTGGGGTCAGGACGATGTATTGCAGAAAGCAGGTAAACATGTGCCATGGATCGAGGAACAGAATGGAAGCGACGAACCAGAGGACGTAGGTGGAGGCAAGGGAGACGATGATGGTGAAAAATTGGTAGTCTGTGAAGACGGTTGCGAAACTGAAGTCGGCGGCTGCGACTTGTTTTTGGATGGAGCGGACGGTAAGGAAGACGGCGGCGAAGGTGAGCCAGACCATGAGGAGAGACCAGAAGATGACCATTGCGAGGTAGGATTTTCTAGACCCTTGGGGCCGGTTGCCCATGGCGAGGATGAAACAGTAGAGGAGAGTGCCGATATATACGATTTCGAAGATGGCGCCTAAGATGTCGCCTGCTTTGCCGAGGGTGTCTTTAGTACCGAGGGAGGATGTAAGGAGTTTGAAGACGAGGTAGAAGTTCCCGATGGCGAACCAGGCGAAGAGCATGTTGATTGTTTGATAGATGTTCTCTATCAGCAACATGAGTTTGCGTATAGCGCTGTGGTCGGAGCGCCAGAGTGAGAAGAAGTGAGCGATGGCGTAAACGGCAGCGAAGAAAGAGCCGTTCAGCCAGCGGCGACGTTGGAGGATAAATTCGGCTATGCCATCTGGGACATCGGTTTCTCCCGAGGCGGATTTGACGTATTGCAGGATCCAGCGGCAGTTGCGCTTGGTAACCAATTCGAAGCAGAGAATTCGATCTTCGGCTAGGTACATGTTTGCCGTAAAGACGCCTGCATCACCGCCGTGAAGAGTCTCGCCCTTGAAGTACTTCTCTAACGGACCTTCGCCGTTCTTGTCATTCTGCAGGGCGACGTAGCGGTATGCTGAGAAAGCACCGGGTAGGACGGAGATGAAGCCGAAAGCTGATTCGAGGGGCTTGTCCAGGATGTTGGACATTTTGTATTCGAAATTCTGGGTTGCGATGAGTGGGTTGTATAATTTCTTACCATGGTCCAACATGACTTTGATCTCACCGCAAGCGCCCCCACACATAGGCTCAAGGTCAAATGCTTTCCAAAGCTGGTAGATGGAATTTCTGCCAGGCTTGGTACCAGCATCGAGAAGGACGCAGACGTTTGGGTCCAGCACGCGGCCGAATGCCTGGAAGAACCATCTGTGCGAGTTGATCTTCTTCTGATTTTTTTCTTTCAGACAAAATAGCATCTGCACGGGTGTTGTAGAACGCGGTTTCAAACTAACTTGTGTGCCTTTCAGCTCCAGTCCAACCTGGGTTGTGTACTCGTAGATATGCGCCGTTACGTCTTTACCGTTGACCTGCTGCTTCGCAATACCGTCTTGGTACACACCCAAGCCAGCAAGCACAGCCTTCGTTCTCTCGTTGATCTTAGCTCGACCATCACTGACAACACACACGACGATCTTCTTCCAAGCGTCTTTGCCCCAGGTCTTGCTTGTTGACCGATTGCACATATAATCAATATTCTTCATGACGCCGATCAGGGTGCGAGCGAACAGGAACTCGTCCTCGTTGTACATGGTAATAACAATGAACAGCTCGGTCTGCCTCGGTTTCGCGAACAGTCTTTGACGAAGGGTAAAACGTTCGTTGTAGAAATCTTTGGGATCGCATGTGGCAGCGGAGTATCGCATATGTGTAAACTCGTCTCTTTCGGGTGGTGCAGCATGCGGGATCTGACTGAGCAGATTGGGCGGTATGGGACAGTCAAGTACTAGATTGCCGTTGAAGAGCTGAACCTCTTTCACGGTCTTCCACCTCCTCACTCCACCTCCCGGGGGCGGCGTGGGTTCCTGTCCTGGATCATCTTGGTACGAGTCCGGGTCTGGACCATAGGGCTCGTCTGGTGCTTGTAGTATGGGCCGGTTGTCGTCGCCTGGAGTGTACCTGTCCGGTGGCAGATCGTAGGGTGACAAGGCATAGTCCTGCTGGAGCTGAGGCGAGTAGGGTCTGTTAAAGTATGCATCGTGGTGCTCTTCGGGCGATATGGCGTAGTCGCCGCTGGAATAGTTGTTCAGCGGCTGTCTGCGATCCTCGTCGAAGCGGTCATTATGGCCATGGCTGTTGTGAATGTTCTCTACTGAGTATGTTGGCTGCATAGCTAATCTGTCGCTTGATGCCATAGGCATCTGCAGATGCTGTTGCGAAGGAGGAGCTAAGCCATAGTCTTGACTGTAGGGCTGTAAAGGTTGTCCGGGCGAGGGTGATCTGTGGCCGTACTGCGGTCGGTGCGTAGGTGAGTAGGGATCGTCGCGCACGGGGCTATCTTGTCTCGCTGTCAGCAGGTCAGTTCCACGTTCCTGACGGTGGTCTCGGCCCGTGAGGGTAGGCGGCATACTCAAATTGTACGCCATGGCCGGCGATGGCTGTGGTCCGTGACCAGCAAGAGAATGTGAAAGAAGACTCCAGCAACGAGTGTCTGCGACAGTCGAGGCAGCAGATAATGAGGGTGTTCAGGCCCAACCTCGAAATGTATTGTAAAGGATGGTGATGCGCCTCGAAGTTTAGTTTGTTTACTGCTGCAGATCGCCTACTTGCGTACAAGCGAGTAACGGGAACTCGAATCGTTGATGCACGCCTTCTCGGTGCGCAAGGACTGGAAAAGTTCTAGAGAACCAGACTGTACAAGATGCCCATAAGCTTCTACCTTTTTTACGCAGTTCGAGACGACGTCGCTATCGAGGCTGTCAGCTGAAGTCTGTATGCGCAGGAGTGATATGCATCGCCTGTGGCTTAGGATTAGGTGGATGCGCCGCCCCGGACTAAGCAGTTAATCAACGAATGAACGCCCGCTATACTACGCTTAGGGACTTTCGGAGATGCTTCAAGGCAAACGTTTGACAGAATTTGGGTCTTGTGGAGCTTCACCTGCTGTACGCGTTCGCCAAGCAACCAGTCGTGATTTTCGGGCTGCTGACCCGTATCTCTACCGTGTGAGCCACGCCATCGACTTGTCAAAGATCTATTTTTGTCCGAAGATGTGATGCGTCCTTCTCCACGACTTGCCTCCCGAACCTGCTCGTGCATGGTGTACCGCGACGTCTCTGATTTGACATTGAGGAATTTCTTCTTCTAACCCCTCCCCATCCGGAACGGGAATTTCCCAAATCGTGCGACGCAGGACCAGAAGGCTGAAACTAAGTGCAACTTAGCCTTGTTAGCCTGGCGCCCAAGCCGTAGCGTGCGAGCACAAGGTTCTCGTAATGCTTACGGAACGTCTTCAGCCTCGCTGCGCCTGAGCACGAAGAGAATACCTGCTGGATCCGGAGTGTGGCCATGCTGTAATTCCTTGTCCTGAGCTCATAGTGTCTTTACAATTTCTTCCCACTTGTCTGCCTTGATCTTCTCGTTGTCCTCTATCAGCCTCCAGTTGGGACTGGGCTCTGCCCTTAGCCACTTGAAGTCATCTACCTGATCAAACATGTTCCTTCTTCCCACATCTCTTTCGAAGTCTGTTGCGAAAACACTTGGGATGCTGCTAAATCTAATGTTTGAGCAGTCTTCAATGATAGGTCGACTGGAGCAATAGAGATATACGTCGACGTTGTGCGATTTGTGCATGCGAAGTTGCTGGCACGAGAGTACGACGGTGCTGTTGTTGAGTCCAGTCATGTGAGCTGGACCTTTGATATTCGGTGCAAGGAGAAAGGACCATGAGATGTTGTTCAGAGTCAGAGAGGGCATTGTGATTGCGGCTGTTCGTGGTAAGGACGAGAGATTGATGACAGAGGACTTCACATCTGAGATAACGCAGCTTTGCCCGCTTTGTCCGCTCGGCACGTCCTCTGACTGATCAGCACGTTGCTCCGCATTAGGGTATCGAAGGTAAGCGCTCGACATTGACTTGAATAAGACTTGTGATGGCTCAGCATGAAAAGGCGTTCCTGTTGGTGAGGGCTTTTCGGATCCGTCCTGACTTCGATCTCGACTTGTTGAGAGGTGTGTCGGGGGCGATGCCATGGCGGGCACTGCTAGGTCTCGTTGAAGAGCATTGTCGGGATCTCGCAGATGCGACGGAGTCACCGCCCGAGACGTGGTTGCTGAATTCGCTTCCGATGCAGTCGCTGCCAGTTTCTTGTTCCTGAAGGAAAACTTTGCTTTTGGTGCATGGCTGGCTTGGGTTGCAACAAGCTTGTCCTGCAGGTCCTTGATTGCTAGATTGTAGCTTCGCTGATCATACGAGGGCAGATCTCCAGACGCGTCAGCAAGTTCAGCAGATAGTTTCGTGATGCTAGAAAGTGCCTGGTCAGCTTTGATCCTGCGCTCGTTCACCGGTATTTCTGGCGTTGAAAGTAAGTCGACTTGGTCTTGGAGCACTCGGATCCGGTTCCGGAAATGCTGATGAAAGTCTGCCATGTGGGTGATGGGGTCAGAGACGCATCAGAATGACTATACACAGTGACTGAGCGGTTGCAAGCGAGACAGCGACTTCACGAGATGGAATTTGGGCCGTTTCTGGTCGGTGGTTATCGGAAGCACGATCAGTGGGAGTAAGCACATGTAGGTTGATGCCAAAACAGAGAGTACTACTCCGCAGCAGCTGGGCCAAAAGCGCACTACAGCCCGAGAAGGAGTCTGATAGTCAGGTCTCGAATTGGTCGTGACTTGCTCGATGCGCACCGTGCTGGATCGGCGTGGGAGTATCAATTGGAATTTGGGAGAGTGCCGTTCAATGGTATTCGAGTATCAGAGAATCATGCCGTTGTGGTATATACAGTCTTTGCTTCCATGCTTGCAGTCCGCACCTCGTCTTTCAGAGAGTCCTCTTGCTCATTTGATACCGGCGTCTCGTGCTCTTTGGTCTTCTAGCTTGGCGTAAAATTGATCTCGGGCTCTGACTCGGGGTAGGTGGAAGCCGTACCACCCTGCAGGTATGGTTAGTATCTGGGGACAACGATGCAAATGGTGACGGACATAGATATCCGAATGTCGTTCCTAGACCACCAGCAATACTCAGATCCAGCACCAAGCCCCTTCGGAGCATCTAGGACAGATAGTGTTAGTTTTGCTCGTTGACGCTGTCTCAGTCATCCTCCTCCGGGCGACGTACTCCTGTGATAGGTGCGATAGCCATGTGGACGGTCGCAGCTCCTGGCTGCTGGCTTCGTACTTGTTTGTAGGAGGGAGGAGATTCGTAGCTGTCAGCCGGACTGTGACTTGTCGTGTGTCGTGGGCTATGGGCAATGCAAGTGAGCTGCGATAGTGGTATGATCGCAGTCAATGAGCTCAAAGTCAAGCTCCGGCTAAATGCTTGGCAGCTGGCGGCAGAGACCAAAAGCGCAGTCGCAGTCGCAGTCCACTTGCCTTGTACCTGTTCACTTGACGCCTGACAAACAAATAACAGGTAATCCTAGAGGACGTAGATATGGGATCAGTCAAGATGGAATTGGTCAATATGAACGAGCCAGGACAGCCACCTCTCAAGCGCCAGAAGTTGCCATACCACCACAAGCACCGGATACAACATCGACCCCCAGTGGTACCTGGTGAACCAGCGCTTCTCCCACAAGAGCTTCTTGACAAACTCCTGGTAGAGAGCGTCAAGACGATATGCGAAGAGCAGGCATTCAAGCAAGATATACTAGAGCCATACATCGAGTCAGTAGCATTAGAAGCACTACGAAATGCTGCCGATGAGTTCGTCAAGAATCTATGCCACAAGGTGTGTCGGTCCATGTACGCCGCTAGACGGACTACCCCCATAGCTCCCGACTTCGATTCTGCCTTCTATGCCCTCGATCTGCCATTGCCAGACGACCAGCTGTCTCCCTACGCATCCAAGCCAGAAATCAATCGACCTCTCCTCCCAACTCCTCCGCCGGACGATGAGTTCCACCACACCCACGAACTTCCCGAGCAACTCCTGGGTCCTGAGCTTAGTAGGCAGCAAGACCTCAAGAGATTCAGCTTCAACACCTCCTCTCTTCCTCCAGTCCCCTCAGCCCATACCTACCGAGACACTGCAGTCTTCCTTCAGCGTGAAACAGACTCCAAGCGCATTCGCGAACTGGCCACCGAGGAAGGCAAACTTGGCGAACAAGCGCTACGTAAGCTGGCCGGCGCTGCCAAGCTCGAAGTCGCCTTGTCGACAGAGCCTGAGACAAGATATGTGAAAGATCGCAGACCGAGGAGATTGAGGCGCATGCCCATTTTGACCGAGGAAGCCATGTTTGAGGAAACTATGAGGGACTTGTTGAAGAGCGAGCCTGGTGACTTCGAGCTAGGCCCGCTCGTATCGAGTGAGAAGCAGTATCGCATGCCCGATGAGGGTAGGGTGAAGAGGAGACCGGTGACAGCCACAAGTGCGCCTACCCAGTCGAGGGAGGAAGGTGGCCTAAGGAAGTACAACCTGTTGCCCCCGCCATTGCCTAAACCAAAGCCGCCAGCACAAGGTGCAGACCTAGCTTTCGAGCTCTGATCCTCTACGGGCGTCCTCCAGGAGCACAGTGGTTCGGTGGCCAGATATATCCTTGACCTGATACCCATCAACAACTGGATAGCATGCATTCACTTCCCGGACCAGAAGTAGCTGCCGTACTTGGCGAAAGCACGTTCACTGTTCCCGTTCGCTGCGAATTCCGACTGCGCTGTCTGTGCTAATGCCTGCTCTTCTAGTAATCTGCTGCTGGGCTTCCACTTATGCCTCCCCTCCCAAGCCGTCGTCTCAACATTGAACTCTTGATTTCCATACTTGCATCTCCTGAACAAACGTACGAAAGGGTAGCACTCCCAGCCTCCCTTCCCACCACGCGCCGGCTTCAGTCCGAGTAGTGAGCGCTGCTCGATCTCTTCCTGTGTTGTGCAACTGTATTGTACCAACTCATAGAGCTCGCAGTCGCGTTTGAGGTCGAAGCCTTTGGGCAGCTTTCGTGACTTCTCCTTGTAATCGACGTCGTAGAGATGAATGCGGTTCTCGAGTTCGCTAATTGGAAAGGTCTTTTCGGGTGGTGCCATGTTGAATTGCTGGTACAACAGTTGCGCTGACAAATGGAGAGAGAAACCGATCTTCAAGGTTGGAACACCACAACCACTTCTACCCTTTCGATACCACGGTCCTCACGGCTAACGCAGCATCCTCGTTGACGATGCTGGCATGTCGGCTGAAGCATTTGGCACAAAGCTGCTGGCCCAGGTACATGAAGAATCTCTAGCTTCGGTAAGCCTTCGAGGTCGTCCCAAGCCTCCTTTCCACATGTGGAAACCATGCCTTCCACTCCTCCCTCTCCAATCCTCCTCTTTATAATACGCTGACTCGCACTTGGTTTCTACCTTCGAGAGAGGCGTGTCATTACTGAGTCCTCTACAATGCATCGGATACACTAGTTAATCCCTTTAAGACCCTTTCATGGCATGAGAAAAATGCCACAATCAAGGTCTGTCCGCTAACACTATAATCCCTAGCTACTCTCGGATCTTCGTGCTTTGCAGAACCCCCAGCCAAGATCGATTACTGCCCTGCCAGAGCTTGATAACATTGTCGAGGCATACCGCTATCCGACCACGAGCACGTCTGCTGTTCCTACAGAAGGGACGTCCTCAGACCTCAACATCCCATCTGAGGACGACTTCGACCTCCATCATGAAGACAACTACGACAACACCTCGCCAAGCCGTGGCCTTCGAGGCAAGGTCACCAATTCAAACGGGCTGATTATCAACATCTCCCATGGTCCTCATAGCTCGACCGCCGCCAGTACAAACCTGTTCTATCATCTCATTGCACTGACCACCCTGTCCCGACAGCATGGCGGCAAACATAACACAGCAATCTACATCGACTGCACAAACTCGTTCAGTGCCACGCAGCTCTACAAAGCCACTATTTCATGTACCCGCACAGCGACGACTGATAATTTACCTCCATCGATTCCACATACCGCCGCCGCCAAAGAGGCCCTAAATCACGTTCATGTCCTCCGCTGCACCTCCACTTATTCGCTTCTTAGCCAGCTTCAGAAGCTGCCGACATACCTCCTCGAACCATCTGCTCACCGTTCTTTCGACCGGTCAGTGGGGCTTCTGGTTGTTGACGGGATTAATCACTTCTACCGGCAAGACAGGTTTGACGCCGAGATCGCCAGGCTTGAAGGCGTTAATACCAGCGGCCTAGCTGCGTCGTCAATTCCACTATCTGCGCAGATCCTTAGTGAACTCAAAAAAATGCAGGAAACTTATGGATGTACCATCATTTACACAACGATAGCAACAACGCCACCAGTCACCAGCACCACAATCCCGGGAACGGGTCCCCGAGCTGACGGCACATCTCCGACACCAGCACCAGCACCGAACGAAAGCGCCATCATGGACTTCTACGCCCGCAACGCCCTTGTCAACCTTCATCCCACCAAAGTCGGAGTGTCACAGTTTGCGCCGACCATGAGTCTAGAGGAGTGTCTGCGCGACAAGGATGCAAGAGCTGAAGCTGTCCGCATGACTAGATATTGGGTCGGCGCAAGCGCAGGGGGGCTGAGTAACAACCAAGGGGAATCAGGAGCAGGACAGAACCGGAGAGGGTTCACGATGCAGATTGCTAAGGACGGAGTGATCGGCTTTGGCTGACATGTTGACGCTTGGTCATATGCCGGATGATTGTTTCTTGTAATACTGCGCCTGCTCAAAATCAAGAATATTTGCCCCGACTTTGGCAGATAAAATCACTCTTCGTATAGCTGTTTTCGTAATTTAAACTCATAGACATCCTACAAGCAACAAAGCCTAAGCCGCCTAGACATCTAGCTCCTCCAGAACAGACACTCTTCTCTTCCTCTCGCATTCAGCTAAACGACCTAGGCAACACACGCACCAACCATTTTGCCCAACACCGTATATGCCTGATCCACCTCCAATACCATTTCGACACCCCACTGGCAGCCCCAGACGGAAAACCTGGCCCACATCACTAACCTTCCACCGCAGCCCCAGATTCTCCTCACAGCCCCCCAACCGCCTACGGCCCGTCCCACCGCACCGCAGATGCCAATGTCGCTGCTCGGTGGTACATCACCGCACTTGCCGCTAGTCAGAGCCTCAGTGAGCTTGCAGTGAGGTCGAGGTTGAGGTCAGGAAGTGTAGGTCTGAGACCGCGATTCGCTGGTAGTTCGAGGTTAGGTGACGGGACGAGGGCCAGGAAGCATGGAAGTACGCGGTGGCAGAGATTCAATGGGGCACATAACGGCAAGAGGGGGAGGCATGTTGGAAAAGATACGAGTGCAACGGCCCGGACGAGAGCGGGACTGATGTGCAAAGCGCGGTACTATTGATGTAGTTTTTCTGCCTAAGAATTTGCTGCGTCTGGATTCGTCTGTGCTATGATACTCGCGAAGGAGTTTCAGACAATGGAGTGCACGGCATGGTTGCTGTTGTTGCCTCACAGAACACTGCTCGATACATGGGTGAAATCAGTATTCGTGTCTGAGCTACATCGTAGTAGTCTCTCGTCTCGTGCTTGCCCTTCGATTCGGTTGACATACTTGCATTTACTGCCATAAGCACGCTGTCCGCGTTATCAGCAATCAGAGCAGCTGCGTTTTCACTGCCACCATGCACATGACGCGCTTGCCGACGTGTGCTGTCACGGTGACTCCCAAATTACACGCGGCAACCTCGGGGTCTACACATGGTAGCCCCACAATAGCCCTTCATATAGCGCAAGACCCAAATATCTCCCATAATAAACCAGGCTGGCAAGTTCTGTGGCGTAGTGGTAACACTGCACCTCAAGACTGGAAGGTACGAGTTTCCTTCAGTTTCCATGCCAGATCAGGCTGGATTTAACCATGCCCACGATTGCATTGCACCTTGCGATCCCTGTCCGGTCACTTATGCGTTCGAGGAACCCCTAGGGGAAGAGAGCGTTGAATAGGTGATACGGCGGGTCTTGGCTGAAGTTTTTGCCATTTTTGAGGATACAGCTCGCGATTCCACTGAAAGGTCGTAGGTTCGAATGCGACTTTTTTTGTTTCATGGTCGGTGTCAGCGTGGAAAAGCGGGGTAGGGTGTAAGTAAGGCCAAAGTGACTGTTTTTATTAGTAGAACAGACCATTGCTAGACTCGGGACCGACGTATTCATTGCGGCACCACCCAACATCGCCTCTGTCACACCACTCATGTTCTATAAGTCCGCGACTTGCTCACCTTTATACTAGTCCATTAAGAAGACTCAAGGATCCCAGCATTTCCACGAGCTCGTCGAAAGTCGAACCCTTTCATTTACCCTTCCCATGGGGTCCTGAGACAAAGTTCACGTATGTATCATGCCCCGAGCAGACACTACCTAGTCTGGGCTCACCAGCCGTTGCGCGATAAAATAAGCGGCAAAGCTGATAAAATTGAAGTCATATACGATGAAGAGAGTGCCACTAAATTCGATGATTTGAAGTGAAGTCATGTCGGTTTACCTGCCTCATGCCAGTGTGTCAACGCAACGTTGGAGTAAAACACGCCAGCGCGGACAGGGGCATACGGTGCTCTACGAGTCAGTTTCTGTTGTTGCGCACTGGCTTCGCCATATCGCCAAGGTTTGAGAGAGCTCATTGTTGATACAAGCACAGCTGGCATTTGCAGACCAATCGCTAAGGACTCTTGAAGCATTTTCCACACCGCCGAGGCTACTTAGCAGTTCTTCAAGGAATACCCAACGCTAGCTCCTCCGTTCGCCAAAAGAACACTGGAAAAGCCTTTCGCTTTCTCCGACCGTATCTGCAGCAGAGGCTCCAGACAGTGTTCAAACTACGCTATGGCTGATGACGAGCAAACACCATCACCCTTCAACTACATTCTTTCCTTCCTCCTGGTCGCCCTCTGCTGGGGCTTCACAACCCCTTTCATCCGCAAGGCAGCTATTAACTACACGGCACCATCCCCAGCAACACATCCTTCCCTCTCACCTTCGAAGCCTTGGCTATCACGGAAGATAGCGCTCGCATTCTGGACGCTCGTCAGCCTACTGAGCAAGCCGAGCTATGCCATCCCGCTTGTTGCGAACTTGACGGGAAGTATCTGGTTCTTTTTGTTGGTTGGCCAGGCAGGTATGTCGACACTCGATCCCTCCAGGTAAAAGTTCGTCAGTGGGCGTGCTAACCAACGACGTTAGAGCTGAGTCTGACAGTACCGATCACAAACTCCTTGGCGTTCCTGTTCACCGTGCTGGGCGAGTGGTTTGCAGAGGGGAAAGTGATCACGCGGGACACTTGGCTGGGAATGACCTTCGTCTGTGGAGGCATCGCGCTTTGCGTCGTTAGCAAATCTTGAGGATGGTTTATGGAAGCAGTCTATATGAGAGGACCGGTTTCCAGACAATAGGTCATGTCACAAGGAGTCTGACAAGTCAGCCTGGAGCTCCACTCTTCCCCCTCCTCGATTGAATATTGGACAGGACCGAATGGCAATGTACAAATTGCCGCAGACCCAGCAGAGACCGGCCCGCTTAACAAGACGTTGAGCATCCAGCATCTACCCCTTTACGGAGTACCTTCTACATATAGTGAGAAAAATACGCCTCCTAGGAAAGAAGAAGACACAATTGAGATCTGCCTTCCCAGCAGGCGAGTCGATACTCCGTAACCTGAACGAGAAGGCCTGTGGCGTTACTATCTAGCCCACTGGCTACAAGGACGCTGCTCCCGACCATGGATACTCGATTCTCGCATCAGGGCCATCCTCCATATGTTACACATTTCTGAAAGACCTCCTTGCTTCCGACAAGCCCACCATAGGCCAACGCCAGGCTCGACAAGAAAAGAAAGACACTGAAAATGTGACCGCCGGACCTCTACTCTCCTCGCTCGAAGACGAGCCAGAAGCCGCAGCTAAACAGCCGCACGACAAGGACGAAGCCGCATCGAATCATCAAAAACCAGCCGACACAACCTACAAACCCCACGTCAGACCTTTGCGTCCTCTACACCGGCGGCGAGGTGGGCAACAAAGTGGAGCCCCACGATGTGTTTGGGACGCACAGGTAGCGGTCAAGGTCAAAATATTGGGTGCAGATGTAAATACTATGGGATTTTTATCTTCCATACTTTTCCTATCTAAGTTGTACATAATACACAATTCCGGATACTCATGTTATACATGCCTCAATATACTTGTGACAAACGCAATGTCTGAACGAGACCAGGGGTCAGCTAGCAAAGGTCGCTTGACCCACCATCTCAAGTTCGGCTTTTGGCGAGCTCTGACTGAGCCGTTGCGGTAGGACCCCCAGCAACACGATCGCCGCCAGTGACCTTCTTCTCCCCCTCCGTGATGTCGTGCAGGGTCTGGCTGTTAATGGATTGGCCTGCATGACTCTGGGCTTTAGCCGTAGGGCCGCCGGCGACGACTTGATCAGAACCGGTGAGTCTTTTCTCGGCTTCGGTAATGTTATGAATGGTAGACGAGTCAAGGTTGCCAGTCTGGGTCTCGGTATTGCCAGATGTTGCAGCGTCGCCCTGTTGCCATTTTAGTAACAATGAAGAGATAAATCAAGGACGAGAAACTGACTCCAGATAAGATCGATTGCGCAACTGAAGTTGGTCCGCCCTTCACAGGACGCTCGCTGCCAGTAACCTTTTTCTCCCCCTCTGTGATGTCGTGAAGCGTCTGGCTGTTGATAGGCTGGCCTGCATTACTCTGGGCTTGAGCGGTTGGTCCCCCCCGGACTGGGTTTTGAGAACCTGGAAAACAGTCAGATCTGTTGAGGATACCTGGCCAGTGTGATTTTGTGAGATGAAGATCCGTTACACCCCGGGAGAGAGGGGCGCGAGGGGAGGATGGTACAACAATCGCTTTATTAGTAAAGTTCATACCTGTGAGTTTCTTCTCGGCGTCGGTGATTTTGGAGATGTTCTCGCTGTTGAGATTGGCTGCCATCTTGTACGTAGTCTTTGAGAGATGTCTCCGAAATTGATTGTGCTGTGACTTTGTGATGTGTGTGAATTGTCTCGAGAGTCGGACGTATGTTGACATTTTTATTGAGGAGAGGTTTGCGACTGCCTATTTATTTTTGATTGATTGTTGCTCCTGCCTGTAACTCTGTCAGTTCGTGCTGAGGCAAGAGCTGCCTATTATGCAGCCCAACATTGGTTCGGATAAGGCTGCGGATGCATGATGCTTGCTCTGGCTGTTTGACGACATATGCCAGAAGTAGCAATGATCGATACGGGGGTGCCTGATTCGATCGGAGCTTGGGAAGCTCCCGCCTTCTCTAAATTTAAGCTTCTCAACATCAGTGACGTCATAGCAGCACGGGCGGAAACGATCTATGACCGCGATCTTGGAGGTTGCTGAATGATCTGTGGTGGCTTAAGGGGTTCTTGGAAATCGTGCTTATATGTCTGTCTTGTCGCCTTGCGCACCGCTGCCGGCTGATCTCGCTTTGCGACCCTTGCATTGGCATCTGGTCACAGTCGAGAGTGCAGTCTGATTCGCCGGTAACGACCTTGAGGCCTCGAGCAGCGGGTCACGGCTGCCATTAAGGACGACTTCCAAAGGGTCGCGAGGTTCTGCTTGATGTACTCACGGTTTCTTAGGTAAGAACGAAATATTGAACGGTGTGGGGTTGAGGCTGCCATGTCGGGAGCATGAAGAGCATATGATCAGCTAGGATCAGCATTGGGCACAACCTCTCTTAGCTTCATGAGGTGTCATCCGAAGAAACAGGACGAGCTCAGTAAAGACAGATGTGTGCACCATGATCAGCTGGGTAGCAGGGACTGAGGCAGGCTCATCCATGTAGGGTTGCTATGAGAAGGATGCGTCATGGGCACAAAACGAAGAATATGTGGGAGCGTTCGCTAATTCTGCTTTTTGCACCGCTGACCATCAGTTGGAATACCTGGAACGACTCATCATAAGTTTCTTTCGAAGCGATGACAGGTGAGACAGAGTAACACCCTTTGTGTGCTCGAAGTACGACTTCCCGGACCGTAAACGTAGGCTTCTCGTACGTTTGAGCAGTTAAGGATATATATCGAAAAGTTTTGGAGCACCGAAAGTCTTCCCTCACAGCTACCTACCGCCTACCCGGTGACCACCACAAGCACTGAAGCACAAGCATGATATGCTCATCACCTGTCTTCAGCAGTCCTCCCTGCATCCAGGATGCCGTACTTGCCACGGACCTCCAGTGTCATGTGCTGCTGGATGTGGCAGCTGGTATCGGTCACGATCCAAGCGGCCCCAACACATTACATAAACCCTTTCCGCAGCGGCACGAAGGTCGTTGTTGGTTCCCGTCTTGCATGGCACGGCATCAACGGGTCATCAGTAGCCAGCCATCACCACATAGTTGACTCTTCGCACTGTACCTCTTGCTCCATTTTGCGCTGACCAGGTGTGAATGAAAATGGTGAGTAGCAACGATGCGCCTCATTCATGTAATCAGGTAAACAATGTCTTCATGGTAATTGTTATGGCATTCCCTGTATTACAGCCAGCATTGTCAACCGTGGATTGCGCGCGTGGATAGTCCGAGTAGGATTATGCGGTACCACTGCTCTCCTAGCGTCACCTTCTGCCACGAGACCACCTGTAGTCGAGCTACCATCGGGCTCTCCTCACCTGCTTTAATCGACAGCGGAAACGTTCTGGGTTGCTGCTGATAGACCATCATTGTTGTGACACAATGCGACCTTGGCCGGTACTGTCTGCTCGTCATTGCCATGTTGTACTGGCTGAGAGGTCTCAGAATACCAGCAAAGCTCTCGAGCTTGTGCAGAAGTCGACGCCTGTCCATTGTCCAATATTCCCCGTCCTCGTGTAGGCGTCGCACTCTTTGTGGTCATTGAGGCTCTCCTCAGGAGTTGGTTGTCAGATGTCCCTGTTGGATGCTCAGTAGGCCGAGGACCGTCCATTGGTAGGTAGGCTTCTCGGACGAAGAGCGCAGAGCGTTCCACCATTCGTTGTACCGCATTCATAGCACTGACGATCACATGGATTCCGACCAACCGATCGCCTTCCTCATTTTGTCTTGCAGGCAAGAAAGCAATGTGTAGTTACCAAGACTTCCAAGGAGGTCTAGTTTCGCGACCACTGATGGTCAACGGAACGGATCATCCATTCGCGGACATACGACTGACACAACTACCTTGCGGCATGAACGACCTGTATGTTCACCATTATCACATAATAGAGACGAGCTTACTTAGTCACAACCTGCATCTCGCCGAAGTGGTTTAACGATGTGCAATTCTGTTTCATCACGTTATCTGTAGATGTCTTAGCATCTACTACAACAGGTTGCGGATCCAAGCTTCTTTTGCGGGATGCTTGATGCACGACAGTCTCGGGTGCACAGTGTGAGATCTGAACACGCTTGATATGGTCCTGCGACCCAGAAAACGAGCATTGTGTATTGGAGTACCAGGGCACCGATAAGTGATCAAGGGGCCACAGGATATACTATACATGATGCAAGTGCGATCGGGCAAATTACCCATGCTTGGTAGACGAGATCGGAGGTACCCAGGTACGTACTCTACCTCACAGGCGGTGAACATCTGAACACGCGAGATTTGGATTGGCAGCGGCACAAGGGGTGAGAACGCGTGACGTGGTGTGATGTCAGTGCTCCAAGCATTTTCTATTCAAAAGTGCATTTTTTCTTTTTCCATGGACATTTGAAATTCCACGCTCCGTCTAGGGAGACCACATAAGGGCGGCCGGTACCAAGTACGTCAGTACCAGCACCTGGCAGGAGCTCGAAGGAGAAATGGCTGATAACGTCGGTCGAATAGTGTCTACTTGTACTAAACGGAAGGTAGCAATTTCTGCAGATGGTATCCATGGTGCCCAAACACATCATGAAGCTGGCCGCCCGTAGTGGCATGCATGTTCCCTCTAAGGAAACTGCTCCGGCGTCATTGCTAACGCAGAGCAACTCCTGGCGCAAAATAGATCTCCCGCTCGTATAGAAATCTACGGCGGAAAAGTTGTCCTTGCTTAGTGGTTGTATCGTCTTGATCTGATCTTGTAGATCGGTACCTGGATGTTCTGTACCGCATTGTGCCTGATGCGAGAAGAACCGCCCCAGCATCGTGCAGTAGTGTGTGACAACGTGGTTGACAGATCAGATCTCAGATCTCAGATCTCGAGAGGGACGATCTCCTTGATCTTCGCCCCTGACTGCAGTACCGGAGGCACGGATACTTGGTCGTACCCTGGTTCTTTGGTGAGTGGACTTCGCACTCCCAGATATGGATCTAACTTTTACCTTGGCCGTATGACTATGATTCGCTGTAAAAATCCGACCAAAAAATGGGCACCGGATGCGTTAGCGAGGAGGCAAAGTCCACTCACCAACGTACTAGGGGTTGACAAAGTATGCGGCACGAGGCCCAGCCGAACCTTCCAACTGGCATAAGTAAGGTTCCCAGAACGCATCTTCGTCTGCCTCGGCATCGCATTCTGTAAAGGGGCTATTATTCATCCAGACTAAGCTACAAAGATTCGATACTGCTGATACACACTCTGCGTTGTCGTAAATTAGAGTAGTGTGTTGGTTTTAGTGTGCGCGCGTTTGTGAATGGGGGGTTAAAGCTGCGAAGCGCTTGGAAACAGGTCCATAGTCGGAACAAGCTTGAAGGAATCCCAAGGGCTTAGATTGAGGTTCAGCGTCCCTAAGTGAAGAACAGCTAGCGCCACGTTCAGATCGCCGATTCAATTGACATCTGTGTCTGCGGCAGATACGCGACTCCGCAACGACAGGGAGCCAACTGAACGTTAGCCACGAAAGTTTTTAGCCCACATCTGGACACTCTTATGCCAGGCCATTGCCACAAGGCGGCACTAAAGTCCAGACAATGGCTCTTGCATGATGCAACATTATTACCAACTGAACGATCTGTGGGACTCAAGGTGACGTTTCACGGGTTGTTTTACACGGCAATCTCCAGAGCAAACGGTGTTCGCGCTAGGATCTGGCGCTAAAACAACAGACTGAGATCTACCAATCCAACGCCTTTGAGACGCATCTGTGATGCTGGCGGATCGAGAAACGAAGAGCATTAGCTCGACATATCGCTCCAACTGCGACGGACAAAACTACTGAATTTGCCACAGCACGGACGTATGTCGGTAGCTGTGAAGCTTGCACACCGCATTACCCAGAAGCTTCTTTAGCCGAACAGAAACATACCGTGTCGAGACTTGGGGCGACTCGCCTGTCAGTCAGTATGTCTGGGGTTTATGTGTACACTCGCGCGGCAGACACTTCGCTTGCTCAAGTCATGAGGGTTCTGGTAAACGCGTTGTATTGTGAATAAGGCGCATGTGGTGACCAAGCCGTTAAACCTCCCAGTATCCGTACTATAGCGCCAAGTGAGCAGGGTATTATTCCAAAAAGACTGCCGCTTCGTACCTTCCTCGCTGGGCCTTAGCACAAAGTCTGTTGTCGCTCGCCCCGCATCGGTCCTGTATTCCAGCCAATGATAGGGCTGATCGAGATCTCGGCGGATGGGAGCTTTTGCTTCAAGGACGTGGCCAGTGCTCGCTAGGGCTGATGCTAGCGTCGATCTGTTAATCCTGGCTCTCTCAAAGTGGCCGTCCTCTTCGTCCGCAAGCTTCGATCTGACGTTTGGCCGCTAACTAACCCTGCCTCTGCTTTCCAGATGTCAGATCTGGCTCTCAGTGCATGGGTCTATTTGGAGCTAATCACCCCCAGCCTCTCAGAGGTCTATGAAGCATGTCGCCTGCTCCATAGTTTCATCAATTTTCCCTTTGCGTAAGCTATCGCGAGTCGGACGCCACCTCGGGTGCTTCTTGCGCGGTCCACCCAGCAACTCTACCCTCTCCATTAGTGGTTCTAACAGCCCATTTGCGATGCCACTCATGTAATGTTTTTCTGCCAAACATCACTCGTTTACTTACAAGCTGACAACAAACCTTGCGTTGCTTTGCCCTAGTATCCTTGTGAATGGTACTTCATTAGCCGCACGGACCCTGGCAGTTTATAAGAGACAATCAACCGGGCGTTCAGATCTATACTTCTTTAAGCTCCAAGTTTCCGAATACCGCTCAGATTCCATCTACCAAGTACCCCAGTTCAAGATCCCTCCCGTTGGATCCTTGACTGTACAGCCCCAATCTTGCTGTGCAGTTCATTTCGTGCCAGTCGCAACGCATACGCGTATCCTTGACCGGAGGAGGCACCTCTTCTTCGTCTCCGCCGAGCTACTTTGCAAGCCAGATTTGCTTTAAGGCCGCTCTTCTCAAGTTTACCTACCGCACACCCATTCTCTGTCATCCTCTCATACCAATATTGCATCTGTCACTCCTACCATTTTACACCCGTTAAGATTTGTCCTTGACGCAGCGACGATCAACATTTTGCTCTTTTCACAATATTGCCATCACCCATTTGCGTACAACAATCAAATACCCCAATCAAGCACGTATTTCAGAGCAGCACTTGGTCGTCACTTGAAACCACTTCATTACACATTCAAGCGGAGCAACAAGTAGCCAGCGCAGGCTACACCGCAGTGTCTGCATCGAATCACTGTACAGCATGCCTCCCACAAGGACTATACCGCCTGCGAAGGCCGTAAAGACCGAACGGACGCATGAGGAGAACCAGGAAAGGTAAGCTCTGAGCTGAAACTGTGTCCGAACACCGCTAATGCATCATGCAGGGCATACATAGCAGCATCTCGACGGAGTGACAGGAGTCTCGAGGCACGTGTTGAATCCGCTCGCCGAGCGTCAGAGATACACAAACGTCGGACAGGCAGATCATTGCGGGTCACTGAACAGGATGTGATCAACGAGGAGATGTACGAAGAAGAGGACGACGATCTTCCAATGCAGTACAGAAGGTTGACTGCTCATCTACAAACCGGATCAGCAGACTTCAATCGCCGTCTGGCAGCCTATCTTACCAATCAGGTTGCTATGCGGAGTGCTGTTGAGCAGATGGCCAACAATCCTTATGGCCAGCAGCAATACGGCAATCATTCAATGTCATACAGCCAGCCCCGCCAAAACATGTTTCAGTCGCCTATGACCTCGCAGCCACAGCAACAACACTCAGCACCGCAGCAGACTGGGACACCAGGTCCATATCGTCCGGCCCCCTACCCGTCGCCGCATCACCCAGGATATCGGAGTAACCATGGGCGAGCATACTCCACAGCCGTAGTACCGAATGGCAAAGTTCAGACACCACCTACGCCAAACTCGAGCCATGTCGATCACAGAAGAATGTCTACACCGGCGGTTATCCCACCCCAGATCAATACAAATGGCTTGAAATCAGACGCTGATTATGTGCGCCACACACAATCAGCTCAAGTCACACAAGCACCCTTCAACCCATACTGGCAGGACATGAGCCCTTTCACCATGTCGTTGCCTCCGGAGTCGCAGCAAATGCTCGCAGGCGCGCCTGGAATGGATTTCAATGACCCATTCTCAGCGTCGCTGATGCATGGATCAGAGCAATTCATGGGCAACCCATACTATCCGTGGCATGGAGATATGCAACATGGCATCAAAGCTATGCCTGTACATCCATCTGCCTACCAAGGCATGTCCACCACATTGGCGCCTTCCGCCTTGAACACGCAGCCCGAGTCCCTGTCTGCTACCCCAAGCTCAAACGCGCCACCGACCTTGGATGGCAGTATGTCAGCTGGCGGAATGGATCCGCTAGGGTTGAACCATCTCTCGATGCCTGGAAAGGAAATGCACAGTCCCTACAGCATGCCATCAGGGCAGAACACTCCCGCTGAAAGCTTTTGGAGTAACTTCGTGCAAGATGGCGGCTGGAATGACGAGGCTGTTGCTACCAGTTGATGATCGCGTTGATCATCTCTAAAACCATTCTGGCCGGCCAGTACGATGCTATGACTTTTTGGGTTTCTCTTTTCGGACCAATGTATTCTGGTGATATGAGTCGCACGATACCCCCACTTTGGCGATATTTGAGAGGTTGGCAGGCTTAATCATGGCATTTCCCACGAGCAAATGTCTGAGACTTTTGCTGCTGTTTATAACACAGTAATATGGGGTCCTGGATAGCTAGCACTGCTGTACAAGTGCGCAAAATAATAATCTCCCACAGAGCTGTTGTCACGTCATCTTGTTCGATTTTATATGTCGTAGTACCCATCTTGATCCGTGGGTGACGGTTAGCCTTACTCTGGCAACTCTGGTGGTTCCCTAGAATCTTAGAATCTGGTAGCTGCGATTCTGGTACTGCGTCCCTTGCCGACGACGACGGTCACGTGAGCTATAAGAATTTCCCTTAGCCACCAGCTTCTCTGGCGTATCCGTGGTTTCCTGTTAGCCTTTCCTTCTGAAGCACTGGGGGTACTGCTTGCATCGAGCTGTCTGGGTTGGAATTGTCGCAGACTAAAAGGATGGCAGAAAATGAGCGAGCTACAAAGAGAATAAAATTTGCCGCGGACGATGAGACTGAGCATTATACACAAGATTCACGCACCACTAACGCTACGGGGTCATACAATAGTGATGTGAAGAGTGGCCGCCGCCAAAATTTTGATGGTGAATCTTCGTCGGCTTCGAGCAGAAAGCGCAGCTCCAAACATGCTACAAAAGCACAGAGCAAGATGCAAACGCCAGACGAAAGGTTAACAAGAACGTTCTCACAGCCTTCTGTCCTATGTACAGGCGACAAAGGTATATATGTCACATGCGACAAAGGCCGTGAGCAGAAGAGCCTTCTGGAACTCCATGACATCCTTCAACAATACCTCGAAGATGCGGGCATGGACGCTTCTGGGAAATCTTTCAATCACAATCATGCTTCGGCTACTGAGGATACAAGCAGAATTCAGTCTTCGACCAATGCCGAGAGCGCCGGTATCGAAGCCGACATAGCCTCAGAACTTGCGCAGATGAAGCAGAACGACACGAAGGAGGTCACAACGACACCAGCTTCTAGGCCGATGCAGCTGATCACGTTGGACATACCTTGCGTATCGCTTCTTCGCTTTCCCCCTGGTTCCACTCTCGATCCCGTGGATATTGTGCACAAGCTCTGCTTGAGTGCTGCAAATTCAGCCAATCCTCAACAGAGCAGATACATCAAGCGCCTGACGCCGATAAGTAATCTTGCCAAGGCGCTCAGCAAAGGTCTTGAGAAGATCTGCGAAGACGTGCTTCCTAGATACTTCGGTGCTGGCGAAGATGAACAGATCGAGGGCAGGACATTCGCCATCAAACCTACCATTCGCAACAACGACAAGTTGGATCGTGATGAAATTATCAAGCTTGTGGCTACGCGAGTTCAGGAGCTTGGGGAAGGACAGCATAAGGTCGACCTGAAACAGTATCAGAGGGGAGTATTGGTGGAAGCCTATCGAGGTTGGGTCAGTATCTGTGTAGTGGACAACACGAGCAACGGAGCATATGGAAAAGGCTTCGAAGAGTTAAAGAGGTTCAATATGGCGGAGATCTATTCCAATCGATGACCCTGTCGAAACCGAAAAGCTTGCTACAACCCCCAGCATCGCTCTTCCGTCCCCAGAAGTATGCTGTTTGCTTCTGAGTAATGCACACCATCAAGGGACGTTGTTACGCTCTCTTTACCTGCTTGACTCTGGATTGTGTACCGAGTCCCGCACGTTCGTGACTAGGGTGAAGCATCGGGCCTTGAGGAAAGCCGCTGAATGCTCAATAAGCTTAAAATGTAGTCAGTTAGATGGCAATCGTGCCAGGCTGACACACGGCAGGCGACGGTGCAAAGGAGGATAGCATCAATTGCGTGCGCCTGTAGAGTGGCCAGGTTCTAGTACTCTTAAGGAGGCTCAAAGACGGCGAGACGGGTACAGTGACGGTAAGCAGTTGACGTGCTTTAGTGCTGCGTTAGCGCCGCTGGCGTGCTGCGCAAGCTGATGCAGCGAGTTCGATCTTTGCAAGCACGAGGCTTGTCTCTCATGCTGAGTGCAGACCACAGCACCCAGCAGGCTATTGCCAGGACCACACACGTGCTTGGCCCCACAGATTTGTGATCACAGCTTAGGAAAGACTGTCGCTGCGATCTAAGGAACAGTAACAGGCAATCAAGCCTATGGCGGTCTGCTTGCGACTCCTCGAAGTAACATGGTCAATGTCGAACACCTCATTTCGTTTGATGCCCGTGAGTGCTTGAGGAAGCCGCATATTGCAATCATTCTCTAGGGTGCGAGTTCGACTGCTTTCATGAGCCAATAGGCTAAGTCGTACCTCATTACAATATCCAGTTGGCAGTTGAGTATGTACGTTCCTTACAAACGCCAAGGAGAAGACTCGTAGACACCGCTTGGCATGCTAAGCAAGCCTACATGCAACACACCAATACCAGACCCCAGCCGATGTGCTTCTATGCGATGCTCATGGGGCGTCTGAGACCCAAACTACATCCGGAGTCACTTCGCAATAGAAACGTGTTCCCTCACTTCTGCGCAGCTCAAGGAGCGCCGTGCAGGCTTGCCAGGCGGCCGAAACACAAGTGCCGAGTGCGCGATAACTTGCTATGAACAGGGATATGCGGCTGCAAGTCATCAATGCAACCTTATTCGTTAAAGGGATTGGACGTCCATGTCCTCGGCAAATCGTCGTATATTCTTGCTGTGCAAAAGAACATAACACATCATGGTCCTGCACCAGCTTGTCCGGGTGTCGGATGTTGTGCAATTTCCATCATTGTGATGTGTGTCTGCCTGTGTGGGCACCTGGATAGAGCAACGTGCAGCATGGCACGGAAGTAGCGTAGCTTGTTCCCGTGCAGCTCTACCGTAAGCCAAATGACGGCTAGCGCTACTTGGCCTCGCAGCTTCCTCGCTTCTTGTGCTCATCGTGCCCTCCCACTGGTCTGCAGGCTGTGAAGCATCACCCACACCACTTCTCGTATCCGTCCGGCATCACTGCCCTGACTTGTCACATCGCAGCTGTAACGCTGTTGCTGAACCCGTCCGAACCGGTGCAGTTCGTTGCGCGCCCTTTGCTACGTTTCTTTGCCGCCCTGGCCGATCTCAACCTCTTGAACAAGACTCGAACCTCGTCGAGAAACCGGCACGTGCACCCAGTCAACTACTATCAGTGCCTGTGCTGTTCTCAATCCCTGCTCTGCATATCGATCCGCTTTCGACTGTCCTCAGTTTTCGACTGCCCTGCTCAGTCCCACCGCTACCGTCAACCCGCTTACGACTGTCCCCGGGGCGCAATCTTCGACGTCGACGCGAAGACTGATAACGCGAGATACGTTCCTCAAGCAAGCCGATACAGTTCAGCATATGATCGGGCTTCGGCAGCAGCAAAAGTCCATAAGAACAGTGCAAGACTGATCGCTCCTGCAGCAAATCATGTAAGGAGGAGTTACCTAGCGCCATGAATAGCCTGCAACCCCAGCATATCCGCACCGCAAATCTCCCCTCACTCGGGCACAGTGCAAAGTGTCAAGCTTGAATGCTGGCCGCTGAACCCGTTCCTCTGCCTTACGGCTCCAGCACGACATCTCACCTTCCTTCAGGGAACCATCATTCTGTGTACGCGGCTAACTGGCCTCGCAGATTGCAGCTTGCTTCAGGCAAAGCACCGGTCGCTTGTGAGACGACCACCTTTTCTTGGAGTCATCGCATCACGCGGGTGCTCCTGCAGCAGACCTGTCCCACTTCGGATAACCTTGTTAGCTGGTCTCTTTCCCAGTGCTCTCTCGTGCATATCGATCCTGATCTTGTACCGGTAGAGGAAGCGCACTGTTCGTTTCTGCAGTAAGAGCTCGGCAAATCAGGACTAGTCATCATGGGTTCGTACTCTCCCCGTCCCTCTTTACATCTGCACCACCACTCAGACCACCTGCTGGTGCGTGCTTGCCTTCCTGTAACATGTGCACTGTCACTATCTTTTCCTGCCTTTCCATCTTGCACTTTCTAAACCTTTCTTACATACTACAATTTTTCGAAGGACGTACTGACCTGTCTTCTAGTAAGTGAAATCCACCCTTGTTATCATCGAAGTTTCATGTCTTGCAAGACTGTATCACATCAGCCTTACACCGCGAGCAGAGGACGAAGCATAACGACGTTTGATCCTCGAAGAATTCCGACCAATCACATGTCACTTTGGTACCCCGCATCGCAGATTTGATTCGACCTCGTTTGTCGTTGCCGATTGAGCAGACATTTTCAACTGCGGCTGAAACCAACCATACTTCCTCTCTATCATCTTACAAGACCCACCACAGTTCTAACCAATGTCTCAGAGGGAACGCTCCAGATCCCCGCGAAGGCGCTCTCGATCACGAAGCCCCCGAAGAAGTCGACGCTCCTATTCACGCGAACGATCTCGAAGCCGTGGTGGTGACGAATACAGACGAAGTGACCGCGATCGTGGTGACCGAGACCGGGAACGCGAGCGACGATCAAGGAGTCCTATGAGCGGTGCACAGAACCAGTCAGGAGGATATTCCGGGTCAGGCTACGGCGGTAGCAGCAGAGGTGGCGGCCCTCCTAGATCCTTCGAAGACCGAACAGCTCAGAAAGAACAAATGATGCAGTCCGTCCGCGAGTCCTCACAGCAAGACCGTCGAGTCTACGTCGGCAACCTCGCCTACGATGTTAAATGGCACCACCTCAAAGATTTCATGAGACAGGGTACGTGGTGGAGCTTGGTTGGAAGAGCAGATCGACTAATATGGATGGTTTAGCTGGAGAGGTTCTCTTTGCCGATGTCTTATTACTTCCGAATGGAATGTCGAAGGTGGGCGCCACTGTGTGATTTGGCTGGTTTTACTGGTCTCCCTTTCTGGCTTTTCTTTCACCTGTTGCTTTGTTGGACGTTGGATTGACGGTTTGGACCTTGGTCCTCGGTCGTGTAGGGATGCGGGTAAGTTGCGAGCAAATTCTCGACAAAGAAAACTGCTAACAATCACGCCAGTATTGTGGAATATGCTACAAGAGACCAAGCACAGCAAGCTATTGCGACGCTCAGCAACCAGAGTTTAATGGGTCGACTTGTTTATGTTCGAGAAGTATGGCTGGTAACGCTCATCTCAACCCGAAAGCGGCTGACCAGAGTTTTAGGATCGCGAGACTGAACCTCGTTTCACTGGTCCACCCACTCGAGGCGACTTCGGCGGAGGCATGCGCGGTGGCTTCCAAGGTGGTGGCGGCGGCGGCGGTGCTGGTTATGGCAACCAGATGGGAGGTGGTGCAGGAGGTGGTGCAGGAGGCGGTGGCCGACAGCTCTACATCTCCAACGTTTGTCCCCTAGCCTCGGCCTCGGCCATCTGGACGTATCACTGACCCGGTCATAGCTTCCATTCAACGTTGGTTGGCAGGACCTGAAAGACTTGTTCAGAGGCGCAGGTAAATGTTGGCAAGCTCTTGTTGTCGCAAACCTGCTAACACAATGCAGCACAAGAAGGCAGCGTAATTCGAGCTGACGTCCACGTTGACGCGACCGGCCGACCGAAGGGAACTGGCATCGTCGCCTTCGAAAGCCCTAACGATGCGCGAAATGCTATTCAGCAATTCAACGGTTATGATTGGCAAGGCAGAGCCCTCGAGGTTCGTGAAGACAGATACGCCAATGCCGGAGGTGGTGGCTTTCAGGGTGGTCAAGGTGGATTTGGTGGAGGCTTCGGTGCTCGAGGCGGCTATGGTGGAGGTGGAGGCTTTGGCATGAGGGGCGGATTCGGAGGTCGTGGTGGCGGCTTCGGTGGACGAGGCGCATATGGAGGCGGATATGGAGCTCGTGGTGGGTACGCCGTAGGTGGCGCAGGCGGCGCAGGCGGATACGGCGGTCACCAAGGCCCGGGCGGTTATGCTGGTGCACCACAGGAAACTGCTGCTGCGCCGAATCCGTTCACCGACTTTGCGACCAGTGGTGGGGAACGCGGCCCTCTCATCTTCGTCCGCAATGTGAGTCTTGACGACTGTACATCTGATTCGGAGCTAACTATTTGCAGCTACCTTGGTCTACCAGCAACGAAGACCTCGTCGAACTGTTCACCACGATCGGAAAAGTCGAGCGAGCGGAGATCAAATACGAGCCCAACGGAAGGTCGAGTGGTGCCGGCGTTGTCGAGTTCGATTCTGCCGACAATGCCGAGACTGCGATCACCAAGTTCACTGGTTACGTTTATGGTGGCCGACCTCTTGGTCTTTCTTACATCAAGTACACAAACCAGAATGGTGGAGATGCCATGGAGGCTGATGGAGGCATGACACAAGATCAGATGATGTAGGATTTCAAAAAGGAGGAACAGAATCTTCCGATCAAGCAGGAGCCAGGGGAAGCTGATGCAGTCTGAAGCCAAGCGACCGGAGGCTCTGCCCTGTCGGCTTGCTGTTGCTTGCTATCACCCAGCAGTCCCCACACACTATACCTCAGAGATTGCACCCCGATGCTGGGACTTTCCATGTCACAGGGATATCGCATGGCTGTATCGACATCTGCGAGTGTAACCACACATGTGCCAAAAAGTTTTCTATGCGGAGACACTACGATCATTAGGACATATTGAGATTGAGATTGACCGAAAGGAGGTGATATTGCTGTTCAAGGGCGTGATTGACACTGAGACTGAAATGGATTTTACATATGGAGAGAAGTAATGCCCGGACGGGAAGCTATTCGCGCGCGAGATTCGAAGTGGTGTTGGTAGATTGGACGCTGAGTGCGAGTGCTATGTTCTGATGACACCCACGAACGACACAACACAACACGACGGGACGACTGATGAATGATGAACGTATAGTAGGACGCGACATGGTAGGGTGCGGTGCAGTAGGACGTGAACGAGACGAGGGTTGGCTAACCGGCAGGGCGTCCATCGGATACGGCGTGGAAGGTGCCTTTTGCTTGCTGCTGGCTGATGGTCCCATACAAGGAAGGACCAGCGTGAGCACGTGACGCTTAATGCTTGCTCTGGCAGGGTACAGGTATGCCGTGCGGTAGCGCAATATATCGTGGGCAAATCGTCAGCAGCTCGACTACCTGGCTGATACTGGCAGAAGACCTTTTGCGTTGCCCGTACGGCGTGCCTTTATTACGGCGGGGGTTGGCTCTTTATCCTGTTTGGTTCAGCCACGTATGGGCGGAATTTGACGACGGGACTCAGCGGAGATTGCGATGGCATGCGAACGTCTGTGGTCTGCCAGTGGTAGCAAGCAAGCAAGCAAGCAAGGATTTATCCTCCGACACCTGGCTTTGAAGAATGGAGGCAGATTGCGGTTGAGTAACATGCAGTGTGGATGAGCTCGATGCTGCGTTCTTTCTAGACGGACGCTGAGTTCTTTCCGGTCATGGTCAGTCTAGTGCTTGTTATTAGCTGATGTCGTAGCGCTGGCGGTGTAGCGGCTGTTCGAGCAGGAGGAGCTACTGGACACAATACTATTTGGTACTGCCGATTCTAATGGTGTGTGAAGAGAAGCCTATTCCTACTTCCTTGCACTATCCTTGTTCCTCTCGTCTGCTTGCGCTTGCTCCCTCCGCTTCATCTCGTCTTCGGCTAACAGGCCTAGCACCTCTCCTTCCCTCATCCATTCCCTGACACTGTCCATGCAACCTTCGAGGATCTCACCGCCACCGAGCACATTATCCAGATTATTGCTCTCCCAGCCAGACCTGTGGTCCGTAACCCTGTTCTGGGAGAAGTTGTAGGTCCGCACTTTGTCTTCTCTTCCCGTCCTTCCGACGCCGCCCATCGCAGTCCGACGCAGGCTTGCAATCTCTGCTTCACGTTCGTCTCTTCTCTTGGCTGCTACTTTGGCTCGAAGCACGTTCCATGCTTTCTCGCGGTTCTTGTGTTGGGACCGTGACTCTTGCATCCTCACGACGAGGCCCGTGGGTGCGTGCGTCAGTCGTACCGCGCTTTCCGTCTTGTTGACGTGTTGGCCGCCTGCTCCGCCTGCACGCATGACTTCAGACCGTACTTCAGTGGGGTTGAGGTAGTAATCGCTATTCGGATCATCGTAGTTGAGTTGGCTGTCTCCGTTGCTTGTGTCGGGCAGACTGGGGAGCACGAGCACACTGACGGCGGATGTATGTGTGCGGCCCTTCTTCTCGGTTGCAGGGATACGTTGGACACGGTGCACGCCTGCTTCGGAGCGAAAGAGGTCGTATGTGTTTGGGGCGCTGATCTCGAGGATTGCGTCGGATAGGGCGACTGAGCCGGCAGGCGCGGAGTCGTCGGGTGAGTAAGAGGGTAGTGTGTGCTGGAGGCCGAGCCGTGACGCGAGACCGATGTACATGTATAGCAGTTCGTGGGCGAAGATGCTGGCTTCGGAGCCGCCGGCGCCTGGGTGGATTTCGAGGAGGCAGGGGAAGGAGGAGAAGGGGTGTGGTGGTATGAGGGATGTCTTGAGTGAATTCGCTAAGGTTGGGAGGGAGGACTGTGTAGATTCTAGGTCGGTGGTTGCTAGCTCTCGTAGTTCTGAGTCGGCTGACGGGTCGGAAAGGAGCGATTGGAGTTCAGATACGGACTGTAATGGTCAGTACTGGCTAAGCCATGTCGGACATGTGTAGATGTACATCATGTGCCTCTTCGTACTCCTTCAGCGCCGTCGTGACAGAAGTTAGCTCTCCTATGCGCTTTGCGACCGAGACATCGTAATCATGGGCATTTGCTGCTGAGAGCTTTGCATGTTCTGCCGCCATGTTCTGTGCTCGCTCAAGAACGCCCGGGCTCACCGTGGCACCTTCCGTGGACGTCGGGACTGCGCATCGTCAATGTCAATGGCAGGCAGATGGCTTGGAGAGGCAGAGGCCAACCTACTTGTAGACTGCCATCGTCGGCTTGCTGCTGGCCTAGCTACCGTGCGAAGATAGCGTCCAAGGCATCTTGAGCATTGCCAACGGCTGCTCAGCATGCCTCAAGACGCGACGTTACGATGAAGCATGAAATCTATATGCTGGAAAAGTAACTCGAGGCACGGAACTTTTGTCCTCCTGCAGTGTCGCGCGTGCACGTGACCTGAACTATCAGCGCGACAAGCACACACGAGCACGAGAAGGCACATCTGCTCGGTTCAGGATTTGAGGACACAAATGAAGGGGAGTGGGAGAAACAAGGAGAGCCCGGAAACCCTTTGGAGAGTGGATTTGTACAACGATCTTTGACATACCCACCAGGCTGTCCTGCCTCCTCAGAGGACATTATTCATGTATATGCCCGTCCAGGTCCTAGCGACTCTATTGTACTTTCTAATTCGTCAACTTCTTTCACCTATCGTAACACGGGTATCAACAGCCCTTTCGTCCTTTGGTTCGTGAGTCATTATTCATAAGATGAATTTCCCACAACGCCGAGCAACTAACCACAAACCGCATTCGTCATGTCCATAAGTCCTCGCATGCTTTGACCTTTGTAGAACGCTTCATGCATAATGACTAAGCTTGGTAGCCGAAGACTGGTCTGTTACCATTCTTGATAGCAACCCCTCTGTTTTGTGGACTGTTCTCCTCAGACACCTTTCTGAACGAGGTGCTCTGGCCATCGTACCAGTTTGGATTTGCTCGACGCGTGCTCTCGTCGTCCATGGCGAAGAAAGCAGGCTCGCCCTCTTCGTCTATCCGCTTCGATGACAGACCAGGACTCGATATCTGTCGAGCATAGCCACCTCTTAACCCATTGGCCCGCAGACCATTGGACTCGGTGGAATCGGTTCTGTTGAGCTCCACTCGAGCCATGGCTTGTGATATGCCAGACATTTGCATGCTGTGTCGATGAGAGACCGTTGAGTTGCCATCGAGCATCCATGATTCTCGCAATGGCGAACCAACAATGCCCACGTTGGATGTCTTCTCTCGTTGTTGTTCTTCGAAGATGGCTCTGAAGCGAGAGGGACTACTTGCCGCAGGGGGCGATCCAACAACGTTCGACGATCTTCGTGGAATGGCAAGACCTCCAGATATGTCTTTGAAGCTGCCACTGACATCCTGGTCGGAGCGATCTGGTCTTGACAATCGTCGCATCTTCTCGCCTGGGGTCAAAACTTCTTCGTGCAAATCGCTGGGCAGAAAAGGCAGATCGTTATCGACACCGAATCTGTCCTCGAAGTGGTCGTTGACAGGGACACTAGCCGACATCGGCGCTCTCGACTTGGGCGCATTTCGTGCCGAATGCATTATCCGCTCTCCGATACTGGTCTCGGCCTGTGCCGGCGAGCCACCGAGGGCTGTGGTGTTCAGGTTCGAGGATGGCGTCGCACCTCGAGGGGCGGGGTCTCTTTCCCTGACAGTAGGCTTCGTGGTCTTCTGCGACAGAGTTGAAGTTGGAGGGCTGCCGAGACCAAACTTGTCTGGTACCGAGGAGCCAAAGGGGCCAAATTTGGCATAATGGGGCACACTGTTATTGTACGAGGCAGGAAGAGGGGCATTCAGAGCCGATGGCCATTTTCTTTGCGGCGATAAAGTATCGTTAGGAGGAGAGCCAAACTGCGAGGTAGGCGGAGAACCAACGGGAGGCTGCTCATAGGCACGTCCGTTCGAGTTCCATGTAGAGGTAGTCCGCTCGGGGTTGGGATCGTATTCGTCGTCCAAGAAAGGGATATCTGGGAAGTAAGTCCCGTTGGCGGGTGCTGCTGGAAAAGGCTCACTCAGAGCGGGGTTATTGTGGGGGTATTGAAGAGGCTCGTCTCTGCCGTTAATACCGTACTGCATCGAATGTCTGGCATGGATGGGCTCAAGATCTGCTTTGCTGACGCGAACGCCGTTTGGGAGGTAGTGAGCAAGAGCACACTTGGCACCAAACTTGCAGTTACCCTGTTTATGGTCAGCAAGGAGTCGCATTTGCCGAAGCTGGGGTGTGCTACCTTCATAAAGTACTTGCAGGGTGCTTGATGCGACATAGGATCCAGGGTGTGGGAAAAAGGGCAGGCGCTACCAGCCTGACACTGTCCTTGTCGGAAGAACTTGCACGGTACGTGTTTTGTATCTGGGTAACAGCATCAGCACTTCGGTCTCGGTCTCGTCTCTGCAGCTTGGCCATGTACGTACTCTTGTTTGATAAGTGGTTTGGCGGACTCTTTGCCATATCGTACTGCTGCTGGCCTCCCACCAAAGAACCATTCCTTGCCCTGCTCGCGCCATTTCCTTGAGGGATCGGCATTGCGTTGTATGACGGCTGCGATCTGTGTTGCGCGTTGTGTGGCCCAGCCTGCGAGGCCTGTTGACTGCCCGAGTGTCTGTTCATGGTTGACCTTCACGGTCGGTGTGCACGTGGGTGTGCACAATCGGTATCGGTTTCAATGGCGTACTCCGGGAGTAAGGGTGGTACTGTAGTAGCAAGATGATAATGTTTCGGTGTGGTAGGAGATATGTTCCTCTGACAGGCAATCCAAGGTAATCCAAGGCAATCGAGTCAGGTGCGTGCCGTGTGCCGGCTTTCCACTTTCTACTTTCCACGTGTCGCGTCACCAAGGGCTCGACACTCGACACTCGAACAATAACCCAGACGCACACAGGCTGTTTGCTTGTCTAGATATGCAAGGCAAATGGCTGTGGAATGAGGCGGTCAGAACGGTAGGCAAATGTATGCAAGTACACTTCGTGGGGCGACCAGTCGTTGATATCCCGCGTGCTCAAGAAATGCAATACGGCTGCTACTCCTACTTGGTACTCTGCATTGCAGGGTATGATGTCCGCCTGCATATGTCCGCCGCCTAGCGAAGGCAGCCACGTGACGCTAGAACCTTACCATTAAGCTTTCGGCCGCGGCTATCCGTTGCGAACTAGCGTGACAGCGTGATATGGATCTTAATACTTGCAATCCAGAAATGCATGAGCACTATCGAATCAGCATAGCCGCGTCGTCACAAAGAAGAGATTCAACGTGGGATATTGTCCAGAAGGGGATAGACATACTATGACTGGATCTCAACCAAGTTTGAGAGGCATAACCCTTGACACGTTGTGCCCCTTTCTTTACAAGACCAGGACTATCCAACCGTCACGAAGAGCTGCACACTCCTTCAGCTTCCCAGCTTCGGCGCGTGAAGCAGCGGCCGCGGTGCAACAGGTGAAACGCACCAGCAAGAGTAAGAAGCATTCGAACGAAAAAGGCTTCAATTTCTTCCGCGTCAAATTTCCCGAAGCTGAAGAGAAGCGAGGACGGCCGAATGAATCCACTCTTACCCCCCAAGAGCGTAGGATCTTCGAGAACATAAAGAGGACATTTGGCGCCGATGTTAAAGTACTAGCTGGCAATGCACCTCCAACTTCTGAAAGGACCCCCAAGAGCGCAGCCTTGTCCTCCTCAACGGCATCAAAGACGCGAGAATTCGATATTTACGACACGGACGTCAACAATATCCTCTCCTTGTTTGCTCCAACTTCAACCTACTCTACACCAGGAACAGAGGCGGCCACTCCACCATCACATCTCGACCATGAAGTCGAACCGCAAGCCCACGAACCCTACCCAGGACACCTCATCCGCGCACAAGCCCTCAAAGCCCTTACGCACATAGCAGATCACATAAAGTCCGTATTGTCCACCATCAGTTCCCCGGCGACATCGTCTCGCTCTTCCACATCCGATACCTCACAGCAGCAACGTCTTTGGCGCGTTACTAACGAGCGGATCCTCCCACTCGTCATGCTACTGCAGCCAGGGCGCGTCAAGGAGATGCATTCGCAGAGTTTGCGCAATCAGTGGGTTCAGCAGCTGACGGTAGGCGACGTGGATGCAAATCTCGTCGCTTTATGGCGTCTGAGCGATTCGTCCGAGATGCCTCTGCTGCCACTGGTCTCGATATTATATCCTGCTGCGTCCCTACTCGTGCTGAGGACGTTCGCAAGGCACTTCGCATCGTCGGCCTACTTGCTTGCGTTGCTTCCGAAGATTAGAGAGTCGGGAGCCGCGAGTTACTTACTGGCGGGTAATGTGTATTTCTATAATACACTGCTGCAAAGCACGTGGGACGTCTACTCCGATCTGAACGGTATAGACAGGCTACTAAGGGACATGAGACGGGATGGCGTAAGTTTCGATGAGGGCACGTTGCAGGTTTTGGACAGTATCAGCGGAGATAGAAAGAAAGACATAGCGCATGGTGAGGGGCAAGAGGACCAGATGAGAAGGGGCAAGATGTGGTGGAGTATGAAAGCGCACCAGGAAGGCTTTAGCAGGGTGGATGGATATTGGAGAGATCTTGCTCAGAGGGATATTGAGGCAAAGTGGGGACAAGATCGACAGCCTGATGTCGCTGAGTAACCTCATTGTAGGTAGCTTCTCAATCATCAAGCACGATGGCATCTTCTATTGTATGCCCACGTTGGTTGGAGTTGTGCTTATCCGTTCTCTTTGGCACATTAACATTGATCCTCTCCTTGAAGCTCATTCGCGGTCTCTTAACAATTTCATCCTCTGAGGATAAGCTTCGTCGTCGAATAAGTACTCTTGACTTGGTATTCCGTGTCATATGGATCGATCCCCGAGGCGTGATGGTGAGTTCATCTGTCACGGCTGTCGTTTTGACGATCTCGCTGCGACTCTTTGTCGGGGTGAGAAGTTTGCTGAGATCGGGTAACTCTGCATCTCCTCCCGCGTTCTCAGCGCTCTTGTATCGCTTGAGCCGAGGCGTAGTCATGAAGAGGTCTTGCATCTCCGGCAGGATCTTGTCGTTATCATCGAGCACGATGCTAGCAGCCTTGGTCCTCGGTCCAAATTTCTCGTCTTCCGTGTCCGTCAGCTCCTCTACCTTCGACCGCTGTGAAGGGGGACCGGCATCGTTACTTTCGGCAGCTTTCAGGCGAGCCTTCCACGACTCCGCATAAGATTTGCCCAACATCATTGACGCAGCGACGGCTACGGAGTTTCCAGCTTGCGCGATCTGCTTCCACCTTGGTCCGATCAGGACAAACGAGTCTGGTATACCTTGATATCTTCTGAGCTCCGCTAAAGTGACACCGCGATCGACAGACCAGTGGACACTACCATCCGAACGTGAATCCATTGCGCTGATTGTAGTAAGGATTGTACTATAGGGCCGGTTGGGATGGATTCGCCGGAGTGTACCTTTATTTGGATGCTTCTGTTCCTCTGTTCTCTGTCCAAACCAGTCCCTCTCAACAGCGTTTAATTCTGGGTATGCGCTTACGAGATTAGGCATCTTGGTTTCCCCGTTTGGTATTGTTCTCGGAATCTTAGAAACGATGGCCTGGAGTGATGGTTCGAAATGCTCTATCGGGACGTGATCAGGGAAGCGAGAGTTAAGCATAGTGTTGTTGTCGACATGGTTGAGGTCGGATGTTGCAGAGCTCACGGTCACCAATGGTGCTTGACATTGTCGCTCCCCGTGCGTCGCCTCCGGAACCTTAGGCAGGGGTATTCCCGGGACCGTTGCGATGATGAAAATTCTCTTTCGTTTGGTTGCGGCTCCATAGTCAGATGCTTGAACAGTCACGAGCCTCACTTGATATCCTAGGCTTACGAGGAAAGAGACAGCTTGACCTGCAGCGCTCGGCTTCGTATAGTCCAGTCCCTCAACGTTCTCGATGAGGACCATTCTGGGGGATACCATCTCAACCCACGACAGCGTATGCGCGAGCAGTGTGCAATTCTTCTGCGATTCCTTGCTGTCTTTGTGCACATTGCGTAGGGAGAACCCTTGGCATGGGCAACCGGCTAGAAGACAAGCTGTTTCTTCAAGCACTCTTGTACCTGTACAAAGCTCCCGCAGCACGGTGTTGACATCCTGACACAGTATCTCGCAATTGTTGACGTGCGCATGGTTAGCCTTGAATGAGAGAACGGCTTCCTCATCCCGTTCAATGGCTAGGACTAGGTCAAACAAGCCGCCTGAGCCTTTCTGAAAACCATAGTCTAGGAGGCTGCACCCGGAGAAGAGACTCACAGCTTTACCTCGCGAATCTCCGCCTTTGCTTCGCTCGTTCGATCTGATGTCTAGCTCGTTCTTTCCTATGCCGTAATCTTCATGCCTAGGGCAAGCGTCGATAGCAGTACTTGGCAATTCAACTATAGCAGCTTCTTCGTCAATATATTGCCTATGAACAAACAATTCGTCACCTGCGTCAGCATGATCTTTGCCAATTGAGATTTTGTAAGAAGCAACCACGTCGTGAAGAGGCACTGTTGTACAGCAGCAGTTGCTTGACCAGAAGAGCTCATTGCCAATGGGATAGAAGGGTAGCGGACCCCGTATATCAGGAGAAGGGTACCGTCCCGCACAGATTGTCCGCGATGGAAGTATCAGCCATCTGACCCGTAGGTCTCTCCCAAAGCAAGATCGTGCTACACAGAATCTGTATTCGGCAGCGCAAGTGCAAGGCCTAGCCCAGCAATTGTTCTTGTGCAGGCGGACCACCAAGGCGTTGCCAACTAGCTCTTGAGGATCGACTCTTAAAGGCCTTTGAAGGCTACTCTTTTCGAGTAGGAATGCTGCGTTGCTGATTGAAGATCGGCCATCGTTTTTGAAACTTCGGGTGTGATCATAATATGGCTTGTCACCCAGACCAACTTGACGCCGTCGTTGAGTTTGTAGCTTCGCTACGCCCTGGTCAAGAACCATAGTCTCAAGAAGGTCGTAGCCTCGCTTTCCCCATGTAGGAAAGGTGGCAAGGAAGCATTGTGCTGCGTGAGCTGTGACTAGTGTTTGATCCTGAGTGGAAGGCTCGATACGCATTGTGGGGTATAGTGGCTGCCCTATCTCCGCCCACAAACGATGCTCTGCGATACTGTCGTCTCCGATACTGCTCGCTTGACCGCAGATAAACGGCCAGTGGTTGGCGCTAGTTAGGTGAGGCCGAAAGTCTGTTGTATAACCGCATCGCTCATGCCACTGCTGGAAGACGTCCTTGTCATGATGCCAATACTGGAGCTTCTGCACAAAGTTCGCCTCAAAGTCCTGAAGACCAATGTTGTTGTCTTCCTCCGATGCCCAAGTAAGGTAGTCTATGATGAATTTCATAAGATCGGCAAGCCAAGCAAAGTTGTCAAAGCATGATTTGTATCTGGAGTTCGGTGATTGCAGCCGGTAGAAGCAGTTGTATCGCTTTGCTGCTTTTGTCTGTAGATACACAGCATCTGAACAGGTGTTGTGAACTGGGTCGAGGTTCTCGTTAAGACCCCCGAGGTTATCGATCTGTAAGCCTGTAATGTCGATTGACGCTACCTCCTGGCTTAAGCCATTTTCATGTGTAATTTTGCCATCAAAGCAAAACTTGACGGATTTTTCATGGTTGTGTAAAGCTATGTCGTGGAGTGATTGGAGCTCTGCATATGAGCTACCCTTCTTGTAAATGACAAAGTTGGATAATTCGACCTCTACCCAATTTTCTTCGTTGTCCGCGGATTTGCGTTGTACAAGACACTTCTCTATAAAGCATGCTTCAGCATTGCCACCATTGCGACTGACGACGTTGTCTTCGTCTTGCCTTCCTCTTTCGCTTCGTAAGGTTCTTGTTGGCGGAAGAGTTGTGCTAGTAGAGCTAGAATGTCTGGAAAACGTGAAGTCTAAGCTCCGTGAGAGTGTCGATCTGGATCTTGACAAATGGACTAGTTCAAGGTCGTCGTCAGAGAGGTCGAGGATGTCTGCAACTTTGGGAGGCATAGCTGTGATGATGTCGCCGGTCGCTCAAGGAGTCTTTGGGTTGAGGGCAAAGCAGGAGGTGGAGCAATACTTGACAACAGAACAGCTGTGTGCCTGGCAGCTCAGGACTGTTGAGAGTGACGGTGAGACATTAGAGGGTAGCAGATAGCATAAGCAAGAATATATACTGCAAGAAAAGAAGATGGAAGATAATTTGCAACTGGATTTGTCTTTGACACTGGAACCTTCACTCACCTGTCTATCACATTGACGAATCGCTGACTTCGCACTCACCTCATGACCGTCTTTTCCGAGTACTGAAGCCTTCACCTACCTGTACATCACATTGAAGAATCACTGACTTCGCATACCCTCACGACTGTTGCTCCATTTGGACTTTACAAAATTTGAAACTCAGTACAAAACGTCATATGGGCCGTGTGGCTCCAATTATGCATGCGACAAGCGATACCATGGGACGTACGTTTTCTGTACGATTGCCGACCACGCCGAGTAAGGGGCCCTGACCGAATGCATCTCTGCTGCGTCTGTAGATAGCCAACAACGTCTAGTTCCATTGTGATGTCTTTACTGTGTGGGGCATCGTAGCTAGCTTGTAGTCCATCCCGCCGTGGTGAAGGTCGAACTGACGATGCGTGTCCAAGGACGACAGAGAGTGTGGCGAGCTATCGAATGAGAGCATCTCAGCGCAGACCGTCTGACGAAAGTGTGGGCCGCTAGCTCGAACAGCCGAGATGAGCTTGAGTCGACCCACAGCGGTTCCCCTAAGGACTGAATCCCCAGCTGCCGCATGTTTCCTTCACTCGGCTAGTCTATTCTTCAAAGCGTACAATGCCATGGTAGACTACAAGGAGCCGACAGGTTTAGGAGCAGAGCAACCTTAGATCTACGGTCACCGCGGCTAGCTCCAACTGCGGCGTCCCCGAAATGCGACAGTTGCTCGACTCAACAAGAACGTGCTGCTACATCAGAAGCGACCAACGATCTCATCGCCAGAGGCTGGCTCCGTGCGCCCTCTACGTGGATTTGAAATCTCGAGGAACCTGTTCCTGACAGGTCCCTCTCTGCTTCGCAACCCCTGTCGCTTGCGGTAGTCGTCGAAAACCTCAAACGAAGCACTCGACGAGTTGGTCGAGCTCGTCAGCGTTCTGTTTGTCAGTCCCCGTGGTGATTCCGCTTGCTCTTCAATCGTGGGGGAAACGTCCCCAGCATACCCATCTCCACTCAACACATTACGCGAGCTGTATTTGCGGGTACCCGGTTGTTGAGGCAAAGCGGTGACATCGTTCTCCATACTCATCTCCTCAAAGGGGTTGAGGACGAAGCCGGATCTTGGGTGCTCGCTAAGCATTTTCTGCCACTGCCTCTCGTGGGTTTTGTCTGGCTCCTGCGCCGTCTCAGCGTCCGCCATACATTCCGTTGTCCTTTGTTTGAGATCCAAGCACAATTGGTGAAACGTTTGCACAGAGTCTTCGACACCGATATGGTCAATATTTGCAGGAGCATTTTCTACCCAAATATTGACGAGCGTGGCAAGCGACCTGGGACAATCTAGGAGAAATGGCAAGCTAGGCAATCCTTCTCTCGACAACGGCGGCAAACGCAACTTGACCTGTGCTGCTGCCTGGTACTGTGGCTCGTGGTGTGGATCTCTCGATGCGCTCCAGGAACAGATTTCTTCGATAAATATCTTGAACTCTGGTGATGCTGCAGTCAGAAACCTGTTCATCGGCTCCATCCACGGCTCTTTCTGGCCAAATTTGGACAAATTGCCGAGGACGATTAGACTCTTCGCAATCAAAGTGAAAGTGCGGCGCGGGCGTTCTGGGGGATGATCTGCTTCTGTTAGCTTAGCTTCTATGCCTGCAGGACTGAACATACCATCGAGAAGGCCGAAAAGTTTCGGGTTGAGTATTGCAGGGCAAAAGAACCGTAAGAATAAAAAGCCGGAAACGCTCGTGTACTTGACTGTTCGGATGAATGACCCGTATCTGTCTTCCGCGCATGACCTGATGTGCTTCAGAATATTGCGTATGCCAGCAGGACAGTTAGGCACGGATGCTGCAATAGCTTGCCAAATACTGCTTGTAAGGCCAATGAGATTTGACCAATTTCTTTCGAGCTGCTCGTTCGATCTCACTCTGTTTGGATCAACTTCGCAATTCGGATCATTGGCAACGATGTCCCTGAGCTTATCTCCCAAAGTGCGGTCGAGGTAGTCGCTTCCAAGGCGTCTCATGTGAGCGTCCAAGGCCTTTGTCACGAGCGAGTTGCCACGGAAGAGGAGGTTGGCTTCCATTGTTGCCGATCGGCTGAGGTCTCTAACGAGAAGCTCTCGCTGTTCCGCGGACTCGTAGGAGTCATTGGAGTGTATGCGACCACTGTACCTCATTCTCAATGGTGGCTGCTCGCGATAGATACCGTCTATTTCTTCTTCCACGAGATTATTGATCCAATCTTCGACGGTGTCTGATGCTTGGAAGACATCGAGCAACACATCAGATAACGATTTCAGCTCATTACCCAGTGCCTGGCCGAGCTGAGAGGTCAGACTGTTATCGAAGTTATGAAGCAATGCCGACAGTTGTGCGTATTCTGCTTCCATCAGTACGACATTTTCCTCCAGGCTCAGCCTGATCAAACCCTGGCCTATGTCACCGCCGTTGCTGTCAACGAGTGGCCACCATTTCTCAACGAACCTAGCCTGCTCGAGGTCATACAGTGGTACGTCAACCCTTCCATAGACCGCGTCATGGGATGCAACCTCAATGGCTTCGAAATCTGGGGCTCCGTCCTCGGCAGGCACATCGTAATCCCCTTTGGTGGTCATTGTCCATTCTTTCTCATCGGGATTGCCCATCTTTAGGACAATAGAAACACTCGAGAGCATAGATGGTATGTCAGGCAAGTAGAACTCTTCTGCCCAAAATATTGAATTCGAGAAAGGCTTGTCAACCGTCCGAGCCCGCAGCTCACGGCCCAGCATAACATCAGCGTAGACACCAGTACCTCGTCTATCGTAGTTCCGTGGTGCTGACGTCGGATGTTGTGGACCGCGTTGATCTTGCCCTCTGATATGTTCGGGAAATCTTGCTTCGATGATCTTGATGTGTAAAGACCGTTCTACCCTGAACATGTTTCGTCGGGTAGTAGAGTCTCCGCTAGACTTAGGTCTATTCACCTCGGACGGGTCTGCCTTGGGGCCATAAAGCTCGGGTACGGTCATTGCCTGAAGAAGAACGAACCATGCCTCAAAGGCTACCCTCGAGTCCAGTGACAATACCAAAGGATTCGTTGCTGACATCTGAACAGCATTGACGCTGTATTGAGGATGTATGGCAATGCAATGTTTCGCGCCAAGGACCGATTCGTCAAGCCGCTGTATCGCGCAACGAGCGAGGCTGTTGAGTTTCATAGATCGGATGGGTGTGACATTTCCCTCTGCAAGAAGCCGCAATGTCCCATTCTCATGCAGAGTGCAGTTGACGCGACGCCACAGACCGTGCTGCTCCGACGGTCCCAGCTTCATGCGTTTCGCCTGGTGACGAAATGAACCTGCTGGAAGAGTGCCGTCCCACAACAGCATCTGGCTCGATTTGACCACAGCCGTGCTCCTTGGGCCAGACATATCAGACATTCGACGGCTGCCCATATTTGGCCGATCTGAAACTGAAATGGATTGAGGTTTTGCCATTTTGTTGTGAATGCCCTTCGGTCTCATCGGCTGCCAACACAGTAATGCCGCTAACCATGACTCGAAAGTCTCGGGCACTGGAGGTCTGAGTTGGTAGCCAGATCCCGACACTGGGTGGACGACGCTGAGGTATGCACTCTGTTCCTGCGGATCGTAGTGGGTCCGAACGGTACAGCCACGAAGATCAGATATCAGTGTCTCCTGTTTCGTCACGTCACCCTTCGCCTGACGTACCAGACTTCCGGGAGCGACGTTGATCGCACAGTAACCGGAATCCCAGGATGTCGTCCCGATCGGCCTGTAGAAGAGGATGCCATGCATTCGACCACACAACGTTTTCATCAACTTGAGGACCTTTTCTGCGTCGGACTCGATCAGGAGGGGAGACCTTATGGACGAGGTGCCGGCTGTGGTAGCGGTGTCCGAAGAAAAGGTTCTTCGGGGCGTCCTCGGGAGCTGGCGCTTCATGTCTTGCATATCTGGGAACACTGAGGCCTGGACAACGGATGGAAAGCCTATCGATACGTTTGCATCGTCTTGTCTAGGTGCTGAAGTGGACGCTGTGGTGATAGAATTCAGTCTTTTTCGAGTCTTCTCGAAAAAAGAATTCGGAGATGTATCGGATGGTCCTGTGTCGTGGTTTTTTGATCTCTTCTTGACTTTTCTTCTGCGATGCTCGATCGTGCTTTCCTCGTCTGTGTTTGATACAGAAGGTGAGGGTTCCTGCATCTGATACCGGCTCGGGTTCTGAGGCAGGAAGGATGGCGGTGAGGGTAGAGCGGTGATGTCCATGTTCACAGAGCCAGCAGAATCTGGAGTCACTGCGCGAATGGTACTGTCTTCTGTTTCTTCATAAATTCTGCCATGCCGTACCTCACTTCGTCTTCTGCTGGTTCGGCGGTCGATGTTGGCCATGCCGTTGCGCCCTTCATTCTTGCGCATCCTAGACTCGTATTTGTGCCTGTTCATCCTCGCTCTTGGACTTGGACCTCCTCATTACCAGCATTGGCACTGTAGATGAAGTTGATAGACCCTCTCCTTCAGCAAGAAAATGCCTAGCTATGTCCACGCCATGCGCACAGCGCCTTCACTTGGGAAAGTCTTTGTAGCACACAGCAGTCTTAACGTGCGCTCCTGTCGACCTCAAGGACTGTGGATTCTCCGCACCCTACACCCAACAATGGCTTAATGTTATATCTGCGAATAAGCGCAGAATCTGTGTTAGCGATGTGGAATCATTGTAGAAATTGTGGTCGGACCGGGTCAAGCAGTTCGCACGGGTCCTGTGGTGCCGTGTTCGTGTACTGGTCGATGGATAGTCAAGTCACGTTGAGCCGCAGTAGATGTCTGTTGAGAGATGCAGTACTAGAGCACTTGTTAGAGCAATCGCAATATTCTCTACCGACAGTTCTTCGGTGTGGGGTAGCGTGCTGTACGATACAGGTTCAACCCTGCCATCGCTGCGAGCTAATCCTTAGCATAAAAGCATGATGCAGCCCTTGCAGCTCTATCAATCCAAAAACCTGTCCCATCGATCCGATAAAGCTAATGATGCGAGTCTCGTCGAGGCCTTCCATGAAAACAGAAGGGTACCTCTCGCAGTTGGCGTCTTACTTCCCCGAAGAGGACCCTCGCCGATAATGCGAACTTACCACTGATAGCCGGGAGGGCGGGATGGCCCTATGCCTGACTCGGAAGCTTGCTCAGAGAGACTTGTCGATCCTCGCAGGAGCCGTTCGACTTAGCGTGCTAACGTTAGTGAAACGCGCAGGTCACACCCGTCATGCCGCGTCAAGTGCATTGTACCGTACACATTCCCGGCGTGCAGTCAACTCAAGTACACGAGCAACTAACATCATCTGTTTGCAAATGTCATTACAGAATTAGAGGGCCTGCAGTTGTTAAGTGAAGTCCTCTGTTCGTCAGCTCCGGCTTATCAACAGGCACCGAACTATGCACCACCATCCTGAACCATGACCTAGTCACGAGGTACTGTCCGTACAGATTGTGTTGATGATGACAACATCGGCTCTGACTTGCTCCTTCTCTATCCTGGCTGCGATGAGTGAATTACCATGACTTCGAACCTTATGTCTCGCTTTCGTCCTTTGCCTGATCGCACTGCGGCATCCATCTACGAGACTATCCGAGAACACGACGAGGATGGCAACGCCTCAGATGGGGACGACTTTGCAGCCTTACCAGGGTACCGCGGCAAACACGCATCTCTTGCAAGTCCTCGAAACCGAGGAGAACCCCGTCGAACCTCTCATGCTGGTGAAGATCAAGAAAACAAAAGAGCTCGTCCTCTCGGACCGAGATCAGTTGCGACGACAGGCAAGAGTAAGAGGTCCAACAAGAAGAGTTTCGGCCGCGGCAATGTCGATGTCGACGATCCTGAAGATGACGTTCCAGCATCGTTACTCATCGAGGATACGGCGAGGCCACGAGATGCCCCTCACGGTCGTCCTCGGAACAGCACGGGAGATGAAGTCGCTCTCGAGCATGTGCTGCATCCACAATGGCAATCTTCTTCACCAGGGAGGCTGCAGAGGGATGAAGAGAGTCTGCCCTTGCATGTGAACAACAGAACGGTCATAGGCACGAACACCCTGGCGACCGCAGACCCCAAAGAGAAAGCTATGTGGAGATGGGCCAACGTCGAGAACTTGGACAATTTCCTGGCCGATGTCTACGACTACTATATTCTGAGGGGTTACTGGTCGATTATACTGAAGCGAGTTCTCAATTTGTTGACTGTAGCATTCGTGATTGGGTTCTGCCTGTTCTTGACTCAATGCATCGACTACGGCAGGATCAAAGGCAGCACAAAACTGTCACAGATTCTGGTGAAGCGATGTACCGCACGTATGGGTTTTGTGCCCAATGCAATCTTGTGGCTCACTACTTTTGTCTGCATAACGAGATGTTTCCAGTATTTACTCGACCTCCGACGCTTGAGACGCCTCCATGAGTTCTACCTCCATCTGCTCAATATCCCTGAATCAGAAATACAGTCGATCTCCTGGCAAGAAGTCGTCGGGCGACTCATGGCTTTGAGAGACTCGAACCCTAATATCAGGACCTCGCAAAATCCACAGTCGAAGCGCTTTCTGTTCACACAGAGCAAGCAGCGGATGGATGCCCACGACATCGCTAATCGCTTGATGCGAAAAGACAATTACATGATTGCAATGATCAACAAGCAAGTATTAGATACTAGTCTTGCACTGCCTATTCTGGGCAGCAGGCAATTTTTCACAAGGACGTTGGAGTGGCACCTGAACTATTGCATCATGGACTACGTTTTCAACTCTCAAGGACAGGTCAGGCAGCTCTTCTTGAAGGATACGCATCGAAAGGCATTAAGCGAGGGTCTCAGGCGACGATTCGTCTTCGCCGGCACCACCAGCCTGCTGTTCGCTCCAATCCTCATTGTCTATTTTGTGGTGCAGAATTTCTTCCAGCACTTCAACGAATACCAGAAGGATCCGGCACAAATTGGCTCGAGACAGTACAATGTGTATGCACAGTGGAGGTTTCGAGAGTTCAACGAGTTGTGGCACTTATTTGGCCGGCGTCTGAAGATGTCGCACCCCTTCGCTACCCGATACATCAATCAGTTTCCCAAGGACAAGACTGTGCAAGCTGCACGCTTTGTGACCTTCATCTCTGGTGCGATCGTCTCGATATTGGGTCTGGCCACAATACTTGACCAAGAAAACTTTCTGGGCTTCGAGATAACGAGTGGACGCACCACAATCTTCTACCTTGGGATCTTTGGCTCAATCTGGGCAGTGGCCAGAGGCATGCTTCCCGATGACAACATGATCTATGATTCTTCGTATAGCATGGAAGAAGTCATAGAATTTACTCACTACAAGCCGACGCACTGGGATGGTCGTTTACACACCATCGAGGTGAAAGGAGAGTTTGAGCGGCTTTACCAGATGCAGATTGTCGTGCTTCTGGAGGAGATTCTGAGTATGATCTTCACACCTTTCGTTTTGTGGTTCAGCTTGCCGAAGTGCAGCGACAGGATCATCGACTTTTTCCGAGAATTCACCGTCCACGTCGATGGGCTGGGATATGTTTGCTCCTTTGCAGAGTTCAACTTCAAGAAGCCCGGCCAGATCGGCACCGGCGGTAACGCTGGCACGAGGGCTAACAATGCCACTGACATCGTCTCTCAAGCACGGGAGGAGTATTACGCCGACAAAGACGACAAGATGGTACGAAGCTATTACGGCTTCATGAACGATTACACGCGTAACCCGAAGGCCGATGTGCGATTGCAGTACGGTCGGAGCAATCGCTCGAAGCCATTCCACATGCCGCCAGCCATTCCAGGCATCTTATCGCCGCCGCTGCACCGTGATGGGCAGAACTACGAGCACGAACAATCCATAACCGGTCATCGACAGGATTCACGATCGCAAATAGGTGGTGAAACTTTTAGGGTTGAAACAGGGTCACCTCCGCAAAGTTTATTGCTTGACGACCATCACCTACCTGGTACGGGTAGTCAGGCCATCATGTCGCCGCCGTTGTTGCGATCAAGGCGGTCGGCAGCCAAGTCACGTATACTTCCGGGCCTTAGTGACACAATGATTAGCACAGCGGTCAAAGAGGAAGATGAGGAAGACCTTCAGAACGGAAGTGCCAAACGGCCAGTTGTCGGCAGCCAGACTGGGCAAAGTGGTGGAGATCTGGGGAGCTGGAAGTATGACGATGACCTGGACGGTGAGAGCGATGATGAAGAAGACCCGGAAGCCGTCGCTCAAGGTGGTGGTGTGCTTGGTCTTATAAGACAGTTCCAGAAAGCTCACGATGACGACAAGCGAGGAGGTGCAGGTGTATAAACTTGAAAATGACTGCTGATTCTGCACAATATTCTGCTATGTTCGCTTGTTGGCAGTCACTGCCTCTCGTTGCTCACGCAGATGTCTGCCGTCGATAAGCTCTCCATGCGCCCCCTGCAGCGAAGCGCAGGATAGTATTTCTGGTGCAGAACGTGCTCTTGACGCGAGAAGCATGTTCGAGGGGTCCTCCCGTATCAAGTCGCGTGTGTACCGAGTCCAAAAATAGCTTGTGATCGTGTAGCACGCGTACCAAGAATTCAAGCCCTCTCCTCCACGCACGTGTGCTACCCGCAGGCCTCATTCTAGCCAACCTGTTCCTGACTTGGTGCTTACGGCACCACTGCAGTCATCTGCAGATCGCCCCTCCCATTGAAACCATGTTAACGTTTTTTAGGCAGTAGTCATCTTTGCGCAGTTACTCTGAGCCACTGGTGAGCTGGGCCGAACCCCCAACTGCGCTCCAACGAGCTGCCAGTGCTGTGCGTGCCGCGCTCCACCTGCGATACCAGCAAATCAAGCGAGGTGGAGCAGTCGACCAGTCGAGCACTGCAGTCAGTGACCAGCAGGTTGTCGTCGAAGCCTTACGATAATTCGTATGCTAGGGTCTGTCCGCGAGCACGTCGTACGCAGCGGCGCGTTGTACGAATACAGCAGGAAGCAACCCTGAATTGACTGTGCAAGTCTCATGCTAGTATCAGGGTTGGTCGCATTAACGTGTTGCCAAGGCACAATCACCTAGTCTGCGAAACGTCTGTCTGCTACCGCTGCTCTGCCAGCGATAACACCGTAGTGTGAGCCTATGGCTCTATTACCGTCCTTAGAAAGCACATCGACAACCACATCGTTTCGCTAATGATCCTTCTTTCACGTTCTGCAGATTAGGAGTAACCAGGGACTCGCTTATGCTCGCTTATGTGGGCTTAGGGCCATGAGAGGCGTGATCTAGTAAGTTGAGACACCTGCCGCGCTAACCACTTCCTTCGTCTTGAAGGCTGATTGTCTACTCCCTTGCCGATTGATCTGCGTTGTGTACATTACTTCAAGGGAGGTTTTTGTAAGGCATGCGTCTCCTTTTCGTAGACACCGATTTTCGATCTTACTGTATCCACAGGGCCAATTCACTCTTTTGTCAAGATTTCTCGGGCATGACGGCTATTTTCAGGTTGTTGAAGCCTCCTCGCAGCTTGAGGATAGTTCTCGGTTTCGGTGTGGCGTCACGGTCACACGAATCTTCCTCCTCGATAATGTCAGCGGCCTAAGGCCCGCCATATGATAGCAAGATCCCTAGCTTCTACAGCATGATGCTAGCTTGCTTACTCCGCCCCACGTCGTGGTAGCATAGCACTGGATATGGTCGAGCATGGACTGTCATCTCCTCGCACAATCTCAGACTATTACGCTAAGTTCTGACTGCTTAGACAGCTGTCCCTCCTGAAAAAGTCAGCCCTATACGTGCTAGAACAGTTTATTGATGAAACGGCAGTGTATGGCTCGGAAGATTATGCATTGTGTCCACAGCTGAGCCTTCCGATCACCAAAAAGCACATGGGTCCGGGAAGAGTTATTGATAATGGGGAGGACACTCCTTCCACCTCATCAGTGGTCCCTTCTTGAACCTCGTGTTTGGACGATTTGCACGGCAATCCTCCCTATGCTCCCTAACGCCACAGCACATCCATCGCTACCATCAATCTAGTCGTGACGCCTCCACTCTCCCCGGACCGTAGTTTGACTCGTGGGGACCGACCTACCTACGCGACGCCTTCTACCGAGGGTTTAACGCATTATCTCGGGTCGACCAATCTGATACTCCTTAATCATACAACTAGTTGGATACCGCTCTAAAAGAATCCTCCACGTCCAAAAAGTCTGCGACGACCTTTCAAACATCAACCAAGCAAACTCCACCAGCAGCCATTTGAGAGACCACAAATGACATGTCTACAACATCAAGCATGTTAGTAACACAGTCTTATAACTCATGTCCATCTTGCTTACGATTCCCAGATGCTCATTAGCAGAAGTGAAGAAGGCTAGGGAGGCAAAGCCTGTCAAACTCCGCTCAGCATGTAATTCTTGCTTTGCAGCAAAGGTCAGCAGAAAGTGTATGTGGTTAAGAAGGCCTTGTACTCATCCTACGACAGGTTCGATGTGATGGCAACAAGGCGGGCTGCAGGCGATGCACCGAGAAAATTTTAGAGTGCACGTACAGCGAGTCAATGGTTGGAAAGGTGGTCGGCAAACGGAGGAAACGACCTCTGCCAGACTCGAAGACCGATTTACCCAAGCCAACCCAGTGGAGTGTCACAGTTGGACCAGCTGCTCTACCATCGCCATCACCCTCAGTAGTCTCCGAGCAACAAGAGAAGCTGCCTTACGTTTCTAATGACTGGGCGAACATGATCGTATTCGACGACCAGGCCCCTCTGTACTTCTCACAGTGTGACGAGCAGCAGTTCATCAATCTCGAGCTGGCCGAAGATAGCGAGTCAAGCACGATTGAAGAGACGTTATGTATGATGCACGGCCTGCCAACGCCTTCCATGAGCCCGCCAGACAAGCAGTATCTATCGCCAGGAGACCTTGAGGCGAGGTGTCAGTCACGCCCGCATACCTCCACACCTTTCCGTCAGACTGCACAGGTAGCATCTCATCCATCAATACCTGAGGCATTTCAGCTTTTGGACGAAGACGACGAGACAGTATGCATCAAGCTCCTGGCACATCTGAAACGGGTTTCGACGCATGGTCAGCACACCTTCGTCAGCACAGTTGCGCTTATCAACAGAATCAACGCCGCTCTCAGAAGGTTATTACAAAGCCGCACGGTACGAACGAACTACACGTGCCAGTTGCTCTTGACGAACGTAGTTTTGTATCTGGCGACGTTCTGTGAGCGGCTTCTTGACGTTCCCGAGCTAAGCAATATAGCGAATCCGGCGATTGAGTTCATACACGAAGCATATCTTACAGAAGGAGACAATACGGCATTATCCGATCAGAAGCAGATGCCTAGCCAGACTTCTATTTGGAAGTCAATGGCCAAACACTCTATTCACGAAGCGATAGTATTGTGTTCGACAACCGGCGATCTTCTGAAGCGGAAACCTTTGACCGGTTTCCAGATACTTGGGAAACAGGAAAGTGCTCACATTGAAATCGATGTCAGACTGAGGCGTGTATTAGCCTCACTCTCACTCTCGTAGATAATATCAAGCTCTGTCATCCATAGTCTTTATACGATGTGATGGACAGACCTGAAAGGCATCCTCGTACCACCACCCGCTAAGACCTGTCGACAACAGATCTGGGGTATTTCATGGTAGTTTGCTGCTTGCAACTTGAAGGAGCGCTGGCATTCGACAATGTGTCCACTGTGGAGTTCCCTACTATATTCAAGATCCCCACTGCTACGTACCGCGCGTCGTCATGCTAGGAGGGCGTAGCGCGAGCCCAAGTGCCTTACCGTAGACCCAGCACATGCGCTTATGAGTCCACAACAGTGTGAGTGGACTGCCGATCTACAAGAACACGATTCAATCGATCATTTAGTCCTCTGTACAGACTTGACAAAGCATAGGGTAGAGGTGGTAGGAAGAAGAAATGAGATCGCCATCGTGTAGATAATTTTCCAGTTCGAGGGGTCGCCGACGCTCGAGCCACATATTTCACCTTCATTATGTTTGGCATGCGACGTTATCGACTATTCCTGCTAGTTGCAGCACTCTCAGCAGGAACAATATACTGGTTGTCCACCGGAGGCTCGTGGAATATCGATGATCTCGAGCAACTCGGCAAAGAGACCTTCAAGCATGGCATACCTCAAAGGCCGTCACTGCCGGACCAGGCCGTCGAGCCCATACTACCCCCGCCGCCCGCCGACGATATCCTGAAGCCAGTCGACCCACTGAGGCGGCCGGAAACAAAGGTCAACTCGAAGTCAGTATCCTTGTCAACGTCGATCACCGATAATGTGCAACCTGCAAGCACATCTACCCACAAGCAAACCAAACCTACAACGGCTGGCGAAGAACTATTAGGTGCTGCACCGAAGTTCGAAGATGAGTTTGGCGAGGAAGGATCAGGCAGATTCGTCGTTGAGCCGGAACCAACCGATGGAAGGAGATCGAGGTGGCAGCGGCCCAAAGCACATTTCCCACTACCAGAGCAAGAGATCATAAGCCTACCAACAGGTACACCGAAGAAGTTGCCCAAGATCCAGGCTACGTTTGGTACAGAGACCAGCAACATGCGGCAAGAGAGGCTAAGCAAGCTCAGCACAATAAGATGGGCCTTCAAGCACGCATGGAGGGGTTATCAGCAATATGGCATGCCTCACGATGAGGTCAAGCCTGTCAGCAAGAGCCATCAGAATCCGTTCATGGGTTGGGGGGCAACACTTGTTGACACGCTCGACACGCTATGGATCATGGGACTGAAGGAAGAGTTTGAGGAGGCTGTTGCTAAGGTGGAGAAGATCGACTTCAAGACTAGCACCAGGAAAGACATACCACTCTTCGAGACCGTTATACGATACCTCGGAGGTCTAATCGCTGCCTACGATGTCAGCGCTGCCAAGTACCCTGTTCTACTTGAAAAGGCGGAAGAGCTGGCAGAGATTCTGATGGGCGCCTTCGACACGCCGAACCGGATGCCTATGACGTTCTACAACTGGGCTCCTTCGTATACAAGCCAGCCGCACAGGGCCAATGCTCATGTTGTTATGTCCGAGCTGGGCTCTCTGTCGGTGGAGATGACTCGTCTTGCGCAGATCTCGGGAAAGCATGAGTATTACGATGCCATTGCAAGAATTACGGACGAGCTCGAGAAGTGGCAACCAAACACTTTGATACCAGGTCTGTGGCCTCTGAAGGTCGATGCTTCGGGCTGCAAAAAGCCAGAGCATTCAACGGCCGACGACGAAGAAGATGGCACGATCAAGAAGCCCGTCCTGATTGAAGTGGAAGACAACGACGTCAGTGGCGAAGAGCCTGCCGGCATATCGGGTAAGACTTTGTCCAGGAAGGACAAGAACACTCGAAGTGGTATTGTCAGACGAGAAGCTGCAGCAGAGCCTGATCAATCGACCAAAGATGAAAGATCACCACCCCTACAGAAGATTAGCCAAGAAGTCCTCCGTGTTGAGTGCACGCCTCAGGGTCTAGCTCCTGAACCTCATGCAAAAGCACAGACTTTCGGTATCGGTGGCCAAGCTGATTCGACCTACGAGTACTTGCCCAAGATGCACGCTCTGCTACGAGGGCGAAGCAAGCAATACGAAAGCGTGTATCTCGGCTCAGCAAAGGCAATCCGCGATCACCTCCTTTTCAGGCCTATGATCAAGGACAAAAACAGAGAGATTCTATTTGCGGCAAGTTACGAGCTGAACCCGAAAGCAAAGAGCGCGAAGAAAAGGGAGGACATCACATATGAGGTCACCCATCTCTCATGCTTTATTGGTGGTATGTTTGGTCTCGGTGCCAAGCTCTTTGGGATCGAAGACGATATGGAGCTAGCGAAGCAGCTTACCGACGGCTGCGTGTGGGCGTACGAATCGATGCCAACTGGCGTCATGGCAGAGAAGGCTGCAGTCGTGCCGTGCCCCGACCTTGACGTCTGTGAGTGGAATCAGGTGAAGTGGCATGAAGCACTTGACCCACAGATGAAGGAACGCTTTGCTGCTGTGCAAACGTGGAACAAGAATCAAAGGTCTGTCTACGAGAAGTCATCCAAGGCCGCTATGAGCGACGCATCCATTGACCAAGAAGGGGTTCCAAGTCCCGAGCCCGCTTCGGATACGATCAGAGTGGAGACAAAGTACGAGAAACGAGACGACCTAGACGCGAAATCTATGAGGGATGAGACCAACCAGCCGTCTAAAACATCTGCAAGGATGGACTTTGAAGAAGAAGACGACAGCAGCCAAAGCAAGGTGGATGCTTCAACACCCCTCTCTTTTGTCCCAAAAGTTGCCCTTTCCCACGAAAAGTATGTCCAGTCTCGGATTCAGGAAGAACGCCTTCCCCCCTCGTACACCAAGATCTTCGATCGCCATTACGGCCTGCGACCAGAAGCCATAGAGTCAGTGTTTTACATGTACCGCTTAACAGGTGACAATATCTGGCGTCAAAAAGGCTGGAAGATGTTCGAGGCTGTGCAGAGGGCGACGCAAACTGAGATTGCGAATGCGGCAATGAAGGACGTGACGAGTAACTTGGGCGAATTGGATGACAAGATGGAGAGTTTCTGGCTGGCTGAGACGTTGAAGTATTTCTACCTGCTTTTTGATGAGCCGGAGCACATCAGTTTGGATGAATATGTTTTGAATACTGAGGCGCATCCATTCTTGATACCCAAGTGAACATGATGGTCGGTTGGAGTGGATGGCAGTAGTTCAGGCTAGGTAGAATAGGACTGTACATTATTTGGGAGCACTACCCGTTACAATAATATACATTCGCCAGTCTGGCATCATACAGCTCTACAGCCAAAGCAGTTATGCCTGACCTTGAGGACGATTTTCTTGACGAACCCTTACGGCAATGAGTTCGTCGTTGGGCCTGCCAGATTCAATGCATTTATGTCATCACGAAACCACCCCGTCCAATCTGAACAGAAAGATATCAACCCTCGTACCCCAGGCCGCCTGCTCCCTGCCTGTATCTTCTGTCAAGATCTTTGTGCATCGTCTTCGCCCTTCTCAACTACTGTACGTAGTGCAGTTCAAGTTGCCCGGTGATGCTCGGCAGCCCTGCATGGCAAGCCCGCAGAGTGGATGCCACTAGCCGCTGCTTACCTGCCAAAGTGCATCAACGCCGGGACGCTGGCAGCGATGATGCACCCATTATTGTTACTTATTTTACCAAAGGCATATTGGCACCCGGTGGTCGACGTCACCCGGCGCAACGCACCAAACTGTACTCTTTGTTCGACACTCGTTGTGATGCGACCATAGATTACTTGCACGATCGCGCAAGCCAACAAGAACGACACACACACACGATCCATTCTTACATATCGGCTCTCTACGTCAGCTCTACCAACTTTGATGACCAGGACGACATGAAGCTGCCCGTAGCATGGAAGCCGAGACCACATATCATGATGAGATCCCCACGGCCAACAAGTTCTGGGCGGAGATCGAGGCTGTACTGGCGAAGCAATGTGAAACCCACGACCACATCGACGACTCCCTGCGATCCTACCTAGCACTACTCCAAGCCCATCACCAGGAATACATAAGCTCCGATGACCACGACCACTTGGCCCATTGCGCATACCTGCTATATGCTTCCCCCCTATTTGCACAGCATGCCGCCTACATCAGACAGCAGCTGGTCTACTGCCTCTTGCAGGAGGAAGATATCAATGTCTTGCGCATTGCCGTCACCTTCCTGCTCGCGGATGCACGAGAGAATGAACAGACCTTCGAGATGCTGAACAAAGAGGGCATCTTTCCGAGGCTAGTTGAGCTAGTAGCTCACCCCCGAGAGCATGAAGAACATACACATAGGACTCTCATGGAGTTGATGTACGAGGTGGCCAGAATACAGAAGATCACCCAGGACGATTTATGTGCGTTCCAACATCCGACCCTGACCAAGACCCAGGCGGTCTGCTACTGCCAGGCCAAGCGCCCGAACTGACCTCCCCTACAGCATGTATTAACGACGACTTCATCTGCGGTCTCTTCGACATAATAGAGCAGGTCTCTGACGACGTGAGCGACCCCTACCATTATCCTGTAATTCGAGTTCTGGTAGGCACCATTTCCACTTAAGGCCGGAACATTGCTGACACGTGAATAGCTTGTGTTGAACGAACAATTCATGGTCGCTGCCCATGACCCTGCTGTCCTCGCCAAAAAGTCGATGCCCTTGACGAACAAAGTGGTGAAAGTGCTGTCTTCGTATGGAAGTAGATACAAGATGTTCGGTGCAAACATCATATTACTCCTAAATCGTGAAGGTAAACATTCCCTGCTTAAGTGCGAGCTTCAAGGCTAATCCCAGCAGACGAGACCTCGTTGCAGCTCCTCACGCTGAAGTTAATGTACCTATTGTTCACCACTCCACCCACCTACGAATACTTCTACACAAATGACCTACGAGTGCTGGTCGACATCCTTGTACGGAACCTGCTAGATCTGCCAGAATATGCGGCCGCACTCCGCCACACCTACCTGCGAGTCCTCTACCCACTCCTCGAGCACACTCAGCTCCAATTCCCACCCTTCTACAAGAGACAGGAGATCCAGAGACTGCTAGCCTTGCTCTGCGGCGACCGGGTCGAAAACGATGACGGCAGTCCTCCTATGGGCCCAGGCTGGAGTCACTTCGAGGATGTTGACGAGACGACTAAAAGACTAGTTAAGCGGTGCCAGACAGTAAGCTGGCTCGCAGATCCAGAGACGCCAGAGCCGATTCAGGTCGATTCGCCGACAGAGGAACGGACATCAGAGCCAGATTCACCCGTTTCACCTTCGAAGCCAAAGCCCCCACAACTACCAGCCCCTCGGAAGCTACGCAAACGCACCTCATCAAAGGCATCAGCTCCGACCACAGCACAATTCCTGGCACCGAAACTAGAGGCTGCCAGACAATCAAGCGTAAGCATGGCAGAGATGGCTCAACAAAAAGAGAAACCAGGCGTCATCACACCAAGCAGAAACCCAAGCGCGAAACACGGTCTTAGGCAGGCCATGTTCGCGAAGAAGGAGAAACCACCTCCACCAAAAGCTCGACGATCTGGATTCATAAGACCTGAGGCACATGCAACCTCAACTGAGCTGGAAGTCACGAGAATTGGTGTTCCCGAAAAAACGCACACGCCTCTAAGTCAACGGAGCGAGGCAGAGACATATGAAGATGCGCTAGAAGAGCAGAAGGAGGAGCCCCAGCAAACACAAGCCGTTCAACCGGACAGGCCGGCAAACCAAACTCCAGCACCAGCACCAGCACCCTCTCCAGCACCAATACCAATACCAGCCCCTCCCAATGAGCCATCACACCCCCAACCACAACCACCACCACCATCGAAGAAACCGCCACCCGCTCCCAAAGCCCGCAGGGGCTGGCGCATGCGCAAGAGCAGGGACCTAGAAGACGACAAGGAGCCCGGAAAATTCTCCACGAACCTCCCCTCAATCCACACGCACGTGACGCATAATCCATTCTCACCGCCCCTGCCTCCGTCCGGCGAAAGCGCACCCGAGTCCTCACCCTTCTCGCCCGTCAAGGAGAAGACGCTCGACCCCCTTGAGTCGGCACGATCGCTGTCAAGTGCTAGTGCGAGTGCTGGTGCTAGTGTTGGTGCTGCGGCAAGTGGAGGTGGAGATGGAGGTGGAATCAAACGCTCAATCAGCGAAGCGATGAGTCAGGCGCAGGCACAGGCGACGCAGCAGGTCGAAGAGTGTCTCGAGAACACGCATCTCACTGAGCAGGGGCAGCGGCTGCACACGCTACAGGAGAAGGAGGAACCGAGCAGCGGCACAGTGACGCGGACGTCGCTTCATCCTGTGCGGACATCGGGTCTGCAGCAGCCACAGCCACAGCCACAGTCACGAGTGGGAGGCCCGTTGGAAGTGGAATCTCCATCTGTGCGGCGAACGGTCCTAGCACCACCAGGCCAAGCACCTATCAGAGGTGTGCCAGGTCCTAGGGTTGATGTGGAGAAGAGTCCGTTTCTGAGTGATGATGAGCAGGAGAAGGGAAAGCAATTACGTACAAAGGAAAGCTGGGAGGACTTTGAAGAGTAAATGTGATTGAGTCACGTCAGTCTGAGCACATAGCCCTCTCTAGATAGCAGCAAAGTGCTACAGCAGGCTACTATCTTACATCTGGGAGCACTCCAGTTGGTTCAATGACCGTATAAGTCCGCCTAATGATCGTATATACCAAAGAATTGTTCCACCCCTAGATAACCAGCTTGCTTGTATCCTGCGTTGTATGCTTGGAAGAAATACAGAGACCCAGCGGGGACGCCAGACCCTCGGATGCTGTCGAGTGCAGAGCTCTGATTCTCAGGCGACGGCACCGCTTGACCATTTGAGTTTCCTTGGTACGGCCAGCCCGTCTCAGTGATGACGATTCGCTTGCCGCCATTGGTGGCAGCAACCTTGTTGTACGCATTAAGCACAAAGGCTCCTGCATTAGGAGCAGCGGTGTTGGGATCGAAGAAAGCGTGAATATTGGTGCCGCAGTAGTCAGATGTTGAACAAATGGTTGGATCGTTCATCATCACGTTGAGAGTATCAACGGTGATTACGTTGGCACCGAAACCGGCACCGCTGAGTATGCCTTTTGCTGTAGAGACTGCGGCTGCAACTTGATCTGCTGATGCTTGTCCAGTATTGACCAGCTCGTTGCCGATGTAGACGGTGTCGACAGAAGCCCAGTTGCCGCCCACCATGCCGATGAGTTTGTTGAGATCACCCTGGAGATTTGCGATAGAGTTGATGCCGACCATGGATGTAAGACCATGCTGTGCAGCGGCCGCAGTGAAGTCATTGACAGGGCAACCGATATCATAGATCCGAACCATGGTGTAGCCCTGGCTCTTGAGGAAGCTGAACTCGGAGCTGATCGTGGCAGGATCCTTGCATTGGGTTTGGCTATCGATCATGTCGTAGCAGATGCCCATGCCATCTGATGAAGCGCTGTTGCCAGCAGTCTGACCTTTTCCAGTGTTTTGGCTACTGGCGGCGTCGTTGGTTGATTGTGGAGCGTCTTGAGTGGACATCCTCGAAGCCTCCGTTGGAGGTACAGAAGTAGAAAGCGGTGACGGCATTTCTGACGAGGATTGTGACGATTTGATGGTTCCAGAATCATTGACAGGTTGCTTCTTGTAGTTTGTAGGAGATGCAGCTACAGATATAGGTGTAGTTGCGGACGAAGATGTAGGAAGATCTTTGGTCTCTGTACTGACAGGCTTGCCATTAGAGTCGACCCAGACGACTGTCTGGTAGAGTGTTTCAGTGACTGTTTCGACAGCAGGCGCGACATCGCGACGGTCAGCGTGGAGTCTCTGGTGTCCTGCTTTACTAGTTAGTGACGGCTTCTGATGCGAGTATTCGAACCTACGCGGGACTGTTGCAGCCTGCGCTAGGGCGGCCACCGCAAGATATGCTGCGAGCTTCATCTTGTGGTATATGTGTAGGTGAGTGAAGTGTGTAAAGAATGCCAGGTGGAGTGGGCAGACGAAGAAACGTTCCTACCAATTTCGTGATTCGAGGAAGGCACCAACGGGGAAAGTCCAACGAACACCAGAAACGCGTCTTTCTCACTGCAGTGAACACTTTGAGAGTCTGAGGAAGGCACCGAGAGCAAAAAGGAGTTCCTCACAAGCCTTGAATACCCGCACTCTCCCTTGTAGGTACGTCGCACAGACCGCATTCCCTGCACCAGATAAGACTATCAACAAAGCGCACTCCCATCACGTGGAGGGTGTCTTTGTCTCCAGATTGAAGTTTTGATGCTTTCAGTAGTGCTCCGTCCCTTGTCGTCCTTCATCGAACATACAGTTGACAGGGAAGCTGCAGCCCTGCGAGCGGCTGCAAAAGGCTTTGGTCGGAACACCGGGGCATATCAGTGCGTTTGGTGCGCACGCATCATCCGGCGTGCCTCCCACTCATGACATTGCTTCCTCGAGGATTGTTCCATGCCTCTGATCTTGGCACCAAATAGACTGCTAGCGATGCCCGCGACCATCACTACGAGGCTGAGGTGTGCTTCCGACTCCAACACTAGCCTCCATCTGCTCTCCCAATTGGTTGATGAATGAACCGCACCTCATTGGTACGAGTGCGCTTTCTGTTTGTAGCTCAAATCCAAAGGTGTCTATCAAGACACGACTCATCAGTTTTCCACTGATCCCGTCAAGGCCACACATGGTCAGTCCCTATAGCGGCCACTTCGTTGACCATCATAATCTCTCACTCTTTCAGTACTCTTCTGAGATTCGATCGCTTTCGTGCTCTCGACATGTGATCAGTGCTAGGGACACTGACTACTATCCCGAACGAAGTTCATCACCCGTCCGCAGAATCAATGATCAGTCAGCCTAGCAAATCCATACCTTCGATACTCTTCAAGAGCACCTCGAAAGGCTTATGAACCAGCGCGCAAGGACAGCTGATCCAGTATCAAGCCAAGAGCAGTCTCACGGCAGTGGGGAGTAGTGCCCATGAGCGGCATTGGTGGCGAGTAACAGGCCAAGCTACAGTATCAAGTACCTGAAAGTACTTCCCACGAGGAATTGCTCTGTATCTATCAAAATTGAGGTAGAACTAACGAAGAAGGGAGCAAGCTCAGGAAGAAGGAGCTTCCAGAGACGTCAGAAACGAGCGTGCTTGGCGAAACTCCAAAGCTATCCGGGATGATGGCCAACTAAACTGGCCCCCATTTAGCACATGGCAAGTTTACCGATACATCAGTCTATAAGCTGCTACAGATACAGCTTTCCCATTTCCCAGGTCTAGAAACTGTACTAGAAGTAGAATTGGCTATTTACAGATTTATGCCAGTCCAAGAGAGATACTTCAAGTGCCTTAGACATTTAGTATAAGACGTGACGAATTGTTGTTTAGCAGTGAAGGAGCCCCTTTAGTCGGCCGCTGCCTCACCACGCTTTCCCGTCATCCTCCGTGCGCCATCACCCATATAAATTCCTTATTGTACAACTTCTAGCGCTACCTCACTTTTACATAGACTGTTGAGAACACTCCCTTCTATCCAAATACAATAGAAATGTTCTGTACACACATTTTGTTACGAAGTGCCCACTTTCGTAGCGCGCGAGCACTCCATTACAAGCATAAGGATCTGCGCCGACGAGCTCTGACATCGAAATGCGTCCGGCGTGAACCTCTTCCGCGGGGCTGTCAAGGTGTCAGACTTCGTGTCCCATGAGCACCCCAAGACCACCGTCACCAATCCTAGTTGGAAGGCCCGACATCGAAAATCCCACTTCGTGCCTGGGAAGCACGGCAGTACGCAAAAGGTGGACCAAACCCTAGGTTCAGATTCTTTGTAATGCCAGCCTGTGTCTATGTTGATACACTGCGATCTATTTATCTTTTCCTCGTCATGATCTTCGTGATGGCATGCCGTATGGTAGTGCCAGCCTTCTCAACCTCTTTCCTCGACAGTCCATTTGTCATGCAGACTTTCAGGGCAGGGCGATGGGTGTAGACATCCGACTTCGCACCCGAAGCAGCGGCCGACAAGGCTTTGGCACGGGTGACTAACACGCCTTGAGCAAGGCACTGGTATACGTTAGTTCTCACCTCGTTAAATAGAGGACCTCAAAGACTTACCTCGTCCACAATCTCCTGCAGCAGGCCAAGTTGATCGTCCAAGCCCAGCCTCTTACTCGCAATGACCTCCTGCTTGAACACCAACATCATGATCGGATTCTCCACCGCGCTTGTGCAGACGATCCAATCACTCCTGGGATCCAGCTGCTGCCACATAGCCCTCACATTCTCCCTCAGTGCCGCAATCATATCCGGCTGGGTCTGCAACATCATCAGCGTCTCACTCGCCGTCACTGCACTCATCGCGGGCAACGCAGCACTGAAGGTATACGCCGCGGCACTCAGCCTCTGATGCTCAACCACCTCATCACTCCCCGCACAGAACCCGCCAGCAGCAGATAATGGCCCGGCCATACTCCCAATAATCATATCCACCTCGGCCGCGTCAACATGCTGGTGCTCCGTCACACCTCTTCCCGTCCTCCCAAGCACGCCAAAACTCCACGTCTCATCCAACAACAAGCGAAACTTATACTTCAGCTTCAACTCGATGATTTTCGGCAGATCAACCATATCCCCCGTGTTCTCGAACAAGCCCTCGGTAACGATGAACCTCCTCGTCAACTGTTTCTTCGCGGCCTGCTCCTTCTGCATCCGGCTCAACACCCTCTCCAGATCGGCCATGTCCCCATGCTCAAACCAGCGCACCTGACTCCTAGAGATCTGCAGGCCCTTCCGTATACTGTAATTCACCGCCTTATCCGCAACAATGATATCCCCCCGCTTGCTGAAGGCCGGTATGACGCTGCTCGCCGTACTGAAGGCCTGCGCATAGATGATACACGCGGTGGTGCCCAGAAAGGCGGCAATGTCAGCCTCGATCTTCATGTGTACATCCTGAGTGCCGTAGAAGCCCGGGGGCCCGCATGGCCCCACGCCATACGTCCGCAAGGTCTGTATAGCGTGCTCCTTCAGCTGCTCGTTGCTGACCAAGTTGTAAAAGTTATAAGAGGCAAGGTTCGTCACGGTGCGTCCGTTCGCAAGGCGGGATTTCGGCCCCGTGGGCCCAACGATGATTGCTCGTTTCTCCAGATCTGCATCTTCGAACGGGGTGGTCTTGGTCACAAGGGGTTCTGGCTGCCACTCGTCTATCAAGTCGTCTATCTCTTCTTCCGTCAGGCGCACCTTGCCAGGCTTGGTGGAGTATTCCCGTGCTAGAAGATAGCGGATTGCGAAAAGGACGAGGAATAGCTCGACTGCGCTGCGGATGGGATCGTTCTGGTAGGATGATTTGACGTAGCGGAGGAATATCGCTGAACCGGGGATCTTATGGAACTGCTCAGAGAAGGAGTTTAGGAGGGTGAGAGTCTGGGCGGAGAAATAGTCAGAGGCTGAGGTGAGGTTGGACGCAGTCGTCATGCTGGCAATGTTCTGCCCCAGGGGTAGAAGTGGTACGGTTGAAGGGATGCAAGTCGATCATGCAACGGTCGCAGGCGCATTGCTTGGATGTAGCTACTATAATTGGCGAAGTCACTGTCAATGGCTGTGCAACAGCGTTGGTCCTAACGCATTTGGATGCTGGTCTGCAAGTGCTTGGAGTGTCGAGCACTGCGCAATGACAATTTAAGGAGCGAGACCCTGAGGATTAGGCTTTGGCAATTATTAGCCTACTTAGTTAAGCAGCGGACGAAGGAACCATGAAATTACAACCAAGACTTGCATTTTGTTGCTCATACTATGAGATGAAGAATCAGGGTCTGTGGCAACAAAAGCAAGACGAAGCCACGTTTCATGAACGAATAATTCATCTTGCGTGTATGTACAAACTGTATTTAAATTCAAACGCTGTCAATGACCATTTCCTTGTAGAGCGCCTTGTCCATTGCCAGTGTGCACACGTTGCCAGTGTACTAGACCCTCGCTGTTCCTTCATCTATATTGAGGTATACCCCCACTGAATGAGCAGGTGTTCTCGTCTGATGTCTATAGTCGTCATTATCGAATGTATTAGAATGAACATCCAGACTGCAATTCGTCAATGCCATAGCGCTATACCCGTATCAATGCTTCACACAAAACTCCTCGCTCTTGCTTTATGCGATGGTCGCCCAGCGGACCGCCATACGACCGCCAAAGCTGAAGACATCACCACCGCTATCAGCTGTTGGTGCCGCGTCACCTCCACCTCCGCCTCCACTGTCATCGCTGCCACCAGTTGCTGCCGCACCGTCGCCGAAGTTGACAAGAGCAGATCCAGTCACAGAAGAGAATGTGTCGTTGTTGTTCTGTCCTGTAGGCTGCATGATGTCCAGGGGCAGAGAGAACGATCCCAGGTCGAGGAATTTGGAGACAATGAGTGGTCCGAAGAAGAGCAGGATGAAAGCAATGAGGAGGAAGAAGTAGAGCGTTGCATATCGAATGACACGCCTCTTCCGCAGGCGTGATTGCTTGATGGAGTAGATAGGTGGTCGAATCTGCCGACTAGAAGAAGTTAGATGATATTCAGATGCAAATTTGGGGGAAGAACATACCTTGGGCGTAGCCAAAACAGCATAACTGAGTGGAATTTGTCGATGTAAGGCATGCACAACGCTGGCAAGAACACGAACAAAATCATGTGTCCCAGAATGAAGTCAGCAGCGAAGAAGCCGAGCTCGGTGATCTTGCACATGAACTCTCGGCCCGGTTGGGAGATAGTGTGCCATCCGAGAGAGTACCACTTTCCAGTCCACCATGCTATGTTCGATTGGTCTCCCTTGAATTCTCTGGTGAGCGCGAGAGAAATGATGAGCTTGTAGATGAATCGCTGAAGCGCCACCACAGCGATCATACCAAGAAGTGCTCGAGCGAAATTCCAGCCTTCAAGGAAGAACATGACTTCCCAAAAGGCAAGAAGCATGAAGACAGCTATAGCGTGCGCAACGGCGGCGAGGACCGATCCAAACTTCTTGCAGCACATGCTGAGTAGCGGACCCATGCAGCAGGCCATAGCGAAGAAGCCTGCAAGAACGCCAGCGTTAATGGCAATAGGTCCAAACGCAACTGCAGCGACCCTGATGAGGGAGTTGGTTGCTGGGACTAGGTCATCTCCAGTCACACCCACCTGAGCGTTGACGAACAAGTATGGGATAAGTGTAACCGCAACAAGAACGATAGGTCCGACAATTTCACTGAAGAAGATGCTGCCAATTCGTGCTCGTGGAGCATCGCCAGACAGCTTCTCGGAGGGTGATCCGAGAGCCTTGCGCTTGAAACCGGTAATTCTGGTCCGAGACAGTCGGCAGAAAGCAATCCATGAAGATGCATGAGACCGCGAGTTGCCACGGGACAACCACCGAAGGTAGTCACGGTAGTCGATGAAGAAGTCTGTCCACGCAAACTGGTGTGGGTTGAAGATGAAGGGAGAAATGCACAGACCTAGGCAAGATATCCAGAACCAGATAAGCCACCCAGACCAGACAGTCAAAGTGCCGAAGAGTAACATCATGAGCGACCGAGCACCCAGATAGATTGATGGGCCAGCAAACCGCGAGTAAAGCACACCGAACGGAATTCTGGCTGTGGCAAACCCACGTCCAGTGCCAATGTATCGAGCACCACCATATGCGAGATCCTGGTGAAGAGAGCTGGCGTAAATTTGGCAGACGAACACCTCGAAGACAGGGGAGGCTGAAGCGAAGTGCTTGGCCAGACGCGTTGCAGCACGCCAGAAACCACGCTCTGTAAGTTCCTGAACAACCAGCGGCACGAAGGAGATGAAGAAGACGATGAAGATAGAGACGATGCATCGTTGGATCCACTCCTGAATCGGCGCAAGGTTGGCGCAACCAGTCGGGTAGAGGGGGTCCGTGATCGGTAAATCTCGGTTGTAGCGGCATTGGATCGTTTCGTGCTTGAGAGCACCCAAGTTGACCAAGCAGATCATGAACATCTGCACAGAAAGCATGATGAACATGTTGTTGATGTGGAAACCAGGATGAGCATAGTAGAATGAGAGGAATCGATCCAGGGGCAATTGAGTTCCAAGGTAATAGTACTCTCGGGACAACATCTGTTCACCCATACCGGTACCAATCTTGGTTGTGAAGTTGAGGATGGAGCCAAAACCAAGATCACGACCCTTACCACACTGGTAGTACTCGCAGTGCTTGATGCGACCACCACGGATAAGAGCGTTCATACCAGCGTAGATATCCTCGTTAAGGTGCAGACCCTTCTGAGCCTTGGACACACCACCACGAGTGGTCATGAAGATACCGTTAAGGAAATCAGGGTGACCATAGTGCAGCTTTCCACCGATTTGTGCCAGAGTTCGAGCAAAGAGCGTACCAAAAGTCTGTTCCTTGCCTGCAGCGACGTCACCAAGGACACCGATGTTCTCGGAGAAGATATATTCACGGGCACCCAGGATGGCCACAGGGTTGGTCTTTGGTTGCTGAATGCCGGGGGTATATGGAGAAACATTCTCGGTAGTCATTTCCTCGAATTCGGCAAGAACGCTTCGAATCTTCAGACACTCTTCGAGGTAATTGTCCTGGTTGGCGTCGATGAGCTGGATGTATTCACCTCGGTAGAAGATGATGGCATGGTTCTGGTTATCAGACTTGCCGTCACCGAGGATTGGGTTGCCAGAGAGTTGGACTCGGAACTTGGGTCGTCGCATACCATTCTCCAGCATCTCTGAATGACCGTCGATCAACGCAGAGTACAATTTTGGCTCCTCTCCTTCGTTGGCAGGTGGCTCTTCATCAAGATAGGCAATTTGAAGATCTGGGTAAGCACGGAGCAGGAACTCCGTGTTCTCTCGCTCATCCTTCTTGAATTTGGCGTATCGTTGCATAGAAACCACAATCTTGAACTTGCGTCGAGCCATGCGCTCAAGTTCACGTTCGAGTTTGTCAGAATTTCCACCAAACATTTGCACAACTTCCGGATTCTCAACGCGGTAGAGAAGCTTGATGGCACGGCTGTAGTTCATGAAACCGGAGATCGTTCTATACAGAGTCTGACCTCGAAGGGAAGCCCAAATTCTGGTTCGAAGGGTGTACTCAGGAGCAGCTGACTTGAAACCAATGCAGTAGAAAGGAAGATCATCGATCTTGCTCTTCGCAGTGTCTTTCTCGGATTTCTCGTAGTCGCCGTTGAACTGAGAGGTCTCATCTGCGAGAATCTTGGTGTCCTTGACGAAGCAGTCCCACTCATGAGGATGTAGTTGCTTGAGGTATTCCAGAAGGGTGACTCGAGAGTACGGTTCGTCCTCTCGGATGATCTCACGGAGAGACAGAAGAATCTTCTCGCTGTAATGCGGGATCAGAACGGTGAACGTTGGCATGTTATCAACCGGCAGAGGCTCGGGAATTGGCGTAGACAGAGATTGAGCGAAGAAAGAGATACGTCGCTCAGCCTCACTCTGTGCTGGAAAGAACTCAGTCTTGAAGGAGTGATCCTCCTGGGAAACGAAGAATGTTGGAGCTCGCAGCGTGCGCTTGCCTTCTTGCTCAGATGGAACTTGGTGATAGAGTAGCTTCTGCACATGATCGATGGCCAGCAAGTGTTCCCTGTACATGGAGATGACGATAGCGTTCCAGACTTGAGAAATAAGCACTTTCGGCTTATACTTGATCTCCATGTCAGTAGTTGCCAGGATCTTTGAGTAGATTCGCTTAGGCAAACGGGAGAAGATGTTTCGCCATGGGGTCCAGATCGAAACACCGAGGTAAAATGATCTTGCCACAGAAAAGACACAGTTCCAGATAATATACCAAAGGTAGGTATCCAGGAAGAACAAAGTCAAGTCCGTGAAGAACATGATACCGAGCAAGATCTTGGGTTGATAGTGGCACAGGGCTTCTTTGAGGATACCATCTCCAACGCAGTTCCTGATGTCGGTGTATGTCAAGATTCGGATCGGGTCTCGGAAGGAGAGAGTCAGGAAGAAGTACGACTCGGACAGCTTGGCGGCAAAGACTAGGACCCAAAGACCGTAAGACATCCACATGTCGTTGCCCTTAAGTCGTGGATAGGACGCAGTGAATGTCTGGCTGGCAACATACTGGCGAGAGTTCCTGGTCAGATAGCTGCCGAACAACCCTCCCAGCGGCAGGATTGAGAAAAAGAAGAAGGTTCCGAGAGCAATCAAGAACTGGACCACACCAAGGATCAGAGCGATCTTGCCGTCACCATTGGCGACAAAGAAGATGTAGGCGCTGGGACCGACGTTGATGATGAGCATACAGATCAAGAAGAGCAGTCGCTTCGTAAGATGCTGAGCACCAGCCCACCTTCGCGGAACGTAGAGCCACTCGCAGAGTGTAGCGAATATCTGAATAAGACATGCCACGGCTCCACCCAATGCGACTACGGACCATTGGATCGCTGCTTTCGGTTTGTTGTTGAGCTGTTGCTGGTAGTTGGTGGTGTACAGTGTCGGAGAGTTGAAAGCGGTGTAGAACCAGAAGGTAGTGATGTGGATGACCCAGATGCGGTTGAAGTTGCAAACCATGTGGAACCAAGACCTGGTCTCCTTGTACGTTTTGAAGAAGACCTTTTTCCAGTTGACTTCACGCAGCTTCAGGTATCGCTCGGCAGGCGGAAAATCGACAATGCGGGTCTTATCCTCCATGACGATTCGCTCGATACCTTCTGGATACCAGAAAAGCTGGTTCATGTCGTCGTAACCGATGATCTGGTTGTGGTCTCGCTCTCGTCGCACGTATTTGCCATCCACGATTTCGTAGCCTTGGTCTCGGCAGTAAGTGTAGAGAGGAGTAACCACATCATTCAGGTAGGTGAACTCTTCAACGGGCTCAACCCGGTTCTGGCAGGCAGGAGAGTGCAGATAGTCATCCGCGCACTTGAAGATGAAGCAAAGCATTTCAGGCATAAACCTGACCTGGTTGGCTTCGCCCCAGCAAAGAAGGTACAAAGCAATTTGCCGAGCTCGATCGTGCTGCGACATCTTGTTCATGCGTGTTTTCCAGCGGTATTCGGCAGCTTCAAGAGAGTTGTCTCCCTCAAGAGCTTCGAGAGTAGCCTCTTCGTTCTGTGCTTCTTTCGCCTTCTTCTGTGCGGCCTTTCGAGCCTTACGGGTTCTGCGGTTTGCTTTGCCTAGCTTCATGTTCGCGAAGCCAACAGCATCGTCAAGGTCGAGATGTGCCGCGAAGTACCATTTCCGGTAGTTCGCATTGTCCCCTCCAATGTAATCGGCGTGCAGCGAAAGCAGTGCTTGGTTTGGAGTCATGCGGGAGGCTCTGGAGTCCAGTAGCGTCATCATATGGTCGTACATATTCCGCATGCTGTCTCGCTGGAAGCCGAACTTGGCCGTCAGATCCAGGAAGATGTCTTCGATCTCCTCTTTGGACAGAGGGATCTGGGCGTCCGAGGCCCAGGCCGGGTATGGCTCTCTTGATCGCTGTCCAGCGGGCAAGGCATTGTTGTAATCCATGCCATAGACTGGTGTGGAAGCACCAGATGATCTGTTGCCGCCATATGAGATCTGAGAGGATGGAGGTCTGTAGTTGCCGCCATAGCCGCTGTGGTATCTCTCATCTCCTCTTCCGTAGTAGTCCATTTCAGCTGCACGAGCCATGTCGGATCTCATGGTGAAGTCACTGAAGGTCTCAGAGTCTTCCTCGGAGTCGTGAGCACGTCTTCTCCCCTGGCCTTGGTGTTGTTGCTGACCAGCAGCGCCTTGTTCGTAGTATTGGTCATCATAGTAGCCGTCTTGATATCCTTGGTGACCCTCGTAGTAGCCACCATCTTGCTGATAAGGGTTTGAGGCATCTGCGTTGTAGTAGCCACTACTCATGTTAGCGTTCCGTGTCCACGAGTCACTACTGGGGTGCTTACGCCTCGTCGTAGTATCCTTGACCCCCATGTCCGTTCCGATCATCATAGTACTGGTCATCGTATTGACCGTCCTGATAATAGGCGTCGTCGGGATGACCGCCCTGGGCTTGTTGGCCGTGGCCCTGGCCTTGGCCTTGGCCGTAGCCATCGTAGCCACCGCCCTGCTGAGGATGACCTGACATTATCGAATGATGCTTCTAAAAGTACGTCAGTGTTTGTTCATGGTCTGATGTGATAGCTGCTGGTGGCGGATGTTCTCTCGGTGCACACGTACCCTTTAAGATCGGTCCATCAAACACTAGTGACAAGATTCGAGGTTTGGTGTTTCACGTTAAGTATTACCAGTGTATGCAATCGATTATTGTACAGCGAACAGATAAGTTGCTTATTAGGAGGATAATCGCTGGCGCCGCAGCTTCTGGTTGTGTCGACAACAAGCGAAGGGAATCGGCCTTCGAGAAGTGCTTTCAGAAGACGAATGGTAGGCTAGACAGCCTGTCTGAAAGACACAACGGCAGATCGTGACGGGCGTAAAAACTGACAGTAGTTGTTGTGAACGAATGAAGGGTTGAGTAGAGTTGGTTGCTCAGGAAATGAGGAAGCTGCAGGATCGCGGTCGCGGCTGGCGTGGCTTAGTTCAAACCAAGTTTCTGCCCTTTGCACGTACGACCGTCTTGCACAGCAGGCACTTGCTCTTTCGCTTTGTACTGATTCCTTGTCACCACCACACAGAACGAATGATGTGAATGATGAGGATGAGGTACAAATCGAAATACACAACAGTAGTAAAAGAGTAAGTAAAGGGGATCACAGACGGAGCAGGCAAGAAATGGTCGGCGAAGATTCTGCAGGCTGGAAATTATTGGAGGAACAGCCGGACGGGGACTTTTCTTACGCCTATGATTTGGGTCGTTGCAGCCCCTTGGTGCTTGTCAGGCTCGCAATCTGTATGGCCAGAATCAACGCGGTGGACTGATCCCGGGCCTGCAGCAGTGGACACGATAGGCTGGACGGGCTCGGGTCTCTGAGGCACGCCTGGAGCCAGGGGAAACAAGGATAAGCCTAAAAGCGCAGATAGCGGCCTCCTAAGGATGTGAAGCCCTGGCATGCACCAAGACAAACATCATTGATCGCCCAAGCCCGCATTGATACGATACCTTTCCAATCATCATCTGCGCTTGCGCATTCATGTTCCACCTTCCCTGCCACCAAGCTGGCATCTAGTCCGAAGGGGGCAAAGCTCCTGCCACACTTTATTGAGCGAGATTCAAATCTAGCCTTAGCTCCAAACCTCGCCTTCTCGATTAATCCAATGGGTTTCTCCTTTCCACCCCCTGATAATCTCTACCAAACTGTGTGCACGCCGAAGTCCCCAGAGCTAAGTACTGTAACCAACAGAGTGACCTTCTGTGACAAGTAACGATTTGAACCTCTACAGAGTATTGCGCTTGTGGCAAAGAGCAAATTACGGTGAAGGCGCTTGTCGCCGACTTTTACGATATGTCCGAATTATAGACGGTTGGGGCTGGTCTCGGGAAGACTAAGAAAGCTTCAGCAAGTAGTGACAGAATGCATATCCAAAGGTACAACGAGTACCACGGTTCAACGCGTCTCCAGCGTCCAGAAATGTTCCTTCAACATGCGCCGAACCGTCCACCGAGGCGCACGAACAACAGTCGGCTGGTCAGTAACATAGCACGGAAGCGTCTATCTGTAACCGACACGCGAGCAGCTGAAGGACGTCTGGAATGATGCTTCGGAACTCGTTCGCAGCGCTCGCCATTGGAGCTCAAAAATATCGTGCATAATGTCCGTTGATTATGGCGTAGTCGAAGACTTAGCGCCGGCAACCGTTGAAAGTCGATTCGCGCGTACGGATATCAATTTGCTGCGCCTTACGGTACAAGTAGAGCTTCGCATATCACTGCGAGACAGGGTAAGGATCCACATGATAATGTCTTGTTGTGAACTCAAATCCGCCGCTGGCTTTGACGACGTTGCCACCGCTTCACCCTAGCGGATTCAAGATCTCGATTCCGCAACATCGTTTTTCAATAACGCAAGCTTTGTTGAAGGTTACTATCACGAATCCAACGAGTTCGGACTGATCTACGAATCTCAATTATGGATTCCAAGCCACTCTTGACAGCAGCAGTACAATGGGTTGGCGCATATCCAGTGACCTCAGGTATCTTTCTAACTGTTTTCTCATTTGCACGGCATGGACTATTTCGCGCATGTAATAGAGATGTGCTCCTAGATGCATACCCAGTAATGCTTGAGTGCAAAGAAGAGTCGCTTCCCATTGATTCAGGCAGTATGGTCTTCCCAATGTCGTTGAATCAGCGCAGATGATATTTATGCTTCTGCAGGCATCATACATTTTGATGGGTCTCATGCAAATATACATCATCATCTGTTGCGACCCATGGTCAACGAGGAATGACAGTCGTGCTCTTTGCCACAAACACTTCATGGAAGCCGCATGGACCTTGTTCGAAAACGCATGTTTCCGTTCGAGCACGGTACGAGACATGAACGTGGCAAAAGCTATTTGTGCTGAATGGAAAAGTGCTGGGCCGGGCACGGATATCAAGCGCTCCCTGAAAGCCGAGGAGAGAGTTTGTTCATCCTTGCAATCTCACAATAGACCAGTCACAGTGCAGGTGGCATGGCCCTAGCCTCTTCCTAACAGACAGGTTCGACGATCTTGCAGAAATGGTGAGACAACTGTTGAACAGCAACGTTTGGGGCTCGTGGACATGAATCTTAGATCTGTAAGGCTTCGTAACACGAGACGGAACACATTTGTTCTGGAACGATGGTTGTACAAGGTACTTCGAGTTGCGCAACGATTATTATTATCATGATAAGCTCGTATTCCTTAGCTGACCTCGTACCGTACCAGATCCAAGCGTGCCCCGCTGGTGTGCAGGCGTACGGGCATCAGACCTGCTAACCACCACGTGAATCTTGACAATAAACAAGCATATCAGCTTGACTTGGTTACGCACTACCCATGTAACACGCAGAATCGGGATTACTATCACTGTAACAATGATGAGTGTGATCTTTAAACAGCTGTTGTATACTGCAATAGGAAATGGAACGGGAAGGGACACGACAATCTGTGTAAGAGACCTAGGTTCTTGCTCATACAATTTGGCAGAGTACGTCTCAGGTGCTATGAAACTGTCACCGGCATCTCCTTTGACCTCCTTGAATACGCAACATGACACTGCTGTAAACAAGAGCAAGGAGGGGCGCTGCTTCGAAGAGCTTGCGCGTCGTGCTGTACGAGTAGTTTGACTCGGAAGATTCGGCGCAGTGTTTTTCGCCTCGGTGAAGACTTGCTAGCAGCTGCGAGCATGAGGCAAGCTCTAATTGGCTATGCCAAGGCGTGCTTTTTCAAATGCTAAAAGTGCTGTTATGAACAAGTGCTGGTCGTGCCTCCCTTTGCCGTCCCTCGATGTGGTTGCTAATATTTGCTTGAGTGGCTGAGCTCTGCCCCACCCCTCCCTTGTCATTCGTCATAGCCTGGACGCGTAGGCAAAGTTCCGTTCAGATAACCCTGCCATTGACGGCCGTGACGGCTTCTGTTTGAACACTCTTTGTCTGCGCGGCTTCTCATAGGACTTTGAATATTAGATTTCTCACTTTCAAGCCTTTGTTTTAGCAAGCGCTGTCTCTTGCATTCCTTACTGAACTCTTGCACCCACCGTTGCATCCCATCTCGCCGCCGGCAGCTTCTTGAGATCGATAAACCTAGACTGCAAGTGATCTTGCGTCGATTCTCGCAGCTGGAACACAATGAAGACTTTCGGAGCAGTGGTTGCTGCAGCCACTCTGTTTGCACAAGCTGCGCTCGCTGACATCGATCCAATTGTGATCAAGGTGAGCTCAACAGGACCGATCTGGCAATGAAGACACTAACAATTTGTGTAGGGCACGAAATTCTTCTATCAAACCAATGGCACACAATTTTACATGAAGGGCGTTGCCTATCAGGAGGACTATGCACCGAACGGCGGAAGCACGTCCAACTCGAGTACAAGCGCTACAGACTACACAGACCCCATCTCCGACGACTCTTCCTGCGAGCGAGACATACCATATCTGCAACAGCTAGGAACAAACACGATCCGAGTATATGCTATTGATCCGACGCTCGGCCATGACAAGTGCATGACTGCCCTTGCTGACGCTGGTATCTATGTTGTTGCCGATTTGTCTGCGCCAGGTGACTCTATCATCCGAAGCGACCCAATATGGAACGACGACCTATACAACAGATATGCTTCTGTCGTCGATGCCATGGCCGGCTATAACAACACGCTCGGTTTCTTCGGCGGAAATGAAGTCTCGAACAACAATACCAACACAGATGCTTCCGCTTTCGTTAAGGCTGCCGTCCGTGACACGAAGGCATATATCGCACAACAGAACTACCGCACAATTGGCGTCGGCTACGCAACAAGCGACGATGCTGATATTCGCGAGGATGTTGGCTCGTACTTCAATTGTGGCGACAGCTCCGAGTCTATTGATTTCTTGGGTTACAATATCTATTCGTGGTGCGGCAATTCCAGCTACACATTGTCCGGGTATGATGAGCGAACCGCACAGTTCGCGGACTACAATGTTCCTGTCTTCTTTGCCGAATATGGTTGCAACGAGGTCGAGCCCCGAACGTTCACTGATGTGCAAGCGCTTTACGGTGACGAAATGACTCCAGTCTGGTCTGGTGGTATCGTCTACATGTACTTCCAGGAAACGAACGATTACGGTCTCGTCACCGTCGATGGCGATACAGTCTCGACTCTCGCAGACTTTGGCTATCTGTCTGAACAAATCGCATCCATCAGTCCTTCGACTGTGAACATGGCCGACTACACCCCATCAAACACTGCACCAGCAAGCTGTCCGTCTGTCGGCTCGGCATGGGCAGCCTCTAATACTCTCCCACCAACTCCAAACCGAGAGCTCTGCCAGTGCATGTACAGTGCTCTCACATGTGTTCCAAGTGATATCTCAGAGGAGGAAATCGGCGACCTTTTCGGTACCGTCTGTGGTCTAGGCGAGTCAGCTGATGTGTGCGCCGGCATTACCAACAACGCGACTACTGGTGAATACGGTGCTTATGGTATGTGCAACCCCACTGAGCAGCTTGGATGGGCTCTCAACGCCTACTACCTCGCTCAAAATAGCGCCAACAGAGCGTCAGCCTGCGACTTCAGCGGCTCGGCCAGCACCCAATCAGCTGTTTCCCCAACCGGCTCGTGCAGCTCTCTAATTGCCGAAGCTGGACCACAGGGTACCGGTAGCGTCACATCTAAGCCAACCGGTACCGGCGACGCTGGCTCATCTGGTGGCAGCGGCAGCTCGGGTGGCAGCAACAGTGGCAGTGGCAATGCTGCTCCACGCTTCGGCAGCACGGCCGTTTTCGGCACAGGTATGGCTGTTGCGGCGTATGTGAGCTTGGCTTTCGTCAGCGGCATGTGTATGATTTTCCTATAAAGTACCCGGTTGCATTTCGGTGTTTCACACATGTCCTTTAGATGGCAGCATTAAGCATCTTGCTACGGAGTAGTGTTGCATGACTTGACTATTCATTGCATAAGTCGAGGTTGATAAGGAGAAATGAAATGTTATTCACCTAAAGCGTATGATCTTGCTTCTCTGAACTTCCTGCTGACACTAGGTTGTGTCTTTCTCGTGGCCACCACGTATTGTCTAGACGCATGCTAGAGTACACCGTTTGAGACCATTACAGATGTCTGACGACATGTGCAACCGTTAGCCACGCAGCACGAGGCCACGTCCTGGAGCACGGTTGTTTGATCCTACCTGTGCGTGTTACAAAATGGCAACGCCGGATCCAACTTTGCACGATGCAAGATTTCAAGATTCGTGGCTTCAAGTGGCTTGTGAGGACGGGATGAACCCATCATCTAGAGTCTTTCCTCAGTGATCGAAATTCTACGGCTTTGGTGTTGACCAATTCTGGACAATGACTGCACAACCCTGCGATATCTTAGAGGCTGTCTCTAGTCCGCTAGACTAGTAGAGTATACGCGAAGGTCACAACAGATCTCGCCATCGGGTGTCACCACGCTGAATGTCTGGCTGCACGTACGGGTGACTCTGCCAACCACGGATGCGGCAACGGTTGAGGCAAGTACCCTTATAAGATAGATGTAACCGAGTTCTCTGTCGAAACCTGCAGTAGGCCAATTGCAGCAGAAACGTGTTTTCACTCCCATGCTCAGCGTCCCGCAGCGTCAGCCCCTACCACTTAGTATCCAGCCTCGGAATTTTGCTCATCTCTTACTGTGCTATAGCTAGCTGTTCAAGTAGTCAGACGCTCATGTGTTTGCGTTAAGGGTTCGCGTAAACTGCTTGAGCTCCCACTTATGTGGGCTAGCCACACTCCTCGTCGAATATACCAGTTGGACCGCCTTCAAGTGGTAGTCCTTACCTCCGAAGACAGAAGCGATGTATGCCGTACACCGACCCTATACCGTGCATGTGATAACGTCGCTATCTGAAGCTCGCACCGCTTTTCGTATAAGATACACAACGCTGTCAACCATTGGCATATTGAGCTAGCACTTGGTCCGCGTGCAAGGTTTCTCCTTCCATGGTGATTGGGGCCCAAACGGGCAGAGCAGAGGTTTCAGGTAGTGCTTGAGACTTACATAGTGAGCGCCAGCTTTGCTCTCGATTGTTAGCAACACTGTCGGACTTCTGCAAGGTGGGAACCGGACGGCTATGGCTTCCCAGTCAAGGCCTGTAAACTATGTAGATAAATCAAGCTCGACATGCGCCGAGCAAAGCTCTGGTCGGGACGACAGTGGAGACCGTACCTACAATACAATTTCAACGGGACTGGCGCGCTGCTGAACAAGCTTGTGATGTTGTGATGTTGCTCGCTAGGAGGAAGGTAGCCTTCCACTTTCAACTTGGCCCAGAGGACCATGATGATACTGAGCAGTGGGTCCACTTTGGCTGCCTAGCATTAAACTCAGGCAACGACCTTCAAGAACAAGCATAAAGATTGATCTCTCGCAACCCAATATAGCTCAGACGCGGTAGAATACAGACATCAAATATGTCTTCACATATCTCGCCTAGAGAGCTCTACGGCGGTGCCATCGTTGTCGCCCTGCCACCTGATACCATCGACGCCAGCGATCTCCGCCAAATCCCAGATCACCAAGAAGTCTGTCTACGTCAAAAGACCCTAACCTCAATCATCTTCGAGATCAACGAGTATCAAGCCTCTGAGACGGTTGTATTAGCGGGGACCAGCGCAGGCCATACCGCGGCGACGAATCTGCCAATTGCCAGCAGCCATGTTCCACCCGTGGACGAGGCAGCAGCAACCTACCACCTCAAAGATGTGATCGCAGAGCCCGACTACCTTTCTCCAGACGGAGTCGAGACTGTGACGCTCAAGCTGCCCCGGCTGTCGGTCACTGACTTCCCAACCTACCTCAGCGCAGCCACAATCATCACACCAGAGATCGATCACTCAGCCAAGTCCACCCTTCCAGTAGGCTGGCAATCTGACTCGGCCCAGAAGGAGTATCAGACGAAAACTCAGCAGCTCCTTGTTCGAATGAAGGAGTATGGCACTGACTTCTGCGTGCGCATCAATGTTCCATTGAAGGAGTTCCCGCAGGCTCAGTCCGAAGCTGCATTGACTGAGTTGGCTGTGGCAGACCGCATGATGAGGAACATCGTGGAGAGTCTTGACATTAAGGACTTTGGGCTTTTCGGTGGAGGGGAGTAAGTGAGTGACTGTGTGAGCTGTGGCTCATACCTCTCTATGTCTAACCAATCTTATCATAAACCGGCATTGTCAATCCACGACTTAAGACCACGGACACGGCTAAAGACTAGAAGTAAAGCAGGAGGAAATGATACAACCATCCGGTCCACAGCCAGCATTGCGATAGCCAACTACCTTTCGAACCACCCAATAGTACAAGGACGTTCAGTTAATATTCGCTCTTTGCACCACTGCACTCGGAGAGAGAGAGAACATGGACACCGACCACGGCCAGCAATACAACGCACCGACAGCGCCGATGGTTCCCACGGTTGAATTACGTCGGAAATCGAGTTTGCACCCAAACCTGCCACGTCCACTCGTCGGAGCACGACTCCTGCGCTACATCCTACCAAAGAAATACTCACGAGAACTGGACCTTCTGATCGCGAGATTTACGACCTACACGCTCGAGTAGACCAACTGGCTATCAGCTCAGATGTATCAGAAATGAGAACAGGGTGACACATATCCATCAGAGAGTGATAAATCGCACTTACGCCTGAACGCTACCGCTGTATCTGCATGCCAACGACCTGAGCAATCGCATAATGTGCACATCAGTCGCTCAAATCAATAACTTCCATCAACCTCTCCAAACTCTCAGCGCCACTACTACTCCCGCTCCCATTGGCCTCCTCCTCCATCACCGTCCTCAGCCGCCTCTTCATCGGGCTCTTCTTCGGACTTGCCTGCGCCCTCGGCGCAGGCCTGACCTGTGCCAGAAACCCTTTACACCGGCCACACCTTTGCTTCTCAACATCAATACTACGACTATGCCTCCCATACTCAGCTCCACACCCCTCCTCATCCTCTAACTCAATACTCAACATCTTCTGCGTCAACGTCGGCTTCTGTCTGTCAGCTGGCCGACCAGCGCAGGCCCAGAGGTACTTCGTCTCAATGACGTAGGAATGTTTGGTCGTCACCTCGCATAACTTCCACTCTGCTCGGTACGAGGCGTGCCTCGTGGCACTTGAGCTCCGTAGCCAAGACGTAACGCGGCTGCCCCAGCGCTTGAAGCTTTCGCCATGTGGTTGGTCGCGGATATTGCTGACCATGAAGTTGGCGAGATGGCAGAATTCGTGGGCCACAGTGTTCACTAGTCGTTCGGGGCGGTCGATGATTTTCTCGGCGAGTTCGATGGAGGCGAAATGTTGCACTATTACACCTGGTTGTCGTTCGATCGTTTCGCTGTCGGGGTTGCCCTTTACTGGCGAGCCGGAAGGCTTCGTGACTGTGCGCCTCCAGTTTGCTCGGCCGGCTGTGCTGCGGAGGGTCTTGGACCAGATCACTTTGATGCCGCCTGTTGAGGCTGACATGGCGGATATTTTGGAGTTGGTGATGTGTTTGTCTAGGGCGAGCAGAAGGTCGAGTGCTATTGCTTCTTTTTCTGAGTCGAATTTCCTCTTTGCTGCGAGCTTGGCTTTCTTTTCTTCTCGGATGCGATTCTGCTCGGTTTTGAGGGCAGAGGTTTTGGATGGAGAGCGTGATTTTGCTGGTGATTCGCAAGGTGAGGGAAGGGAGTCAGTGGACTCGTCAAAAGGATCTTGCGAGCTCTTCGTGGCTGGCTGCGAGCCGTCGAGTACGGACAGATCTTCGTCGTTGGCATACAGATTGAATCGAGCTAAGGGGTTCTTCTTCGGAGAAAAGGTTGGTGCCTTCTTAGGGCTAAAGGTGTCATGCCATTCGTTAATCACATTATGATCCCAGAAAGCGTCCATGCTTTGGCGATGAGTCGAGCGAGGTGCTTCGGCGTTGCGTTTTGAAGGTGATAGAAGTTTACTGGGCGATTTTAGCTTTGTGGGTGACCGAGGAGGTGTGGCAGGTGGCGTGGTCGGCCCTTCTTCTTGCTTTGTGGTTCTCCCGGTTCGCTTGGGACTAGCTGGCAGTGCGCCCATCTTCGATGGCAGAAGCATTTGCGGTTGACTCTTGCTCGACGGCTGTAGCTTTAGAGCATCATTGAAGCTCGAAAAGGGATCAGCTAATAGCTGTCTTGGTTCTTCCGGCTCCTGCTCAGATTCAGATTCAGCATCCGGCACAGATGTTTCCGGTCTCTGCACTGGAGAAGACTCCGTCAGGTCTATCACTTCCAGTGTCTTTCGCTTCTGAGCATACTTCTGCTTCTCGAGCGCTGGTCTGCCAAGGTTCATGCCGTCGAGGGCCTCAGCCAAGCCCTGATCAGCGTCTGCATCCTCTTCAGAATCAGAGAACTGTTTCCTCCTGCCTCGTACCAACCTTCTCCTGGCACTCGCTGCAGGCTTCGGCTGGCGGTGTTTCCTTCTCTTCGGTTTGTCCCCGCTGTCTGAAGAAACTTCCTCCACTGAATCGCAGACGCTCAGCTCGGCGTTGTCATCGACAACAAAGCCACTGAGGTCAGTGTCTTCGTCTTCTCCCTCTGTCCCCGAGCTTTCATTGAGATCTTCGCAATGCGCTTCCCTCGACACGTACGGGTTCGATCTTGTTGGCGCAGGCTTGCCTCGACCGGCTGCACTCGCCTTTCCACGTGCTGCTTGTGTGATCTGAGACATAGTCGAAGTTGGCTCGGCTCGCCTGCTACGTCCTTCTCGTCCTGCATTCTGCTTCTGCGCGGCTGAACCATTCTCAAGATCTCTCTGCAGCGACAACTTCGAAAGAGGTTGCAGCAGATCGGCAAAGCTATCGTCCGAGCCTTGTTCTTTCAGCACATCTGGTGCTGTTGTTCGAAAGCCAGCTTTGCGTGAGCAGGGCGCGAGCTCATGTACATCCTCAACTGCCTTTCGTGCCCTCGCTTGAGTGGATTTCAACGGGGCGCGCTTTGGTGAAAGCTGTTTCCTGGGGCTGCTTCGCTGCTGACTCGAAGCCACAAGAGATGGCACATCTGCAAGGGTCTTTGGGTTTGCTGATATGCTTGCGGCTTTCTGCTTTCTGGGCGACCTGCGCAGTGAGGGTGCACCGGATGGTATGGTTAATGTCTTCGTCGATTTTTCTGTTGGTCGTAGTACGATTGTCATCAAATCCGGTAACTCGTCGTCAGCCATGACCGCTATGAATGTTCAACGTAATTACGTTGCTTGAGAACCATCGGTAGTAGTCTTGCTGTCACCGTCGTCGTACATTCACAACAATTTTGTTGATAACCCGAGTCGCCCTAGCAACCACAGAAGTCACGGCTCACGTGACCAGGTCAGTCCCGTTAATAGACGCATGAATCAACGCCCATCATGTTGAGGAGGAAAAAGAAGATCCACAACTAAGTGCTACGAGACACTTTCTGCTGAGACTCGACATCTTCTGCTAGCTATCTCCGCAACGAGGAACGATTCATGACGCAAACAAGTGGTCAAACTTCTCCCATAGTAGACTAGGGGGCAGCTTCGCGCTTCCGCATCTGTTGAGGAGTCCACTGAAGGGTAGGATATTGATACAATCTGATTCTATCATGTCCACCATGTCCACTCCTAACCTTTCCTTCTATAGTTCCCCGCCAACGCCACGCTGAGGTACAGTACAAAGTAAGTGCGAGACGAAGTTCAAAATGTGCCATTCTTGTGGGTGCCCTGCTTCCAACCATAGTATGCTCCTGCGCGTATAGAGTCTAGAGCAGGCCGCAACCGATTTCAACCGAAGGGAAAGCCCCCAAAGGGATTGCCTCCGCCACTGCCGCCGAATGGGTTGCCGTTGAATTGGAAATGCTGTCCTCCACCTTGCCGGAATACGAATTGTTGACCACCGTGTCCACCTTGGAATGGATTCCCGCCTTGTTGGGCTGATGGATCGTTGGGATCCTCCCCACGATCATGTCGTGCTTTTAGGTCGGGATCGGACAACACTTCGTAGGCCTCGTTAATGGAGGCCATCTTCTTCTCGGCGTCCTCCTTTGTGACACCACGAGTATTGGCCTTGTCGGGATGAAACTCTTTCGTGGCCTTGCGATATGCTTTCTTGATAGTAGCTTCATCCGCGTCACGAGATACGCCCAGCACTTTGTAATAGTCTTTGGTTCTCGATCTTTTCAGGAGCATCTGTGTTTCCTGCAATTTCTCTTGAACTTTGCGCTCGCCTTGATGGTTTTCCTTCGCGGTATTGAGCGTACCAACGGCAGCGTCGTAGTTTTCGGCATCTATTTGCAGCTGAGCCTGGTGAAGTAGACCGTAGAGAGAGGTGGGATTGAGTTCTAGCGCTTCTTTGCAGTAGGGCGCCGCCTTCTTGTGGTTGTTCATACCCACGTAGCACTCACAGGTCTTGTCCAGTAGCTGCGAGTATAGCTCGGACCCGGCCTTGGTGTGTATATAGCCAGCTTCTCTTGCTGTAGCAACGTTCGCTTTCACGTCCGCCAGGAGCCCGGGATCCTCCTCAGCAACATTTCCGACTAGCAGTTTGGAGGCTGAGACGTACTGCTTCTTCTCGAGAAGGCTCGACAGCTTGTCCATCGTCTTCGTTATGCTCTTCTCCTCCCTGTGAAGTGTCCTGCAGACCTTGTGATCTGGATCGGACTGCAGACACTTCTTGATCTGGCTCAATCCCCGGTCGGTATCGCCCAGACTGTAGAAGAGCATGCTGGAAATGTATAGGTGAGGCTCAAGGTCGCCAGGATGAATTTGCAAGACATGCTGTAGGTCACTGATGCCCTCCTGAACCTCTCCTCTCGCAAGGCGGCATTTTGCGCGCAACTGGCGTAGAGATAGTGCGGTACCTGCTGTGATGATAGCCGTGCCAGCCTGAGTGACACACTCCTCGTAGTCACCTCGTTTCTCGGCCATATCTGCTAGAATCGCAGCACCTTCCGCCTCGTCGACGGCTGTAAAGTCCTGCTCCCCCTTCTTCCCGAGCTGCAGGTAGTCTTCCTTGGCGGATGCCCATTCAGCGTTCCGAGCATATATCTTAGCACGCTGCCTCAACGCTCCTTCGAAGCCCGGTCGAATCTTGAGGACGCTGTCGAAATCTGCCTTTGCCTGGCTATTTCGCCCCAGAGATAGATAGGTTGCGCCTCTTTGGAAGACATTCATGTAATCGGAGGGATCGCGTTTGACGGCAGCATCGAACAAGGAGAGTGCTTCGGCATTGTTACCTTGAAGTCGAGCAGCCTTTGCCTGTGCTATGAGACCTGATATCAAAGTATCGGAAGCACTAGGGTCTGCTGCTGTGAGGGTGGGCGCAACCAAGATGGCGGCCAGGAAGGCCAAATTCTGAATATCAACCCTCATTTTAGGCGAGGATTGGAGAGCGAGAGGTCAAGTGGTGAAAGGAGGGTGCCTGTTATCCATTAAAACAGACTCGGAGGGTAGGAATGCGCAGTGAGAAGGGTGCCGGGACTACCAAAGAATTCCTGCCGAACGGAAGAGCCACTCTGGCATGACGATGAACCGCATTTGACCGAGCTTTGTTCTCCTGTGGCCTTGATGCCTGATGCGATGCTTACTACTACTCGATACTGACCACCGGCATTGCCGAAGCATCTATCCAATACGTGAAGCGTCCGGGCGCGTGAGCGTACTCTCTTTCCAACATATTGACTGATTCAATGTCGTCGCAAACCACACAACTAATTCTGCTTCGGCATGCCTGAAGCGATCCTGCCTCGAGATGGATCCATAATCAAGCCCCCAGGATCTCCTTCACATACACGTCGAGCATCACTGAAGATCCTTAGTCGTAACATCGACAAAGTTGTGCTCGGAAACTTGCTTTTTGACACCTGGTATTTCTCGCCCTATCCAGAGACTGTCATTTTTGGTCTAGATTACCATTCCTCCAAAGCATTATCGAATGGGGAGCAGAGGAATGGCCATCACGAAAAGCTTGTCTCTCCTGTGCTTCCAAAGTTGCACGTCTGCCCGTATTGCTTCAAATATGGCACGAGCCCTGTCGACTATGTCTCTCATCTACAAGTACATGTAGCGGGGATCGAAGCTGACCCAGGGGATTGGTGGCCTGTACCAAGGACAGCGCTGAAAGTCTACGAATGGAATGGCTACACTGTCTGGGATGTGGATGGCGAACAAGAGAAACTCTACTGTCAGAACCTGTCTCTGTTTGCTAAGCTTTTTCTCGAGCAGAAGAGCGTCTTCTTTGATACAGCTGGCTTCCACTATTTCGTCCTTACGTACTCGCCTGTGAATGAACCTTCGACACCCAATGCAGCAAAGAGTCGTGGCAGGAGAAGAACCTCGTCGGGTACGAGTCGAGACCTTGGGCTGAGGACACAGGTGATGGGATTCTTCTCAAAAGAAAACCTGTCATGGGATGCGAACAACCTTGCATGCATTCTTGTGTTTCCTCCTTATCAACATCGCAATCTGGGCCAGCTACTAATGGCTGTCTCGTACAAACTCAGTGGCTGGGAGTGGGAAGATAGTATCATTGGCGGACCAGAGAAACCATTGAGCACGTTGGGCCGCAGAAGTTATCTGAGGTTCTGGTCAGAACGAGTTGCGCGATTCTTCATGGGCCAAACTGCTGACGCCGAGGGTCAGAAAGTGTTTGGTAAAGTCTCGAAAAAACGTGCAACCTTTGCCAAAGAGGACATGACTATTAAAGAGATTGGTGACAGGACTGGTGTGCTTCCCGAGGATGTGATAGCGGCGCTGAATGAGATGGGTATTTGTGAAGGTGTGCCACAAAAGCGGAAGAAGAAGTTGGATGATCAGCAGGGGTCGGAACCAACGGACGACCTCTTGCCCACAACGATGCTAATCAAGCGTTCGCAGATCTTGGTGTGGGCCGAGAAACATAACGTCGACCTCGTTGGCCCCGTAAAAGAGGAGGGCTTTCTTGGTGAATGGGCTTTGAGTGACTCAGACGATAGCGGGTCAACTGACCCAACCTGTGCTCAAGAGACATAAGAAGGACACCTGTAACGCTCCCCGCTTCCCACTCGTCGAAGAGCACATATTTCAAGAAGAGCTACCTTTTCGTACAGGGGGCACAAGGAGGGGCCAATCGGCACTTCGATCGACAGAACTATCTGAACCACTTTTGCCGAGATCTGCAGCCGTCAAATTCGCAACGGAGCAACTTGGCATCGGTTGCGATGGGACAAAAACGTCGACAAAAGAACCAGAGATCGGGGTGACTGTCCCTCGACTCAGGCGTCCCGTGAGTATCCTTGCCGCGACTTGGATGCCAGGGTCGCGCAACGACCCAACTAGGACATGCATTCGCGCATACTGTCTTGACAGACATGGTGCACGAACATTGTTGGAGACGATAAAGCGGCCAAATGACATGGAACTCTATTATAACCAGGGATTCCCCGTTCAATCCCGGGCTCCTACCCAACGTCCGCTTCTCTTTCCGGTTGTTGCTGTCACTGCTGTCAAATGTCAAGCTCGAGATCTGTGCCACCGAGATGGATGGGGGGAGGACGACACCCAGATCCTCAGTAACGCCACATGTCTCTGATGCCAGCCATGGCGCAGGTGTCGGGCATTAATGTGTCAATTGAGCTTCACGTGCTCAGCGTTTATTGCTACGCGGAAAGGTGAGTATGTATCACACCACTAATTTCCACTGCAACGTGACGATGGGAGTGGCAGATTTTAATTGTTTTATTATTTGAGACCATGATGGTTCGTATTCGTCCAGATTCAAGAAACAGAGCAGTCATACAAGTTGCTTCGATTGCGCAGATGGTCAACGATACCTAACCATCAGGCATTGAAAGAAGCTCATGGTCGAGATAGCCTTCAAATCCAGAGCACTTGTTAAGTACTTAGCTTAGGAATTCGCGCGTCTTTCATACAGAGCTTCTCATGCGCTTTACTGTTTGCATGCTTGTAACGATAATAATCTGTCCATGCAATGCCCCTGTGTGCGCCGCTGCCCTTACGCCGAAGAGCTAGCCCGATACGACGAAGGACTACCGCCAACATCGCCTAACGGTCGGAAAGAGTCTAGACTAAGCGGCATCGGGCAATTAGCCTCGTTGACAAGGTTTGATGCCGGCTGCCCCTGCGCAATCACAAGGATTCGATTTTGGTCTTGGGTTTCCCTGGCATAACCTTCAGGTTCGAGCATGGCTGATTTTTGGCTGGAACCATTTTCGTCTTTGCAATTGAGGCTTTAAAGTGAGAGGCTCAAGGTCTTCTTCCAAGCACTTCTTGACAAGACTCAGCCAGCGTCATCGAAGCGGCACTTTAACGGCGTACCGGGACGTTGCTGAGCCGCCCACTAGTCACAAACATTTGCTTCAATTGACACAGCTCGAAGTCGAGGCACCGAAGCACTGGTAAGCTTCCTCGGAAGTCTCGTAGATATCGCCTCACTTCCTCAAGACCACCAAATAGCGTTTGACGGCCCTGGACGTGGTGATAGCTCATCGACGAGCTGTTGATCTGTCTTGTTTGGGAGCCAGCAGCAAACGTTCCGATTCGATGGAAGCACGCTTGGGGGACCTTTGTGCAGGGGAACATTCCTAGCGTGATTTGATGGTACCCACTCCGCCCACAAGCGTGTTAACCCTGGCTACTGGGACGGGCAAAAGTGTAAAGTTCTCTACGGTACCTGGAAACGCCAACGTCTGCTTTCCTGGTTGGGAGAAGCAAGACGCGGCTCTCTACTGTAGTTCCACGCAGAAAACACCGAGAACGACTTTAATGGGGGGCACGACGCAGGTCTCAGGATTGCGTCCATGCTAACTTATTGTAGGTAGCGAGCCTGAGTGCACTGTAGACGCTTTCTACGCAGACGTGCGGGTAACCATGTCCAATGCTGTATGCGGCACCGAGCTAGTGCAAGCAGTTACGGCTCAGAGCACACAACAGAGGAGATACATGCCCGACCGTTACACAAAAAAGTTAGCCAGGACGGCTCACCCTCACTCAACCATGTAAGTAGGTGCGACTCAGACAGGCAAAAGATGGGCCTTTCGAATGATAGTGGATAAATCATAGTCCGTACCATGTTGTCTTCTCCTCAACGGGATGTTGCCAACCAGCATGCGAGAAGATGAGAAGGTGATAGGGAGTAGTTATCAGACGCTTTACCAGGATGGTTTTGTCTGTGGCACCATTTTGGCAGAAATTTGTAAAAAACAAGTTGCGTCGCGTGTGAATAATAAGCCCTCAAGGCCTTAGGGTGCTCCACAAGCGCAATGCAGTAGAGGAGACGTTCGTCATCCCTGCATTGCCGAGTCGCCCACCCCAGACACAGACCCGGCATATGCTAACAAGTACTGTATCGACAATGTGGCTTGCCAGAGACTTCGAGTCGGTATCAGCCATTTTCTAAAGTTTGCTTTCCCACTCCTACCGTCTAGCCTATACTAGAGGAGCAAGTCATCTCTCCATCGGCGTTATTGCTCGACTTCCTGCGAATACATTGTCGAGTCGAACACAGTCTTTACCTCGTCGTCTAGTCGGCAGCCAAATCGAGAACGCGGGATTTAGCCTTCTACAGTCTTTCCTACTTCGAGTATTTGCGGGTCATTCCTTGAGTCCACTACGAGTTGCACAGTTGGGTAGAGGGCAGTACCAACCTTAAGCCACGTTTATCGGATTCAGGCTTCGTTTGCTCGAAAGTCTGATTTCATAACAAACAACCCAGACACGCCCACCGGCCACACATCACATTTTCTATTCGACCAAAATCCGGCCCACCGACACGCCTTTCCGCCGGCTCGTGGCAGCAACGTGCAGTACGTGAGGATCGCTCCAACCTCGTTATCCCCCGTGACAACCGAGGCAGAACCGCAACAAACAACCACTACCTCTACACTGATACTTTAGTTGGCGAGAAGAAGAGCAGGGGCACGCTTGTGACTCGAGCAGGAAGGAAGACATGGCTGCGCAGGAGATGCAAACGACCTCACCTGCTGAGGGTGCAGGCTTTACTTGGCTGCTGGACCACATTCTCATGTACCCAGGCACCTACGAAATACCTCTGAGAACGATGTACACCCTGAATTCGGCCTCCCACACTCAGCAAAGCTCTTCGCCTACGAATGTGGTTGGCAATGCCTTTCCCTCCACCAAGGGTCAGCATTCCAGCACTAGCAACATGAGTACGGCGACCGTTGCTGCTCAGCTACGTGCAAATCTGATGACCCACATCGCACAACAGCCGGCTCAACCTCAATCCTTACCTCCGAGTTTCATCACGAGCTTTGTCCGACGATGCTTCTCTACCGACCTCGCACAAGTTGACTTCCCACAAGCACTGACAGCATTGGACTACCTGAAGGACCTGGAGATGAGACGGAGAAACGAAATCCTTGCCGCATTGAGCCATCTTGGCCTTGAGCGAGCCGATGTGCAGAACCGTGAGAAGATAGCTCGCCACTATCCTAACGCATACCAGTGGATAGAGGCTATGGAGGAGAAGGAGCGAAAGCTTGACTTCCTATACACCCATGTCTACCTGGGCCTGAGGAGGTGGGCGCTTGTTAACGAGATGTCCTTGAAGCCTTTCAATAAGCAGAACTGCTTGGCTATGCTCAACACCTTATACCCACCCATGCTCAGCAGCTCACAGTTCGTGCCACCAACGAGGCAGCTGACCCAACAGATCGTCGCTGAACAGAGAAAGCACTTTTTCCGCTATATCACTGCTGTCGAGAAGAGCGGGGCTATTGTGCTCAACAACGTCATGTCACAGCACGCACGACCAGGCGAAGAGACTGGTTGGCCCAAGGTGCGCGAGGACCTCGATAGTTACCTCCGGATGACCAACTCGATCATTGATGAATGCCTCGAGACTACCGGTCGCTCGATCTCACCAAAAAGTGCTACCTTCAATCTCGACGAGATCAACGAGGAACACAAACGCAAGGTTGACTCTGGTATATCGTTTGGCTCTGCCAGTGGCTATATCTCGAACCGAAGCTCTGCTCAGAGCCACATGACGCGACCAAGCACGAGCAGCAGCGTCAGCAACCACAGCAGAAAGCATTCTGATAAGAGTTCTTCTGCGGCTCCAGAAGACGAAGAGACTGTCACACTCAAGCCGGCTGGATCAGCTCTGGAGCGGATTGCACGAGAGTTACGTAAGATTGGCAGCCGCAGCGACCTGAAACCTCGTCAAACTGTCAACACAAGCTTCGAAGATGTCCCTATGACCGAAGCTGAATCGCCATCTGCCACACCAAGTCGGGGGCTTCGTTTCAAGCGTAGCTTCAAGAACATACGATCGGTCAGCAGAAACCGATCCAGCAGCACATCGCGCCCTGGTAGCCGAAATGGCTCATATGGGCACGTGGAAGACATGCCTGACTTCGACCCGGAAGCAATGAGACGGCAGAGAGAAGCATGGGAAGCACAACAGCAGCACGCACAGTAGATTTTCCTATGTTAATGCATTATGATGTTGGGTGTTCCGGCGGCGTACCATGACTTCACGATTGAGGTTTCTGGTAATGACTGGGATGTACTATCACGACTATCGATGATTACGGAAGGTGCTTGGATTGGATTGGATTTGTCTCAAAAGTGTATGTTACGTTATTACCACATAAGATTTGAGACGCTCTCACGGGCACAAAAGGTACACATACGGTGGGGAGGACTGCGGAGAGCTAGTTTGAGATCTCTCACAAATCATCAACACACTTGCGGCGGTGAGACATTGGTAGAGGAGCTTGGAATGTACTTTACGGCCCCCAGAAAAGTCTGGACTTTGGTGGCATGATCTCGAGGCAGTCCTCGAATGCAATTGCATATCACATGAAAATTGACTGCAATTCTGTCAATTACAAAACTCTCATCATCCTTCCCGCCTCTTCTTTCCACCGAGGTGTTTCAGCTTCTCCAACATCTCGGCTCTACTCGTCGTTAATCTCAACAGACTTCACATCTCGGCTTGTCATGCTTCGCGCTACCTGCTCCCTGCTCCTTTCTACCTACGCACGACGCGTTCGTGCGGCGCACGCTAGATCCTGCCTTAAACAGCCACATCGTTGGCAAGCTCAGGCCAGTGCCACGCCAGGTTAGCGCTACTTTGCTTCGCTACTTTGCTTCGACAGGGGCTCCGACGCGCAATCCGGTCCCACGGTATGTTACCGTGCGCGCAACTCCATCGAGAAACATCGGTCGGTATCCATCGCACAATAGTCGTACCTTGAATTGCGAACACTGGCGACATTTTCCGAACCCCCCGCTAGGATCCAGACTCCCATCGACGCGTCGCGGCGCGTTGTATGTACAGTACCTAGGTAGCTATTTACATCTTCTCAATCAACCGCGACAAGCTCTGGAGTTATTATTAGCACGACAACATCCTTGAGCAGGACCACCACGGAGGGCAGGCAGGGCACAACGTTGTTGTTGCGGATGCAGGTCACTTAGCTCCAAGCGCCACAGAGAAGGAAAACCCGTTGCTGCATGTCGGAGGTTTAAAAAGCTGCATGATGCAGGGGAGGTTGACAGCTGCTTATCTGGGTAAGGTACGGTACGGTACGGTACCGCGTCGCGTTTTCATGTGCTGCTGCGGGACACGTGCTACGGTACGTCATAGTTCTCCCGACGACCCAAACGGCCGGTTTTGCACGCTTTGGTGTCGAGCGCTACGTTGATGCTACTACGGGCTGCACTTCGTCTTTTTGACCGTAATTGATATGTACTTGCTCGTAGCAATGGTATAATGATGAATATGAGGTTTATTATATATTATAATGCGTTGTCGTCAACCAGATAATTAGCAGTTTGGTGAGTAAGCGTGCAGCAGCGGCCACTTTCGTGGTCCAGGCGGAGACTACTCGTGCCTCACGGCTTAGGCATTAAGGCAGAAGCCGTCATAGCAGCCTGATTTTCGAACACCCTGACAAACAAGGCAAACGGCCGCTGTATGTACTGTAATGGTGAAGCGACGACAGTGACTGCGCCTAGAGTAGAGCTGTGCAGCGATCCAAGAGCACAGCAATTGCCCCGTTACGTTCCTGCACTACCGGAACGACGACACCCATATCCTATTCCACCACCGAAACAACTTTGCGCCCTGCTGTCCACGAAGCAAACCCAGAGGGAGGTCTGCGCTCAACAACGCTATCGACTTACACCCAGAGTCGGCACAAGACATCCATACCCACACCCACTTTCCCAACAGGACCCCAAGCACCGCATCGCATCGCACCGCACCGCACTGCACTTCTCAATCGCTAGAAGAACCACTTCCGCACACACTACAAGTCCACAGTCCACACCTTTAAATCACACCCCAACCATGACAACAACAACCTCAACCTCAACCTCCAACCCCCCCTCCAACCCCCGCGGCATCCCCTCCTTCCCCTTCCTCCCCTCCGTCACAGACTACGTCAAATCGCCCGACCCCGCCGAAGTCGAATCAACCCTCACCCGCTTCCAAGAAATGATCAGCAAATACCAATTCATGTCGCAGAACGTCGAGCGCCGCGCAGCCGGGCTCCGCGAGAAACTGCCCGAGATGAGGAAAAGTCTGGATACCGTGAGGTTCTTGCGGATGCGGAAGGGGAAGGCGTCGCCGGATTCCGGGGCCGAGCAAGATGAGGGTGGGGATGGGGATGGTCTGGAAGAGGGTTCGGCGGACGCGAACGGGATGATTGAGACGACTTATGCGTTGCAGGATACGTTGTATGCTCATGCGACGGTGAATACGCAGGAATTGGATTCTGTGTATCTCTGGCTGGGGGCGAATGTGATGGTCGCGTATCCGCTTGACGAGGCCGAGAGTATGCTCAAGGAGAAATTGGATAAAGCGAAGGAGAGTCTGAAGGCCGCAGAAGAGGACCTAGAATTCATTCGGGTACAGAATACAACGTTGGAAGTTGCGACTGCAAGGGTGCATAACTGGGATGTGGGAGAGAAGAGGAAAAAGAAAGAGAGCGGATGAGAGAACGACTGATCATGTTATATTATACAGCTCGACTATGTTGATTCATAAACGCTTATCTGCTACCGAGGGGCACCCCGGTACTTTCAAATACAGTTGTTGAGAATTCACTATCACCGACACCTTGCGCCTCTCTCTTCACTTTCTGGAAGATTGCCGCTCCCGTCCGGCTTCACAGGTGCTGTTCGTCCAGGTTGCTGTGAAGGAGTCGAGGTAGAAGCCAGCCTTGGTCCCACCTTGGTCTGCCTGGAAGTTGATGGTGGAAAGTCCACTGAACTTAGCAGCATCAAAGGAGATCCAGGTCATATTGCACGACATATCCCCACAAGCTGGGGGCGAAATGGTGTGTTGCTCCGTGAAGGCGAGTACTTCGTGACCTTCAGCCTTGGTGGCGTCGGGTCTACCATCTGGATACCATCGGTAACCAGTGACGAAGACATCACATGGCGTGGTGGTGTCATTGCATCCGACGTATGCCGACTTTGCATCGAACCAGTAGACACTGTTCCAGAAGCGGGAACCAGCACCGAACGATCCAGGGAGGTCTCGACCTTCCTTTGCGGGACCCGCCGTTGCCGTTTCGTCTGCTGGATGGTAGATTGCTATTCGGTTGGCTCCATTCCCCTGAGATGTGTAGGGTGTTTCTGGCGGCGAGCCATACCCATACCCTGACGACCAGTAGAAATGGTCATATGGTGCGAATATTGGGGGTACCGCAGTGTCATTGGGATTGTTGGTGGAATATCTCGGCAAATCATCGAAACTGACCACAAATTCCCCAATCTGACCACACCCCGGAGTGCTTGTTGGGGATGGCGGTGGGTACGTCTCAGTAATGGTTGTAAGGGGATATGTGACAACTATGGATGTAGTGACGACAAAGCTTGTAACACCCGGCGAGGTTGGTGGGTCGGAAGGCGAAGTCGGCTCTTCGGCAGGGCTTGTCTGAATGGTCACCACAGGATCACTGTCCGTGGTGTGTGAAGGATTCCATACACTCTCAGGGACTGACGGTGCACCATGCACATCGGTGATGAGCGTGGTTGTCTCATAGGTGGAGTATGACACGACAGTCGAACCATCCCAGTTGTTGCACCACGAAGCCCACTCCCCACTGATCTCAGCAAATATCATTGAGCATGTCTGTCTCTTTTGCAGGTCTCGTGCTGTAATCGACAGATTTGTAGGTGGTGAGGTTGTGGCAGGCAAAGAGTCTACCGTGGTAGTCGACAGGTACGTGGTGATGGTCACTGTGCCATCATGATCAGTGTCAAGACTGGCGTAATCTGTGGTCGTGGAGGTTGCTGTTGTATCCCCGTTTCTCTCTGATTCTGTGGCCACTGGATCTGCCGGAGGGAACCATATGGTGGTGGTCGCGACAGGTCCCATTGTAGTGCTAATAAGGTGATAGAGGTCTGTAGAGTCATTTGGGTCGTCCGTAGCTATGATTGCTGGACCGCTGGCAGTGTGAGTGAACGGTATGGATGTTGTCTCCGGTGGCTCGCCGGTTGGTCGGTCTTCCTTTGAGTTTTGGTAGACGATGGAGTCGATGCCAGAGGCATAAGAGAAAGAGCTAGCAATTGAGTAGGGATTGCCAGCAACGACGGTGACAGCTGGTAGGGCGGTGGTAACAGTCACAGTGGCAGTGCAATCACAGGTTGGTTGGCTATGCCCAGCATCAGCATGATGGTTCTCGAGGATATCAACTCGGCTCACCTTGAGGTTTGTGTTGCATTGCCTGGAGCGATGACTGCAGCATTGAGAGGAACCCCAGCTGCGAGAAGCAGCATTAGAGGGAACATGGTTAATGAGCGAATGAGTGTATGGGAAAAGCGAGACAATGGTAAGAAGCTGGTCGATAGAAGAAAACAGTTGAGATGTTATTCTCATCAAGTGTGCAAGGAAGGCGCTCGGTGGCCAGATCAATATTTCGTACCTGCCAATAGTGAAGCTGGCAAGTACTTTCGTCAGGTCGGAGGAAGGTTAGGTTGCTTTCTTCACTTTTGCACCTGCCGATAGTGAAGATCCAGTGGAAGCCGGTTACCGAGTGCACAGTGAAGGACGAAAGCATCAGACGACAGCCACGCAACCAGATATATATTATTTGTTCGACCCTGAAGCTCCCAACAACTCGAAGAGCAGCAAACGAAACTTGTGTTCATAGAGTAAGCCAAATGTAACTGTCTCATCTTCAATTCCAAAACAGTCGCTCCATCACAGTTGTCCTTGAAGTCTCAACATAAAACAGAATTTCAATCTCGAAGCACGGTTACTTGCCACGTGGTGACGCGCCCATCCGCGATCACAGCTTTGCTTGCGTGTATATTGATGCTCCCTGTTAATCTGTCATCGCTGCGTACCAGCACTAAAGTCCACGCTGTGCAATGGACTTGGCGCACCCTTCGAAGACTCCGTCAGCTGTGCAGTAGTTACTTGCTCCTTACTACGAGTGTAGAACCTTGAGATCTTGTTTATGCTTGACTGAGCTGATATCGAAGCTTGAGCTCTGAGGTCAGGATGCGTCGATCTAGGAGGGGTACCTGCATATGTAACACAGCATTCGGAGATTTGTAGAAGCTGGCTCATCAGACCCGTCAAAAGCTCTCGCCAATCGCGTTCGCGGGCTTGGTTCATATGCCGTCGCCAGGGGCTCAACGGGATGAGTTAACTCCCCTTGTCGTCAAGGGCTGATCGTCATGTATCGACGTGCCAGATAACAAACCGCAGCAGCATGCCACTATCCTTGCGGATCTTGAAGCACACCTTCGTAGCAAACACATAGTAGCCGAAATATGGAGGTGAAGATGGGCTTATGCGCCATTTAAAGTAAGCAGCTGGTTGTGACATCAATCCATTGTCTTATCCGTCGATCTGGATTTCAGCCGAGTATGCACGTCGCCTCGACGTTCTGGAAGGCGCCCGACACTGCTTGTCAACCTCGTCTGCGGTCGTATCGAAGGAACAGATTCAGTCTGGAGGTAGCGTGGCGCTCGGTAAATGCTTCAGTGTGCTAGCATAGCACAGGATGCGCTTTGCCTGCGGCTTTCTGTCTCATTCACACATGGAAGGGCGGTGCTCATCTTTGTCGATCAGCCCAGTAGCTACAGGCCTGGTCTCTACGACCACCAGCCGTAGCATGTACCCCAATCGACATGGCCTCTTCCAGCAACACTTCTGGCGATATTGGTGCTCAAGCTTTCAGCCGTTTCCGGTGGGGTATGGATACTGGAAGGTCTTCGAGCACTGAAACCCTCATTGTACCCGTGGATTCCTCTTGCGCACGTTCGTACGGCAGTCATGGGCGTATTGATGTTGCACTTTGCGTACCACATGCAGTGGAAGTCGTTGGCGTGATGTTCAGGTACAGTATTGAATCATTGTCGATGCTGGGAAGAGGTACTTCGCCTCCCACCATGGGTGTAAGAGCGAAGGGTTACAACATGCGATGCCAACCTCTGTCCTTGGCCTGACGGGCATGGCGCTGACACGATCGTGAAGCTGCCTAGCAGAACACTGCAGCATCCGTACTTGTGGTTGTTCTGTAAGAGCAGGACACTGGGTTCTGCAAGAGCAGGACACTGGGTTCTGCAGAAACCGAGCAGCGCTCGCCGAAGAGGAAAGTCTTGTTGTTATTCAGAAGCGACTGTATCAATATGTTCCACAAAGCCAAAATATTATGTGTGCAATCTCGAGACGGAAAATGACTGAAGCAGACAACACGAATACGATCGCAAATGGTCCACCTGCGTGACCATATGTATCCCTCATTATTAACGATAGACAAGCTGCAAATGTGGTCCCAAAATACCACCAGCCAAAAAATGCTCAAATCAACCAATGCACCAAGAATGGGGCGTTTGTCCTTCACATCCTGAACTCCATACTATAGCGGGAAAATCAGAGGGTATCTCGAGTCCGCATCTCTTCAAATCATTCAACGCTGGTTGCTGATAGCCACCCAATTCTGAAAGTAGTGTCGTAAGAAAATGATCGTAATGTCGTTAATTACTCGTGAACAGTCGTGACAGTCTTTCTGTCATTAAGCCATAAAATGGGAATGGTGAGCTATCTTGCCCCTTCGCCAGTGGCCACAGCTACAAGTGCATCGAGCCGATCGAGGTCATTTGACCTTCTTTCGCGCTCCAAAGGAGGCATTGTCCGATATTGTGGGGCATAGTGTCCGCGATAAGGCGAACTAGCAGTCATGGGCGGTCGCAGGCAGGGCTACACGCAACATTAGCTATGTGTGCCGCCCATTCGCTTGTCTCGACTCACTATATGCTGAGTATCTCCTGCCAGTAGCTGTGGCTCAATGTAGCCTTGGCTGCCCATAATGGCTGGATGGATCTCTGCCGTTGAAATACCCGGTGTAGGTATGCCGTCGCTGCTGCTTGAGTCAGGCGAGGTACGGTAAGCTGGGCCAGGTCCGCTGTAATTGCCCGAGCGCTTCACGCGTTTCGAAGCCGACTCGAGCTGCAAAGCTTCCTTGGCCATGTGTTGAGGAACACTTAGGCCCTGTGGAGGTGGACCCATTACTGGTGTCCCAGTCGCCTGGTGACGAGCTTGTGCATCTCGCAGCTGATCAATTTGTGCCATTGTTTGCTGGCCCCAGCTTGTCGTGGGCCGGCCATTGTCATCGATCTCAGGATACTGGCTGCGTCGAGATCCATCCCAGGATACATGAGTTGCATGGCCTCTTCTCGGCCCCTCAATATCAGGAGCAGCAAGCAAGGGTTGAGGCGGAAACGTGGTCGCGTGATTTGGCGTCAGATTGCCCCTTGGAGGAGTGGTCGGCCTATGTTGAACATGATCGAAGCTTTCGATTCCTGGTAGCCGAGGTGCTTGTCCAGCAGCGGACATCGCGTTGTGCGCATACGCTGGTTGCGGCGCATCAGGCGTTTGTGAGTAGGTAAGACCACTCGTTGCGGGCCTGTTGTAATTCAAGTTCAAGTTGGAGTATGTGGAGGGGTGCCAAGTTCGCCTCCGCCAGTCGTCAGTAGCAGATACCTGCATTGAATTCTGTGGGAACCCGGAGGAAGTAGGGCTCGTGACGATACTCGAAGAGCCGGTGCTCGGGACTGCAGGGCCTGGTCCATACGCAGGACCGTACGGACTGGCATATTGGTATTGGACATTGTAGCTGGCCGGAACCGACAATCTGCGGGCAGGAGTTCGCATCTCTCCAGACGGTCGCGACGATACCGACGTTGGCGAGCCCAGTACTGAGGCAAAATTCGGGCTGCCCGGAGTGGCGGGAAATGTGGACGAGGTAGGTGTAGTCAGATCGGCTGGAGAATTTGCAGCGTAATGAGAATATGTTGGAGGAGTGGTCGGTCGATTGTCGCCAGCCATGAGCAGAGGAGGCGGACGTCTTCTCACATCAGTAGCGTTACTATACACCGACGAGTTTGAGCCGACACTAGATGTGGACAAGTTCCTGCTATGACCTCGACTGTGGCCACTCGCGCTTGACATGGTACTCGTCCGTGGCCTTGGTGCGGGTCGGACCCTATCGGTCCTGATCTGACGTTGGTAGCGAGTACCTGTGGCAGCGAGTGAGTCAGTGGGTATCTCCTCGTTAACGTGCACGGTCTGAGCGTGCTGACGTAGGTTGTCGAGCCTTGAAAAGCGCCTGTTGCAGTGACACTGGAAAGGTCGTTCGCCAGTATGCTTGCGGATGTGCCGCGCAAGGTGTTCGCTTCTTGTGAAACTGAGGTTGCAGGGCGGATAGCCTGTGCAAAAGAACCTCTGGCCTTTCTTCTTGCGTGAAGCCGAGCCCTCCTCGTCCTGGTCTTCATCGTTGTCCGAGCCGTCCTTTTCATCAGAGCTATCGTTGATCTCCATTGCTTCCGAATTCGAGCGTTTGTGATCCGACTTCTGCGACGTCTGTGTAGAACTACCCTGGCCTACTGTTGGCTCTTGCACCGCGCCCGAGGCAGCGCTTCTGTCCACCCTTTCTGAAGAAGGTACAGAATCAGCGTATGTGGCGACACCTGATGGATTCGGTGACCGCAATCGGTCTGATGGTTTTGGTGTTGTAGAAGTCTGACCGTCGTTCTGCTTCTCATGCGAGAAATCGGCGTCACTGATCATCAGTGCTGAAATGGCTGCCATAACGACTGGCGTGTATGCCTTGCGTCAGGCGCTCGACGTGGGAGCCGGGTCGAGAGGACGGAGTCCTGCTTCCATCAAAACTCTGCGACTACTGTCCTGCCCGTAATATGGTAGAGGGGAGACTGTTCGAGGTCCGTATACCCCTGGTCGTGGGGAATTTCGGTGTGCTAAACGGCAGTTGAGAGTAGTGGCTGATAAGACTCGAGATGGTTAGAGTATAGCCCGGTGCATGTTGCTGCTGCAGTAGCCGAGGAGGTCTTCGAGTAACCTCAGAGGAACGTCAGACTTGGGCAATAAGCGGGAATGACAAAGGTCATCTGCTGGCAGACGACGAAGGCTCAGTTGTGTCTATGCGAATGAGTCGTGAATACAGTGGGCTGGGAATGTTGGGGGCGCGGCTGATCGGCGTGACAGCAGCGGAAGAAAAGCGAAGCGACGAGCGCTAGAGAGTGGCTGACAGCATAAGCTACAGCGTGGCAACACTGTTGTCGACGCGTCCCGATGGTTCAGCAACGACGATATGATGAAGGCAGGAACGTCACGGATGAGTGAGTGATGACGGGCTTGACAGCCGACCGGGCGAGAGCGACATAACAGATGCAACAATGGTGCAGGTTGGAGCATGTGCCTCTGAATCCAATGGTGTATGCGCTGGACTAAAAGTGCTGCGGCAAGCAGATCGGGTGGAGGCATATGCGGGATAGGGATGGGCTACAGGCGTGCTACGACAAGAAATAGGTCTGTGCCAACACGGCCTGTCCTTGCATGATCTGCGCTTGGAGTTGCATGAGGACTGTGTTGTGTTCGAGAAAGGATGGAATATTCGTTCCTGTACGCTGCAAGCGCCTGCTTGGAAGGGCTTTTCTTGCGCTTTAGCGGGGCATGGTTGACGCCAACACGCCTGCAGAGTTTCGCTTCTAACCCACCAGGGTGGCATTGCTGCATATCAATGTGGGTATTTGACTCCTCGCTGTCAGGGCGTAAACAGGCCAAGCATATCAGAGGCGTGGGATAGGCCAAATCGTGCTGTTGATGTGCAGCCTGCTATGCTGTGACGAGCACTCCGGCTTCTTTTCGCCTGCCTGTTCTGGGAATGAATGCAGGACGCCTGTGCCACCGGGGTATGCTTTCTATCTGGTCGAAAGGCCTCCTAAGAACCTCTAGTCTGCGTCTCGACTTGTGGTTGGAGTATCCGTCATCCGCTGTGGCTTTGGTTCTATCAGCAGCCTTTCAAGCGATGACACTACTGCTCCCACGAAGCACAGCTCATACGCATAGCTCTAACGCGCTTATGCATCTTCTCGCTTGGAGAGCATTGGTCGCGACTTGGTGACTTTGTAAGCTCGCAGAGGAAGCTCCCTCGAGCAACAAAAGACATGCCAGCTGCGTCGTAGTTGTTCCTTGCCGGACGATGGTCCACGTCATTCTACAGACCGGAGACGGGTTCAGGTACCATGGTGCCTGGATGCACACTTCAGAGCCAATCTGACTAGCCTTGGGCCTACCCAGATCTTGTATTTCCGTTGGTTGTGCATCTTGGACGCGGTTCGTCGGCACTTCTGGCGTCTAGCAGCGGAAGGCTTGTACTCGTATCAAGTATGCACTTCCAAGCATGGTTCTCGTAACTCGGAACAGCCCCTCTGACACGAGCGCACGGCGTCTCATATCCCGAGGTCTTCTGACACTTTCTCAGCCCGACATCCTTGTCATTGCTGTCAACTATAAGATGGAATGTGGGATTATTGCTTTGCTCGTGAAGGTATTTGACACATCCGTCACTGACAGGCCAGGAGGTGTCATTCATGCCAGTGCATCAACACACGCAATGTTCATTGCTGTGGTCAATGCTTCAGTGCTCAAGTGACACGAACATGGGTTCTGCACGTGTACATCCCACACTGCCGGGGCCGAAGGTAAATTGTGGAGAAGGCACACACTTATCTGACACACTAGCAAAGGAGTTGGTACCAAACACTTTGCTCTAAACGCCTGCGCTTTACGATTATCTAGCTTAGCCATTCGTAGCCTATGTATTACGAGCAGCACTAGCCGTATATGTATAGTACTAAAGAACAGTCTACTTCAGTAAAGATGACCTGGCTTCAGTCGGCTAATTCTTACCAGAGGGTAGCTTCATTCTGGTGCTCTTAGAGCCGCCACTGGTGGCACTGACTTCAAGTCAGGCCGGACGAGCATTATCAGAGCCTTGACATGGTAGGAATATGAAGACTGTCGTCTTTTGTCTTTGACATGAGAGCAGTAACAATATGGTCAATTAGCCATGAGGCGCGTTCTCATTACACAACAAGCTGCGCTCCCACAAGTCTGGCACATCCGACCGCAAAGCACATATTTGAGACCCAACGGGTTTACGGAGGAAGTCAAGCCCCTCGTATGCGCAACTGGCATGCGGGGTAAGGTAAGCAGGGCCGATGCCGCCCAAACATATAAAACGGAGCTGCCGGACTTGACTGCAATACTCATGTGTCGAGTCAATTTGACAGCAAGCATTAGTGTCCACACATAATCTGTTCCTCTGCATCCCCTCTGCTACAAAGCATCGCTCGACCAACATGGCATCCCTCCACCCCCTCATCGATAACGGTCTGACCAAAGGCAAGCCCGATTTTGCCGGTGGAAATTTGCATTGCCGTTGTTCAAGTTCCCCTGTTGTGGTGAAACTCTCCTCGAATGTCGCCCACAATCATGCATGTGGATGCTCGAAATGCTGGAAACCATCCGGTGCACTGTTCAGCATAGTCGGCGTCGTACCTCGAGACTCGCTCTCCGTCACCTCCAACGCTTCGAAGCTTAAAATCGTTGATAACACTGCCGCGATCCAGCGCTACGCTTGCCAGGAATGCGGCGTCCACATGTATGGCCGCATCGAGGCGGACCATCCATTCAAGGGTCTTGACTTTGTGCATGCGGAACTCAGTGACGAGCCGGGCTGGCAAGAGCCTCAATTCGCTGCGTTTGTGAGCAGTATCATTGAACAGGGTTTTGATCCAGAGAAGATGGGAGATGTCAGGGGCAAATTCAAGAAAGTTGGTCTCGAGCCTTACGATTGCTTGAGTCCTGCCCTGATGGATCTTATAGCAGCGTACACTGCTAAGCAGGCGGGTGTGGGCAAGAGCAAGCTATAACCGCGCGATCTTCGAACATGCAATGGGTCAGGAAATCACAATCGCTCTTTTATATGTCTTCGACTCTGATCAGTTTCTGTATCGCACATGATTCGCTAAGAATGGTATCACAGGAGCTGGCGTTGGTGCACATTTCGGATGTATCCAATCCGTACCTCAGTTGATCAGGGCGCTCTCATCCCATAATCAATCGACTGATCGTGCAGAAGTAAAAGTCGCATCATTTGCAAGCTGAACGTGCGCTGACCCAGACGACTCCCCAGTACGTTCCAGGATAGTAGTAGGACCAAAGCAGTGTGGATCTGCCTCGATTCTGCATCCAAGCGTCGCTCTCCAAGTCCTCAGCCATCCCGGGAAGACGAGCATTGCATACTGCAGGTCCTTGCACGAAACGGTGTATGGAACTCCCTGTAAGGAAGAGGAAGTGTATGCAGCTTTGGAGATCCCACCAGCTAAGAGGACTGGATAGTCTCGGATTAAAGAGGAATGTTCCTCGCGGTGGCTGTTGCATAGTTGATCGGACCGTCTCATCTTCGTCTGTCAAAGTATCGCTTCAGCTGTCTGTTATTCACCTCAGGCTTCGTGTTTCCGGGAGTCACGCAAGACATCTAGTTTCTGCCCTTGCAGCGAACTGTGCGTGAGATGCTTTGAATCTGTTTATATGGTTTCCCTAATATGTGCATGTCCTTCATTTCCATAATATGATCATTTTCAGAGAAAGCGCTTAAGTTCCCAATTGCTAGACCAGCATTAAACCGTTCAATCGTCGTCGTCATTCTGCACTTGCCAAGCTAACACCTGCATCCATAGGAATAGTACTGGTTATCCTTGTCAGTCGATGCTCCAGGAACACAAGCGGTGGGGCAGGAAATATGGGAGAAACGTACTCGTTGCGATCAAAGCCCAAGCAAAGACGGCTTTCCAACACGAGCAAATGTTGCTTTGTGTCAACCATGCCAAAGTTTCTATCGAAATGCCAAAATATTCCTGTCCTGTAACATAGGTATTGCAATTCGCGTTGACATTCCCGGACGGCCCAAACAGTTGTATAGCTGTTTCGATGAGCGTAGTGAGCCAAAGCACGAACAAAATGAACGAGCCCAGGAGAATGACCCCAGGTATCAGCATTCGTCGTGCGGCCAGTATGAGAATTATCAGGAGGAATATAAGCGTCAAGCCGGCCGTGACAATGCCGAATGGAAAGATCCTGCAAGAAATGAGCTACTCCAATCCTTTCATAACAGAAATTCCCTACATACCATGGAATCCCGATTTCTAATTGCTGTTGTACGGCAATAAACCATGCGAATATGCCCAGCACAGTCGATGCTGCCGCAAGAATGACGAAGATCCATATGTTGAGCTGTACTTCCGGCCAGCGGTATTTCCGACGAGTTTCTCGGTACACGACTTCTGTGGGCATTATGGCGTCTGAACGTCGCGATATGCTCGCACAGCGGTTGTTGCTCTTTTGTTGATGAACAGCTCAAGCTCGGTAGGTCCTATCGTGTCTAAGACATATACATCGGGGCACTAGCGGATGACAATGCGATTCCTGACAGGTGGTTGTCCAAGGCAGGACCAGCGCATATGAGTGCAATCGTGTCCCAGATATGAGCTGATGTGCGCTTCCACGTTCACGTGGAAATCAAGCAGTATAGATGCCCAAGCGGACGTTATGCAGCTTTTTGGAGGCGAGCAATGACAAGTGGGCGGAACTGCGACAGCGGCTTTGGTGATGTCTAGCGTGACTCGGTCTCGGGAATGTGATTGAATCGCTGTTTTGGGGACAGCTACTAGCCGTGTCTTTTAGGCAAAGGAGTCTGAGCAATGCGACAACGAACGTGAAGTATGTACAAAACTCTCGATGTATAGATGTTGTAAGGCACTACTGTGGCGCCTCAGCAAAGATACCTGCAGGAGGAGCCCAGCGCAGGGGAATTGAATGCTATTATTGTGCATGCGTAAGTTGGAACATGCAACAACAAAATTCGTTGCTGAGGCAGCGCGGTGCTCCAGCAAGCTAATTATGCCATCCCGAGGCGCCTTGGTGCCCATCCCTGTCATGGAAGCTCAACCCACAACTCTGCTTCTAAGCTTGTAGATCTGTTGCACACGGCACCTTCCAACTGTGCGACGTGGTCTCGAAGTCCTATCGTCGCAATGCGGGATAGTAGTATTAAAGTTGACAGGCGTGAGACCTGACGGTGTCGATGTCAAACAGCGAGTGCACCTCAGCGAATTTTCCGTCCTTGAAGTCATATATCACATTCTCGACATATGAGAATGGCTGGCCGTCAAGGTCGATGCCAGCTAGTCTTCTGGCTGATGGCCCGGCTGTGAAGATGAGAACGGCAGCGACATGACTCTCGTCAGCTATTGAACGTCTGATCTCAATGTGCATGTCGTTTTCGATGATGTTGCGACGAAGTAGCCCTTTGTAGCCTTCGAGGCCAAGCTGCGTACCGTTGTGGACCACATGCGCCGAGACATATTGATCCATGCTGTCAACATCATGGTCCAGTATAGCTCGAATGTAGTTTCGATATACATCACTCAACCCCATGGTGGAAGCTGATGGAGTTGTGAATCTGTGCCTTTTTGACGATCCGTCAGCGCCGTCGGCCACAAACCAAATGCCAATGGTGATTGTGTAAACTCGTGTAGTAGTAATACTGGTTGAGGTGGCAGATGCACGATCAACACATTCGCCGACTGCCACTGTGGTCGGTCGTGCTTGCTTGTGTGTCCAACAGATGTTCTATGAGTACGACTGCAGCACTGTAGCAGCAGGTCGTCGCTGCTCCCATAACCAGAACTGCTTACCTCATTATCCTCACACGAATCACGATGTCCTCTCGGCACACTGGCAGGGGTGTCGCGTTGCCGCGCAACGACTGGACCCGCCCAACATACTTCGACATTCTCTGAGCTGCAGGGCATTGATGAGCTGCATATTTTCGTCGCATTCATACTTGAGCTTCGGGACATTAGCTTAGCACGATGAGTGTTCGGGTAGTGGCTAGGGTTCGACCTTTGCTTAAAGCAGAGGCTGAAAAGGATCAGATACTGTCGATACACGAAGGCAGTAATGGCAAAGCACAAATCATCAAGATACCGAATCCCAAAATCCAGAGCGAGGAGTACAGCTTCAACTTTGCCTCAGCATATAACGCGTCATGTTCTCAACAAGAGCTCTTCGATGCAGAAGGTAAACAACTTCGAAGTAGCTGTCAACAACCACGCTAATGCAGCATACTAGTCGCCCCGACCCTCAAACACCTCTTTCAAGGCTTCGACGTGACGCTATTCGCCTATGGGGTTACAGGCAGTGGCAAGACGCACACGATGCGCGGAGGAAAATCTTTGGCTGACCGCGGCATGATTCCACGAATGTTAAGCAATATCTACAGAAAGAGTAAGGCTTTGGAGAAGGCTAGCAATGGCGAGACCACTGTCGACGTGACAATGAGCTACTACGAAATCTATACCGACAGAGTGTTCGATTTGTTAGAGCCACCTGAGAAGCGAACTCCAACCGGCCTGCCCATTCGAGAAGCTGAAGGTGGAAAGACCGTAGTCGCAGGTTTGTCCGAGGTGGCTTGCTCCAACTTGAAAGATTTTGAAGTCCTATACGACAAGGCCAATGCCAACCGGAGTGTTGGATCTACCAAGCTGAATGCAGAATCATCAAGATCACATGCTATTCTCTGCGTCAAGGTCACTATCAGCACAGCCTCGGAGACGAGGACAAGCGCCCTCAGCGCCATTGATCTAGCTGGCTCTGAGGACAACAGAAGGACGGGCAATGTGAAAGAGCGCATGGTCGAAAGTGCCAGTATCAACAAATCTCTGTTCGTCCTGGCACAATGTGTGGAAGCTATCAGCAAGAAGCAAAACAGAATACCTTACCGTGAATCAAAGATGACGAGGATCCTTAGTCTTGGTCAAAACAACGGCCTGACAGTGATGATCTTGAATCTGCCACCCACTAAAGCCTTCCATCTGGACACTCTTAGCTCTTTGAACTTTGCCAACAGGACAAAGAAGATCGAAGTGCGAGAAATCGAGAACGAGCCCATCTTCAAGGGCCCTCCTCGGCCACCGACAGCTGCTACAACGAATGGTGGAATGGCTAGGCAGCCACTCCGACCACTCAACAATGCAGCAAATGCAAACATCCTAGCTAACCGAGAAGCCAAGGCCGACAAGGAGAAACCAGCAAAACTATTCTCGGTATACGCCGACAAATCGAAGTCGACTACCACAACACGAGCAATACCACAAAAGTCTTCGCCGCTCAAGCGCAGTGCAGCGGACGCTCTAGCCTCATCTCGTCCGGCAAAGCAGTCACGCCCAACGCCACCGAATGGCTCTTTTCTACGCAAAGGTCCTCCAGAGACAACAACAATAACGAAAGCAACTCTCGAATCCCTCGTCGAAAAGAAGGTCGCCGAGATCCTCGCAGCACGTGAAGCTAACGATGCTCCGTCATCAGCGGCACCTCAGCAAACTGACACGGAGCGCGAGCAGGCAATTTCGGCCGAAGTACAAGCCCGCCTCGACTCTATAGAAAAAAGACTGGAAGGACAAGAAGGCGAACGAGCGGAAGGGCTGAGTTACTTGTTCATGGCGAAGCAGCATCAAGCGAGAGGCGAAGACGGCAATGCTCTGAAAATGTATGAGTTGGCACAACCCTTCTTTCCTGGCAACGGGAAATTGGAAAGAAAAATCGAGAAGCTGAGGGCGAAGATTTTGTCGAGCAGGAGGCTAGAGAAGCAAACAACGCTCGAAGATGATGACGCTGAGCAAGCCAGAGGGACTGGCCAAGACGATTCGGACGGTCCGAGAACGAAGGGAAGAAGCAGAGGCCAAAGGGTGGACGTGGATGAGAGCTACCAAGCCGACCAGAATGAAGCATCATATCACGATGGTCAAGAACAGGAAATTGGCTACTCAGACGACGAACTACCGCGACCTCGCAAAAAGACCTCGAGGAAAGCACTCAACAGGCCAAAATCAAGGATAGCACCACGAGCGGATTCACCAGACCCACTGGTCGATAGAGACGGCCAGGAAGCAGATCAGTCAATGCCCGCACCCACACCACGAACGCAGTACCTGATCGATATCCTCAACTCCAGAAGCGTATCAAAGCTAAAAGCACTTAACGGACTGGGCGTCAAGAAGGCAGAGGCTATCGTGCAGCATTTGCAAGAGGACGAAGATATGCAACTGGCGAACTGGCACGATGTGTTGAGCCTCGATGTACGAGGGATCGGAAAGAGAAGTTGGGAGGTGATGAGGGAGGGTGTGCTGGTCTAGGATACTTGATGGCGGAAGTATTGCTCAGCGTAGAAGTATAGCGTTCTTTGCATAGCGAGGTTGGAAAATTCTCATCGCACGTTGTTTTACATAGCAGATCATAGGAAGCTAAAAGCGACCTACAGATCTTCTCTTTGCGGAAGACATTTCATGACCGCGACGGAGGAAGCAACTGATGATGCATCTTCTGGTGAGCCAGAGGGGACCAGATCATGCATGGAATCTCGAGAGTAAGCTACCAGGAGATGGCACGATAACCGATGATAGACTGGTAAGCCTGAGCCCCGAGGCTTCATGCTGGAGTTGCAATGACCGGCTTGACCAATCAAAACACAACACAGTTGTCGTGTCTCTTCAAGATCACGAGGGGGCTCCGACTGGCATTCTCTACCTTAGAGTCATGGATCAGGCAAGGTCGGCAAAGACATAATCACTACGCGAATCACATGTCTTGCATTCCACGGCGTATGTCGTCGAACGCAACGATAATAGAATGCAATCGATTAGCGACTCGCTTGCGGTCCCAGATCAGGCAACATCAGCCAGTCCCTGTCTCAATGGCAAAGAGGTTGATATACCAGCAAGGAAGAGTCAAAGACAAGGAGCGCGAAATCGCCTCTGTAGCGCTCAAACGTGTCCTTAATGCACCAGACATGACGATCGTCCATAAGGCTCATACATATTGCTTCAGCCTATCCTCATAACTTTAAGGCAACACAATTCCAGCATGACAGCACAAAAGTATAAGACTAACTCCAAACATGAATTTCCAAGCGGACGGTAGGTCAGTGGCAGCGACGTGAAATAGCTCGTGATTCCGCTCCGGCCATTATCCATCTGAAGGCAAGACGGACCCAACCGACAGCGGCAAGCATGCCAACTACAACCATCAACAGCGCTCTCAAAACCGACCCGACCAAATTCACAATCTATGACTACGACCTCTCCGACTGCTCAGACTCGGAGATCGACGAAGAGGAATGGGTCGCGGTATCATCTTCATCCACAATATCGACAGCAAGCACTCTGCCAAGACATCTCGTGCTTCGACCGTACTCTCAGCCTCCCCAGACGTCTACCGCGCGAGCTCGCAGCAATGGGCGCATCATCCGTACCGCCTCCTCATACACGCCAGACGTATGCTATAGCGAACGAAACCACAGCGTGCACCCAAGGGACCCCGAACGCCCGTCCACAAGCCATCAACAACCACCCTCAACATTACACGCTGAAACTACCGGGACACCCCAAACCAACAATCCAGTAACTCAGCGAAATCACACCACACCACTAAGCACCGCAACGAACCCATTACAAACCCTACCGACGTCCTCTCCCGGTCCAGCCACCATCCTCCACACCCACCTCCCAACCCTAACCTCAATCTACATCACTCCCCCAACCTCCCTCACGGCCCCAACCCCCCTATCCGCCAGCACAACCCCAAACACCTCCACCTCCACCTCCCACCTGCTCCCCCTCCTCTTCCTCCTCCCGCTCCTTCCCATCCCCCACTCCTCCCCACCTCTAATCCAACTTTACTCCCCATCCTCCTCACCGCGTACCGGCACCCGTCGAAACGGAGACAACACCGACCCAGACACAAAGCAAGAAACCTACCTCCGCCTCTGCTCCACCTGCTTCATGCCCCCGTCTCAACGCGCCCAACAGCAACACCAACACATATCCCGCGCCAGCTCGCAACAAGCAGAAAACAACCACGGTTCCGACTCAGACAAAGCATGCAGCGTGCACGGCGCAACGTTCTCTAACCTCTCCCTGCGCTCATGGCTCGAAACAACAACCACAACATCATCAGACGCCAAAAGCAAAAGACGGGAACCGCAGTCACCATCAAAGACAAGGAGCCGGTGCACACACGGTCCCACCGCTGCATGTCCGGGATGTCCGGTTCCCGCGTCAACCAGGACGGCAGACGAGGGGAAGGAGTTTCTGGTTGCTCTGAGGGATGCAGTCGCGCCGCTCAATCGAGCCGAGACGGAGAGGAGTAGGATCGGGGTGTTTGATATGACAAGCACAAGCAGTGGCAGTGGGGAGGTTTGTGCATAAGGAGGGGTGTGAATGTAAGCAGTAATTGGAATGGACCTGGCGTGTAGCCTACACCAGGAAGCTGTCAGTTGTTGCAGGCCGGAAGGAATTTGGAGTCTATGTTGAGTAGTCTTGGGTGTCTCTGACTTGAAGGACTTTCGAGAAGACATCACGCCGCGCCAATGGAAGCGCAATAAGATACAAGACGCCAATCTTTGATACTGATGCTGTGAGCATTGACTCCTGCACGTTCGTGTGTTTTCTAGACTGTGAACTTCGCCTGTCTGGCCTACTCCATTCAGACTCGCCAACATATATGAACTCATGCGTAAAAGCATGGACTGATTGAGGATATCGCTATTGCAAAAGGAAAGGGTGGGTATAGCTGTAATCGTGAACTTGTCCTATGGTGCAAGTATAGCCTGATTAGCCGCGAGGCTTCACAGAGCAGGACTGTAGTGCCACAAGTGTCCTTCCATCTATGCTAACAACTTCCTCTAAGCATCGGTCTTCTCGGCGGACGCCTCTGGAGCAGCGGCACCTTCTGTCTCCTTTGCTGGTGCTTCGGCGGACTGACCAGCCTGCTCTTGCGGCTCGGCTTCTGAGGATGTCCAGAGAGTCTGCAAACGGTTAGTCGATACCACACCGGGGTCGGTGCAAGTACTCACCAAGTTATCGCGGAGCAATTGCATGATCAAGGTCGAGTCTTTGTAGGATTCCTCGCTGAGGGTGTCAAGCTCAGCAATGGCATCATCGAAAGCCTGCTTTGCGAGGTGACACGCCTGGTCCGGGGAATTCAGGATCTCGTAGTAGAAGACAGAGAAGTTCAGGGCGAGACCAAGACGGATCGGGTGTGTAGGGGCAAGGTCAGTTGATGCGACTTCGGTGGCGTTCTTGTAAGCCTCCAGCGACTTGTCTGCTGAGCCTTTCCTCTTCTCTGCAATGGCGAACTCGGCTAGGTATCGGTGGTAGTCACCTTTCCTGCGGGCATGCATTAGAACGCCACAAGCAGCTGTGATAGTGGAAGTACTCACATCTTGTGGTAGAACACCTTCGATTCACCCGTCTTTGCGGATGCGATCAAATGCTGGTCCAAGACTTCCAGGATGTCCTCACAGATCTTTCCTAGCTCTTCCTCGATCTTCTGTCTGTACTCCTTGATGAGCTTGACCTGGGACTCGTTGCCCTTGGACTCCTCCTTCTGCTCAATCGAGGTGACGATTCTCCACGAGGCACGCCTAGCGCCAATAACGTTCTTGTATGCAACGGACAGGAGATTTCGCTCTTCGACGGTGAGTTCTTGGTCTGCGGAGGCGACGACTTTCATGTTCTCCACCATTTCTGCTCCAAGTTAGCAGGTCGCCGGCAATTCGCATGTTAGGTTAATTCACCTTCATATCGCTCGGCCTGTTCGGCCAGCTTGGCCAAGTAGACGGATTCTTCGACACCCATTTTGCGGTTGAGTGTGGGATTGTCCTGTGAGAAGTCCAGTCAGTATCAAGCATGAAATGGCAGGCAGCAGACGTCACAAGCATGACTGATCCTCTGGTAGTCGAGCTCTTTTCTTTCAGCGGTGTAGAGCCGGCTTCTTCGGGTGGGCCAGCAAGGTCGCCTCTCTCTTCGGTAACCTCGTTCGCAGTCATCTTTGGGACTGGCTGGGGTGGTATTGTAGGCGAAGGTAGTATTTTCATCCAAGCATCACCATTGACGTCAACCTGTCAAACGCAATGTGCGCAAATCTAGGTGATTGTGGTATAAAGAAGCAACTTCCGGGTGAGATTGACCGAGCAGAGTAGAGCTTTATTCCCCCGTAGCAGTGGCAGGCGCGAGACGGTGTTTTTACAACGGCAAGTGCGAAACGGTAGCTGAACATTAGACGTGGGGTAGGCGCTGCATGTCCAGGGGAAGGTGCGGATCAGGGAGTCGCATCTTACCTAGGATGAGAAACGAACGATAGTCGTGTTGAGGAGTTTCAAGCTGAAAAGCTGCAGTGTGGGTTGAATTACGGTAGAGAGTGGTTGATGTTTGGAAGGATACAATGGGCGGTAATGAAATGCAGATGTTTGATCGAGGAGTTCAAAACTGTGCCAGTGGGCGGACACAGCATGGAGCACCACTGACAGGCGGGCGCATTCAAGGGTCAAACTGGCGTCTCGATCCGCAGTCATTGAGCTACACACTATTCCTGATTGGTGGTGTCAATCTTGACTTCACAGCCTCAACCGTCGCAAACATGCAATTTGGCTGACAACCAGGCCATGTCTTATCTACACGTAATTGCACGTGTACAAGCATGTTGTATCCTCGGTGACCGGTCGGGCTGAAATAAGTGTCTCGCTTGGACAGCCAACCTACCCCTCTGAAGCGATTGCTTGCCTTGGCCTGTCCGTGTTACCATGCCATTGACAGTGCAAGACGCTGTTTGCCATCTACGTGGCTACGACAGGGCACAAAGGTCAAAACTATAGGGCTTTTCGGATACAACGGCTTGGATCGATTCGCCGCCTCGCCAGGAGGGAACAGTAGTGTCGAATGTCTTGTGCTGCCTTGAACCATCCGCAGAGCCTTCCAGTTCCAGTGAGGCTGATTCTGTAGCCTGCCAGTGTCACGTGGACTTGACGTAGCTTCGAGCTAACCAGATTACGCTGCGGACTCTCAGACCACCCAGACCACCCAGACTCATCTGAGTACTGGTTCCCAGACATTGAATATATAATTGTCATCCAACAGCCAACATGCTTCGAACACAAATTGTCAAGCTCACTCGAGCTCCCATTCGATCCTTCTCGGTCGCCGCCATCCGACCAGCTGAGGGTGATACCGGCGGTGTTCGATCTGGTGGTTCAGCCACCTCGTAGGTTCACGCATCTTTAGATGGTGTGATGGTGCTAACGAAAGGTGAAGCGACTCGTTCAGCAGAAGAGAAGCGGCAAGCGAGAACAAGTTCATTCGAGAGCGAGAGATGGAAACGTACGTTGGTTCACGTCAGAGTGGTTTGACGAGTATTGACATGCGGCAGCTTGAGACAACTGAAGGAGAAGCTGAAGGCACAAAGAAAACATCTCGACGATCTAGATGCCCACATTACCGACCTTGAGAGCCAGAAGGGTGGCGAGCAGAACTAAGCGGGGATGACAGGCATGGCATGTCCAAGATATGAGCTTCAGCGAGCGAGATCAGAGGTCAGAGGTCACATACTGTTTGTGGTTGACTCCCAGACACTGGAGGACACTATAGTATGATCACTCCGTTTCCAATACAACTTTTGGTACATACGCCCTCTTCACAATCAAAGCAGCCAGCCCAGGTCCGCTGGATAGCTTTGCCCATCCAGAACCATTCTTAGATCGCCATCTTAAATACGTGGGTATCGCTATCTATTGCTTGTGATCCAGCAGAATCTACCGTCGACCAATGTAGCTTCGGTAGAAATCGTCCACCGCCGCTCGATTATCTCCACTGATACCACCGTTCATGTAATTCATTCCGCTGGCCGCTTTTTGTGCTGCAGCAACCTTGCTCTGTAGTGCTGACGTACCCTGATCGATAGCCTGCAACTGGCTCAGGTGTGAGTTAAGGATTTTCACGATCTGTGTGATCTGCAACTGCGTTAGTAAAATACGGGTTCCCGAAGATGCCAGGCTTACCGGTTCGTCAGCTTTGCTGCTCTTGCCTAGACTTGCATTGGCCGCATTGACTTCCTCGATCATGCTCTGAAGATCTCGACCCATGTCGTCAAGTCGCTCGCCAAGCCTCTCAGCAAGCTTGTATGTTCGTTCTCGCTCCTGATCAGGACCACCGAGTTCGTTCTGCGCTGGGCCGTCCTTGGCTAGCATCTCATCGACATCATTCTCATACTTATTCAGCCATGCTTCGAGCTCGTTTTGCTGGTTCTCAACGGCAGTCAGCTGCATCTCAACACTCATTGTCTGCTTCTCGCATGTGCGAGTCTTCACATAAAGCTTGTCGATTTTGGCAGAATTGTCCACAATGATCTGATCCCAATGGGCGATGGTCTCCGCATGTGCCTTGAACTCCTTAGTGTATCTTGTCAGGTCTGAGGCCCATCTCGTCAGGATCTCGTCCATAGTCTTGTTCCGAAGTCTGGATTGGGCAGTTGCAGGCGGACCTGCAGTGGAAGCCGTGAGAGTATTCGCTCCTTTAGTGGCTGACGTAGTGCTTGCAGCATTCGCTGGCGCGGCCGACGTTGCACCGCCTCCTAAGTTAGAAAAGAGACCTGATGTAGGCGCAGAGGCTGGTGCGGGTGCTGTAGTCGTCGCTGCCGACGAACCTTGTGATTGACTAGCACCGCCGCCTAGATTGAATAGCCCGGTCGAAGCGGTAGCAGTCGTGCTTGGCTGTGAAGTGCTTGTCGAGCTTTGCCCCGAGCTTGGAAACTGAAAACCACCAGTTTTGGCCTTCTCGTTGGTCTGACTCGCAGGGGCAGTCGGCTTAGCAAATTGAAAACCGCCAGATGACGGAGCGGAGGTATTGGTTGAAGTAAAGATGCTGGACGCGGCAGGTTGCGATGACGTTGGCTGGTCTGGCGCTGCACTTGCAGCTTGAGATGGAAAGTTGAAGGCCTTCGGGGCGTCAGGTTTCGGAGTGGATTCGGCGGGTTTGTCGTCCTTTTTTGTGAAAAAGCTGAATCCGCCGCCGGCCGAGGTCGACGACTGGTTGTTCTCTGGCGGCTTCGAAGCATCAGATTGTCCGTTCTTACCACCACCACCACCTAATGAGAAGCCTCCAAAGGGATTGCTGGAACCAGCGGCTGGTGTGTTGTTTGAAGCGGTGGGTTTTGCACCAAACAGACCACCGCCAGATGCTGAGCCAGATGTCTCATTTGCTGGCTTTTGACTAAAAAGACCACCACCGCTTGGCGCTGGCGTCGAATCTGTCTTCTGCGCAAAGAGCCCTCCACCTGATGGTTGTTGTCCTCCGAACATGCCCGAGGTCTGGGCTGGGGTCGTGGAGCTACCAGAAGAAGTGGGAGCAGGCTGTTTCGCACCAAAACTGAAGGCGTTCGTCGGCGCTGTTTGGGACTGGCTGGTTGCCCCACCAGTGCTTGCGCCGAACATAGAGTTGGTTGGTGGCTGACCAGCGGGGGTAGTAGATGGGTTGCCGAAGAAATTACTGCCGCCCGAAGTTGCTGGAGTGGTCGAACCGAATAATGGAGGTTTCGAGGTCGCGGGCTGGCCAGGGGTTCCAGGTGCCTGAGATGAGGATGAGCTTCCGGTATTGTTAGTGTTGGCAAAGATACTCCCTCCTGTAGAACCGCCTCCAAACAGGCCGCCTGATGTACTGCCTGCGCTTCCGGTATTTTGAGGGTTTGAGGGCTTGCTAAACATGCCGCCCGAGGTATTTCCTGTGCTTGCTGTATTCTGTGTATTCGAAGCCTGGCCAAAAAAACCACCTGATGTGCTTCCCGAGCTTCCTGTATTCTGTGTATTTGCATTCTGACCGAACGACCAACCTGTGCCTGGGTTACTAGCACCCCCAGTGGCACCAGTGCTGCCGAAGACGCTGCCTCCTGTGCTACCAGAATTGTTTGGGCCTGAAGTGCCAAACAGACCACCCGTCGTCTGGCCTGAGGTACCTGAAGTGCCGAACAAACCTCCAGAGGATTGACCTGACGTGCCAGGCGTCTGGCCGAAGGTAAAGGACATGATGTGGTATGCAAAGTTCTAGGTGTGGGTGTGGTCGTGTAGGTAGAAGTTAGGCCCGATGTAGCAGAGGCTGCACCTGCAGCGCTGAACACAGTAGCTTCGTAGACAATGGCACGCTTGCAATACTATTGACTGTTGGAGGAGGGCGTCTTTTGTTGACACGTGAATCACGATTAAGAGGCTGTAGGTGTTGACAGCGAAACGATGCGCGAAGTTGACGAGGAAGACGCGCAAGGCAGTGAGACACGCTCCTGCACTTGCATGCAACAAATAATTCGTGATGCGCTCAGGCTCGGGCTTCACAAAGGCACTGCTACTCCACACTCTCACGACCAGGCCACCTCTTTCCTCATTCAAGTTCACTTCTCACTACAGATGCACAACCCCTACTAGCATATCTTACAAGTGAATCACGCACCATGTCAAGAGCAAGAGGCACCAGCATTAATCTCGAGATACCTCGGAGCTCTGGCCATGAATTAGAGGACCCAGGAGCACATGAACTTTGTAGGATTGCTTACGCCTCCTCCCTTTGCTGCTCACGGGCACGCTAACACCTACGCAGCCTCCGAGGACGAGTTTGAGGATGCATCAGACGAAAGAAAGAAGGGCTCGAGACCAGTGACACCAGCTTCACCCGTCCCAATCACCCGAGTGGAAAGAGTCGATGACAAGCCTGCCCATGGTGAAGTCCCTGGCACTTCCGCATACGACATCCGGCGACAAGATGCTGTGCCCGACGAGGTCGAAGTCGTACCCGAGGGCAGTTTGAGCAAGCGAGGTTCACGCCAATTCCTGGACGCCCCTCTCACCCCAGGTGGTACTCCTATCCCAAGGACCGTCGTGGAGAAGGTCGACCCGTCATCCCCCAGCTATGGTGATGAGCCCGGCACTCTAGCATATAAGCAGAGAATGGCCGACGCTACCCCAGATATCGTCTTCCAGAACTCAGACCCATCGAGAAGTCCCTCCAGGTACGAGGGTGAGTCTCGACACGCACGAACTTCTTCGAACATGTCTGTGCCAGAGACCATCGTGACCAGGGCTGACGACGAGCTTGCACACGGTGAAGTTCCTGGCACCGCAGCCGCTGAAGTCAGGAAAAGGGATGCAACACCAGACAAGGTCGAGGTCGTAAGAGATGAGCCAGGTAGGTAGGTTCACCCACTCCTGCCATTCCGTGCATGTGAGCAGGATTGACTAAGGTAGCAGATGAAGCTCAAAACGACAGCGAATACAATGAAGTTGATGATAATGACTCTGATGCGCAAGGGCAGAACGAGGCTTTCGGCGATGATTTTGACGACTTCGAACAAGGCGCCCAAGCAGGTGCCGATGATGATTTCGGCGACTTTGACGAGTTCGAGCAAGGCGTTCAGGACGATTCGCAAGATATTCCACTCCAACCACAATTCACAGAACCACAAACCCCAGCAGCCTCTTTCCCACTCATAGACTTCGAAGCCCTTTCATCCCTACCTGATCTCCTAGAGACAACGAAGCTTCACCTCGATGCCATGTTTCCAAGCACCACACAGCCCCAGCAAGCATCCACAAGCTCCGACGATATACCAGCAGACTCACCCATCTTCCCCACTGAACGATCCAGATCGCTATGGAAACAGTTGATCACACCACCACCCCTTCAACCCCCCAATTGGACACAGTCACGCATCCGTCGGCTCTTCCTCATCAGTCTGGGCGTGCCAGTCTACCTGAACGAGATCCTGCCACCTTCGAAACAGAAAAAGCTCATCCTGCCGGACATAACATTACCCTCACGAAATAGCACGACCGCGGACGATCAGGACTCAGCTAGACCAGAAAACGACAGTATAGCTAAGCTTAAGTCAGTAAAGACCAATGACTCAACCACATCAGTGGACAGCACACAGTCCGCGCCCGCTGCAAGTTCTTCGAAGCGTGGCAGAGAAAGGCCGAAATCCATAAAACCTGGCCCGCCGCCGCCGCCAGCCCTTGACCTCAGTGCTGTGAAGAGGATATGCGCTACCACAGATGAAAAGCTACAAGGCTTCACGGATGAAGAACTACAAGCCCATGTCAAGGAGCTCGAAGCGTTGACAGAGAAAACAAGCCAGTTGTTGGAGTATTGGCTGAAAAGGCGTGATGGGCTACGGAAAGAAAAAGAGGCATTCGAAGGTGTCATTGAGAATCTGGTTAGGCATGCAAAGAGGGTGAGGACTATAAAGTAAGCTGCCGCTAAGTAGTGCAACAGCATGTTCATTTTATCTCTGTCAATCTCTCCAAGAACGACAGACTACCATATCTATGAAAGCTGTGCTCGAATGTCATTCTGGCCTGGGGTATTGGTTCATCGGCTCTGTCGTGAATTGTCGTCATGATTCTTGCTTACGAGAAGAACTTGTCAGCAGCAGACTCGCTGATGCCAATGTTGTCAGGCTCGATAGCAACCTTGGTGACCTTGCCGTTCTCGGTCATGACAGCGTATCGCTTGGATCGCATGTTGCCCATCAATGGTCTTGCATCGAACTCTACATCCCAGGCTCGTGTCAGTTCGCCCGCGGCGTCACCAAGGAATCTGAGACCAGATGTCTTGTCGCTGTCCATTTGCTTGCCCCAGGCTTTCATCCTTTCTCTAAGTCAGCTCTTGCATGGTTATCTCGGTGGAAATAGAGTCTTACACGAAAGCATCATTGACCGAGATCACAAAGGCCTTGCCCGCCTCTTTCGTTCGTTTGTCAGCCAGGTACCCGGGGATGTGGGAGTCGGAGCAGCCGGGAGAAAAGGCAGCTGGGACGCCGATGATGAGGCCTTTGCCAGAAGCCAACTCTTTGGAGAGGTTGACCTTGTTGCCGGGAGAGTCCTCGAACAACTCGACGTCTGGAATTGCATCTCCTACTTTGACCTGCACCAGTGTTAGTCCTGTGCACGCTGCGTCTGGACTCGTGGTCTATGCTTACCATGTTTGTGGTTGTTGTGCTGAAGGTCCTTGAGATTGGGTCTATTTCTATTGTAGTGCGCTTGAATGTACGTGGGGAAGCTTGGGCAAGTTGTAGAAGAGATCGTGAAGAGTTGAACAGACTGCGAGGTTGAAACATGACAAGGCGGGGCAATCACAAATATATTCAGTTCTAGCAACTTCCTTCCACTTGTGTTTGTTCAATGTTTGCAGGTGCGGGCGGGCTCCAGAAAATGCAGGTACGAAGTGAAAGTGATATCGCAGTTACAGACTCGGAGGGCATGACAAAATCTGGGTGCTTTCGATTGGCTGCTGGAGTACGAAACAGTGGTTAGTGGAGTCAGTTAAGGTCCTCTAGCACTCTGCGACGCATGAATACTCAAATTACTGTGAAGATCCTACTGAGGCGCGTATTCGCTCACGTATTAATTATTGTAAAGAGTGACAAAGCTCTTTTCTTCCTTCGCTGCTGGCTCTGTTCGCTTTCGCAAGTCAGGTCCGTGGCTGGGCTAGGCTTCCTTCGACGGTTCGACTGTAAGCGACAGGCAAGAGCTCAAGATGACAACGAGACGCTCCCGTTCCATGCTTCTGAGGAATGCCTCTTCCAAAGAGATCGCATTGTCTGTCTGAGGTTGTTGATACAGAGGAGAAGGAGCATGAAGTGAAGCTGGCTGGTGCCGGGTAGGCTACATACCTGATCTGGACATTCTCAGCCTCCTGCATGTGATGCTCGGCTGGGAACCGTTCTGGCTCTATCCTCAACTCTTGGAGGAAGCGCGGCTACCCACCGACCAACTTACTCTACTCATGAGCATCGAAGCATCTCTGGCTTACCCAAGCAAGTGAGCCAAAACGTGCAAGGATGCTATTTCCGTATTGTTTGGAAGAGTTCCTGCTTCTAGCGTATCCTTGCGGTCTGGACTCTCATCGACTGTGTTCTGGAACGATACCGACCTCGCGGCATACTGCCCTTGCATGGTTCGCGTGGTTGTTCACTTCCACTGTCCCTCGCTTGATGGCCCCGTAAGGTACTACTTGCCTTCCGATTCGCAGTTTCTGCTACTGCGCGGCGCAGCCCGTACCCAGATCTGAGCTTTGTCACGCCTTCATGACGCGATCCCACTAACGATGCACGAACATCTCGGTTGTTCCAGTGGTTTGGAACCGCGCCGAACCCGCGGTCTCGGATGTCACTCATGATAGCTGTTTTACGGTAGGTTCCCAGACCCGTTATCGTTTTTACAGAATGTGTGACATGCTGAAGTACGGCTCGTTGCATTCGTTCATACAAACTGGGCACCATGCCTGTCAGCTTAATACTAGTAATGACTACTAAGAGCTCCTTGTCTCGTTAAAACTCCTGGATCTGGAAAAGAGAGAGTGGCACGGAAGCCGCTCAAGGTGGCCAGGGCTCTCTCTTCTCTTGCTTCTGAATCTACCAGCGATGCAATCGCGGTAAAAGATCGGATGCTCGGCCGGATGAGACACATTCCTACTTCCAGTTGCTGAAAGAGTGCTCTGGCGGCCTTGCTGTGGCAACCGAGCAGTGTCATCACCATTGATGTTGTTCACTTCCGGACAATGCCAAGCCAACAGCCTAAGGTCACGGTCCATTTGGATCTCTACGAGTCACAGAGACACTTAGCTGAGGGATGTTTCGGATGAGATTTTTTGCTCGAGGACTCTTTAGAGGAAGTGACGCGAAGGGTGAGCGGCAACGTTACTGCTAAGAATGGACCACGGGCCTCTACCGGAACACATTACGTGAATAGAGCATCGGAGCGTTTAGGAGCGGAGCTGAACGGGAGTCAAACCTTTTGCAGTTCATCTCAGTGGCGCTCTGCTCTGTTCCGCCAGACTTTGACCTGTACGGCTGTCTACTCGACTTTCGTTTGCATACTACGGCAACATGGGGTCAATGACGGGGGTGAGTGCAAAGGTGAACGTGACAGAAGAACTCTTTTGGAGAAGCTCGGCGAGTCGGCCATGCCGGTCAGGTTGTAGGAGCTTATCCATTTTAGCGACTCAGTGCGATCGCGCATGCGCCCATCGAAGATTGCTACACGCTAATTGATAGTAGTGGGGTGCTGGCTCAGATAGTCTTTCCCAAACCGGAGCTGTCAACGACTTTCACCAGGCCTCAGGTGGGTTAGACGCTGCACTTCGGCGCTGGTGCATCCCCGACTCACTCGTCATTCGCTACCGACTGATCAGCGCAATTGCATTTCAGCCGCTTCCTGGTGGTGACAACTCATTATTCGGTCATTTCTCCTCAGCATACACGTCGCGAATGGCTTCAGTGCCGCTCATCACCGCGGACTAAGTCGTCTTCGAGGTTTGCTACAGTCTTGTGAACGTATGAAAAGCGTTTATCGCGCGAGCAGATAGAAGGCATGTCAGTGATGCTGATCATTAGTCGCGAGAGTTCAAACAACGTCAAAGCAAGCCAGGGTACAGCCAAGCGAGGAACGCCATCCGTGTCATCGGCATTCCCACAGGAGTGCGATCTCGAGATTCCTCTTCACAGACTATTGACGCACGCTGAACACTGCGCTACCCGAGTTTTGCGCTGAGATCTCTTCTACTTTTAGCCGTCCCATCTCAAGTACGCAGTGGGCAAAACGCAAGCAACCGGGAACCCCAGCTTTTGTCGTGTCCCAACCATAAACTCTTTTTTCTAGCTTGCCTCGCTGTATCTTTTCGACATCCTTCAGCTTGGCAGTCCCCTCCGTCGAAAGTACATGTTGATTGCTCTCTGATCCCAGGAGATCTCTGCTCCGTAGACACCAGCCTTACATCAGTTCGCGCCATCAACATCTGTACATCTATCGCTTGCGGCTGCCCATTTCATTCTCCGCGCAGACCAGGTAGAGCTCCACTTGCCACGAACAAGTTGGAAGTATCTTGCATCTGCGCACCCGTTGGATAAGGTCACATTCCCCTGCGGCCATCTCGACGCATATCTGGGAGGTACATTGTCAATTCAGTCCCGAGCTGCCGAACACGATCCAACTGCGCTCTGCTCGTTACCTTTGTTGGCCGTCGACACTAAAGGAGCTCGACAATCGAAGTAAAGCGTCATTGCTCAACAATTTCCATTTCGCGCAATGCTGCAATCATAAGCCGGGTCATTGCATCTATTCGCGCCGTCCATACAGCTCTGCCCGAGGCCGGTACCCGTCGCGCCTACTGTATACTGCTTGTCCCACGACTGTACTGCCAGATTGGGCTTGAACCACGATCGACTGGTCCAACATGGATATGGCCGGGCAGAACTCCAATAACTCGAGCGATTTTGTTCGCAAGCTGTACAAGTATGACAATCCTCCGCTCAAAGCAGTCGGGTCCCTATCTAATCCATGTGCTCTAGAATGCTCGAGGACCCTTCTTACTCCTCGGTTGTACGATGGGGTGACGATGGGGACAGCTTTGTCGTGCTCGAAAATGAAAAATTCACCAAACATATCCTTCCGAAACACTTCAAGCATTCGAACTTTGCCAGTTTTGTACGCCAGCTGAACAAATACGACTTTCACAAGGTGCGCCAGAATAATGAGGATGGACAACAATCACAGTATGGGCCAAATGCATGGGAGTTCAAGCACCCAGAGTTCAAGGCCAATAGCAAAGATACACTCGACAATATCAGAAGGAAAGCACCTGCGCCGCGCAAGCAGGGCCAAGCGCAGGACGGCGATCTGCCTATACAACAGATCGACCTGATGAACCAGCAGATGGTCGCCCAAGCACAGCAAATACAGTTACTAGAAGCCAGCAATCACGAATTGCGCGCCAACCACCAGACCATGGTCCAAGAACTTGTACGCCTACATCGAACAGTGCTGAACCATGACAAGGTCATGCAGGACGTCATGAAGTACCTCAACTCAGTGGATGCGCAGCAAAGGCGCAACAGCAAGGCACTCTTCCCCAATGCACAAGAAAACGCTGCCGGGACGAACCTTACCCCTACCAGCCAGAACATTGCTGCAGCCGACGATGAAATACCAGCTTCACCCTTACAGCACGCTCAGCAGCTAATGCAGGAGTACAATGTTGATTCTCAGCTCAACTTCACCGGCTTTGATCCGAATTATCCACAGCAAGGAAATGGCATGCGGCGCGGACCCGGCTCAGCGCATTCAAGTGTCAGCGTGGGATATTCGAAACTCAACGACGGACAACTAGAACAGATGGTGTATCCGACCGGGGGAAATAATGGCATCGATCCCATGTACAGCGAGCACCTCCCCAACATACCCTACCCCATGCCAGGCAAAGAAATCAATGCCACCGAGCTACGGACCAAGTATGCGGAGACTCGAAAGAAGAGCAATTACAACGACCCTGGTTGGATACGCAACCCTCGAATCTTGCTCGTTGAGGATGACCCGACGTGTCGACAAATTGGTGCCAAGTTCCTGCATTCCTTCTCATGCACCATAGATACGGCGCTCGATGGTCTAGAGGCAGTCAACAAGATTCAAGAAGGTGCTAAGTACGATATGATCCTCATGGACATTATCATGCCAAATCTAGATGGTGTCTCAGCGTGTCATATCGTCCGTCAATTTGACAGGACGCCCATTGTGGCCATGACCTCAAATATCAGGCAGGACGATATTCAGATGTACTTCCAGCATGGGATGGATGATGTTCTGCCGAAGCCATTCACGAGGAAATCGCTGCTTGACATGCTTGAAAAGCACCTGATTGGGTTGAAGAAGCTGCCAGCAGGCATGGAGCCTCCACCACCACACGGGGTCAACCCGTCAATGACAACACATTCTTCTGGCCCTTCGATCCGAGACGATATGTCGGCGGCTGCATCGCCTGCCGGATCCACAGGTACCTGGAATTCTCCCAGTCAATATTCTGGTGTCTCCCCGGTAGCGCCTGGCATGCCGATGCAATACCCGACTTACATGGACAACAACACTGCTGCTTATCATCAACAACAAACATCACCTATGAACCCGAACAGGGGCATGCCCCCTGCGCCGATGCCGCCGCAAGGCATGACACAACAGCTTATGAGAGGACCCTCCGATATGCTTCCGCAGGACATGAACCCTGCCAAAAGGCAGAGGGTGTCTGGAACATATGGCGGACCGCCAATGACGGCACGGCAGCAATGAGAACTTCAGGTATGCCAGCTTCTATAATCATGCTCTTCGTGTCAACGGTTTCAAGAACAATGTGCTGCGAGTTCTAGCCCTTCGACCAAGGCCTAGGTGAAGCCACGGACAGGCAGCAAGCACTGAAGTAGCCATTGTGGCACCATGATAATGTATCTACTTGGACTCGCCCATCGAGGTTAGTGATTCCAAGTGAGAGTAAGGCGGACTTCGCACGCTTTGCTAAGATGAAGGCTTAATTGGTAGAATAGGGACTGAATATGTGGGACGTGTTCAGGTTTTGTGGACGAGGTCTAGGCATCTCTAAAGTGTTTGCAGGGGAGTTAAAATGACAGCGAGCATCAACAGGACGGAAGTCCGTGGTGGTCTATTTGGCTGGTGTCAGTAACCAGAGTTGATGAGCAGGCAAGCCAGTAGGAGGGCTCTCGAAGCGAGCGTGCTGCATTTTTATTGCGATGTTGAAGTACTTATACCATTATATAGAGACGACTTGACGAAGGATGGCTACTCGTACACGTTACAGGCATTCATGTCTGAGGAAGTCATCTAAATGCGTGTCCTGAACTGACCTGTTGCTCTTTTCAGGCTACCATTCCTCGGCATTATTCATTAACCCCAAGTTCTTCTAGTGACGCACAATCACATTTCTGATCGTCTATTTCGTCAGCAGGCCGCGGGCCCGCACCAAATACTGAGGCTGAGGTGTGCAGCATTCGGGTAGAGACCTTGTCTCGGACATCAACTTGATCTGGCTAGATTACACTAGGACGGACGAGGATCGTGGTGATGTTGCGCGGACTACGACGTCGTTACAGCTTGATACCGAGGCGGATCTGCAGAAGTGAGGTGGAAGTTGAAACTGTGCTGCACACCTAACCACGAGAACCGCCTCCCTCCAACATCACAATAAAACAATCAGACTCCTGTGTGGTGCTTCACACCCGAGCTTGAACTCGCATTTCTCCTGAGAAACGTCAAACACGCCAACACGCCAACAACGCTTGAGTCCGCCCTCCCCCTTCCACCGCCAGGCCCCACGCACCTACCTGCCCAATGCGCATGCCCGCGAACGACAAGCCCGCCTTCCCATTCTACTGCGCCCGCTTCTCGCCAGCAACCAGAGATGTCGTGACGGCCATGACCGGCGCTCAACGTGGGTCCGTCACTGCAGCAAGAAACGCCAACGCCTTGTCTAAGCTCACCTCCTTTGTGAACGACAAAGTCCGACGTCCCGAAACACCACGATCTCGTCTCAGTGATCGACACGTCAGGCTTCTACGACGAAATCGTCATCGCGTACTGGGACTTACTCGCGTCCTACGAGCCGTGGCGCCTCGATTGATTTCAACTCGTGGTGGGAGAGTATTAATCCAATGGCGGAGAGACATGGGTGGTTCTGCGACATCTTCACGCCAAGCATGGATCGAGCCGGGACCGTCTATTCGGATCTTCAGCCTGGTATGTAGCTCGAGGTCCACGGGGTGATGAGTGAGCATCTCGAAGGGTTGATACGCGAGCACGTGTGCTGGAGGAGTATGCGCGATCGGTTACCCGTCAGCCAGGTCGACGAGCTTGTTGGGGAGCAAGCGTCAGCGCCGAAACAGGAGCAGGAGGTTGCGAGGAGGAAAGCGAGAGTGAGGGTGCGGGGGAAGCAGAATCTGTGCGTGATCAGGAGCGGACAGGATTGGAGTCAGACGACTTCGGCAGAACGCGAGCTGTATCTTGTGAGGACGCGTCCCGTTCCCGTCGAGGTATGGGTTCTTGCGGGATCAAGGTGGGGAGCTCGTGCTCTATAATTGCCGGTTCACGAATGTGCTTGCTCTCTACCTTTTCGGCGTCGTCGCCGCCGTCCTCGGAGACGTCTCCATCTGGCATGGATATTGACTAGATGTTTGGCCTAGCTTACTTTGATCATATCGTGGGTCGGGTGAAGTGGAGTAGGAAACACGAGACGTATTTGAACATCGTTGGTGGATTTCCTGAATTATGCGAAGAAATCGAATTTCGAGTTGACGTTGCATCTATATCATGAGATTTTGGTGCTGAGGGCTAAACAGCAGCTGCGTGAGTATATTATTTGTTATGGTGCGACCGGAATGCTGGGGTGTTGGACCAAAGGTCGTGAAATTTGTAATGTAGCTTGTGTCGCCGAGCTGCTCGAGGCAGGGGTTGTTGTGGGCATGGTGGTGTATCTGGGGGAGACGGAGGTGTTCAGAGCTTTGATGGCGTTTTCACTGTCACTTTCTGTTCCATATGTACTCGAGTCTATGATCCGTGGGCATGGGAGCCTGAAGGGCCTTGCTCTCGTCTCATTGTACGGACACTTCTAGACTCAAGTTTCTCCTTGGGATTGTCGATCGTTTGTATAGCAGCGTCGTTAGCTGTGGTTTCATTCGCAAATCGCCTTCTCAGGCTATTGAACAGTGTATGACACCATGAGTTGACGAACGCTGGTTCGAGAAGCCCAGCAGATGATGTATTCCTTCTCGTGCAGGTTGAGGGGTGTACATGCGGATGTCACCTGCTCCCAACCAATTATTTTCAGCGGACGACAATCGTTCTTGTTCGAATGGTCCCTGAAGTGTTTTTGTTTGTGCTATGTATGGCTGGGGTGGACTATGCACATGACTCCGCATGTACTTGTGCTATCAACCGAGCAAGGCCCTTCGTGGCTTCAGTGAGCTTCACCCTCAAGTCATCAAGGCTCTAATTAGGCCTCTTGGTTGTTGCTCCTGGTCACACCTTCTTCTTTCAATACAACCTCCATTGCTCGCCTTATAATTCTCGTCATGGGCAACACAATAGGGCGCTCGACCCCATCCTCACTCCATTTGCGCTCAATCCAATGTTCCTCTGGTGTCATGCTCTTGGTCCACCGCAATTCCAGGATCCTCGACTTGACCATCGAGTCGACCTTACCAGTGCCTATTTTCCGGCACAGATCAAAGTATGCCATTGAGTAAGGCTCTTCCACCATCGTTTTCATAACATATATGAGGTCCTCAGATGAGAATTTGGCATCATCGTTCTCTGTGCTCGTTCCTGCGGTGGCGGCGGATAACGGGGCGTAAATCTCGAATTTGCTGCGTGTGAGGTGAAACTGGAGTAACGTGTAGGCCTGGATGAATATTGCTGAGGTGTAGGGCGTCATTTTGCCGTCTGCATTGATCCATGCATCGACGTAGTCGTTTACATGGGCTAGCTTGCCGCCGAATGCGTGGTAAATCGGTTCGAACTCAAGATGGGGTGCGAGGTTGCCTGGTATCGAAGGCACGATTTGCTTCATGTAGTAGGAGTGAGTATCTTCACTGGTACAGTCACCTACTGTGAGTAGTTGTGCGTGATATCCGAAATTCATCTCTCTGAGAAAATGGTGAAACAAGGAATCGCTGGTGGATAGTAACACATGGCAGAGGCGGTCTTGCTTGGTTAGTACTAGTAGTGTATCAAGGAAGACTTTCAAGCTCAACTGATCGTCCACCAGTGCCGGCAGTTTGTGAGCTTCGTCTATGAGAAATACGATAGGTCGCTTCTTGAAACTGTCCTTGCCTTTTGCATCCCTGTCATTGTTTGCGCCTTCACTGGTGTCCATCGAGCTGTCGCCTTTCGATGCTTCTGCAGTCTCCGTTCTTTTCTCTGGAGGATTTTGATCGCGTGTGAACTTAGTCTGTCTTTCGGGATCCTCTTCGTTCTTCGAGCTGGATTTGGGGTCATATTCCCAGTATCTGAGCAGAGCGCTCTGCAAGGACTCCATCAGGCCTGCAATGTCAGCAACGGTGACCTCATGGCCACCGTCAGCCTTCTCCTTCTCTATGATACCAAGTGCCAAATGCTTGAATGTCAGCTTTTGCTTCTGCATCTCGTCATCGTGCATCTAGGGATGTCAATGACCGCTTGGAGAGGACACAACACACTTACGTCTTCGAAGAATTGCTCAAGCTGCTCGCACAGCGCAATGTACAACGTACGGACGTCCGCGAACCCGCTAATCCTCAGATCGAACTTAACCACATAAAAGTCATCGGTTGCAAGGACTTCACGCAGCAATGCTGTCTTGCCAACACTTGTAGCACCGAAGAGAACAGTCAGCTTGGGACTATTCGACAAGATCTTGCGCAGTTGTGCTTGCTCGACTTTCCGACCATGAAAGCCTGGTAGCTTGGAAAAAGTGTGCTTGCGTGGTATCTTCTTGGCTTCGTCAGCGAGTTCCATGTCTTCCTTTGCCTTCTTTAGCATATCTCGCGACTCATTGAGCTGGCGTAGCGTCTCGGCGGGATTTGTTAGCACACCCATGATCTCTCCTAGGCCTAAGAATGACCTTGTATGGCGTATTGGCACACATGTTGTCTTCAACAAGGACGCGCCCAGCCGCCTCGTGGTAATAACTCGCATCATTGCCATATCGACAAGGAGTGTTCAAGATAGATCAGAGCTATCGTAGCTGGGGACATTTCAGCTGCAACGATGTGTGATTGGAGTTTCTCACGTCTGCGCTGTTGCGAACATCAGCACCATCGTGTTCGCATGGAGAATCAACAGCGCCTGAAGGTCATGACGAGTAGAAGGCAAGGCTGGTCTTGCCGGTGAGAACCATGCGGTCAAGCAGAACGCTAGCCCGTGGCAGCACATTGTGGCGCTCCTTCCCCACCGTAGCTCACCTAAGCACTGCCAGCTTCGTTCGCTCCTTTGACCTGCACGGGAAGGAATTTAATCTTCGTTATCTAAATATTTTGTTTCGTCTTGCATGAACAGTCTGGCCCCCAATCAAGCATACGACCATCAGCCACACTAGTAGCCAAGAGAAGGCAGCACTTTGACCTTTCCGCGCGTATCTTTCCTTAGTTGGGTCCGGCCCAACTTCTCCCCGACTTGTTCTGACTTGCCGAGGAAGTTTGTTCATGAGATACAATGTCCTCTATCACCTGAATACTGAAACAAGCATTCCAAGCGAAGAAGTGTCGTCGTAGCCTCCTAAAATCGGAATCATAAGTCAAAGAGCCTTCAGTACCGAACAGACGCAGGACGCACGGAGCAGATGTAACACCCGTCACTTGTTCAGGTGTTCTGCGCCTTTCCTCGTTCCGCTGCACTGCGCGTCGCGCAATGCACGACCCAGTCCTTGACCTTCGCCTCCTGGCACATGTCTGGCATGATACATGAGGAAGTTCTCAGATCTCCACACAGGTTCTCAGGCCGGGATAGCTTTTTTGACTCTCAGGCTGCCATGAAACATATTATTGGATGTCGGGTCTGGATTAGGCCGGTCGCATCGCCTAACGTTTATAGCACTAGTGAATACAGTGAATGCTACGACAAGCCTTGTCTTTTTATATATGGTGCCTGCAATATCCCATCGAACGATTGTATTTGTATGTGTTGCCGAGGTAGATCAGCGTATATTATATCCTGTTCTTGACTGCTGCCACAGATATCAACATAAACGCTGTCAAGGTTAGCACCTCTATCTACATCGCGGTTGCCCCGCAGGATCGAATCACCTCGTCAAGGCGTAAGTAAATACAGGATGCTTCACCTCATCGCTTTGGTCTTTGCCATCCCCTTTTTGTACGTCCTATACGTAGCTGTATTGTCTTACTACAATGCCTGGCAGTACAACCGCAAAGCGGCTGCCCGAGCATGCAAACCAGCAGCACTACGCCCCTACAAGTATCCAGCTGGCATCGACATGATCATGCGTGTGATGGATGCCGATAAGCGTCATCAAATCCCGAACGAATTCGAAAGGCTGTTCTTCGATGAGTTGGCGGGAAAGTCGACGTTGAGGATGTACTTATTCGGTACCCTAATGTGAGCACCAACGGCCTGGATCTGTTGAGATTACAGCTAACCTTTCAAGTCTCTCGACGGTCGAGCCTGAAAACATCAAGGCCATTCTCGCCACACAGTTCGAAGACTTTGAGCTCGGCCCTGTCAGGAGAGGGAACTTTTTTCCCATGCTGGGCAACGGCATATTCACCGCAGATGGCAAGGATTGGCAACACGGCCGCGCCCTGTTAAGACCGCAATTCGCTCGTAATCAAGTCGCCGACCTCGATCTCGAAGAGCGACACGTCAGCGATATGCTCCAGCACATGCCGATCAACAAGTCAACAGGCTGGACTGACGAGATCAACCTGCAGCCCATTTTCTTCCGTCTAACCCTGGACAGTGCGACTGAATTCCTTTTCGGAGAGAGTGTGCACTCTCAAGTCTCCGCCTTGCCCACAAGCGCGACAGAGAAGGACAGTCTCCGCAATCCCACAGGCCTCGACCTCATCGAAGTCGGCAAAGCCTTCGACAGGGCAACACACATGCTCGGCAAACGTGCGCGCTTCGCAGAGAACTACTGGATGTACAACCCCCGCCAATTCAAGGAAGACTGCGCCCTTATCCACAAATTCGCCGACTTCTTCGTCAACCGCGCCCTCCACTCTGATGTCGAAAAGCAAGAAGGCGAGAAATACGTCTTCCTCGACGAACTCGCCAAGGCCACCCGCGACCCCATCGAGATCAGATCTCAACTACTGAACATCTTCCTCGCAGGTCGGGATACCACGGCCGGCTTGCTCGGCTGGGTCTTCTTCGTCCTCTGTCGCCATCCCGATATCTTCGAGAAACTACGCGCACAGATCATCGAGGAATTCGGGACGTACGAGAAGCCACGAAACATCAGTTTCGCGACGCTGAAGAGTTGTACGTACCTCCAGCACGTTATGAATGAGACGCTCAGGTTATACCCCTCTGTCCCGCTGAACGGAAGAAGAGCTGTACGGGACACGACGATCCCGTTAGGCGGTGGACCAGACGGGAAATCACCCGTCTTCGTCCCGGAAGGCACCCCCATCGAATACAGCGTGCACATCATGCACAGACGGAAAGACATCTGGGGCGAGGACGCGTGGGAGTTCAAACCCGAGCGATGGGTTGGACGCAAAGGTGGCTGGGAGTTCCTGCCTTTCAACGGTGGGCCAAGGATATGTCTCGGACAGCAATTCGCGCTTACTGAGGCTGGGTACGTGATCGTGAGGTTGTTGCAGAAGTTTGACAAGATTGAGAACTTGAGTGCTGTGACGGAGCAGAGGGAGAGTGTGCAGTATCAGTATAGCGTTACCACTGCGCCTTGGGAGGTGACGTTGAGGATGAGGGAGGCGAAGAATTAGAGGGTCTTCCCTTACGTACTTCTCACAGGATTTATTGGTACCTTTTCGTCTACTCTCACCGGACTCACTGATACCTCTTCGGCGATTTTCACTCTTCTTTTGGTTCAGCCCTATACCCTCCATATGCTTCACGCCGTCCTCTCTTGGAGTTACGCTGTAACTGAGATACGAGTGCCCACGAAACGTACCGTGACAGAAACAGAAGATGAGGCGGCATTGCTGTGCGACTCGCCCAAGAAGCGCTGCACCCAGGGGTAGCCGTCGTCGTTAAAACACTTCGTGTTCGCGTTGTCCTTGTTTCCCAAAGCGGGCAGAACATTTGAGGGTTGGACATATTCGGAATGGGGTAGAAGTGCACGCTGATAATATGCTGGACGAAGGTTGTAGTCTGTCCTAGGCCCCTTCCATTTCCATTCCTTAGCATTGTTCATAGGCAAGGTGAGGAGGATTCATCTGGGAAGAAGGAGACATCTTGCTGGTCGTTATGTCTATGCGTTGAACAGATGAATGAGCGTTGTGTGTCTTAGGATGGACAGTGACTTCCAGGGCGTGTTCGGCAGCGGTCCTGATCAAGCATTCGCCGGGCCGGAGTCTCAATGCATAGATTTGACTAGGTGTGGTAATTTATTCCAGTTGGTTTGGCCAGTTTGTGATAGCGTGACGGAAGGCTTTCTCTGTCGAGTCACGCCTGTTCCTCCCTTGTAGCTAGACAGGGAAGCTCACCATATGGGGGTGGGCCAGGAGTGGTCTCTGCAGTAGATTGCCAGTGCTCACTTCTGTCAAACAATGGTATCGCGTTAGCCTTTCGATGAGCATCGCAAAAGATGTCCACGAACTGGTCTTGTCAATTCACATAGGGGAAGAGTCAACGGTAAGTGCAGGACACGGTTGGCTCGTAATTGTACATTAGCCTAAAGGCCAGTAGTATATGCGCGGTTGCAACGCTCGCTTTTGACGCATTATCAGAACCGGTGCTTATGCATAACTCCTATATACTAAACGTCAATCAATCTTTCCCTCCCCAGGTCTGATGCTTCCCTGGCTGTTCCGTCTGCTCCTGGTGGACGCCACCCGTGTCCTTGCCCTTTCCTGCTTCTGATGAACCGGGACCATCAGTCTCAAAGCCAGTCGACCGTTCCGGACTCTTCTGCGGGTCGGGCTGCTTGGCTGGGTGATCCCTGCCCTGCTCGGTCCTGGCGCTGCTCGCAGTGGACTCGTGCTCAGCTTTCTTATCGTTGTCAGGGTGGTTGTCCTGCTTTGTTTGGTCCATCGTCACCTCGCCCACGACATCGTTTGAAGACAGCGCGGATGATGATGAGAGGAGACGGACTTGGAAGTTGAAGAGGAGGTTGGCTGGTGTTCTGGGGAGTGGATGGGCAGATATGCGTGAGATCTGCGAGATCTGTACTCGTGTCGGCTTTGCTCTGGTGAACATGTTGGCTGTTCTCTCTGTCAGGTTAACGATGAGAGGATCTGCTCAGTTGGAATGTTGGAATTAGGAGCTCGGAGGTTACCTAGGTACTGAATGAATGTTGCGTCCTATGATCAGCAGCTGTTTTAGCCCTTGTCATCTTGTCTAAACGTAATGGTCTAGCATGGTGTCGAATGCGAGCACTAGCAGTGTCATCACATCATCGATCCGGAAGTTTTCTCCACGGGCACGGTCCCCCATCATTTTGCGGCTGCATTTCGTGAAAGGCAACAGCATGTACTAACTTGCCAGTTGCATCCTGGCGAAGTCGAGCATGTCTTCAAGTACGCTATTGCTCGATGTACTTTTCGAAGAGAGGAAGTCTAGATGGTGCAGCAACCTCAAGAATGAGTGACGCTTTTGGCACGTGAATCTGTCCGCTGTCATGATTGGCTAGGACCCACTAAATATTGCCGCATTCCGTTCACGAGAACGGTACTAAGAGGAGCTGACCAGAAAGGAAAGAGCATGAGCGTCCCTAGATCAGCGACATTCTCTGTGCTGCTAGCTTGAAATACGGAAATGTAGAATGGCAAGGCAAGATCGTTATGTTGGCGTTCACGGAACATATCGATCGAGCAGTGAAAAGACTATGTTCCTCCACTGGACAAATGTACAGATGTAGATGCCTCCGTGGATATGTTGCTTGGTCAGTGACCACAGGAACTTGAGTCGCAATTGACTATGTTAGAGAAGTACAGGTTTGTGAAGAGCTGTTTAATTCTGATTATCTACATTCTTCGGCTTGTCATCAAGTGCCGAATCCCAAGATATCGCTCTTCGCGTTCTGTACTTCATGTCGACATTCACTATCGAAAGTTCAATGTCCCATGACCGACGATCCCATTCATCTCAACACACTGGGAACCCCAAGCGCAACAAGTGAGCTATGTTCTGTCTATCAAGTATAACGCCAGTCATCTCCAGTATCGATGACATGTACCAGCTTTCCGTTCAAGCAAAACTATGCACAAACTCAAAACGCTTGCTGAAATGTATCATTCACATTCAATTTTGGGTACGTATACAGGTCGTGTTGGGTATCGTCGCTTTATATTCAATCTGCATTGGACTCGTATCTTCTTGCTTCGTGATCTATCGCTCTGTGGCTTCATCAATCCTGTCAGGACGTTAGCATGTTGAATTCATGATTGGGAGGGGTAGTCATACCTCGTCCGTCAGCCTGTCCAGGAGCTGTATACTCAAAATCATGACAAGCAGACCCAACGTCACAACCACAAGTAACCCAAATCCGAACCAACCAAGCACCATAGCGGATGTACCGACACCACTCCTTATACTTCCGTTCCCCAGATCTTGCGCGACTTGACTAGCTGCCACAGCGGCAGTGTGCTGCCACATCACCGATACCAGTACGAATACTGAAGCGATGAATATGGTCGCTAATGCCACTTGTGACACTGCTCTTGATGGGAAAGGTTTGACCTCGTGCTCCGACCCGTCTTCTGTCCTGGTGGTGTGCCAGCCTGGAAAGGTGGCGAGCAGCAAGAATGTTAAAAAGGCCAGTATGATCGCGATGATGATGAGGTATGGGAAGACAATTGCATCCTTGAATGTGCTCGCAACCCATATCAGATTCAGTGGATCTTCATCCACAGTCACCAGATCTGCAAGAGCGGTTACATTCTGGTTGCACATCCATGCGCCGCCGCCTTCTTGTATGCAGACTCCGAAGTAACCGACTCGGACGTTGAGGTTGGCATTGCCGACTATGTTTGCTATTGCTGTAGTGACAGCAGGGTCGACTTGAACTGTGGAGAAGATGGCTGGGTACTGTTGATAGTATAGGGATATTAGGTAGATGTCGGGTATTAGAGGCGATGTCGAGGAGCACCCTGCTAGTAGTAGTGCTATCGAAGGAGTCAGCGTCTTGTTGTATAGGGGTGTCGCGGTAATACTTACATAGCAACACTATTGCTATTGCGATGAGTATCATGAGCACATGATGATAACCTACGACCGGCACGAATCTTTTCCATCCTGTTGCGAATGCAGGCATTGCGTCTCTTGATGTGGTTCCTGGTGATCAATGACCTTGTTCGGGGCGAGTGTAGTCGTCCACGAGGGACGGAGAACTCGGAGACCGCTCAGCTCAGGTCGTGACCTTTGCTTTCTCGCTCGGATCTTTTGTGAAGAACTCGTGGTTTGATGGTCAAGGCTCTCTTGGTGCACAGATGTTTGTCTTCGGTGTCTGTTCGTAGATACCGGCAGTTGCTAGGGAAAATCTCTTCGTATCTGAATCTGAAATATATGCTTTCGATCAAGTCGTCAGTTTACACACAGTAGATAGTGAAGAAGGGGAGAATTGGAATGGAGAGGCGTAACTTGAGCTAGGTTTCCAAAAGTGTCAGTCTCGATTACAAGCAGATAGTCTTTCATGAGCACTAGATGCCGGCCGTTACAGAAATTCGTGAGGTTGGTACTTGAGTTCTTTGTCGAGAATTAAGATGGCAGGTCATTTAGTGAAGCGCAGTTTCTATGTCAGTCAAAACATCATACCCAATCTAGCTTAGTGTGGCTACTAGCTACTGCCATGCAACGTCATAGGCTGCCTACCACGCCTAGGCCGTCGAGTCTCGGCTCTGTGAACCAATCACAGTCAGGCTGTACCTGGCCGCCAGTGATCGACCGGAAGCTGTCAGCTTCCCGTACTTTAGCTTCCTTAGCGTACTTCCAGCCATTTTCCAAGAGTCTGGAAAATGCCTGTTGTTCAAGTATTGCTTTGGGTTGTGATGCGGCCAATGAACTGTCGTCAGAGGACAGGTCAATATGCTGGCATTTGATGATTTGACGAATTAGGTAGGTGTATTGGCTCATAATATTCATAATGCATTCAGGTCTCATAATTTCCGGACACCAGTTTTTGCTGCCCAAACGCGGATCCTATCTCCAAATTACTCATGCTGGCGCAGACCTGGACTTCCAAAGTCGATGCACTTGATCGGTGTACGTATGCTCTCTATGACGACCGTTTTATTATGGACATACAAGGAGAGAGACAACCAGTCCAATCCAACAGGAGCACAGTGCCCGCTGTGGCAGGTACTCATTCCAGGCGCTTCGGCTGGCACTGGCACCAAAAACGCAAGCCAGGCTACATAGCCCCTTTCCAAACACCGTCGCTATTAACACGCGTCTCCACGCTATGAAGCAATATACTGAAAGGCTTTCAAATCGAGTTTGCTTACCGCCGGCCCTTCAGCTTCTGAAACCTCATCCAGACTGCGCGCAGGACTGCTTGGAGGCAGGACATCCTCACTGCCTACAGCGCCGACAGGACTCAGAGCATGACTGATGTTTGAGATGCTGGGCATTTTCCCCAGTGATCGCAAAGCTCGAGACTGCAGTTCAGGTGACTGACACGCGAACGTCCTCGCTAAAACCTGAAATTTTGAATTGGAAGGGCGCAGAGGCGATGCAAAATCCTCTGCCTCCGGCTCGTTATCATCAATCGCTTCCGATTCCACCACTCGTGGAAATTTGAGACCTGCGAGAGCAGCGGCCTGCTTCTCCGGAGCTTGGTCCAAGAAAGTGCCATGAGTGGTTCGTGCTTTAGCTGCGTCATTCTGCTTTTTCACATGGTAGTCTAACAGGGAGCCAAAGGCAGCTGCGTTGTCCACCTCGCTGACTTCAACCCTTGTTATTTCCCCACTGTCCTCCTGCGTATGTAAGGACATATCGTTTAGCTCCGCCGTGCCATGACTTGACTGGGAGTCGACCAGTGCTGTCTGGCCCTTGACAGGCGAAGACTGTGGCACGACGTCTGCTGCTTCTGAGATTTCTTCGGTGGTCGGAGGAGCAGGCAACGCGGGATACTCGATAGCCTGCTCATCAGTCTGTGCCACTTGCTTTTCCAGATCGAGCATAATGCCATCAATTGAGTCGTCTGAAAACACATCGAATACCGTCTTCTTCAGACGTCGTCCTTGCGCTCTCTTGCTTGCCAGAGGACTATTTTCCACCATGTTAGGCGAGAAGAACTTGCTTTGCTTGATCTCTTTTGATGGAGATACTTCGTCCGATTCGGAGCATAGCCTTTGCCTCTTTACTGGCTTATATGTTGACAGAGCTGCAGCTTTGGCCAGGAAAGACGCCCTGACGCCCTGTGCGTTGTCGGTAGCAGGGCTTGAAAGAGGCATGCCTGAAGCAACTCTGCGTAGATGTGGTGCGGAATGGGGTTCTAAGTTGGCCAACCGCGGCTCCCATGATGAGTTCCGATGCCTTTCATACAGACGTTGCTGCGAAGGTGATGGGGTGAGTGTGTTTGGATCGAGTTCAGCAAGAGGTCTTCTCTGCGGCTTGAAGAAGTTGTCAAGAGATCTCTTAGGTTTCAAGTCGTTCGAGCCGCCGATTGTTTGCCTTCGGCTCTCAAACAGCGTAGGTCTTTTGGCCACAAAGATGCTTTTCTGAGTCAATGGTGTGAACGGCTCTTTCGTCCTCGGATTCAATTGGCCGCATGCTACTCCCACTGCCACGTCTGCATCCACATCCGCTCCGAGGTACGGCATATCTTCCACCTTCAGATCGGGTGGTATGGTATTCAGATGGACCAGTTTGCCGGCTGTTGGACAGAATACTCTGTGGTAAAGGAACGAGCGCTCAGCATCGGCGAACTTAGCAAGGTAATCAGATGGTACCACATGCTTGCCAGTCAATGCCATGGCACGCGTGATCTTGGCGATCTCCTTGTGCTTCTTGACGAAGCCATGGGCGGTCCTCAGCCCGACCCCATTTACGCTTGCTAGGTAGTCGCATCCACTCAAAACAGCCATTCGCCTGAACATGCTATCGGACCAGCCAGCAAAACTGACCTCCTTGGTGAGTATAAGATCACCTCGATTGATTTCGATGCATGTCCCATGCTGATCAAGCTTCGTTATAAGCTTCTTCGCACCGAAGACTAGCAAGTCCGAGTCCTCAGAGAGGATGCCATCAATTATGCCTTCCTTCTCCAGGTAGGCTAACTGTGCATCGGCCTCGTATGGTGCCACTAGAATCTGGACGTCCATGCGGCGCATAGCCTCAATGACCTCAAATGTCATCTGCGGAGTGACCATGACAGCCTTCTGAAACTCCGGTTGGGCGAGATCCTTTTTACCAGACCGGGCCAAAGCTAGCCCTCGTGCTCTTGCTTCTTCGCGCTCTTTCCTTCTTCTCGCATTTGTACCTGCCTTGCTAGGAACCGAATCGCCATCGAAGACCAAGTATGGTGTGATGCCGAAGTCGAGTAACATGCGGACCCGGTTAACGACGAAGGCGACATATTGGGTGGTGGGTGTATCGAAGGCTAGCTGGTAGGAACAAGCAACAGCGCCTCGGTGCAGCCATCCAAAGGCGTCAACTCCGAGTGTTTGACCAGCATACTTTTTCAATGTCGTGTGGTTGTGTATTGACTTCAGTAGTGGAAGGAGACCACTAACACCCATGTTTGCGCCTGGTTCATCAAGAGCGGCAGGAGGGAGAGAAATGCTTCACCGCCGAATTGCCATGTATGTTTTTGCAGGTTCAGATGTTGCAGATGTTGATATCTTGACTAAGAGTGAAGAGCTCAAGAGTGACCGACCAGAAGACGTACCCAAGAAGGCGGCCGTGTCACGGCCGTGGTGAGGTGCGCTGAGCAGGATCTGCCCTGAGGTGGAGGTGACGCGCTGGCTGGAACGCGGGACGCGCTTGCCTTCGGTGTCCACTTCTCGACGATGCCAAGGGGAGTAAACTACGCATCGAGCTCGCGGCCCCTTAGGCTACGGTAAGGCCGCTTTCGCTTGCCCTTTTCACATTTTGAGCGATGATATGATTAGTATTAGATTAACGAGGTGGTCTGATGAGGGCAATGGGTTCTCTTGCTTTGATCGTTGCTAGCTAGGTGTGGTCCTATGTGATAATGATTCAACGCTTGAGAGGAGGAAAGCAACGTAAGTCCCTTTACTCGCACGATTATTAGCTCCGTGCTGTTGGGTCTCGGCAATACGTGACAGATATACCGTATTGCTCTCTGCATGTAGTCCCAACCCACTGCTGGCCGAGCTTTCACAATCCCTACTCAGAGCAGCCAAATCCTTTGCTGACCTCTCGCATCTCTAGCACCAATTCTGTTGAGATGGCCATACCACAGTCTCAAGCCGATAGCAGTAAGCGCCGCACCAGCGCTGCACGCCGCGCATACAGCATTGCCCGTCGTGTAACCAGTCAGCGCCTCTTCAGGCAACCAAACCCACTGCGAGATCATACTTCCAACCCCGGCGCAGGAATTGTTCATCGCCACGGCTATGGCCATTGCGGGGATGGACGGGACATTACATGTCACCCACCCACTCAAGGGATTGGCGGAAGGGAAGGCCCCGGCAGCGCAGAGGAACAGCATGGCGTAGCGGGCTTTATAGGCGTCGGCTGGGAGGACAGCTTGGACGAGCCAGCCTATGAAGCCGACCGTGGAGGAGGCGGCCACGTGCCAGCCGCGGGCGTTGTGGGTGTCCGCTGACCAGGCGAGGAGAAGGCAGACGCAGTAGCCAAAGATCCAGGGTGGGACGGTCATGAGGTTCGCTTGAAGGCTGTCGTAGCCAAGTCCATTCACAATTGTGGGGGCGAAGAAGGTCATGGATCCGAGTGGGATCATGTCGCAGAGGTAAGCGAAATAATGCGCAACCATTCTTGGATGGAATATCGTCGTCAAGATCTCCTTTCTCGATGTGTGGGCCTTGGTGTATCCTCCGCCTCTGACCGCAATCCGGTCCTGGATGTATTGCTTGTCGTCTTCGCTCAACCATTTGGCTCTGGCTGGGTAGTCTGGTACGAACCACAGAACTAGCGGTACGCACATTAGGGTAACTATTCCTTCGACGAGCTGTGTGGGAGCAAAATGAGTCAGCAAGCGCAACAAACACAAATTTTGAGAATGCACTCACAAAGAGCCAGCGAAAGCCTTCAAGGCCGGCTGAGCCGTTGAGATGGCCTACTCCGAATGCTATGGCGCCATCTGTCACGTAGATGTCAGCAGCTGTCAAAAAGCTGAGATGGGCTTGACTTACTAAAGGCCCCAGCAGCAGAGGCAGATGACCCGACGAGTGCTATCCGGAGCGAGCGCTCTTCGACTGGGAACCACATTGTGACTGTTCAATCATCAGCAACGTTCCTCATGTCTCACTTAGGACAGTGTAGACCCACTGAAATAGATGATTCCTGGATAAAACCCGGCCTCGAAAACACCTACAGACAGTTGGTTAGCGAATGGCCCACGAAGGCTAGGGATCTGCCCATCAGAATCGTACCGATCAAAAATCTAAGTCCGACAATTTGTGGATAAGTCTGGACACCAGTGAACCCGACCGTGACCGCTCCCCACCCAAACAACAGAATACTCAACCACAAGGACGGCCTCACATATCTCTTCATGATCAAATTACTCGGGATCTCAAATACCGCATAGGCGACCGAGAACACAGATATCGCGACAGCATATCCTTGCGAAGTGGTGTTGGTGACCTGGAGAATGTCGTCGCCGGTTTCTTTATTCATGATACGCGCGGCGCCAATGTTGCCGCGGTCCAAGTAGTTAAGAAGGTAGACGAAAGCGCAGAGTGGGAGGAAGCGAAGGTCGACCTTTCTCCGGAGGCGACTGCTGCGCTTTTTGTCTTCGACGAAGGCGGGATTGAGCGTGGTTATCTGCTCCTTCTGAGCTTGCTGTGGTAGGGTATCAGCATCTTTGCGTTGGTGCGAGCTGTGCAAGACAGGAAGGGGTACGCACTTCACTATCACTGCCCTCTGACGGCACCTTCTCCATATGTGCGACCTGGTCTTTCTCCATGATTGCGAAGATACAAACTAGCAACTCTATATCCTGACAGATATCGCCGGTCCTGATAGAGGAAGTTTTTACAAAAGCAAGAAGAGAGCGATTAGCAAGATACTTATGCTGCTCATTCAATCTAGTCCCATGGAAATACGCCGGCGGTAAAGGTCGGTACAAGCCCGACGCTGTCCACTTCCTGTCGGCTATAGCATGTGTGGGGATTCACATACACTTTGCGGGGAATGCGGGGCGAGCACCAGTAGAAACAAGCACGTGGAAGATTCTATAGAAGAGTAAATATTTCGAACTCCAACAGAATCGGTGTGGCGATGCGTGATGTGCCAACGCGTTGGCACTCGAGGGCCAGCCCTCTTGGCGCGTCCTCTTCCTCGAGGGGAGGGATCAGCTAGCGAAGTAGAATACAATCAGTTAACACCCAATACATTGGTTTTCCGGTACGGAGCGTTGCCAATTAAGCTCGAAGGTAGAAAGCTCGCCCCGGAAATCTAATTGAACTTACCGTAAGGGGTTAGAGCCCGCGCGCCAAGCTAGACGGCTTGATAGGCCACCCCCCGGACAAACAAGGTGGCCGCTGCTGTACGCTTACCCACTAAACTATTTTAGGTTAGAGACCGGCCAGTTTATGTGTCCGGTGGGTGGATAGGCTTACCGGTAGTGCAGCTAACACCGGATATCGGCGATACTACAAGCAGCGAACTCTAGTAATAAAGTCTGTTCATGCGTTTCACGCCGCGCTCTCTTCTCGTTCCGTCAAGCTCATGGATTGTATAGCGATGATCCATTGTTGTGAAGCGTCTATGTCTCGGTTTTCCGGCCGCACTCTCCGCATGGGGCAAGGATGTCCAGGAGTGTTATACTCGCGACGTCTTCCACTACAACTAACTCAGAAAGAAGCTGCAACCCCAGGCCTTGCAAAAGGGTCCTCAATCTCCGCATTACCGCCAGTGCCACTCGCAACGCTTTTCCGTGCAGAATCGCCATCAGCGACCGCTGTAGCGTACTCAATAACTCCAGTCACGCTAACTACTAAACCGTATCTAAGCCGTCTCTCACCCGCCGGAAAAGCAACGAGACATCGCTCAAAGCACAAGTTACTGTATTGTAGATCCGAGTAGAGTGCACGATATCAAGGAGGTATATAGCTTGCTTTGCCGCTCGGAGTCTCCGAGGGAAGACTTTACAGGAATACAGTAGCCAATCCGACTACGCTAAACTTGAATCCGCGTAGTTTGTTCGATCAGAGCATGAGTAATTAGGTGGTGGCAGTGGTTGCAAGTACAGGGCAAGAAGTTAGGTGGAAGAGATTACTAGCGTGTCGCGAAAGGTCCTAACCCACCACGGTACGCGATGCAGATTTGCAGTGCGGCGTTTTGTGGCGCCAAGTCACATGCTGATGTTGGACATTTTTCACGGCCAACATTGTCACAGGATTATCGTCCCCATAGTTCGAGCCTGTAAGTACTATAGTCGCAGATATGGCTCGCGCATTGCACAAAGTCCAGAAGGAAATATCGAAGAAGCGAGGAGGCAAACCTACAGCACTCCATGAGAACAGTCGAGATGCTCGAAGGCTACGCCAGGCAGGCGCCAGAGAAGACAAATTAGCTAGGGTCATGACTCTGGCACAGAAATCGAACCAACGTTATGTCGAGAGGGTCGCATGGTTTCAAGATGCCACAGCTGACGCGAAATCCCCCTCTAGCGACGCAGATTTACAAGAATTGGTTGAACAATTCATTGGCCGCGAGAACGAAGAGCTAGCCGAGCTCAAGGCAGCGCAACGTCCTGGGAGACCCCGCAGCAAGGCCGAAGACCGTATACTGGATCGTATCGAGGCAGAGCAGAAAGAGCACAAGTCTGGCTTTTGGGTGCCCGATCTCAGAGACACGGACTCGCTTGAGAAGCTCCAACGTTGGGGTGGCCAGTGGGACGGCATGAACACGCTCAAATTTATACGTGTCCACAAAGATGCCGACATCAAACCATCTTCATTTCCGCCCAAAGGGCTCTCCTGAATAGACAACGAGAATAAGCTGCAGCAAGTTGAAATCTTCCTGGAGCGGAGGTTTTCCAAGCTTCTCCAATCTGTCCGAACTCGGAGTAGTCCGGGCACATACATGAAAGCATAAATCAATTGGACGTCTTCTCAAACACGAGCTGTAGGAAGGACCGCAAAGGCCTGCTACCACACAACGATTAGTGTTCTGTGCGAAAATGTCACAAAAATGTATAAAAAGGACCACGCTCTTCAAGATTCCGAAGGAGGAAGACATCCCAAAGGCTCTGGAAGCATACAAAGAGCTTGAGAGGACAGCGGTCAAGGTGAGCTTCATGAGCCAGTCGCTAGATGCAGGATTGACTCCAATCACCAGGACGGCAAGCCATATATTCTCGCTTGTGACGCTGGCAAGATCATCAACACCTCGGAACCACGATCGCAAGGCTATACGGTCTGCGGACAGACGACTTTCTCGACCATTGAGGACGTACATTACTACGACAACGAATGTGCGGCACACGCGAAACTGAAGTCCATCGTCACGCCTATAAGGACTGATGCTGCTGTCATGCTGTTCGAAAGCGATAGACCCCCTCCTGCATCATACTGAGCCGTCAACGGCGCACGACGCTGGTGTGTTATGTGTTGCGCGGGACTGCTCAGCAGCGACTGTCGGTGATGTGCCACTGTATAGTGGGGTGGTAAGGGATGTGCAGAATCTTGTGACGGACATCATCTCACTGTTTGATACGTCAAACGTCGACGGGTCTCCCAGTCCTACCTACCAAGCTAGGCTACAATCTGCGGCAATTAGATAGATCAGAGCGGAATGGATTTGGCTGACTTGTCGCTGTGTTCTGCTTCTCAGTGCCACGCTAGTAATAAGTAAAGATTGAATGCCTGACACGTCCAGGCGACAACGCTAAAATTTCCCAGAGCGCATGTGCTCTCACGCTGCAGCAGTTGCAGCGAATAATCACAGAACGCTTCTAACAAGAGTACCACCCTTCATCAACCTCATCGACTAGCAAACCAGCTTTCTTGTGCACTTGGTGTTGCTATAACGTTACATTTCTCGCTCGTCAATATGCTTGCGCTGCGGTCGTTTGCCCGAGTGGTACCTCGAACCACTTTGCGAGCAGCCCCCGTTCGTGCATCTCAGAGATATATTGCCATCTCGAGACCAAGCATACTGTCGAGAACGACACAATGCAAAGCTTTCTCGACAACTAGAGCATGGAGAGCGCCGGCTGGAGATGGTGAGGACATGACTCTTCCCTGCTTAGGCCAACACTAACCCATTCCAGCTGATGTAGAACTATCGGCCAAACTCGAGCACGAGCGACAATTGGAGCTTGACAGCAAGCCAGATAACACCGGGCTACCCCGAGAACTGGAAGATTTCCTGGCCGACAGCCCATGGACTGTAAGTCGAGATCAAGCCCCGTATCAAGTCAGGCTAACATCCTGCGCAGGTCCAAGATCAGCCAGGCACTGAGAACATTGTCATGACCAGAAAGTTTGGCAACGAATCCATCAAAGTCGAATGCAGCATAGCAGACATGAACAACGAGCGTGAAGCCGACGAACTTGACGAAGACTCAGCTCTCGAGGACGAGCCGGAGTTTGGCTCGGATCCAACCTCCGGCGGCAAGCGAACCATCAACCAGTCAAGAGGAGGCAAGATCGATGTCGCACCAGAAGACAGCATTGCGCCGTCAGACCGAGACGCCGAGCCAGAAGGAGGCGACGTCGCTGCCTACCCATTGAACCTGAGCATCACCATCGACAAGGGCACAATCGGCGCAACGAACATCATCGCACGATCAGAAGATGGCAATGTCGAGATTGAATACGTCCACTTCTATCCACGTGCCGACCTGATCGATCCCAAGTCCTCCGAGGCCGTCAGGGAGGCCCAGAACGTCTACGGTGGTCCACCCTTCCCATACCTCGACGCCGAGCTGCAGCAAATGTACGAGACATACATCCAGGAGCGCGGGATTGACACGCAATTGTCAATGTTCCTGTTGAGGTATGTTGACTACAAGGAGCAGAGGGAGTATGTGCAGTGGCTGGACAGTAAGTACAAGGAGTATTTTGTCCAGGGTTTCGAGCTAACAGAGTCACAGACATGAAGAAGTTCGTCGATGCATAAATGTAATATCAACCAAGATTCTCCACTTCACGCCCACCATAATCGAGATTTCTAGCAGGACGGGTCATGTATAAACAAGTAAAAGCAAGCGGACCTGAGATTTGGGTTACTTGGGCGGACGCCAACATCTCCGCGACGTCCCGTATCTGGACAATCAATGCGCATAGTTACATCTACAACGGAGGTCACACGCAGGTGAGAAGAAGAAAGAGACAGGATGGGATGCAGATGAACACGAATACAACGTCGTTGACGGCGCCATACCACTGCTGAATGTCTACTTCCTGTGTATTGGTCCTCCCAACTGAGCGATCTCTCGCGACGTGGCAAGCTACAATGGTGTGTAGACCCAACGTCCTGAATTTAATACTTCAAGAGTCCTTCGGAATCCAAATATATGGCAGTCACGACCCATAAAGTGACCACATATCTTTGCCGTGTCCCCAACCACAACATTTAATACTCGATTTTGTCTTCTCATCACACCCATAATCTGTGTTTGTGGTTCCAACACTTGATCCACTTCCAGCCGAGTATCAAAGGCGGCAGGACACCACATACATAATGCAGACTTCAAGTGAAGACAACATGCACACGCCAGGGCGAACGAAAGAGGTAATCACACCCTGGCCATTTGAGATAGAACCATGGTGAATCTTTGCCGCTGGTTCTTCAAAGAACTACCATGTCAAGTCTTGCTTTCTCGCTATATAATGCGCTGTTGCAGATGAAGAACAGCTAGCTGGCAACGAACGCCCAACCTTTCAACCTCCTTCAGGTTCTTGCCTACACTGTGACGCCGGAAGCAATCAGCAGGGTCCGTGGTAAAAGGTAGTGTAACAGTATCCTTCGTGACATATCAGATCCACTTTAGTCGTCGAGCCAGGTTTGGAGAACTTAGGTGCAAGTAGACCGCTAGACACCACACTTACGGTAGGTAAGGTAGAAGAAGTGGCCCATAGCTAGAATGACCAGCAGCCGAAGTCGAGGCCTAGCTTGTTCATAGCAATCGTTTTGCAGTCCACGCTTTTCTGTTACTGGCTCCTCGTTCAGTAGGCCACGCATTTACAGTAACATGACTCTGTCCTGTATTGAACACTACTCCGAATATCCACTTCACAATTTTGAAGCTAGTCCGGTTATGGTCGGCTCGGCGGAAACCGCGAAGGGGTACCAGTCAAGTGGTAGAACGTCTCCAGGCCTCTGGACAACCAAAGTGACCAAAACACTTTGCTTACATCAACTCGTAGCCAGAGTCCGATGACGACAATGTGGTCACGACGAGCACTCATCACCTCCATAGACATTGTTCTGGCTTCTCTACAAGTACGTACATCCCAGCCTTGACCAACCTCTTCGAAACACCAGTGCTAGTCAGGTAATGGTTTGGTCAATCAGGCGGCCCGAGCGGAGAGCAGGCCACGGAGTACGGGTCATTTGATTACAGTATCGTTAAGCTGAGTGCAGGCAGCATCCACAACCTCTATGGGTTCACAAGTGCAGTAAATGCCATTCTCACATAGAAGGCTCACTTTGGTCTATTTTGGTCCACGATGTTTGCACGGGCATCAACCAATGAATGGCCAAGCCATTATGCTCAGCACCAGCAGAATCCGAGTATTCTTTGTGATTCATGAAACAACACAGTGCTACTGAACGACCAGCGGGCGGCCTTAAACGAGCCGGCCTTAGCAAGGCCACCGCCCTAGACCTCCCTGTTATAAGAGCATTTACCACCGTCACTGGGAGGCACCCATGATTAATGCCTCTTCAAATCCCGTTCCCCCACATCATACGTCTTCTACAGCTCATACAGAACCTACCATGCCATCCGCAGAACCTGATACATGCCGCTACCGTCTCGATACCGACAGTTCAGCCACGCTTGTCCTCCCAGACGGTCGAAAGCTAGGGTACGCAGAGTACGGCGCCCCCACCGGCCAACCCATTCTCTACCAGCACGGCTTCCCCGGCGCCCGACTCGAAGTTGCCCCTCTCGACCAGGTTGCCTCGAAAGTAGGCGCACGTCTTATCGCCATTGACCGCCCAGGTTTCGGCTGGAGCTCCCCGCACAAGAACCGGACATTCCTCAGTCACGCGCAGGATGTGGAGGCCCTCGCAAACCATCTCAAACTCGAACACTATGGTGTCCTCGGCGTCTCAGGTGGTGGACCGTACGCTCTCGCTTGCGCGCGATTCCTACCGGCTGACAAACTGCGCGCAGTCTCTCTCGTCTGTGGCCTCGGGTCGCCTGATATGGGCTACTGGGGAATGGCATGGCCGAACTACTTAGGATGGACGTTCGGACAGCGCATGTTCCCGGGTCTCTGCCGCTGGTGGTTCGGTCGGGAGCCGGGCGCACGCCTCGACCTGAGCGATGAGGAGCGACTGGCTCGGCTGCGTCAGGCATTTGAGAAGGATAAGGCGTCAATGCATCCGAAAGATCGCGCGGTTCTTGGTGACGTGGACTTCATGCGGGTGCATTTGCGCACGGCGAGAGAGTCGTACGGGCAGGGAATGGATGGGTTCGCGCTTGATTTTAAAGTGCTGAATTCGAATTTCGGATTCAGGATCGAGGACATCAGGAAGGATTTGCCGATCCATTTGTGGTATGGGAGGTTGGATACGAATGTGCCGCTGCAGCATGGGGAGAAGATTGCCGCGAGGGTGGGCAGTAATGCGCGCCTGATAGTTGAAGAAGATGAGACGCATGCGAGTATCTGGGCGAACTTCAAGGCGGAGTATTTGGGAGAACTGGTAACGGCTATCAAGGCCTGATATATATTGGTGGTGCGATTTCTCTTGTTGACGGAATATACTCTTCTCAGTCGATGGCTGCCCCTGTTTAATGTTGAAGCAGATGAACCACGTAGCACAGGTTGTAGCTCTGTATAGGCCGTCATGATCCTACTCGTGCATCGCGAGTCGGGCACGGGGTGTGAGAGTGTGGTAGAACTCTTGCAAGCCACCAGAAGGTTCACAAAATGAATCAAGGTTCCCATTGTATGGATACCCACCGAGCGGGTTGTCTTCGTGTTCTTCCAGATGGTGGCAATCTCCATGTTTGGCGGCGATCGAACTCCTGAGGCCGCCAGCAGCAATTTGAGAAAGTGCTACTGCCTCTTCTGGTTTCCTCTTATCCATTTCTATCGCAAGTATCAGGGGCAGCACCCTTCCCCTTTCTCGCTGCCCCTAATCCTGTTCCTAAACCTGTCTCTAACCCCGTACCTATTTCCGAATCCTTTTCCTTGTCCCTTTCCCTGTCCGTTGAACCATCGCTTGAACGTGGGTACTCCGTTCTGCACCGATCGTGTCTTGGACCGCTTCAAGGCGCAAGTTGTAGAGCAAGATGTAGAGCCGTACAAAGTCTCTTTTAGTTGACTCGCGATCGCAGGCTTTGACCAGAAACGGGCCGGGCAGTCCGTTCAGTATCGCGGGACATAGTTGGCACCAGCTGTGGCTTGCCTCCTAATGCGATGCCGCGAACGATGGTCATTCGCGTCCCGTGTAACACATCCGATACCGTGGTGGAGTTGCCGCTTCAATACGAGACGCTAATTTGTTCGATGTACACGCCCCTAGCTCGGTGCTACAGGATTGTGCGCCTGAAATCCGGTAGAGTTGGTCGATGGAGCAACTATTCGAGTCTAAGGTTCTTTGTTAGCGCCTGCTGGCCTCGAGAAATGATAGACTTACTGATAGTCGAGCCGTCAGCGAAATGTCGGTCGCAACATTCCGTGCGAGTTCGGTCTGTAGTATAGATGTCGCCTGATATTTTGTGGGCCGGTGTGAGCATTGGAATCGCGAAGTAACGTTACCGGTGGGTAGGTGATATGTCTGTCGAGTCTACCTGCGTTGTGATTGTGAAGGTGATGGTTGACCGGATTCTGCAGACCCTCCGCAGTCGTTTCCGTCGGTGGCTCCGCTCTAATAGCCTGTCCCCAGCTCTCTGGCCACATCACGAACCGCTTGGGTCGTTGGTTGTCCCGATCTGTTGTAGGCTGGTCTATATGGCTTCTTGTGTGATAGAGTGGCTCAAATCTTTGTCCGGTTCCGCTCATCTGACGTCAGTAGGGATGGTGAAAGATTCGGCTGCTGAGTGCGCTAGTAGGTCGAGGTGGCTGCCAACTTGAAGATCTCAGGGGTGCCGGAGCCATCGCTCTGGCAAACAATGTGGCTGACACCTCATTATGCACCGGCGTTTGCGCATCTGGCTCCCTTTGGGACAGCATGAGGCATTATATTGAAGTATGTGTCAATCGTCTTAGTGCGTAGGTGCTAAGAACGTGTCGGATGGGGAAGGGCCTTGGACCGTTCACTTCGATAATAATGACTCTCTGTGGCGTGTTTGCAGGTTTTGCCGACACTGGACGTACCTGCCTCTCCTGCTGCACCAGGCTAGGGACGCCAGTGTCTTTGGAGTTGGTCCTGGAATGTCGTGGCAAGTCGTCGTCGCTGATGAGAAGCTGACCGAAATGACCACATACCGAGGCAACTCGTGTTGTGCTTGACAAAATGGTCGCCGTGTATGTGTGAGTGGTGGTGTGACAAGGTTGCCATGAGAAAGTTCGATTAAAGTCCAGGTTAAACAGATAAGGCTTGCTGTGAGGAGAAGGACCGATATACTCTGGACGTGGAATGATGTCGATCTCGGGATCCGTAGAACTTGTTATGAAACGAAATCAAGACCATGTCGAAATAAACATGACCTTGGTGTAAACGACCTGATCTGCTTGTTGTGAATCATCTTCGGGAGGTGGGACGAGCTAGTAATCGTGATGAAGCCTGACTGATAGAGGAGGCGGCGTTGCGCGGGGTGTGGAACAGCCTAAGCTCCGGTCATCGCCAGGACGTCTTGGCTAGGATTTCCTCGCGAGACTCCTTCTTAACAAGCTGAGGCGCTGGGCTAAGAGGAGCAGGAGCTGTCTTCCGCTCCAGCTTCTGGAGCTCGACCTCCAGGCCCCTGGTCCACTCATCGTGGGTGTACTTGTCGACGTGACCCACGAACCAGGTGTCGGAGACGTGCCATCTCCCACTGATCGCCGCCATGAGGTTCCCCTTAGCGACCCATGTGGGTTTGACATCAGCGTTGACGGCCTCCGCGACCAGTTGCTGAATCTTCCCCATACTGAGAGTTGAACCAGCCTTGAGCTTGGCCCGCTTCTCTTCACTGTGGTCCACCATCTCATGAAGCTGGGCGAGGGTGAAGTGAGAGGTCCTTGAGTTGTGGTGCTCAATGACCTTCTCGAGAAGCCAGACCTTGAAGGAGAGCTCGGCCTCCTTGTAGTCGTCGGTGGCCTTGGCGCGCTGAGCGGCGTCGCTGGTGCTACGGAAGGCACGTTGCTTGGTGCCGTTCGCAGTTAGCCGTATTGGGGGCGGTGAGAGGCTCCCACCGCTGGTGGTGGTGTTGTCGGATCCACCGCTCGAGCTGGCGGAAAGAGAGGTCTGTCGGCCTCTCCAATTATGACCAGTGAGTACGAGTGATTCGCTGGAGGAGCATGGAGAAGGGGAGGATCTGAACCTCGGCCGCCACGGGCCAGCAATAGATGACGCCGAAGACATGTCGGATGAAGAAGAGTTCGAAGCCATTCTAACGCGCCAGCAATGGACTTCTGAACCCGGTTAAGCAAGGGACCTTTGGTGTCGGAGGTGATTTCGAATATACAAGCAAGAAAGGTTGAGTACACAAGGAGGACCCCGAATATGTGAATAAGGTCATCTTTCCTGCTGATCACCGCAAGCGGGCTGTATAGAACTGCGGTACCTCGAGAGGTGCTGCTGGCTATACGTCTTGCGGATGGCAGGAAAAGAAGGAAGACCAGATCAGAGGAGGCGTAGTGTCGAACATGAACCCGAGAGAATGTGCACAAGATGGTACTCAGTTTGTGCACATCATGTGGTCGGTTATGGGACGATGCCGAAAAATTTGTAGCCCTGAGGACCTGACTGAAACCGAGGACCTGATTGAGATGAGACCTCAGGGAACCAGGGAACACTCGGAAGCAAGCGTCCATAGCCACCATCTTCACTAAGACTGTCGATGGAGGACCAGGACTGATACGGTGAGCATAGGCTTCGATGAGAGCTCAGAGCCTTAACTTGCTTCGGTCGCAACAGTCGCACATCCCCCATATCGATCCTCGGAACCTCCGATTGCATCTTTCGACGTATCTAATATCGATCATTGTCCTTCGTCCTTTCAAGCTCAAATTGTTGACCAGTCTTGGTTGGAGCTTATCTGTACCATTGATGCATGTGTTCGTGATCCTATACTACCATGCTTTCGCCAATGGATACCATGTACTGCAGTGTTGGCTGCATTTCCCGGCCATGTGCTTCAGGCAGCAATTACTATACCTGATGCGAATCATCTAAGCCGGCGTCCCGTCAGACCTAGAAAGTGGAGTCGTGGTGGGGTCGGCCGAACTCTTTTTCAGTTCGCAGCTCGTCTGACGCCGTTGTGGTAGGGGCATCAATGTCATATCGCGATGATAGAAGGGAGTTGCCGCTCATGATACCATGTGTGGACTAGACGGCACCAACCAGACCAGCCTGAACAGTGCTGGAGCGAAGCGTGGAACCATACCTGATGGCCAACAAGCACAGGAAGTGCCCCACGCTTCTTGTCTTTGGTAGGGTTCAGCATAATGGTTGGGTGATGACTGGGCATTCAATCACTTTCCTCGAGAAGATCGCTAACAGCTAGCTGCACAGAGAACGAACGTCAGCAGTGACGGGCCGCTATACTGTCTCGTACTGCTGAAGTTCGATGTGGCAGATTCGTGGGTCAACAAAATCCTGTTCGAGCTGCGCAGCGTATCCTGCTATTTTGCGTTTGAGATTGACGTACTAGGGGCGAGTCAATAGTCTCAGTTACGCATCGCTCGTTCCAGGCCTTACGAAGTTGGGTTGATCCAAAACTGTCGCTCCCTGCAGGGCTGAGTACGGCTGTTGTTCTAATCTTGGTATCCACACTACTCTAAGAAATCGTCCTAGACATCCAAAGAGACCAGCGCACACAAGGTCCTTCTTATACTGGGGCTGTTTCGTCTTTGACAATATTTGCGCAACATGTGGACCTTCTATGCTAGCTGAGGCGAGGCACAAGCAGATAGAGTTTGGTCATTCTTGGCCGAGACTTAGTATGTACGCCTGCGCCGGTAGCGATTGTAGACAGCTTGAGGACCTGGAGGTGCGGGTTTTGGTTCCTGGACGCGTTTGTTCGTTTGTCGCTGCGCTGCACTAATATTGAGTAATTGCGGGTTCGAGGTAAGTCTCTGCATTGTACAGGCTGGCTTGATACTTCTGCAATTTTCTGCCATGCTGGCATGCTGCACATCGCGAAAGAATCAGTAACAAGAATGAAAGACTTGACACTGCTGCCATATTGCTGACGATCGTGTGGAATTAAGACTGTCCTCTCTTAATCATGCAAGTCCTTCTGTAAAGAGACTTCTGGTCTGTCGACTCTGTAAATCGTCTCGGCAACATTGAAGTATCCTTCATACTCTATCTCCTCATCTTCAACATCATAATGATAATGCCCGCCTTGGCCACTGCGGCTAAAGCAATGCGTATGCTCCATCCTCAGACCCATCTCCTTGTCGGGATCAGCAGAGTGTAATACGCTCAGGCAGACGATTTCGTCTCCTTTGCTGTTGCCTTGGACCGCAAAGTCATGATATGTAAGCCAGTCATTCAGCTGCTCTCGGCTATCGAAGGGTAGTTCGTTGTCAGGTGGGAAGTGGGGCATGACGTGAAAGTTGGCTTTGCCCTTGCGAATCACAAACACGCCGCCCAGCGAGACGGGTCTATCTTCCCCGAAATGCTCGTGCAAAGCGAAGCGCATCGCGTCAGTCAAAGAGTTTATCGTGCCTGTGCGCTTCCGAGCAGTGATCTTGATGACGGGTCCGGGCAAGCCCGATGATCCGAAGAGGTTCACCATCAACGCACAGTCTACCGAGGGGCATGTTTGGCATGTGACTGAGTCTCTGCCACTTGACCTATCCACTTTCGTATAATGTGTTAGGTTGATGTGGTTTTCGTAGCCGTCCATCCAGGCAATATTTGGTGCGAGCTCGGAGTTTTGGCCAATTACATGGAAAGGGCCTGCACCGGCACCAATCAGCATGCCGTTCCCGGGAGACATCTGCATAGAGTCCTTGGCGATATCGATCAGAGAGTATTTCTTGTCGAATCGCGGACGAGGGAATAGGTTCGGTTGTCCGCCCACATCGGCTACAACTGGTGTGCCACTGAGACCCTCGGCAGCGAGGTTGAACGGTGGGGCTCGGAGGTCCGGGCATTGTACTACCTCGACAGAAGAGTGCGAATAGTTCGCAGCAATGGCAGGTCGTAGCAGGTCCTGCACTTCCTCAAGATTTGGACTGTCCAACTTATATGCAACGGAATGCATATCGGCGAGAGTCGAGAATGCCAGATAGTGAAAAGTACTCCTTGGCTTCTCGCGTCTCGAGATCGTTTGCCATGTACCGAGCAGAGCTGTCGAAGTGGTTAACGAGCAGTCGTAGCAAGTTAGAGACTTGAGGGGAGTCAGCATTGCTCCAACTTAAGTGTTTTGCTGTGAGACTCCCCAATGATGAGGGGAAGCCGCAGCCGCTGGGACAAACTTTCGCCCATGTGCATTGTGTGGAGGAGTACTTCGACAAGTGATTCACCTGTTCTTTACTGCTACTCTTACAGTATCGCACTTGCCGTCGTAACGAAGACATGAGCTCAACAGGACCACCTAAGGGTATAATGTCAGATTGCCAATACCCGGAGGTAGAGGTGTCGCAATGTGTTCGCAAATGTTAGCCGAATTGTCGTTGATGATCACCTTGACTTATAATGCTGCGCTGCCAACGAACTAGCCAACGAGCCAGAGTCACTGTCAGAGCCGATATCGTTTCTAGTAGGCAGCAGCCTAGGAGCTCTGTTCGTTGCAGCGGCAGGCTTCTGCCACTTGAGTATTTGCTTGACTTGACGCGTCCGGGGCAGCGCGCCGTCAAGCACTCTGGCCCCGTGCTGCTCACTTGGCATGCGATGTCCTTTGCTTACCTTTTGGTCGAGAATGTCTGCTCTCTTGTCTAAGATCGACCAAGGCGGTACTCCATGAGCTTTTCTGTCGTTCATCAAGTGTTGCTCGATTGATTTTGCCACAGTAGTTTCAGTAGATGGCAGTTTCCTTGCAGGATTTAGGAGACCTGGCTTGGATCCAAGAATGACTTGGACCGATACCCTGCGATCAGCGTAATCGCCAGTTACGAGTGTCATTATAGTTGCTCCAACGCCCATGATGCTGTCGCCTTTCAGAAGAGCTTGCACTGACTTCTTGCTCATCGCTGACTCGTTTTTGATGTCACCATTGCCTTCTTGCTCAGCCTGTGAGCCTGCAACGGCCTCCGCTATGTAGGTCGGGCGAACATCGAAGTCAAAACGTGACACGAAATCTCTTTGTTGAAGGAACCATGGAGCTGAGTTCGACAGGAGCTGTGTCTTCCAATGCTAAAAATTCAGTCCCTTCCAGCTAGGGCTCGTCTGTCTTGAGCCAGCATCAGAGAGAGGCAATCGAATAGTTCTCGTGCCCTGTCATACAGCTGAGACTATGTAGTACTCTTTGCCATCGTCAGGCCATTGGGGGTTTCTTGAGTCAGAGGTCGGGCATCGAGTATGTAGACGTAGCATTCTGCCGTTTCAGTGTACCGCTGGCACACTGATTTGATCGTTTCAGAGAGCTTACACTGCTCCCCTCGTCGATGCAGCATGTGCTGACCCAAGCATAATCGAGCCTCTGGCTTAGGCTCGTTTACAGCACTTACAACACTTTTTGAAGCCTTCCGTGTTGTAGGCCTTCCCAGCACGGGGCTCATCGAAGTTCAGTCCTCCCTCCTTCCACTGGTGGAACAGAACCGCAAGGGTAGCTGAAGGACATCTCTGAAATTCTCCGAGTGCAGGGTTTGATAGTGATCAACCACATGGTTTCTCGGACAATAAATGGGTTGCAAGATCAATGTGTAAGCTCGATCTGCGCGAGACGTCAATGACTTCGGCGGCAAAGAGGTCCATATCGCAGCTTGCACCGTGGCGGCTGGCGGTGAAAAGCACGAATGACCGTTGCGGGTATGACTTTTGTCTCGGTTATCTCGCTTGACGACCTCAGTCGATACTTGAAAGCTTCGCGATCGAAGTGTTGAGAAGATATGTTTCGAGATGCCGAAGTGCCTACAGCCTGACTCGCGTCGCAGAGAAACGGCTGCGTCACAAAGACTGGGCGCAGTCTTGCGGACGCGTACCGTGTTCTGGCGCCAGTTTTTGTTTAAAACAATCAGAAGTACGAAGACGCATCAGATGGTATCCCGCCTCAGGCCCGATGGAGCTGTGTGCGACAACCGCATACCTAGCAGGCGTTAGCGGATGGTAATTATGGTGGAGCGAGCAAACCCCGTCTACTGCGATACAGATAGGTACATACTACATGATTCACGCTCTCTCAGCAAAGCTATGTCTGTTCAGGCCAATGTTAACTACAAGAGAAGTACGTGTTTGTCCAGCAGCAGCCTCGATGTCCTTGCTAGGTAGTTGCCAAAAGACTTCATCCCTAAGAAATCGTCCTGAACCCATGCTACACAGCTAGGACTGGTCTGCATTAGCCGTAGACTTCGAACGCTAGCTGCGAACATTTGCGATGTTTAATTATCTCTGAATACTGACTGCTCATTGTACAGGCCCCTGGGAGCGATCCAAGTATCGTGCCCGTGATTGACACCTCCCCCTGCTTAATTGCGGCCAATCGCCCAGGTGTTTGCAACTAGTCTGCGGTAGCATAGTATTTCGGGACTGCATGTCACTATCCACAGTGCTAGGAAAATGAATCGCCGTTCCCTGGCCACTGATCAAGCATTTGGGGTGGATCCAGCCTTGAGGGACTTGCTATACGTCTAAACCCTTGCGAACGTCCAGGTATCGTGTTTTGGTGCAGGTGCTCATAATACTCTCCCTGTAGTTGGGAAATATCTCCCTGCTACAACCTCAGACCTGAACCCATAGCGCAATGTCCTCGAACGAGACTCTCGTAACGACCGTATAGCGCTGTATGCGTCTACATGATCCACAAACCAGCACAGCGATGAGCTGGTATGCATCGTCTCCCACTTGAGCCCCGGCCAGGGTTCGATAATGCTCGTAATGCTCGGCTGTTTGACTATGCGTTTGAGTAGGTTATCATCTTCGACAGCCGAGCGGATCTTTGTTGCAGGCTCATTCTCCGCAACTGAGGTCGACCATGATGCGGTGAACCTTCGCGAACGGAAGCTGATACGAATTCATTCCTTCGGGGCATCTAATCCGGACATCGCTGAGTGGTGTATGCATGCTAAGCAGGGGACATATGCAGAGCCTGAAGCACGATAAGTGAGCCGGCATTGCCGGGACCGTACGGCGAACGCGAGAGTCTTCGAACCTCGCTTTCGACTTGGCGTTGCTTGACGCTTCAGGGTCGCATCCCTATCAATGGAAGCTCTCGGTGATGCAGCAGAATCTCGTTCCCACATCGCAGATTTGTGCCGCATCAAATGCAACACCGGGTGCTCAGCCTCAATACCAGAAGTTTCTGTACATCTCCTTTGACGCGTCCGGACACTGCACTAGGTGTCGCTTCTGTTCTGATCGATGGGAGAGCGTATTGTGTTTTAGACGTGGATGTTGGCTGGAACGCCTGCTGTACTCGTCATGTGTGTACGGGACTGCAGCTTGCCACTGTTGACTGGCCGTAGCATGTGCTTGAGCTTGTACTTGTGTTTCTAGCTTCTTGCAGCTATTCAGTGTCATCAATCACTATCACCAGGACCCCATGATTTGGGTACGAAACAAGCCTCAATGTTCGTTTTCGAAGTCGGTGACGACAGCGTTATCTCTAAGACGAGACAGGATGTGTGGCGCCTCTGACGGAAACTTCTGCCATCCACGTCGAAGTTATCTCGGCGTGCCGGGAGGCTTCTGAGCCCACCATATGTGTAGCTTGTTGTAAGCATGTATCGATGGGTTGGTAGCCTGCCTCAGGGCATCTTCACATAGTCTTCGCGCATGGTCTGCAGGCCAATTCTGAACCCTAGTGAGTACAGCCAAACTCAATGCTTCAAGACCATGTCCCCTGCCTTCCCCATATGACATCGCATACTCCCACCAGGTCCCAGAGACGTGCTCTGCTTGATCACTCGACCAGCCATTCAGAGGTAACCGATACTCTACGTGCTTGGCTGGCAAGAACCCTATTTGATGTAGCAGGTCTCCTGTATTCGGATCGTACACAATCGGTCGTCCAACGACAGCATAAGGGGGAGCGACGTAGGTGTGCCACCACTTGCAAAGTATCCCATCTTGTGGTAAGGTCGCGTCTTGAGGGTCACATTGAGGTGTGAAATCGACCTCGACGTGCTCAAACCAGCCACCTGGCTTGAGGTGCCTGTATATCTTCTCGTAGAGCAGAGGCCAGTTGCCCACACTCCCCAGACCCATTTGCAAGTGGATGAAGTCAAATGATCCTTCTCCCAAAGCCCAAGGACTCTCGTAATCGACTGGGCGAATATCAATATTGTGGTACAACCCGTCTGGTGCCATATTTGCCATATCCAGCCCATAGAGCTCTGTGTCCGCATACTTTTCTGCCATATCTAAGAGCCAAATTGCGGTGCCAGAGCCTATGTCCAGGACACGGGCATGACGTTTTCCAGAGACTGGGTCCGGTTGTGGACTGAAAGGTGCATGGTGCAGTCGCAGTGGTTTAGGACGAGCAGCTTGGATCATGGTGTGCATGATATCGAGTCGCTCTTGTTCTTTTTGGTCGACCGGCAGTAAGTATTGGCCACTAATGGTGTTAGTCTGCAGTTGACACAAGACGGCTTGCGTAGTATTTACCGATGGAAGTTGCAGTAGCCTCTGCCATTATCAATCCATAGCTTTGAGTCCTCCGAATTGGCCATGAATGCTCTCTTGAATCTTGGCGAAGTTGGTCACTGTTTGCCGAATGCATTTGTACACGCAGAGGTGGTCTTCGAGGGTTGAGACGATATTGTACTTTGTTCCTCGAACTGGGACGCTTTCTTCACAACCAGTGTGGAGCTTGGTCGTTACAAGCTCTAACATATCTGCGGGACCTCTGATCGAGGTGCGGCCAGCATTATGTATGCCGTCAATTCACGACCTTGCTAACAGTTGTATAGATCGGGCGATACCATAGACGGAGCTGCCATCAGGACACCGACACGAAAAATTTTGTGAAACGAGGCAAGCAGGTGAAAGTGGAGAGAAACATAGAGGTGGACACAAATGCCACGCCATAATTTCTTGCCAGAACCCAGTTCAGAGGAGCAGTTCCTTCGGCCGGGTGCGTGGCTCTCGTGTGAGTCAAAATTATGGGGGCACTTCAACAAGTACCAAGCCAGCATGAGCTGTTAAGCATGGCGGACAAGCCTCACGGCACTTCGAGCGGAATCGGTGCCTCGACGATCAGCGGCCCAAGCGTCCTGAAAAAGCCACCAATGCAACACCCGTCCACGCTGTTCCCTGCATTACCTGGGACCAAGCTAGTTTTTGACACATCTGCAACAAGCCGCAAGCGACGCTGGTTCCGAATTTCTGGTCAAGCTTGATTTGTGTTCTAGTATGAAACTGAGCGACCTTCAGGGTTTTGTTATCGCAAGAAAGTCGTCGCCGATCCATGATTCTGGTGTACCGGACATCGTGCTTCCGATGGGTTGGGAGCACTTGAGGAAGGGAGCGTGCTTCTTCCGGGCCGCTCCATCGCTCGACCGCCGGGGCGCGACCATCTGCAGCCATAGCTCGTAACAAATCTTGCTGGCAAGCTTAAATACGAGTAAATATCCGTAGCCACGCTTTGACCACCATCTAATCTCGGAACATCACTCATGTCAGGTATCATCACATAGCCCTCCTTCGACTTGCGTTGGCTTTGGCTATGTCGCATGATTGACTGGCAATAACAGTAGGTCTGACTGTATTGAGGTGAGTAGACGTTCTGATCCACACAGGGAGCGTTCCCATATTCTTGATCTGCGACCTAACCACTACTCCCGACTCGCCTATTAGCCGAAACACATTGAAGTACTTTGTATGGCAGGAAATGGATGTTTCAGGTGACACAACCGGGGGTTGATCAAGCACCATGACAGATCCCCGGAGTCGGTGTGCGCAACATGCCAAGCGTTCCAGATGGAAGGTATGTGACGGGTCGAGAGCAGTGGGACTGCAGATCGTTAAAAGAAAAAAACGGCGACTAGACACTTTGCCTGGCCTGTGCCATGTCCATCTCGGTCTTGACGTGTCAAGGAATTGCATACAGTATAGGAATACAGACCTCCTTGGTAAACAACAATAAGCTGTGGAAAAGTAGGCCTGGTTCTAATTCGTCATTTGAAATCTAGAAACAGTAAGGCCGCTTATCAATCTAGCAAGGTTGATCGGAAGCCTGAGTGTTACCGTAACTAGGGCGTGTAGGGCCGTAACGCCTACCTAGACAAAGTACCTAATTACCACTTAGAACAGTCATTCAAGCGACCGACTTCTGTACAGCTTAGTATTGTTTTCTACGAAGGAGGCCTGTAGCTGCGGTAGGAGCTATCTAGATAATGGTTGGCGCAAAGCAGATTTTGTTTTCTTTTCCACAAGGTATTCGAAATGCGTAAGCAGTTCCTTTCTCCTGGACTATTCCATCCGGCGACGGCAGGGAGCAGGAAGCGATGAGCGCCCCTAGCTTGCTACGAAGTATGCGCATGGCTGTCTGCTCGTCATGGCCATCATGGCTGGGTGATGGGGTACTACCGGTCTCTTTAGGATCTCTCATACGCTAGCTGTTTCTTTCATGGGCGGCATTATCAGGTCTGTCACTGCGCAGCAGCAGTGTTGGATTATTACCTGAGCGATGGACAGGTAACATCACCTCTTTGTCATCCCTGAATGTGCACAGGGTTCTAGTTCCGTAGTCTGACGATGCATGCAGTGACCTGACACTTGCGGCTGATCCCCAAATGGTTGGTTACCAGGCTCTTGGTTAGGCTACCAATTGTGCTTGAAAACGTGGATTGCAGTGATTTGCGTAAGAGCCTCCTCGTCTTCTGTCGGGCTTCTTTCGTGTCAGGTTTTGGAATCCGAAGTAACATTGTGCGCACAACTGAAATGGCGTGTCTCAAAAAGTTGCTGTTTCGACCCAGCAATCTGGCTCAACTTGTGCAAACTATCCACACCTTGCCCGAGACTGAAATTCCTGTCCACCTCACATTCTGATCATCAACGGAGTGCCAAGCGTAGTACCTTTGTAGTAGTGCTGAGCTCATGGAATTACAGATCCAGTTGCTAGTAAATGCATCGTTCGGAAAGCTGAGACATCGTCACTACAATCCAGTACACTGGAAAGTCTGAGCCTCCGCTCCGTATCAGTCTCGAAGGCCTCAAAAAGATGGCGATGGTTTACGAATCTTATGCAGGCATTGCACCGTCGAAGGACGCCAGCGCATACATTCTGGCATTGGTTCCAACAACTGCAAATGGTCTAGCTGCCATCACATCTGCCAATGAGCTGTTCGTCGTTGACCGGCAAAACTTAGCATCCGCTCAGCTCAAGTCGTTTGACGACGCTCCGGGTGGCATTACTTGTCTAGTTCCAGGCGACCCTGAAGGCCAGACCCTGCTTTGTTCTGGCACTGATGGTACAGTGGCTACCTTCGATGTAAGATCGCACAGTAGAGTCTCAGGCTTCAAGATCGGTAAGGCATGATCTTGTTCGTGCTTCAAGGTATCAACTAAAGCACTACAGACAGGGCAGTGACCGTTGTGAGTAGCAGTGGACCTACGATAGCTGTCGGTACTGAGTTTAAAAGCCAACAAGCCATTGTTGCCTTATGGTAATCACGCCTTCCCCACTACACAGTCGACGCTTCAGAAACAGTATTGATACTTGCCTCTAGGGATGCGAGACAGAACAAGCAGATATGGCAAAACTCGGAAAACAACGATGAGATCACAACTGTGAGCATTCATCCATCTCGGCGGAATATCCTTCTTGCTGGTGGCGATGATGGCCTGGTCAGCTTGTTCAACACAGACATAGCCGAGGAGGACGACTCCTTGATACAGGTGATCAATCATGGTCCAATCCACAAGGCAGGTTTTCTGGGCGACAACCGAATTTTCGCTTTGAGTTCAGACCAGAACTTTGCCGTACACCCTGTTTCAACCCCGGGAGACGAGCAAGACCCTGAACCAGCTCTGATTGGCGACTTGAGGCCACTCGTTCCTTGTCAGTATGTGATCGATGTGCTGGAAAGCGGTGGAGAATATGTTGTTGCCGCTGGAACCAATATTGGGCATGTGCTCCGACGGTATGACCTGTATACATCCTGCTGACTCATGTTCTAGAAGCTCTCGTGTCGACCTGGTGAAGCTGGCGAATGCGCAACATCTTGGCGTACAGCCACGGCTTGACGCTAGTTCGAAGTACTCAATCACGGGCGCGCATGCCGAAGAGGTGGTGCGAGCTATCTTCATAGACGATGTGGTATGTCCAAAATTGTCCCAGCTTTTGCTCTACTAACCTCCTCACAGTCTGGCACCATCTTCACCGCAGGAGAGGATGGGTACATTCGTGCTTCACGGTCCTCAGGGCAGGTGGAAGACGCTGCATTAACGATATCAAAACCTCCGAAGCACAAGAAAGGCTCGCAGGGACGATACAAGCCATACTGAAGTCACCTCTATGAGTTGTAACATTATCACACGCAGGAAGGCTGGGCGATTTCCGCCACCTGGTGTCCCCTTCATGAAGCAGCCACCGAATAGAAGCGGAAGGAGCGCCGCCATTGCGCGCCATGGTCAGCGGTCCCTTCCTGGACGCCCACCAGATGTTACTTACTTCGCATCTTCTGTCAGCCACTGTCCTCTTCTCTCTTCACACCACTTACGCATAATTCTTTCTACAGCAGCCATTACACATCATGCTTTCCTCTACACTTATCCCGGTCATCCTCAGTGGCCTTGCTGTTGTAGCCGCCATCGATCACTGTCCTTGCGGCTACACAATCCAAGAGACAGGAGAAGTCTACACTCACCGCCTGATCGAGGATTTCTCCAGGTACCCAGACGTCACTGACCTCCTTCGGGATCCCAAAGCAAAGCATCTCACTGAGGACTGGATGCTCTACGACTTCTAGCAGAACTCCGACAATCACGACATCCGTCTGAACACCAACTTTGAAGCGAGCAACATTCAGATCAAGCATGGAGAGCTCGTCATGAAACAGAAGGGCTATTCAAAGGCAGACCAAGAACGATTCAACCATGTCAGCATTGCTGGCATGCAGACACGAGCTACAGACATTCTTCATGGGACCTTCCGGATCGAGATGAAGCTCGAAGGCTACAATGGAGGCTCGTGTGCGAGCTTCTTTTGGTATCACGTATGTATGCCGGCATTCCCCTGGCCATTCACTGTGTTGACTTGTGCAGAGTGATGCTCAAGAACTCGACATCGAGGTGGTTACCCCGGGTACTTCGATGGTGAACGACACGATCAATTATACGACACAACCTTCGGCCGGTGCTGACTGGTCCCCTATCCCGGGTGCCACTCTCTCGGTGTCACTGGAGCACACGCTAGACGACTTCCGCACCCACCGTTTTGATTGCTATCCATCGCATAGTGAATTCTATCTTGACGATCGACTGGTGCATGAAGATCACCGAGGGGTGCCCCGGAAAGGAGGATCACTACAATTGAAAGTGTGGGCGGATGGTAATCGGTGGTGGTCCGGCAAGCCTTCCAAAACAGATACATTTCTAAAGGTACGAAAGATCGAAGCCTTCTTCAATAGGACAAGTGATGCTCAGGATGCTCGGAAGGCGGCCATATGCGACAAGCGGTGTTCGTAGCGTTGCATAGGCAGTGTGGCTACTGTTGCTGGTATCGTGATGAGGGATGACTGGGTGTTGGATCTTGGATCTTGGATCTTGGCAGCCGCACCATTCATGAGAAGCATAGATAGCAATGAGAAGATAGTAAGTGCTCGATTCATGTTTCTCGTAAGGGCACCATTCTTCGGCCGTATAGCAATGGGATTGATCCACCAATTGCTCGGTTTCAGGTTTTGGTGTCATAACGCTGGGTGATTGGCTGCCTTCAGCCTGCCCTGCTGCCCGAAACCTCCGATTCTCAAACTGGCCTGCTGACCTGTATCACGTTGCTACCTAGGAGTACTACCCTGTATGGCGCAGCAAGAGGTGCAAGCCGACAGCAGACGGAGAAAACATCGGCGGCGACATCAACATGAGCCTAGCGACGACACGCCACCTCAGCCTGCTGGCGATGCCTTCGAACAGCCGACTGACATCGCTGCCCTGCGAGAAGCACGATTGAAGTCGATGGCGACTCCCATCACGGCAAGACAAAAGATGGAGATCGAATACCAGTATTCGCGGCCTGTAAAGGTGCAGACTCAGACTACGACTACCACGAAAGCGAAGAGTGTGGCGGCTTCATCTGGCCTCTTCGGGCGCAGGACGTCGGTCCTATCAGCCAGGACGAAGAAGAGCAAAGACGATGGCTATCAATCCGTCTACAACACCGGTAACCCCTCCATGGTCGACCGCCGCGACTTCCAAAAAGAGCTCGATCAGCAGGCTAAGGCTACACAGACAGTGAGGGAGGGGAGGGCAAAGAGGAAAAGCAGTACATCTCCTTCAACGTCAAGAGCAGAGAAGCCAAAGACGGAGCGCCGCAAGACCGAACCTGCGCCAGTGAAGCGACGGGCCTCAACTGGCGCAAGAACCAGACCAACGGTTCGAAAGAGCACGACATCCACCAAGCTCTCTGACATCAAGGCAGCAGATGTCTCAGCTGAGAAGGACAACAACCGCCGTTTAGAAAGCACGACCAGCGCAGCTAGACCAGCGAAACCCCAGCGAACCCCGTCCGTCTTCACCTCCATCTTCGCTAAACCGCCACCGCCCGAGAAGCTCGTTTCCTGCCTAACCTGCGGCGACGACTCCATCCCCGTAGCAAAATCCGCCAAGCTGCCCTGCACTCACAGAATGTGCCACTCCTGCCTCAAGCGAATCTTCAAAATGAGCATCAAAGACCCGGCGCATATGCCGCCTCGCTGCTGCACAGAGAAGGACATATCCCTCAAGCACGTTGAGTCGCTGTTCGACGATGAATTCAAGAGAAATTGGAACCGGAAATTCAAAGAGTGGACATGCAAGAACAGGGTATACTGCCCCAAGAAGGGGTGTGGCGAGTGGATTCAGCCCAAACACATGCACATTCAGAGTGGGCGGAAAGTTGGCACGTGTCCGAAGTGCAAGTTTACCATCTGCGCCATATGTAATCAGCGGGCGCATCGATCGAGAGAATGCCCCCTAGATCCGAGCATAAAACAGCTGAGCGAAATGGCGGAGCAAAAGGGGTGGAGGAGATGCTACAATTGTCGCGCAATGGTCGAGCTCAAGGAGGGCTGCAACCATATGTTGTGCCGCTGTTTGGCCGAGTTCTGCATGTGCTGTGGTGCCAAGTGGAAGAGTTGTGACTGTCCCTGGTTCAACTATGATCAGACTGTCAACGTCCAAGACCTTGGCGGTGACCCGGTGCGCTATCAGCAGGAGCTGGATCGGAGGAGAGAGCAGATGCGGCGCGATGAGGAGATGGCCCGGCAGATGGCCGGACTGGGCGTGCAGGACCATACCCAGCGGCCGGGCCGCATCAGAGGTGGAGCTGGAGATCCGGCTGAGGTTGAGATTGGGAACATGGATGGTCGTCAGCTCGACGCCAACTTCTTGCAACAAGCACGAGAGGCCTTAGCCGCGAATTATCAGAATGCTGAGGTTGCTGCTAGAGGATTGCTTGGGGGATGGCTGACGGGCAGGGAGAACGTCCCAGCAGGCCTTCCTGGCGACTTGAATCAGCAGCTGGACCAACTGCTACAGCAGCAGCAGCCCGACCCATTGCAAGCACGATTGGGGAGAAGGAGGACCTATCGTGTGAGGCACGCCGGGGTCAACACGTCGTAGCAGTTCAGCTTGGTGGGAAAGAATCGAAAATGGTTGCAGCTGATACAAACAAATTTCACACTATCTTCGGGTACTAACGAGTTACCTACCAATACTGGACCATTCGCGAACCGACCTTGGGTCACGAAGCGCCCCTGAAACGTCATTACTCTGGTATCCCGTCCTAGCAACAGAACTACGGTAGCAAATTCTTTGAATTGGACAATTGTGGCACTTCGACGGCTGCAGGGTGGTGAAAGGGTCAGATCCTACTTCTGGGTCAGCCTCGGAGCTTCCTAGTATTCGCTTTGTCAACGGACGGTGCGAGTGACCGTCATGAATAGAAGGAAGACATTCGAGTTGGTAAGAAGTGGAAAGTCGTCTTGGTTGGAAGTTCAAATCGTTGTGTGATTGCGATCCCGCTATCTATGGGTAAGAGGTAATATTGCTTCGTGTCTTGTTGTTCTCAGTGTCGTCATGTTTCGAACGATCTTCGGGGAGGACTGTAATTGTAGAGCACTTTGTGTACAAGACTGCTATTGTATCTTATGCGCCATATTCAGGTAACCAGCACAATGTCTTCTTTATCGGTTGTGAGTGTACAGTAGCATCAAATTTAGTGCTCCCGTTAGCTACCTAACGAATCCCCTGAGCTCGTAGTTGCCTCATCCGAAGGGAAGCCTTAGGCTTATTGAACTATAACCCAGGAACAGACACAACAACATCGGTTCCGAAGCATCGCGTAAAGCATCAGGCAATGGCAAGCACTCTATGCAGGGCACACGCGGTCTGTTGTACTCCCTGGCCTTACTAAGGTTGTGTTCCGATTGGTTGATCTGCGCCGTTGCCGACATCGGGTGGGATGGTTCCACCTGCATCTGAAATGTTGTTTGGAGCAAGCGCTACAGACCTGCTGGCATTCTTAAGGAGGACCATTGTCGTTGGGAAGGTGCGGACGTCTTGAACAACCTGGACTACAACCGAGTATCCTCCAACAGCGACAGTCGTATTCTATTGAAGCACAACCCCAACATGCCTAAGTTCAATATTGTCGTCTTCGGCGGCGACTATGCCGGGCCAGAGGTCACTGCAGAAGCTGTCAAGGTAAGCTCCGGTTAACAGGGAAGGCTTGGGATCCGGCGATAGCCCAGCGACATCTCTTAGTCACGTTGTAAATTAGGGATATAAGCAGAACCACGACCAGGACAAAGAGTTAACCAGCATACTTTACGAAGTCCATCTGGACGAGGAGGAACATGGTCAGGATAACATTAACAGCGGTCACTGACTTGCTATTTGTCAGGTTATGAAAGTCATTGAGAAGTGCGTACCAGATGTTGAGTTCAACTTTCAAGATCATCTGCTAGGAGGAGTAAGCCTCAGCTCCCTGTGCCACGTCAAGGCGCTGCCACTCTCCATCATTCAAAGCTGACCACCGTTACAGTGCTCGATAGACGCTCACGGCACTCCCCTGACGGATGATGCCCTTAGCGCGGCGCAGAACGCTCATGCGATCCTACTGGGTGCCATTGGCGGCCCCAAGTACGGCACAGGTGCAGTCCGACCAGAACAAGGCCTGTTAAAACTCAGGAAGTCCTTGGGCACATTCGGCAACCTCCGCCCATGTTTCTTTGCCTCTCCTGTCCTCACCGCCCAATCGCCCCTCAAAAGCGAAATCTGCAAAGACACCAATTTCACCATTGTCCGTGAACTCACGGGAGGCATCTACTTTGGCGAACGCCGTGAAGCCGACCCTGCCGACGGCGAGAATGAGTCAGCCGAGGATAGAGAACCATATTCGCGGAAGGAGATCGAACGCATTACGCGACTTGCTGCTCATTTGGCACTTGCTAAGAACCCCCCCAGCAAAGTCTGGTCCCTTGACAAAGCGAACGTGCTTGCCACCTCCCGCCTTTGGCGCCGCGTCGTAACCGAAGTGATGACGAAAGAATTTCCACAACTGGAGCTCGAGCATCAGCTTATTGACAGCGCCGCTATGATCATGGTCAAGTCTCCGACGAAACTCAACGGCATAATCGTCACATCGAACCTCTTCGGCGACATCATAAGCGATGAAGCCTCGGTGATCCCTGGCAGTCTCGGCCTCCTTCCTTCTGCCTCTTTGTCTGGTATTCCTGATGGGCAGGGAATGTGCAACGGAATTTACGAGCCTATCCACGGGAGTGCGCCCGATATTGCGGGGAAGGGGATCGTGAATCCTGTGGCAGCGATACTGAGCGTGGGGATGATGCTGTTGTATAGTTTGAACATGGCGAAGGAGAGTGTGTTGGTGGATCAGGCAGTGAGACTGGTTATCGAGGAGGGTGTCTCAACATCAGATATTGGAGGCAAGCAGTCTACCAGCGAGGTGGGAGACGCTGTGGCGGCGAAACTAGAATCTCTCTTCAACAGTACGTAGATTGGCGTGCGGGGGCGGTAGTAGACAAGTATAACCCATACTAGACCAGCCCTGTGTGCTAGACGGCGGGCTCAGCCTTGATTATGCTTGACAGACAAGACATTGGCGAGTGTCTCCCCTGATTTCGTACCGTGAACTGTTCAGTTCGTCTTCTGTGGCACAGGGTACTCCCTCTTCCCCTCCGTACTCAACACCACTACCACGCTATCTCTATCCAAACCCAACAAGTCCTTCGCTTCTTTCTCCCCCAGCACCTTCCTCAGCCCGGCCAAGCATCCTGCTCCACAAGGTCCAGCTTCAACTCCCAACTGTTCAAGCTCAAGTACTGTTTCATGACATGTCCAATCATCTACCGTCACCGAACAGTCAACACCATCCCTAAGATCAGGCCAGGAAGTAGGCGAAACTGTCCCACAGCACATCCCACTCATGATCGTATCAATCGTCTCAACCGTCCTGCTCTTCCCGGCCTGCAAACTCTCATGGAGACACCCCGCCGTCTCCGGCTCAACCGCAATGACTCTCACCCCCCTCTCCCTCCCAGCCCTCTTCGCCCACTTCACAACCGCATGCCCCAAACTCCCCACCCCGATAGGCGTGACAACATGCGTGATCTCCTCCCCAGCAACACCACTTCCATCAGCGCCCACCATCATCCCCTCAAACTGCTCCTCAACCTCCGCCAGCAAAGTACTATACCCCTCCACAATCCACCGCGGCACAACCTCATACCCCTCAAACGCATTATCCTGCACCATGATCCCCACCACAGTCCCACCACTGTCATCGCCCACCCGCTGACTCGCCCCC
>Ga0210040_10000082_pt1 | contig 201775 bp, 157 predicted proteins | sample CryGeyCG12114_NA_FD_185462 | JGI IMG/M metagenome (GOLD analysis project Ga0210040, IMG submission 185462) | Groundwater microbial communities from aquifer - Crystal Geyser CG19_WC_8/21/14_NA (SPAdes) (version 2) | ecosystem: Environmental > Aquatic > Deep subsurface > Groundwater | place...
GGGGGGGGGGGGGGGGATGGGAGGAGCTGAGGGAGGGCTCTCTTCCCTGTGTGTATTCGTGTATTCGATGACGCTGGAGTGGAATGTGAAATGCTAGATGACTGAGTGCTCGTATAGCGTGGAGTGGAGTTGACTCTATCATTAATCGTTGCAGATCTCATTGGCGAAGCAGCCGCTGCCTCCGAGGTGCTTCTACATACAGGCCACTGCGAAAGTGGACAGCATGTCCCGTCAGCTCATGACGGTGTTCGTCGTTGCCGCTAGACACATACATATCCTTGAACTTCGACTTTGTCTCTTCTATGTCCGCTCTCGTGGCTGAGCACTCCTGACCAGGCGGTAGAAGTCCGATGGAGAAGTGAACGCCTCCGTTGGTCGATGTGATCGATGTGATTGCTTCCTGTACGCTTGTTCGAGTGGATTGGTCGAGCGGGTGAGGGGAGTTCGAGCCTGGTTTGGCGGTCGTGGTTGTGGTCGTGGTGCTGTTTAATGTGCTTTGCGTGTCTGTGTTTAGCCTATAAACCTTGGTCTTCGTGGCTTCCGTGGCTGCTGCTGAGACTTTAGGCAACTATGGCTTTGATAGCTCCTTGCGACGGACGTGCTGTAATCTGCTAGGGGTGTGGTTAGATAGGCGGGCTCTTCCAGTGGTCTTGGTGCGCTTACAACCATAGAGCGAGCATTCTAGATTGCTGGCGTGAGGACGTTACATTGCTGAGCGCACATATGGAGTGGATCAGACGTGGAACATTACACATCGTTTGTGCGGTTCGGTATCCGCTGCCATGATCTCGGCCCCAAGGGAGGCGGTATGTTTCACAATCTCCTTGTTCGTTCTAAATGCTTGACACGTGTTACTGTACTTGATCTTCGCCTGCTCTATTGCCGGTCTCGGTTGTGAATTACTTCTGGGCGGAATGGTGAACGCTTCAGTGAGAGAGGGGATCTGAGCCTTGATGTGCCGACCCCCATCACGCTAGTCATGAGTTTTGCCTCTCTGGCATGGATCAGCGCCCCTCGGTTTTCGTGACTTTGTGACTGTTGTTCAACACTCATCAAACACCATTTGGGTGTCTGCTTGCGGCGTTCGTGGTGCGTCCTCGATGTTGTAAGTGGGTGGGCTGTGAGATATGGTCGCAGCACTAGCCTAGCGAACGCCACCGCTCTGTCGTTCCCGACTCTTGAGGTCCTGAATCACCGGCCCTAGGTCGATGTCGAAGTATTGTGACAGGTCTAGAAGGAGATCACTAACCGCGTAAAAGACATCATGCCCTTGGCCTCTGTTGTTGGGACTGGGCGGTAGAGCTGCTGGCCACCGCTGGCAAAACCGCGCCTCTCCGCTCATGCGCAGCTTTTCGCCGGAGCGCAACGTCCCCGGATCTGGATACCAGGCGCGACTTGCAAGCCATCCATACGGTAGCATAGGCGCTGCTCCAGCCTTGATCAGAGCTGACAAGACTTGGAAGCAATCGGATTGTCTTGTTGCGAAGTCAGGGAGGTTAATACCTATTCGGTCATGTATACAGTCCGCTAGGAAGCACAGATGGAGTGCCCATATAGATGGCGTGTTGTCTCCATATGGTGGCTCTCCATATCGCTCGTTTGGATTAGCACCACAAGCCAATGCCGCTACGAGCAGTTCTGGATCGGCCCATTTGGCGCCTGGGCACATGGCGTCTGCAAAACGTGGTCGGAGGATATAGTCAAGTATAGGTCTGCCAGCTTTGCTGCAGACGGAGTATCGAGTCAAGTTCTCCAGCACGTATGAGGTCAACTGAAAATCAATAGCAAGGCTAAGAAAGTTGCTCTGTTCCTGCTGCCACCAGGAGAAGGCCGACTCAATATACCAGTACGGTGGAGCAGGTGGGGCTCTAGCAAGCCATTCAACAGTATCTCGTATCTTGAGTGCCATCAGTGCTGAATCCTGGCTATGTCTGTTGACCCATAAGGCACTTAGAATATGGCTCGCGGTACCCATAGTGAGATCACCATTCTCGCCGACCGAGGCCAGCGCCAGAAGCTGGGCGACTCTCGCACTGCTAAGGTACAGCCTAGTATTGACAGATTGACCGTCAGTATATCGATGGAGGATAGCCTGCGTCCTAGGCAGTAAGAGAAAGTCTCGTAGTGAACGATGAAGAAATTCGACGTTTGATTCGAACAATCTCGTCGGCCAATTGGTGTATTCAGTTGGGGTTTGAATACCCCTGGTCTGGGCATGGATATCAGTCGACGATTGCATCATATCTCCATTAACGCACTCTAGTAAGCCTTTGCAGCGACTGTTGAGTTTGCGCAAGGCGGAATTGTACAAGAAACGAACCGCTCGCTCGTCCTTCACATTGAGGTAGTAGACGTTGAACTCTGGTCTCACAGCAAAATTTTCGTACCGCTCTGCAATGAATAACGTGTCCACCAGCCTGAGCGAGTATATCGAAGCAAATTCCTCTTCGTCGTGTAAAGCCAATTGCAACAGCGCGGACGCTTCTCGCCGATAGCATGGCTCGACGGATTCGATGATAGACATAAAATAATCATTGAGATCTGTCGGGATACGATACAACTTGCGGCGTAACTCTTCAAGGCTGTCTCCATCTCGCAAGCCCTGTAGAATGTCCCGCACCACCAGACAAGCCCAGAGAAAGACACCCTCTGCTCTAGAGATAATGTTCGAAACCAACTTATCTGCTTCCTGGCGAGCTGCTTCCTCGAAGAAGCGCCATCCGTGACTGACCCGAAGTCGAGACTCCACGTAAAGCTGAATGTCCGCGCGTGTTAGGTCCTCGAGGCGTAGCTGCGGGCATTGAGCGAAGGCATCCTTATAAATGTTCCAAGGTCTGCTCGAGATGCACACTTTGACATGATCGAGCGTTGAGAGTCTGGTCAAGACATCAACTGCTTCCTCCTGTCCGACAATGTTATCTTCGCATTCATCAAGGCCATCCACAACGAACAGAAACTTGGAATTGGTGCTCAGAGACCGAACGAGAGCTAGGAGAGCTTCGCTAAGGTCAATTTTGTTCCAATGCGTCGTATAGGTGCCAAAACCCGTTTTTTGCTGGACGAGCAGTGCATCATCGAGCATACCTGATCGTTGCTCGAGTATCTGCAACAGGAGGTGGCGATAGAGGCCTTCCAAAGACCTTTGCAGCAGGTTTCCTGATTTCCAGAAGAAATATTGAGCTTTTATGATAGGCTGCCCATTAGCCCATCGAAGCATGTGGTCCTCGACGGTCAAGTTGCTATGCAAAAACTTCATAAGGGTGCTCTTGCCGCTCCCAGGTTTTCCATGAATCCAGTAAATGCCGTGGTTAATCGCGGCCTCGTCAACCCACTTTGCGAAGCAGTGCCATTGCCGAGAACCATCAGCTATAGGATGAAGCATCCATTGATAGGTAGCTGGATATGCGTTCGCGATTTGTTGCCCACGCTCGCGCATCTGAGGAAAGCTGAGGCCGATAAGTAGTTTTTGTTGTATCTCCAGCTCCGAACCATATCTATTGTGCATGTAATTGTCACCCAGGTGGACTCTGGCATTGCCAGAGATATAGAAGTTGCCATCACCTTGTGATCGCGGTAGCAGAGGTGGAGTTGGACTCGAAGCTGTTTTGGTCGTCGCATGGTGAGTGTCGTTCCTCAGACCAAGTTCCGGTAGCCGCCAGGCAATATCCCTGTTACTGTCCATTGAGTCATTTTTAGAACTCAATAATGGCTTGAGGCCTGCAGACAGAGAGACATTCAAAGTTATTTGGTGCCTATCAGTGCGTTTAGGGAAGATGGAGCCATGACTAAAAGCGGGGAACCGAAGGTCTCAAGCCATGTCGGAGTCCTCAGGGCAGCACAACGACCACTGCGCGCTCACTTGGTGGTTTTCACGCCTACAGTATTCCAGCTCGAGAAGCTGTTGATATTTTTCGGGTATCGAGATCACAAGAGGTTCGAGAGTATAAGATAGGCAAAAGCGCCTCGCTCGATCGTCATGTGGTAAATCTGGGTGTCATTGAACGTCGCTCGTAACGGTCCCCTTTGTATGCCTCGTTGCACGATGCAGGATGAAAGCCTAAAACTTTGTGCACATACAACAGGACCACCCCGAATTACACGCTTACGGACACCTCATCTATGAAGGCGGAGATGGCAGGAGCGACTGTTCATGCATGCGCCAATATACCCACTCGGATCACACTCGCCGATCGGCCTTCACCGACCTACGGCGCTGACTCACGAGTTGAAACGGCAATTTCCACCGCTGTAGCTTTCGATTTGTACTGACCACAGCTACAAGTACGTACAATTGTACAAGGCAAGGCACGCAACCTACAGGCACTCGAAGTCATAAAGAGGAAGACCAGGTTTGACATTGAATAAAGAGCCAAGAAATTGCCCCATCCTGGATCTGGGTTCAGAAAAACGCTGTCAATACTGCACCGTATTGCACGTGAGCACGATATTCCAGCCTCGAACAGCTTGGGAGCGAACCGTGATTTGCTTTTAACGGCGAAAACCACGATGCTCGACAGTAAAAATGTCGTTCATAAGCAAGTCCATCTGCTGCCCTCGGAGCCCTCCGCTGGCACGGTCAGCTTAGCAACAGACCACATCCTCTCCTCCCTTAGCCCAAACCAAAGCATCCCCACAGGTACACCTCTGAACTACTCAGACATAAGCAATGTCAACAATGTCGAACCCGAGGCCACGACCGCCGAACCAGGGAAGCGTTCCAAGCTCCGCCTGACCTTCATCCTCCTTGCTCTTTTCCTCTCCCTCTTCGTGGCCGCTCTCGACGCAACGATTGTTTCAACCGCTGTCCCGGTCATAACCCACGAACTCAACAGCGCAATAGGCTACACCTGGATCGGTGGGTCTTATCTCCTTGCCCACGCCGTTGGGGCGCCCATCTGGGGAAAGCTGAGCGACATCTGGGGTCGGAAGATGATAATGCTCACTGCTGTGAGTCTGTTCTTCTGTGCAAGTGCAATCTGTGCTACGAGTAGGAGTATGAAAATGCTCATTGTCGGACGGGCGCTGCAGGGTGCGGCTGGTGGAGGACTGTTATTGCTTGTGCATGTCGTTATTAGTGATTTGTTCAGCATGAGACAGCGGAGTTTGTTCATGGGAATGACCGAAGGAATTTGGGCTATTTCCGGAGGGCTTGGGCCACCTCTGGGCGGTATCTTCGCTTCCATGGTGAGTTGGAGATGGTGTTTCTATGTCAACCTTCCCATCTGCGGGCTCGCATTTGTCCTCCTCCTACTCTTCCTAGACGTGCACCATGACAAGACTAGCTTCAAGACCGGTATGAAGGCTGTGGACTGGTGGGGAATCCTCAGTTTCCTTGCCTTCTCACTGATGGTCCTACTTGGACTCGACTTTGGAGGGGACGTCTTCGCTTGGGACAGTGCGAAGGTCATCTGTCTCATTGTGATAGGAACCTGTATGCTGGGTGCTTTCGTGTACAGCGAGGCGAAGCTGGCTCGGTACCCGTTGATACCTCTGGATCTGTTCAAGGACAGGTCGAACTTGGCCGCGTTAGGAGTAACCATGTTTCATGGGCTAGCGTTCTTTCCAGGGGAGTACTATGTGCCGCTCTACCTACAGGCGGTGAGGCAGAACTCACCTGTCGAATCAGGCGTTCTTCTGGTGCCACTGGTGGTTGCGACGGCGCTTGTGGGCATCCTAACTGGAGTCGTGATTCACAGGACTGGTCACTTCCGAGAATTAATGTGGGTTGGCACCACTTTGCTATGTCTTGCGGAAGGCATGTTCATCACATTTGGTGCAGATGCGTCTCTCGGCAAGATCATCGGACTCACCATTCTCTTCGGATGTGGGTCAGGCATGCTCTTCGAACCACCACTGATCGCAATACAAAGCCGGTCAAAACAGGAAGATGTGGCTACAGCGACCTCAACATTCGCCTTCTGTCGATCTATCGCGCTATCTATATCAGTCATCATCGGCGGTGTTGTCTTCCAGAACAGTATGGACTTGCAGTCTGATCGATTGTCTCGAGCTGGCCTACCTGCGCACGCTGTCGAAGCATTGTCTGGGAAAGAGGCAGCAGCAAATGTGGCGCTCGCAAGTCAACTCACTGATCCATTGCAGAAACAGGCAGTTAAGGAGGCCTTCGCATTTGCCCTTCGCAATATGTGGATCATGTACACGGTGCTTGCAGGTCTGGGGCTGTTATCGGGATTGTTCGTTGGCAAAGCAAAGTTGAGCAGTGACCATGTTGAGACTGTTACTGGTATTAGAGCTGAGAAGGTTAAGAGCGGGGAGAGCATCGAGATGGCATGAAGATTTCAGGCAATCAGATCCTTCGGTGCTATACGCAGCTACAGTTACAGCATCTGAGTCAATAAGATCATGGAACGATATAACTGAAATTCTTACCTTCGTGAGTACGTGGTCAGGTCTTTTGTGCCCAAAGTCCAGCAATAATGAGGTCTCGCCCCATGGTCGTATTCATTAACACCTTGTCAGACTCTTCATTCGTCTGGACCACTCAGGTATAGTATCATATTGAACCTCGTTGCCGCGACGTTGACTCTGCCGCAGCGTACAAGCAAACATCCAGGACAGAGATGGAATCGCTCGAGGCAGCTCGGGTCTTTCGTGGTCTAGCCTTATCTTTTAGCTTCGTACCAACCCACGGGTTATCTCCACCAGCCATGGGTACCCTTATCAGAGGACCCAGCGGACTGGACCCTCACTGCACGTTGCGTCTCATGCCACATGGCGCATGCTTCAGCTCAAGGTAACCTAAGATTACTCCCCTCGGTCCTACAACAACATCACTTTTGCACCACTGCTGCTGTCACTATCATTGTCACTACATGCGTCGTGCCAATCACTCTGTCACAAAAGCCGACCTAGAAAGGTGCCGACTGGACCTCGGCTCACCGTCGCATCGCATCGCATCGCACACTCGACTTGGTCAGGGTTGAAGGATTGGCGTCGAACTCAGCATTTCCTCAGGAGCAGACCTTTTAACACTCAGCGCAAGCGTTAGCACGTTAGCAACTGTGCAAGCCCCTCATGCCGCACGAGAGCGAAGATGGGCACCTCAGAGCGCGTGCTCCTTGACCCATCCTCACCGTCATCAGCTGGTCGAAGCACCAAGCACAAATACTCGATCTCAGGATCGCATACGAATGTCTCGTTGACACCCTTCTCTGGCAACAGCACCACCTCAAAATTCGAGGGCGACAAGGACGACGTCAAGAAACCGCTGTCGGCACGACTCGTCGACTCCTTCCGCCGCGATCCGTCCGCCTCACTGACACCCGGCGGCATCGGCGCCAATGTCAAGAAACGCCAATTCGACCCCGAGGCAGCCGCCGCCGCGACAGCAGCAAGTCCATTGATACGAAAACTGAAAGGACGTCACCTACAAATGATTGCGATAGGCGGAAGCATAGGCACGGGCCTCTTCGTCGGCACAGGTCGTGCACTGGCCTATGGCGGCCCCGCATCAATCCTGATAGCCTACTGCCTCATCGGCGCAATGATGTTCTGCACCGTCCAAGCGCTCGGAGAAATGGCAGTCATGTTCCCCGTCGCAGGCTCCTTCGCAGCATATTCCACCCGTTTCCTCGACCCAGCATGGGGCTTCGCCATGGGCTGGAACTACGCCATGCAGTGGTTGGTCGTGCTCCCCCTCGAGATCGTCGCCGCAAGCATAACAGTCGACTACTGGAACCCCAGCATTGCCCTGAACGCCCTCTACGTCGCCATTTTCTGGATTCTAATCTGTACCATCAACCTCTTCGGCGTCCGCGGTTACGGCGAGGCAGAGTTCGCCTTCTCAACCGTCAAGGTCACTGCCGTCGTCGGCTACATCATTCTTGGTACAATCATCAATCTCTGTGGCGGTCCCAGCGCTTCCTACATTGGCTTCAGCACGTGGCGCGATCCGGGCGCATTCAACCACGGCTTCAAAGGCCTCTGCTCCACCTTCGTCACCGCCGCCTTCGCCTTCGCCGGCACAGAACTCGTCGGCCTAGCAGCAGCAGAAACCCAAAACCCACGCAAAACCCTGCCGACCGCCACAAAACAGGTCTTCTGGAGGATAACCCTCTTCTACGTCCTCAGCGTATTCATAGGTACGTCACTCCCGTACAAGCCAAGAACGCCTTCTCTGAACCCCATTCCTGCACTCTTCAAACCCGCCTCAAATCATCGATACTAACTCCACGCAAGTCGGCACCCTAGTCCCCTACAACAACCCGCGTCTCCTCAGCGGCTCCTCAGCCTACGACGCCAAAGCCTCGCCCTTCGTAATCAGCATCCAAAACGCCGGCATCGAAGCCTTCCCCAGCATCATGAACGTCGTCATCCTCATCTCCGTCCTCAGCGTCGGCAACAGCAGCATCTACGGCAGCAGCCGCACGCTCGCCGCCCTCGCCGAACAAGGCCAAGCCCCCTCCATCCTCCGCTACATCGACCGCAAAGGCCGGCCCCTCGTCGCAATCCTCACCGCCTCGCTCCTCGGCGCCCTCGCCTTCGCCGCAGCCAGCAAATCCCGCGTCCAAGTCGACATGTTCAACTGGCTCATCGCCCTCAGCGGGCTCTCGTCCATCTTCACCTGGGGCTCCATCAACGCGTGCCACATCCGCTTCCGCCACGCCTGGGCCCAGCAGGGCTTCACGCCGTCCGACCTCTCGTGGCGCAGCCCCCTCGGCATCACCGGCAGCTACATCGGTCTAGCCATGAACATCCTGATCCTAATCGCGCAGTTCTGGACCGGCTTCAGGCCAATCGGGTACCAGACCAAAAGCACCAACTGGCTCGTCGCCAATTTCTTCCAAGCCTATCTGGCCGCGCCGGTCGTGGTGGCCTTCTACATCGTGTACAAGATCTGGAAGAGGCCCGGCTACGTAAGACTGAGCGACGTGGATCTGTACACTGGGCGTAGGGATCTCAATGTGAAGATGCTGGTTGCGATGGAGCGCGAGGAACAGAGGAGTTGGCCGCGGTGGAAAAAGGTCTATAAGTTTTTGTGTTGATTGGTGAGGTAGTTGCGTGGTGCGGCGATGTGCTTGTGTCGAGGCATATATAGCTGGTTATGGTGCTTATTTTACTGAGCGTTCTAGCGGGTTGGTACGGGATGAATGATAAGACGTGGGACATAACAGCCCCCACTGCGTTGTGTTGTTCTAGAGCATCGATAATGTGTGCATATCAACTTTCATCCATGCTGACCTGCCAAACTTCGACGCTTTGGATCTCTAGTAAAAGCTAGGCCATGGTTTGCTCCGTCAGTGAGCAGAATATCTTCGTGTTTCGACATAGCCATGATTGCGGACGAGGACGCGGACAGCGTACAAACTCCGTACGACAAGCATTTACAACTGCAACGAGATAGTCACGAGGACAGCGCGGCGCATTAGCGCTGACTGTATGCTCAATGGAACTTAATGGAGGGACAGGCACCAAGAGTGATGTGTCTGAACACCATATTATTTATGCCACTACACTTCGACAGTGCACTGACATTGTCTAGCGACTCCAGCTAACGCCCGCTCCCCGTGGTATCATGCTTTGCAGAGGTCTGCTGAAGAGGCAGCCAGCCGTTGTGGGCTGCTGCTTGAGCAAATATGCTACAATTAGGTCATATTCGTTAGTCGTGATGTACAAGCCCCCTCATCCACCTCACCATCTTCTTCCTTTTCGAGGTATACGTAGGCGCACCAATTTCATCATCGTCTTCAGCCTCCTAAGCGCCCTTGGTGACAGAAGAGAATACAAGCTTCTCGAGTGCCTGCACAACTGCTTCGGTGCCTTGGGTGAGCGCAGTAGATGCCACTGTGCTTCGCTTGCCCACCACACAAGTCAAGACTTTCTTATCGTCCACCCGACCTCGAAGCTTGTGAGCCCACTTGAAGACACATTCATCCTCCCATGAGTCGCCGACCGCGAACACGAAATCAGGGTCCTTAGCACCTGACTTCTTGAACAAGTCACCCTCGATCGCTTCCAATGGTCGCCGCTTGTTGATGATAGACGGATGGATATAAAGGCCTTTCTCGAATGGTGTTGCATTCACCTTTAGGTTCTCACACATCTCGTTGATTTGGTTTGATAATTCTCCGGCCTTGTTCATTGCGTCTTTTTGGTCCTCAGCATCATAGTAATGGAACATTATTCCACTCTTGAGTACTCTGACCGTGCTTCGCGGTATAGCAGTCTGATAGTGCTTCAGGATGTTCATGATTCCCTCATGCCACGTACTAGTCTCAAAATCAACCATCTGTTTCCATTCGCGTTGACCTGCCTTTCGAAGGAATGCACCGTTCTCCGCGATCAGACCCAAACTAGGGACCATCCTGAACATGTGCTCGAGGCTGTCCATGGTGTGCTGACTCATGACATAGACGATGTTCTGCGGGTCATTGACGAGGTTGCTCAGTAGCTCGGTGACTCTCAACGGTACAGTGACCACACTCTCATTGGGCGAATCCCACGTTGTCAGAGTCCCCTCAAAATCGATGACGAGAAGTCGCTTCTTAGATGAGTCGTAGTTCTGTCGGAGACGTCTTATCTGTAGTCTTGGGACATTTTCAGGGTCTCGCGTTGCGTGCTCCTGGTGAGCATGGGCCAGACCGTCCATGTTTGCAGCATACCAAGTCTGAGCACAATGCTTTTTGGTCGCAGAATACATTTTGTTCCATCGCTCATCTCGTTCCGAAACGTCCATCGTCAAGGCCTTGGCGAGTGCCTCAGCGAGGCCCTTTGGATGCCATGGGTTTGAGAGTATCGCATTCTTGCCGAAAACTCTCGCGGCGCCAACAAACTCACTCAAAACAAGTGGAGCATGTCCCTTCAGGCTAAGCTGTTGGTCCTGACAGAGAACAAACTCGTGGCATGTGAGATTCATGCCTTCAGACAGACTGTTGACCCACAGGCAATCCGCGACGGAGAGTAAAGCAAGATATTGTGAGTAGTCAATGTCCTGATTGAGATACACGATTGGCTGGTGGTTTAGACTGCCCCATTCACCGTTGATTCTGGTGATCATATTGTGAATCTCGTCCCTAAGATCGCGGTCTTGAGTAGAGGAAGTAGCAATCTGAACCAGGACGGCTTGGTCAGCTAAATCTGGATATTTGTCGAGGAAGTATTCATATCCTTTCAATTTGTGTTTGATCCCATAGACGCCGTTGAGCTTGTCGCGGGAAACAATGAGGCGCTTGCCCTGAAACCTCTCGGTGAGCTCCTTCAGCTGGTTCTTAACCTCTGGAAGTTGGCGACATATGTTGATTGCTCCTATATCGATGCCCATTGGGACTGTGAAGACGTCGATGAAGCGGCCATCCTCTAGGACCAGGCCGTGCTCGGTCGCTTCAATGTTGAGGAGACGACTGCATGTTTGCAAGAAGTTGTAACGGAAATCCTCAGTCTGAAAAGCAATCATGTCAGCTCCCAGCATACCTAGTATCAGATCACACCGAGAGGGGAGGATGCGGAAGATCTCGGAGGGCGGAAATGCTGAATGGATATATAGACCGATCTGGGCTTCAGGACGATGCTTACGAACGATCTGAGGCACCAGAAGAAGATGATAATCGTGTACCCAGACCACATCACCCTTCTTGTAGTTCTTGGTGACTTGATCGGCGAAAGCTTCGTTCACTTTGACGAAATGAGACCATGAGTTGTCCTGATATGCTTTACTCGAGGGCACGTCTGGGACTTGTGAGTGCAGCATAGGCCAGAGGATGTTCTTGCAGTAGTTCTCGTAGTGAGAGTTCATGTCGGTATCGTCGATGAAGACAGCCAGGGAGTCGTGCTCGTTTTCGAGCTTGACAGCGATGTGATGCTTGACGTCTTCTGGCAGGGCATCGGTCGGCATACCCAGAGTGCCAACCCAAATCGTCTCCAGCATCTCATCTTCGTTCGAGGCCGCGTTGACAGCTGCCACCAAACCTGCATTTCCTAGGGTGCTAGTCTCGACCGTGTAGTTGTCGGTGGTGTAGTCTACCTCTTTCATCTTTTGTTTGGAAGGTTTTGATCGTCCCGAAGGCTTCGCAAACTTGGTCTCTGGTTCGCCGGATACTTTCGGGGCTGCAGCGGCGTCGTTGAAGATAGACGAAGAAGGCGGCGTCTGGGCATGAGACTTCGGCTGATTCAGCTCCGGGTTCTTACCCCAAGAAGTGTTTTGCGCATCGAGAGCGGTGAGGGTCTGCAAGCTCGAGGTCGATTGGTTGCGTACCATGCCTTTCTTGTCTCCTGACGACCTCGAGTAGGGTCGAAAGTAATGTTCGTGCATTGCCGTTGCGCCGGGGGTTGTGGGAAAGACGCCAGGTGTTTGGACGGCGAATTGCGTGAAGGTGGGCGGACTCGTCAGGCTCTGACTACGGTGATGGTTCTGTGACTGAGGCTCGGGCACAACTTTGTGGTTGCAGTAGTCTTGTGGCTGAAACTGCTGTCCTTCGCGGTTACAGGACGCGAGGCCATCGTTGAGGACATCTTTTTCCTGAACAGGCTGTGCATGCCCATTAGGCGATCGATCTGAACGAGAGTGGAAAGCGACGGTGTTGGGCGAGAAGAGAGTTACCACGAAGGTCACCATTGCGGTAGGTGCTGCCAGAAAAGGTATATGTGGTATGGATATGTACGTGTATGTGGATGTGGATGTGGATGTGTAGGGCTGCCTCAGATGGTTATTTATGGGCGGTTATTTATGCGTCGATGTCGAAGAAAGTGTTTGTCCTGGTCACTTCGGACTGAGGCAGGGACGGAGGGTGAAGCCAAACAACTGTAAAGACGTCAAACGGAAGGAGCCAACTCGAATTCACTTCTGCCTCAAGGGAGGGTAGCGACCGTTGAGACTCAACGGAAATGAAGTCCGTTGCAACTAGCAGATATCATACCGGGCGGAAGTCATGCGCAAACCACAGCGACGGCATCGTGCTTGTCGGAGAGCATTCCTTTGGCCAAGAAGCAGTAAGCGAAAGGACAAGCAAGTAATTACGTATTGTGGGCGGTGGTTCCATAACGTTGTCCGTGTTGAAGTGATACTTGTTCCGCAGCTGTCGTGAAAGATTTGCCTTTTTTTTTACTCTCAAGGAAATTCCGGATCTGGCACCAGGGTATGACGGCTACCTGATCCGGCGCCAGTGCTACTGCCACTCTTGCTGCCAGGGGTACGTGTATAGGTAGCTGTTTCAAGTTTAGGTTGGGCCTTGAACAGGGACCTTCTGCCTTAAAGCGTATTCGCTGGAGATAGGACTCCCAGACCCTAGACTGGTTCAGAGAGAAAGTATGATGTAGTTGGTGAAGCATGGCGCGCCAGGGCAAGAACAAGGTTCGCCAGCCCCGGTGGCTTATTATTAACCCAGCCAGGACCCACGACTTCCCGGTTTTGCTCTCTTGCATGCCTCGATGGCACTTTCCGCCCAGTGATGCTCGCCCAATTCTTGGTTTTCACCGAGTTCCAGAGATAATCCGGCTGAGCCCACATCTGTTCTGACCATCCTTGGACGCGTGTGATCCGCGAAGCACATTGCATCAGAAGATCTGCGTTGGATGTTGTGTGTGTTGAACCGCACAACTCCGACCTCAGTGTTGCCTGCGAAGCGTTGTCTCTTCGCTCTTCGCTCTGCCCGTCGACCGAGGACGGATCAGCCGTGTTGACATGAATGATTACCTCACTCAACGATGCCTCTTTACTTGACGGGATCGCATTCCTCTCGAGTGACCAAGCCTCGGAAGCCCGCCACGCTGCAGAAGTCTCAATCACTACCCTTACCCTTCGCCTCCTCGAAGCGCACCAAAACCTTGCAGCATGCAGCGACTCTGGCAGGCAGTCTAGAAGAGGAACAGGATGATCGAGATGGAGAAGGTCACAACCTCGCTGGACCAGGCAAAGTCGTTGCAGCCGTCGAGAAAGACCAAGTCCGAGACGTGCTCTCTGCAATCAGACACGCCCGCTCAACCATGTTCGATGAACTTCCTGAGAGGGCCGGCATGAACAGCGTCCGTATAGCTGAAGTGCTCAACTTCCAGAAGAGTCTCCCTGCTGTCGTCTCGCTAGCACATGTCCATGCTGTGAGATCCGCTTCCTCCAAGACAGAAAGAGATATTCAGACATTGCTCTCCAAGAACCAGGTACGTCGAATCAAGCTTGTTGGTCGAGGGAACGACATCAGTGGCCTCAGCGAGCTTCTGATCACCACTGAGGAATATGGAGCTGCTGCCCGGAAAAGTGGCCTGCCTCCACATGTTGTGACTGCCTTCCTCGATGCACTCCAAGCAAATCCAAGAGTCTATGCTTTACCTCCTTTCTCTTTGTCTCGATTGCATGTCGATGCTCTGACCCGACACGGCTTCCTCGTCTCTCCCTCTATTCAGACTTCTCGTGCTTTCTCCGTCCGGAGCGGCACGACAATCGTTGCGCCTGCAACAGTCTCAAGGTCAGCTTCGGGTTCGCAAGCAGCAGTTGGTGGTGAAGCAGCTTTCGAAACCCTGGGTGGCGTCAATGGCGTCCGAAGATCAACTACAGCCGTAGACACCGAATATGTGCTGTCGCTTCCCGGCATCGCCGCATATCTGAAACTGCTGGACGCTGGCCGAAGCCACTTCCTCGACCTATTACGCCAATTCTCAAAGCATCGACAAGCTCCAGCCTATCTTCTCAAAGAGAGGTGGAATGGTAACATCGATAGTAATGATAACCAGGTCTCGGTAGCTAAACGTGTCCGAGGAGAGTTTTCGAATGTGCTTGCGGTCAAAACTAAGAAATGGAAAGCTCTCAATGGCCTTTCCTTTGATTGGGTCATGGAAGAATGCTTAGGTGCAGGCCTCATCGAGCTCTTCAAGACGTACAGTGTTGGCATAGGTGTGAGAGCTCTGACATGATCTTACAATGCCCTATGACCTCGACGCCATGGACCATTCTGTCACCATGAGGATGCTCAGCAGCCTCTTGTGGAGTAGAACCTCTCAAGAATTCCTCGCGCTGGGCTTGATCCAGCCTCCCGAGCCTTAGCAGCGCTGACCGATCGTCATGACTGTTCGGTGAGGACCTCGCTCCTCTACCAAAGCAGCCCAATCATTATTGGAGCTTCGAAAGAGATTGACCGCGCTTTTGGACAACAAAAGGAAGATACCACTCAAGCAACATAGAAACGAGTTCATCGTGCCTCCGGATGTCATATTGTAATCTCGTGCCCTGGCGTCGCTTCAGGTGGGTTGGTCCCAGTGCTCTCCGATCTCGAGGGACCTAATGCATTTCAGCTGCTTTGCGAATTCTAGCTGCCCTTTTGAGCGGACGCCATCAGCCACCAAACACGTTGTCATTTCTGTGGGAAGATACCTTCAGAGAAGGTCTGATGGGGCTCTCGTGGACTTCCTATACAGTCATCAGCGACCTCCGCCCTCCTAAGAGCGGTAGGTCTTACTCCAGCTGGCGTTATGTTGCAAGACCTCGCGATTTGGCTGAGAACCACCTTGCCACTGAGGTCTGACTGGCGCCTAGAGCAGAAGCTGGCAAGTTGTCACGGACTTCGTGCTGAATGGCCCTGGACAAACCTGCTGGGAAACCGCGGTTATGCCTCTCAACGCCTCACATCAAGGGTGAATTCCGAAGCTGGTGTCCCTTCAGCCAGACTCATAGGGGTGTTCCTTACCAACATGCCGACTACCCGCAGAATCCTGCACTGCTAGTGGTGTCGAGTCTTCTGATACGATGCATGACAGGCCGTTCATGTTCGTCATGGGCATGCAACCATGCCGGCATGATCCGAGTGGCTTGCATCTGGTGATTTGTTCTTATGCCGCGCACTGCAAATGAGCAATCTTGACCATAGGTCTGATCGGACCTCCTGAGATTCTGACGCAGACACTGGCCAGAGGTGGTGTACTCCCGAAAGAACTCCTTCACAGCACAATGTACGAACTGCATTAGTCCACTCGCTAGATGGAGATGAATGCGGTTGTCCAGTGGAACGCTGAACCATCGTGAGTGATTTGGAGCTTTCGGAAGCCCTGGCAGTGAGTTCGAAGGAGAGGTGCCAAAGCTCCGCGTTGATGTTTCAATCATTACTACAGAAGACATGAATACCGTCACTGTCATAAGCGATAGATGGTCATTGATGGTTTTTTTTGAAGTTCTTGAGGGAGGGCTCGGCGGCGCTGTGGGACGAGGTGGAGCGTGCGGCGGGATTTCGCAGCTTTGTTACTTGAGATTCGTGGTGACTGTGGATGTGGTCGCCGGTGTGCTTGACAGCCAGGCCCTTTATTCTGCAAATTCCTTTTGCATACTGGGTGAGCTTGAAGGCCTCGGACGGTCTTCCCAGGTGTCTTGGACCACAAATCGCAGCAGCCTTTGAGTCAGCAGCGAGTTCAGCTTGATAATCTCTCTGGAACTTCGGCTGCAGCATCTTGACTGCTGGTGCACCCCCGGGAGGACTGATGAACGTCTCGAAAGGTTCGTGGGAAGGTGATGTTGAAGGAATTCTTTCAGCGGTGTCGGTGCGGGTGCGAGATCGGCAGGTGTAGGAGGGGAGTGCAATGGGCCACCAGTTGGCTACAATGCTAGGCGGAGTCAGGTACAGATGTACCACGTCGATAATGCGAAAGGTCAGAAGAGACTGATGCAGGAGCAATCTTGGTGCAGCTGGGATGGCTGCTGCTACGTGCGAGCGGGCAGAAGGTTTTGACCATGCCTTCACATATGCAAATCTGCTTGCTCGCGTCAGAGGGGAAAAGCAAAATTAGCATTCAAGCGACCCCTACACAACTCAACTCTTGTCTAACCAAACAATCACATACAAAGCACGACCCAAGCACACCTCACAACCAAGCAATACCATCAAATCGTTAGTCCAAGCTCTGTCCACTCTCAGGGCGATCTAACAATTCCCAGACAAAAAACTATATATCAAAATGTCTTCCACCACCACCACCCGCAAACCACTCGCCGTCGTCGAGCTGAACGGCACCCAGCGCCAAACTCCCTTCGTCCCGGCGGACACGACGCCATTCAGGATCCGAGAAGATCCGCCGGGCAGGGAGCAGCAGCTGCTGCAGGCCAGGAGGGCGAGCGAGCAGACGTTCTGGGGGCCGGGAGGAACGCGGGACGTGATGGTGGATAGGATACAGAACTTGAACGACCTGCTTCACGGCGAGAATCAGCAGTGAGAGTGAGGGTGACAGTGAGGGAGAAGAGCGAGTTGGCTCAAGCAATAAATCATGATTCTCGCCTCAATTTTCGTTCATCTTATTGACTACTGAGGCACACCTACTGAGGAATAGTGACTGATACAGCGCGAAGGGAGGTCCGTCCAGGACCATCGCTGTCCCATAGGGATAGGTTACTATTGATACCACCGACCTATCTAGGGCCGAAAACGCGTTTCCTGTGAACAGTGTGATAACAACGCAATGCCTTGCAACACGTCCTAAAGATTGCAGCACCAGTACCAGCACCAGCACATCGCGCCATTGCCATTGCCATGTCCGGCAGGCAGCGCCCTAATATAAAAAACCCTACCACACACCTAGCATATCCCGGCGAAAAGCACAGTAGTGCGGCACACTTGCTTCCACAGAGTCAAACACAAGTGGACCGTCTACAGACCAGAAAGACGTTGTCGAGCTCGGACTGAATACGCTCCAGACCTCTTCTGGTATTTCTGATCATATGCAGCTGCAAGTAGTGCAGTGTACTGCGCAGGTCTCTCTGAGTTGGAGGTTTGAACAACGCATGCGGTTCCGGCGACTCTTGAGTCGCTGTTGCCTCATCTTCTATGCATTGTTCCTGTTCGATATGTCAATCATGGCACGTGTGAAGACAAACTCTGGACTCGCGTGTATTCAGTTCAAAGAAAGCAGATTAACTGTGTAAGTGGCGTGATCAACATCATGCAGTCTACAACAAGCCGGGAGCGAAGATATTCAAGCATGCCAATTTTTGCCCTACAAAGGGGTCCAGCACACGTTGGTGTCCGCACATCGGCCGAATTCTGCCTGACGGCGGGGACATTCCCTGGGAATGTGAAAGGTACTATTCTTTGTCATGACTTTTCATAAGTCATCAGCTACCACTGTTGCTGCGCAGCACACGCACAGAGTCCCTAGTAAGGACTATCCGCACCACTGACACCAGAGTAATAGTTGATCCACTTGAAGATCTCAGTATGCCACACAAGTGAGTTCTCCCTGTTCTGCACCCAATGATTCTCGTCTGGAAAGTTGAGGAACTTGCTCGGCACACCCTTGACCTGCAGCATATTGAACAACATGATACCCTCACTCACGGGCAATCTGAAATCGAGGTCATTGTGGACGACAAAGTGTGGCGTCGCCCAGTTCTCATAGAACAGTATTGGGTTCCATCTGTAGTAGGGCGATGTGGTGTTAGGCGACGTGAAGATGCCACCATTATCGTGGTTGATGAACCAGAGTTCTTCGGAAGCGTAGTCAGACAGACTATTCGTCACGCCGTCGTGCGTGACGAGAGCGTTGAAACGGCGGCCAAGTGGGTGACCTTGGATCCAGTTCATCATATAGCCGCCGAAGGAGGCGCCTGCTGCTATTCCGCGGACAGTATCGACGTAGGGAAGCGAGGTGTTGACGTACTCCCAGGCGTGTACAAGATCCCAATATGGGTAGTCACCCCAGTGCGTTGAAACTGCGTCCGTAAGATTTTGACCCCAACCGGTGGACGCGGTGGGATTTGGCGCGATGACGACGTAGCCTTGATCAGCCCAGACCTTGAGGTTCCATCTAGTACTCCAAGAGTTGAAATGAGCGCCTTGAGGGCCGCCGTGAACGACGAAGGCGAGAGGGTATGTTTGATCCTCAGAGAAGTTTGACGGGTAAATAATCCAGGATTGCTGGTCGATCTCACTGGAGTTGGTAGAGTAGTAGAACTCAGAGACGTCTTGTGGGCCAAGACCGGAAAGAGCTTCGTCGACGAGGTTTGCCTGGAGGTACATGTTTGTTACTGCCCCTTTGGAGTCCACCGTGTAGATGTCTCTGCTGGACCAGATCTTGGAATCAGAAATAAGGAGTTCGCCGTTCGGCAGGACTTGTATACCAGCTGTCACACCCTCATCCGTGATGTTCATGGGCACAAAGCCTGCAGCTGCATCGACTGGGATTGGGAAGACGCGCTCACGGCCAAGGTCGGGAGCCGCAACGTAGAGAACACTGCCATCATGGGACCAGGCTAGAGTGTCCGGCGATCTGTCCCAATCACCGGCGACTGCGGTAATGTTGGAGTTCTTGGCGTCGGAATTTGCAACGTAGATGATGTTTCTGTCTGATTCATAGTCGATGCCATTCATCTGGAAGTAGGCAATCTTTGAACCATCCTTGGAAAAGGTTGGTGCGGAAGATGCACCCTCCACATCGGGAGTTGCACCAATGGGATTGAGTGGGATAGAATCATTCATGGTGCCACCAAACGGTACCAAGTAGATCTGGCTACTAGTATAGTTAGCAAGGGGGAGGTCGATGTTTTTAGTTAAAAAGATGACCTGGCTGCCATCAGGCGACAGATCATAGTGGCCGGAGTCGCCAAATGGCTGCACTGGGGACTCCGCGCAGGTAGCGTTGCACAGGCCGGTAACGTAATTCGTGAGCCCGCCATTGAGAGAGTAGCCGCTGCTACTCGAGCTGAGGACACCTCCAAAGACAGCATTGCGCTCTGCTGATAGCCAGTAGTCCCAGTGTCTGACATAGATGTCTGTGTAGATTCTTGCAGTGCTTGCAGGTGTTTCGGCCGTATCGGCGTTATATGCGGTGCCGTTGGGGTATGCCAAGGCATACACCAGGAAGTGAATGTCGCCCGACTCGGTGGCAACAGCTTTTAGCCCAGAGTAAGGAGCCGGCAGTGATGCGACCAGGCTGGCTGTCGAGAGGTCAGCAGCATCGGCTGTGTATAAAGAGACACCTCCATCTCCTTCCTCATTCGTGGCATTGATGTAGAGAATGCTCGTATTGCTGGGACCAACGAAGACGAACTCGGATATGTTAGAGTTCGTGCTCCAAGTTGAGATCTCCCCGGAGGTCAGATTCAGCTGCTCCCAGATTGTCGTCGCTTCTCCTGTCTCAAAGGAATAGTTCGTGTTACTGTAGACCGCAAATTCCTGTAGAGCAAATCAGCTAATGCTCGCATAAACTGTGATGATCTGCTTACACCTGATGGGTTGGCAACTGCAGCTCCCCGTCGAGGGGCAGCCAGCATGGCCTCTGGTGTGATGGCATTGATTAGAGGCAGGGAAGCCAGCGCTGCCGTCACGACAGTCCGACTGATCGATCTCATCTTGTTTCTTAGTCAAGAACGGATAGTCATCCAGGAATGAGTCGGACGTGAAGTAGAAACCCATCCGCAAGGAAGGATGTCTGCAGCACTCCTACTTGTGCACGCGATCCGCAGGTCATGGCACCTTCCTCATCACGTTCGCAATGCTGGCAACTTTTTTTCTTGCACCACATGTCGAGCTTGCCGAGCAGGTATTGTCCCCGCAGCAGCCCGCAGAAAGTGTGTGACTGATAACCATAATCTCGTACCTGAGCTCACCTTCCTCATTCGCGTGAGACAGGCATCATGCTATAGTGGAGAGGTGGTCCTGCCTCGATACTCGATGAAGCAGGTCGCGAAGTGCTAAAGTTACATCTGACATGCAGCCGTCCCCAGAATATGAGGTCACCTTCGTGGTTAATTCCGCAAAGGATGATAAGGTTCTTGCCGAGACGGAGCAGCGTCGATCAGTTCATCTTCAAGATCAGGTACAGCACGAGCACTTCTAACTGCTGTAGCTCTTTCCCACGGTGTCGGGGTCATGAAATTGCACAGCAGATTGCTTCCGACCATCTCGCGCTGCTGTACGTCGGCCTGTCGTTTAACGATCTGATGCAAAGCACGTAGTATCGATTGTGGAAGTTGCAACGGTTATCTGCGGAATCCGTGGCCTTGAGAAGATGGCCAAGCGATGGTGGAATCAAGCTTGATGAACTCAAGGCAGGGTAGCTTGGTGCTTATGAAGCAGGGTATTGGCCAGAACTCCTCGCTAAAAGATCTGCCAAGCCGGCCGATGAAACATTGTGAACGAAGAAACTCAAGCGAGTCAGGCTGTCGTGTCTGCGTCCTCTGCACATCTCACGAGAAACGCGACTACAGAAGGCAAGATGACTTGGACAAGCGATTACGGCGCTCGGTGCCAGACAATAAGCTGCATTTCTGCTAATCTTTCGAACCAAATATTACAGACATCACTTTTGAATCCACAAGTCTAGGACCAGAAAATCAGACGCGCCACCGCTATGCCAACCGCAGTATGCTCCATAATCGTAGCCCATACCATCTATCCTCTGTCGTAGCTCGATCCCAGCAACGCCCGTTAAATCGTTCAGAAGTCAAATCAATCCTCATCATCGCTGTCCTTGGGCTTGGGTGTTCCCTTAGGGCTATTCAACCACTCAATATGCCGTAATCTCCTTCGGACTTCTCGCTCTTTCATTTGAGCTCTTGTCATTTTCTTCTTCTTCTTAGCTTTGAACTTCAGGTCCCCCTGATCCTCAGCATCAGTGTTCGCAGCCGAAGCCGTAGCACTGCTCACTTGACTCGACACGTTAGACGACCCCGGTCTCGAGTCCTCGAATCTGTTCATGTCGACCGCCAAATGACCTTTGTGTGTGAGTCGTCCATCAGCAATGTGCCACTGTTCAGGACACAAAGCGCCAACAAACTCCTCGTTATGCGAGATCATGACTACTCCACCCCTGTAGTCACGGATAGCCACGGCGAGGCCACCTAATGAATCTCGATCCAAGAAGTTAGTCGGCTCGTCAAGCACGAGTAGATGCGGATTGTTCCACATTGCGCCTGCGAGCACGACTTTGACCTTTTGACCTCCTGAAAGACCGGAGATCTCGTTGTGGTTTGCAATCTCCGGGTCTAAACCGACATCCTCGAAGTGCTTCGAGATAACTTTCGGCTCGAGGATGCGGTAACCCAAACCTTCACGCGACGCTTCGTGGTCGTCGAACTCCTGTACGAGCTTGACGAACCCCCAGCCAACGAGGGTCTCGCGAGAAACCATTGTGTTGAACTTTGGGATCATGTTGCGCCATTTTACTTCATACTTGAAGTCCTACGGCAAAGTCAGTAAACAACCCTAGTAGAACTCGTTTGAGCAAGACTTACTTTCTTGTGCTTCTGTCTCCCTATGAGAGACTCAAGCTGCCGGGCTCCCATGCCATCACCAAGGTCAATCCACTTGTCCATCTGTACTCGCTCTTCGTCGGTGTATATCCGGGTCGCCTTCATGAGAACTTCGCGGTCATCGCCGTTTGCATATCGCCATTGCAGGTACTGATTAGGCGTCTTTTCCATATGCATCTCGACGTGTTCCAGTGCGTGCTGTTTGATGTAACCAATACGCAGGTTGGGATGTTTCTCGACTTTGCCGGTCTGCGGTATCGTCTCGCCTGTCAAGAGCTTAATCAGGGTAGATTTGCCAGCACCATTGGCACCGATGATGGCGACCCGAGAAGATAAGCTTAACTGACAGGAAACATCCTGTAAGCTGGGCTTTGATGAGCCCGGGTAAGTATAGGAGCAATTGGTCATTCGAAGGATAGACCTTGTGCTGGACTTGATGCCGGAAAGGATGCCCGGCGGCGGGAACTTGAATGTGATTTGTGACGCTGATAAGGTATAGTATGACTTTCCTTCTGGCTTGATCTTGACGAAGTCTGCTAGGTTTCCTCGGTAATGCGCAAGCTTCTTCTGCTCGTAGTGGTAAATGTCCGTACAGACGTCGTCGAGAAAGGCGGAGTCGTGAGACACGATTAGCGAGGTGATTTCGGTATGAGTTTTGAGGTAATTCTCGAGCCAAGCAACGTTAGCAACGTCCAGATGGTTGGTCGGCTCGTCCAACAAGAAGACATCGGCTCTCATCAACATCGCTCGAGCCAAAGCCAACTTCATCTTCCAACCACCAGATAGCGAGCCAACCTTGTGGTGCTGTCGTCCTTCCGGCCCGGCAGTGAAGCCGACTTCGGCAAGGACTTTAGAGATTCTTTCCTCGCCTTCACCTTTAATCTCTGGATCTTTCATGCAATACTCAAGGATGGTGATGTCGGCGTCTTCGCCTTGGTTGTGCTCCACGAAGCAGGTTTTAAGGACCTCTTTGGGTGGGAAACCTTCAAGCTTACCCTCAGCAATAGACCTCATCAGAGTCGACTTGCCAGCCCCGTTCCGGCCGCAAAGCCCGTATCTGTGGCCCTTGAGCAACCTCAGATTGGTATGAGAGAGCAGCAACATGCCACCGTAGCCAAGAGAGAAATTGGCGTTCACAACTTCGACCTCATCATCATTGGCTTTGATTGGAGCACCATATCTCTTATGATCTTCTTCCACGAAGTGTTTCTGCACGCCCTCTGCAACTGCTTTGCAGGACTCTTCCAGCAGAATGTACTTCAAGTAAGGTCCCACTCTGGCAGGTATCCGCTCGAAGTTCCGCACGTTGATGTCCTCTCGAACCAAAGCAGACACGTAAATCTGCCCGTCTTTCCAGAGCATGTTGTCCTCCTTCGAGATGCCGCCCTGAGCTCTGACTTCCTTGTCGAGCACTTTCAACACGTCATCTGCTGTTGTCTTTGCGATTTGCTGGTTTGTGATTCCATCCTTGTCGTCGCCCATAGCCTTCAGCATAACATCTACTGCTCTTGTTGCCAATTCTCTAACTTCAGGCAGAGCGGCTCGGTCTCTGACCTTCTGCACACCAGGTTGGAGTTTCGGCAGGAACACTCTCGCCTCAGCAGGGTCGTGTACGAGCTTGGTCAGGTTCTCGCACACAACGACGGTTTGTCGAAGCACTTCCTGCGAAGTACTTGGGGTATTCAGCGATCGCTCGAGAATAGGGGTGAGGAGTGCTAATACAGGAGACAAAACTTCTGCAACAAAGGTTGTCTGCGAGAGACCGTGGATAGCTTTCTGCAGGGACTGCTCGGAAGGATTTTTCATAAAGTCCAAGATCATGGGTATCCGAGGCGCAACGTCGTCGTTCTGCATGAGTGTTGTCAAAGAGAGCATGGTCTTCTGCGCAGTTCTGGCAACCTCGCTCTTCAAGTCGTGCATGCCATTCTGCACGATCGGTATCAGCTCTTTCAGAGTCTTGCCCATAGATTCTCTGAGGACATCTTTCGCTTCTTCCTCCTCTTTTGAGCTTGTGCCAATTTGTGCACTGTCTGCCATTTTACCCAGTAAAGTATATGCGCCGACTGCTCCCTGCCATTTCCCCGTCGGCTTCGAGAGATAGGATGTAAGCGCAGGCAGCAGTCCGATAACCTTTGCTTCCGGTGAGAGGTTCTTGAATAACTCGTCCACAGCGTACTGTGCTGACTCGCGTACGGAAGGACCCTTGTCTGCTAAGCAGTCCAGAACTAGGTTGAGCACTCCACCATTCTGAACCAGGAAGACCACTTCACTCAACGGTTGATCGCGAGGGAACCGCTCGAACATGGCGCCAAGGATAAACATGGCGCTCTCTCGTTTCGAACCATTTTTCTTGTCTAGTGCTGCTTTCTTGATTGGTGGAATTAGGTCGTATGTCAGGAGGCCCTTGATGCCTATCGTCTGTAGGAGAAGGTTCGTCAAAGCGTAGGAGTTGTCAAGCGCCGACTGCGCGTTTTCTGTTTCAGTGATGGACTTGATGACGCTGTGAACCTCGTCGGCCGAGGGCGCAACACCTGAGTGGGGGGTCTTGACAGGGACTGTAGCCTCACTCATGGTGGGCGACACGCTGTGGGGCATAATCTGACGAGAACAATGATGCCCGCGGCAAGATCCTGGTGATCACAGCGTAAGCAAGACCTCGAAAGGCCGAGGGAAGAGAGGAGAGTGGTATGCGACCAGCGCCGTGTAAAGTGTCTATGTGAGAAGGAAGGGAGGAAAGAGAAATTCTCAAATCAACGAAATGCAATAGCCCTTGGTCAGCGCTTTTGCTGAGGAATAATTCTCCGCAGCCAGATTTTCTTCTGCCTCACTACCACCTCAGGCAGCCGGGCGAATTTCAGAAATTTTTGGCTATCGATAGGGGCGCACCCAGATTTCCCTAAACCTAAAGTTAGTCCGGGATGACGCATGTGCTTGCAGTTGAGTGACACCGAGTGCACGCCGGGCCGATGTCAGCAGCATAGAGACAAGAGACTCCCGTGCGAAATAGTGCGGTGCTTAGTAGTAAGTAGGCTAGAATGCACGGGACGCAACGGACCAGCCGTGCTTCGGCACAGCACCACCTCATTCGTAACTGTCGATATAGAGAAGAATAGCTCTAGCACTCCAGCAAAAATATGTTCCTTGATCAAAGCTATGAATAGCGCCAAGTATACCACTCCGGTTCCAATCGTAGCCCCAGCTGGCCACCATTCTATATTCTAATCGACTCACAGCTTCTAGGTCCGAGAGACCACAGCTGTCAATCGGTCACCAATCGACGGCACATTCTGTACGTACGGTCGTTCTGGCATAGGAGTGATCGGTCGACTTGCAGCCACCGACTTGGGCATTTCCCCAGAGGATACAAGCAGCTTGCCACATTCGTCGCAACAATCCGTGTCCGAGGGACGCCCGCTCAGGATATCAACCGTTCCCTTCAGTGGCCGCCAAAACTCGTTCTTTGGTCGACGCAGCTTCCAGTCTGTTTGCGTGGCCTCCAAACCATCCTTCCCACCCATTGGATTAAACACGACTTCTGAGCCTTGAACACCAATAACGACTGCATTGAGAGGGTTGTTGTCGATCTCATCCTGGCTCTTGCCTGCAAATGTGTCTTCAAGGAACTGCATACACTTGATGGCCATTCTGAGAGCTCGAATTCGATCCATGGGTGATGGCTTGCCACCCTGCTGGTAGTGACCTGGCACTGCAGAGCGAGACTCGAATCGCCCTCGAGCTTCTTCCTTGATCATATCAGCTACGATTTGCGTCGTGTATGTGTCGCTTGCGACCTCATTTCTGAGAATGATCTTTCCCGCTCTCGAGGCACCTCTGTCATGCTTGAAGCTCTCTCGCAGAAACTCAATATCGCGAGCTAGCATGTGGATGTTGATGCCTTCTTCGGGAATGTAGACTGCTAGGGCACCGATTGACAAGCCAGCCATTGTTGCAAGGTAGCCCGATTTGCCACCCTGTGTCTCGACCACGAAGACTCTTCGTCTGGAGGCCGACGCCGATTGCCTGATTGCGTCGCAGAATCCTATCAAGGTGTTCAAGCAGGTATCACTGCCGAGGGAGTATTCTGTACCCGGGACATTGTTTGAAACCGTTGCCGGGAGGACGACCAAGGGTATTTTGAATGAAGCATACTTGTCTCGGTTCTGTCGGAGTTCGCTTGCAGCGGTGAATGCCTCGAAGCCACCAATTAGAAACAATGCGTCGAATTTGTAGAGCTCGAAACAATAGGCAGTCTTTTCCATATCCTCACTGGGTAGACCTCGGTTGGTTCCAAGCTCAGAGCCACCCTCGTTCACCCAAGGATCAACATCGAGCCATTCACATACCCGAACAGACCCCAGAGGCTTGTCGTCATGATGCCGCTGCAGACCAGGAAAGCCGTTGTGAATGGCAATTGGAATATGGCCCCGAGAAAGACAATATGCAACGGCCGCCCGTGTAGCTGGGTTCATGCCTCCAGCTGGCGCACCAACATGAATGATCGCTATGCGCATGCGCTTTTCTTCTGGTAGCCGCAGAGACGTGTTGTCCGTGGATGTCGTAAGCTTGAAGCTGTCGAAGTATTCCTTAAATTCAACGTCACGCAGCCTCATAGCTTTAGCAAAGTCTTTCTGCTTGATGGCTTCAGCTACAGATTTCGTCAACTCCACGCATTCTTGCAGATCTGAACGTTCGATCTTGTTCTCGCGAACAGTGATGACAGGGGTTCTTTTGTCAGGCGTGGCATCAAGAATTGCGTTGACAGCTTCTACGCCTTGCAATGTCGACAACCATCTGTCATAATACGACGGCAGACCACCCCGCTGTATATGGCCCAGTACGGTCTTGCGCGTGTCAAGGCTGAGTCTGTCGGTCAGTACCTCCACGACCTGGTCGGCCGTAATCTTCTTGAGTTCTGTGTCTTGAGCGCCCTCAGAAATTATGATTATGGTTCGTCTCTTGCCCCATTTTCTGTGACTTGTGACGATGTCGCACATCTCGTCCTCCCATCCCACACCAGGTGGCTTTTCTGGAATGAAGACATAGTCAGCACCAGTCGCAATAGAAGCCATCATAGCCAACCATCCACAATTTCTGCCCATGACCTCGATCACAAAGCCCCGCTTGTGTGATGCTGCTGTGTCGAAGACTGCGTCTACCATCTCACAGATTCGCTCCAAGGAAGAATAGCAGCCGATCGTGGCGTCGGTACCTGACAAGTCATTGTCGATGGAGCCGACAAGACCGCAGATGTTGAGGTGTTTGTACGGCTCAATTTGTTCCTGCTTTAGCTCGCCTGTATTCACCAGCTCTTCCAGCAAGCTAGGCCATTCAGATCTGAACTTGTCTGCACCCGTCAAGCTGCCATCTCCTCCACAAATGATCAGTGCATCGATGCCTCTCTCTATCATGTTCTTCGCAGCTTTCGCTCTTCCAGCTCGCTCGAAGAATTCTTTGCACCGCTTCGTGCCGATCAAGGTACCGCCTCTCGAGAGAAAACCTCGAACGTCATCCCAATGCATTTGCTTGATCAGGTCGCCGCCCCGGACGAGGCCCTCGTAGCCCTCATAGACGGCATATGCCTCACAGCCCATGTGGATTGACATGCGCACGACTGCTCTGACCACACCGTTCATGCCTTGTGAATCTCCTCCACTGGTCATCACCCCAATCCGCTTCTGCTTGCCATGCATAGCTGCTCCATTGACTGGCGCCATAGTAGGCTTGCCAATATGTTCCAGTCAAGCTTGAGATCTCCTGTGGATATGAATGGGCTTGTTGTGGAGGACAGGAGCGAGAGGAGGGGCAGACTCGAGGTGAAATAGGTATTTGCGTGCTTCAAGGACAATGAGGAGGTAGTTCAGGCACGTCAGGAGCAAAGAGAATGTAGAGGATAGGGAGTGTCAGTTTGGAATATTCAGGTTTTGAGAATGAGCGAATAGAATAGATAAGCAGTGGACACGAGGTCGAGAGACTCTGCAGGTCGCGGTCGTGGTCTTGGTTCAAGTGGTACAGGCACTCGCTAACCTGACGATCGCTTAGTTATCAGCTCGTAAGTGGGGAGATAGCTTGAACTTTCATAACTGCAAGCCACGTCATTCGATGGCAGACAACACCGCCAAGGCATGCTCCCGTTGGCGCCTGTTCAGCCGCTTAACGTTGCCTCACGAATTTCACCTAGCTCTCACTCCACTGCACTCATCCCTTGCGTTAATATCACACCACAGCCTTGCCAAGTGCACGCCTGCACCATGTAAGAAAAGAAACCCGGGAATCGCAGCATGAGACGCTAGTTTGACAAATGGTTGCCACATATTGGTCGTGCAATGAGAAGAGTTACCAATCAAGTCCAATACATAATTACCCTGGGACTTTTGCTATAGGAGAGCTTCTGCAAGGGATCAGGCCACGCCATGGCGCCGAGTGCATCGTTATCCATTCCTCATGAGCTTAGTGCCTCGTGGAAGAAGGACGACCTTCAAAGTCAAGTCCAGCAGCTTGTGCTCCAGAAAGGGCCCTTCCGCAATGTCACCGAGAATAGTCTCCTCGCTGATATTCAGCGGCCTGCTGTAGAAGCCGACGAGGATGAAGATGAAGCTGAGCAGGTCGATGGGGATGCCTCAGATACTGTGCAGGCCACTAGAGAAAGGCTCTCCCAGATGCGGGTAGAGTATCTTCAGATGAGCTCGTAAGTTGATGTTTGAACATCGTGAGTTCGGTTTGCTAACACTTCTCCAGCTTCATACAGAACAGTCTACTTACGGCGATCGATGGCATTTCCGCTTCGCTCGCAACGCACTCGAGATATGCTGCCTCGGCTATGTCGCCTATGCTACAGCAGGTAGCTCCTGCTGGTTCTATTGAGATCAAATTGATTGAGCCTAAAGCTGTTTCGAAAATTCGAGTACGCCGCATGAATGACATTGCGGTTGTCACTCGAGCTCAAGCCTTTACATCGGCCGCTGCAAAGCTTGCAAGCGCTTCAGACCGTCTCGATACAGAAGCGCAGCACCAATCCAAGTATTGGGAGCAGTTAGCGAGCTTGCGAAGCAATGGCTGGCTAGTAAGCAGAGTGCCAAACGACACTAAAGCACTTGTTGTTCATTTCGGGTCTGCTGAGGCTGCTCCACAATATCGTAACAGGGCCGTCGCAGCACTTCGGCAAGACGAAAATGGAGACTTGACGCTTCCTGGCCAAATTCAAGTCCGAAGACCCAAGATCCTGTCGGTAACGATTCATCGAAGAGGGAGAGTAACAGGCCGGTCTATACTCGAAAGAGAAAACACAAGTGCACGTACGCACTTGGAAGACAAGCTTGTTCAAGCACAAGAGGCACTCTTTCAAGAAGAGCTGTTCAATGAAGCGAGCAAGGAGGCACGCCTCCTCGCTAACATGGGTGTAAAGGCACGCTCGAGCTCTATCGAATTTTCAGTCTCGGACCAGTGCTCTGTGGCCGTTTCTTATGCCAAGCAGCCTCTCGAGAGGCCGCCAGAGTCACAGGTGGACGATGAGCTTGCCGAGTTTGTGGGCAATGGTTTGCGATTGATGCTGGTTGCTGAGCATCAACAGAGACATTTGCAGCGAGCCGAGCACAAGCCTCCGCCAATGTCACAAAACCCACGATCCGCGGCGGAGTATGCTCTACTGCGACCTGTCATATCTCTTCTGCGGCATCACAGCGAGATAAGCCCGCTTCTTGGGACTGTCGAAAACTACAAGGCGTCATTGCAGCTGGCAGGCTTACACCTCTCTGTCGAGCATCAATCTAGTGCCCATACCGGATTACCTCCTTTCGCTGTACAAGCACTCAGACGAGTCGTTGTCTCTCAGACCATTATTGCGCTGCCCTCTCAAGAGTCAGTAAGCATCAAGGTGGAAACTCACCTCGCAGCCCCTTGGTTCGGAACACAATTCAGCTCGATGCAGTACAGCGGTCCATGCGGCTCCAGCTCTTGTGCGGGGACATCGTCTAGCAAGGATGCTGTTCGTTTTCTGGAAGATGTGTTATGTCGAGACATATGTACATTGATACTTCGATCACAGGAAGGTCCGGATCGCTTGCGGTTGAAAAGCGATAATCCACCCGAGTTGCTGCTAGCAGACGGGAACGATGCATTAGCAACCCTAGCAGTCACATGTTCTGGGGCCCGTGTTGCAATTTCTTGTAAGGGCTTGAAGGGGTCTTCTAAAGAGGTGGCGCAATGGAACAAACGAGGTTTCAGGATTACTGATGAAGACGGACAGCTGGAAGGAACCGAGCAAGGACTGTTGGAGATAGTTCGCTCGTGGGTTGGGAAGCTAACAGCATGATGAAAGCCCTCAGTAGTTACCTAGTCTTTCGAAATGCTTCACATCAAGGTAAGTTAGCCGCAGATGTAGATAGGCGAGATAGGCCATGTACGGTGGCGCGGGAGCGTCCAGCCGCGCAATCAACTATCCTCCTGGTTCGTACAGACACCACACCGCACTCCAACCACCAGTAGACCTTCTGCCATCATCCATCGTAGGAATAGCTTGTAACTGGCCGGTTTCGACCTGCTTGAGGGTACGTATGCGAACGGTACAAACGATAATCACCGCGTTTGCAGCATTATCCGGGGTCTGATCTCACCGCCGACGTTGTCACTACGCTGCCAATCTGTTGGCTTCAAATCTCCTATCAGTGCCTCAGTGCGCAATCGAAGATGACTACCAGATACCGCGTCGAATGTAGGCCGTATAGAGACATCCGGTGGCGGACAATGATATCTGACTGACTGCAGATGCATTGAAGGCGCGTCAACTGACTCTGCCCACAAACAAAAGCTAGCATCATGCTAACAGCTAGTTTCAAGACTCACAGACGAGATCAATTGGTATGACTACAAAACGACAATAACGCATCCTACTGACGAGCTTCAGATTGAATGGATCAAGGTGTGCATCAGAGCACTAAAGACATTAGTTTCCTTGCCTAACGAGCATCTCAGGGACTTCTCGCAGTACCTTTCGTCTTAAATGCTCAGCCAGCAGCGCCACATGACGGTGTGGGCAATGAAGCCCTCGACAAGATGGCACGTACAGCCCGCCAGCGGTATGCGGAAATCTTTAGAGACGTGGAAGCATTGATCAGTGATCACAGTGAGCAAGCAACGTCCAGGCCTGTACTCAACTGACATGTCCGAGTCGTCCATCAGAGGACGAATTCTAGATCCAAGCTCAGTATGCTTGTCCCAACCATTTCCACCTTCTTCACACCTCTAGCGCTGGAGGAGGCCTTTCTGGTGCAAGATGCTGCACGTGCCATCTCGTCTCGCAGGTTCGTCGCACCTTCATTCAACGACATCAGACTCATTTTAAACACTGCGCAACTTCTCTCACTCATTCGGCCCAAGGCCGCTCCCATGAGCCTCTCCAATGGGCTGCCACCACGGTCTCAGATACAGCTTCTGACATTCGATGGCGATGTCACTTTGTATGAAGACGGCGCCTCCTTACACTCACCTGAAGCCAACCCTGTTATCAACCGACTGTTACACTTTTTGTCTGTTGATGTCCGGATAGCAATTGTGACTGCAGCAGGTTATACGCAACCTCAGAATTACTTCAACAGATTATCTGGCCTTCTCTTGGCTGTGAAAGAATCTACTACCCTTACCAGTAAGCAAAAATCGAACCTAGTGGTAATGGGAGGCGAGTCCAACTATCTGCTTGTGTTTGACGACACGGCCGAGCATTGCCTACGATACACACATCGGAGAAACTGGATACTGGATGTCATGTATACCTGGACCGAAGAGGCCATACAATCACTTCTCGACATTGCAGAAACTGCTTTCGAATCATGCATTAAGACCTTACACCTGCAAGCCAAGGTCCTCCGCAAGGAAAGAGCGGTTGGCATTTATGCAGCCGATCAAAGCATCAAGCTCAATCGAGAGCAGCTAGAAGAGACCGTCCTGGTCGTGCAGCAAGTTGTTGAGTCCTCTTTGTCTTCTACGCCAAGACCTGCCCACTCACACATACCCTTCACAGTGTTCAACGGAGGTGCAGATGTCTTCTTGGATGTTGGTGACAAATCTCTTGGCGTGCAAGCATGCCAGAAGTGGTTCGGTGGGATTCAGCCATCAAGCACCCTTCATGTTGGTGATCAATTCCTAAGTGGCGGCGGCAATGATTTCAAAGCGAGAAGTGCTTGCTGTTGTGCTTGGATAGCCAGTCCTACAGAGACCATTGCATTGCTCGACGAAATGATCGCGCTCACATCTCCAGCAAAAGATATGCATTAAAGCACATTTACTATCCACGGGCTTTGAAGAGTTTGGACTGTGTGGATAACTAGCGCAACGACACAAATTCCTGGTAACGAAGATATCGGAATCCGCAGCTGGGAACTCACATTTGGGCTTGCACATACAGTGTCCAATGCTCGAGCGCCGGCGGACCTTACAGGCATCTTCTGGACTGCATGGAACGAGGGAAGCGTTGCTGTACCTATTTCGAGCTCGAATCTTGTACCACTCACGGTTTCCAGGGCTTAGAGCTACGGCTACTGGAGCCCGGTCATGTTACGAGAAGGACATACTCTTACTCGACAGCGGTAGCGCAACAGTGGCTGTATGCCTGACTGATCAGTCCCAGTCGTGCTAACTCGGAGAGACGATATGAGGACTACATAGTCCAAGCTCGGTTATGTCAGCACTGCAGCAAAGAGCTTTTCGGAGCGCGGGAGGCTTGTATCACACGCGATCTGCCGCATATCAGGCTATCTTCCTGATAGCTAGATATATTGTGTAGACATTCCCCGTTGTCGAGCGCTAAAATGCTTTTCATAGTGGCCTATCGGTATGACGCGAGTTGCAGAGTTGCAAAAATGCCAAAACATTGACGACCTGTGCAACGAGAGCATATTCACTAAGTGCTGGTCTTATTCTCGTGGCCGTCATCTGCTCCTATGGTGCCTTGGATTCCATTGCAAACTCAATACTTAGGGACATGCTCTCAAAACTAATTGGACCGAGAAGCTTGGTTTCGACCGTTCCGGGCCTGTAGCTATGCTTGCTGCCACGTCCAGCTCACTGACTCATCGCAGTCCATGCATGAGTGAATGACGTGGATCGGACTTCGTATCTAGCGTCTCGTTGGCTGAACGTGCTGGTTGTTTGGACTGTTTCCATATAGATTAGCTACTTCTTTCCTGCTTATTTGCCAGGGACACCTAGGAGCAAGTCGACCGTCGGCAGTCTAGCACTGAGGCACTTTGACACGGCAGGCATGGTCTACGCTTCAATTGTGGGATTATATCGCCCTAAGAACGGCAGTAATCTTGATCGGAGGGCATGGATAGAATACACATACACTCAGTCATGCTTGCGCTCGTAGAATGTACGTTGCTCAGAACTGAATACATCTAGTAGAACGGACAGTGGCTGAAGCATCGTTACGATACGATTGGTTCTTCGCTCGACTACTCTAGGGCTCACTTTCCCGGAGTGTCATACAGGCTGATGGACAACTGTGATCTTGCTGTAGGATCGGAGGGGTTCATCCAATTCCTGATATTTATTTTAAGGTTCGCTGATCCAGTTCTGTACAGCTTGATGTACCAGCATCAGCATGTTACTACAAGCTGTTTCATCAGCGGACTCGGTCACGCAGGTTAGATCATTCCTCTAACAAGGAACCAGGAAATCACCCAAGCACGATCACATCGTAACTTCACACTTTAGCCACAAGCCACTGACAGCCGAGAGCTAACCATGGACTCCTTCCTGCCCAGTCTTTTTCCCAATCATCCAACCCAAAGCACAATCTACACAGCCCTCGCGGTCGGCGCCACGCTTGGTATTCTTCTTCCTGAATCGCGCACACTCCTCGCCTATATCCGCTTACACTTCCTCTCTCGCTCAAACCTCCACCTCTATCGTCATCCGCCGACTCAGGCCCGGCAATCGCTCGATCAGCAGCGCAGCGGTGGGCCCCAAGACAGCAATCCGTGGGCAGTCATCACTGGGGCCTCGGACGGCATAGGCTACGGATTCGTGCAGGAACTCGCATCACAAGGCTTCAACATTATCCTCCACGGCCGGAACCAGGCAAAGATAGACGGGCTGATCGAGGGTCTACGCAAGCAATGGCCGGATCGGAGCTACGAGTCTTTCATCTGCGATGCTACGAACCGAGCCTCATTGGCGGAGAGACTCGACTCACTGGTCAAATGGTTGGACGACTACAGCTGTAATCTAACAATTCTGGTGAATAACATAGGCGGCAACCCTTACAAGGCGCGCTCCTTCACACCACTAGCGCAATACAGCGTTGATGAACTGACAGCGCTGGTGGATTTCAACGTTACTTTCCCTGTACAAATCACACGGGCGTTGCTGCCCACCCTTCAACGGAACAAACCCAGTCTCATAATCAACATGGCGAGTGCGACTGGGACAAGCAATATTACCATTCCTTACTTGGCGACTTACTCGGGCGGCAAGGCATTTAACCGGCAGTTTTCCAAGTCTCTCCGCCTGGAGATGATTGCAACTGATCACGAAGGGGTGGAAGTGATGAGCGTTGTCGCAGCTAAAGTACAGAGTGGTGGGATGAGGACGGAGACGGGTTGGGCGGTGCCCAGCAGTAGGGACTTTGCGAGGAGCACCCTACACAAAGTTGGGTGTGGAAGGGCTGAGGTTACGCCTTGGTGGGGTCAAAGTCTGCAGCTTTGGAGTATGGGTTTACTGCCGGATTGGATGAGGGAGAAGGTTTTGGTTGATGTAGGGAAGCAGGAAAAAAGGGAGATGGAAGAGGTGTGGAAGAAGGAAAGTTGAGATGGGGGATTGGTGTAACCAAGGGGGACAGACAATACATGGATGGGATTTTATGTTGAATCCAAGGCGCAATAGATTCGTGCCATACCTAGGGCATAAGACGGGATCTGATATAGACGGAGGCTTCAGTGTTCGGAATGTCAACATCTGCGGAACGTCGAACGCTTGTGTAGGGTCTCAGTAGGATGAGTGTTCTTCTCACAGTGTTGCTAGCATACATCTCAGCCTAACCACATCTATTTATTGGTGGCACTGCAGCACGTTTGGGGAGTATCCATTTTCCAGACCCCTGGATGTACGAAGCACTGGCAGGCACAAGCTTGGACCCACTTACTGTAGAAGCGCGTCGCGATTTCTGAAGCCCCGACAAGAGTGTTGGAAGACAGCGCAATGGCACGCACCTGAACGTCCCTCAGCTATGGCATCAACATGCTCGCGTAACAACGAATAGCCTGGCAGGAGTTACGTACGAGTCAACATGGCGGGATCCCAAAGCCTCCTGCACGAATGGCGTGCGGACGACAGGTATGGTGAGCGAAAGCGACAACCTTCGGCATATAATCCTCTCTACAGTTATCGATTACCTCAAGGCGAAAAACGACAATATGCGCAACAGTTTGCAGACATGTACTTCTTGCGGCTGCAGAAGCTCAAGGCCACTGTCGAAGCGATCGCTGCCCAGGACTGGGAAGATTATGAAATAGCAGGGGAACGAGCCCAACGAGTGGAAAGAGTTCTGGATGTTCGACAGGGCGAACTGTCGTGGGTTGTCGGAACAATCTACATTGATCTGCCGCTGAAGCCGAACGTGCTTGAAGATGTCTCTAAGGACCATTTCATATCTGGACCGCCTCCTCGGACATCGTACTACTCGACAGACGGAGAGCCGCAAGTCATGCTGGAGGACAATTCTGGCAGGCTGCGGCTTGCAGGCGTTATGCTGAAGCAGAACCTTCTGGTCACTGGTGTCATCCTTGCTGCTCTTGGAACCGAAAATGCTAATGGTGATTTCGAAGTCCTCGACATACATATTCCAGACCTGCCACAACAACCTCCACGATGGAAGCGCGATGACGAAGAACGAGAAGAAGAGGATGGGATGAAGGTCGACCGACCAGCAACAAAAGGCAAGAAGATCGCTTTTGTGAGTGGGCTTGAAATTTCAGGCACCGACGCCGACACCATGCATATGTCCCTGCTTACCGAATATCTGCTTGGGGAGGCACTCGATGATGGGGAGCAAGATGCCGCAACGAATATATCCCGACTTGTCATCGCTGGAAACTCTATAGCACCAGAAGTCATCGTCAACCAGCCAGTCGGTATGGAGGAGGTCAAGAGGCCGAAGGAGAAGAAATATGGCTACGACGCTGCAGCGTACAATCCAGCACCGACAACTCATCTGGATAACTTTATTTCAGAATTGCTACCAGCGATTCCTGTGACTCTGATGTCCGGCGAATTTGACCCAGCGAGCTATGGCCTACCACAGCAGCCCATTCATCCAGCTATGTTTCCACACTCAAGGACCTACGCGACAACGAATCTCGTGCATCCAGAACAAGAAGAGCCAGGTTGGTTTGAGTCGGTCACGAATCCTTGGGATGGCGACATCGAAGGCTGGCGAATGCTCGGCAACAGCGGCCAGCCGGTAGATGACATTCTCAAGTATGTCGACCTTGGTGGTCCCGATGGCACAGATGCGGAAGGCAGACTGGAAGTCATGGAGAGCATGCTAAGGTGGAGGTCAAGTGCGCCAACAGCACCAGACACGTTATGGTCCTACCCATTTCAAGATCGAGATCCTTTTGTACTCTCGAAGTGCCCACATGTCTATTTTGCAGGTAATCAACCTCGATTCGATACCGCGACGATCGAGGGCTCGTCCGGACAGCAGGTCCGGTTGTTCACCATCCCGCGATTTCGGGAGACTGGCGAGATAGTGCTACTCGATACAGAAACCCTGGAGGCTGAGATTGTGAAGTTTGACATTCACGGTGAATAAGGGTGACGTCAACCGCAAAAGCATCCCATCGTCACGACTGGATAAAGCACGTCGCGTGCCAGCGTCCCTGGTGCCAAGGCGCCCTTTCGATTAGCACCGCGACGTTCCTCACGGTCCCTGTGGGACTTCTGGGAGTCGCTTGCGTATACTTGCGCTGATCATCAGCAATGACTTCGGACGCGTCTTTGCCACCGCTTCGCTCTCCTGTCCAATTTTTTGGCACCTCGAAAAGATGCTTTTGAATAAAGAGATCGGTATGTGAGCTTTAACAGCTTGCTTTCCGGCACGAGACTGACACGCCTCTAGCTGTCTACAGCAACAAGGTCAGGCTAGTACCATACTGCGGGCACCATGTTGAGACGTACCATGAATGGATGAAAGATCCAGTATGAGCCTCAAGCGGTAGCACTTTCAGTTTAGCGATTGACAATACCAGGACCTCCAAGTCGCAACAGCTTCAGAACGGCTAAGCCTAAAAGATGAATATAGTATGCAACAGAGCTGGCGTGCCGACAAGGACAAGCTCACGTTCATCTCATGTGAATGTACAACATCGAGTAGTCGAACAGGCGATCCTTCCGAACAAACACATGAAGAAGAAATCAGTTCTATGCTTGGGGATGTCAACCTCTTCGTCTTGACCAACGAGGAAGAGAGCGGCAATGTCTCTCTGGTCGGCGAGTTCGAGCTCATGATTGGCCATAAGTCCAACACACGGAGAGGCTTGGGCCGAGCAGCACTTTTAGTATTCATTGCTTTTGTCTTGAGGCACGAAGAGGAGATTCTTGAGGAGTATTTCAGTGCGCCTCGAGAAGTGGCGGAAGTGCAGCGTTTCGACTACTTTCGGGTCAAGATCGGAGAAAGGAACACGAGGAGTATAGGCTTGTTCGAGAGCATCGGCTTCAAGAAGACGGAAGAATTTCCCAACTTCTTTGAGGAATTCGAGCTGAGGTGCACGAAACTCAAGGTTGAAGATGCTGATAGGATGATGGAGGAAAGGGGAATGGAGGGGTATGCTGAGATGGCGTACACCTTGGGGGATACTGAAAAGGTCAGGCCAGTAGTCGAAACTCAGCAGCAGCAGCATGGTGGCAGTGGGCCCGAGAAGCTCCTCTTTCGAGAGGCAGAGACAGATATGGAGCAGGGCCTACCGCCAGAAGCTGAGAAGCAAGAGACTGAGGATGCTGAGAATAGAGCGGCGTAGTATCACGACTACGTCCGATCCTGTCATCACTTCGGAACAACAGAACACACGTCTGGGCGATGCCTGTTGCAACTCAGCAATTCACCATTGACCATGAAATGCATATGTTTTGTCTTTCCTCAGCTGCCTGCTATCTGATCGTTTCGTTCAATGCCGCATCGACAGTCTTTGTCGTCGCTACATCTACCGGGTTCGAATGCTTTGCGCACAACTTGCTCTCCGTTTCCCACCACATGACAACATGGACAATAGGGTTATCAGCCATTACATCTATGCCTTCTTGGTCTTCTTGGTCTTCTTGTTTATTTCCTCGACTTTCAGAGCTGTAGCACAACCAGTTAGCTTTCGATCTCTCACATATGCATTTGATCTTTTCGCAGTGCAGAATCCTTTTCACTGCTGATATCGTCCATGGTGACCACTCCTCTCGACGATCTTGCTTCCCCCGCTCGGACTCGCGCCACTCGTTGAGGTCTCGGGTACAGATATAGGTTGGGCTAGACAGATGATCGACTTACATGGAGGCAGACTCTGCTTCAACTTATCGGCCCGATCGGTCTTTGCGTCGTCGAGGGTCAGAGTGTATAGGAATCGGTGGGCTCTGATCTTGAATTTGATTGCGTTTTGGCCTGGTTTGGAGGATTTCTTGATCCGTGCGGCTGGGACGGGCGGTGTTAGTATTTCTGGTTTGGCAGGTTGTGGTGGGCTTGTAGGCGAAGTGTGTGCTTGCGACCTGGTCTTGCAGTGGTTGTGCTGGCTGCGACTGCGGCTACGACTTACAGGTAGCATCCTTCCTTCGAGCGATCTCGAGGAATTGCTTGATGTCTGTGACTTCGCGGGGCATGGTTGCGGTTTGAGGACGACTGTGATGGGTTTGGGTAGATTGATGGTCTGCAGGTGTGCGGTGGTTGTAGTAATTACGCGCTTCCAGCTGGGTGTCGAGGCTGCGGCGGGCAATTTTGGAACCATGTTTGTGGGTGGAATTTCGCAGGCGGCGATAATGAGCAGCAGCCCGGAGTTATGATAAGAGGCCGTTTGGCGTATCGTGGTGCTCAAGCCACCTCGCTGAATCATCACGCATATACCAGGCATCACTGTTTCAAGTACTTATTAGATCTGCCATCTCGTGTTGTACTTCAACAACGAATTACACCTTCACGCGGTCACTGCAGAGTCGCGACATAGTACTACACGTTGAAGACACCATGCCTACGCCGATGGATCGAGCACTACAGTCACGCAATTTATTCTTCGGCTTTGCTGGACTGGTTGCGCTGGCCTCACTCACCAGCATGTTTGGTGGGAACATCTTTCCAGAAGAGAAGGACCCGACCGGTGCTCCCGAGACTTGGACCGAGGAGGAGCTAAGACGATGGCTGAGAAAGGTAAGTTTGAGGCAATTGTGTGGTAGCTTGGATTAGACAGAGCTAACAATGCTCGCAGCGGGATGGGGTTGAGCCAGGCTCGAAGCTGACTCGAGACGAGCTCATCGAGAAGGTGAAAGCTAAGATGAGCATCGGAAGTCAGTTGAAGTGAAACGTGCTGTTCCTACAGTCACGGTATTCGCGTTCTTTACCAACCGGAACTTCATCATCGTTCAGTCACCAATGCGACACGGCGGAAGGTTCAAGCCCCAGATATTCAGATGTGATGATCATCTAGTTGACACCGCTTGCAATAACCCAACATCGAAGATGTTTGTTTGCTCGGCAGTGAAAGGACATCTCTGCTCAAGTCTAGCGGTACGATCGAGGCGTGGCGCAAATTTCCGACATTGTCGTTGCTTGCTGGTGTATTCGTGATCTCAGGCGGATCTTTGCCTTCGAAAACACAGGAGCTGCCTGTATCTGCTACTGTCCACCGACGGAGGGTGAGTCTTCATTCGGTACCAAGACTCTAAGGTGCCTGCGTGGACCGAGTCCGCCGACTCGGGAGGCGAGAGACAGGAGTCGTGCGCTTGGACATGTCAGGGGAATAAGGTCTTTTGCTTATTCGGGACAGCTGAGTCGTCAAGCCGGTCATGTAGTCCGTGACTACCTCGAGGTTGCTCAGTCCAAAGGCATACACAGAAATGTCGACGGGACCAACTGCATCAACGCCGGATGGCCGAAGACGTGTGCGGACTAAACCTTAGTGCCTCTGGCGGCGCATTCGTAGCAATCTCTGTTTACCTTAGCCGTATGAGGAAGTTGTTGGCGCATGCTCGCTTCGGTATCTTCTGCTGCTCTGCCATGGTACGATACTGCACCGACACATGAGAGTCTATGCCTGGCTCACTGCAATGTAGACTTCACGGCTGTCCGAGGATGGAGACGGCGACAGTGCCGTAGCGGAGATACCCACTCTGGCCTACCAAGCCAACCAAGCAGGTTTATTTTTTACATAGTCTTCGTTCCTGCATGAACCACATACAGGTACTTTACGTAGCCAGAACCTGAGGCGAACGGGGTTGGACCTCACCCGGTTGATAGGGAGCTCGTGCTCTATGTATAAAATATATGCTTGGTTTGCAGCTCGAACCTCAGCTACAATGAAGTTGCGTCTCTCTCAGGTCACGAAAATGACAAGCGCTCCAAAATTCAAATTGCCGAAAGGTAGGCAAGATCAATGAGCGCGGCTTCCCCAAACGAATCGATTAAGAGTCATCAGGCAACAACCAACGACGAAAGATGGTACACACTTGTTTGGCGTCCTTCCGGCTCGCACCAATCCACTAACTGAAATACACTTCAAATGATCCTCAAGTGCTCAGAACCTTACATCTGTCCCAACCTACAGAAACAGTACTGGATGCCCGCCGTATACCAGCTCACCTTCACTAACAACTCATATCACGCAGCAATCGTCAAGGACTTCAGAAGACGAAGATGCTAGCATTTCAACTCGACTCCACACTCCATTTGAGCACTTATTCTTGCACAAAGTGACTCGCTAGGTGGGCAGGCCACTTTAAAGGCCTTTTTCCTTCGTACCTTGGGATTTCTCTATTGATATTGAGCTCCTGTCTTTCCCTTGAAGCATATACTCTGGTCAGCAGACAATCATAATTCTTCTCTGTTCTGGTGTCATAATTGGATCCAAAAATTCACGATGAGTTCTAGAACACGATACAAACCTTCGGGCTCCAAAGCCCCTGTGAGCTGGAACAGCCGTCGAGTTGCCGAGGAGGACGATGAGGATGTGAAACCCGTCCACAAGGCGACAAGACCCTCTCAGGACTTCGTCGAAAAAACTGCAGCGCTCCTGCGAAGCATCCAGCCGACAGCTAGGAGCTGTTCGAGAGTCCCTTCGCAAATTTCCGATGCAGTTAATGGAGACACAACATCAGACGTCGATCAGAGTCATTCACAACCCGTGAGGCCGTCGAGAAAGGCTGCTGAAGTTCTTTCGACACCCGATTTCGTTGTCAAGCGCGATGGTTCTCCTGAGTCAGTCCTACCACAATCCGCTCCAAGCCCCGCACACAAAGATCCAGACCACGGCGCGATCACAGCTCTACTGACACCCACAACGGCCCCAGCGAAGGACTCTTGGGTGGAAAGCAAGAGCCTGGAGAGTCCTGTAATGGACGGCCAACCTGCAACCCACAATGGTCAACCTGGAACTTGGCGTTGTATCAGTGACGCACCATACACAAGCCACAAGACTTGGTTCTTCGTGCCCGACAAGGTGCCTGCGCCAAAAGGACGGGTACCGCGACCAAGAAAGCGAAAATCAAAACCAAAAGGCAAGACGACCTTCCTATCCTTACCTGGCGAACTGCGGAACGAGATCTATAGGTACCTCATCCCTGAATGCCGCATTCTAATCACTTGCAACAAACCAAACAAGGAACTCGCTCAGGCCAAGAAAGTCTGGTCCGAGCAAGAAGTCGAGCACAAACGACCACATCTCCAATTGAGCCACCTACTTGATCTCAGTCAGGCTGAGCAAGGTCTGGGAATCACGAAGAATCTGCTCTTAGCCTGTAAGCAAGTCAGAAATGACGTCGAGCTTTACCTGTATTCGCGTACGACTTTCTGCTTTTCGGCCACCAAAGCGTTGCACCGATTTCTCAATACAGCATCAAAACCTGGTCTCAGGGCAATCAGAAAGCTAGAGATTCTTCATAAGGGATACGGTCATCCAGAATTGACTGAACATCAAGTATTTCAAGATAAGTATTATGAGCGGTGGTCGAAGGTCTGTACTCAGGTCGGCGAGGACTTGTCCGGTCTCGAGCACCTCAAACTTGAAGCCCATATGCGAGACTGGCCCTGCGATTTAGTATCTGCAGTACCAAATACACCTTGGCGGAAGGCATGCCTTCAAATGGCCCCGCGACGACTGTCGAAGGTTGAAGTGAAGCTGTCTCATGACATGATCCATCGTAATGACATGGCTTTGAAGGAACTGGCCCGCAGGCTGGAGAATGATATGATGACGCAGGAGGGTCAAGATAAGAGGGATCTCTGGGAGACCGAACAGGTTCTGATGGAGCTGGCTGCTAGAAAAGCTGCGAAGGAAGCAAGGGCGGCCGCTAGGGCGGCCAAGCTTCGTGCGCCTGGGTCACTGACCATCACCGATGAAGATATCAAGAAGTCGAAGCCAGCAGGAGTCAAGGTCCATAGGAAGGGCGGCCTCGGTGACTACTCCACAGTGAACACATCGAAAATGTGTAATGCAGAGCTTCAGTACTTCAAGGACCAGTACTGTTCAGAGCGACACAAGATAGGATCGACCTAAGAAATATCTGGACCCTTATTCGAACGATCCAGAAGGTGACGACGACACCGGTCGATGTGAGGCCGCGACGTTTCGAAACCAGCTGACCTGTCTCATGTCGGCGACTCACATGCAGCATGAAGAGCCCGCATCCTGACGCATGCAGGTTAACGACCTGCTCCACAGAAGCAGTTACAGAAACAGCGGTGGTGGTATTATTGCACCAATAGCTGTACAGTAAAGAGCTGTCAGAGCACAAGAAGAGAGAATCGCGCTCCTAGTGGTTGAACGAAATGCAATACGAGCTATTCTTGACAAGTGTCGCCACTTTATTGAGCTTGGCTGCAGCTTTCACTTGCACCTGCAGAAGCACAGACATGATCACCCTAGATCCTTAAAAATAGGCGCCTCGATGGTATCGATATCTTCATCACAGTTCCCAGTGGCTGCTCTGCTCGAAGGATGAGATAGCCGGGCAGTATTCGTACAAAAACCAAAGCCATTTGTATGCATCGCAGGAGGACCTCTACTCATCATTCTGCAGCAATGCTTCGCGTTCAAACGTTCCATGACTGCTGACACGAGCATCAGGTACGTAGCACTGCCCTGATAAGCATGTGGGCATGAGATTCTTTTCCAGCGAATACATCTAACCTCAAGTAAAAGAGTAGGCCGAGCTAGCGAGGTCGACTAGGTGGTCGAAGACTCGTCGTGGTGAGGATGCCCATGCAAGGTGGAGGAAGCGGGTAGGCTGCGATGGTGGCCAAACCCTGAATTTGCTTGGTCCAAAGAGTCGCCAGCTCAGGTGGGGGACGCACCAGACGTTAGCGCCTCAAGCTCTCCGCCCAATAAGAAGGGCGAAGCTGCATTGAGCACCAAGTTTGGGCTTGTTCCCTCGGCGCTTACTACACTTCTCTGCAGCCAATTGTGCATCTTATCACCTTGCCATGTCTTCGTGCCCAGTCAAATCATGGTGCCTTGGTCTCTCGCTCTGCGAAAGATGGCCAGTCGGCATATCGACTCTGCCAGTCTCGTGCCCACTCTTCATGGCCTTGCACAAGCGCCCATCGAAGGGCCTGCGGAAATGAAAGTGCCATATCTGTCTCAGAGGCACTGGCTGCTCAAGCGCGACATTCGCTGCCCGTCTTAACAGGTACCATATCCTCTTGCCGCTGGCTGCATCTGTTCCTCTTGGTAACAGAACATATATCGCTTTCTCCCGTTCCTCTCGCGCAGGCTACGCTGAGACTTTTGTTCGTTCTTGCTGCTCAACCACCCCAGTAGGGCTGCATACAGTGACCGCTCATAAGACAACATCGAAGTGCTAACACAGTACTGTGGGCCGAAGTACCCGAAGAGTCCTTACTCAGCGATCTGACAGACCCTTCAACAGCTCCAAAGCTTGCCTTCCGCCTCGCGAAGCAAATACCGTCAACATCCGCCCGCGACCCTTCGACCGCGAGCCTTTGAAGATCCTACCCAGGCAGTGCCCAAGGACGCATCGAGTGCCAAGGGCAAATACAGAAGAGCGGGCCTCATTTTACTGCCGACTGGTATCTGACATACCGGATCCTTTCTGCTATCCTTGCTGTGATACGCAAGATTAGGCCGCCCACCCTAAAATAGCCGAGGGCACAAGATATGTCATATCTCTCACCTACCACGGCGCACTATCCTCCAGTATCGCCTACCGACATCGTTAGCGGACCTCGAAGAAGCAGAAACGTTGGGTTCCAGAGCATCGATCTCAACGAGAAGGAAATCCAAGTGACGACCAGAACACTCCGAGCAGACTCGGATTCAAGCACATCATCAGACAGCCTTGCAACGCCTCGCAAGACTCGTTTCGCAGAAGCCACTTCGGTCTACTCGCCAGCAAAAGGACCCGGCGAGCACCGATCGCCATTCGCGGATCCTCCATCAGTCATGGCGGCCACCGAACACAAACCTTCTGATGTTGGCTTTGGCTATCTCGCGGACAATGGTCCGGTGGAACAGCATGCAACAATACCGGTTGCATACGGAGCAGGCGGCCAACCACTGAAGTCTGCCATGAAGACGCCAGGTACAACGACACGACTTGTCAACCCGATGAGCCCAACGTTCCGAGAGGAACAAATGCTGGAAAGGGAAGAGGAACATACCGAGAAGCAACAGGCCAAAGACATCGTAGGTTTGAAACGTGTCATGTGTGGGGAACAGCTTACTGACTAGTTGCAGAAAATCAAGACTCGAGTAAGGATGGCAAAGATGGCTCTTCGAGGGGTCAGCTTCTCCTGCTCGCTGATCGTCCTCTCTATGGTCTCAACAACATTCATGATCTTCAATGCCACAAAGCACCTCCCTGCCAGGAACGGCAAGCCGGCCTGGTCGCCCAAGAGCCACCCCTGGCCTCAAATCGTTGTTCTCAGCATTGCAGCAGTGTCCTTGTTCTTCTCCGTCGTGGTCATGGCAGCTTATTGCCGAGGTGGCCATCGAAGAGCTGAAAAGGTTGCGGTCTACTACACTATGTTCGCTATGGGCTACTTCGTCTTCAGCATTGTCATGTGGCTTATCGGTGCCGCTGTTCTCCAAGGCTCGAAATCCAATGGTGATGGGCAGGACATCTGGGGTTGGTCGTGTAAGGACAACCAGCGCCGACAGCTCTTCCAAGACGACGTGCATTATGCTCTGGTCTGCCGGCTTCAGGACTGGTCACTAGTCTGCTGCATCATCGAGATTGTCGTCGAAATTATTGTCATCGCCATTTATGGTGTGGTCTTCTACCGATTTTACTCCAAGAACCGTCTGAGAAAGACAATGGACGCACGAGACAAGGCACGATCCGATCTTTACCTGGCTCAGCTCCGAAGCCAGTCAGCACCAAACACACCTGGCTTCGCACATACGCCACGAACACCAAGATTCCCAACAGCAATGACCGAGATCAGCAAGGAGGATCCTCATTCCGCTGCAGAGAACGGCTACTCACAAAAATCGCTTGACGTATCACCACAATCCGCAACAACGTCCACTCCTTTCAAGCTACAAGCACCACCATCAAGAACACCCAAAACACCATCAGCCAGCTTTGGAGAAAGTCCAGCACTAACAACACCATCTCCACCATTACCCTCATCGTCTCCCGAGCTTACTGAGCGGAGAAACGATCACGTCGCGGCTGCGCCAGGTGAACAGGTGTACGAGTCTGTGCCGATACCTGGTGCGTACGCGCACTCCACGAACCACCAAGGACCAGGACAAGCTTATTGATCTACATGTCACCTATGACTTTCTTTTGTTCGGACATATTTTACCATCTGTTGCATTTAGCGCACGGATCTTGGGTGGGAATCACGGATTGATTAGGTTGTAATCAGATGTTGAATGAGATACCAATGTCACCTCACTGTGCACTCCCTATTGATGATCATGATGTCTATGCGTCAGCTCCTGGTGCAATTTCCAACATTCGCAAACCCGCAGGGCTGTGGTCTGTAAGCGCTGCAATCGTTCTCAGACTTTTCATCTCTACGCGCTGATGCCCTTCCCTTGTTGTTTCAGCCTACTCGTTCGACCTCTGAGGTGCACGTCTTTGAGGAACGCACCATTAGCAGATCCAATCGTCGTTCAAAGCAGATATGAAGCGAAATCAGACACAAGTGCGAAGGCCGAGACTTCGCCGACCCACTTGTTCTGTCTTCTCTCCGAAACCACGTTTTCTCTTTCCGCCTTGGACTTCTTCGCAGCCCGTTTGCTTCGCGTGTACAGTATCGTCTGTCATGGCGGCTTGCTAATCACTGTTTCATAAATTATGTTTAGCCTAGGTCTAGGAGCTCCAGGGGTGCTGCTTTCTACCGACATGACTTCGGACACGAAAACAACTGCCGGATGTATTCGCGCGTATGGCTGTCGCGCTGGTGGCTTGAGGTCGGAAAATACTTCTTCTCTGCGGATACGCCATGAAGATCATCAACGTCAATGCTCCATGGGAAAAGCTTAGATCGAGATATCCTCAAGGAGAGCAGGGCACAGCTGGCGTGAACAGGGTCATACTTCGGTTGCCTCGTTGCATGATCGCCACATATTGCCAACAGACTTGCTGCTCCGAGACTGGCAACGACTGAGGCAATAATGTTCTCAGTGCCTCGAAGGTGGGTCACTTTGTTCTTGCAAGCGATATATCCATAACGTGCCTCGTCACGCTGATGGCCTCATCCCACCAATCTGTGACCGACTAGTACACCGTTGCCTTGTTTCTTACTACTACATCTTGTCTACGACGGTCACGTTCATCCATCACCAAGCAGTTGTAGCATGTCCATATGGCCGAAACGCTCCAAGAGCGGGAAGCCAGGCTCACAGACTTTCAAGAGCTCAACATCGGCACAGCGTCCGAAGCTCTATGTTCTTGCCATTCAACCAGTAATACCAACCACATCCCAACCTACGGAATGGAGTCTAGAGCTCAGCGTCCCTCAGACCCAGCAAAGCGATTCGACTTCGGCACCAACATCGAGAGGCCCCTCACCACAACGACGCTATAAACATGGCTCCTTCCTCCCGCTATCGCACAAGCACAAGGACCATCCACCAATACCCACTTCACTAGCGGCTGATGGTACTACACAGCAAGAAACACCCCTCTTCACCAACCACTACTACCTCTCACGCCTTCACCCAGACTCCTTCTCCGTACAGCGCCCGCAAAACATCGTTCTCAAGATTTTCCTCTGCTCAGTCCGTGCGGGTTCAGCGACAACATCAACAGACAGCACTCCCCTCACAACACACATCATCGATGCACTTTCCCCCATCCACTCAACTCCAGACTCAACATCCTGGATCCGCCAAGTGCTCTTTGCACTGCAAATCGGCGGACTCATACCAGGCGTGTCGCAAGGGTTCGTGGTGGATAAGTTCATGGCCTTTGCTACTTCCTATCTGGACCAACACCAACACCAACGCCAACGCCAACATGCTGAAGCAAGCCGCGGCAACGAGTATCCGCTCGAAGCAGTTCACACAGCCAATTACTCCAAGACCGTGCGTGAGAACGAGAGATTGAGATCCATGCTTAGCTCCGACACAACGGATTACGCCGTCATCAATGCTGCGGTTGGTGGTCGCAGTCGTGGTCCCGAAACACCAGGGGACGAGCACAAGCATGAGGATGAGGACGAGGACGAGGATTGTTGGATGTGGCATTCGTCTCAGGCTGTCAATGGCAGTGCGAACGCACAGACACAGAGTATCAGAGAGAAGAAGTGGGGTAGGTTCTGGGTTACGTACGGATCTGGTGCTGCGCCGGGGGCGCGGGGTGCGAGCAGGAGCGAGAGAGAGCCGTGGGAGAAGAGGGATCCATACGCGGGTTTGATGTGATTAGTAGGCGATCCCGATATTGGCCTTGGCCGCTTCATTCACCATTATAATATCCGCGATTTACACCTTTCCCTGTACTGTAGACATAGACATATAGATGGTCCACCGGCTCAAACAGTCCACGACTCGAGTCCACGACTAATCTCGTAGCAATATATACTTTCCTGCTGCGTCCGCACAGTACAGATCCACTCGGTGTCTCGATATTGGACAATGTGAGTCCGACGCCTCGCGGAGCCTCCGGGAGACATGCGACAGAGACTGCAGAGCGAGACAATTGGGCGGGTCTGTTGGCTGTGGCTGCGGCTGCGGCTGTGGCTGTGTCTTGCGTCGATATTTGACTACGGTATTTTAGGAGAGTGGGAGGCCGCGGAATGGTGGTGGAACGTGTTGTAGGTATAGGGAGATAGGCTTTATTAATCTTACGGTGCATGGGCGGACGAGAGGTGGAACGACTTTTTGGTTCTTTTGGGCATGAGCATGAGCATAGGCATTACTTCTTGAATGCTAGGCGCAGGTTGACTTCCTCTCATGATTCGGCGTTCCTCCGTTCCGGAAACGTGATCGATTGCTCCGCAGACCAATGCTGGGCTGCAGTGTTTGCGACGGAAGCACGAAGTCTTAAGCGATCTGCTACAAGCTTAGAACTATGGTGGCAGCCTCCATCTAGAGTCCCTAAGCATTCCATATGACGACGCGTCCATCAACACCACTCGTGCTGAATTGCTGTACACCAGCAGCGCTGCCAGAGAAGACCCTCAGTGTGTTGATGGTGTTCTGATGGGTCGTGGTCAATTGAGTATCATCCTTCGCCTTACCCCGCAGATCCATCTGTCTAAACATGTTCCGTGCAGAGTCCTCAACCGCAGCACCAGCGCCTGGGCCCTTCTTTGACTCGACAGAGCCAACCAGTTCCCAGCCGTCCTCTCCGCCTCGGAAGCGGTATGGTTCACAATCATAGCCTGCTGCCAGAATCTCTGCTTCGCCGTTCCAGATCAGACTGGTGAAAGGGAGGTTCTGGGTGGTAATGCTGATCATTGCGCGAGGTGGTTGCTCCGGAGCGCTCGGGTAGACGACGGTGATACTGCTGTCGTGGGCGGCGAAAGCCAGGGCATCGCCTGAAGGGGAGAATGAGACGGCATGGATCCAGCCGGCGGAATCGTTCAAGTATTCGCCGCAGACGGTGTTGAATGGCAGGCGCTCACCCCAGACACCAGGTTCTGGGCGGTCATCGATGCCTTTGATGAAGGCGGAGAAGACCCTGGCGTGAGAGTCTGTGGAGCCAGCAGCGAGCAGGACAGAGTTCGGGTGCCAGGCGAGGGTAGTGATGGTGCTTCGGATTGGCTTCTTAAGGTGCTTGGAGACCCACCAGTCGTTCTCTTCTTCGAAGTAGCAGACAGCGATTATGCGGGCGCCGGAGCCGACGGCGAATTTGCGCTCCGAGGGAGACCAGCGGACAAAGGTGGCAGCGCGGTTGATGCGGAGAAGGACAAGAGTAGGCTTCCATCCTGTGGGGGAGGGTTCCCAGACGTAGGCGTTTCTGTCTTGGTTCGGGTCAGCATCAAATCTTGTCTAGGGTCTGGGGTCTCTGGTCATACCCTGGGAACAAGTGACAATCATGCCACTGTTTGGGGCGATGTCGACGCTTGTGACTGTCTTATCGTGACCCTTCAGCTCATCCTTCGGAAGGAACTTGTTGCCTGATCTGCTGTAGAGCTCGACATTGTTGTCCTTTGCGACTGCTAGAGTCTGTCTGTCGGACGAGAAGGAATGGTCGGCGATGGGATGGTGGAAGAGGTGGAGAACTTCTGGAGCTGCCATTATCAAAGGAAAGCGATAGGAGACTCTCAACTATCGCTTGGACGGGGGGAGGGTTGTAAGTACAAGCGTAGGTGGGATGTTTGGAGGAAGGTGCGTAATTGCTCGGCGCAAAAAGGACCGACGCCTGCTCGACTTTCAAGTTAGCCAAGCGAACTTTTTATGCTGTCACCGTCAAACACCACACGCCTCGAGGATGCTGTATGTATGATAGGAAGTCATTGATTCGATTGAGGACTACCGACGCCATAATAAGGCCTGCAGGATGGCTGCCCGCCCACCACCTCCGCAAAAGGCTGCGCCAAAGAATCCAGCCGCAAATGCTGGCCCTCCGAACCAGACATTGTACATCAAGAATCTCAACGACAAGATCAATCGAGACGACTTGAAGCGCGCCCTGTACATGCTCTTCTCCACCTATGGACCTGTCCTTGATGTCGTGACCTGCAGAAGGAGTGGGAAAGGAAAGGAGATGAGAGGCCAGGCACATATCTGCTTTCGCGACATCCAGACCAGCACCCAAGCCATGCGCGCCTTACAAAACTTCGACCTCTTCGGCAAGGATCTGGAGATTTTATATGCCAGAGGCACTTCACATATAATCCCCAAGCTGAGAGGCACTTTCGAGCCGCCCGTTGCTCCAGCTACACCTGCGCCAGCCGAGTCTACCGATCTTCAAAAGTCCATCTTCAACGCGCCGCCCTCGGGCATCCCTGCCAAGCCAGCGACGAATGGCCTTAAGCCTCTAGAGGACGGTGTTCCTCATGGTACGAAGAGAGGGCGAGAAGAGGTCGAGCAGGAAGAGGAAGAGGAAGACGTTGCCATGGACGAGGACGAGGACGATGCTCCCATGGAGGAAGATGATGATGACTGAGCATGAAGAAGTTGCACCGAATGCAAGGAAGTAATGTCAGCTGGATAGACTCTCACCGATAGGGCGACTGTCATATGCTCATTCACGCTCAAACGATTCACAATCTCTTCTCCTCTCGAAGTTATCGAGTCCGGACTATATTTGTGCAGCTACGACTGCCTCAGCTGGCACAGAAAGCCCAACAGCAGACGCGATGACACCGAACCAGAGCAGGAGATATTGCAAAGGAGAAATGTCTTCATCCGGTCGGACTGTCTCTAGCGCTTCTTGCGTTCTGCAAGGATGAATGAAGAAGGCAGGCACATCGCTCACCGGGTGGTTCTATGCTTGTTAGCTTACACTTCTCAGGTCAATGCGCATTACCTACCGCAATGCTGATGCCGCCAAGCACTCCTATCTGGCGAAGGCCATCTCTTGAAGCCGGTGATACTATCAGGCCGTATACACGATCAAGTGCTGTGACGCTTGTTGGGACTTGCGAGGAGAAGCTGAACCACAGCACAGGCACTTGGTACGTGGGGGACAGCACGATCGAAAAGTCGATTGTGGTACTTGACCGTGTGTGGCTTAACGCACGATGGACGGTCTCCTATGGAAGCTGTGTCAGAGCTACGCAAGTAAATTAAGAATAAATTGCTACCAGGTCATGGTCATCCACCTCGGAGAGCTCTGGCTCCTCAATTGTTGGAGTCTTCTTTGGATGCACTTCGCCTCTCGTCTGTTGAATCTGCAGTCCGTCCCCGGTCCATCTCACACTTTGCCAGTTGCTCTTGCTGCCTGTTAGATCTCTTTCGCAAAGTCGTGTCAACTCCTGCCCGGCTTGATGAAACTCGGCATCGGTCAGACTCGGGTAGAATATGACCATGCTCAAGACGTTAGCATAAGAACTGATCTTGTCCTCGTAGACCAGTGTTTCTTGTGCTTAGTACGTGAGGCGTAATCAATAGGTATCGTGGCAGCGGTGATTTTAGTGCCTCAGGCAGGAAATTTAGATATGGAGCCTCATCTGCGGCGACAGGCAAGCACGAGTGACGCGACTGCCTCAATAGTAGTATGCAGCATAACTTGACTACACTGATACTTTGCAACCAGCCAGTATCTACTCGGAAGCGCGAGACCTGTGACTCACATCGGCGCCTCAAATTGGTTAATACAAAGTGATACACGACGGAATAGACAACAGATCAAGCCGCAAGATGAACCACTATCCACAAGCTTGGGGCAGAGTAAGTATTGCCCACGGGCCCGTAAGAGGAGACGCTGACAATACTACAGCCCAGAGACGATGTTTACGGGGCATACGACCACTCATATATGCAAGCATCCATGCCTAAGACGCACACTCAATCGCCCGCAGTGACAGGCACGTCGGTGCTAGGAGTCAAGTTCAAGGATGGAGTGGTCATAGCAGCCGACAACCTGGCCTCATACGGCTCCCTGGCTCGTTTCACAGACGTCAAGCGACTCAGGACGTTCCCACCGAACACTGTCATAGGCTTCGGAGGCGATGTGTCAGACATGCAGTACCTAGATCGATTACTACAATCTCTCGACATCACGGAGAACTACCTCTCCTCGACCGAGCACGTGCTCAATGCGAAGAACCTCCACACATACCTGTCAAAGGTCATGTACAAGAGACGGAGCGACTTCAACCCATTATGGAATATGATGCTCGTGGCTGGCTTCGACGAGGACAAGAAACCATTCCTGGCAAGCGCTGACCTGCTCGGAACCACATTCTCAGCCCCTACCCTAGCGACTGGTTTCGGCGCACACCTGGCTCAACCACTATTGAGAAGACTCATGCCCGACGACGAAGAAAGTGTGCAGAATGTTACACAAGAGCAGGCAGTGGAGGCGATCAAAGCGTGCATGAAGGTCTTGTTTTACAGAGATGCACGGAGTATGGACAAATACAGCATAGCAGTGATCAGCAAGGACGGTGTCGATGTGAAAGAGGACGTGAAGCTGGAGAACCAGAGCTGGGCTTTCGCTGATCAAATCCGCGGATACGGGACTCAGGTGAACTAGTTCATGGTAGAAGTATTGCACCAGCGTGGTAGTATCGGCTGCCAATGACACTCCATAGAGGCATTGAGCGCAGACAATGGTACGGTGATGCGAGGAAAGTGGTGGATGCCTGAAGAAAGCGGCCGAAAGACAAGCAAGGGTCTGATGCAAACCCGGCAAAACTCGGTCGAACTATGATCTCAGTTGCTCCTTCCGCATGCCTCTTTTGTTCGCCGTCACACCTCAGGCTGTCTGCCTTTGACTCACTGCTACGAGCGATACCTTGCATTCTGTTTGCTGTTTTTTACACTGTTCACGGGAGATATTTTTTGGAAGCTCCCATTTCCTTTACTACTTTTCACCCTCCTTCAACAAGCAAGTCAACATACCACCCCAAGCAACCATTGACATGGCCGACGCCACAGTCGCATTGTCTCTGCCTACTGCGCAACAACCACAACCCCAAAGAGGCAACAGACAGCGACGAGGCAGAGGCAGAGGAGGCAGAGGTGGAGGAGGAGGTGGCAATGACCGGACAACGAACATCCACCAAAATACTCCTGCGCCTCTGCAACAACCTCAGCAGCCTCAATTTGCGAGCAGGACGACCGGTCGGAGATTTGGTGGTCAGCTTACACAGTCCGATACCGCCTCTGATCTTAGTGCGCAAGCCACAACCTTCATACCGGCATCGGTAGCTCCTACCTCCTCCAGACCTGCATCTCGATCAGCACAATCCAGCTCAGCCGCCACTGCAACACCACGAAATCCACCAAAAGTCGGCCAGACGCTGACTAGACACGTCTCTCGATCCGCAGCACCAGACCTTGCCACACGAATCCATGAAGACATCTCGCACAACATTTATGAATGCGCCATTTGCTCGAATGAGGTGGGTCGCAAATCGAAGGTCTGGTCTTGTGACACCTGTTGGACAGTTTTCCACATTGGCTGCATAAAGAAGTGGTCGAAGAACGAGGGATCCGCGGTGCATAGACCTCGAGAAGAGAGTGGGGAAGAGAACATTGGAAGACAATGGCGTTGCCCTGGCTGCAACCTGCCCAAAGAGGAATATCCGTCCGCATACACATGTTGGTGCGAGAAAGAGCTAGATCCAAAGGTCATAACAGGTCTGCCACCTCATTCGTGTGGTCAGACGTGCGGAAGAGATCGCAAGTTCCCTAGAGCATGTCCTCATCCCTGTGACCGGCTCTGTCATGCTGGCCCATGCCCGCCGTGTACCAGTACGGGTCCCGTACAGAGCTGCTTCTGCGGGAAGCAAAGCTCGACACGCCGCTGTTTAGAGACAAACTATGAGGCTGGCTGGAGCTGTGGAGAGGTTTGCGGCGACATCATGCCCTGCGGCGAACATACCTGTCAGCGACCCTGCCATGAAGGTGTTTGTGGCGCTTGTACCGTGCAAGTACCAGCCAAGTGCTACTGCGGGAAGGTCGAGAAGACTATATCCTGCAATGAGCAATCAGATGAGAAACAGAGCTACGACTGGCTCGGCGTGTTCAACTGCGGTCGCACCTGCGATCGGCCTATGGACTGCGGCAAGCACACTTGTCAGCAGGGATGTCATCCTCAAGAGGAACAGATCCCACACTGCCCGAGATCGCCTGATGTCGTCTCGCACTGTCCATGTGGCAAGACGAGCTTAGCCGAATTGTCGAACGCTGAGCGAACTGCTTGCACCGACCCCATACCAAGCTGCTCGAAGCCGTGCGGCAAGAAGCTGGGTTGTGGTCATGCCTGCACGAAGAATTGTCATACAGGTGACTGTCCACCGTGCCTGCGAAAAATACCTATAAACTGCCGCTGTGGTCGAAACACTTTCGAAACAACATGCTTTGGAGGATACGGCCAGCCCGAACCGCCCTGGTGCATGCGAACATGCCGTGTCACTTTGAACTGTGGTCGACACGAGTGTGGTGAGCGATGCTGTCCCGGAGAGTCTCTTGCCGCACAGCGCCTGGCTGCGAAGCGTGGCAAGAAACAGTCTCTCTTCGATGCTGTTCCTGTGCGAAGAGAAGAGTTCGAGGCCGAACACATATGCACACGTCCTTGCGGTCGACCACTCAAATGCGGCAATCACAATTGCACCGATCTATGTCACAAAGGTCCTTGTGGCTCCTGCAAGGAAGCCATATTCGATGACCTCACTTGCAACTGTGGCCGAACAGTCTTGCAAGCACCACTTCCGTGCGGTACTCGACCTCCGACCTGCAATTTCCCTTGTCAACGTCGGAAAACTTGCGGCCATCCTCAGGTCGCACACAACTGCCATAGTGACGAGGAAGAATGCCCGAAGTGTCCCTTCCTGACAGAGAAGCCATGCCTTTGTGGTAAGAAGACACTCAAGAATCAGCCATGCTGGCGTGCTGATGTTCTTTGCGGCCTGGTTTGTGGCAAGCCTCTCAAATGTGGTAGTCACACATGCAGAAAGACCTGCCACAGACCGGGAGATTGTGAAGATGCACACGTGCATTGCCAGCAAGAATGCGGAAAGCCGAAGAAGACTTGCGGTCATCCTTGCGAACAGCCGTGCCATGCACCTTCGACTTGCAAAGAAGAGAAAGCATGTCCTTTCAAGGTCATTATCACTTGTGATTGCCAGCGCAAGAAGGAGGAAGTCAGGTGCAACGCGCGGGCTGGCGTACCAGATCCGCCAAGCCGACAGAACTCTCTCAAGTGCGATGATGAATGTGCCAGGCTAGAGAGAAACAGAAAGCTGGCAGCTGCGCTCAATATTGCCGACGACCACATAGATGACCACATACCCTACTCAAACACATCTCTGAATATGTATCTCGAGAATGTGGCCTGGTGCCATGAGCAAGAAGAGATTATGCGAGTATTCGCAGCCGATGACGACGAGAAGCGATACCGCTTCAGACCGATGCGGCCACGACAACGGGCCTTCATACACAACCTCGCGGAGGACTTCGGATTTGATTGTGAAAGCTTGGATCCCGAGCCTCATCGCCACATCCTCCTCTTCAAGACACCCAAGTTTGTGGCAGCTCCGATGAAGACGCTAGCACAAGCTGCTAGAATAAAGCGTGCGCAGCTGAACGTTGCTACGCCCGTCGATCGGCCTTCAACTCCAGACACCCGAGCTAATGAAGTCAAGCTGCCAGAGTACAACGGTCTTCTGCTCAAGAAGCCGCGTTTCGCGTTGACGGAAGACGAGCTCAGGCCGACCATCCGCTCAGCAGCTCCGTCGAATGACTTCGCCATCGTCTTCCTCTCATCTACTGACGGTATAGCGCTACTTCCACAGAATGAGTGGAGTACTCAGGAACAAGTGCAGACTTTCCTCGAGACGCTACATCCGACAGTCTCCGCTGCCGTTTCTCGAGAAGGTCTTGCTGCATCTGCCGTCCTTTGCCAGTTCGACCTCACCTCCCCACATGCCGAGCCAAAAATTCTGCATGAAGCAGGACAACCCATCGCTGGGGTCTCTGCAGCAGGCGGTTGGTCTCAAGTTGCAGCGAAACGATCAGGAGCAATGGCTGTCCCGACCATTGCACCTGTGGGCCAAAGATCGAGCTTCACTGTTCTAGGCAGTAAGTTGGCGGAAGCAAAGAAGAGGAAGGAGGAGGAAAAGGCAATGGAGAAGAAGAGAAAGGAGTTGTTGAAACAGGAGGTGGTGGAGGATTGGAGTGCTGAAGTCGATAGGGAGGAATTGGAGACGGCAAGGTCTGGTCAGGCAAGCCCCCAGCTTCAGGACGCTCCTGCTGCCACAATGTGAGAAGTCATCTGTCCTCGGCATGAGAGCTGCTAGACACCTTATCTGGTGGCCTTCGAACACGTTGGGATTGCGCGCGTAGCCACCAATACAACTCGTCTTGACTCCTGTTATGTGTCTTATCTGCACGTTTCGAACAGCTGGAAAAGTGCCTTCTTGCCTTATCCGGTAATTCTTTCTCCATGACACTAGCGATCTAGGTTAGACTTTCATCGTCATGACCATGTTCATGAAGCAGAACCTCGGCTCGGTGGTCCTCAACGCGGTGTCCTGTGTACGCTGTCGACATGGACCACTACAAAGCTCGTACTTGCAAGTAGCCTGCACCAGAATACGATACAACGGAGCTTGATATCAATCACTGTCAATTCCCATTCCAACCTCGGACTGTGCTCAACCATTACCCAGCACCATCTGCCGAGCTGACTGCACTAATATTCAAGATCCCCGAACTCAATCCGTAAACACGTAAACACTAGCCACCAATGTCCGGCCAAGTCTCATACCTCGACGATGCGGCAGCAAACACGCAGGGAGGGGAGTGGCCCGACACGCACGGTCAAAGCGGCTCGCAGGCAAAGATCACAATGCACGTCGACATCATTTCTCCATTCGGCTATCTGGCTTTTTATATGTTGAACGTAAGTTACGTCGTTATTGTCGCATGCTGCCACTTCCACATCCACATCCACCCCGCCATTGTATCGCTAGTTGACCCCTGCCGTACCTAACCTAACAACGCACAGAACTCGCCCACATTCGCGAACGTGCAGAGGACATATATACCCATTCTCCTCGGCGGCCTGCACAAAGCATGCGGCAACCTGGCGCCGATCCTCGTGAAGAACAAGAAGGAATGGATCAATAAGGAGCGCGAGCGGTGGGCGGAGATCTTCAAGATCCCGATACGGGGGGCGCCGCCGCCGGGGTTTCCCATTAGTACTGTTAATGCGCAGAGGGTGCTGACGGCGCTGAGTACCGAGGTCGACACAGCTGTGCTCGAGCGTGCGATCGGCGTGTTCTGGGCCGCGTTGTGGTGTCCCGATGCTGAAATCCTGAAGGATGCGAAGGGGAGAGACGAGAGTGGGGAGTTTGACGTTAAGAGTTTGGAGACGCTAAGGGGTTTGTTGGCGGGAGTTGAGGGGGTGGGAGAGGGGCTTGCGGGTAAGATTGTGGGGAGGGTGGGGGAGAAGGATGTGAAGGATATGTTGATGGGGAACACGACGCGGGCGTTTGAGAGTGGGGCGTTTGGGATGCCGTGGTTTGAGTGTACGGATGCGCAGGGGAGGACGGAGGGGTTCTGGGGGTTTGATCATCTTGGGCAAGTTGTAAGATTTTTGGGGCTGGATGGGGGGGCGGATGGTGAGAGGAGTGGGCAGATGTTGAAGGCTATGTTGTAGGGTCTCCATGCGTGGATACAGTAGTGGGATGTGGTGTGTGGTGTGTATATTCAATGTTTGATGGGATGGGAGTTCGTGTTTAGGGCCACGTAACCTCACGAGCCGTGTGGTAATGTGCAGTCCTGTGGCTGGGCTTGTCTGGACGACGACTGGGTATATATCTGTCAGACCTGCGGAAGAAGTGGCCAGACGTCGGTCTCGGAGATCGGCTCATACGGTGCATGTCATGTGAGATGCTATTGCTGCGCGTACGCACGCGCTAGACGTGTGCTTCTTCCCGTTACAACCTGGCCAGCAGATGTACTCGAGCTCGGTGCCGCAGTATTATACGTGGAGTACGCATCCATACTCGTTTCACTTCCCAATACGTTGCTAGCAGTCGTACTTCCCACGCTCATGTCGGTCTGTGTGCTCGCCCATTCTCTCACAATCCCGTGGTCTGGCTCGGCGCGGCACAATAGGTTTTGCTCACGGCGCTGACGTATTCACTTCAAGTTGGGAACCAGTGGTGGCCTTCTATCCCGCCGTGCTGCGCGAAGCATGTTTGACAGCCGAGCACGGAGTCGAAGAAGGGGCATGTAGAGCAGAAACACGCCTGTTGGACTGCGGGGGCCGTTGCTGATTGTGATTGTGGGTCTGAGTAGGGTGTCGGGCTCGGAAACGTGTGGTTGGTGTTCTGGAAGTTGCAGTTCGTGCCTACCTATTCTTCCTTGGCGCTTGCAGGAGAGTTCGTCGGTTCCGTATGTTAGGCGTGGCGTTGGACTGGAGGTTGGTGAGGAAGTGCTGGATGCTTGTCGCTTGTTGTAGATGTAGATTGCTGGGTTAAGGGCGAGATAGCAGTAGTTGTAGAGTTCTTGGTCTTGGATTGTAAATTCAGAGTCGATGGCGTTGACGAGTGGGAAGCGAGGGAGTGGACGCTGTTGAGAAATACTGGGTAGGTGTCGTCACCTGTGTACGTGGCGGTGACGGAGGGGCATGTGCTGCTGGCGAAGTAGGGGTGTAGGAGGTGTAGTCATTGGTAGTCGAGATCGTGGTAGAGGATACTAGAGCTGTCGGAGCAGCGGAGACGCTCATGGTCGCGCCGTGCGTGTGGATGTCAAAGTGATGGGCGAGCGGACTCAATCGAATTGCAACTGGAAGAAGGCGATGAGGTCTCAGAGATCTGAACGTACAATCAAGCACATGACGAGCGAGTGCACCCACGCTATCGGATGTTGTTCCACATACTGATAGAAAATTGAGTACTGAGGCTGGCTGCAAGTACCTCCATATCCGTTCAACAACTCCGTTCGTGATCTGCACCATATTTAGGAATTCTAGATACCACATGCTGTCGTATTTCAGCTCCTTCACCACATCGCTCGTTCACTGCCTTGGAACTAAAAGCAAGACCACAAGTCGCTACATCCAACCCTTGGTTTTCATCCTCTCGACCACGGCGTTCGCATCCAAGACAATCTCGGCCTTTCGAATCTTAAGCTTCGAATCCTCTTCCGTCAGCCAGAACGTCGACATGGCTTGTATCATAATCCAATCCTTGTCAGGGTCATCACCCTTCACCAACCAGCCAACCCTGGCAGGCTGATACAGCTTGTCCGGCGCAATGAAATCGAACTCTGGGACCTCATGCGTCATGCCATCTAGTGCCCTGTACTGCATCTCGAAGAAGCCCGTAACCGTCTCCTTCCCTGTGACGGCTGGGTAGTTTCCATAACGGAGCTCAATGTCGTCTGTGAAGGTATCCTCGACGACACGTTTGGCGTCGAGGGACGCTGTGCCGTTAGGTCCGTGCACCTCATTGAGCCAGGCTCTGAGCGCTGCTTTGGTAACTAGATCTGGGTTGATTGTCGCCATGGTGGTTTCTTAGATTACCGAGACGTGGATGGAGAAACACTTGCTAACTTGCAGCATCCTCTTTTATACCGCTCTTATCGACGAGAATATCACGCCAGACTACCTTACCGGCTAGCAATTAGCGGAAGCTAGCGTTGCATACGTAGTGCACTCCATATCATACGTGGCAGGCCTGACTGCCCAGTACTTCGTACAACAGTTGACATCGCTTCCGCGGGTATGTGTGATCCGCGCATTGAGTTGCGTTATATTCAGAACGAATATCGTAGTGAAGAAGCATGCCCCAGCTTACACGGTAGAACTGGACAGTGCTAAACCATATGCAGTTAGCTGGAGTGTCACATGATATTTGGTCCCACGCAGTCGCCAAACCTGCCCAAAAGTTGTGCTCCGCTGGTCGTCGTGACTTCTTGCTCGGAGCTGCTCATATTCCAGGTACTCACCTTACTTATATCCACGTCCCTCCTGTCTCTTACACGGGCTTGGTCAACGTCTTTGAACTGCGCTACAATGTCTAGGTCAAATGCGAGAACTAGGACCGGCACGGCATCTCGTCCAATTACAGGAAGATCAAGGCCTAAAACTGCTGCTACGTCCACCAGCTATGGCTACTTTGCCAACGACATCTTGTGTGCAATATCTGAATCTCGCGGCATCTCACCAAGTGTTGGCCTTGCTTTTGTTAACCTATCTACATGCGAAGCTGTTTTGTGTCAGTTCACGGATACTCAAACATTTGCCCGAACATGCCACAAGCTTAAAGTCTATGGTCCTACCGAAATCATCTTTGCATCTACTGCTGCTGATTCGAAACTATTGTCAATCGTTCGAGAAAATCTAGAAGTCGAGAAGAACAGTGTACTTATGACAGAAATAGATCGGAGGTACTGGTCAGAAACTCTTGGCCATGATTACATTCGGCAGTTGGCACTTCCAAATGACTTAGAGGCGTTGAAGCTGTCCCTTGCCGGAAATTATTTCGCTGTTTGCTGTTTTGCTGCTGTTTGTTCGAGCAAGGTAACCTTCGCAAGATGCTAACAAAAGTAGGTACTCCGCTTCATTGATCTGGGGTTGAGCCAGACATTCGCGGCCCATTCTCTCCGTATCAAGTTCGAGTCGTCCGAAGGAGCTATGATGATCGATTTGTCGACAATCGCCAACCTCGAACTTGTGCAGAATCTGCAAAATGCCAAATCGAAACACTGCCTTTTTGGTTTGCTCAACGAAACAAGCACCAGGATGGGTGCCCGATTGCTCAAGAACAATGTGCTCCAGCCTTCGACGGACAGAGCCAAGATCGAGAAGCGGTGGGCTGCGGTCAATGAATTGAGCACAAAGGAGGAGCTTTTCTTCAGTCTCAGGGGAGGTAAGCTGCTTTCTGCGCCAGATTTAGTGATGGTCTGACCTCTGTCCAGAACTGAAACGAATGGTGGATACGGATCGAGCACTTGCCAATGTATGTGGAGAGATGATAGGAAGGAAGAGGCTGACCTGGAAAGCTTGTTTTGTTGCCGAAGAAACTGGACTTCCAATACATGGAGCAGTCTGTTAACAATGTTCTTATGCTGAAATCTTTTATTGATTCGATCAAGCCAATCTGGCAAGGCTTGGCCGGAGCCTGTAGCGAGAAGCTGCAGAACATCAAAGAAGTATGAGTGCCATATCAGCCACAATTCCAGTCGCATGCTAATCTGGAGCAGCTATGCGAGCCTGGCAACTACGCTGACGTGCAAGAGTTGATTGAGTATGCGCTCAGTCCGGACGTGTCATATTCACAGAATCCAACTGATCTGAGAAACCATCGAGTCTTCGCAATCCGGGTACGGGTATAACTTCCGGATAGAGGTCTGAGCTAATGGCCGCAGGCTGGCACGAACGGCTTCCTCGATGTTGCACGTCAATCTTACAACGAGTTCATTGGTGATGCCAGAGATCTGATTGAGCAACTGCAAGGTAAGCGTAGTCGGTGAGTGGTCTAACGGACAAATTTGCTGAGAGAACAGAACAACATGAAATACCCCTTGAGCTGAAGTATGATACTGCTCGTCAGTTCTACATCCGGATCAAGGCGAACGAGCTCGAATCCGGTACAGATCTACCAGGTGTCTTCGTCAACGTGTTTCGCAAAGGCAAATTCATTGAATGCCAAACGCTAGACTTGATCAAATACAATCAAAAGATCAAAGACGCACACAACGAGATCATCGCCATGAGTGACAGCAGTGTTCAGGAGCTTATTGCCGCAGTCCGCACGAACATTCATCCTCTTTTCAAGATCAGCGAAGGCTTAGCCTTACTCGACCTTTTGGCTTCTTTCGCTCATCTTGCCACGACTCTGTCATACGTGCGACCCGATGTTTCGGCAGAGGCTTTGGCCATCAAGTCTGGTAGACATCCAATACGCGAGAAGATCCAGAAGGAGAAATACGTAGCGAACGACGTATATGCAACCCAGCACCACAAACGCTTTCAAGTCGTTACAGGCTGTAACATGTCCGGCAAATCGACCTACATTCGCAGCATTGCCCTGATGACCATCATGGCACAGATTGGCAGCTTCGTTCCAGCCGCATATGCCTCCTTCCCGATCACCTGTCAGCTCTTTGCCCGCGTAGCGACGGATGACTGCATTGAAGCCAATGTCTCAACCTTCGCATCGGAAATGCGTGAAATGGCGTTCATACTTCGCAACATTGAGCCACAATCACTTGTGATTGTAGATGAGCTCGGACGAGGCACAAGCACAACGGATGGTCTGGCTATTGCTATTGCCATCTCCGAAGCACTCATCGAAAGCAAAACCTACGTATGGTTTGTGACACATTTTCGTGATCTGCCGAGGATCCTTGCCGAACGTGTCGGGGTTTACAGCATGCACATGGGAGTCGATATAGACCCTGACTTCAGTAGGATGAGGATGCAATACAAAGTGTCTGAGGGATGGGAAGAGCAGAAATTTTATGGACTTGCACTCGCTCAAATTATCGATCTACCCGAACAGGTGATGGAGATGGCGGTTGCAGCCTCGAAAGAGCTGAATGCTCGCAACGACACAAAACAAGGCAGTCTGAAGCCACTTACGATTGCTAAGAGAAGGAAGCTAGTAGTGCATATGCGGGAGACAATAAAACAAGCGAAATATGGTGAGCTTGAGAACACTGAACTTCTCCTCAGAATGCAGAGTCTGCAGCGGGAGTTCCTTGTGAGAATGGCAGCTATCGATGCAGAGGTTGCAGCGATAAAAACCCCTCCGGCTCTGTCGCCAGAAGCGGAAGGAACTCTGGAGTGTACACCTGAGCTTGAGAGTGACACCGTAAGTTCAGATCAAGCCAGGAATGAAGATTGCCACGTGAAGAACGAGGAGAGCTCGTGGGATGCATCTGTGAACCATGAAAATCCATTGTTCAGGCCAATGCCTACCAATCTGAAGGTCGAGGAGACGAGTATCTCACGGATGCCGCGGTTTGTCAAGAATGGAAACAGGCTTGACGATCCCATCTGCATCGAGGACGACACAAGCACGACATCTGGAGATTAGCTGGAGAGAACAATGCTCAGGGCTACCGCTTTCCCTATGTTGAAGGCCCACAGGATCTTGTCTTCCTCATCTGAGGCGTGAGGATAGTACAACTACGGTGCTCCCTGCAGGCTCAGGCGGTGAGCAGATGTCTTCAAGCCGAGCTTCTGACGGTCCGATGTTGACAACGGCCCATAATACGGCGTTTTCTCTGGTCTGTTGTACTCGTGCCTTGTGTATACTGCCGTTGTATAGCATTTCGAGACTAAAACCAACCGCTCCAAGCGCGAGTTTAAGGTAGCACGTGGGCTAATCACACGTTGCACGAAGAATAGGATCCACCCTTGCGTCAAGATCTCGGCTATGTTATCCGCCCACGGATTGCCTTTCCGGTCTCACCTGTCTGTGGTTATGGATCCTCCGTAGATGGATTTGCATGATCTAGAACTCTCGCATCTGGAACTTTATGTAGAACACCAGTCCAACTATTGCTACAGCGTTGACTAGGCCGTTCAACGTCCCTTTTCGTAGCCACTGTGGCGTTTGTGGGAACGATGGCTGTACTCCTATCTTGAAATTCTTCACGCCTTCTCAAGCTCTCAGTCCGCCCGAAGCTGCTTTGATCTTCGACCGCTGCTTGTTTCCCACCTGCTCGACTGTGTCGCAAGGACGACCAATAATGGAAGCAGTTACATGAAATACGACAGTGTCACACCTCGGTAGCATGACCTTCGGATCTAACGGCTCCCTTAAACGCCAACAGACATGGCACTGGAATCTTCGGCAACGCTGAGAAAAGCACAGTGCAACCTCATCGACGTCTTTTCTGGTGACCCCAGACCTACGATTATCATAGACGTATCCGCTACCAAGCATGCTAGAGAGGTGCCCTGGGAGTTTGCAAACGCTGCATTTACAGATCAGTATGGCGTTCTAGTGCGTTTCATTAAGGTTCCCAGCGGACAAATACCCGAACCAGATTTCATTGTTTGGCTCAGATCTCCACACCCAACATCAAACGAGTATCTTGTAGGAGGTCTGTCGTGGACCTTCTTCATGATTGAAGGTAGATTTAAGGTGGTCAATGTTGCAGCCTCACGCCCAAATGTGGATCGTAGTGTGGCTGGTATTCCTCAGCAAATCACTCCAATGATGGAATGTCCGTCATCTTCGCCAGGCTGGAGTCTCACGACGAGAAGGTCTAGTACGGTATCTCCAGTCAGCGGGAAAAGCGGCAACCCCTTTACCGTTGCCCTGCAAAGTGGGTTAATGCGTCTTGGCAGCGCACCCACAGCCCTTGACGGCCTTCATCGACTGGTGGATATGCTAAATATCGGCTTCTTCGAATATGACTTGGAAGGTGTCCTGCTATTTGCAAACAAGTCACGGTACGAACTGAGCGGTCCAACCTCTCCACAGGCACATACAGAGATGCAATTCTTGGACCTTTGCCACCCTGACGATATAGACGTTGTCACGGACGCATGGGGCCAACTGATCAATGGCAAACCGATTACATTTGAGATGAGGTGGAAACACATTGGTTTTCCGACCGCGGAAGCACTTGGTGCTCAATGGGTGCTTGCCGCTTGCTTGCCAATGTACGATGAGAATGACAAGCTGAGCAGCATCACTGGCTGTATGATGGATATCAATTACCAGAAGTTGAACGAGCAGATAGCTCGTGCTCGTGCTGAAGCTCTCGAGCGAGCCAGAACATCTGAGGAGAGGTTCACACGTTTCGCGACTGTGGCTCCGATTGCTGTTTTCAGTCTCGATGCGAATAAAAGGATGACTTACTGCAACAGTCACTGGTTTGAGCTGACCACCACAACGAAGAAGCCATTTGAAGAAGTTGGTATTGGTGAAGGTTTCTTTGAAGAGGATGTGAGCGAGTTGTACACTCTTGTCGACAAAGCGATCCAGGACCGGGAGGTCAACTCCGTTGAAATGCGTACCAAGAGGTTCTGGCGTGCTTCTGATGGCAGGAAAGCACAATTCTGGGTTTTGGCGAGCATTTTCGCCGAGTTTACCAACGAGGGCACGTTTCAGGGTTGCACCGGCACCTTAACTGACATATCAGAAATCAAATACGCCGAAACACAACAACGCATCAGACTAGAGGAAGCGCTTGAGGCGAAGCGCCAACAAGAGAATTTTATCGATATGACGTCCCACGAGATGAGAAATCCTTTGAGCGCAATGGTACAATGTGCCGACTCAGCCTTAGCTGCTCTCGCCGAGATAAACAACTTGTTACAGCCCATAACCACTGAACAACTGCCAGCTGCGACAAGAAACGCTCTTCTGGACGAGGTGGGACTTGGATCGGAAGGTCTGCAGACTATCATCTCTTGTTGGTATAGCTAAGCTCTGTAACGAAAAGGCATTAACATCTATCAGGTTGCGCGCATCAGAAGTGTATAATAGACGACGTTCTGACTTTGTCAAAGCTGGATTTGAGTCTCCTGGCGATAACTCCAGCCAAGGTTGAACCAACTAGTGTGATGAAGGTTGTTGCCAAAATGTTCGAGATGGATGCACAGAAGGCTGGCATGGAGTTCACGACGCAGGTGGGACCCTGCCTAAAGAACCTCAACATCGAATGGCTTATGATGGACCCCTCACGGGTAAAGCAGATCCTCATCAATCTCATCAGCAATGCAATTAAATTTACTCGGACAGAAGCTACTCGCAAAGTAGTCCTGGCGATGCACGCATCGTTAGAGGCACCTCCTAGCTTTAGTGGAGGCGTCGGATATACCCCAGCTTCTCGATCAGTTGCCGACAGTTTTCTCACCGAGAAAGAATGGGGTTCCGGCGAGGTTGTGTATCTGCAATTTTCGGTTCAAGATACAGGAAAGGGAGTGTGCCATGAAGATCAAGCGAGAGTATTTCACCGCTTCTCTTCAGCTTCCCCGAAGACACATGTCGAGTACGGAACTGCTGGACTGGGCCTGTTCGTCTCGAGGCAGTTGACAGAACTGCAAGGTGGCGAGATAGGCGTGACTTCGGAAGCCGGCAAAGGGTCGACATTTGCATTTTACATACAGACACGACGAACGAGTCCGCCGGAAACGCTTCCTCCACGGACGTCAGGGCCTGCTCTGATGCCACTACAACCGCCGCCGAAACAACTTCTCAGCCCGGACCCGAGAGTCGAAATCAACGTGGATCTCGACCAAAGGTTGGGTGATAATTCTGTCTCGTCCCCATCGAAGACAAACCAAGCTGATTGGCAGCCAACCGTTCTTGTTGTCGAAGTATGTGTTCATCTCCCTGTGAAAGCATATCGTCAAGATGAAGTCTAACGAGTATTAACAGGACAACACCGTCAATCAGAAAGTACTCAGCAAGCAGCTGAAGAGATTGGGTTGCACAGTTTTCGTCGCAGGCCATGGACAAGAGGCTCTAGATTTCCTCAAGACTACCCAATTATGGCATGAAAATGCGGAAGAAGGGACCGGGCGGACCAACGAGGCTAGTAGCACAGGCCAGCTTTCTGAAACCCCTTTGGACGTCATCCTTATGGACCTCGAAATGCCAGTCATGGATGGCCTGGCTTGCACAAAAGCCATCCGTGAGCTCGAAGGCCAAGGCTCCATCCGCCCAGTACAACTACAGCAAGCACACCGTCACAAACAAAAGCACCACCGGTTGCCCATTATCTCCATATCAGCAAACGCGAGAGTTGAGCAGAGCAACGAACAAAGAGAAGCAGGCGTCGACGATATTGTTACAAAGCCGTTCAGGATACCACAGTTGATGGACAAAATCTGGCGGCTCATCAGGCGGGAGACGCCGGACGATACTCACGGCTAACAACACAGTAGCACAGTAAATAAAACGTCGCGAAGATCGGAAGAACAGAGCTCAACACCTTGACACGAGCTGCGCAAACTCCTATACAACAATTACACATATACATTACCTTCAGCATCAGTGGGAACAGACGGAGTGCGCATATGTCCCTCCGAAGTCCTGCGTAATGGTTCATCAAGGTTAATCTTCCCGAGCCTAAACTTCACGCATTCCAGGGACTAGAAGTAGTCCTCTTCAATGCGTACTACCAGAAAGGACGCTAGAAGAATAGCAAATTCCAGTATCATCATCTGAATAATGTTTAGAAAGGAAGAGAGGACTTTCAAGCATGGATGAGGTTTCTTCCAGGGACCTCACCACAAAGACCGCGGGCTATGCAGCGGCTCCCTACATGCCAGCGCGTCAAGACTCAGATAGCATCATTATGGACGGACAGACACGACACGTTTCTGGTCGGTCCTTCAGGAAAAAGTTAAACAACACAGCATCGGTTGCGCGGGAAGGACAACGAGACTTAGCATGCTACCTACCACTTCTCAATGCGACTCAACTTTCCAAACAAAATATCACAGATGCTATGCAGATATTGCAGTAAAGGAAAACTCTCCAACAGAATGCTCTGAGCGACTCGTGCTCACTTGCTCAACCCTTCCTTATCTGGCCCTTAGCCAACCGTTCATGCGCCTAGTTTGCCTATCCAATCCGACAGTCTAGTGCATGACATCAACCATCTCCCTCTCAACCTCGCCCGCCCCATCAGAACTCAACTCAGGCGTCATCATGCCATTCAGTACCTCCCCTGCACCACCCCTGGAATCCTCATAGATCTCAAAATCATCCTCTGAGCCCATGCCAACTCCACTGTCGTACCTCCTCTTCCCTCTCTTCACAGCACTGTTCGCCTCGCACCCAATCCCCAAACCGCTACCACCTCGTCTCGCCTGATCATAACTCACCAGCCTGGGCACCTTCCTGTACCTTCCTCTTCCCCGACTAACTTCGACGCTTCCCGGCACACTCTCACTTCCACTCTCCTCCCCACCAGCAACCTCACCCTCATCAACAGCATCAGAATATTGGCGTCCCTCACCACCACCACGCTCGAAAGTCTCGACCTCCGCGAACTCCGCAAATTTGACCACACTACTAGGCGTTCTCGACCCATCACTTCCATCCTCAACCATCGTGACCCCGTCGCTGCTGAGGTTGCGCTCATCATCAATCTCCCAGTTCGCAATGCGCACTTTCGCGCCATTAACGTAGCGCTTCCGTGTTTCATTGCCTTTCATCACAGTCCGGATCAACTGCTCCTGCAGCCCCTCGACCGCCTGCGCACCGCGCTCGACTTCCGACCTGACGCGCTCCTCGAGCTTGAACTTGACGACCTTCAGCTTCTCGACCTCGGCATTGGCGGACGCTAGCGCGGTCGCGAGGCTGCCGATGCGGGCGTTGAGATCGATGAGCTCAGAGGCATGTTGTTGTGAGGATGTGAGGTCTGAGGAGCGAAGACTGCTTAACTGAGACTCGAGGTCGGCGGCGTGACGCTTGGATGTCGCGAGGGAGGTTTCGAGTTCGTTTATGCGTTGGAGACGTTGGACTGCGCTGATTTCGGCGGCGCGGCGGCCTGTTGTTTCGGATGCGACGCGGGCCTCCAGCTCTTCGATCTTGTGGGCTGAGTTTTGGGTGCTGTCGTAGTCATTTTGGAGGGTGGTGATTAGGATTTCGAGGCGGGTGATGTCGCCACGGTACTTGTTCAGTGCGTTCGAAAGAGAGGTGACGTCTTTTTCTTTTTCGGATAAGTCGCGCTCGAGCTGCTGACTGCGCATGCGTATGTGCAGCGTTTCTTCGGTGGTGCTGTCGAGGGTTGACTCGAGTTGTTTGATTCGCTCGTTGGCCTTTTCGGCTGCTATTATTGCTTTCTCGAAGTTGTTCTTGAGGTTGTGGTGTTGGTCCTTGGAGGACTTGAGCTCGTTCTCTTTTGCTTTGAGCTTATTGGAGAGGAGTTTTGTCTTTTTGAGGATCTCTGGGAGCACTGATTGATTATCGAAGCCGATCGATGTCTCGCCTGGAACTAAGCGTTCGAGCTCCAGGCGGGCTAAGCGGAAGTGGTCAGCTATTGCTGTGACCATGGCCATTGTGTCGTCTTTGTCGGCGTTTCCGAACCCGAGACTGGTGATCTCGATGTCCAGAGCTGTGAGGGCGACCTCCGCTTCCTCCGCCCTGCTTGTTACTTCTTTGAGGCGCTTGCTGGCGTTGTGGTACAAGCTCTTTGGTGTTTCTGGTATGCGGAAGGTAGAAGGAGTGCCTTGGGTGGACTGCTGTTGCCGGTGGGCAGGAGTGTCGGCGAACTGGAAGTCAAAGGAAGTGTTCACAGCTTGGTCACGGAAAGACCCAAGCAGCGTGCTCTTTGCATGCCGTGCTGCTTCAAGTTCGAGACCCATGGTGACCGCATCTGAGTCTGCCACGTTCCGACTTGGTTGTCTATGGCTGCTGGGGAAGGGGTCGGCATCTTCGTCTTCGTGTATCATGATTGTGTCGCCTCCATTACTGCTCGGACCATGGGTGTGAGCAATATGGTCCCAAGATATGGGATCAAGCTGGGTAGCGTTGTCTTCCTCTGCAGCGGAGAAACTCTGGCGAAGAGCTTCAAGCTCAGCCTCGACTTCGTCCACGCGTTGCTGGGAAGATGATGGAGGTTGATAAGACTCTGGCGGCTGCAGTTGTTGCGTCTTAGCAGCCTCGAGTTCTGCCCTTAGTTGTTTGAGCTCAGCTTCCTTGCCGGTCAATTCGTTCTGCAGAGCACTCTTCGTCTTTTTCTCCGCCTCATAGTTGTTCATTTCCTCGCTCAAGCCATTTCTCCGGATTCTTCTCTGGCATCGCTCGTCTAGGATCTGTGAAAAGGGGGTGAACTGGATATTGCCTTCAATGGCCGGACGAGCAGGAGTGGCTGGTCGTCGTTGCTTGGGCGTTGCCAAGGTTGAACGTCTGAAGGCCGGAGTGAGCGAAGAGCTTGTAGAGTTTGTAGGGGAGAACAAGCCGGGATCTGAGAAGCGTACTCGCTTTGACCTCCGAGTGGATGGTGTTTTGAGGAGGGTGTGGCTGTCCGACGTGGCTCGCGGCTTGGCTGGGGAAGAGAGAACACTGCTTCTGCGCTTTGGTCTGCGAAGGGCAATTGGGACGTCCATATCAGATGCATCAAGGGAAGACATGATTCAGTAACTTGTCCCGCTGAAGTTAGCTTGCGCTACAGTAGTCGTCGTGAAAGACGTCCGCTTCGCTCTCAATCGTGGCTGATAAGTCTTGATGGAATGCCTCGGGCTCCTCCTTTTCTTTTGGCCCAACTGTCAGCCAGACCAGACTTGAGTTTTGACAATGACTGCCTCTAGAATTGCAGAAACCACCACATCTAAGTCCAGCGACGAGAATATTGTTGTTTATGTGGTCACTGCACGGCCGTGTTGACGTTCTCTGTTGATGCGTCCAGGTTAGGCAATACTCCAACAAGGACCCACTTCTTGACTTATCCACCAATGGCACCGGCGTTTGCAGTCTTGCCTGCCCTGCCTAGCACGATTGGACAGCCGGTGCCCCTTTCGAATGCCCTACGCTAGCTCTGTGCTTATCCTCGTGTGCCCAGACCCTGGATTTCGTCGTTTATGCCCCGTGTATCAGTTTCGAAGCTCTCTGTCACTCTTCAAAGCTCCCACAGCTCTCCTTACTGCTGCACAGAGGGTCCGCCATCGACCTCTAATGGAACTTGCATGTTGTCAAGGGCAACAGCGGGTGATGTACGAAGTACTGCGCACTCAGTCTCCCGGAAGCTGTGTGGCAGTAGGCCGTAAACAAGGCCAGCGTATCAGCCCTGTCTTGTCACTATGACCATCCACATTCCTGGGTGATTGTACCCATCTTCTGAGGCGACGCCCTCCCTGGAGTGGTCAACGCAAGGAGTGCTGACATGGCCGTTCTACGCGATGAGGTTGTGTATCCCTCGGCACGGAAGAAGTGTGCTTTCCTAACACTTAGGAACAACACGCGAGAGGAAATAGCAGCGTGACGTCATGCGTATTTCGCAAAGACACAACATTTTCGAGTCTGCGTGATATTCGATTCATGTGACTGCTTCTACTAAGGAGTACCTCGTCGTGGATCAGAAAGTTCGTTTTGGTGCTGACTTTTCTTGAATACGGCAAAGAACGGCAGCAATATGACAGAAGAAGCAGCGTCGAAGGGTCCGTTGGACCACACCAAGTACCGGCTTCGAGTGACAGCCGGTCCAGCATACGACTCGTCCACCCACAAAGTGGTCAAGGTCAACAGCCCCGAGACACTCACATTCGAGAATGAACACATCATCATATCGCTTGCCGTCCGCTTGAAACGTTTTACCGGCTTCCCTTCCTCTTCTCCACAGACATCTTCATATTTCGAACACCAGCTGCACAAAGGCGACCAGTATTCGATAGCATTCAGTTTCATACCCAAGGTCGACATACCCGGCACAGATTTGGTCTTCGGCAATGACTTCGATCGTCCCATCCGCGACCGACTGCCGCCTGGCACAAACCAGGCTTTCAAGTTCGTCAAGTGGTGGATAGACCCAGGTCTCGAGGGTGACATGTACGCAGACAAGCCATACTTGTACGGCGCAGCATTGAGCAGTTTCAATTATCTGCGCATATGCGACAAGATCGTCAATGACGACAAGATGGGCGACAAAGATGCTTGGAAGATTCCCAACGCTACATCCTTCCACGAGGAAGTGGTTGAGGAGGGTGCGGAAGGAGATGGGCAGGAAGAGAGAGATGAGGCTGGCCTACCCGCTGATGCTGCGGCGAGAAAGAAACACTTTCTTACAAGGTCAAACCTGGAGAACTTCGTATTTCAAAAGGGCAGGTTGTACCAGTCGGACTTTGGTAACGGATACCTGGACTTCAATGATTTCGCCTTAAAGCTGCCGGGCTTCACCGTCAACGTTATAAATTATGTTGACACGAAGACACATGAGCTTCGATATACTTTGAAGAACATGAAAACTGGCGAGGTGTATTGTGTGGTCTTGTTTACCTTACTGTTTGGCGAAGAGTTAGAAGAAATGGCAAGGCAGGAAGGTGGTGACAATGCTGGGACTAATGCCGATGAGCTTGCCTCGAACGCACATGATCTGAAGGAGGACGGTGGCAAGGACGGCAAGAAGCAAGACGTCGACGGCGAGGCACCTTCAGCTGACGACGTCGATTAATGCCTTCCACTATCCTCAAGTTATGGCTGTGCTTGGTATGAGGGACGAAGTATGAGAATGAAGCATGACAATGACCTGTAGACGATAAAATCAATTGCATATGTACTCGACGAACCAGAGCAAGTCTCGTGGCAGAGAGCCTGCCGAGAGGCCAGCAAGATAGTTCTTCTTCCGATCCAACCTTGTCTTCATGCTGTTTGCAAACCGTTGTGTCAGGCCCGAGTGTGCAACAAGCCGGTCTCGATCCTGAGATAGAGAACGGTTCGTGTAGGTCAAGTACGTATAGACCCACTGACCGTAAGCTGCTCCTACCAATTCAGTTGGGAGCGTCGAGTCGCCACACACGGTGACCTTCGTACTGTGATTGTTCGCGGTCGGACTTTGGTGGGAACTGTTTGTCTAGCCTACCACGTTGGCAACGACGCCATGAATTACACTCCCATGGTAGCTCCTGTGATGTAAAGTATACGGCTCAAATGGACAGGAAGGCTTCTTGAAACGTCCAGGCGCGCTTGTTGATGGGGTCGATATCGGCGCGGTCCTGCGCAAGCACATCGTGTTCGTGGTCACGCGCATAGTTGTCGCTGACATTGACATGTGTGTGCTCATGTATGGGATTGGCATGGACGCACGATAACTTTGTACGCCAAAGACTCTTTCAGAATTTCTTTCGGCTCGGCTGGCCACGATGATTAGCGCTGAACCAGAGTACGCATCCTCCATCCGGGCGGCTTCGCAGGCCCAGTCCGCTTCGTCGTCCTGGACTATGCACAGAGTATCTACCCAGAGGTATCTGAAATTCAGTCTTCGAGTCAGCGTGAGAGTATCTTTGAGTGTCTGTGGGAGACTGGCTATCAGGATGCCACCTTTGTGGACCGAAAGTATATGTTGTGTTGTTCTGAGGACGGGTGCTTGGCTGATCGCCCCAGCAGTAACTCAAAGCGACATACTCGCCTCGGACCCTTTGGGTCTCGACTCAATGTCCCCTTGGGTTTTGGCAGGCGCCACATCAATGTCGCGATTTGGTAGCATAATACTGTGATCTTTTCTGCACAACACGTGCGACTATCTACACCCCTCGAGCCAGGAATGTATCAGATTGATCGACCCATCGGAGTCCGAGCTCCGAGGCACTGAAGATGCGTACCCTAGGATATCAGGAAGGTTAACGACATCGCCTTCACCGGCGTTGTGTTGCCGACGGGATATCTGAAGCCAAGCATTTCCTGTGCTGTATGTCAGTTGTATGGATGTCCCACGGCAAGTTGCAACAGAATCAAATGAGCCGGATTTTGTGGCTCAATCCACTGCTTTGTCCATGAACTAGGGCGTTTGACAACAGGAGGCATTGATGACAATTTATAGTCCCTGCGGATTGTGCAAGCTCATTAGCAACGATAAACAAAATCGCATACTGACCGTGCTTGATGTGGTTCAGAGTTGCGGGTCGAAGGTCCGAGCAGACAGGGCAAGTCCTAAATTGGGATATGTATCATGTGAGGAGTTGCCGATCTTCTGTATCTGGGACAGTCATACATGTGTGTCTGCTGTGTCTAGATAGCGATATGGTAATGGCAACGTGACCGCCGAAGCCAAGAGGATTCTCTTACCAATCGCTGCTCGCTCCCTTGAGTTCTTGGCTCGGCTGAGTACCTTTTCCAAAATTGCGGTCGTTTCTCAGAGATACCAGGTCACGCGCCCACGCTGCCGCTACCGCTGCCACTACCGCTGCCGTCTAAAGTGGACTGCACTTAAGCTGCCGGTGCTGAGAAGCAGGCAAGCCCCAGTAAAGATCACGACTGCCTTGTACGTCCCGTGTGCGTAGCCACCAGTATCCTTTGACACTTTCAACAAGCCCGCGCTGATTGGACCTGCCAAGACGTTCCCAACACCTTTCCCGAAGCAGAAAAGACCAAACATCGCTTGGGAGGCAGCGGGTTCGTCGCTGACTGCAGTGACCATTCGCGCCCACATAGCCGTGTATCCGGCACCGAAAAAGCCATATAAAAGTGCAAAAAAGACGAGTGCCGGCAGTGAGCGTGCAACGCCCCATATACTAAACGTCGCGGTTGCTGAGACCGATAAAGCGACTACCATCAGCGCATTCAAAGACAGCTTTTTGTCAGAAAGGTAGCCGAAGGTGAGTTGACCAGCAACCTGCGAAACGCTCATGAGTGCCAGCAACAATGCGCCCTTCGATGCGCTCAGGCCGATCGTTGATGCATAAGACGGTAAGTAAAGAGACGGAAAGAAATACCCCAATCCCATCAGCAGATTGCTCACACTGTATGTCCAGAACAGTGGTCTTCTGAGAAAGCTCCAATCGTTCCTCATCCCCATGCTGTGTTGTTGTCCAAGCCGACCTTTGAGTAACGGGATCAACGGTCCCGTTAGCACGATCAGCATAACAGCAACAGCTCTTAGCGTCGTTGGATACCCGAACCTCCTCAACAACGCTTGAAGCACTAAAGGCATCACGGCCCCGGATGCCCCAGAGGCGCTGCACAAGAGCCCATACGCCATCCCTCTCCTTCGGACCCAATATTCATCCACTATTGTCAAGATCGGGTAATAGAAGATGAGGAATCCCACACCATACATAACCCCTTGCGTCAATATCAGCGTGCTCAATCTTTTCGCAAAACTCCCAGCGATCAATCCTCCAATACACAGCGGCCACCCAACTAGTATCATTTGTGTCCGGTATTTAATCCAACGTCTGATCAGTGGCGTGACCAAGGGAGCACCAAGATATGAGACACCCGAAGCAGTCGTGCCAACAATAGAGATGTAGCGATTGTCCTTGAACTCTGGGAGATGAGAGTAGTAGTCCTGGAAGACGCCAAAGGAGAGGGGAAATCCCCAAAGAAGGGCTTCGAACACGAATGCTGCGATCAGTAGCCGCCATGCTGCAAGACCACGGTCAGTCGCCTGTAGACTGGACGCTTGATTTGGGAAGGAGGTACGCCTTGTATTGAGCTCAAGACCTTCAAACTGCTGGTTTTCAATTACAGTAGTCTGGAGTCCGACTGAGGTATCTGGCTGAGACATCGGCATTTGTGGAACTGCGGATAACCGCAGAGGAGCGAATAATCTCCAAGTTGCGACAGGTACAACTGACGATGAAACGTGTTATTTTCAGCGAACGGTCTTCTTCAAGAAACCTCGAGGGGAATGTCGAGGGGAAAGTCGAGGGTTTAGAGAAGAGGGTTTAGAGAAGAGGGTTTGATGTATTGAACAGCCTCGGTTGCTTTGTACATGATTTTCCGAAGGCCAAGACATGCCCCTACCGCGGTCGGTTAGTCCTTTTAAGGCCATAATCATGTAACATCTGGTTGGAAGGGTAAAATGTGTATGAATTCTAGTCAACAACATAGGCATTTCCGCTCACAGAGTTCCACCAATTTTTGTGAATAGTTTGCCCAAGTTCGTAGGTTAACTCCTGTGGGCCGGCAATAGGGATTCCATAGCAGAGCTGATGAGTGACTGAGGACTACTGTCGGTATGCTCCTTTATTTCACAGGATGGATGTTTCTCTGCGCCAATTGCCCGACCAATCTTTCGTAGACATCGTTCTGGCTACCAGTGGCATCGGCCTTGACAACTTTATCTTCCTTTTCGAACATATCGACAACGGGCATGCTCGTCTCGACGAAAGTCCTGAAGCGTTTCTTGATACTCTCCTCGTTGTCATCAGATCTGCCACTGGTCTTGCCTCTGTTCAGCAGTCTCTTCAGCATAACGTCTTCGGGACAATCCAAGAATATTGTGCACTGCGAGGGGCACACGCTCTGCTCGAAGTAGACCGCCTGGTCCATCTTTCGTGGGAAACCATCGATAAGAAAGCGGGTCTTCTTCCCTGAGTCCAGCTCTGCTTGCATGGCGTTCTGCAGCAATTTTACAGTGACTTCCATAGGCACGATCTTCCCGTCCTTGATGTAGTCTTTGATCATTTGGCCGTATTCGCTGCCTTGGCGGTCCTGCTCTTCCCGCAGTAGATCTCCTGCAGACAGATGCTTGAAGCCATAATCCTGCACCAAGTGAGTTGATTGTGTTCCCTTGCCTGAACCTGGACCGCCTAGAATATAGACTACAAGGACGTTTGCTGGATCGAAGGCTGGCGTGACGTTTGTGGAAGCAAGCGGGATAGATGGTTGCACTTCGGGAGCAGCACCTGAGGTAGGATCTATCTGAGGGACGGCAGGCATGGCGAGTGCTTTTTATGCGTTTCGTCGGTAGCGTGCAGTCGTCGGTTGCGATACGGTTGCTTGTGCTGCGTCGGCCTTTCTTTTGACCATAAGCATGTACAGACCACTCGTGGTTACAAGGATAAGGGCAAAGGGGATGATAGGAAGTCGATCACTCAGTCCTCCTGGTCGATGAGTGCTTTGTTTAGGAGGGGTCTCCGGAGAGGGCGGCTTGGGAGCTTCTGAGGAATATGTTCGAACAGCTGTTCGGTTGCTTATCGCTGTTATCCTCGATATTGCCTGGCTTCTCACGAAGACCTTATGCATTTGCGATGAGACTAGAACCAGGTCGGCTAATTGGCTTATCAAACGTGATTCTGCTTCACTCTACCGTGTGAAGAAACGTATGAGGAAGCTGCGATCAAGTGCTAGTGCTGCACAATGACGAGGTCTCAAATAAACTTTGATTCCGACATCAATAATTTGTAGGAGCCACGCACTTTCGATGTTTGTCGATGTACAGTTGGTAGCGCTCTAAACAAGCCGCGAACTATACAAAGTAGATTAGAGCTGGTCAGACCGACTCGAAAGTAAATGTACCCTTCGATCAAAGAGTGCGAGTCGAGCGCCAATCTGTGTCTGTAGTCAGGGGTCTTCGTCTTCGTCTTGGTCTTCCGGCGGTTGAGGATATCCCGGCTAAGTTGCCCCGGCAGCAAAAAGAGCAGTGGCCTCCTTGGCTTGACGTGTGTGTTAGTGCAGCCTCACGCAGGCCGTGGCAGGCGTCGCGATTGTTCTCCGTACTCCGTACTCCTGGAGCACTCCAGCAAACAGCCAAAGCAACTCACTGCAGCTCACGCTTCAATCTTCCCACATCCATCGCATTCTGCTTTTCTTCGCAGTAATACATACTACCTTCCACCTTTCTCTCTCACAACGCGCAATACCTGTGCGCTAGCTTTCGTTCCACGCACTCCTTTACGTCCATTCCACGAATAACGAATTGTTGTGTATGAGGCCGAAGGGGCCGCTGCAACCATGGCAGGATCTGGAAGTGTTCTGCCCATCAAGTTCCAAGAGATCACGAACGTCAGTGTCGCCCTCTTGATTCCGTGCTTACCTGCTAACATTTCTCTTCCAGTTGACGAAACATGACATTGCTGTAGGTTGAGCTTGGAGAGGCAGCGCAATTCTGGTATCAAACTAACACTACCTCCAGCAATCATCCATAGGCTTTAATTCTTGTGTAAGTCGGACTGTCCATCACCTCAGACTCTTAGCTAACCCTGTGTGAAGACATTAGAATCCGACTACTTTGTCTGCGTCCGGCAGAAGCTGAGTGACGATGATAAGCCCCAAGTCATAATAGTGAACCTGAAGAATGGCAACGAGGTCACGAGAAGAGCCATCAGCGCCGACAGTGCTATTATGCACTGGAACCAGGAGATCCTGGCCTTGAAAGCACAGCAGCGAACCATCCAGGTCTTCAACTTGGGTACGAAGACGAAGCTGAAGTCCACTGTCATGAACGAAGATGTCGTCTTCTGGAAGTGGTTCAGCGAGTCCAGTCTGGGCCTCGTCACTGAAACCTCCGTCTACCATTGGAACGTATTCGACGAGTCCCAAACCGTGCCTGTCAAGGTGTTCGAGCGCAACCCCAATCTTGCCGGCTGTCAAATAATCAACTATCGAGTAAACCAAGATGAAAAATGGATGGTTGTCGTTGGAATCTCGCAAAAGGAGGGACGCGTGGCCGGAACAATGCAGCTGTACTCAAAAGATCGAGGAATCTCTCAAAACATTGAAGGTCATGCCGCAGCCTTCGGCACCCTTGAGGTTGAAGGCCAGCCAGCTCCCTACAAACTCTTCACCTTCTCTGTACGAACTGCAGCTGGTGCTAAGCTTCACATCGTCGAGATCGACCCCAATCCTTCTAACGCCCGATATGCCAAAAAGGCCATGGACATCTATTTTCCCCCAGAGGCCGTCAACGACTTCCCCGTCGCCATGCAAATCTCATCTCGTTACAGTATAATCTACATGGTAACGAAGTACGGTTTCATCCACCTCTATGACCTCGAGTCAGGAACCTGCATCTTCATGAACCGTATTTCCAGCGAGACCATCTTCACCACAGCAGGGGACTCTGACGGTACCGGTATTGTCGGTATTAACAGAAAAGGCCAGGTGCTCTCTGTCACTGTGGACGACACAACAGTCATCCAGTATCTTCTGCAAAACGCCAACACTGGTCTTGCCGTCAAGCTTGCTTCTCGAGCTGGTCTCCCTGGAGCAGACGACCTCTACAAGAGTCAATTTGAGCAACTGTTTACCCAAGGAAATTACCAGGAGGCTGCTAGAGTCGCTGCCAACTCTCCAAGAGGTTTCTTGAGAACTGCGGAAACCATCAATCGCTTCAAGAACGTAACAGCGACTGGTGGAGGTCTCTCCGTGATTCTCCAGTACTTCGGTATGCTGCTTGACAAAGGTCGCCTGAATCGCTTCGAAAGTGTTGAGTTGATCAAGCCCGTCCTCCAGCAAAATCGAAAGAATCTCCTCGACAAGTGGATGGGCGAGGGCAAGCTCGAATCTTCTGAAGAGCTCGGTGATATCGTCCGGCCATATGACACCGAGATGGCGCTCAGAATCTACCGAGAAGCCAACGTGCCATCCAAGACTGTCGCAGCACTTGCTGAGACCGGCCGCATCGAGGAGATTTTGCCGTATTCGCAGCAAACAGGTTACCAACCAGATTTCTCATCTCTCCTCCAGCATCTCGTTAGAACAAATCCTGACAAAGGAGCAGAATTTGCTACTGCGCTTGCCAATAATCCAGGTGGTCCGCTGGTTGATGTCAACAGAGTGGTGGACATCTTCATGTCCCAAAACATGATTCAGCAGGCTACTGCGTTCTTGCTTGATGCGCTCAAGGACAACCAGCCTGAGCAGGGAGATATGCAGACCAGACTTCTCGAGATGAACCTCATGAATGCCCCGCAGGTTGCAGACGCCATTCTGGGCAACGAAATGTTCTCACATTACGATAGAGCGCGAATCTCGAGATTGTGCGAACAGGCCGGACTCTTGGAGCGGGCGCTCGAGAACACCGAGGATACCGCGTCGATCAAGCGTATTATCGTGCAGACCGACAAGCTCAAACCGGAGTGGCTCCAACAGTATTTTGGCAAAATGTCTGTCGAGCAGTCACTCGACTGCATGGACGCCATGCTGAAGGCAAACATTCGACAGAATCTGCAAGCCGTGCTACAGATCGCTACCAAGTTCTCTGATTTGTTGGGTCCTAGTAATCTCATCCAGCTTTTCGAGCGACATCGAACTGCAGAGGGTCTTTACTACTATCTCGGTAGTATCGTGAACCTGAGTGAAGATCCTGATGTCGTCTTCAAATACCTCGAGGCTGCTGTCACAATGCAACAATTTCCAGAAGTCGAGCGCATTTGCAGGGAGAACCAGTTCCTGCCGGCACAGAAGGTGAAGAACTTTCTCATTGAGGCCCGACTGTCAGAGCAGCTGCCGTTGATCATTGTCTGCGACCGCTTCAACTTCGTCAAAGACCTGGTCAACTACCTCTACCGAAACCAGCACTTCAAGTCGATCGAGGTCTACGTGCAGAGAGTTAACCCATCGAGGACACCTGCTGTCGTTGGTGCTCTTCTTGCACTTGATTGTGAGGAAAGCGTGATCAAAAATCTCTTGTCCTCAGTTGACTCGAACTCTGTGCCTATGGATGAGCTCGTCCAGGAAGTCGAGAACCACAACCGACTCAAGATCTTGCTGCCATTCTTGGAGAGCACTTTGCAGGCCGGCAACGAACAGCCTGCGGTTTACAACGCTCTTGCCAAGATTTACATCGACAGCAATCATAATCCCGAGCAGTTCCTCAAGGAGAACGACCTCTATGACACACTGTCAGTTGGTAAATACTGTGAAAAGCGAGATCCCAACCTCGCGTACATTGCCTACCGCAAGGGTCAGAATGATCTAGAGCTTATTAACATTACCAACGAGAATTCGATGTTCAGAGCCCAAGCTCGATACCTACTCGAACGTGCCGACCCCGAAGTCTGGTCATTCGTCCTCAATGGCAACAACGTCTATCGAAGGTCGTTGGTGGATCAAGTTACGGCCACAGCTGTGCCAGAATCGACGGAGCCTGACAAAGTTTCGATCGCTGTCAAGGCTTTCCTTGATGCAGACATGCCCGGCGAGCTCATCGAGCTTCTTGAGAAGATCATTCTTGAGCCATCGCCTTTCAGCGACAACGCCAACCTGCAGAACTTGTTAATGCTGACTGCCGCTAAGGCGGACAAAGGCAAGCTCATGGACTACATTCAGCAACTGAATGAGTACAGTGTGGACGAAATCGCATCAATGTGTATCGATCAAGGTCTGTACGAAGAGGCATTCGAAATCTACAAAAAGGTCGACAACCACGCAGCTGCTACCAATGTCCTGGTCGATCACATAGTGAGTATTGATAGAGCTCAAGACTATGCCGAGCGCGTCGATCTTCCAGAAGTCTGGAGCAAGGTCGCCAAGGCACAGCTCGATGGACTGCGAGTCACAGACTCCATTGAGTCCTACATCAAGGCCAACGACCCATCAAATTACAATGAAGTCATCGAGACTGCCACTCACGCTGGCAAGGATGAGGATCTTGTGGAATACCTGAAAATGGCGCGAAAGACACAGAGAGAGCCTGCTGTCGACACTGCTTTGGCCTTTTGCTATGCCAGACTTGACCAGCTGCCAGAGCTTGAGGACTTCCTCCGGTCTCCGAACGTAGCTAATGTCGAGGTCTCTGGTGACAAGGCGTACGAGGAAGGCTACCATCAAGCTGCAAAGATCTTCTACACGAGCATCTCGAACTGGGCCAAGCTTGCCACAACACTCGTGCACCTTGGCGAGTACCAGGCTGCGGTCGACTGTGCACGACGAGCAAACAGCGTCAAGGTTTGGAAAGAGGTGCATGCCGCTTGTGTTGCCAAGAAGGAATTCAAGCTTGCTCAAATCAGTGGTCTCAACCTCATCGTCCATGCTGAAGAACTTCAAGACCTTGTTAAGCAATATGAGCGGGAAGGATACTTCGAGGAGCTCATTGCTATGTTACAGGCTGGTCTTGGCCTAGAGCGGGCACACATGGGCATGTTCACAGAGCTCGGCATCGCGCTCTCGAAGTACCACCCAGACCAGGTGATGGAACATCTGAAGCTTTTCTGGTCTCGGATCAATATTCCAAAAATGATCCGAGCCTGCGAGGAAGCCCATCTATGGCCGGAGTTGATCTTCCTATATTGCCACTACGACGAATGGGACAACGCAGCGCTGGCCATGATGGAACGTGCTGCCGATGCTTGGGAGCATCACTCATTCAAGGACATCATCGTCAAGGTCGCCAACCTTGAGATCTATTACCGAGCCCTCAACCACTACTTGCAGCAGCAGCCATTACTGTTGACCGATCTATTGCAAGCTCTTACTCCACGAGTGGATGTCAACCGAGTGGTGCGCATGTTCGAGAAGTCTGACAACATCCCGGTCATTAAGCCATTCTTGCTCAACGTCCAGAATCAGAACAAACGTGTCGTCAACAACGCCATCCACGACCTCCTTATCGAAGAAGAGGACTACAAGACACTTCGAGATTCAGTTGAGAACCACGATAACTTCGATGCTGTCGAGCTTGCTCAGCGGCTCGAGAAGCATGAGCTTGTGTTTTTCCGCCAAATTGCGGCACAGATCTACCGGAAGACTAAGAGATGGGATAAGTCCATCGCCCTATCCAAACAAGACAAGCTCTTCAAGGACGCCATCGAAACTGCCGCGTTGTCCGGTAAGCCTCAGGTCGTTGAGGAACTCACCAGATATGTAAGTCTAGCTACCTTGCATGTGTTTATGCATAAGCTAACCTATCGCAGTTCGTCGACATTGGCAGCCGAGAATGCTATGTCGGTATGCTCTACGCCTGCTACGATCTCCTTCCCCTTCATGTCGTCATGGAGATCTCCTGGCGACACGGTCTCAACGACTATACTATGCCATTCATGATCAGCTATATGAGCCAGCAAGCCGCCACAATCACTGAGCTGAAGAAAGACAATGACGAGCGGAAAGCCCGCGAAGCTGCTCAGACCAAGGACGAGGATAATACGCCTATCCTTGGTGGAGGCAGACTCATGTTGACCCAGGGGCCAACCGGTTCAGCATCTTCTCCAGCGCCCTATGGACAGACAAATGGTATCACACCTCAGCCGACAGGATTTCCTCGTGCATTCTAGAGGGATGCACAGCCAGACCTGATTTTGTTGCATGAAGGGATCGTTCCGACTCATCGGCCTGCCACGGATGTGATGTCTTTATTGTGAATGGGTTTCGATGCAGGAAGTATGTAATGATGGCAAAACCGGCGTTGGTGGTTGCAAGGATGAGCAGTCATACCTATCTGTGGGGTGTGCTGCTAGTATCGGATGGATATATCATGATCTCTTTTCGAATTCGACAGCATATGTCGATGGCTAGAGTCAACGTGTCAATATCGACAAAAGCACGACTGGACTGCGCTTGTGGTGGTCGCAGAGGTGTGCACTTCGTAGCTGTACTTTTAGATTGCAGCTAACATCTACAGGCTTCATCTTGTAGATGAGCTTGGTTTAGTATCATACAGAAATTCGTTCTACATGAGTTTGGTTAGATCTAGTATGGCGGTACCTTCGCGCCTTCCTTGCTACTACGTTGCTCTCCTATGCCTTTGCAGACACCTCACTATCGTTATCCCTTGTCAGTGAACCTGGTTGCTCACTACCCATCCGACGTCAGATCAGATGGCATCGCCCTGATCCCGCTACGCGCGAATCCGGAGCTGGTTGTTGTGCATAGCCTGCAGTCGTCTGTCTATGCCAAATACATGGATTGCGATGGTTGTGCTTTCCTCCCAGGACTGTAGAGAGCGCGGCGTGGACGCAGAGCGGCTGCTGACCGACACTAGATATTGAATGCACCGCGAGATGCCGTTGTGATGAGCTGTACCATGTTGCTCCTTTGGTACCTCGCAAAAGACGTTGAATAAAAGTGCGTTGGTTCGATGCTAGATTTCGTTCTGCGTGCCCCTGAACCTTCAATACCGGAATGGTTCATATTCTTGACGAATAGTATCATGGCTTTATGAGCATAGTATCGCTATGACACAGTAAAGCGTGGTGACAATGGCGAATATTGAAACCATGTTGACTCTTGCAATCCGACTCCTCTCAGGCCTGTTTCTCTACGCTCAGGGTTGAAATATGATGTACACCACATCTTCATGCATCCAGCTACTCGACGTCGCATATATATCGTGTTTTCGTCTTTCACCTACTGCAAGATGCATTTTTTCTTACCATAGCAGGAGATTGTTTGACGAAAAGCACTCTCCTGCAGAGCGGTCCGCTTACTGGATCTGCCTTGTTTATCCCATTACTAGTATCTTTGGCCTTATCAGCTTATCAGACTTGAATCGACCATGCGGCCGATCGCTTCCGCTTGACGTTGGGAGAAGTCTACGGCTGAAGGAGCAAGTACGACGAGATAAAAGCTTTGGGGTATGTGGGATGTGCTTGTGGTAATCGGCGTCATACAGTGAGATTGTTGTGTCCTTGCAAGAACCGACTCAAACGGCCCAGCAAATTCACAGCTGGAACGTCTCCTTGATTGAGCTCATACATCGCAGTATGCACAGTCCAGTGTGCGATCATGCCGAGCGGCAGTTCTCACAAATGTAGCTTGCTAAGCGCTCGCAAACCTCAAAAGTCATTTGGCAGGTTCGGGCAAAGCAAGGGACGCCCGTGCGGCAGTAGTCTAGTCAGGCGGCCGAGCCTCGATACCGTGCCGAGCATGTACTGTAAGGGAACACCATCCCCGAGATGTCCCATATAACTTAGCACACTGCATGAACTTCCGACCTTATGCGCGGAAGTACACCGGATGTGAGCGGTTGAAAGGAGCCCACACACTGTCGTCGTCGAAGTGAAAGCCGAGGGAAAGCTCAGGCAACGTCGAGGGAGAAACAGGTGGAGTGCCTGCCACCCCTCGAACTGCAGTGCCAGTGGCATAAGCTTTCAATAATTAGAGTGGGGCGATAGCTTCCTGGTCGCTATCAGCTCCAGCGGGACTGCCTTGCATCATTCGTCCCTCACTAACTTTTTGGCTACTAAACTGTCAACAGTCAACAGAACCGTCCGGCACAACTCCTCTCCCCTTCTTGCTGCTTGTTTTGCAGCTGCCATTCTTACTCTACCATCGCTCGCTTCTGCATTGTTACAATCAGCTCTTGTAGCTGCTCCTGATCGCAGCTTTGACCGCTCCATCAAAGCCACCGCTGGTCGACCACGGAGCGACAGCAACCATGGCTACCGTTGATGGCACGTCCACCCCTCAGGAGGATCACAATCCTCTTGAGCATACTGTACATCACCGTCTCAGAGCCAACTCTACGATCATGCAGCTCAACAAGATCATGGTAGCCAACCGAGGAGAAATCCCCATCCGTATCTTCCGTACCGCCCACGAACTGTCCCTCCAAACAGTAGCCATCTACAGCTACGAAGACCGAATGGGCATGCACCGACAGAAAGCTGACGAGGCTTATGTCATCGGCAAGCGCGGAGAATATACGCCCGTGCAAGCTTACCTTGCTCAGGACGAGATCATCAAGATCGCTAAAGAGCATGGCGTCCAGATGATACATCCAGGCTACGGCTTCCTGTCTGAGAATGCTGAGTTCGCTCGGAAAGTTGAGGAAGCAGGAATCATCTTCATTGGACCGTCATGGAAGACTATCAACGATCTTGGCGACAAGGTCTCTGCTAGGACACTCGCTGGCAAGGCTAATGTGCCCGTGGTGCCGGGTACTGACGGTCCAGTAGAGAAGTACGAGGACGTCAAGTCCTTCACAGATGAGCACGGTTTTCCCATCATCATCAAGGCCGCCTTTGGCGGCGGTGGGCGTGGTATGAGAGTGGTCCGAGACCAAGAGTCGCTGAAGGACTCCTTCGAACGAGCGACTTCTGAAGCGAAGTCCGCCTTCGGTAACGGCACAGTGTTCGTCGAGCGATTTCTCGACAAGCCGAAGCACATTGAAGTCCAGCTTCTTGGTGACAACCATGGCAACGTGGTCCACTTGTACGAAAGAGACTGCTCAGTTCAACGAAGACATCAAAAGGTCGTGGAAATTGCTCCCGCCAAAGATCTCCCTCAAGAGACTCGGGATGCCATTCTCAACGACGCAGTCAGACTAGCGAAATCTGCCGATTACAGAAACGCAGGCACTGCTGAGTTCCTGGTTGACCAGCAAAACCGATACTACTTCATCGAGATCAACCCTCGTATCCAAGTCGAACATACCATTACGGAAGAGATCACTGGCATAGATATCGTCGCGGCCCAGATACAGATAGCTGCAGGCGCGAGTCTCGAGCAGCTAGGCCTGACTCAAGACCGTATTTCGACAAGAGGTTTTGCCTTCCAGTGCCGTATCACAACCGAGGATCCAGCCAACCAGTTCTCGCCGGATACTGGCAAGATCGAGGTTTATCGCTCTGCTGGTGGCAATGGTGTCCGACTCGATGGTGGTAATGGTTTCGCAGGCGCAGTCATTACTCCGCACTACGACTCTATGCTTGTCAAATGTACCTGCAGAGGTTCCACGTACGAGATTGTGCGCAGGAAGATGCTGCGAGCGCTTGTTGAATTCCGTATCCGTGGTGTCAAGACAAACATTCCTTTCTTGGCCTCGTTGTTGACGCATCAAACCTTCATCGAAGGATCTTGCTGGACAACTTTCATTGACGACACACCGGAGCTATTCAAACTCGTGGGCAGCCAGAATCGTGCACAGAAGCTGCTACAATACCTCGGTGATCTTGCCGTAAACGGGAGCCAGATCGCAGGACAAATCGGCGAGTCGAAATTCAAGGGCGACATCATCTATCCCACATTGCATGACCGTGACGGCAAGGTTATCGATGTGTCGCAGCCATCGACCAAAGGATGGAAACAGATACTAGATCAACAAGGTCCGGAAGGATGGGCCAAAGCAGTTCGAGCGAACAAAGGTTGCCTGCTCATGGATACCACATGGCGTGACGCTCATCAATCTCTGCTTGCTACCAGGGTGCGGACTGTCGACCTCTGCAACATCGCGAAGCATACCAGCCATGCGCTCGACAACGCTTGGGCTCTAGAGTGTTGGGGTGGTGCCACCTTCGATGTCGCTATGAGGTTCCTTTATGAGGATCCCTGGGACCGTCTCCGCAAGATGCGAAAGCTCGTACCAAACATTCCGTTCCAGATGCTGTTACGTGGCGCGAACGGCGTCGCCTACAAGTCCCTGCCCGACAATGCGATCTACCACTTCTGCAAGCAGGCGAAGAAAGCTGGGATGGATATATTTAGAGTGTTCGACGCCCTCAACGACATCGAACAGCTCGAGGTTGGCATGAAAGCAGTTCAGGAAGCTGGTGGCGTGGTTGAAGGTACTCTGTGCTACAGTGGTGACAGTAAGTTTCCCAAGAAAACCCCGTCCGTCTTGGTCATGCACGGAGTACTCCCGGAAGCATAAAGGTTGAGATACATTACGAGATGTATTTCAGCCCGATTGCTGGGTGTCGTCTATCCACGAGTCTTCCACGGAGTACTCCCGGAAGCATAAAGATCGAGATACATTACGAGATGTATTTCAGCCCGATTGCTGGGTGTCCTCTATCCACGAGTCTTCCTCACAGTGTGTACAGGGTTATGGTTTGCTAATTCTAACGCGTAGTGCTGAATCCCAAGAAGAAGTACAACCTCGACTACTACATGGACCTCGTTGACAAGATTGTCAAGATCGGCACCCACGTCCTCGGCGTCAAGGACATGGCAGGCGTCCTCAAGCCGAGGGCTGCAAGACTTCTCATCGGCTCTATCCGAAAGAAGTATCCAGATCTGCCCATTCACGTTCACACCCATGACTCTGCTGGTACAGGAGTTGCATCTATGGTTGCCTGTGCTGAGGCAGGTGCCGACGCCGTCGATGCTGCGTCTGACAGCATGTCTGGCATGACATCTCAACCCAGCATAGGAGCGATTCTTGCTTCTCTGGAGGGCACCGACCTTGATCCAGGCCTGAATGGCAATGCTGTCCGAGCCCTTGATACCTATTGGTCTCAGCTACGCTTGCTCTACTCACCTTTCGAAGCTGGCCTCACCGGTCCAGATCCAGTAAGTTTCGTTCCCTCCAAGATCTCGTTACGGCTTTACTAACTCCTGTCGAAAGGAAGTGTACGAACATGAGATTCCTGGCGGGCAGCTGAGTACTACCTCCTCCAACCCCCTTGCCCGGAGCGCTACTAACTTCCACAGCAAATTTGATCTTCCAGGCTTCGCAATTAGGTCTTGGTGCTCAATGGTTGGAGACGAAGAAGGCCTACGAGCAGGCAAATGACCTCCTTGGAGATATCGTCAAGGTCACCCCGACCTCCAAGGTTGTTGGTGATATGGCTCAGTTCATGGTTACTAACAAACTGACGTACGACGACGTTCAACAGAAGGCCAAAGAGCTTGATTTCCCAGGATCAGTTCTGGAGTTCTTTGAGGGACTAATGGGTCAACCGTACGGTGGGTTCCCTGAGCCACTGCGATCAGATGCTCTCCGGGATCGACGCAAGATGGACAAGCGACCGGGTCTCTACATGGATCCTGTGGACTTCAACGCGATCAAGAAAGAAGTCAAGGAGAAGTTCAACACCACAAGCGAGACTGATATTGCAAGCTATGTCATGTATCCTAAGGTCTTTGAAGACTACCGCAGCTTCGTCGACAAATACGGTGATTTGTCTGTCCTGCCGACGAAGTACTTCCTCAACAGACCGGAGATCGGCGAAGAGTTCGCCGTGGAGCTGGAGAAAGGAAAGGTGCTGATCCTCAAGTTGCTCGCAATCGGACCTTTGTCAGATGAGACCGGACAGCGAGAAGTGTTCTACGAAATGAATGGTGAAGTTCGACAAGCGACCATTGATGACAACAAGGCCGCCGTTGAAAATACGAGCAGACCGAAGGCTGATCCTGGCGATAGCAGCCAGGTAGGTGCGCCAATCTCTGGTGTACTGGTGAGTTCTAACAAATCCAACTTGTACATCGTTTACTAATTCAACCACAGGTCGAAATCCGGGTAAAAGAAGGCGGCACTGTTAAGAAGGGCGACCCCATTGCTGTCATGAGTGCCATGAAGATGGAGATGGTGGTGTCAGCGCCGCACGCTGGAAAAGTGAGTAATCTCGGTGTCAGGGAAGGAGATTCAGTTGCTGGTTCCGACCTCATTTGCAAAATTGAGAAGGAGGGCTAGACATTTGACCTGCTCACGCCGGCCTGTGTTCGAACTTTGTGGGTTGAATCGCGCATACCTTAGGAGTGACTGAACACAGATTTATGAGGATTACGAAGCATGAGATACGATTGAAGTTGACGTGTACGCCCCCTAAAGTCGAGTATTTTAGAGAAGTATGCCAGACAATCAGTATTCGTTACTCCTCCAGGTATGGTGCTGAGTTGTCGCAATTCATTGTTGACCGTACCATGATCAGCAGAAGGAGCCCACCTACTAGGTGCTGATCTGTGGACCCGCAAGCAGGTACCATCGAATGACGTCGGAAGTCTCTTATCACTCGTTACTTCTGCTGAGGAGCGCAACTCTGCTGTATTTCTGAGAACCCCAGAAGAAGGCAGGACACCGACAAGTCGATTCGACGGGCGCAGGCTTTGCCAGCACTGTCATTAAGAGCGATGCCTGTTTCTCTGTGGTTGACCTGTGCCACATCATAGTGCGGGGCACATTACCGTGCAGTACTAGCTGCTCCTGCTTAGCGTCATCGGAAACGAAGCTTTGTCTCCTGATTTGACCACTGATCATCGCATATCCTTACCTTGCCTTGCTCATCTCAGCCCGGACGATCTTTTGACGGCTGCTTTAGGGGACGTCTCGGCTAGCACTGGAAAATACAAGCACATACCAGGTCACGCAGAAAAGGTACTACGATTCGAGTGAGCGTGCTGTGCACTCTCTCCGAGTAATGATACATATCAGCAGAGTTTCGAACAGCGTCAGGAGTCATGCCCGCGAGTATCGATGAGAGGGTTTCCAAGCAGATCTCAAGCTCTTTACCAGGTGGTTGACTGACCAATCGCTTCTCCTTGGTGAGCGCAACCACTCCACTAGTTACCATTTTCATGTGCCAGTTGCGTGCCCCGCAAAAACCAGCGTTGTCAAAAGCGGCCTAAACAAGAGGACGATGGCTCATACGTCACCATAACCTGTAATACAAAGAACGATCATATCGTCCAGCAGTCGTTTGCCCCGAGCGAGATACACTCAACAACAATCCGTCTATTGAGAAACTGCCTGTTTGCCCCAATCAAAGACAAATCTCGAACACAGACCACACCCACAACCTGTCAAGATGTTCCTCAAGCAGACAAGCTACAAGCCTCGATCTGGCAGCACGTCCTCGTCAGGCGGCACAGAGCAAGCGTCAACCCCGACTTCACCACCTGCGAAACAAGCCGCCGATACTCAGCAACCTGCAACTGCAGCTCAAGCAGGACGACGCAGGGTGATTTTCCCTGTCACTCAAGCAACGTTCAACTACTAACAGAGTTGCAGTCATCTACCGACCAGGCGTACGCTGGCCTCAATAATTACAAGAGAAGCTCGGTGGATGACAAGAGATCGGGTTTTGCCGAGCAGTCCGCTCAGCCGGGCGTTCTTGGACAGATGTGGAACAATTTCACGAAGGGGAAGTAAGCGGAAGAATATCAACGAGGATGACACGGGTTGCATACACTCGGCACATCCGATGATACTTCTAGTGTGCGGTGATTTGTCTACACCCCAGCGTCAGCACGCCGGGCATGATATTGGGAGTCCGTGAGGTGCTTGGTAAATTTGGAGCGACTGTCCAGATGTGGGATATACATTGATATTTCATAGGAATGAATTATGACAACTTCACCAAATCGACTCCACGTTTGACGAATCATTGGACCTGTGCTTGAACCGTGCTTGCCAGTTTGCTGCCAAGCTCCAGCCGTGCCTGCCATGAGTAGCGGCGGCGATCTGTACCACGATTCAGAGGATTATGCTTCACATTACATATCGAGACTGTTAGCTGCAACATTACTCCAATTGTACACTAGAGATCATGAAATCTCCAGGGCAACCCCACAAGATACTGTCACTCATCACTAATTCTTTTACCTACCGAGCGTCTGGCGACAAAGCTCTACCTCACCCGGTTTCAGCTTACAGAACGGCGTTCATGTTTCTGAGTGAGGACTCCTTCAATGGTCATCGGTTCTGTGTTAAGGTTGACCCAGCGTTCTTCAGTCTGCATGAGGGGCCTATCCGAGCAAAACGGTAGATTCACCCGATTCTCAGGCTTGAGCGTCAAGCAGATGAGATTTTGGTCAAATAAAGAGTCTTGGCAAAGAAGCCGATGTACTGCTACGGGAGATTAGGGACATATATATGACCCGCCGGAAAGGGAGGCAGATGCGTGAACCACGACGAAGCATTGCGAGCGAGACTCCAAGGTCTGCATGCCCGGGCTGCTGATCTCTGGACACGAGGTGATGCACTCAATAAGCAGTCAGCCCGACTCGGTGCCCGCATCAAGGCAATTATTTGAATGGGTCTAAGTCAGAAAGAGAGTCGTCATATCACGAAGCACAAGCAGTGGAGAAGCCAGCCTATCTCTGTCGACTCTAAAAAGGCTCTCCTGATCATGAAATTGTGCTGAGAGCGGGCTTACCGGTACTTTTCCTATAGTGTGAGCTTCGCACAACGATCTCAATAATGCGACGATATGCAACCACGAACACGCTCGGCCATTAAGCTGCGAACGCTGCTGGTCTCTATTTGCCAGAGTGGAAACTTACGATTATCAAGCACCTCATACTTCCTCATCCACAAAGGCAGCCGATCGGGATTCTTTAGTACAGCGTGTCTGCCCGCAGGATCTCATCGGTATTTCGTTATTTTCCACTAGGACGTGCTCCCTTTCAGACCGCTTCCAAGATGTATTTTGGTTGTGCAAGCTGCTGGTGCTTTTGCGAGAAGCAAGATGTCCACTGCCGATGGTAGTTTGCACTTCCGGTCGGCATCATGAGCCCGCATGGGTAGGAGTACTCAGTGAAACTAAGGGCAGTCGCCAGCTCGCAGAAAACGACAAATCTCATGCTTGAGCCTTAAACGTTCATGATGCTACGAATCGTGGGCTAACGTCCAATTGTGGTTGCAGTCGACCCACGCTATTATTGTTTTGACTTTCTCACCACGAGGTCAAACGTGCTCTGATCATTCTACAAGCGCATCATAGCACAGAACCACGGCACTGCAGTCCCAGGCTACCCTTCGCCGAGAAGAATCATGGACTCGACCAACGTATGTGATGTGATCCATGATGGAATAACAATGAAAACATTGATCTGCTCATGCTCTTCTGAAAGACGACAACCCCAACGACCTGCGATCAGCTTCCAACATAATGTGTCTCCCAGTGTTATCCCTCGCTACATCTCTCTGAAAAGCTCATCTCACTGCATCTGCGGATGGAGACGGAACACTACTAGGTACCATGCCGATTGAGAAGGGCCGACGCCCCATCAACACACCTCCGACTTTCGACAGAATCCACAAGCATGAGGCCACAAAATCTATTCGTGATGAAGTGGACTTGAGCAACCAGCAAGGTCTCACACAAGTACCAGATTCTTCAGAGGTCAGCCGAAGCTCCTCTACTCACAAACCCCTCGCCGGAGGCTCAGACAATATCTCTGTTGAAGCACAAAACCCCGAAGAAATACTCTCAGCCTCCAATGCTGCTCGGCAGGGGGGCAGATGCTGGCGAGTGCGCGCTACTTTGTGGTTGAAATCAGTCAGATGGCGTGGCGTTCTCGCAATGATAGCAGGCGTCTTTGCTCAGTCGTTATCCTGGGGTATGAATATGGCTTACGGCACGATCCTCGCGTTCTACTGTAAATTTCTCATTCCGGACGTCTCCAAAACTCTGGCGGCTCTGGCGGGGACCATACCACCGTTCTGCCTCATGGCACTGTCGCTTCCGTGGGGCAGGCTTTTAGATGCCGGCTACCAAAGAGCTCTGAACATATTAGCAGGGGCCTTCCTGACAGGTGGTAAGTTTCTTTCCCTACGAAATCCATCACGTTTGGCCGTGCAATGAGTGGCAGTCAAGCATTGAGATCGAGGTTCGCTGTACCTGTGATTCAATTTGATTACCTGAGCGCTCTTCAGCCGCGTCCTCTTCCAACACAGTCATATCGTGATAGGTTTACTAATCTCTATCAGGCATGACATCCTTGGCTTTTACTGGAAACAACGACTACAACTCTGGCAAGTATTGGGCGATCGTGCTCGCCAGCATTCCCTTGGGTATAGGACAGAGCATCTATGTCCTGACTGCCCCTCGGATGGCCATAACTTGGTACCCAAAGCACAAAGGCTTAGCTATGGGCATTACAAATTGCGGTGCTGCTATTGGTGGCCTGAGCTGGCCACTGATCTTCGACACGCTGGTTGAAGTGCATGGCTTTCGAGGCGGCGTAGCATGTCTCGCAGGCATCGCTGGGGGGTTAGCCATATTCATCACGATCTTCAGTATGCCCGCACCAGATTTCAAGCCTCATGCCATCGGGAACGCCTGCGATTTCCGCAACTGGTGGCCGACACGAGCTTTCAAGTCGAAGGTCTTCGTCATTCATATCATCAGCATGTGTTTCGTCTACTTTGGCGTTTTGACTATTCCGTTCTTCGTTGAGCTATGGGCTCAAAGCAACGTTCGCAACTCAGTCTCTGAGGATGTCACCACCGGCACGGGTATAAAACTTGAAGGCTCTCATCAGCTCGGCGTGTACCTCCTCGTCACGTTGAATGCTTGTCAAATACCTGGCCGTCTTTTCGGGAGCACGATGTGCGACAAATTCCGTGCTCGCATGATCCACGCAATCGCTTGCTTCTGTGCAGTTGTCGTTGTCGGTTCTTGCTGGTTCACTATCACTACGTACCAGGGTGCTCTCGGTTTCGTGGCATTGTTTGGTCTCACGCTCGGTGTCATGGTCAGTCTGCCAAACAATGATGTGCAGGACCTGCTTGGGCACAAACGCACCTACCTTTTCGGTCAATACAGCGGTACAGTGTATACATGTTGCAGCCCTTTCGTGCTCAGCGGCGCTGTCCTCACTGGTGCGCTAGTACAGTACTTTGGTGTCCAGGTGGCCCCTGCCGTTTTGTGTATGGGCTGCTTCTCTATTGCCGGATGTGGGCTGATCCTTGGTCTGGTCATCAAGGATGACACTGCTTGTTTTGAGGATGAAGACGGAAGTGCGAGTGAAGGGTGGACTAGGATCAATTCTACTGCAAACGATGCAAGCGTGGAGCATGGAGCTGTTGAGAAGACTTAGTCGGGCAACATTCACAAAGTCACAGACACGATCGGGTCTAGACAGGCCAGCCGGACTTACCTGAGCCAATTTGCTGATGGTGGGCAGAACAGAGCAAAGGTACCTAGCTACGATGGTTGAGTCGAGCTTCACAATACAATACAATAAAATTCAATTCAGCATGGCACCCAGCCGAGTACGTCCTCTTTGCGGATGGATGTTCCTGTACATACATGTATCAACCCTCCCCTCCGACTTCCTATGATTCATTGACTTAGCACCTCGTGAGTGACCCCAACCTTCCGAATACTGACGTCGCAGCCCACAGAACGTAATTCAAGTTTACCCACATTCGAACAGCCATTGATCCATTCATTACAAGAGCACACCTGCTCGTCCACGTAACCTGTGCTGTGCTATGCCAGACCTGACACTTCCGCGCTGCCTCCAAGCCTCCAGGCCGAAACCAACATCTCCAGCCAACACTTTACAAGCTTGGACTTAATGCATACAAACACCTTTCGTTCGCCAGCCCAGTCCAGCTCAATGCACGCTGTGCTATGCCATGCTATGCTATACTACCTATTCACGTTTCCGCACTCGCACTCGCACTCGCACTCGCACTCGCACTCGCACTCGCACTCGCACTCGCAGCCACGAGCATGCGGAACAAGCAGCATACAGTAGATTGAAGAAGGGAAACCTTCCAACTCATGGACCGAGATCTTCTTTTCTGAGAACAACGTCAATGCCGCCCGCGGACCTGAGTCGAGTTGAGTTGAGTGGGTGAGTGCCCATAGCGCCCGCGGTCCCATCAGTTCAGTTCAGTTGGTTTCTTCCAGGAAGACAAACGCAGCCGCGCGGTTGGAAAGACTTAAGCTACTGTACAGTATAGTATGTATGCCACGACTTAGTTCAGTTCAGTTGTGCATTGGTGCGCATGACAGGTCTCTCTGATCTCCTCCCATATCTTCATATCCCACATGACGCAATTCGTTCGTACAGCAGCGACGACCCAGCCAGCCAGCCAGCCAGCCATAGAGCGCAACTTCCGCTGAGCGCATCATGGTACACAGCTAGCTATACACTGGACGGGGCAGGGCAGGACAGAACAGGACAGCAGCGACACGGTCGATCCATTCCGTTTCGGTGGGAAAATGCCATGGCATACCATGCGTGCCGTTGGCACCGATAGGGCAGGACAAGCAGGTGCGATTAGTCGGCCTTGCAGAGTGGGAACTATCTTGATAAGGACTTGAGGGGGTGGCCAACACATACATTGAAGTGGAGAGGAAGGGGTGACCCGGGTCGTGCGTCTGGGAAGAAGGAAGGAAAGGAGCTGCGATGGCGCGGGGGCCGGTCTCGATGCAGGGACCGTGGAGGTGCTGTGACTGGAAGCTCCGAGTGGAATTGGGAAAGGTGCAGCTGGGCTGGTTCGAGAAGGGAGAACGCAGCGAGAGTAAGCCAGCTGGTCTCGAGGCAGGAGTGAAGGAGGTAGGACTGTGAAGTCGGCGCAACCAGTTTGAAGGGCTAAGCGCAGGAAGCGGCGGTACTTGGCTCGGCTTGGAGCAGGAGCGTTAGGAGTAAGGTAGAAGGTGCGGTGCGGTGCGTTGCGTTGCGGTCGAGGGAGCGTTCAAGACCTGGAGTAAAGCACCCTACTGCTGCTCTGCTGGCGAAAGCTGCTCTGCAAGGATATTAGAATAGGGACGTCCTCTTGCATGCTGTCGCTCGAGTCCATGCTAGGATTAAGGTTGCTATGATATGGACGCGATGACGCAAGACATAAGGTTATTCATTATGTCCAGCGCCCCTCCGCCTTGTTCGTCAATCCGCCAAATTAACACGCTCAACTTCGCTCACGGCATGCAAAACAACAATTCTGAGCTGCACATTCACGCCAAGCTCTCGCTCGGCTTCTCCTGAGTCTCGTGGCAGGCTCTTGCTTGAGCCCGCCCATCAACCCGACCTGCTTCGAAGGCCCCATGCTCCGCCCGTATGGCTCTCAGGACCTCTGGCATAGGGAAGGTCTCCATCAGTGTTTTACCTAGATATACGTCCAACATTATCGACATCCCAGCCGACCGAACAGGTCCTCCTCGGCATACATATACGTCAGGAAGCCATGATCATTGACCCAGCACTAAGAGAAGTCGTCGTCCATAGCTCGATCTTCAAGTTGTACACCTGGCGTGTTCTGCTGAGGCGTGTCGTTCCCCATCAGATTCAGATTACTCCTATTCTTTAGACTACCGTATCTGCCGGATGGTGCTGCCCTTCGGCCTGACCCGGCTGCAGCACTCATTCTCTTCAGTGAGCCGGCCGAAGACTTGTTTTGTAGATCACCTGCAGCGGAATAGATACTGGGTGAGGCTGTCTCGTCATCCATCGGTGGTGGGATGTGAGGGCCTGGTCCTGATGTGAAAGCTCCCGGCATCGCGCCGTCCTCTATTGCCCCAGTCTGGTCAGCAGTTGTAGGCGTGGGCGTCGAGTCGCGATTCGAAACGTCGCCGTTGCGGATTGGTTGACCCGTGATCGAGTCTGGGGACGCAGCTTGAGCCGTCAAACTTGTCATGGTGTCTGATCTTGGTGGAGTAGTTTGAGATGTTCCGTGATCGTTTCCTGCTTGTCTTGTCGAGACTGGAGAATTACCTGCACTTCCCGGCACTTCTAGGCTGCCTCGGTTTGCGCCGCTGACGATCCTGCCACTGTCGGGCCGAGGGCTTGCGACGACTGGAAAACGGCCTGGGCCACTACCCTCTGTAGACTTGTCTCGCCGATGTCTGTTTGCGGGAGCAGGTGATTTGGCGCGCTGCCTCTCATTGTTGATGGCTCTGGCTCTCGCTTCCATTGCTGATCGACGACTTGACTCATCGGTACTCGACACTGCTCGTTGCCTTGCTGAATCTGCTCTCGAGGCTCCTGAAGCAGCAGACGATGCTTGTCGTTTCAGCTCACCAAAGATAGCTTCCTTGTGCTCGAAGAGGTCCCTGACTAGGCGATACGGATGGCGTTCCTCCATAGTGAGAGCGTTGAGGGTTCGCGGTCGAAGGATGCATGGTGCTAGGACCTGTGCTAAGCTTGCTACATAGCTGTCTTCTGCCGATGTAAGGTCGATCAGGCGGGTAAAATGGGTCGTGATGGCATCGAGAGTTGCAATGTTGTTGAGTCTAAGTTGACCGAGGGTGGACTGGAGGACTTTGATTCTTGGAGCTGAATTAACAGGTTCTGATGAGATAGGGTTTGGCGTGGCGTCTGAGGTGGTGTCGTAAATTGTCTTGATGATATCATAAACTTGGGAAGAGACCAGTGAATCTGAAAGTATTAGCAGTGGCATGCAATTTCGATGGTTGGTAGATCTTACCAGGAAGTTCAAGCAGATACAGCTTCAGCACGCTCGCAACGATGGGCACCTCGTATCTCTCGAGCAATTCCTTTGGTATCGGGCCTCCCTGGTTAATGGCGTTCCGTAGATGGTGCGTGGCTGCGAGTGGGACATCGATAAGCCATATACTTCTTCTTGTATCATCTCCATCCAGATCGGGATAGTGGTTGTCAAGGAATGTCAACAGTGCGGTAATAATCAGCGGCACCCTCTTCTTGTCGGCCCTTGCTCGTGCTTCCAGGTCAACACCAAAGACCTGGTGGTCTACGCTCCCGTAATAGTTCTCATAGGGCGTGACCTTGGGTATGAAAGGGCCAGTCTTGTAGTTCTCTAGCAGATACCTTAGGTCGCCCAGGGGGTTGATTGTCTCCTGGTAGAGCATCATGTGATCGACCTGGCTCTGGAAGGAAGGTATACTGTTACTGATGGCGCCGGAAAAGTCGAGAATGACGGATCTTATCGCTTTCAGTCTGTCTGTCTCGCAGCGCTCGAGAAATTTGAGGTGTGTCATCATAGTCTCTTCCAACTCGCACCTCAGCAAGTCGAGCTTAATCACGCCAGCTTTATATCTCTCATCCGACTCTTTCGCTTCTCGTCTTAGTCGTTCAGGTGGTGTCTCGTTGGGGTAAGGGTTGTTCAACGGGTTCCACGCTTGCAGTGTCTCGGTCAGATTGCCAACCACGGGCGACTCAGCAATGTTGCCATCCAGCGACGACACGGTAGAGGCTCGTCCTAAGCCCTTCTTCTTATCAGGCACGCCCGACAGCTGGAAAGTCCTTGGCCGCCACTGATACTTCATCTTCGAGCTGTTCGCAAACGTGCTCCCGACATTTCCAATCAGTCTTAAAAATCCCCGATCAACCAGATCTTGACCGATCTGCTCTGCGTATCCGACATTCGAAGCGTTCATATGTCTCTGTATGTATTCTGTGATGTTGGAACCAGATGATGTGTTCTCGTATACGCCCAGGATAGGCACTCTGGTCTGGCCAAGAGGTATGGTCTCCAGCATATGGCCAAGCAGGCTCTTCAGCTGCTCAGGCGCATATGTCTGGTCCCCAATCTCCACAGGGAGCGGCTCGGTCTCCTCCTGCACCACTATTGTAGGAGGCGGGCTCGTTGGCTTCGGGCTGTCGAGTGCTTTCTCCTTCCCTTTGTCTTGCGGATCCTGGAATGCGAACTTGTTCTCTTCCTCTTGGTCCTCAACCAGGCGGCACTTGTTGAAGTAAGCTGCGCGTAGCTTCTTCACTGCCTCGGCCTGTCTATCGTGAGCTTTGATCTTCGACTGTAGGTCGTCCTGTGAGTTCTGCACTCGTTGCGCATGAGCATCGCACCAGCGCGAGAAGGGATTGACGACGAGTTCTCGAATGTTACTCGCTATCTTTTGGTGATTCTTCGTGGCCTCGACCATCTCGCCGCGCACTCCTTCGTAGGCCTATGCTTGTCAGCTCATACCTCCCGACTAGCATATCTGTAACACATGTCCTTACCTTCCTCGTAGACGCCCCGTCGTCTCTGCTGAAGCCTCCGTTCATGCGATCTATCGTGGGCGCGATGTCTCCTAGTCTTTCACTGTAAAGGTCCTCTGCTTCCGCTCGCATACTGGCTATGGTGAGTATCTGCTGGTTCTCTATCACGCCTTGCTGGAGTTTGGTGAACAGAATACCGAGACCGCCAGCATAGTCGCTCGACCAGAACGAGTCGACAAAGCTAGGCCCTCTGGCCTTCTTCGTCGGCGGCTGCGCTGCCACCGCCTGCGTCGTCATCCTCGCGCTGTCGGTATCGGAGAGGGATATTAGAATTCAGGTCTATGCAACAAATAGAATCGCCGTCAACTGTTCAGGAGTACAGGCGGCCGGCTAGCTGAGTGTGGTTGTCGGCGCAGCGACTTCCACCTGCGTGAATGAGACGGCGTGAAAGGTATCGCCGGATGAGGATATCTACTGCAACATCACTGTAAGCAAGAGAAGGCAACGTGTATGTATGTACGGGATCCGAAAGGGAAAGTTCAGGCAGGATCGTCTGAAACAAGATTGCCCCGGTTGCTGTTGAGATGTCCTGATCCTGGCAGCTGCGCTTCATGTGAAACCAGGTGTTGCGCAACTGGAACAAGCTTTGGGGGATCGTTCCAGGGGCTCGAACCGCCCGATTAATGGAGACACTATGCCCTGCATGCCCAGATTGGGCTATCATCTCAACGAGGGCCGAAAGTTACCTGAACGTATGCATGATGGAAAGATATTTATTGATACTTCATCTCTATAGGGGACGCTGTCTACATTTGCTCAGCTTCACCATCATACTTCGTGAGACTTGGACAGTAGAAAGTGTCGTTTCATCATGACAACGACTTTTATGTTTTCCAACAAAACATCATCACAACGTCGTCTTTCTCATTCGAGCTGGGTAAGTGTCGAAGAACTTCGGCTCAGGCTTCTTGCGATGCGGCGATTGCGGCGGTTCGCGAGCAGCTTGGTCCTGGCCTGTGCTGTTGTCGGCTAGTCAATCGTCTTTCAGACCAAGATCCTCCTCTGCTGGTACCACACGGATGGTGTTTGTGTTACCCATGCCACCTCTCCATCCTTGCACACAAACCACTGAGTCGCCCTTGTTGAGGACACCCAGCTTGATGGCCTGTGCAATACCCCACTTGAGTCGCTTGTCCACATCTTGTTGCCAATCTACTCCTCTAAAATCCGGCTTCGGCTCCGGGAAGCAGAATGGGTATACACCGCGGTACAGGTGAGCATATCTCGAAGCTGTGGCGTTCCGAGTGATCATGATGATCGGGCAGACGGGTCTGTACTTGGACAGGATACGGGCTGTACCACCGCTAAACAAGCTTGTCAGTATCTTGCCTATCAATCAGGTCACGAACTTACCTTGTGGTCAGAGTGATGATGGCTCCAGCATTCAATTCCATGCTTGCACCGACCGCGGAGATAGCAATCGATTCGCTTGTCTCGATTGGTCGGCGAACGCTCGTCCGTAGCTCATCAAACACGTTGGCATAGGGGATGGCAACCTCAGCAAGTAAGCAAGTCTCGTGCATCATGCTGACAGCTTCGCCAGGATAGTTGCCCTTTGCCGTCTCGCCGGACAGCATCACGCAGTCGGCACCGTCCAGGACGGCGTTGGCAACATCAGACACCTCGGCACGGGTTGGTCGCGGATTGTTGGTCATGGATTCCAGCATCTGAGTGGCGACAATGACAGGCTTGCCGGCCATGTTGCACTTGGCAATCATCATCTTTTGTGCGATGAAGACCTTCGCTGCGGGGATCTCGATACCAAGATCGCCACGGGCGACCATGACACCATCCGTTTCCCTAAGAATCTCGTCAAAGTTGTTCATGCCCTGCTGGTTCTCGATTTTAGCAATGATCTGAATGGCCTTGCCTTCCTCGCCGAGGACGCTTCGGATGTGCTTGATATCGTCGCCACGTCGGATGAAAGAGGCAAAGACCATGTCGACCTTGTTCTTCACACCGAACTTGAGGTCTGCTTGGTCCTTCTCGGATAGGGCTGGTAGATCGACGTCTGTGCCTGGGAGGTTGACACCCTTCCTAGAAGAGATCTGACCGTTGTTCAGAGTTTTGACTCGAATCGTCTTGTCATCCTTAAGCGCGAGGACCTCAAAGGACAGAATGCCGTCGTCGACGTAGATCAGCTTGCCGACATCGATGACCTTTGTGATGTTCTTGTAGTCTAGGTATCTGTTCCTGTCAGCCTGAACTCTCGTACGTAGTCTTCCCTCCCTCACAGGTTCTTGTCATCCGAAGCGGTCGCGTATTGGTCGTCAGTGGTGATGTTCAGCTCCTGGCCAGCTTTGATGGGGATGTCCACGTCTCCGGGGGTATTTCCTGTTCTGATCTCAGGTCCTTTCTATCTTCTGGTCAGCCTCAGTGTCCTATATCTCTTTGGCCTCCCTGCTTACTGTGTCGAGGGCAATGGCTACAGGTCGTCCAGGCAGATCTTTGGCGGACTGGCGAGCATTGTCAATGACGGATTGGTGGTACTGTCCGCGTTAGCCTCGTAGCCCCCGTCCATACGATGTTGGCTGTACCTCGTAGGAACCGTGGGAGAAGTTCATTCGGACCATGTTGAGACCCGCTGCTTGGTGTCAGCTCTCTGGTTGGGGGTGCACCAGGCGCCTTCCTACCTTTTCTCAGCATGGTGATCTTCTCGGGACTGTTTGTCTTGGGACCTGCTCCATATTAGGCTTGACAGTCACCCACAGATGTTATCTGCTGACCGATTGTGCAGATGATGCTCGTTCGGCGGTAGTTTCGCTTGGGAGCATAGTCAATGTTCAGGCTCGAATGCCACTCCATCTTGGTCCGATTGTTCAGATGATCCAACGAGTCACCCATGGTGAATTTGAGTTATCTGGGTTCTCTTTCTATTGCTGTAAGAATGTTTTGGTAGGAGGGAAGACGTGGGCGCCGTCGGGCGGTCAGCAACGGAGCTAAATGATATAGACTGCAGAAACACTGGTGAGCGATGTAGAAAACAATGGCATTTGTACCTCCTACCTCTATAGACGTCACACAGCTTTTACTAGAGATATGTAGACAGCACGTGTCAAGTAATAGCAGGTGAGTGGAGAGGCTTTGCGGAAAAAAGTGACTGTTGAGAAGGTGGATGTTATCAACAATGATTCAAGGTCAAAGTCACGGCCTCAGCAATAGCAAAAGGTCGCACTTGCGTCACGTACTAGTAAATCAGGGCCGATAAGATGGAGCACTACTGCCTGTGGATTGAGAGCTAGGGAGCTCAGGTTACTCGTGTTGACCTTGTGCTATAACGGGCATCTACTAGTATATTGAGCTCGCTGACCGAAAGACCTCCGCTCCGCTCAGCCCGTCTTGAGAGTGTTCATAGCTTCGACACCATCTTCCCATGCCGTCATTGAGGCCATCGCGATATCCGTCGTGAGAACTGTGCACAACAATGTGGCATCCGCGACGTTTTTGAGGCCAGCAGCGGAGTCCGTCGCGTCTGTTCGTCCAAACAGTTGGGAAGCAAGAGAGGGGCACGCTGAGGGTCCTGCCCGAAAGCATGAATTCGCGCTAAGATAAGATACCTGGATCGACGGCTTATTCAGGCGAGTCGCCCCCGTACCAGCCACACCTAAGGAAGTGTGTGCTCAGGGACCGCAGGCTACAATCGCCGCCCGCAAATGATTGGCCCACGTTGACAGTCGTCCCAATGTTCACATGTGCTGAAAGCGCTGTCCGACACACGACACCTTGTTGATCTGCCTGCGCCTACGTTGACTGTACCTGCAACATCGATATCTGCGCATCCAAGGGTCAAGATGGTGGTATGTCTTCCGAATGAAGCATCCTAGAGCTGCGCAATACTAATCAGCCGACAGCTAGGACGAATCACCCACTACGCCTTCGATGCCGTGTTGATATCTGCCTTTCTCGCTGGCGTGAGAAGGAGCACCGGCCTCACGTATGTACCTACCTAAGCATGCGCGCTGTCCATCTGGAGATGTTGATGTTCGGCCGCTGATGCCAGACTGACTGACGCAACAGTCCTACTAGCTTGAAATCGAGCACCTTCGGCGAAAACAACAAAGACGTACAGTCGTGGGTCGACCGCTATCTGGGCGTCGGCGAGTGGGTGATGGACCAATCAGTGGCTGTGATGGGCGCCAGCGGCTACTTTGAACGAAAAAGGTGATGCGCAAAGCATGATTATTGAGTCATGTATTGTACAGGGTTGGCGGCGTTGGGCAATAGACAGCTTGTGGTCGGTTATATTCAGTCTTGTTGCAGGTGCGACAGACGGCGATACGATAGAAGCCATGAAATCAGGCCCCTCTCAACGAAGGTCATAGGCAGGAGCTATCCGTGCTCAAAGGGAATGTCGCTAGCACACAAGACGTCACTAGCCGTGTACCAAGGTGGCCGAATCCAGTTCAGACACATGAGCGCCAGCGTGCTTCCTGGATACGACGTCAAACAATTAAGGAGCACAAGTTGCCTGATGAGGCCGACCTCAGATTGCTGATGGTCAGCTCTTGTCGTTGCCAGCAAATGCTTCCTTCGGAGTATAGGCACATCTTAATACCACATTAATTGACCAACTTGGAGTTGATGTCACGCCTGGGGCAACCTCTACTCGCTTGCTCTCCTCTGAACCACCGTCCCTCTCAGCAGCTCCTTGACATCTATCCTCTTGTAGAAAGAAATGTGCCCAAAAGGCAGCCAGTACTGCGCCATCAAATCCGGACTGATCAGAAACAGCTGACTGGGGATGAACTCATCTTCGCACTTTGTTAGCACATCGACTCAAATTTGCTAGCTCGACGGGCGTACTCACCATCTCTAAACCCTCTAGCAGCAACATGTCCCCGACTCTTCACAACCCTTGCTCCCCTGAAGGGCGGTTCATGAGCAATTCTTATCGTCCCATCGGGGCCTATATCATCCGCAATGAAAGTATGCTCGCCTCTCGGCACATTCACATCCCCCGTGATCTTAATCGCCTCAATCGCACCCTTGTGAATATTCCCCTCCGGATCTTCAACATTCGGAGTTACGCTTCCCGGCGCAGGGAAACGCGCATGAGCGCCGTCAATAGTTTGTCTAGCATGCAGCTGCCCTGCAGCCCCATCCTCGCTCCCATAACCATGGTCCATACCCGCCTCATCTTCATCCATGAATTGCCGTTCCCTCAGCGCAGCAAGCACAGCAGAGATGTAATTCCTCCGTCTCGCGGTGCCCCCCTCATCATCGCCACCGTCGTTGTCTGCGTTTAAAAATTGTCTCTGATATCTCGGTGCCTGTTCCGTCTGGAGGACTAGGAGAAACTCACAGCCGTGCGCCGCATAGTCGCCGACGTAGAGACCTTGGTATGGCTTTTGCCGTGTGGGTGTGTATAGCGTAGGATCAAGTGTCGACCACGTACTCACTTCCTCACCAATACGTACGCCAAGATTGAGCATGCCCTGGGTGAAGTGACTCCAGGTCCGCAGTCTGAACGTCGTCTTGCTGATCTCATCTAAGGTAGTCGGTTTGTGGCCTTTGGACATGAAGCTATTGCTGCTGTTGTTACCAGTCGAGCTGCGCGTCCGCGGCATATCGGGTATTGTGCGTGGGGGCCAGACAACGACATTGGGTGTGTTCGCTGTCGAATCTGGGAGATCTTTAGAGAGCATGAGCGAAGCGTTGATTTTCTGCTCAGGTCTGCCGACGCGCATGCGCACTTCAGAGCCTGGATCCCACGACCGCGAGGCGCTCCCATTCGAGTAGAAGAGGTCGTTGGAGTATGTTAGGCTTAGCACGGGGTCATCGGTGCTTACATATACCCGTGGGTTGACGTGGTGGATGATGACGCTCGGCTTGACAATCCAAGTTTGTGGTTGTGCTTCTGGGCGCTCAGCTGCCAGCCGATAGCCGGAGATCGTGCCAGTCGTCGGGTTGAACTTGGCGACGATGAGTTTGCCGTTGTAGGCATCGTCACTGAACCAGATACGTTGGCGGGGCAGAAACCAGTAGGGGTGCTGGGAGAGGTAGAGTTGCCGGTAAGACAGGGCAGGCGAAGGCGTTTGGGGGATGTCGTGGTCTGGTAGGCTTGCTTTCAGTAATGGCAGCCATAGCTGGTCATCTTCAACGTGAGCCTTGAATTCATGGCACGTGCGGTACACTGATTGGAGATGCTGGACGTCGAGAAAGGAAAGGATGAACTGCACAATCTCTGGCGGTAGCTTGAATATTGAAGGGGTGGTCGGCCGGTCTGGGTTGTGCAGTCCCACTTTGCTGTCGCTTGAAGTCGATGAAAGCTCAGGCGAAGGTCGGCTAGTATTTGGCGGCACGGATGATGAACGCCAGTCGAAGAAGCCCATGTTGCTGCTTAGCTCTATTGTCAGGACACAATATGGCTAAGTGAGAGCGTTGTTGATGCCATTCGTCTTGATTGACTGTTCCAATCGGTGCATGCCAGTGATATTGACGAGTATAATGCCGTCATGCAGTGAGGGACAGATAAATCAGGCCGGAGGTCTCCATCAACCGAACCGAGTAACCACAGTCGCCTCTGCAGCGGTTTACTTGCACATCAACCCACGGCCTCTATGTACGGTCAACAACCGTCAAGATACTCGAACGGCCATTATTGGTTATCTCTCGCGACACGATCATAGAGACTGCTCGTTGAATGTCAGCAGCATGAAGCCTGAGGTATTTCTAGCCCGAGAGGCATGGCAACATGAGCAACAACGACATGGACGAGATCTGCCTCACGCTGTATGCGAACACAAGCCTCACAATTTTGTGACATTGCAGCTATCTGATAGGACTCGTCCCTTGCACATGACTCAGAATCCCGCCGGGACTTTTGTCCAAAGTATGAAACAAGAGGCGTACTTCCGTGCTAGGCAACCACCGTTTGAGACCCACCCAGGACTCCTTGGATACATATACCTGCGACACCTGCATGTCTCCCCCTCAGTATATCTACTGGAACCGCTCTTCAACACCACCACTCAAAAGGATTCGTGGTCCCCTTGACTAGGATAAAGAGGTCTACAATGGCCTCAACGAAAATGCCAGCGCCTCACACGCTCATGCACACACTCTCAGCCAAGCCTCCGTCGACCTGTCGAGCGGAACCGATCGACTTCGAGCAAGCGGGGATTCAAGAGTACAGAGGCAGATTTGCCATGCTCATCCATGATCTCCTCTCTCCAACTGAATGTGAAGAACTTCTCGAAGCTGCCTTGGGATCATCGGGCTACCAATGGGAAGAGGCGATGGTCAATGTCGGCTTTGGCATGCAAGAACGTATTAAGGACATCCGTGACTGTGGCCGCATCATCTGGGACACGCCCGAAGTTGTCGACAAACTCCTGGAGCGCATCAAGCCTCATTTACCGCAGTCTGTCATATCTCTCAAGGACTCCACTGCCATCACCGGTGCTGGACCAGTAAGGCGGAAAGAGACATGGGACATCGCACGGCTCAACGAGCGATTGCGCTTCTTGAAGTACACTAAAGGGATGTACTTTCGAGAGCATTGCGACGGGAGTTACGTGACTCCAAAGGGGGACGAAATCAGCTTCTTGACGGTACACCTTTATCTGAACAGCCAAGGAGCGCCGGGTATCGAGGCCGAGGATAGTTTTGGAAGCCATCACAAGCCTTTGAAGGGCGGGGCGACTCGCTTCTTCGGCTTGAAGAACAACGTCGACGTGAATCCAGCGACAGGCGCGTGTTTGGTGTTTCAACACAAAGGTTTGTACCACAGCGGAGAAGAGGTTGAAGAAGGGACCAAGTACACAGTCCGTACGGACATTATGTATAAAAAGGCCGAGGAAGGGTAGTGATTGCCGTTGGTTGAGATGCTGTGATGATTTGTGCTATTCAACCTTTCCCGGGCGGTGGATCATTCTTCCAGAAATCTCTTTCGAGCTGTTTCGTATCAAATGTCTTGACTTCGTGTTCTGCAGGCGCATCGGGAACGAAGAACTTGCCCAAGGTCTCTCCAAAGGCATCAACAAGTTTCTTCTGGCGTTCGAGTCTCCCTTCGTTTAATGTGGTAGTGTATTTGAAGAAATCGTCTGCGTGCGTCTGTGCAATCTTCGTCTCTTCTAGTATAGCCTTTGCGGCAACCTCTCGTTCATGAGGAGGCAGCTCCTGTAAGGGGACTTTCAGACCTTTAGCCAGATTTGGAGGCAAGTTGATCTCTTCTAGCGTTGGCGCCGGTCTCGTCGGGTTGAAGACAGACGTCAGTGGTGGGATGGGCTTTCCTTGGGTTTTTGCTTCATCAACGGCTGCCTCATAGTCCATCATACGATGATAAAGCTTGTCTGCGTGCATCTGTATGGCCTCGTCCTCTTCAACAGGGCTGTAGGAGCTTGCCTGGTAGCCCAGGGCTTGCAGGAACTTGGCTTGCAGCTGAAAGCAGCGGTTGAATGCCTTGGTCTCTCGATTGCATAAAGTCATTCTGGCTCTCAGCTTGTTCAACGTGTCTCCTTCGCGGAAGCAATTCCTTTTCAGCTCTTCTTCGAATGCGCAGTTCTCCAGGGCAGCTTGTGTTAAGGTAGCCTTCCTATCCTTTTTGGCATCCACCACTCGTTGCGCGGGGTTTGTGTTTGCATCAGGCTGTTCTGACGGTGGGACATATGTCTTCCACAGGTCCTTGTAGCGGCCATCCTGAAACAGTGACTCCTTCGGCAGTGGTCGTTCTTCAGGTGGCAGTTCTGCTCTAGTCTTGATAGGGGCCTTCTCTTCTACAGGAGGTGCTACTTTCTGTGCAGGCTTCTCTGGCAGCGCATATGGCCTGGGTTGCTGCGAGTCGAGAAACTGTTTGAGGTCACTGTCAAGTGACTTGGTAGGGTCTTCGTCCTTCTTGCCTCCCCAGAACCAACTCATTGTGACTCAATAATTTCAATGTTGCTGCCAAGCAGGACCATCAGATGGAATCATATATCGTGGCGCTGCACACTGTCATCTCCCTCGGTGACTTACCCCGTTCAAGTACGGGTCGAGCTCCAACTCGCCAAGCGATTTTCTCCGAACCTTCGCGACGCGTAAATTAGACGCGTATGGTCCAATAACGAGCACTTTGCAGACAACAAACCGTTCCCCCATGTGTTTACGGCGGCCACGAACATGGCAAATGATGCCAGGGTTGAGCGTCAGCTCATGAGACTGCGAGGGGCCGGCACACGAGATGTTGAAACTACTGATTTCGGCTTCGCCGTCGATGCTGGTTCGCGGGAGGAGCGACAGCTGATGCGACAACGTGGTGCTGGCAGCAGGCAGATAAACAACATAGACTTTGGCTTTGCTTTTGCTACACCAAGCACTGTCAAGCGTCGAAGGTCTCAGACTCCAAGCAGAACGCCCGCCACAGCTACTCGCAAGCCAGCACATTCAAGGACGACGCCAACTCCACCAACGCACGGAGTTATCCAGCAGAATGTATCCAGCGCGCGCTCGGTCAGAAGCCGCCAAATTCCAGATGCTCTCAGGAACGAATCGAGCGGGCAACCGCAAAGGAAGAGGAGACGATTGAGCGAGATCTCGAACATGACAGGGCCTATGAGCGTTGGCCGACCACTTGGCTGGGTCAGCAACACCGCCATCGAAGAGGAAGATGAAGCGCAGCAAGGGTCGGAAGTAGCCATTCTGGGCGAAGTAGACCATATTATTGGGTCAGACAATCAAGAAGGACACGGGCCGGTGCCAACGTCGCCTCTCTCCTTCCCAGACAGTACAGTCACTATGACAAACAGTGCAGACAAGGAGAACGAGCACAGTGGCCTCAGTGCCGCCAAGGGCGCCACGAAGAAGCGAAAGAGGAAGTCCATCGGTCAGCAAAGTCTGTTCAAGAAGAAGCGAAACTCCAGCTCCCTCAGGCCGCACCTGCCTACTCCTACTGAGACTCAAGAAGTGAGTGTATCCGTGGAAGAGCCACGGCATAATAACCAGTCAGCAAGTCGCGAGCGCAGGTGGAGCATTGCAAGCAGTGAGCCACCACCAGGCCCATCCCCATCATCCTCGCCCGCAAAGCAGATAACGCAACAGCCGGAAGCCGCAACTCGGGAGAGATTAGGGTTGGCTTCATCTAAGCGGCGAAGGAAACGCAAGTCCGTTGTACAAGGCAAGACTAAGCGACGCTCCTCCGCCACCGTGGCCTCGACCCCATCGCAGCTAGCGGGAAGCGTCGAAAGGGGCGACAAAGCAGAACAGAACGAGGAGCAGGAAGGGGAAGAGGAAGACGAGCCTAATGAACTTCCTCTCGACTTCGATACCGGTATACCATCAGAGCACGAGCCCGAAAACGAGCAACTTCGGCTGGGGCGAAGAGCTGCCAAAACATCAACAAGTTCCCGAAGGTTCACGTCCGAAGAACCGGAGCAGATCAATCTCGGTGATGATGAGGATGCAGATGATACGTTCCTCCCAGCTGAGACGACCCCGAACCTAACGCCAGCACTGAAGCGTGCGAAGCAGAAACGACGTCAACAACATAAGACAACACGCACGCGGGCCCCGAATAGCGCCGCCGCAACCCGACTCACAGGTGTGCAGAAACGATCCCACAAATCCGGCTTTCCAATCCTAACCCACCGCATGACAAACCTTCACGCCCTCCCCACTATAACCGAAGTACCAGAAGAAGATCACCAACTCGACTCCGACGCAGACGAACTCGCCCTCCCCACGACCCAAGCAATAACAACACGCACCACGCCCAACGCAGTCGACGTCCTAGCTCAAGTCTGCCGCGAAGCAATCGACAGCTCGATCTCTGCCGTCAAAACACAAAGTCTTTCTCGTGCAGACCTCACCCGCCGTCTGGCGGCCCTCGAAGCCTTCCGCTCAACACTCGACACGCGACTGTTCGACCTCAGCCAGTCCCTCGACCAGCGACTTACCATGGAAGCCCGCTTGCGCAAAATGCGACGAGAGAAAGCAGAGCTGCAGAATCGATGGCTTGAGATTAGACGACAGCGGGACCAGTTGGATCTCAGAAAGGATGCGGTAAGGAGGAGGCATTGGGAGGGCGAAGTCCTGAGTCGGAGGAAGTTCGAGGCTAGTCAGGCTGCGTTCGCGGTTGAGGGGGCTGCTGATCAAGAATGTGGAGAGGGTGATGGGTTTGAATTGAGGCTCAGGCAGGTTGCGAATGATGTTAGTTCTGTAGACGGGGGTGGTATGTTGCAGACGCTGAAAGGGTTCAATGCACAACTCGAGAGGTTGGCTGGTGCGCTTGGATAGATCTGCAACTGAGGTTGTGGTTGAAGCATTCAGCCTACCTGTTGCGTACGTGATCATGACTTGACGAACTTGTGCTTTGTAATGAGGAGGGATTGATGTCCTGGTGGTTCGACGAGATGCGCTCAGCAGTGCCGACGAGATGCGCTCAGCAGTGCCGACGAGGTTCATGTACCTGCTTGCCAGCCTGAGCTTCGGTTTGCGGACCTGGTTCGTTCCACTACGATGTGTCTTCAATTCCATGAATGTTTTCCCCTCGGTTTCGATGCCTGTTCTACATGTCTATCTTGATTGCTTTTTACATGTGCGGATAACCAGCTGTACAAACCCTTGCATGGGCTAAAGAGCCTCGGGGATGCACTCTATCACGCCTTGGGCTGGAACGTCAGGGCTAATCGCCAGTGGCGGTGTGCTGACACACACTTGATGCGCCGGCTGGTTGCCTCCAGACTACGTGCGTCGACACCCCTTTTTACTGGAAGACGCTGGCCTGACCCCCAATAACGAGTCGCAGTTAGCCTTCGCGCTGTCTGTGAGGGGTTTCGTGCCTTTCGGTCAAGCTGCGGCACCTCATCAATGCCCGAACCTTTGTTGCACATTACAGTCGCTTGATGATATCATCCGTCACTTGCTGAGTAGTTGCCGTCCCTCCCAGATCAGGTGTAACCAGCTTGCCTTCCGCCAAGTTCGCGTCAACAGCCTTGTAGATCACCTCAGCAGCGTCTGGCAGATCCATGAACTCAAGCATGACACCAACACTCCTGATGGTCGCAATCGGGTTCGCAACGCCCTTCCCCTCGATATCCGGAGCAGACCCATGGCACGGCTCGCCGATTATGATGCCCTCACCCACGTTGGCAGATGGTACAAGTCCAAGACTGCCGACCAGTGCCGCGGAGCCGTCAGACAGCAAGTCGCCGTACAGGTTCGGCGCCACGATTACATCGTAGTACTCTGGTTGCAAAAACAGCTTGTAAACCATACTATCCACAATCTGCTCTTCGATTTTCAGTGCGTTGAAGTGCGGCTGCGATAGCGCCTCCCTGGCCGTGCTTCTGAATAAGCCATCCGTCTGGCTAAGCACGTTACTTTTATGCGTAATGGTCACCATTCCCTGCTTCGTGTGTGAGGTACCACTCCCACTTGCCTGCCGCATTTTGTCGCGCCGAAGCGCGATCTGCCCTGCTATATCCGCTATGCGCCATGAGGCTTTGCTGCTTATGCGCTTTATTGCTTCAGCGATCTGAGCTTTGCCGGTCGGGTCGCTGGGATCGGGATATGTCTTTTCTTCCTTAACGTAGAGATCCTCTGTGTTCTCACGGACGATGACAAGGTCGATGGGCGTCTTTGTTGGCGAGGCGAAAGCGGGACTGAGGACTGTTTTGCAAGGGCGGACGTTGGCGTAAAGGCCGAGGGATTTGCGCATTGCGACTATGGGGGAGGAGTAGCCGGCCACTCTCGTTGTTGGGGAGCTGACTGCTCCGAAGAGTGCGCCGTCACATTCTTCTTTAAGGGTTTTTACTGTTTTGTCGGGTAGGGCAGCTCCAGTGCGCTTGAAGCAGTCGAAGCCAGCGTCTAGGTCGACGAAGGAAAAGCTAAGACCGAGTGAGGAGGGGAGGGACTCGAGGATCTTCTTGCCGGCAGGTATAACTTCGCGACCGATGCCGTCTCCGGGAATGAGACCTATTCTTAGAGATCTAGCTGCCATGTTTGCAGCTGTGAAGATCGTTAGAAGCTCAGAAGGTCCAATAATATGGGGGAGAGACCACAAGCCCAAGAAATTAGCCGACATCGCTGGAGTATCAAAAAGGTGCCTCGTAGCCTGAGGCATCTTAGCTCCAGGGTATCTTCGGGGAAGTTGTGACTTCTTACTGAGTCGTTTCTCGAGCGTGCCTTCCTATTCTTTTGCAAGAATCATTCAGCTGCGCAACCAAAAGATCGCTGCAAAATGGCTGAGCCAATACCCTCCGCGAACGACAATGAAGAGGTCCAACAGCCCACCAATGCTGAAGACCGCAAAGCTGCGGCAGCGCTCGATGCCCTCAATGCCAATGACATGAGCCAGGACAACGGCGAGTCTCAAGGTACGAAGCAGCCGAACGCTGGTCACCAAGATGCTCTCATGAAAGCCATGGGGAGGCTGGAAGCTGTCGCAGGAACTGGAAGTAAAGGTACCAACAAGAAGTCCGATGAAAAGAAAGAAGCTGTGAAGAAGGAGGCAGAAGTCAAGAAGAAAGTCAAGGTATCTCAAGAAGATGTGCAATTCCTGGTGGGAGAATTAGATTTGTCCAAGACAAAAGCTACCGACTTGTTGAAGGCACATGACGGGAGTCTGAACGAAGCTGTGAAGAGCTTCGTTATGCCGACTGTCAAAGCATGAAAAAGGTACTTGGTGCGGTCCTGTCGTGCATGCGCACTTATCTAAGCATTGGGAAGAGCTCTTCAAGCAGAAAGATACAGTAACAGGTCAATTCAGAATGCCTCGCTTCCAGAGTGGTTTGCAGATCGAAAAGCACTGTACTTAGCGGACTGCTCCGCATGGCCGGTTTCAAGATTGACTGGACTCGATAGGACGAGCGCTCGGCCGTCGATCATGCGCCTTGTCTCGGAATCATCGATCATGTCTACTGTTCACGAAACGTTCAGTAAGGTCCGGGCTTGGCCTTGACCGGTATTGACAGCTTCTGGACAAGTATCGCTGCTGTTTTGACGCGCGGCGCTATCGGCCTCGATTCTGGAAACAGTGCAGTCTCTTGCACCGGGAGGGGATCGACTGACGCGAAGATGTGGGGACATCGAGACCAGTCGGTGGACAGATACTTACAGCCGCCGTTGAGTGACTGCTGTAGATGTGCTAAGGGACTATCATATCGTTCTTTGCGGCGATCGAGCTACAGGACTGATTCAATTTATCGAAGGCAGATTATTCCGAGTTGAAAGTTCTTATCCGACTCAAAGACAACTCTGCCAAGGGTATCTCTGCAAAACGAGGATTGCTTGGCACATTGTGCAATGGAAGTAACATCCGAGGATTCAGCCGGATATCTGACGCTCAGTTTGGTAAATTTAATTAAGGATTGAATTACTTATTAGTGCACAATCACCGTGTGCCAACATCAAAGCTATATCACCATATATTGTACTGATTCGAACTTGACTGCACAGCCCAGCCAGCAAGTAGTCTGCCTCTTCACGTACGACGAATCAATCATAGAAACCCGCTATGGGCGTGCAACAGTGGAAGGTCACTGAGGTATGCCACGAATTCGAGAATCGCTGAAGGAATGGATACTTACTGTCGTAGCCGTATCTGGCGGTTCCGTGCAAATTGGGCGAAGGGCCATACTACGTTCAAGAACGGCATGAAATCCGTTTCCTAGTAAGCCCGCCGCATACCCCGAGTAACCTATGTTCACAGCTTCAAGGATATCAACAGTTCCAAGATCTACATAGTAGATTTGAACAAAGGCCCGACTTCCGTCAAAGAGATTGACACGGGCATGCCGATAGGCGTTACGGTGGATATCGAAGGCGTCGATTCATCAAAGGTCGTGCTTGCTGGGGCCAAGGACGGCGTCACGAAGTTTGATCTGCAGACTGGTCAACATGAGTATGTGGCGAAATATTGGTCCGGCGAGCAAGCTGAGAATAAGACTCGAAGGTCAGATACGGCAAACTAGTTTTGCAGGCCTTTCAGCTGATACGTGAATGCAGGATGCGCACCAACGACGGCAACGTCGACACTGCGGGCCGCTTTTGGGTTGAGGCATTTGTCGATCCCGAGATTGAGGAACCGACCAATGAAGCCGTAGTCTTCAGGCTTGACCCAGGTGGCACCCTGAAGACCGTTTACGAAAACATTGTGATCCCAAACGGGATCACTTGGAATGCCGCAGATGACTCCATGCACTTGACAGACACCACGGCGAACAAGATTTGGTCTTTCAAGTACAACCCCGATTCAGGCGATATCTCCGAGCAGAAGCTCTTCTACCAGCATAACGGACCTGGAAACCCTGACGGTCATACCATGGATGAAGAAGGCAACATATGGCAAGCCTTGTTTGGAGGCTCAAGAGTCATCCGCATATCTCCTCAAGGCGAAGTTACGGGAGAGGTTCTGCTGCCAACCAGGAACCCAACTTGCCCTGTTTTTGCGGGCACGGACCTGTTCATCACCTCCGCGGTTGAGGACGAACCTCAGAAGTACCCAGAATCTGCTTCTTTTGCTGGCAATCTCTTCAAGGTCGATGTTGGCGTTCGCGGTGCTCCAAAAGTTAAGGCTCGACTTACATAGATTCATGTCGCATGTACTCGGGGTCGTGCAACTCGTCTGCCGTTGTCAAGGATTTTGCGTTCGAGTACTTCGCAAAAGGACTGCATTCATGAAAAAGCTTTGTCATAATGGGGATGCAACTATTCTCTTCTTTGCCTCGAATGAGGCACAGGGATTATGATTTGGGAAGGCCCCGGACAATGCAACCTGGTGGCATGACAAATACGTGCATCTTGTCGCGTGGCTGAAACGCGCCAATGCTCATCCTACTATTCTGCATGGGTAGCGGGGTACCCTGCGAAGAAGAACTTTTAGATATCGTAGAGCAAGCAGAGGTATCACGCCACCTATTGTCGCTCATTTCGCGTGCTTGAAAAGTCTGAAATTACAATAATAAGTGTGATTGAAGCGAGGCATCTTCGCATGTCTCGCACATCGCGGAAGCGGAACAACCGCTGTACCATATTCAGTATTGAATGAACCTCGTCAAGCTCTCGTTTGCCTTTGAGAGGAACACGTGGACAATATCTGCCCTGTCTTGCTGACACTGGCAGTGAAGCGATCATGCGGCGGTGAGTGCAAACCATCTTACGAACTGTCGTCAAGGACATGGTCATAATAAGCGAGTTACTTCAGATCCTGATTTCGGTTTTCCAGGTATGTACGAGGGATATGTTGACTTATCTAACAACCAGTCCTTAGCGAGACACTGCTCCTGTAAGCTAGGGGCAGAGCTACGATATTGATAGCCAACACTATATTATCGTGATGTCGTCGCTGCTTCATAGTCATCTTATGAGGATAACGACATACTACTACTGCAAAACGCTCCACCAAAACCACGTGGCGTCTCCAGTTCTCGGAACCTGGAGAGGTGGACGTTGGTGCGTCGGAATAATATCCCTCGCTTCCTGCACTGTCTAACATCCTACGGGAAGCCGAGGTGACGACATAGCTTCGCTTGCGCGTGTTCAGACCCATGCGCAATATAGGTGTGATATTCAACAACGGGAGGCCAGAGCCCAACTAAAGCGCTCCCTGTGGCTACAGTATTCTGCCTCAATAGGTCACATTGCCTCATTTGTTGGGCTCGATTCGTCAGTCCCTTTGCATACCTCTCTGCATATGAACTAGCGTCAACAAGGGCATGAGTGGGTTGACCGTGTACATCACAAAAGTACTGGTGCCGATGACGGGAGTTGTTGGGGCAGGTCTCCGGATCACTCGGCGCCATCATCGTTCATGGCTTCCTTACCACCGGAAAAAGCGAGACATATGGCGACACGAGGAAGGACACGGGTTGCAAGCATAAATCCGCGGCTACTGTAGCAATCCCAGGTGATTGCATATCTAAGTTCCATCGGCTACAGGTCGAGAAAGTATATGAACAACAGGATTACCAGGTTTAGATGCAGTTAGACAACTATACGACAGACAGCCTCACTAACTGTCACGGGTAGACCTAGAATGCTCCGTACACCCTGCAGTTACTGCATTATAGGGTCAAGCTAGTTCGCGGAGCGACTTGGCAGGTATTTATTACAGCAATCATGCAGCAATCCTGCATGAGATAGTGTTTAGCACTTGCATGCTGCATACTTGGTATTCCTGATCTTACGCCACAAGTTACTCCTCTAGGGTACCCGACGGACTAGGCAACTGGCTGAGGTCTTTTAACGCTCACCGCAAAGACAAAAAAGTACCGCAGGTACGTATCTCATGTTCACTCCATATTGACAAGCTTCAAGCGCGTGAAACCAATCATTCACCTACTATGTGTCTTATTGGTTGCCGTGGCCAATGTTGCTTCTGGATCGTGGCTTCATGAGAAGGAATCACTGTGGAGGAGCGTACAATGCTTTGCTCACCACCCCTGTGTGTACCCAACGGCTGATCTGAGAATTATCAGCATGGTTTATGTTTGTGACTGAATGATAGGCCCACAGCACGGAATGCAGACAAATGTAGCATGCGACTTGTAAGCACGATCAGAGCGTGATATCTTAAGCAATCTGCAGTTGGTTGCGTTACTTGCACACTCCTGGCAATTCTCGCCACGAGATATGCAGTGACGAGCACACTCAAAGTGAAGGGAACAGAAAGGATGACGTTCTAAGACCGCCGATGGAATGCACCTGCTTTCACGAATCGTGGCACTGACTACTAGCCTCGGCCCATCACGATTATCCGTCGTCATTGCAGCACGCAGCGGCCCTACGCGGTAGTTCAGGATTGCTGCAAGGCTTGTGAGACCCCGAGATCATCGATCGATGGCACGATGTGATGGACAGAACACTACGCTTCGGGTATTGGTACGTACCTGGTTAAGAGATTATATTGCGGCTAAACCAATCACCGTTGCCGAGAAAGCGTGAGAACAGGAGCTGTACACCTTCACCCATAGGTTACCATGTCGTCAAGAGGCGTACATCGAATCTCGCCAAACTTGTCACAAAAACGGTATCAACAGCTCGGCATCTAGCGGGATGCTTCAAAAAATGCTTCAACCGCAGACCAGCTGGTTGAAGATTAAGTTCAAAACAGTTCCCGGGATACATGGAGTAAGTCACTCTGCCGGCGATCCACGAGATGCCGCGCTGCCCACTAACACCACGATCAATGTGCACGCTGTTTCAGCTTACTAGCTGATCGTGGGGACGACACAAGTCGAAACTGCCTTCCACGAAGTACGAGTCCCGGGCTTCTGAGCAAGCGTCATGACTCACTGCATCATAATTCAGCAACGTCTTCGAAATCAAGAAATTCTCCAGACAACTCAAATGCTACCTGACAATTCTGGCTTCTAGAAATACACCGTTGGTCTGCAGAAATACAGCCGACAAGGAGAATAAATACTGGCCCCGGACACGGTCAGCGATGCTTCTCTAGTTAGGCTGGGCATCATTTAATGACGCCAAGCCCAATCAAAAGAAGGACAGTAAGATCGTGCCTTGATTAACTGTGGATTAGTAGCATTTTAGGACAATTCTTTATTCAGCGCTATGCTGAGACGCGGCGCTAAAAGGTTGTGAGGACCGGAAGGTGTTGTGGAGCCTGATTTTGAGTTCGGCTTTTTAGGGCTCGAAGCACCCTTGCCATCAACCAAACCTATGGGCTGTTCGTGAAAATGGTTGCAGGATGATCCTACGAGTTCCACCGACGCCAGTTCTACTTTCAACGCCCGTCACGCTGCCACCCGGTTCGACTCTATCACGCCTTCGTGCATCATCGTCCATTGCTGCCCAGCAAAGAGGGCCGCGCTACATCTGCCGCGTATGATGGGATAATCTACACTAAGATTAACTTCTGAAGTTGAGTTTGGAAGCTGTTAGCTTCGTGCACGAAGTGTCTGTCATAATGGCCCACTTCCCTTTCGATGGCTGTGCTGGATACCCTTGGTGCTCATCTGCCCACGAAGCTCAGACGAGAGATGCTCAGCGATCCTTGAGAAGACTTGGAAACGCTAGAAGCCACATCACTCCAATTGTGGTTCTAACACCTCGACTCCTCCCGCGTTCCCCGAGTGTCTGTATCAGTCCCGGATATCAGCAACTCCAGACACCGGCTTATTGCGTGAGCTGGCCTGCAAACTAGATCTTCTAGTCAATCTTTCACTCTGCCAGTAATCTTTCGTACGCAAGCTCGCAGCTGCGTCTGCCTTGGAATTTGCCTGCACTCAGGCAATTGACCTGTTACGGAGGGTTTGCTCACTTCGAACCTTTCATTTGTCGGACAGGTCCCCACCAGAACGAATGCGCCAGGCTCTACCGCAGTCGAAGTCCCGGAGCAATCCACGTTCGAGATTGCTTCTTCTTGGGCGTCTACTTCCGTGAGCACTACGCACTTCTACACTGTCCCTACCGTACCTACCTGACAGGTCTTTGGCTTCTCTCGAATATATTGTGCTTGTCCCAACAGAACTCCTTGTACCACACATTGCTCTCCTCGACAAGGCTTGCGCAAGTGTCGCCTTTTGTGTCTCCTCATCTACGACAAGCTGGCGGAGATTCAGACTATACCATTTCACGGAGAGCATTTTCCTTCAGGATATTCAAATCGCCATTGGGAAATCGGGACATATAGGGACGCTAGACGTCCGGGTTCGAGTGGGCAGTGGGGGAGGAGGGAGGATTGGAACCGGAGGGAAGGTGATACATGGTTGCGAACGGGAGGGCTCCTGCCAGAGGAGAAGGATCACATGCCACGGTCATCACCTGCAGCAGAGTATCCTCCACGGACGTTGTCAGGTCGCCTTGAGGCATTCGCCTCTACAACAGCAAATGTGTCGAGCAGGGGAAATTCCGACGGACATGCCTCTGGACTGCAACAGGCTACAACGCTGCCACCGGTTGCCTCATTAACGGGCTATGGCGCCGGACCGCCACCAACAACACTCTCCACGAGTATAGGCTCGCCTGCCGCCATTCGGCATCTTGGCGTGCATAGCATTCTTAACCCTACGGCAGAGGCCGAAACACAAATACAAGCGCACAGAGTGAGCCAATCTTCCGGAGGAAGTAGAAGCATTGCCTATGGTGCCAATCAAACGCCGTTGCTGTCGCCCCGAAGTCGGAAAAGAAAAGATGACGCCTTATCAAGAGGGCCTTCGCAGATGCCCTCGGACGGGCGACAAGGAAGACGAATGTTAACCCCCAAGTCGCCTGCCCTGCGCTCAATGAGTCAAGCTGTGCGCGGTTCACCGTCCGGCGTGGCACCGTTGAGGAGTTCTCTTGGCCCTGTTGAAGGTCGGATGTACTTCGCTGAACCAGGAGAGACGGCGGGGGGCGTCATCCCTCCACTGCCGTCATTTTCTACGGCGCCGCAAGGTGCGTACACAGCAGCTCAAAGCAATGAGCATCTGCTCGGCTCAGCCCCAGCAAGTCATAACAATACAGCGACCCCTTATCCTGGAAACCATCAAGGGTACGTAGAGAGCCCAAGCAGCTCATCCATCGTGGCTGAACGGGAACATCCGTCGCCTTACCAGACTTCGATCTCAGACTCAGGTCCGCAGACATCGACCGCAACAGAGCCCCAGTCCCGTACGCCAGCAAGATCATATGGCCTTGGTCAGCCGTCGTATCAGATGCAATTGAGCACAGATCAGGGACCCATGATTCTTGGGGTGGAAGTTGATGTTCAGCAGGCATCGAAAATGGCCGACGAGAAAAGGAAACGAAACGCTGGCGCCTCTGCGAGGTTCAGACAGAGGAGGAAGGAGAAAGAGCAAGTGGCCGCCAGCACTATAGGCGAACTCCGGCGGCAAATCCGCGAAATAACTGAGGACAGAGACTTCTATCTTGGGGAGAGGAATCTTCTACGAGATTTGGTGGCACGTACACCAGGAGTGCAGTTGCCGCCTCGACCTCCTTCTCCTCGGCTGGGTAGATCTCAAAGTGCAGCGCGATATGCACGATCCGAAGAATCTCCTGCTCTAGATTATGAACGACACGACACGACAGAGCCATCACCAGCGCAGCGACGGAGAACTAGCGATTACCAGCGCCCCTTCGCCACTGCTCCGACCGCGTCACTGAACTATCCGCCAACTTATCCAGCGCCTCAACCTTCAGCTTACGCGCTTCCGCCACCAATGCAAGATCAGCGGGCCCAATCTTCCGGTGCTTTACCTTCGGGGCATCCGGGACTCCCTTCATACCTAGGCCACCCGCCCCCTCCTCCAAATATGCGACCCCAGTACGAGCCATTTCGCAGAGACCCGAATACAAGATGATCATAGAATCCATGTTTCAGCATCAGTAAACCTTCTTGGGCGAAGGTTTTATTGCTTATAGAATGCAGAAAGAGAGGCAACTCAGTCTTCGGCTTTGGCCTGTTTCAGTCCTCTCGCCAAATTTCCCTTCTCGACAAGCGGACACAGCCCGAAGCACACTACAGAGTGCAATGAACTGCACTACATCATGAGCACACCGAGCGTCGTTTTCCTACAATGATACCCCTATACCCATTAGTTTGTCCTTCTGGAGACTCTGCTTCAAGGTGAAGCTGAAGCAGAGACGAGTACAATAAGCCTACAGATACAGTCTCACGACCATCATGCGACAACCACGGCCGAAATTTCTTTTGTTTGTCATTTATAGCACTTTGGTAGTCGTCACTGACCAGGGTCATTCTGTACTAGAGAATCAAGGCCAGTTTAATTCTGAAGAATCATCTCCATGTTACTAGCAATCATAACTGCCTTTGCTAATGAACAGAATGGTGACGCACATGAGACACGTCGTCGCAGCTGCCATGGCCGTTGGTTCAGCATCATGAGGGAGCGACACACCTCAGGGACTATCAAGACCTATCAAAGCCGCCATTTCGAGTGTGGCAACGTCTTTGCGCCTATAATAACACTACGATTGGAAGTGGGACAAGCTGCACTGCCTCAACGATCCAATGTGCCAGGCTGTATGCCAATAGCGGCTTCAATGCTCAACCAAGTGACACACGTTGTAGAGGTTCCACTCGATACGTTCAGTAGCCAGAATATCGACGGCAGAGCGCCCTATCAACGACCTCAATGAATTACCATTTTCTGATTCGCACACATTTCACAAAATGATGCAGGCCCTTCAGTGGCAACGCATGTACTGTCTGCCTTAGCTTCGCTGGCGCGTGACAGACGTGACCGAGACGGACCTAAATTGCTTCTGGGCACCAGTGTGACCTGCATGCTCTGTTCATCTAGCCCCAACATATCTCGCACTTGCTGCCCAAAAGAACCGCAAGCAGGTGATTGGGACTCAAGTGCACTGCTCACATACCGTAGGCGGCCTCGCTGTTCCAGCACCTAATTCTGAATCTGGACTTACCTTACTCGTCGGTTCGAGTCAGCAAACTTTGAGTCTGCCACCGGCGACTTTAGAGTAGACGCTATTCCAGTTTAACCTACGAAGTACTTGGTCGGGCTCACTCCCGCCACACCGCCATTATCTTCACTTGCCAAATAAGTATTGCAACATCACCTTCGGACATGACTCCCTACAGTAAGTGGACGTATCGTACTACCGGTCTCTCGTCGTCTTTGTGTTTCCGTACGCGTCGTCTTAGCTGCCGCGCCGTTTATGGCACTACTATGACCTGCCTCACTGCTGTCGGACCTGGCCCCAAATCTACACTGCGGTGGGACTAGCACCTCCTAGGCGCAGAGGTTGAACAGACGGTCTGTGGTTGCTCAATGGCGAGCAGTGCTGACGGTAGAGCAAGTGGATATCCGCTAAAAGCCCCAGCCAGGCCAGTTCGAATATTTAGGTAGTCGAGGAAGATGAGGTCGTTACGATGGCCCCGTCTCTCAATACATCATGATTTCCATACCGCGGACTACGGCCTAGTGGTGCTACAGATCGCTTATTACCCCAAAGATCTGTTCGTGGTTCAGCACCCCAACCCAGCGCTCATCTCATAGACAGGCTAGAGGTGGTACGCCCTAGGGCCAATTGGGTACTGCATAGTCAAGGACAAGATTTAAGTCAACACGCAGTATCACACCTTCAATCTCCCTGGAGCCTCACCGCTTGATTTTGATCAGTAAAAGCGTTATGCGTTTTGCTGAGCCGGTGAGCGATCCAATGACAGTATGGCGTCATGAAGCACCGGCGTTGTTGCAAGCTTGCTAGAAAGTTTAGTGCATCCGGACAGACGGCCATGTACTTTCTCCGGTAAGCAAACCCGTATGCAGCGGGGCGAGGCCGTAGGATGACGCTAACGAGGCCATCGAGGCTAGTCGCAGAGGCTCGAGCACTAGCTTCCGCATTGCATCAAGATCACGTCACGTTCCTAACCTACGGGCTGCAGCTTGCTTGATTAGGAAGGCCCACACTGCATATCACTTCCACCACGATGGTCGCGCAGCCGTGGGGATAGACGTTGAGCCTGCCAATCACTTGGTGAACACTAATATGAACTCAGAGTAGTGGTCTCTGCCGACGCCAATACAGTCATCTTCGAACTCGAGATCTGCGAACGCGAGGCGGTACGAAGCTAGTTGGTATTCTCGGAGACTGGCCGTCGTCACGAGTAAAGCTACGAGACAGCTAGCCTTCTGCTGCGAGATTGCTAAAAACTTCCAGGATAAGTCGGAGAGTCTTTCAGAAGCGCGAAACATATACAGTGGCGCCGCTCTAGCAGGATCGGTCCTCACAAAGCATCAGCAATGGTTGATCAAATGACGCAGGTGAAGATTCCCTACCGAGATTGAGGCTCTGAAAGTAGACTGACTCGGAATATAAGGTTCGGAAGGAGCAGGAACGAGACCTCGAACCGCTGCCGCGGAGCGTTCTCACACAGCTACTACTGTGGTAATACCAGCACTTTCTGTTGGCGCCAATTCCAGCGCTCTGGGGCCCTAACTCACCTTCAGCTTCAGGGCCTTCCTCGTCCGACTTACTCTACCTCGTTCTTCATGCCTCTGGCAGAGTCGAAATTTTGGCACATACATCTGCCTTGACGCTAGCAATGGAACCTTCAGATCGGTCCCATCTCCTCCCGATCGTTCCACAACCTTCAAAGCTAGATTGCGAGCCGTGATGACGGGAACGTCTTGACTTTCGTCGGCGGCTCAAATACCCTAGGTACTCCTTCCATTATTAATCATAGACTGAAAAGAACAGTGCAAATAGCAAATATGGTGTGGTGAACCTAGGTGTACGCGAACCCCCACATGAGCTCCTAGCAACGTCAGATGAAGTGGTACATTGGCATTTGGGCTCTAGCTCATGGTCTGTGCTGGATGACAGAAGAGCCGCGGACAGACGATGACTTACTTGTCTGTTCCTTAACAATAAAAGCATGGGCAAGGGCACCCTGTATGGGCATTTTTGTGCCATAGACTTACACGATATTCAGTGGAACACTGATTACAGATAGACATTTGGCAAGCTTGCATCAATCCTCTCGTTGTCTTTTCTCCGCCAAAGTCCACGCCTGCCACGGCGTCAGAGTCAGACCCATGTTGTCAATGTTACAGTGGATACCTTCCTAGCAGATTCAGACAGCACTACATGGGTGTGCGCATCAGCAGCACCAACACGCTGATATGAGTAAGCATCACTTCGTCGGAAGACGTACTTCAACAATCACCAAGTATCGTCCGCACAGGCTTTTTCGCTGGCCGAGCAAAAGGGGCGGACCCACAGGAAGATTGAATGGCGCCACAGCTGAGAAGTTGTGGCGTATGGCTGAACCCGCTTACAGTGGGGCACGTGTGGTCCGGAGACACGTGTTCGACGTAGCAGTCTACTTCGCATATAGCCACGATCGACCTTTGTTGGAAGGTCAGAACGATGAGGCTGACCCCTTCCATCCCCTACGAACTGCAGTATCGGAAAGCAGGATGGTGCTCAAGATATTGTTGGTTCTTGCGACCAAGAAGTGGGACGTGATTGATGCAGCACTTCGGGAACCTCCTTTGGAATGGTACACTCGGCGGCTGCCATAAGTCTAATGACGTGCGTTGATGATATTTAAGTGGTCCGGCGGGCACAGTCCTTGGAGTAATACTAGATTCGACGTCAGGTGCTCGGCCTGGTTACTACAGATTTATGGGCTTGAGCGTGATGTCGCCGTGATGGGCCACGGAGATTCGTCTGCACGGGTATCCTCATTAACACAAACAAGACAAAGATGGTGGGATTTTAGCTTCAACTCACTCCCTGAGGGCACCCTTTTAGGGTTATCCTCACCGACAGATACCATGCCTGCGTAGGCTCCCCAGCGCCTTTTTTAGGTGCAGGAGCTTGCTCTCCACCACCCGAGAGGGGACACTTCTACTTAGGGCAAAGAACAACGCCTGTCATGATGAGCTCCAACTCACTGCTGCAGCCATGTTCCACGTTTTCCAGATCAATATTACTCAGTCGATGTATATCACATTCGGTACAGGACTGTTCACATGAAACCTGACAACCTTAGCTTGCAGCTGTCAACCATGTTACTAGTGGGCATGGTCAGACAGCTCATAATCCGAAGCAGCGACACCCGGTGACAGAAATATCCAGCCGCCAGGATATGCTTCGCTTACTCTAAGCGAGACGAAAGAAAGCCATCAGCATGACATGGCCGCTCGCTCTCGGACTGCTAACCTCGGAGCTCGTCTGGCGGATAAGGTAAAGTCGACCCGTTTCTGCAATTGTGGCTACCGAAAACACGGCTCCGGATCGCCCGAAGGCATTTCCTGCATATGCAGGGGGGTTGCGCGTGGAGACGTTGGCTTGCATGGTCCGGATGCAAGATGCTCGATTTGGATCGTACTTGCATAGGACCGTTTTCATGGGGAAGCAATTTGGCACACCCCGACATTGCTCGAGCACACGCGAGACGAGTCCCTTGCGGTTGGCATCTACTTCGAGAAAGTCACAGACAACGTTTTCTGTTTGCGGACAGCCTTACCTGCTTGGCGGTCTACTCACGTTGAGGATCTCACTGCGTAGTAAATGAGTTGTGAAAGCCCTCGCGACTGGTCTAAGCTAGAGCCGGTCGGCGTAGCGTCTATTTCACGTGCCGCGTCATAGGCGATATCTTACACTACGGTCTATAGTAGAGACAGGAAGCGCGTTTCGGTGTGCTGAAGCTGTCACTGGCCGTCGGGTAGCTTCAACCGACGATCATGCGAGGTCAGCCATCACCTCAAGCACCCCCCACGACACATATCGAGGTTTCCTCAATCACTTCTCGCCAGAAAATCGTTGATGTACAGTTGTTTGCGTAGCTCTCGAGTCAAGGCTGTCCATCGAGCAATAGGCAAGCTTTCAATAAATCTTGACACGCGCTCCTGCTTTTATCGCTCACATTCAATCACAATGGGAGGCGGGCCGCCTCAGAACTCAGAGTAAGTTTTCACTAGACCAACGCATCTGTGCTGCAGTGTCAGTCTTGGAGTGGAGTAGCTTGTCGTGATACCTATCGAATGTCCTTACGAGGCCCATGACAACCACAAAGCTCACGATAACACTTGCTGTCCGCAGTGTTGTTGCGAAGATTGACTTCGGCACCGTACCTCTACTCGACCTAGTTTACCCATGATTTGCATTCCCCAGATGTCAGAACTACAGACTAACGAGACAATCTCACCTTCGTTCAGCCTCAAGAAGCTCGTCAAAAGACTCGCGGAGCAAGGACCTTTCAGAACGCTGGAAACACCTAAGCGCATCAGACTGCTCTACAACGGAGCCTTCGTCGCCGACACTTCGAAAGCCTTGTACGTCTGGGAACATGAATACTACCCGCAGTACTACCTCCCCATGGAGTCGTTCGTCAAACCTCGCGGATTCGATGTTAGGCTCTCCCATGGGGACGCGATCAGAGACGAAAATGACAAAATCGTTGGTGGTGGCCTCGAACTAGCGGTCCGACGTCAAAACTCCGACGAGGAATTCAGAGTACTGAACGAGATGGTCTTGTTTGCAGCAGATCTCGAAGGTCCCGCTACCTGTCTGAGGAATTACGTGAAGGTCCTGTTCAACGCAGTTGGTCCGTCTCTTATTTTCCCTTCCCGGCATATTGGCAGAGTCCCTAACCTGTGTTTGGTTGCAGATCAGTGGTTCGAGGAAGATACTCCCATTTATGTTCATCCTAGAGATCCATACAAGCGCGTCGATTGCTTACAGTCATTGAAGCCCATCCGCGTCACAATACCTTCGAATGGTACAGATATTATCCTCGCAGAGTCACCTACGTCAGTTCTCTTGTACGAGACGATGCTCCCGCGTCGATACTACATTCCCTATACGTCGATCCGCACGACCTACCTACGACTGAGCACGACCACAAGCGAATGTCCCTATAAAGGCATTGCCCAATATCATTCCATTGTCGTCAACGGAGAGGAGCACAAAGACCTTGTGTGGTGGTATCGAGCACCGACCGCGGAGTGTGTAGCAGTCACGGGTCTCAGATGCTTCTACAACGAGAAGATCGATATCTGGATACTGGAGGGCACGGAGTGGGTTAAGCAAGAGAGGCCGAAAACTCATTTCGCTTGACTGGCTAGAGTAATTGGTGTCTGATGCATTACATGGAGGGTGCCGGTATAGAGGTGAAACAAAACGTTGCAGAACCATTTTGATGTGAGCATCCGAAAGAAAAAGGGTCGGCCTCGAGTCGTGTCTCAAGCATAGCATGCAGACCTTGGAGAGTGTCGAGCAATCGCGCGGTTGAAACGTCTTGCAAGCTGGAGCACCATTGAATGAGGCCTGGGAGCGTGAGCAAAAGAGCTTACTCGATCTGCCCTCTTGCGCGAAATGACTGCTAGATATTCTCCTAAAGTGTCGGCTTCAAGCTTTGACGGGACGACTGGCGCAAGATCCTACTGATTGCCACGTGGTATGTGATCAAATTCGTTAGCGCAGCAAAAGAAGACCTGTTGTGATATGTGGGTATAGGTGCACTCCGGAACGGCAATTTTGAGTATTGGGGTTATTCAATGAACTCATCCAAAGTAAGTCATTTATCCAGCGCATTACATGCTCGTTGATAGCATGACTTATGTGCAATGACGTTGCAGCATCGACGTTTAGGCTCGTGCACTACCCCTGGTACTCGGCCTGGATGGGTTTCACTCGAAAACCATGACCACACGACTACCTTTGTTGAGTCTACTTAGCAAGATGCCAATGCTTGCTCGACTGCAACATAAAGTAGGAGCAACAAGACCTTCTCGGGCTTTCACCTTTCACGTGCAACACTCGCAAGTGCTCAGTATCATGCAATCCTTCACGGGTTCAGGTGAGCAAGTTAACGACCCACTAAAACAGACCTTCCTGCCTGCCAAGCTCTCAAGCCCCAGCAGTGAGCACGTTTCCTCCTCCAACGAGCCAATCAGCGTTCGTCTTACTCTTTGCGGTAAGTCCTCGTCAGGCTTCACCAGCTTGCTTCTTGCCCAAAATTAAGCTCGTTCTTGCAGTGGTTCAAGCCACATAGTCTTAGCTCGACATTACGAGTCTAGACGCAGCAATGGGAAGCAGCAGTGTCACATACATCCAGGAGGCAAGCGTGAACATTTGTCTCTGACCACCGCCCACCTCAAGCACCTTCGTAGCAATCTACTTCCTTCACTGTCAGCAGCTCCTACCTCACTGCCCAAGCACAGTCTTCGGATAACATTATCAGGGAAAACCCTCAATTGAACATTGGCACAAGGCCAAACAACAGTCAAACTCGATCATGAAGACTGCCGCAATCATTGCTACCACCCTTCCTCTCGTCAGCTGCCACTTTGCCTTGACATACCCAGCATGGCGAGCAGATTCCCTGGCAGAAACGAACGAATCAATCTCTCAATGGTCCTTCCCCTGCGCCAACGTCCAACCTATGCAGAACACCTCACAGGAGCGGACGCCATGGCCAATGACGGGTGGTTCAGTGGTGCTCGAGCTACACCACCCCTGGACTTACTTGTTCGTCAACCTTGGCTTCGGCGTTGAAGTGACAAATTTCAATGTCTCTCTGAACCCTGATGGCGGCAAATTGGTCAACGAAACAGGGAATGGCACATTCTGCTGGAATGGATTGATGGTGCCTCCTGTCGACATCCTGGGGTTGGAGATCACAGATGGGATGGAGGCCAGTATCCAGATCGTTACTGTCGGAGACAGTGGAAGCGCTCTGTACAATGTAAGTTTACATCTAGCGACGGGGTATCTCACCACTCCCTGGTTGAATAGCCGATGTCCTGCTCCCTCAGGCATTATCCCATCTGCCGCCAATGTCTCCTCAAACATTTTACTGACCTACGAATACAGTGCGCAGATATCGTCTTCACTTCCAACGCTACACTGCTTTCCTCCGACCAGTGTGTGAACAGCACAGGTGTTACAGCTGAGAGTCTCGAAGGTTCTGCAAGCTCAACAGAGAACGACGAAGACAGCCATGGCAACGCTACTTCTTCGGGACCCGCTGCCTCAAACTCGGGTACAAGTGGTGCGTCTTCTGTGGCGGTGCCCGTCCTTCTAGCCATGTTGGCTGCTGGCCTTCTGGGATTATGAAAAATTTGAGATCGTACGAGCTCTAGCTAGAGCAGCAGTGATGGACGGGGACCTTAGATGATATAGACGTAGGAGCGGTAGGCGGGTCTTCTAGACAAGTTCAATATTAGCAGAGTTGCCGTCGCTGTATGATCATATCAATTTGACCCATCTCGTTCCCAAAGTCTCTAAGACATCAACGTATCTGCCAGCTTCCATCTTCAATCCGTTGGCTCTGACATCCCCTTGCGGCCGCTTCACAGTCGTTTCCCCACTCTTTTCGTCGACCTTGATCAGAAACTCGTCTATCAGCTCACTAGTCTTGCCAACCATCATGCCGTGGACATAGCACTGGCCTAGCAGGATATGCCATTCCTGCACAGTAGGCCGGATGACGAAGGGGAGAGCGTATCCGTTAAAGATGCAGACCTTGTCATGAACTTGGGTCAGTGGAGGGACAAGGCACATACAGCCTGCTTCTGTATATGCAAAACACCAGTCGCGGAACGCGAAACTTGACTCGATGGCTTTGTGGTAAGGCGGTCGTGTCGATGTGTGGTCGATATCGTCGTTGGCAAGCCAAGATCGCCATGAGTCTGCGGTTGACACCAGCGCCTGCGTGGCGACGTTGCTTGCTGCGTCTTGAGACTGGATAATGGTCCAATTGTAGGCATCACGGAGTGGTTCATCTGTAATGTAGAGAGCGTCTATGCGGTTGGTGGACTGCTCTTCGAGAAAGTTGAGGTTTGAAGCGTCAATCGCAAGTATATCCTGCCTGTATTGGGCCAGCTCACTTTCTTTGTCCCAGTCGGATCGCCGGCCGACGTACGTAATCTTGTCTTGCATGCAACTTTGTATCTCGAGAACAAGGGCGGCCCTTGAGGCTGATTGGAGGTATGCATGTTCCGCCTTCGAAATTTTGTCCTTACACCAAGGGTCTGCGCATGTGAGGCTGCTCGGCAGAGTCGCTTTGGGCTCCAGCTGGAGATATGGTTCTGTTTCTGCAATCTTGCATCTGTCTCTCGGTAGCTGCCGGCATAACGGCATGATGCTTGCGTAGCCGTTGTGGGACAGGAGCTGTGATCGCTGCTTCTTATTTAGTGCTGTAATCTTGGTTTGCACTTTTCCTCGATTTCCGCCAGCACTCCATTCCAGTGAAGCAATGATCTGGGTCGATATTGGATATCGCCAATCGGGACACCAGGAAGGCAAGTCCGAGCTTGCGCCCTGGTACACCATCCCGGCGTTTTCGAGGACTTGATAGGCAATATGTGACTTCGAGAAGAAGAATCGCGCTGCTTCCACATATACTTCCTGCCATGACCGCGAATAGTCAGGCTTCAAGAAGGTTGTCCGAGCTTGTTCCCAGGAGTAGATATCCGATGACATGCTGCTCAAGGCATAAATCTTGTCATGCGCCTTAGTTGTCATCCCGGATCTTGAGTACACTAGCTGTCCAAACAGAGGTGTTGCTGCCGAGTCTGTTGACCCTCGGACAGCTGGGGGAAGCCTTCCGTATCTGTAGCAGTCGATAGACAAAATAGTTTCTATGGCAGTTTCTGCATGTTGAATACTTGGTCCTTGCCAGCACTCCTCTGGCCACTCAAAGGTGCTACGCGGTCGGAAAATCCATGCAATTACAGCGACATGCCGCCAGCTAAGTTCATGCCGACCCCAAAGCACATGAAGATTACCTCCGACAGCGGCCTCCTGCCGAATCCATACCCTTGACCAGTATACGGCGAAGAACAGCCGTGCCATACTGTTGAACAACTTGACTTTTTCAGAGTGTCCTTCTAGGATATCGAGAACGAACGACTTATCTGCCAAGCGCCACCTATCCTCCCATCCTTTGGAGAACTCTCGAGAGATTCCATCAACGTCGAGCGATTTGATATAGTCAACAGCTTCGTCGGACAAATCATCTGTCTTCCCCAGCCATATTATCGTGCGCGCAGCTGGTTTGTAAATGGAATGCATGAGTCTGATCTGAGCACTTTTCTCAAGCTTATCTCTTTGATTGATGCATAGACAGTCGATCCAAACCTTGACGAATTCGTCCGACTTGCGAAGCCTGGTCAAGATGCTAAAAGCATTGTCACGAATTGTGAACTCAAAACCGTCGATGAAGCACCGGTGGTGAGGATCTTCTGGAGGACCCCAAGGGTACGAGATGGCTGTATGCGTTGTCACGTCCTGTTGAAGATTGTAATGGTCCAGGGAGCAGAGCAAAGGATCATCTTCGACGCCAGGTAGAATTGACAGCAATCGTATCTCGTTCTCCTCAAGCCCTTTGTATGGAGTCGTCGCGTTAAAAAACGCTGGGGCGGCGCCATCAAGTGTCATGTTCATGTCAACAAGCTTGTTCGGGCTGTGACTTCGGAGAACGCTGAGACAACACTATGCGTTTCATACTGACACTGGAGTAGGCGCTCTTGAGCAATACGACAACCCTAGACAAGTGCAGTACGTTGCAATTTCACACGATACTTATCTGAGAACACGTTGCTGGCCTTATCGCTTCGAGGAGCAAGCGCTATCCCCTAGCGAAACCATGGTGAAACCGAGGATAGGTTTCGCTGGCATACCTCTCTGCGATCTCGGCAAAAAGTCAAGCGACCGCAGTCAGAATCCCGAACAGGAAAGACTGTGCTTGAACAAAGTGCTGAACAGGAACAGCTGCCTGACATGTTTCACGATAGCCATGTTTACTGCACGTACCAGCGAGCTTCGGCTCAGGGGCGGACATCATGTTCGCCTAGAGATACCCTAAACTAAGTAGATCAGGAATTGTTGCCTAAACCCAGATCATCTCAGCTGCCAAGTTACAGTGTTTTTCTCGCCTACTATTTTGCAAATGTCTTCCTATTATACAACGAATTCTTATGCTCCTAGCTACCTCTCAAGAAGCATACTTCGCTACCACGAGGCCAGGTTTTCGGCGATGCTTGAATTGGAACACCGTGCTACCACCGACTCTAGGCTTGGATCGCGTCCAGACCGTTCCGTCTCGACCGTCAACGACGAAAGTTCCCATAGGGAAAGCCATAACGCATAAAACGACACGGTATCAGTACATCGGGCTACGGGATGTTTATACGAATGTGCCTATTGTGATCTGTGCTCGGGGCACTTCTGCCCATACATACGTATCTCGGGCATGAAACAGCGTGACCGTCATGGCGAGCTAATTCAGCAGAGATGCGCCTAAAAGTCGTGTTGTGTGTGTGAGATAAGCATTTACGCCTCGAAAAAGGCCTGGACGAGGATCCTGGGCCAGGTCTGATGGTGGCGGAGATGGTGTGTTTGTCAAATACTGCTCTTGTAATGGACATGGGCATGAGCACGGTAAGATTGTTCATGGAAATCTGCAGCCATGCCCATGATTCATTATTATTTCTACCTATTCATCCTATCTAATACACCAGGAGAGCGTCAAATATATAACATCTTTCACCATCTCGCTAGCCTAGCAAGGTGGCTGTCAGAACCTGACCATTCATTCTTTCTCCGTTGCCTTGCAACCACTCAACCATAGCATTCTCCTAAAAGTCATGTCAGCATACAGACGATGTTTGTTGGAGGTTTATGTCTAGCCTACCTTGACCCATCCTCAGATGCGTGTAGATGTTGTGGCTAGGAGCCGCGATGCCGCGAAATCTCCACACAGCCGGCTTCGTCCGAAGGATATACGCTCCTGTTTGCTGCCAATTTTGGCATAGAGTTCAATGCCATAAGTCCCTTCACAAATCCTGCTTCTTCAACATGCCCAGTCCCTCGACAACACCTCTAACAGTGTCCTCAAGATTCTCTTTCGGCAATCCCAACTTCTCGTTCCACAACCCTGGCTCCCGCATACTATACTGGTTGATCCCATTAAGCTTCTCGCCACCATAAATGCAAGCTAGAATACTCTCTACGGCTCCCGGTGCATAAGGTGCCTCGGCGGTCGTCTCGTAGGCTCGGTAAGCTTCCAGTCCACCCATTGCATCCATTTGCTCTCGTGCTTTGCGGCTGAGGTCTAGCGAGTCAATAGGCGTGCGTTGCATGCTTCGACCAGTGTACTTCTCAATAAGTGCAATGACCTCATTCTGCGTCGTTGTGAAGCTGTTGACATAGACGTATTGACCCGCAGTATCGTTGAAAGCTTGCTCAGAGGCGAGGCAAGCAATGACTGCACGAGCAATCTGTCCAACATTCGTGGCTTCGTATTTCGTGTCACCGCCATCGATGACGTTAACGCTCATGTTCTGGATGTCGAAGCCCATCACGTTCGGGAGGGCGAGCGCCCAGTCGAAGAAGGCGCCGACGATGATGGCTGACCAGGTGAATCGACCGTTTGTACCAGATGAGACCTGACCTAGATATTCGACATTCTCCTGCTTCAGGAAGGCAGTGGGCAAGTGTTTGACCAGGAGTTCACGGTTCGAGGTGTCCACGCCATACTCCGAGGGGAAGAAGCGGCGGACGGTGCCCGAAGCGACGGACGCGTCGATGATGCGTTGTTGGTCCTTAGTGTTAAAGGTTGCGATTGTGGAGATGAGGGCTTGGATGTTGTGGGCCCTAAGGATGGTGGTTAGGGTGTCGGTGTCGGTGTAGGAGTCTATTGGGAGGACTTGAAGGTTTGGTGATGAGGGAAATTGTGCAAGGGTGCGGGTGTAGGAGGATGTGCGGGTCAGGACTGTGATTCTGAAGGGAGAGGAGGGATTGGTGGTATTGTGAGCTTGGCAGGCGTGGACAATTTCTCGCCCTATATTGCCTGATGCGCCAAGGATCATGATGTTTTGGGTTGGGAGGGACGACATGGGTGTGGTGATGGAAGCCATTTCGTGATTGGTGTTGAGGCGGATGGGTTCTGATGATAAAGCAGGAGCAATACTGAGGGTTGCAGCAAGTGTGGCACGGGAATGATGGTTGCTCTCTATCTGGAGGCATAATCGGGCTTTGTGAACGACTTTATACCTCATCTCATGAGCATGACTTCCACCTATTGGACCATTGTAGCAAGGTCATTCGACCTTGTGGTTACCACGGCGGTCATTCACGGCCGTAAATGTCCAGATAGCATGATGGCGTGGTTCAGCACCACCTCTCTACCACTTAGGTATTCGGTCGAGTGTGAGTCATTCTGATAGTTGTTGGACGCCTCGTATATTATCCCTGTGTATTATGGTCGCGTTGGGTCTGGCAAGTCGGATACTGCATGATAGCAGCGACGTTCTTGGCACCGCAGACTTGGTTGGTTGTAGCTTACCTGATTCTATGACCTAGTTATGTCAGTGGAATCAAAATCAGTCCATGACAGATGTGTGTGCACTTTGCCGTAGCTTCTCACATACGTCTTATGCTCAACACGCACTTCTTTGGCCGACGAACCGATCTTCTGGATGTGATCCAAGCCCATTGTCATTCACTCGATGCTCCCGGTGGTAGGAAAACGACAGCCCTTTCCGCAAAGGGGTGAACATATCCCATGTTTGCGACCTAGATAGCACGTTCACGATCGTCGATCTGATTGATGCATATGCTGTCAATCCATGGGAATATATCGTGAACCTTGTCACGCAATGAGCGCAGTGCTAACTCGGCATTCTCTTTATATAATGTAGCTGTTTAACATATATTTCTCGTGTGTCTATCAAGATGTATACTGTGTGGAAACGGTCTCGGACACTGGCCTCGTACATCCCTTACTAGTATGCCAAGGAGCAGAACATGCACTGCCCCAATCCGCTTTCCCACCCCAAACGCGCTGTCAACCAATTACAGAACCACTCGCCAGGCAGATCTTGGGCATTCAACTGCTACGATGCCACAGCAGTGGCTTACGAAATGTTCACGCTACAGTACAAGTAGACAGCCACACGCCGCGCGATCAACGTGGCCGGCACTCAAGCACTTTTGGCTGTAATTTTCACCGTAGTGCTGGCCACGTTGATCGCGCGGCGTGTGACAGCTAAAGATTAGTCCTTGTAGGAAAACGTCCTCCTCAATCGGTGGTTATCACCAGAATATTTTCAAAATAAGTCAACATGGAGTCGGTCCAAAGCAAAATTCAAGCGGCCGCACCGCGCAACCAGGAGTTATTACAAACACTGTCAGAGACAGACTATGCCAAGCCGGCTCTTGAGCAGCAGAAGCGCTACATTGCTGACGTTGAGAAGGAAATCAGGCAACTCGACACACGCTTGAAGGAGCTCGAACAAAGGCGCAAGAAGGAGCTCAAAGAGCACGAGAAGTACCGTGACTCCGTGATGAAACGATTTGCCTACAAGGTCAGTCGCAAGCAGGAAAAGTTCGACGTCCAGGCAGAAAAGGAGGAACGCGAGTATTTCGAGGTTCTTCAGGAGGAGCACAAAGCGAATGAAATGCGCAAAAACCTGGGAAACACTCTTGCCGAGGCTCAGAGACAAAGATCTGAGCTCGAGGGGGCCGCTTCCAACCACGACCAAGCACAGAGAGGTCTCGACGAGCTGTATGACTCAATCTTCGAAGGTCCCACTCCCGAGTTTCCGGAAGAGGACTCAAAGGAGTACTCTGCAAATGACGCACTCAATCAATATCACAATATGCGTGTGCGCGTCGAAAGCGAAACACAAGTCAGGAATATCCTGGACAATGCCCTGCAAAAGATCAGCATCGCGAAATACGCCCTTGCAGAAGCACGATCGCACTCACGTATGGACATGTTTGGCGGAGGGATAATGAGTGGTAAGTTGAATCTCGGAACCCGACGTACCTCACTGACCTAGACCCGCAGACATGATGGAGAGAAACGCCCTGAGCAAAGGAGAAGTCGCTTTTACAGAAGCCAGGATGCTGGTCGAGCAAGCTTCTCGCATGTCGCCTGAAGTGCACCCACTGCCGCAAGTGAATATTGCTCAGGGTAATCTCATGTCTGATGTCTTCTTCGACAACGTCTTCACAGACATGCAATTTCATGAGAAGATCAAGCAATCGCAGTTCGAGCTGGAAAGGGCGGTGAAAGACTTGCAAGCTCAACGACTCAATGCTGACCAACGATCCATTTCGCTTAAGCAACAATTGCGACAGCAATCACAAGGTCTAGAGTCTGCGAGAGTGGCACTTCAGAAGGTTAGAGAGGATGTATTTCAAAACCATGCGGCCTCTCAATAGACCGCGGACTAAACTACGTTTGAGTGCAACATGCGTCGCAGGAAGGCTTTCGTTCAGCTGATCATCGACTTGTGAACCTCTTCAGGCCCCCATTCATGTGAGATTAGACCTCGGTCCACTTCTCCTCCTTCCGCGCCCGCATTATTCCACTCCCTCGCCCCTTAACCGAGGCGAATACACTCAGCCGAATACGCACAGGGTTGCAAGAACAACTGTAACAGGGAACACCCTTTAACTTTTGATACTGCTACCATATAGATCAATTGCCGCCCGGTCTTGTGCACCGAGGATTCAAGAAGGAGTGCGACTGCGACTAAAAGCTGACTCCAACCCGCACAGACGCCCACTTGAGTCGCTAGTTCTTGCTCGGCCCGAGAGGCTACTCGGATCCAAGATAGATAAACGGATCAGTCCACCTGACCTGCCCTTATTTAAACAGTTTTGTTTGCCTTCTGCCGAGTAAAAGGCACACGCATTTGCAACATGGCCACCACCAACGGCAGCGTTGAGACTCCCGACCACACAGACGTCGATGTCCTCATCGTTGGCGCCGGCTTCTCCGGCATAAGCACACTGTACCGAACTCGCAAACTTGGCCTCAAACCACTGATACTCGAATCTGGCTCAGATTTCGGCGGCGTGTGGTACCACAACCGATACCCTGGCGCCCGTGTGGACTCAGAATGGCCATACTACCAGCTCAACATCCCCGAGGTATACAACACCTTCTCGTTCTCCGAGCGGTTTCCTGGACATGTCGAGCTGAGGAAGTACATGGCGCATCTAGACAAAGTGCTCAGTTTGCGGAAAGACACGATCTTCAATGCCCACGTCAATGATTGTTCCTGGGACGAGGAGACCGGTCGATGGACGGTGAAGACACGGCAAGGCCACTCCGCTAGCGCTAAGTACTTGATACTATGCACAGGCTTGCTGCACCGACGGCATTATCCCGAGTTTCCCGGTCTGGAGAACTTCAAGGGCGATGTACATCATTCTGGATTTTGGCCCGAGGACTTGAGCACGAAAGGCAAGAAAGTTGCACTGATTGGTGCTGGCGCGACGGCCGTCCAGATAACACAGGAGGTCGCGAAAGACGCGGATGAGCTGACCATCCTCATGAGACGGCCGAGTTATTGCCTGCCTATGATGCAACGGAAGCTGAATGACCTTGAGAACCGTGGCTTTCAAGGTTACTACGACGTTCTATTCCGAGAAGGCAGAAAGAGCTTTGCGGGCTTTCCATCGCCTGTCCACAGGAGGAGCGCTCTGCAGGGATCGCCTGAGGAGCGAGAAGCGTTCATGGAGGATTTGTGGACTAGAGGTGGCTTCCAATTCAACCTGGCATTCAACGATACTGCGGTAAACAAGGATGCGAACAAGGTCATCTATGAATTCTGGCAGAAAAAGACCGCCGCGCGGATGAGACCGGGCAAGAAGAGGGAGATGATGGCACCGCCTGCTGATAAGATGCCTTACTTCTTCGGGACTAAGCGCTGTCCGCTTGAACAGGACTACTATGAATGTGTTGACCAGGACAATGTTGACGTTATCAACATGGACGAGCTGAAGATCAAGACATTTGCTGACGAGGGTATCGTGTTTGAGGATGGCACGGAGAAGAAGGTCGATATACTTATACTAGCGACTGGTTTTGATAGTTTCTCGGGATCGTGAGTTGCGAACTATAGGAAAGCCATGAGCACTCTTGCTGACACCGAACAGGATCACTAACATGGGTCTCAAGAACAAAGACGGCGTCGACATCAAGGAGGTATGGAATGACGGCGGCATCAAGTCGTATGTGGGAATGACGTTCGAGGGCTTCCCTAACTGCTTCATGATTTATTCACCTCACGGTAAGTTGATTCCAATGAAGGGAGGGGCGGTGCCCTTTGCCACGCGCAAGAAGAAGTGTGCTCACGTGTTTTTACAGCACCAACGGCCTTCTCGAACGGACCAACCATCATCGAGTCTCAAGCCGACATGATCACAGATTTCATCTCTACCCTCGAATCGTCAAAGGCAAAGTCTGTAAACCCTACAGCGCCCGCGCAAGAGCAATGGGTCGAGCTGGTCGACAATTTGGCAAGCTACACATTATTTCCATTCACAAACAGCTGGTGGACGGGTGGAAACATTCCTGGGAAGAAGATCCAAATGTTGACATATTGCCTGGGTATTCAGCAGTATGAAGCGACATGTAGAGAAGTCTTGGATGCCATGAAAGGCTTCACTGTGGAGTATGAAGACGGAAAGAAGAAGGTTGATGAGGAAATGCCAAAGCAGGCTACGGCTGCTGCGTGATTGCCAAAATGAATTAATGCCCATCGTTGTACGTCCATTGGGTGATCAACCCTGACTGGAATGTGAAAACCACATTCGATATGTGTTTTCTTTCAAGAACTACTGCTTTCGACGCCTTGAACCTGGTCTCTCGCGGTGCCCCCAGTCTCACTCTGCTTGTTGTCCTCTGCCTGCTTCATGTCACTGCCATGTTGAGCAGAGTTCTCCTTGCTAACTTTTTGAGCTGTCTGATGGAGATCGCCGTGATCTTCGTCATAGTCTGTATCTGATTTGGCGGCTCCTTGGGCACGCGATTGTGCTTTGTCGATGGCTTCTTGAGTCTCGGACATCTTGAGTGAAGCTGTGAAGAGGTTTCTGTCTGATGATAGTTGTGAACTAGGGAACTGTGCTGGGAGCTGTAACGTGTGTCGTGTCAAGAACACCTTGGGACCAGGACCATGATTGTCGTGTTATGCGGGGGTCATTCTGGGCATCAGTCAGTGAACCTGCTGGCGTCTATGAGCTCATCACATGTATAAAGTGAGGTGCAATCCCACTTGATGGATGCTTAGTCCGTAGTGGCTGCCTGTAAGCTAAGGCGCATAAGCACGAGCGGGACCCCTGGAAAAGAAAGCAAAGCATCACCGTGTACCATCGAGGCATCAGTCAAGGCTGCCAACACTCTTTAAGGTTGATAGGAGCCTCATTAGCAGATCAGCACTGCTAGTCGTAGCAAAGCTCGACAGACCTCCCAGAATGGGGCGAAGAAACTGAAATTGACGAAGCAGAGACGTGTTCATGAAGGCTCCCTGCAGATAATGCAGTCCTGACCACTTTGCCGTGCTGCTTCAGCAATCACATTCAACCATAGGTTGCCTAAAGCACTATTGTTACAGTAAGCAGTCGCTTAGGAAAGCTTGAAGAAGAGGAAAGAGCTCGAGGTAGGATCACCCGAGCGAAGAAATAGCCAAGAACACACTAAAGCGATATAAGTTCAACTGCAAGGTTGTATAGCAGCTTTTAGAGACAGTGAGCGCTGTGACTAGCTATTTGGAGAGGATCAGGGAAAATTTGAGAGGTGAGTGAGGTGTCTCGACGTGGTGGATATAGACAGCCTGCAAGGTTTGAGGCCAAATGGAGGTCCACTCCAGGTGCTCATAGAGAATGGACAGTATATTAGTGTAGGCGAGAGGTCGATGTGAACTCCTGATTGTTTCCTACGTGTCGTTCTCATCACTACATTAGCCGTGTCTGTCAGTACGAACGTGGTTGTTGGACCATCAACCAGTCACAGTGTTGTTGTACCGCATCATTGGAAAACAAATGTCCGTAGCAACCTCCCTGTTGAGAACGCTGTTTGTGAACATCATGTGGGAGGCAACGATCACCGGGCACTAACATTTGGTAATAACGATGATCAATTCATTGATTCATAGCTATGAACTGGGAAAGGCTGCTTTCCCAGTGTGGAGGTCACACTGCTAGTAGTACCTCAACGTTCACTCAGGTGGTCTCGAAGCCACCTTCACCTTCTCCAGTTTTACCTCTCTTACTTTTCCTTCTCTTCTCGGCGGTCGGAGGTCTCTAGCCTGTGTGTTGGCATAATTCAATGGGTGAAACCTATGCTGCCGACAATTGAATGGGTCATTGCCATTCACATTGTTGAATGTCGAACATTATAAGGTCGCTGTCCACACTTCCAACGAGGTGCTCTCCGCAACGGCATCGGCGTTGTGATAGCTGAATCTGTTGCATGGCAGAGGCAACTAATTTCACCTGACGACGGCCAGCTGTCGTGATAACGCTGTTGTATCGCAGCCGACAAACTGATATGAATGTCCTGCGTGGACCGTCCCTGATAGGTGGTGGTGATATGTGATTAGATCTGATCTGAAGCGAGCGGCAAATGACATTGCAACTCAGTCTTCTGCTCAAATTGTCTTTCAGTCTGCATCAATATCTTCGAGTTCCTCAACTTCTGTGACGACGCAGTCTGACTGAACGGGCCGAGAGGTCAACTCAGTTACCCATTGCGGCACTTCCTCGTCTTGAAGCTTGTGATCGTATTCGCATGCACGAGGTCCCATCTGTGGTCTAGGTCGGACACCTCCCATCCGTCTTTGTGCGAGTGTATCCTCGCGTTGCTTCTGTAGGTCCTCCTCCATGCATTTTGTCGACTGGTCATACAGGTGGATGTGTGCAATCATCTTATCGAGGCGTGGCGCTTTGCTATTTTGCTCATATAGGAAGCCAGATTTCGATACACGTCGTACCCGCGAGATGAGTATGGGGCCAGTCTGGATTTCGGTGGGCGAAGTCATAGTGATGGTGTATGTCGACAATATCGTGATACACAACTGGTACAGTAACTAGTAGATGATGTCTTAGTCGTTACATATGGAGTGTAAGGCACAGAAACGAGATGAAGATCTGAGCAAGCACTTTGACCTGATATATGGTAGGATCTTCGCTCGCTACATTCCACCCGGAATACGGTACGTAGGTATTCTGTCGGATTTGTCAATCCATGCTGCGGGAATGCAAACCCACAGTGTTGCCTGGCTCTCATTGACCGGATTCTCTGACCGATCGAGATCCTTGTAGTTTAAGATCCATGCGAGTCAATCGGTCATTTGAAAATACAAGGGCTCCGACGGTTGTTGCGGCATCTGGCACTCGACGGTAGCTCGGGTAACTCCATAGCCCTGATGATGACATGATGACTTGGCGCTGATCGTGGAGCTTTGACCTGAAATTCGAGGCGGTGCACACGGTGTATGATGGTTCGCTGTACGGTAATGGGTGAGCAGAATTCAGGGACAGCAGCAGAACCCGTCTATCCGTGTGCTGAACGTTTAAGTACTTCAGGCATATCCGCGGCCACTACCGTTGGAAGGGTGCTACTTCTCAGGTAGCCAGACGTCGCGGTAGCTTTTGCATTTACATGGTAGGGCGCCTGCAGATGACTTTTCTGCCCTAGGGAGTTAGATTTGCTTCGGCGAAACTGGATGTACATTATTGCCACCTAGGTCGCAGTCTTGGTATGGTGTGATAGCACGGCACTGAGAATCTACTTGTAATTCGGCAGACTCGATTGGGGTGCTCATTATTCGCTGCAACTTGTTTTCGTAGCTTGCAAACGAGGGGTTCAAGCGAGGCAAGGGTTTAACTGTACAAATTTCGATTGGCTTGCTACATGTGTGGAAATACAAAGCGAGAGCAACATCTGCAAGGGTGAGTAAGATACTGTGGCCATACTAGTAGCGAAGTTGCAAACCCGCCTCTTCTGCGAAAGCACAGATCAAGGTCCACGAGGAACATTCTTACATTTTCACGATGATGAAGTTTTCAATGGTCGAGTATGATTTCCACTGTTCCCAAGCTTTCATATTCATGATCTTGAAGTCATATACAAAAGTTTAAGTCCTTCCGATCGTACTCGGGTTACTTGAAAAGTAAGGTACCGCCCACAAAGTGCACTAAGTGAACCAATTCGTTTCCGTAACAGCACTTCTACCCTCAAATACATGCTTCGTACCTCGCTAAACCTACCACACTTTCGCCAACGCCCAAAATCACGTCTAATTGAAACCACCACAAGCTTTTTCTTCCTCATTAGTATTGAAAACAGCAAGAAAACCGGCATCAAGATTGTAATCGCCTCCATGCATCATCTGATTTGCTTCTCCTTTGCGATTTCTTGCGAGATGATAATTTAACACCAGCGAGTTTGAGGATATCCTGATTTTCCATGAAGGATTTTCCATAGATGTCTGGTACATATGGGATCGTGCCGTCAAGCCATGTTTGCGGAGGGAAATGCCACCCTTGGAGCAGTACAACTGGTCCGTGGTGTTCTTTGACAGCTGGTGATACTCCGTACCGTGTCGTGAAGTCATGTCAAGCGAAGCACGGCATGACGAGAGATGCAGATCGCTTAGAGGTACAAGGAGCACCTCGGAGAAAGCTTTCTATGCAGGGCAAGGCCACGTCTCATTCATGTCATGAGCATGCAGCACACAGCAGGCTTGCCTGACTATGGAGAAATGCCAGTTTCACGCTTACTGTATCTCAAAAGCCGGTCATTAGCATCGGCCAAACGTTCCGCATGCTCAAACATCCTTGCCGTGACGCCTCGCTGTAACGAATGAATCTAACCGCTCGGATCATCATCTCATGCCTTCAATCTACAGGTAAATGCCTGATAGTCGCACGGTACCCACCTCAGAGCAGGGACTTTCCCCTACTATATGCCTGTTTCTACTCTTCTCCCGTCTCGACTCTCACTAGAATCTCTTCTAGGAAACCTTCCAGGTACTCTCTAACACCACCTCCCATGCCAACAGGAGCTTCATTATCCAATTTCTGGATCTCCTGAAACGTCGCTGCTGCTTTTACAACCAATTTTCTAACCTTCTCGTGCGTCTCGATTAACTTTCTTTGCTGCTGCGACGAGAGCGACGAAGACTGTTGTGAGGTAATTTCCCGGAGCATGTGTGTGCGTCGGCGCAGCGAAGTATCCAGGGCTGGCAGGATGACTGAAGAGAGCGCCGTGAGATCTTGTCCGGAAGGCGGGTTTTGTTCAGCCTGCTGGAGCTGTGCTTGGCTCGTTTCCGACTGTGTCGAGGAGGATGATTTCGTCCTCGTCTCCTTCGGCGAAGACGGTAGGACTTTCTGGCGCGACGGTTGTGGCACCCCGGGAAGATCATGTGGTTGAAATGCCGGTAGCGGCTTCTGCTCAGCTTGCTGTGATGATGTGCTGCTTGACCGCGATGGTTGGTGTAGCGGGTCGCCTCTGCCTAGCTTTCCCTTGAACGGTGGTATATCAGGGATCTGAAACTGTTGGATTTTCGGCGGTTGTGGTGTTGATGATGATGAAGTGCTGCCTGGTTGGACGAGCGTCAGGAAGCTCATGTCGTGGGAGAGCTGTGCTTGGAAGGCTTTGTTATACTCATCTTCGCCGGGACTATCTTGATGAATTAGCTGTTGCTTGTTGTTCGAAACTGCTGGCGTCTGTGGTGCTGGTCTATGTGGTTGTAGATGCGAATCTCTTCTAATTTGTGGCTGTTGCTGTTTGACTGGCGAGTCCGGGAGCGGCACTTTGGAAGGTGAGACTGACATTCTGATATCGGGTGCGAAGACATCCTTCGCTGGTGAGCGTGGAGGCGAAGTTGGTACCTTGACTGTGTCATCAAAGTCGAACTTCTCCTTCGAAGACCTTGGCTCTACTGACGCCCGTGCATTCGTTTCTGATGCTTTCATGGGTCGCAGACCGCCCGTCCTTGATCCTCCAATCGGCCGAACTGTGCCAAAATCCCAGAGATCCTCATTTTCTGCATCCTGTTCTTGAAGCTGATATGCTTCCTCTTCCTCTTCATCCTCAGGATTTCTGTTTCCGTACTTTGCCTGCCACCGTTCGTGTCGCTCGATCAGTTCAGTTAGATATGTTGTCTTCTTCGCCCTCTTTACGAAAGGATGTTTCAACAGCTCTTTCGCAGAGGGTCTTTCTCTCGGGTCTCTTCTCAAGCATAAACCAACAAAGTCCTTGAACGATTGTGTAAAATTGCCCTGCAACGCCGGAGGAGCATTCTTCGGTATCAAAAATAAGACTTTCATAGGATGTATATCGGAGTAAGGAGGTTCGCCTTGGGCCAACTCGATAGCAGTGATGCCGAGTGACCAGATATCTGCCTTGTGGTCATAGCCTGACTGCTTGATCACCTCCGGCGCCATCCAGAAGGGAGTACCGACGAATGTATTCTTCTTCGTCATGGTTGCAGACAGTTGTCCCGACACACCGAAATCAGCCAGCTTGACCTGTCCATTGGCGCCCAGCAATACGTTCGCCGCCTTGATGTCTCTGTGCAATTTCTTGTCACTGTGCAGATAGTCCAGACCCATCAGCAACTCTCTTATTATGATGCTGATATAGTCTTCTGTTATCAAACCTGGGCGCATGAGGTCCGAACAACTGCCCCCCGAGCAGAACTCCATGACAATCCATAGATCGGACCCTTTGAGGAACGAGCCATGATATTTTGTGACATATGGTGACTGTAGCTCTGACAGGATTGAGATCTCTTGTATGATGTCCTCGACCTCGTCTTCTGCGTTCTCGACGTCAATGACCTTTATGGCGACCGCCTGTCCCGTTCTCTTGTCGACGCCTTTATATACCTTGCCAAAGCTGCCACCGCCAATGCAACTCTGCTTCGTGTACAGTGTCTCGGGGTCAGCCATGACAGCGATGCCTATAACTATGGCTCTGCGGCAAGCGGTGCACTCTCGGTTATCAACACTAGTCTAAGTAGTCTGGGATCGATGTGGAGGCATACGACTTGGTTGTTCGATGGTGATGACCTTCGAGATGGGTGAGGATATACGCAGAGACAGTGGCAGCGGTTGACCACGCAGCAGATGGCTACGACACCTTTGCTGTTTCAAGTCCGAGCTGCAACGAACAATGTTGTCATCTAGGCCAAGTGACACTCCGGACGTCCTTCTGCTAACTAGGGTCAAGCACTAAACCTGGTCCTGCCGCGGGCTCGCGTACCGCGTTTCAGGTGCATGCGGCAGTCATCGTTTGGTTGGCAGGGCTACGAAGTCCAAGACAAGCGGCCATTGGCTGCCGCCCCTCGAACTCATGTACGTCCGGTCAGCTGTCTCCCCTTGGCTATCGACGTGGCCGAAGGTTGCATACTTTAGTGACTAGCCTGCTTCTGAGAGCCGAAACAAAGCATTTTGTGGACGTGCCACTCTTCCCATGAACTGAGCTCGATCTTGATGTTACTATGTACCTATCCATCGTCCCTCCAAGGATATCAGGGTGTACCAAGCACCAAAACAATCAGCCACCTCGATTCTTTCCCAGTGGCATGTTTGCAAAGTCACTTTTGTAGATAACTATCTACCACCGAATTAGACCAGTACCTGTACGCCTTGCTCAAATGTGTCCACTCAAATATTTCGCTTCAAGATACACAAAACTGCCAGTCATCTTCGTCGTAAAGGGTATCAGCTTCCCCGAGGCCCTTCCTCCGAGATACGTCCCACAGCTGGCGAGTTCGGCTCACTAGCCATTTGTACGTTAATAGTTGGCACTGCGAGGCGTGCTGACCTCATGCTCTCTGCCCGACGGAGCGCTTCTTCATACGTTGGTGCATCTCCCCAATCATGGTGGTCATACTCGGGTGGTCCTGCTATGTCGTTGTCCGAATCCTGTATCATCGACACAATTCGAGGGTCGATTGTCTCGTTGCCTTCGGACTCAGGAGGCGTGAAGCGTTGGTTGCCAGGAGAGTCTGATGTCGAGGCTGAGTTTTGATGTTCGCTACTGTCACTCGTACGGGCGGCCGCCTCGTCTGACGTGGCTGGTGTCGGCTGCGGTAGGTCAAAGCTCGACGCCGTGGTGGAGATGGACAGCGCACCACTGTCAGACCGTTGCCGACCCCCCGCCCATGGCAGGGCGGGTCTAGACAGATTGTCCAAAGTCAGCAGAGAAGTTGCGTCCGAATTGTTTCTGCCGTGAGCACCTTCTCCCATAGGCGCAGCTTCAGAAAGCAGTCCGCCCCTTTCGGATTCGGTGCTGTTTGCCCGAAGCCGCGTACCATCATGCCTTACCTGTCCGAGCTCTGCGTAGGCTACACTCGAGACTCTGCGATCCTTCGGTCGGGACTGATGTTCAGCAATCAACACGTCTGCAGTTAGGTTGCCAGTCGACGCATTCTGTGATGGCTGGTTGCGTTGTCGTGATTCTCTGCGCAACTCCTCCACCCTTTGCCAGTCACCTCTTTCTCTTGCTTCTCGCCTTTCGCGCCTCCGCTCCTCGCGTTCTTCAATCTCTCGCCGTCGCGCCTGTCTGATCTGATACAAGGACTCCATCTCCGCATCGCGAACTGATTCTTCTTCCTCGACTGTTTCGGGAAACTCAACGACGGTGTCCATACCGGCACGTTCCCCTTCTCGACCAATAACTTGCTCGGTCTCTTTGGGCGCTTGAGAATAAGCAGGCAATGTCATAACACTTCGGACACTCGTGTTGCGATCGACACCAGCTGCGGCTGCGTTGACAGCCGCCGTCTCTTCCCGGCCTCGATATTCTGTCCTGGCATTGATGCCATTTTCTCCACGTTCCGTCGAGTTGACTGATCTGTATTTACCCTGAGGCTCCCACTGCTCCCACTTCCGCTTCAAGAACTTTGATGGTAGGAATTTCGGAGACCGGCCTTGGGCTCGAAGCCTTCGAAGTATTATGTACAATGCGACCAGAGCGGTGACCACTACTGCCACAGCGACTAATGCCTAGCGCCAACTGTTAGAGAAGAGCGTAAACGTCAATTCCGAGTGCCAACATACGATTACTGTGACATACGATTTACCTCCTTCGTTAGCGTCGTCTGACTCAGGCTCTTGTCCTGGCGGTCCATTGCCGTTTTTGAGTTGCCGCGCTATCAGCGTTGCTACCATAATTTCTGAAGATGTTCGTCGTGATTGATATGGCCTCAGCAGAAACAGTGACGAAACCTCTCGCTAGACCTTGCGAATCGAGCAGTTCAGGTTGTAGTAAGCGGCTGCAGTAAGGCGTCCTGATTTCGACCCTCCATCAAGATCGTCTATAATGCTTCGATCAACGCGAACAACTTGGCTCCCAGTTGGTAAGGTGAAGCGAGAGTCGTGAAGTTGAGGATAGAGATGGTAGCACAAGTGATTGACCTAAATTACAAAGAGTGTGAAACAAGCGCTGCGCAATACGATAGACGATTCGAAAGCTGAGGGCAGTGCAGCAGTTGGACGATAGCGCAGCCATAACTGGGCTGGGGGTGACAAGGATGAAACGTCAGCTTTGCCATAATTGGACATTTAAGCTCTCCAAGAGGCGGCAGCTTAGCGTTCTAAGCCTGGTTTCCCTGCAGTAAGATCATCATGGCCAGCATATCGAGCTGGAGTTGTTAGGCTTCGCTTTGCTGCATGTGTCGTTGCATTGATCAAGATGTGTACTGTCAGTGCCAGTCGTGAGTACTTCGGTAGCAGCAAAGGCCCGAAACAAAGTGAACTGGGTGCTGTTGAGGCTCTTCCTATGCCACCCGAAGCGTAGGCAAGACAACAATTTAAGCACTTGTCTTGCTCTCGAGACAAACAGCACGTTTTGGTCATACTTCCTCGATTGACACAGCGTCCGACATGTGCTTCGGGACGTCTCAGTGCAACGGCGCACGAGACGCCGGCACGATGTGGTCGATGCCCCAGTGCCGCAAGATGGAGGAGGGCACGTGCTAGCGTGGGTTTGAAAAGAAAGGCGCGTCCGGGCAAAACATAGACCCACTTTCGACGTTTGTTTACATCAGTTCCATGTTCGATTAATTGTGCTTTTGGCCGTGTCGTGCTCTTTGACTTACACTACATCTACTAACGACACAGCGATACAGTACTGTCTAAACAAGATGGCTCACTCGCCTGTATTCCACGACAAAGGGACGCGGTTCACTAACTACAGCAGCATCCACTCAGCAGATGCTTTCGTAGGAGACTATCAAGTCATGTACACTCCAGGTTCGACCTCACCACAAATACCCAAAGCGAACAGGAAGTCTACACGCTTCAGCCGCAATGCATCTTCTTCGAAGCATCAGCAAAATGTCTCTCAGTCCTACCTGCTGCCGTCAAACATGCCCAACACATCTCAGATCATGCCAGATCACGGCCCTCTCCCCAACATACAGGTGCACTACAACATCCCAGCCGATGAGAAGCAGATCGTAGCGTCTCTGAGAGCCTTGCAACGCGATCTCAACGAAGCCATGCAAACAATCTCGAACCTTACTAGGGAGCGAGACGAAGCAATCCAAGAGCTTCGCCTACTGAAGGTTGGTGCTCCGAAAACCTCCTCTCCACCTCAGCGACAAAGCAGGAATGTTGAGGACGAGCTGTTCGACCTGAGCAGTCCTCTCCAGGATTCGCCAAAACGAGCAGCTTCGAAACCACAGTCCAGGAAAGAGAACAAGGAGCAAAAGCAAACACAAGTCTCAGATGATGCCCGGGTCATCTCACGAGGTGTCGTTAAGAACGCTGCCATCGCAGAGAGGAACGTAACCGGGAAAGACGCGAGAGAAGGGTCAAGGCAAGACAGGCAGCCTGCCATTGAAGACACAGAACAGAGCATGATGGAGGAGAACCCTACGGCAGCTTCCAATACTTCTCGACGAAGAAGGCGACACTCGCTCGACGAGAACATGACATCAGCCTACATCCTGCCAGACATCACAATGGAGCAGCAAGCTCAAAGTCCAATCAAGGTCTCTCAAGCTGCGCAGAATGTCCTCCACAGCCTCGACCCCGAGCACATCAACAGCTGCGACGTCTGTCACCGACTCACTAGGCACATCAAAGCTACCGAGCGCGAACGAAGGACATCTGCACCATCCAGATCCGCAGAACCAGTCTCCAGAGTCCAGGACTTCGCTTCTAGCTCCGCTGCCAAAAGAAGAACAACACCCCAGCCAGACTACACCGCCGCTCTCGCTGGCTTTGGAGATGAATCACTTCTCGCGGAACCCACAATGCGGCCCAAGATGTCGCCTACCCACGCCCTGGCACGTGTCAGAATCTTGATGGACGCGCAGTTTCGAAAGGCCAAGGAGCGACACGGGCTTGCTTGGGAGAAGTACAACAGGATCGAGGCGCCGATGTCGAGCAAGAAACATGCCGAAATTAGCAAGGAGATGCAGCATTGGGCCGAGAAGATGGAGGAGTGTAGAGTTCACTTGGACTATCTGAGAGATGTTGAGGAGGGAATGGGAGGCGATGACGACTGAACAACACGAGAAATGGTTATGGCTGGCGTTGAGGAAGGTTGCGGACAAAAAGCTTGGTCTGGAGCTCTGTGCTTGATGCATGGTTTGATGTTGTTGTGTTCTCATGTTTGTTTCATTCCTTTGGTTGTAGCATGACTAGAGGTTGATAGACGTCGATCAGCATGATAGCAAATGTTTATTAGGTTCCATGTATCCTCACTAGGCGGCTACACTTCTTAGAAGCGAATGGCTATCTCTGAACGCTACCGATATCATCTTTGAACGACCGTACAACACGGACTATATGCATGAGATCCTATTCACCAGATACAAATCACCTTTCCAGTCGAACGCTACGTTGGTTGACCACACCCACCGAGCCTTTCCGCTTCACTAAAACTCAATCGGGCGGAACATTCTCCTTCCCTTTCTGCTCCTTCGCTTCGATCTGCAGACCCTTCCAATGAGCCTGCAGCTGACTCTTACTCTTCTTCCCCAGCGCATGCAGAACCTCCAGCCATGTCGCCCCGTTGTTCTTCAAGCCCGTCAGTACCTTGTCGTCCTGTGCACCGTATACCTCGAGCTCAGAGTTCGAGTACGGGTTCGTCTTCCGCTTATCGGGTTCGAGGTTCGCCTGGTTGTCTTTGAGCCAGTGGCGGTAGCGACTGAGTGCTGCCGTGTGTGTTGAGACGGCGCTGGCTATGACGGTGGCGAAGTCGTTGGTGGAGTAGGCTGTTTGGAGAGGGGTGAGGATTGTCTCGGAAGGGGAAGGCAGAATTTCGCGCTTCAGGGCCTTGACGGTGTCGTGCAGGTCGTGGTTGGATATGGCGGGGTTGGAGGCGAGGATTCTGGTGCGGATGTTGGTCCATAGCTGGCTGCGGGCGATGATGGTGGTGTGGTGTGCCTTTTGCTGGTTATATTTCGCTTGGAGCGCTGGTCCGAAGAAGGAGAAGACGTCTCGTACTACTTGGTCGCGGGTCAGATGGGCTGAGGGGCCGTGTGCGTCGTTGATGTGGGCTGGGAGGTACGTCTGGAACCAGTACTGGAATATGGGCCGCTTGTCGAGACGATCGTTGTCGTATGGATGGAGTGTTGTGCGTGTCACGTCCTCACGGTCTAGCTCGGTCGTGTCAGCGCTATTGACACGGGCTGGGTTGTGGAAGCGGCAAGTGGCTATGTAGGTCATCATTTCGTCGAGGGACCAGAAGGGGTGCCAGAATCGAGACGGGTCGAGGCCGAGGTAGCGAAGGACTTGGTTTGGATTCTGGGAGAGCTCGACGCGGGCGAGTTTCTTGTTGTGTGTTTCGAGGTCTTCGATACGCAGGTAGAGTGCCTGGTCGGTGATTGTGAGGCCTTTGTGGCGGATCATAGCTGAGATGATGTTGATGAGATCGCCGTGGGCGTGTGCGAAGAGACGCCAGGTGAACTCCTGTTGCGAGGTGCAGATTCGGAGGTCGAGCTGGATGTAGAGTTCTGGTGGTTGAGCGTGATCTTGGATTGCGTTGTCACATGTCACACCCATGGCGCTGCCCGCTTGGCTATTGCTTGAGGTGATGCTGCTTCTGCTGGGCCAGGGGATGGCTAGCGCAAACACTCCGTTTGACAATTCGTAGTAGGATTTTGCGTTGAGAAGAGCGCCAACTTCGTTAAGTGATGGTACTGGTTTGTCAACGTCTGGCAGGGCTAAGATGTCGAGGTCACCATAGTCCGTCTTACCAGGACCTTCGACGCAATGAGCGACTCTCTGAAAGAGTGTGGAGAGTTCCCGTTCGATTTGTTTCAAAGCGAAGTGATAGACTGCTGGTGGCATCCGAGGAGTGGACAGGCCATGCTCTTTGAAGGCAGAGCCACCCATCACGATCACTCTGATGAGGGTTTCAATATGTCACGGACACAAAATTCCAGCAAGAAGCATGAAGCTGTTTAAATTGATCGTTCAGTTGAGTTGTTTGCGCAGGGCAGGGAAACAGCAGATAGGAACACACAATCGACTTTCGTATCTCACGGCAGTGCTTGTCAAACACTGATGAACAGGAATGGGATCGATGTTGCTTGAAGGACAAGGAGCGCTTGTTGTTGTGCCATGTCAGCCCATGAAGTTTCTGCCGAAAGTGACTCACCTTGCCAGTGCTGGGATGGTTTGCTGTCGTGGCAGTGCTCGTCGACTCGAGATGGTGTGCTGCCTTCGGCATCCATGAAGGGAAATCGTTGAGCCTCCGGGAAGCTCATTCATCACGTCCCTTTTGTTTCAATCACTTTGTGGTAGGTATTGCTTTTTGGATTGCTGCTACATCATGTTTGAATAAATCTTGAGGAAATTCCCAGTGCAGGGTGATGGGCGCCGTTCCTTCTCGTCAACCCTGCGTTTGGGAGGGCCCGTTGAGCTCTTCATTCTACAGTAGCAAACGGGTGGTTTGTAAAGAGATTCCGTCTTTGCAATGCAAGCTGCTAACCTGCACCTTACAGGCATCAATTTGAGGTTCCAAGGACAGTCTCAAATCTCGGGACTCATGCTAGCCTTGGCACCCGGTTGCTATGGACGGACTGTCCATTGTCGAATATACAGTTTGTCCTCTTGGACGATGGATCGAGATGTGTTCTTTGGGCAGTTTCTCCATTGGATCTAACCAAGAAGTTGAGTATTATGCGGACACTACTACTGCTGGACAAGGTGTCGACGTTGGCGACTTTTCAGTTCACCAAAGCATTCAGTTGGCCTCGACCGCCACTTCAACGGCAAGATTGTTCCTGCCACTAACTCACAGTTGTGGCTTTTCCGCAAGCCCTGCGGGCATTTGATAGGCCGGTACTGGCACTCCGTTGGCTGCACCGGATCTGATGAGCAGCCCCTCAACGGCCCAGGCGTAAGAGAGTCCAATCATGTCGTGTTGGTTGAGTTGACAGGCATTACCACCCGCTAAAAGCGCAATGCAAAGTGGCTCCCGGCTGCATGAACAATGCCGGTGAACGCGAGCGATCTTTGCTGAATCAAGGAACAAGTCAACATTTTTCTTGCCTCAAATTCGTGCAAGAAGTACGCGACGATACACTGCTGCAAGGTACGCCTGAGGACCCAGAATTAGCAGGTCGTACCTGCCGCCGTGGTCTTTTGCTGTAGGTCTTCCGCTCTTGTTCATTGCATTGTCCCGCCATTGAACTCGCGAGTGTTCTTTGTGCTAGCCGTCTGTCCACATTCTTACCCCAACAGCATCAGTAGAATCACCCGAGCACAACATGGCTCCTCCACAGACCCGGCAGGGCAGTCGGACAATATACAAGCTGCCATTGACTGATGCCGGCGCTCCCGATGTGCCAAACCAATATGTCTACCTCCCAGCACCAACCACCCCACCGTACCACCTACGATTCGCGATAGAGGGCACAAGCTCAATATGCCGAGAAGGGAGCCTGTGGGTGAACATCCCCCTCGAAGGTGAAGAGTTCGACAGGTCCAAGTTCAGGCAGTATAAGCTCGAGCCTGACTTCAACAAGACTCTACACATAGACATCCCCATAACGACCGCGGGCGCATTCTCCTTCTACACCACCTATACCCCCTTACCCGAGTTCAACAACGAGGAGGTCAAGACACCCGAGCCTACAAGGACAGACACCTTCTACATCGATATCGAGCCTCATCTGTTGGTTGGTGGTTCCAAGTTACCGTTGGACTCACTGAATATCATGTCAGTGGTATCAAAGTTCCTGGGCAAATATCCCCAAGACTGGGACAAACATCTGAAAGGAATTAGCAGAAGGGGTTACAACATGGTACATTTCACACCACTTCAGCAACGAGGTGAGTCGAATTCACCTTACAGCTTGTTTGACCAGCTCTCCTTCGACCCGGAAATGTTCCCCAAGGGAGAGTCTGACGTGGCACATTTGATCAAGAAGATGGAGAACGAATACGAACTGCTGTCGTTGACTGATGTCGTCTTCAACCATACCGCCAACAACAGTGTCTGGCTAGAGGATCATCCAGAAGCTGGTTACAATGTAGAAACTGCGCCCTGGCTCGAATCCGCACTTGAGCTCGACAATGCCTTGCTCGCGTATAGCGACAAGCTTGCTGAATTGGACCTGCCAACAGAACTTAAGAATGGTGAAGACCTGGACAAAGTGGTTGGCGGCATTCGCGAGCATGTCCTGGACAAGATACAACTGTGGGAATATTTTGCTTGCGATGTGAAGACCGATGCTCAAGCTGCCGTTGACAGCTGGAAGCGAGGCAAGTCAAGAAAACCGAACCCATCGGTTGCCAATGCTGCCTCCTGGTCCCTGTTCGAAAAGGCCGATTATCTCAAGAATAAGGGCCTGCTCAACGGACTCAGGATCGATGGCAGGTTCTCAAGAAAGGTTGACCCTGAAGCTGCAGCTGCTATGCTGAGTGCACTACATGGGAGCTATACTGCTGAGAAGGAAGGTCAAGCACTGGAAACGATGAAGTCCATTCTTAACGAATTGAACTTGCCCTTCTACAGAGAGTACGATGAGGATTGTAATGCCATTATCGAGCAGACCAAGGGTCGACTGCAGTACACACGACTAGATGCACATGGTCCACAACTGGGTGCATTTACGAAGAAGAATCCTCTCATTGAGACCTTTTTTGCGAGATTACCGCTCAATGAGAAGACTAAGAAACACAATCCGAAAGCTTTGGCACTTGCTGTCAACGGCTGGATATGGGCAGCAGATGCCATGAAAGATAATGCCGGTCCTGACTGGCGACCATATCTGAGGCGAGAGCTGATTCCTTGGAGCGACTGTGTCAAGCTCCGGTATGGCAAAGGTCCAGAGGACAACCCATTCTTGTGGGAGTTCATGGGCCAATATTGCCGGCTGATGGCCAAGTATTTCACTGCATTCAGGATTGACAACTGCCACTCAACGCCAATCCATGTGGCTGAATACATGCTTGATGAAGCTCGAAAGGTGCGGCCTGATCTGGCCGTGTTCGCTGAGCTCTTTACCAACAACGAACAAACGGATTTGGTCTTCATCAAAAAGTTAGGCATCAGCGCATTGATTAGAGAGGCTATGCAAGCGTGGAGCACACAGGAGCTCAGCAGAGTTGTCCATCGTCATTGCGGCAGACCTATTGGAAGTTTCAACATCGATCTACCTTCGCCCTCCAAAAGTCCTGCCAACGGTCATGTCAATGGCAATTCCTACTTCACAAGAGAGATCATAAAGAATGTCACAGAAAGTCCCGTTCACGCACTGTTCATGGATTGCACACATGACAACGAGATGCCAGCACAGAAGCGTGACGCTCGCGACACATTACCAACAGCAGCATTAGTGAACATGTGTGGCTGTGCTACGGGCAGTGTCATCGGGTTCGATGAGATTTACCCAAGGATCGTTGAGATTGTCCATGAGAACAGACTGTACAGCTCCATCAGCTCTGAGGGCGAGGTGCACTTAGGTCAAGGTGAAGGTGGTATTGCGGGTTGTAAGAGACTCTTCAACCAGATCCATGCGCTGATGGGCAAAGACGGTTTCACAGAGACCTTCTTGGACCACCAAGGAGAGCTCATCACTCTGCACCGTGTTCATCCAGGCTCCCGTAAAGGCTATTTCCTCATCGCACATACCGCTTTTCCAGGCTCAGGCAATGGCAACGGTGGCCTGAAACCAGTAAATCTTACCGGTACCAAGGTCAGACAAATTGGCGCCTGGACATTGGAGGTCGAACAAAGTGAAGAGGTAAAGAAAGCAGCCCTCGCAGACGAGAAGTATCTCGAAGGCTTGCCCGCTAGAACGAAGAACATCAAAGGCGCGAGAATCGAATGCGACAACGGCAGCACCACGATCTATGTAGACGACTACTTTCCACCTGGATCAGTAGCTCTGTTTGAGACTTGGGTTCCGTCAGCAGAGCATGCTTCAGGTCTCAATAACTTCATCGCAAGTGGCACCGAAGAGGCGTTCGGAGAGCTCGATCTCATCGACCTGAATTTCCTCCTCTACAGGTGCGATCCCGAAGAGCGCGACTCGAGCGGTGGTAAAGATGGCGTTTATACTATCCCTAACTACGGACCTCTTGTCTATGCTGGATTACAAGGCTGGTGGAGTGTGCTTGAGCCGATTGTTCGAGAGAACAATCTTGGCCACCCACTGTGTAACCATCTTCGTGAAGGAACATGGGCGCTTGACTTCGTCGTTGGCCGAATCGAGCGAATATCCAAGCAAGAAGGCTATTCAAGGCTGCAAAAGCCAGCTCAGTGGCTCAGAGAAAGATTTGATGCTGTGCGAGAAGTGCCTAGCTTCTTGCTTCCTCACTACTTTGCTATGATCATTCAGGTAGCTCATGAAGCTGCCACCAGAAGGGGAGTGGCCTGCTTCGGCTCGAATATCAGAAATGGTCAGTCATTTCTGCAACAGCTCGCCATGGTCAGTGTTCAGCAGACAGGGTACGTCAAGTCCGCATCTCTCTGGCCAAACAAACTTGTGCCATCGCTTGCGGCAGGTCTGCCTCATTTCGCCGTGGAATGGGCGCGATGCTGGGGACGCGACGTGTTTATTTCTCTACGAGGCTTGTTCTTATGCACAGGACGATACGACGAAGCTAAGGAGCACATAATTGCGTTTGGCAGTGTTCTCAAGCATGGTCTTATACCAAACCTGCTAAGCAGTGGCGACCTTCCGCGATACAACTGCCGCGATGGACCATGGTTCTTTCTGCAAAACGTGCAAGATTACGCAAATATTGTGCCTGATGGTATGTCGTTACTGAAGGAGAAGGTCCCACGAAGATTCCTCCCGTATGACGACACTTGGTTTCCATCTGATGACCCACGAGCATATTCGAAGGAGTCAACCATTGAAGAAATCATCCAAGAAATCCTGCAGCAGCATGCATCCGGCATCTCGTTCCGCGAGTACAACGCTGGCCCGAATCTTGACATGCAGATGAAACCTGAGGGTTTCCAGGTCGATGTCAATGTCGATTGGAATACGGGCATTATTTTTGGTGGTAGCCAGACAAATTGCGGTACTTGGATGGACAAGATGGGTGAGTCTGACAAGGCTGGGAGCAAGGGTGTACCAGGTACACCTCGAGATGGTGCTGCAGTCGAAATCACTGGCTTAGCCTACAGTGCGATTCGCTGGGTTGCCGAGATCAGCAAGGCAGGAAAGTACGCTCATTCTGGCATCAAGACTTCATCCGGAAAAGAAATTACCTTTGCCTCGTGGGCCGACAAGATCAAATCATCCTTTGAAAAGTGCTACTGGGTACCACTGGATGCATCTGCGGACAGCAAATTCGAAGTGGACAGCAAGATTGTCAACCGCAGAGGCATCTACAAGGATCTCTACAAGTCTGGCAAGCCATACGAGGATTATCAATTACGCTGCAATTTCCCAATCGCGATGGCCGTTGCACCAGATCTTTTCACGCCAGAGCGAGCGCTCCACGCACTCAAGATAGCAGATGATGTGCTTCGAGGGCCGACTGGTATGGCTACACTCGATCCTTCCGACATGAACTATCGTCCCTACTATGTCAACTCGGAGGACAGCACAGATTTTGCTACCTCTAAGGGACGAAATTATCATCAAGGTCCGGAGTGGCTCTGGCCAACAGGCTTCTTTCTCCGAGCTCTGCTCAAGTTCGACCTCATGCGCAGGAACGATATTGAAGGCAGGCTAGAGTCCTTCCAGCAAGTCACACGAAGGCTCGCTGGCTGCAAAGCCGCCATCAAGGACTCACCGTGGAAGGGTCTTGCCGAACTTACGCAGAAGAACGGCGAGTATTGCCCGGATTCAAGCCCAACTCAAGCTTGGAGTGCCAGTTGCCTCATTGACCTCTTCCACGATGCGGCGGCTCTGGGTCTTGACTTGGGAGTAACGAAAGAATAGAGCGAAGATACCTTGCTGTTGAAGATGGAAGGATTCACAGTTACGTCGTGGACAAGAAGAGAGGGCGGCATATGTCTTTGGGAGGAGAAGTTTGGATATTGAACGACCTGGACGAGCAAGCCTGTGAGATGGGAGTTTTCAGGAATACCGCCGACGACACGACATGACTACATGCATAGACGTGCCCTAGATTGAACGATTCAAAAATGCTTCACGACCGATAGAATAGATTATGAATACATCATAGATAGACTGCTAGAGCTGAGGGATTGCTATTGGTATTGCTATGCCACTGTTCTGATCGACTAGCACATAAGCTCAATTACGCGTCTGACACATCAGCTACAGACCAGTCTGACCAGCGCACAATGATCGGTGCAATTATACGCCCACGAAGACTCGATGAAGTTTTTATGAATCAGATTATCAGCTATACGCGACGCGTCTTGTACTATCTTATCTCATCGTATCCTTCGTAGCGCCGTGAAGACGTTGACATCATCGAGCACCTAGTGTGCAGTACAGTATTCCAAATGGGTATTTCCCTAGTAAGCAGTTCAGTTCAGTTCAGTATTACACCTTCTTTCTTCCTTCGCTTCTGGCAACCAACTCGACTCGACTCGGATGTATATCACTCGAGTATGGCTTGGCTTGATTTGACTTTCGGCTGCGCCGCTCAGGCTCATGCAGTGACTTCCTTGTTGAAGCTCGTGTTTTCGCCCTCTCGACCTCTGCTCTCTCTGCTCTCATCATGCTCAACGTCCTCCTCGTCCTCGTCTTCTTCATCCTCGTTCTCGTACTCGCCGTGCTGGGAGGCTGGAACCCAGCTGTCGCGCTCGCCCGGCATAGCCTGGTCCTGCTGGCTGAGATCGTGGCCCTGGCCGTTGGCGATCTTGCTCTTTCTCCGCTGGCTCAGGGTGCGTGCGCGGGAGCTCAGGCTAGCTTTGACGGTGGCCTTGCTCTCCACCCAGTTCGTGAGGGCGTCCTCGCAGTCCTGGATGATCGCCTTGGAGGCCTCGTAGCCGTCGTAGGCGGGGCGCGATTCACCGGGGGTCACGGGGGTGTCGTCGACGAGCTCGAGGAGGTGCTTGCCGAAGCCGGCGATGATGGCCATCTTCTCGCAGTGTTCGCGGAGGGCGTCGAATTGGTAGGTGAAGGCTGCCTTGAGTTTCTCGCGGGTGATATTGGAGAGTTGGGCTTCGGCGACGAGGGACTCGGCTTCGGCGCGGACGAGTTCTTGTTCGAGGACGACGATGCGCGGGCTGTTCGGGTCTTTGTATTTGAGTTGGGCGATTTGGTCGGTGATTTTCTGTTTGCGGTCGCGCGAGGGCTGGACGCTGGCTTCGATGTTGCGGATGGATTTGATGGTTACGCGGTATTGGTCGTAGCGGTCGACAAATTGGTCTTCTAGTTCGCCGATCTCGTAGATGAGCACCCCGAGTTTGTCGGTAACGTCGCTGACGTCGTCGTCGCAGGCTTCGCCCCAGAGGGAGAGCTGTTGCTGGGGATTTGTTAGTTTTCAAGCATAATGTGGAGGTGCGGGCGATGACTTACAGCAACTTCCATCCTCTCACGACCGACAAGCTCCATCGTTCGCATAACGTTCTTCTCCATCTTGACGAGCTGGTTGAGCTTCTTGGCTAGGTCAGGGCCGAACGCGGCAGCTGATTTGTGGCGGAATGTATGGCCTGGACAGTTGTCAGTATTGCTCAGCAGATAGGCTAGGCTGCCTTACCAAAGTTGCCTCGACCGAACAGTCTACCTGCCTTGGTGGAGGAGGATGGTGGGGGTGGGTTCTCGATCTGCGAGGCAGTCGGTGCGCGCGACTGGCGCATTGAGTACGTTCGATGCATGCTGGCTGTGGGTTGTGGTTGTAGTTGAGAGCTGCTGAGAGCGTAGATAGAAGGTAGATTTTACTGGTCGCACAAGCTGGTGCTGAGTGCGCGCTTGTTAGATTGAGATTTCAAGTTCGAGAGTATGTATGCGTGCTTTTCTATGTCTAAACAATGCCACGTTAATGTCTCTGGTATTCAGCTTCAAGTAGAAAAGAACGGGAGTCCGGGGAGGGTGGGATAAGGTTGGGTAGTTGTAGCTTCAAGGTTCAACATGTGTCTCACAAAAACATGAGCCCTGCAACTGATGACGTCGCTCCTGCTTTGTGCAATCTTACGTACCGCTTAGCTCGGTGCCTGGGTCTCCTCCACAAACGCCGGCGCCACAGCAGAAGCTCGAGCCATGAGGTCAGCAAACAACTGGTTTATCCTCTTGCATCTACCTTCATATGTCAATCCTTCTGCGAGGTTATGAAATTCTGAGCCCGGAAACAAGTTAGGGTTCAGAAGCTATCAGTGAACTTGCAGCTGTTCGTTCGGGCCGCAACAACGCAGCTCGCTCGCGACCTAAGATAACCCAAGGTGGCACGGCAACCAGTAGCTCGAACCCTCTCGCTACTGCCTAGCTCCCACGCGCTTTCTGAGCCACTGACGCAGGACAACCGCTTGTTCTGTGCTTAGCCTACTCGTACGAAACTCTCTAGCCTTGCTGATCCACCTTGTTGCATCAACAACAAAGTCCTGGGATTATGGACCTTGCGCAACCAATCGGTGTACGAGCAACGCTAGAAACCAAAACAATTCTCATCTTCGGTGTAACCCCAATCTGGATGATTTGTTAGTTCAATATTGTCGCTGTGGTGTGTACATGGTGTGGCTTACCCTTCAGCGCAGGCAAAACTGCTTTCTGTATCATACCCTGAACGAATGTTAGCCTCATGCCGTGCTTTGGTCTAGAGACTTACGGGTGGCCCGCATAGGAACACCACCGAGTCCTCCTCAGGCGGAAACAGCTTCTCCTTGATCATGTTCGCATTTACATGACCCGATAGACCTCCCTTTTGCTTCCAGTCCTCCGCATCTTTGGCATGACTTAGAACATGCGTGATCTTTATCTTGCCTTGACTTTGTTCCTCTGCTTCGTCGAGCTCCTGATGCAACAGGATGTCGTCTTTTGTCTTGTTAGCATCAATCACTCTGACTTGAGTCTTGCCGGCCTCCTCCTTGAGGATACGTTTAATGAGGGCGTACCCGGGTGTCAGACCACTTCCACCCAGCACCAAGCTCACTTTGCTGAATTGTCTTTCTTGGCCTTCGATGTCGAACTTGCCATTTCCTAAATACTCTATCTCGCCGGTCGGACCACATACATCGACCGACTCCCCGATAGGCAGTTCAAGCAAGAAGTTTGAGAATGCACCTCCTGGTTGGTTCTCGTCAGGATAATAGGTCTTGACCGTGAGCTCAAACGTGCCATCGTCGTCCTTCTCCGTGATTGGCCTGGTAGGTGTGTAAGGTCGTGTCAGCATCTTGTCCCGCATATGGATACCGAATTGGATATGCTGACAAGTCCCAAGGCCTAACTTTTTCTTCGAGGGGTCGCCCTCGTAAGAAAAGGTGTAAGACGACGTATCTTCAGAAATTTTCTTTCGGTCAACCAGCTCGACTGGGACCCATTTTCGGCTCTGGAGTAGTGTGTCTGATGGGCCAGCCTTAGCTGTCTGTTCGGCTTCTGCCTTGGCTTGCTCCTTCATGAATCGCTGCGCTTTTTCTGTAACTCGACCGATAACACATTCCGACAGCTTCTTATGTGCATAATCGTCGTGAATGCTCTCAAACTGACTTGTGACATTCATCGACAGCTTTCCTGCGTTTGTGAGTATTGTTGCTGAGCCACCGGGGTGCCAGGGTAGCACGCTGGTCGTGTCGTACACGTTGCCATTGATTACTAGCCAGCAATCTTCTTTGCTGTTGTGCTTCTCAATTTCTTGTCTCGTGAATTGCTTGTCAGGCACACTAGTATCTTGCTTAGCAGCTGCAAGCTGATTTTCTGTAGATGGTTTCATCCAACCCTCTGAGTCCTCCTGGTGGTATGGGTGCCTGAAAAGTAGCTTCCCATCCTTGTCGGTGTCTGTGAAGATCTTGTACCAGCCATTGTTCATCATACCCATGGTATTCCATATTGGCTCTTCGGGTTGTGTGTTCTTGAAAACGTTTACGCAACGGACGAAAAGTGACTCAGCACGGACAAAGTGTGCAGCATCGATGTCAATGTAGAAATGGATCCAGGTCCAGAATTTGTTGCCATTTCGAATCGGTCGGTCGGGAAACTTCCGGATGCAGTACAACCAGGTTTTGCCTCCATCGATCGACAGCTCGACTCTCTGCACCTCGTGACCAGCTCCATCGTATGCGTAACCTTCGACTCTGTAGGTGTCTTTCTTCAGGACATCAACAATGTCAAGCTTTTCTGCCTGACCAGGGTGCACAATGATACTGTTGAGGTTCTGCTCGTTGCAAGCTGTTGATGGGTGATGGAACATAGTCCGTGCAAACTCGCCATCCTTCTCAGTAATGAACGGAGGCAAGACTCGATTATCCCAGATGTGGTAATAGGAGTCATTTTCGTGGTCGGTGATCCAAATCTTAGCCAGCCACTTGATACAACGGCCGCCGACCCAGCCAGGAATCATCAGTCGCACAGGAAACCCATGATCGGCCGGCAGCTTCGTATTGTTCATCTCGTATGCGAGAAGCACGTCATTTCCTCTGTCGAGTGCGTAGTCGAGAGGTATACAAGTCTCGTATTTGCCCTCACTGGGCTCATCAGCACCCTGAAAGTTGACGAATTTCCGTTGGCCGTTCCAATTCTCACGTTGTACGCCGGCCGCCTCGAGCACCTGCCAAAGCAAGGCCCCTTTCCAGTAAGCGCAGCTGACAGCAGCTGGACCCCAGGAGAAGCCTTTACTTTTCTTTATCAAATTCATCTCTCCTCTTCGATTCCCATCACAAGCGAGTGCCACGGCAATATTGACCGGTTCGAACCCGCCTTGAAGATCGTCCATGCTCAGCTTCAGCGCCCCGTCGCAAACATCCAGGACGTGTGTATCCCAGAATAACCTAGGAACAGCTGCATGATTCCTGACATAGTGTAGGTCGTTAGGTGTGATGAGGCCTGCTCGGAACAGTGCCTCAAGGCGGGGCTCAGCATTTAGGGGATGAGGCCCCGTATTACGTACTAGGTCACCACTTCGAGGTATCCAATTGTCAGGCGTCATGGCATCCTGAATGTCGATCGAGGTGTCTTTGTGCTCGGCCTCATACTTTACAGGCGAGTCTTGCTTGCCATCGTTCTGCTTGAATGCGATCGTTTGGTCTTTTTCATGTTGTAGATGTCGAAGAAGCGTGATCTCTTCTGGGGAGTACCTCTCTCGTAGCTTTTGGTATTCTGTCTTCTGTTGTGCAGCATTTTGACCGGAGCCCCCGTCTTTCGACTTACCGTAAGCGCCGTGATGCTTCTGAGCTCCTTTGCCGCTCGATCTTCGCCACCTGTCCTCGTCATCATCTTGCTGCTTGTTTTCTCCACCTTGCGGCTGCTGCTTCTTCTGCTCTTCTTCCTCTTTCTTTTTCTGCTCCTCTTTTTGGCGTCGCTTGATGTTCGCTGCCCGAATGCATTAGTGTGAAGCTGGATCTACGCATGTTTGCATACCTGGCCAATCCTCTTCGTTCTTCACCCAATCCTCGCGAGCAGCAACCACAAATCGGAAACCTGGAGGGTAACAGTCTGGTCTATGCTTATGAAAATCTGTCTGGTCTCTCATAACGTCTTGGAAGTTGACCAACTCCCCCTTGCCCGCTCTCTTTTGGAGATCTTTGTACTTGCGCATGGCGTCCTCTCGAAACAGTCGATCTTCTTCCTTCTCAAACGGATCGTGGTCTCCATCGTGTGTGAAGCCTGGGTTTCGGCCGTGAGCATTGCGATATCCTATTCTATGCTGCAGGTTATGTCCTTTGGTCCAGTCAGGCTCATCAGCAATATCTTGAGAAGAGGACCCTGGGTGGTTAGAAACAACCGTGGTGTTCAATTTGTCCCAGGGCATTTTGCAACGTTCACGCAGGTTCGAGCGGACAGGTTAGCAACAGTCTGCACCGCAAGTATCAAGTATAGCAAGAGGGCGGTGGCCCGATTGAGGACGTCACGTATTCGCGGTCTGCTCGGCCTGGTGCTCGTACATTCGTGGCTCGCCTTGCGTGTACATGGATTTGAGTTGGAACTGGTTCCCCCCAGAGAGCGCAGCAAAGGTCGTCACTCGCAACCCGTCAACCCGGCTCGCAGTCAACGTCTATTGCACTAGTCTACTCCATTGAGATCAAAATGACGGGACTGATGAAAGCTTAAGAAGCCTATTGAAATGCTACTTGGTAAGAAGCACAGAAGGAGCGACTGGGAGTGAGGTGTTTCGTCATGGAGCTGCACCACTTTTCTGCTTGCCGTTAATAGTTCCGATTTGCTGCTCCGGCGCTGTTGCCGACTGAACCTTGCTAGCGGCGGTGAGCGCGTGCCGGACTTTCCAAACCATCTGCTGGCAGCTTTCAGCGCTCTCGTTTTTTGTCGAGCCTTTGTCGTCATATTCATACTAAGCTCTAATCTAGTAGATGGAAGAAGCATGCTTAATACTTGGTACGTGCTCTTGCCTGGTGGGAATCCCACGGTACATCCGCATCCGATAATACACATGGCCCGCCACAGCGATCAGGATGTTCAAGGTTGGTCCGCAACAACGTAGCCGTCGCGCATTTTTAAAATTCGCAGCATATGCTTGAGCGTGTTCGTCAACCTGGGTTTGGACGCTGCATGTACAATTGTACTACACTCGCTGTGTAACTGGCAAGAGACAAAGTAATGCATGCACTACCGACCGGCTTTTCGAGCTGGTTTTCTGGAGAGAAATGGAAGGAGAGAGTACTCACATTCGATCCATCATGGTATTTGGTGAACATGGGGACGGGTATCATTGTCCAACTTTTGGCTGCGAACTTTCCCTGGCCAGCACAATGGTTACACACTCTAGGTTATATCTTCTGGGTACGAGTCCAGCAGAAACAGTTCGCCTTGCTCTAACACCTAGCAGATACTGGATGTCTGCCTGTTCGGCTTCTTCACGGCCATGTCTGCGGCACGGGCAGTCATGTTTCCAAAGATCTCGTTGGGCGTGTTGAACGACCTTCAACAGACCTGCTACCTCGGAACTGTGGCCATTGGCTGGGAGACTGTCGGAACGGGTGTAGTCGTCTTCTATTCTGACAACGAGCCTGCCGTGTACGTGGCTCAAGTCTTCTTCTGGATAGCAGTGGTGATGACGATGTTCGTCACCTTTGGAGGAGTCTATGCACTGTATAGACACCAGGGACAGCATTCCCTAGATGAGGTCACTGGTGCATGGTATGTCCTCTCAGAATGGCCAAGCATCCGGGAAGCTGACAGACTTAGGTTCCTCCTTTTCATCCCTATGATTGTTGCTGCTGCCTATGGCTCGGTTCTAGCCAATGCAGTTTCCCTCAAGAATGGAGTGGTTGTCATCGCGGTCTCCTTCCTCATGGTGTCCCTAGGCATGGGTTGTTCGTTCCTAGTACTGGGAATATATTTTTGGCGGTTGATGGCCTCGCACCTGCCGGCCCGCGGAGCAATTGTCAGCACCTTTGTCCCCGTCGGCCCCTCCAGTATGGCGGCATATGCCATACTCAACCTTTCAATAGCCCTCGCTCGCAATATCAGCATGCAGGGCTTCGCCTTCAACCAAAGTTGGGAGCCGGCGGTGACTCAGGCGACTATCGCGGCTGTGGCAGAGATGATCATGTGGACCGGTGTCATAAGTGCACTGTTCTTGCTCGGACTTGCTACTTTCTTTCTAATCGAGGCCGTGGCGGCGGTGATAACCAAGGTGCCGAAGACCTTCAATATAGGTGTCTGGAGCTTCGTCTTTCCGGTCGGTGTGTACGCCAATGCTTGGTGTCGTATGAGCACACTGCTTCGCAACGACGCTATGAAGGGGTGGGCGGCGACTTGTGTGGTGTTCACCGTGCTGCTGTGGTTAATGTGTGCTCTTCTGACGACTTACAAAGGTGTATTGCATGGCAAATTGTTCTTTGCTCCTGGCTTGCAAGGGTGGGTCGAGAAGAAGGAGCTCGAAGAACTGTCGGAGGGGAAAGGACGGAGTAAGGAAGACGTACTGGACGCTATGCAAGGCGAGGCGTCAAATGGCCATGGGCTTGCATCGACTGGACACGGGCATAGTTTGAGGAGGCGGCATCCGAATAACGACGGCTCCTATGAGACTTCTGATGGCCCGGATCGCACTAATGGTGCAGTCTAAGCAACTTGCATGTGTTGCTACCAAGGGTCGAAAGGAACTCTATGAAAATAAAAACATTCATGGCCCAATACAGCGTTTTGTCCTTGACTTTCACAAGCACAACAATGACTGGACAAGGTGAGTAGTTCTGTCTACACGACGCAATACATACATAGTTGACCTTGTATCAGACACTACGGAGAACCTCAACGAATGGATGGCAGCTCTCCTAGGCAGCGACGACGGTACGTGACCACAGTTTTGTTCTCATCCATCAATCCTCACAACAGCCACACATCGAGATACTGCTCAAGGCTCCAAGCACATTGTCCGTCGTCGGCCCAACGTTCTAGTTGTGGGTACGCCCAGCAGTCCCAGGACTTCTCGGTAGCGAAGGGCAGGGAAGAGTGTTAGTAACGAAAGGGAAAGGAAGGGCAGTGGTCATACATACGGATGGGGTTGATTGCACCGCACCGTGGGAAGGACGCGGCAGCGAAGGCAGAGGAATGGAATGCTCACCACGACATTGACGCCTGCAGCGGGCGAGGACTGGCGCGCCACCGAAAGAGCGCGGGCTAAGTGCTACAATGAATGCCATTTTGCATCGGTGTGACGGGGTCGGAATTGACGCACTAGTAATCCGGGCGCTTTTGGAGGATTTAAAGCCGGGTGCTGAGAAGCCAGAGGGCAGAAAATCCCGCTCGCACGAGGAGGCAAGTGGCGAGGCTGAGTGGTCGTGGGAGCCCGGTATGGACGGACAGTGTACAGTAGAAATGTAGCTCTACTTGAGAGTTCGCTGTATCTGTGACATGGGGGGCTAGATATGTCTCCGATAGGGCTGAAAGGACGACAGATTCGCCAGTGTGTCCTTACGTCAATCCCAGCCCAGCCACCGTCTCTAAAGAGGATGACGTTGGCGTCCTGTCGGACACGGAGAAATTCAAACACGGGAGAGATCTGCCCAGTATGGCATGGAGAGAGGATGAATACCATTTTCAAATCTTCAGAACGTCGATTTGGCGCTCACCAATCATTAGTGCCCATTCACCCCGTTTGTAGCTTTTTCGACCGGACCGAGTTTCTCCCTTCTCGTTCGAACAGCCTTTGCGAACATCTCCAGCACCTCCTCCGTATCGTCCCATCCAATACACGCGTCTGTGATACTGACACCATACTTCAACCCCTTCTTGCCTTCCGGCGGGACCTTTTGCGCACCTGCCAGGAAATTAGTACGCCGCTCGCAAATAAAACCTGCAGAGAATGTCTCACCTTCATTGATATGCGACTCAACCATGACGCCCATGATGGCCTCATCACCAGCCTCAATCTGGTCACACAGCGTCCTCGCAACCTTGGGCTGATTCTTATGATTCTTCAATGAATTCCCATGACTACAATCAACCATGATCCGATGGGCAAGACCCTTGAGGCTCAACGCCGCCTTCGCCTCACTAATACTCTTCGCGTCGTAATTCGTGCCCTTGGTCCCTCCTCTTAATATCACAAAGCAGTCCTCGTTCCCCACCGTGCCCACCACAGCCACGACACCGGGCTTCGTCACGGAGAGAAAGTGATGCGGGTGCTTCACGGCCCCGATCGCATCGATAGCCACGCCTAGCGTCCCGTCCGTGCCGTTCTTGAATCCGACGGGGAACGACAGACCAGAAGCCAGTTCGCGGTGGAGTTGAGATTCCGTCGTTCGTGCCCCAACAGCCCCGATGCTCAGCAGGTCGGCCAGGAACTGTGGAGATATAGTATCGAGCATCTCGCTCGCAATCGGCATGCCCCTCGCCGTTAAATCTACGAATAACTGCCTACTCAATTTGAGTCCTTTGTTAATCAGGAAACTCCCGTCGATCTCAGGGTCGTTGATCAACCCCTTCCAGCCCACTGTAGTCCGTGGTTTCTCGAGGTAGCTGCGCATAACGACTAACAAGTCGTCTTTATACTTCTCTTTTAATTTGAGCAGGCGATCGCAGTAGTCGAGGGCGGCGTCGGGGTCGTGGATCGAACACGGTCCAATGATGACTAGGAGGCGGCGGTTGGCGTCCGCATTTTGGACGACAGAGGCGCATTCGTTGCGGCCGGCGAGGACGGTTTGTTTTGAGGCGGGTGTCTGAGGACATTCGTGTTGGAGGAGGTCGGGGGAGGTTATGGGATTGTAGCCTGGACGTTGTCTGTTAGATGTTGGCGGCCGCTGGGTAGTAAGTGGGAGGCATGCCTCTGATCCGCCAGTCCTCTGTGCTTTCTTTGTTTCCGACGTTGGGGTTCTCGATGAAGAACTGTGCGGATCTGGTGTTAGCACGCCTGCACAAACATGAGGCAGAAGCATAGACCCGAATTGGATGCGGACGTGGTCATGCGAGAGCACCTCAAGAGCACCAACAGAGCTGGCAGTGATTGCTCTGCTGTTAATGGAAGCAGCGGCGGTGTACATGCTGGCTGTTGACTCACCGACATGAGGGGCAACTGTGCTCTTGTAAGACTGTGACCAAACGATGGTGATTTCTAAGCTCACTCCTGGCGTGATGAGGGAATACAAAGGGTACTTAGCGCTTCTGTGACGGAGTTTGAGGCTTCATACAATTGATAAAGCAGACGTAAACAATCCTCGGAATTTTGTAAGACAAGACAAAAAGTGTAGCAAATGTTCATCTCGGCCGCTGTACCTTGCATGCGCCACTTGTGACGCGCCCTAGTAAGCCCGCACACGACCCCTGTGAGCTCCTTAGTGCCAGGATCCGGCTGTCCGACAGCGCCAACGGGTGTGGGGAATGGTCCTTGGATCTTCAGGCTGGACCCCGGAGCCAGCACCCTTAAGGCCATTGGTACTTTTCAAGACTATCTAGGACCGACGAGTGATAAGATGCGCAGAGAATCCAGATAATGAGTGAAGCAGTCATGGCCTTGCTTTCATACGCTCTATGTGATATATCTCGTTAGGCTCTGGCTTTTAGGCTCCGGCAACCGTCGTTATGCCGGCAAGAACTCATCCACAAGTTCTTGCACCACCAGTACTACCAATTTGCCGCCTGTCATCAAGTCGTGTAGCACATGTTGTACAGTATGGATGGCGCCGAAGAATCCCAAAGATAAGACACCGACGTTCTGATGTGCACCAACATCCCAGTCACAATGACTCTGTTCATCCAAAGCGTTCACCATGCTCATGCGTTCCCGGACCTCAAGCTCAACACTATACCGGTCCGACCCAGATACACCCTGGCCCATTGCAACCTGGTATCTGATGAGCTTTTCCATAACATGATCCTTCCACTGGCTCCTTAAGATTGTATAGCTACACCCTTCTTTTCCTGTCGCTGCCCAGTAATCCAATTTGGTATCAATGCTGTTCTACTCCAAGATCTCAAGCTCCCCTTTTCTCTCCTTAGCAAATGTGTCTTTATGTCGGTCCCAGAGGCCCGTCAACTCTTTGACGTATGCGGCATGTACTTCGTCAAGATACGCTTCGTCGACTTTGCCATCTGAACCCGGCCCACCCTGCTGTTTCACAGCAACTGGCTTTCCGACCACGACGTTCACAGCCCTTCTGTAAGGCAAGAGCCCGACGTCATAATTGAAAATTCCTCGTGCATGAAACAAGGGAACGGTAAAGCCCATCATCTTCTTCACTACCATCTGCGTTTTGTGGACGTAGGGGTGGCTGACAGAGTCAACTTGTTCGTAGAGCTCGTTCTCGCCGAAGGCTAGTACGGGAACTAAATCCGCGCCCTGTCGAATGGCAATCTTGATGAAACCTTTTCGTGAATTGAGAACCAGCTTCAAGTGATGGGGTCGTGCGTCTAAGGACTCTCTTGCTCCGCCTACCACAACAGTGACAGCTCGACCCATGCCTTCGTTGTTGTGCCCGCCTTTTGAGAGAAGATTCTCGATCGACTCACGGGAAACGGATTGCAGCCCCAAGGCGAGGGCGTAATCCCGGTAGAAGGGGACGCGAAAGTTGGTATCGAGAGTCAGAAGGGTGTTCGTGATGCCAGGAAAGAGGTCGGCGAAGCCGAGAGCTTCCGTACCAAACGCTGCAAAGGCGCCATGCGAGATGATGCCATGAGGGTGGTAGCCGAAGATGTACTTGCGTGTTGGCACAAGGGGAACAGTGCGGTGGAGGCGAGCTGGAAAGTAGGAGGCAAAAGCCGACCATATTTTGGATCGTCGCAGCAACTCTGAGCGTCGTCTGAGCCGACCGTCTGTTGAGTCTTCGGAGAAGACAAGAGTGTATATGAGGTAGGGTATCAATAGTGGCCAGGTCAGAGGAATAGATGCGAACAAAAAGAACAATGATAGTAACAGCGCAATGGACGTCGTGTGCCACAGCACTGCGATCATCTGAATCCGCCGTTGAAGAGGAACGTTCATAGGAGCCCAGCGTATCCTGTGTGCGTCAGTATGATATAGTGCCTGTGACCGATGCCCGGAACATACGCTGACCTCTCCCAACCTGCGCCTGCCTCTCGCCCAGCCCTTAGCTGAGATTTGGTGGTGTCTTGCTGCCTGGAAGGGTCTGGTTGTTTTGGCCTGTCCGAGTCGCTTCCCGAGGGCTCTCTAGACCTAGGAGCTGTCTCCCCATTGTGCTTCAAATTCTCTTCATAACTTGGGTCAGGTTTCACACTAACCAACTCTGACCCGTTGCCGTCCGAGTATTTCTCAAACTCTACTTTGTCCTCGTCGACGTGTTTGCCGATGCTCGTATCATTAGACGATTTTCTCGACGATGGGCCGCTATCGCTATGCTTCGCGTTACCATTGATCTGCCCGGCGTCGTGGCCATGACCGTTCCGGCTCGGACCACCGTCTACTGCCTCATGAGCAGCATCAGCATATGACTTAACAGGAAGATGCTCGTGAGCCCGGTCTTCAGGATTAGCTGGCTCAGGATTCAGCGATACCTGCTGGTGCGCTGTGCTCATTGTTGAGGTCGAGGTCGAATCGGCCGCTGAACGATCCGATTCCAAATTGGTATGTACCGAAGCAGCTCGCTCGCGAAACCATTGATACTCAGAATTATCTCTACGCAACATATGTGTGTTCGGGCAGAGTATATGCTATGCTTGTCACGCAGAATGCATCTTTTTCACAATTTCGTGGAAGCTGCGATGGCCCATCCAGTCGCAGTTTCTCGAGCTCGAGATGACGTCGACCGGCGCAACTCGGAAATCAAGTTCACACAGGTCAAATCTTCAGAAGTTTCGTCTCATTGTCATTCGAATTGATCGTGAAGCTATGTACGTTACTTCGTGAAAGATCTGTCATAGCTCATACCCAGCACGTCCCAGTCAGCAGTTGTTGTCTTGATTCATGTAGTGATTATCTAGCAGCATCCCAGTCGAGATTCGTTGCTGGCGTGCCCTGGTATATTCGTGTGTTCACAAGTCCTTCGTTGCAAAACCGAATCGCTCATTATCAGCGTCGAAGACTGCAAGGACAGCCTTCAAGAACACGTCGCCATAGATCGAAAGACCGATACCCTGATTACTCTGGAGGCCACCGAAGCACTGAGATCCACCAATATTGCCGAGGGTCATCAGGCTTGACGGAATTGTGGCTTGGCCGCTGCCAATACCAAGAACAAAGTCTGGGAGCTCAGCGCTGCAAGGGAAGACGTATCCGCCCTGAGTGACATCCATCTTAGCCCCTGTGACCTGGCTGTAGTAGCCCTCGACGATGGAGTCGTCCATGAGAAGCAGGGTAGTACCAGTGTCGACTATAGCGTCGATGGCCTGCTCCTGGAAATATCCATCGCCAATTCCATAACCTGTACCGGTGAACTCCCAGAAGCCCTGCGCGCTATTGATATTGGTGTAGATGATTTCACCAGTGTACTTGTTGTCATCGATGTAACCGAAATCGTATGTACCTGGTTGACCGTGCTTCAGGTCAACAGTGAACAGGTTCTGCTCGAAGAGCCCCTGTGAGATGGCACTGTCGAACCAAGTTGTCTGGGGACTGGGAGAAACAGTGTTGATGGAACCGAATCCAAGACCGAAAAGACCATCATTGCTGGTGTCCTGCAAGAACTGAGCTGAGATTTTCGTAGCAACTTCAACGGCCTGACCCTCGACGGTGATACCACCAACTTCGACGTTGTCAGTGTAGACGACTCCAGAGGCGCCAGAGCCATCGCCATACTGAATCCTCCAGCTCGAGCCAGTCATTTTCTCTGCAGTTGTTGACTTGGCTGGATCGTAGATATCGTGGCCTCTCGTGGATGAGGAGGAAAGCCCGGAGGAGAAGACCCAGCTAGGTTAATTAGCACTAAGGACATATTCAGGCATGCACGAAGGTCAGACTCGTAAGCGAAACACCAAATCGAGGAATCATTGCTGGCTTACCCTAAAATTTGATATTTGGCATACAAGTCTCGGGGAGAAAAGAGGCGTAACTTACAGATCAGCCGATCCAGTATCGAAGTCGACGTTCAATGTTTGTCCTCCGATGGTGATCGGGGATAAGTATGCGACATCTAATGCCTCGGGAATTGCTGGGACACTACCACTTTCACTGGCGGCTGCTGCTTGAACGTGGATTGGCACAGTCTTGCCATACTTCTTGTAGACATTGGCGAGCTGTACAGGGTAGGCCGGTAGTGGCTTTGCGACAGTACCGGTGACAGTGTAGCCAGCGCTCCGCTTGGTTGGTTGGACTGGTGCTGCTACGGCTATTGATGCCAGAAGGACACCAGCTGCCAAGGTTGAAGAGAAGGAATGCATGTCCAGTACTGCCGGGCTGATTTGAGGAGGATACTGGTTGCCAAAGTTGAAGAGAACTGTCTATGTTCGGTCAGTGGCCCAATCTCGTTGTAAAAGAATGGTTTGAAGAACTTTTCAGGTCGTGCAATGAGTGTGGTGAGGTTGCAAACGAGTGCAAATAATTGAGTGTAGAAAGGGATGACTCTGCCTGAGCAGTGTGATACTGGATTGAAGGCGAAATGAGCTGACGGTGCAACTTCACACCTTATATCTTAAATATGAGGTTTAAATGATGCCGGTTCATGTCTGACTCCCAATTCCTAATTCTCAAATTGCAGCGAATTGCGTAACGGTATCTATCTTGGCTGTGCGAGCAAACGACCTTGGCTCATACAGTGTCGGAGGAAGTGGACTCACATATTATGACTGTCATTGATGTGCATCCGACCATGAATTAACTGCGGCTTTACCATCCACCTTAGACAGCTCGAAACATAAGCGAGTACCGGACGGATCAGAGCATGTTGAAGGCAAGCTCACCAAGCCAACCGATTCGACAGTCAAGCATGCGGAAGACTTGGTAAGCAATGCCATCAGATAACCCTGCTTGACTCTAGCTCGCCATTGATATGCGATAACACTGCTTCAGGGGTAGCCATTGGTAAAGCTTTGATCACCGGTCATCTCGATGACTTCAAGTGTCTGGAAGGGGAGACACAGTTGCGGAGAACGATCGCAGAACAAGCATAGAAGCCACAATCTCAGTTATAGCATTGGCTGCAGTGTAATTGAGATGGTAAAGTATGCGGCAGCATGGTGCAACTCGATGGCGCGTTTGAAGACATTCAGACACGGTAACAGGAGGAAAAGCGAGGTGAAGCTGTCACAAGGCCAAGTCGCCAAGGCTACTGCTTGGTTGGATAAGCCTCCGAGCGCCAGATGCGCTAAACATTGACTCTGAAGCGTCGATCATGTTCCGCAACCCCATTGGCTCTTTTACCGAGATGAGCTGCGACTGCGGGTCTGGAGATCTTGAGCTTCTTCTGCGCCACTAAGTCTTGAATGCATTTGATATCCCGTCCTGCTGGTGGTGCGAACGTAAAACGGCATTCATGCTTTTAACACCGGCCACCGCCGCCGGTGAGTTACACGAAACTCCTTATGGGGCGCTATAGCTCGATCATCTCTGTTCAGAGCGTGCGACTTGCAGATATTCTCGTCTTCCTGCTTTCCTGCCGAATATACACTGTCATGGGGTCACTACGTTGCCGAAATCCATAACAACAAATGCTGCAACACCACCAGAAGGGTTTCAAGGATGACACCAATCACTTCCTGTGGCATACGAGACATCATGCGTCGATAGACGGAATCACAAGAGTCGCGTCTCAGTGCACGTGGGCTCCAAGCCTTCGACAACAGCTTCAGTACGGATGATGCACGGGGATCTCGAGCAGGGACTTCCCGGTTCGCATACGAAATGTGAAATCCATGATCGCAAGATGGAAGACACGGCTTTGGTATCACCTTGTCGCGCATCACCCTGATCAGCTCCACCCAGAAAGTGAAGGACATTGGGTTTTGTGACCTGATAATATTTTGCATCTAAATTCCATGGTAATTGTCCAATATGCCGCTAAAGGTGAATCCTGAATGCATGCCCCATCCCGAAGGCCTAAAAGAAGAAGAAACTCATTGTCGTCATGATTTCGTGCTACCGTAAATCGCACGGCACTTGTAAGAAGGGAGGTTGTAACTGTTGATGGCGTCGGACGACACACAACCTAGCGACAATGTTGCGACGGCCTTGGCGCTCCTGACTGATTAGTTGAGTACTAGCGTTCTGCTAACGCAGCCAACGTGTCTGCAGCCTCGCTCTCGGACTCATTGAGAGCGGCCCGTCCCGGTAAATGTCGAACTGCCATTTGCTCAATGGTGTTGTGGTACGTATGGAATGCACTTGATGTTGGTAAACCGGCAGAAGCAGTCGCCGGTGTATTCCCAGTCGAGCCGGGGAGGTTCCGAAGGGGTGGTAGTGTCATTTGCGAGCTCATAGATCGCTGATCTGGCCTGTCATAACCATCGATGAGTTGCGAGATTGGCACTGAACTCGTCTGTTGTTGCGGGAGTACTGAGAGTCCACCCTGCAAATTGTAGAACGACGCTTCAGCGCTACGATCCCGCCACTGATCCGCTGCGACGGCGTTTGCTGCTAGGGAGGGTACGGTACTGCCTGGACTTGTGGCCGCTGCGTCCGGAGCCAAGCCATAAATGCCCTGACGGTTTGGCCACTGTTGACTGCCAAACCCGAATCCATAATCCCGGCGGCCTAATTTGGCTGTGCTGTCAGAAGGAGATGGACTGCCTCCCGGTGGTGTACCTAAACACAGAGTTGCTGCACGCGACAGTGTATCCGATGAGTCCCACCGTGGCGCAGGAGAGTCGTCAGACAGGGAACTGTGACCAGAGAGCTGTCCAAGCAACCGCCTTTCCTGAGGGTACTGGTACGAAGGCGAGACTCTCCGTCTTTCCGGCACACTCGTTAACGATGTAACAGTGGCCAGCGGCAACGTTGACGATCCCGCTTGCGAAGTCGTACTTGCGGACCCAATTGAGTATTGGCGGGCGTGGCCAGGTATCTGATGAGCCAGTGCCTCGGCTGTCTCTGGGATTGAATTGCCAGATAGACTAGAACTATTTTGGTACTCTAGCTTCGGTCTTTTCGCATCGGTCTGAGCGGCGTTCTTCGCCTTGAAGTCTGCAAGGTACTGCATATACTCTTTATAAGCATCTGTCTTCTTGTAGTCAGTAAGCTCTTTGTTGTAACTCTCCTTGAGGGCGCCGGCGTGAGATTCAAAGAGCTCCTTCTGGTTCGGGTCGAGCTTTTGCCATTTCTCGCCAACCAAGCGCGCAATCTCAGTGAACGATAGGTTTTCGGCCTTGACTTCCTCTCGCACACGGTTCGAGAAGAGCACGTACGCTGATGGTGGCTTCTCAGGCGCGTTCTCGTCGTTCTTCGGATGCCGCCTATATTTTCGCTTCTGCTCTGTTGTAGTAGCGGATACCGGGTCCCTACCGCTGCTGGGTTTAGCGGCATTTTCCGGTTTTGGCACGTCTTCATGGGCTGTGTCTGGTGGGGGAGACTTGAGCGGACGGTTCTTCGCAAGGCCTCTAAAATCCGCTATTGCCCTTTGGAGTCTCTGCCAAAGATTAGCTCATCAACGAAGTTTGTAAGAATTCAAGCTTACTCGACGGTGACCAAGCTTAACATCAAGAATCTTCCTAAAAACCGGTTAGCCATATGAAATGCTCCGATTTTACCGAGACTTACAAGTCATTCTCTCGAATGTCCAACACCGTCTCCCATGTGTCAAATCCCTCTGCGAGAAAGGCTTCATAGTACTGATCGAGGCCAAGCCGCTGCAGGACTGGCTGGATGTCTGTCATTCAATCGTGTTGCTTCATTGAGCTATACCGCAAACGAATCCTACGGCAATGGTATGGATCCGAGTAAGAGACTGTAGTCGAGATGCTTTGGTGCGTCGGTCTTGGAAAAATTCAAGGAAGCACCTGTCGAAGGGTGATGACCTCGTCTACACGCCGTGGTTTGGACTTCGTAAGGAAAGGCGAGGTCTTCTCGAAGACGGTGCTGAAGTATGAGCTTGCTATGGTTCTGGCAAATCAAGTATCCTGTATGCAGTGACAAGCATTGGTGAAGCGCATTAAGTTGAGATAATACTACCGGCATATGCAGGAAGACAGACGCTGGCCACGTTCAACGAACCTGGATCTTGCAATATCGCAAAAGACCTTCTCCGTATAATAACCTTAGCGCAGATAATGGTGGGGTACGAGGCGACTAGATAGGCCGAATCAGGACCCTGGGGGCGTGGACCGTTGCGGTTCATGTGTACTCCAGGAAACTGCTGCTACCCAAACGCAGATAAAGGACGGAGCAAGACCAGTAGATCGACAGATTTAGGGCGTTGGCGTGGCAAGAGAAGACCCGCTGCGCGCCTTCTATGAGCGGAGAATGGTACGAACTCTGCTCGGAGGGTATCGGGCGACAAGCGCCAGTGTATAGAACTGTAGTGCGATGGTGATTGAGAAGCACGGATTTGACACCTGTTCACTGATGATGTTTTTGAGGAGGAAGCACAGCGGCTTGCAGTTTGCAAGGTTGGTGGTCACTCCAACGAAGATGAGGCAAGGAGAATGGTGGAACTCTTTTCAATGTCTACATCGGGGAACTCACTGTGGAGCATCAAACAGAAGATACAACGGCTCGTCATAGTGCTCAATTGTATAAATCGTACCTGCGTTGTCGCACCAGAAGCATGGTTGCTCAAAATTGGCGATGAGATTCCTCGGCTGCCTAGCGGGAAAGTAACACCACCATCTCCGCTCCATAGCGTGTGCTGGCCAGGAAGTGGTCGATGCAATAATGCGGTTGTGATCTCGATGTGAAATCGGTGATACTTCGTTAAATAGATTCAAAGACCCAACAGGCGGCGGGGCGGTGATGCCAGCTACAGGACCGAAATTCCTGAAAACCGATCAGTTGGCGTTGGATTGGTGTACCATGCGCGTTCGTTCCAAAGGGCGTCTGCTAGTGCTGCATGGAACTAGAGCACGAGCTAGTGCTTTGACTCGGAAAGGACATGAGCTGAGCAGGATGTCAGCCGATCATTCTGCTAAAGTGCGATCTATGGTCGGTGCAAAATGATGAGAACGTGATGTCCCGTAACGCTCACGGAAAGATGATACACCGAGTTTTCGATGCGCCCAACGTCCTGTTTGCCCAGTATGAACCGGGCCACCAGACTGATCAACAAATCTGCACGAGTGTACCGCATCTACCTGTCGCTGTTCCTACAACTTTCAGGCATTTACTTCTGTAGCAGGAGGTAGAGGACTCGTATGTACTAGTTCCTTGCCCGGACATGATTTCCGAGTCTTCCACTTGTCGTCCGGTGCCAGTGTGGAGAGCGCGAAACAAATTGATCAGCAGAAGCCATGTGGTTTGGACCACCGGGTCCAAATTCCACGTCTCAAAGAGCACATAACATGGCTGTCCGCAATAATGCTACCGCACGTAGGGCTTTAGTAGTTCTGTCTAGCAGTGCTGTTGTGCAGGCTGCTGCGTACGACTGGCTAAGGTATAGCGGTATTCGCCGCATAGACCCCGAGAAAAAACCAAACCTTATCCATCTGGCATGCAGCGCTTATGTTTTCTTGCTAGACGAAAGATGGGAGCAGCAGAAATTGGTGCTCGATTGAAACCTGATCGACGATCAAATAGGGTCTTGACGCATGAGGCTACTAAGCAGTGCTATGGGGCGAGCTAGCTGTTATGAGAATAGCCGTCAAACCGGCCACGGCGGAATGGATGACATGCATCGGCGATCTCACTACTGTCTGCTCGCCTTCCTCCCGGTTTACGGCTCGGGGAAAAGCACATCCACCACGTGCACGAACAGTTATTGGCTTCACTCCAACGAAATCACGATTCAAGATCTTATCAGTGGCATGCGAGAGATAGATCACGATCCACACTTTTCGGTACAATATCAAAAGAGCATTCGAGCTGCCGAAGCGAAAGCGTACCACGGCAGTGGCGGCACACACTTGATTCCAGGCAACCCCCTAAGGACGACGCAAGCATCATGGCGCAGTTGAATGATCGTGATCCAGCACGTGAACAGAATGGCGAGCCTGGCCCCCCGCAAAATCTTCAGCAAATGGCAGCTGAGATGGCAAAGGTATGAATCGGACCATCCAAAGTCGACAGATCGAACTGATAAGAAGAACCAGGCATTCCAAGAATTAGCAAAGTGAGTTTTAGCGGACTAGATCTCGGCGAGTGCCTCATAGCGGACAGGGGTGAACAAACAGCATCTGCACTTGAAAGGCAGCTTGACGGCATAGAGAGTCGTATAGATGAACTGCTAGCCGCAGCAGAAGCCAGCGCGAATGGGAGCGAGGACAGTCCACAAGACCCAAGTGGGAGCCCGAGCAATGACGCATCGAACGATCAGATAAAAAAGAAGTAGGCATTGTTGTTCAATTAACCCAAGAAGAGCAACAGCATCGAGATTACTACATACCGCCAATGCTCGAAGGTTTGACATCAGCGTCCTCATTCGCCATGTAAGTAAATATTGAGTCGAAGTTGAAGACGCTAGCCGCTTTTTCAACAACACCGACCTCAGTTATGATCCCATCTATAAGCTCGGCTGGCGTGACATCGAATGCCGGATTCCAGACATTGATGCCAATAGCAGCAGTGCTCACCATGGCTGGCTCACCCAACTCTTCACCAGGACCAATTTGTGGACCTTTGATTCGCGTGACCTCATCTGCGGGACGCTCTTCGATTACAATATCTTTGCCAGACCTTGTGGCCCGATCAATGGTTGTTCGCGGAGCAGCAACGAGGAACTTGACACCATGGTAACGAGCCAGTACGGCAAGAGAGTAGGTTCCGATCTTGTTGGCAGTGTCGCCATTCGCAGCCACACGGTCAGCACCAACAACAACGGCTGCTAGGTTTGAACCCTCCCTCGCCATCAGCGAGCCAGCCATGGAGTCAGTGATCAGGGTTGCGGGGATATTGTCATAGACGAGCTCATATGCCGTCAGTCGCGAGCCTTGATTGTAAGGTCGAGTCTCTAAAGTATACGCGTGCGACAGGCGGTCGGCATTGTGCAACGATCGGATGACCCCAAGCGCAGTGCCATAGCCGGCAGTGGCCAGAGAACCCGTGTTGCATATTGTCAGGATTTTCACATCTTGCGCAGCGCTCGCGGCTCTCGACTTGCCTGCTTGGGTGTTCTCCCAGATCCATTTTGCGCCGTTAGCCCCGATAGCCTTGTTGTCAGCGACATCATCCACCATCATGCGTTCAGCTGCGGTGATGTAGTCTTTCACAACGGTCTGGGCGTTCGCATCTGACGTGTCAGCAGCAGTGGCCACAAGCTTGCTCAACTTTCCCACCGCATCTCCGAGATTGACAGCAGTTGGCCGACTCTTCTTCAGGTATTCAAGCCTCTGTACGATATGATCTCTTGCTTCCGCCGCCGACCGGGCTTCATCTCTGGCTGTACTCAGTTCTACCGCTAGAGTGAGGGCGGCAACGATGGCTATCGCAGGAGCGCCTCGCACCTTCATCTGCTTGATCGCATCGAAACCATCTTCGCAGGTCTTGATTGGCTCATACACAGTCCGATGTGGCAGTTGCAGCTGATCAAGGATCTCGAGAGATGCCGGGCCTTCGCCAGAGGTCGGGGCATACTTGATCGCTTGAAGCACCATTCTCGCTAATCGAATATTGGCTTGATTGGGGAAAGAAGTTGCGAAGATGTCACCTACTCTACGAGACGATTTCACGAGTACGCGCAAAAAACATTGGGCAATTATTGCATGACGCAGGTGCACTGCAAGTTCCGAACCACTGCAGAATCGGAGATGATGGTGCAGGGTCTCGGCTCTAAGCGGGGCGACACGTTTTGTGCCTCTCATGCGGGCCGATCGCTGGCATTCGAACCATTCCTGCAGCAGGGTCCCTACTTAGGTACAGCTCCCCAGGGCCCCTTCCTTGCTCGTTACTACTGGTAATACTTTCCCGCATGCTCAGACCAATCCTTGTGCTAGCTCCAAGAATAGTTGGATCTGCCAACATCTAACCTTTTCTAGGCTGCAGAAGCTGAAGATCGACTGGTCGCCATCCCCATGTCTATCGCACCCGTCGCCGAAACAGGATTCGCATCCTCTTCTGAATACGATGCCTACAGACCCTCGTATCCTCCAGAGGCGGTAGAGCGGTTGATCCAGCTCCTCGAGATCGAGGGCCAGGATGGAGTCAAAGTGCTTGATCTGGCCGCAGGGACGGGCAAATTCACCCAACTTCTCGCATCTAGACCTGAGTCCTACGAGATTGTTGCTGTGGAGCCTCATGATGGCATGCGGAAAGAGCTCGAGAGCAAGAAATTCAAGAATGTCGCGGTGCGGAAGGGCACAGCCGAGAACATGGAGGGCGTAGCAGAGCAAGAGTTTGCGGCCGCCGTCGTCGCACATGCATTCCACTGGATGTCCAACATGCAGGCACTGAAAGAGATCCATCGCGTTCTGAAGCCAACTGCTGTGCTGGGCCTAATATGGAATATCGAGGACTACCTTGCCCCAAAGGACTGGCAAATACACGAGGGCTGGCACTCGACCATGTGGAATGTTATGGACGAGCTCAAAGACGACCAGCCTCGCTATCGAGACCAGCAGTGGAAGAAGGTATTTGATGAGCAGGGTTCAAGTAACCCCTTGTCGCTTCACGCTTCTGATCCGTTGTTTGGTCTGCCAGTGGGAGAAGAGAGTTTCGATTTTGTAAGGTGGGTAGCAAAAGAGAATGTGTGGAAGATGTTCAAGACGTATAGCCAGATAGCAAACCTTGATACAGACCGGCTAGGTAAAGTCGAGAAGACTTTCTGGGAGGCTATCGATTCGCCGCAGACGGAGTTGGACGATCAGGGAAGAGTCGCTATACATGGCAAGACTGTTATTGCTTGGACGAGCAGTATACCTGATGGGCCTCTCAAGAGTGGTGGTTGACACTGTCCTAGCCCTATGCCTGCGAGGCCCTGCTTTTCCTGTCATCCATGCATCGGCCAGTCCCCAAGCGTCAACGCTCGTTCATATGCAAGGCTCTTGCAGCTCTCAATCCCCTCATCAGTGCCTTCGGCTTTCCCTTTCCTTGTCCAACAGTATTGAACCCATCCCAGATAAGTTGAGAGTTTGCACGAACACATTGTTTGCGGCTTGCACGCTGTACTGGCCGGGTCCCCATGCAAACGCCTTTTCCGTGACAGAAGTCGGTGCTCGCCAGGCATGAAGCTCCAGTAGGCAGAGCGACTCGCGCGTGCTGATATGGTGACACCTGATACCATGTGCTGCCTTCCTGGCTGATATCTCACGGCCTGTCGATACTTCTGATAGCAAATATAGCCTCGACTGCTCTTTTCCCTTCACGTCGAAATATACAGCACATTGTTCCCTCGCACAAACGCGTCGCCATAGTTTCTTCGTAATTGCCCATTCACAAACTCCTCGCACTTCTCGAGAGCGATGTTCATATAACCGTCGACAGACTGCAGTTCGCCTTTGTAGACCACGCCTGAATTTAGCTTGACTGTGACAGGTGCTCCGATAATGCTGGAGAGGAAGCTGGCCGGGTCTTTGCTGTCACCAGAGCGGTTTTCCATCTTTGTGTGTTTATGTCGAGGAGAGTCAGGGAAAGGATGATGTGTAGAGTATGGGTTATGCGACGTCGAGAAAGGCAGGTGCAGTGCGATAAATGATAAGTGCTCTGAAGTGAAAGAAGAGTCACAGGGTGGAAAGGGAAATCTACAGTACTTCATCGTTCAGCGACGGAAGACCCCGCGTCCGAGAACCTTCACCAACGTGCTCGGTGTTGAAGTGAACCAGTCAGTCTGCCTAGCTTCAAGTGGACGTCATTGCTCATTCCCTCAAGCATCGACAACATGCAAAAACACGTTCAGCATAGATATCCGTGACATAACACTACCCATGGCTCCCAAAAAGTCGTTCTTCTCTAAGCCATCGTGGGCTGCGAAAGCAGCTGCCCCAGTGGGGCTCGAGCAGCCCATCTTCCAGCAAAACGTCTATGAAGATATCCTCGAAGTCAGCCGCAAGAAAGAAGAGAAGCGGTTAGCGAGGCAGAAACAGAGGGAGGAGGAGCGCCGGCGCAACGTTGACAGCAGAGACACCAAGCTCGACCAAGATGATAAACCTGTCAAGAAACAGCGCATTTCCACTGAACCTATACCTATACCTCTAGCTGACGGCGACGACGACTTCGATAGGAGGAGGTCTGACTCCGACTCAGATAGGAGCGTAAGAAGTTCTGGCTCTCGCGAACGGAGGGACTCTTCTCCTGAGCGAGCATCAGAGCAGCCAGTCCTGCGAAGTACTCCGAGGAAAGACAAACAAACACTTGGACATCTCGAATATGTCTCACCCAGAAAGCCCAGGAGAGCTACAACACCACTTCACGCAGACGATGACGATGACTTTGCAATCGTTGACGTGCAGCCTGCACCAGCGAAGCCAGACACAAAAGAGAAGCCCAAACCTCCTCCGCCTCCCGAGTCAGAATCAGATCCAGAAGAGGACGAATACCTGAGAGAGCTGAAGCGCCAGGCAAGGGCAGAGTCCAAAGCAAAGAAGACCGCAGCCTTTGATCAACGTCAAGCAGGTTCGCCGGCAACCGATAAGAGGTCGCCCTCGCTTAACCCTCCATTAGGCACAGCAACGTCAGCCAGCACTACACCGACACCAGGTGGTCCTGACCTCACCGACCCCGAAGTCCAAATCCTAATCAAGAGTATAATACCGAACTGCGACCCCCTGATCGTCAAACGTCGCGCCTCTCAACCACTCTCTCAGGTCTTAGCATTCTACGTCGAGAAACACCAACTCGGCTACCTCGGTGCCAGGCTCTTCTTCACCTGGAACGGCACCAAATTGTACAAGAACACCACGATGTGGACCATACTTGCTATGATCAAAGCTAGGTACGGGACGAAGACAGATGGGACCGATCTGGCAGAAGGCAGGATTGAGATTGAGGCTGTGACCGAGGAGATCCACGAGAACAGACAAGCATTCAAGGAGAGGGAGAGGAAGAGAATGGCGAACGGTGGACAAGATCATGACTCTCCTTCTGGCCACGATCAAGACCGTGAGGTGCCAATGCCGGACGAATGTGAGCCCCCACAACGAAGCACTGGCACGATCATACAACTCAGTTCAAATGATGAGGCTAGCCTGCCGAATATGAAGCTACGTGTTCATCCACACACCACCATAGAGAAGATCGTGCGGGGATACAAGCGGAAGATGGGCGTTGATATGAATCGACCAGTCTATCTAGTATTTGACGGCGATAAGCTGGAGGAGGACCAAACGGTTGCTGATGTCGGATTCGAGGAGGGAGATGCGGTCGATGTCAGGGCTAAGAGCTGATTCGTCGACAGGGGAGATCGCTGAAGTCCTCTGCAGACAGTAACCCTCGAACAGGTGATGATGACAAGAATACAGGCAAGCCACCCAGAAAGCTGTGAAGAGCGCGCGTCAAACCCGAGCAGTGACTCACCAATCACTCGATATCGGAAATATCTACAGAAGTATGGTTCGTTATATAGCTTCTACCACACTTAGTCGCTAGACGACCACTCCGCAAACTGTTCAGGAACGTTAGAAGATGGATTGGTCTTCAAACGGCTGTTCGTGTGCAAGTCCCACAAATTGAAGCTCAAGCTCTGATAGACCAGAGATGCATACACACTCTACTGTACAGGACAATGTCGTTCTGACGGCCACTAACTATTGGAGCGCGCACATACCATATCTCTGGCTTTGCTTCGCTTTGATTTTTCTGCATCTATCGCTACAATCTGACTTGCGAAGCACAAATGGGTTTTCTGACTGACCTCAACCTCCTGATGGTGTGCTGATAGAACGACCAAAACAGCGACTATGCGCAGATAAAGCAGAATATGGCTGGGGGTGGGTGAGTCGCGAGAACGCAAGGAAAACAGGTGAAGACATCCGGTAGGACGACTTTGGCGAGGCTTGAGAGGCTAATTTAATGTACTGGACTCGCTGGCAAAAAGGGTATGGATCAACTGAGTTCAACCCTCCGGAAAGAGAGCATCAAGGTTGTGACTACCACCCTATCGATGGACAGGTACTCTCTGCGCAAACGTTGCGATCCAGGACTTGAGCAGGGTGCCTTTTCTTGCTAGGGACTTTCTGCTAATTATATGGCATCAGCGAGGGGGATAGAGACATCTTGCCGACCTCGACGCTTAACTGGGGAATAGAAGCTAGCACACAGGTAGGTCTGGACGAGAACAGCAACATGAAGGAGGAGGTGGGATGAGACAAGCGACATCGTTACCTAGTTTGTGAGCTCCCGACTGATTTTCGGTCACTTGAACTACTGATCATGTGAAACCTAGGAGATATAACCTCCGAATCATCCTCTTTAAATCAAGTCGAGACAGCCTTGAACCTAGACTCAACCCCCGGGAACCCTTGACACCTTAACTCCAGGACCATAGATCCTAAACACCCCAGTGTCCTAACCACCTGAAACCCACCGTTGTAACTCCTTGAGAGCCTCCTAAGACTACCCTTCGGCGTCTTTCAGATCAACTTCCGAATGGTCGGAGACTACTCTTCGACTCCTGTGAAAACGACCTTACCAGGTCCTCACATTCGTCCCCGCGCCCGGCGCACACTGGGCTTGGACTTGGTGTTGCTGTCGATATCGATGTCGATGTCTTCGATGTCTTCCTTGGTCTCGGAAACAGTTTCCTCGATATCTTCGACCCCTTCCTCAATCTTGTCCGTTATCTCGGTGAGGGGGTCGTCGATGTCAATGCCGCGTGCTACGAAGTCGATGTCGCCGTGGATGAGGAAACCGGGCCCACGGTAAGGATGGGTCGGGGGCGGTGGATTTGGGAGTCCGACCTCGCAGCACTTTATCGGGTCGTGGGCGCAGAGGAATTTGCCGGGTGGACACTTCCCCATTGATCGTTTGACATTGCCGGGGCTGCTGCTGCCGCTGCCGCTGTTGTCCTGGCCTGGTGCGGTGACACTTGCGCCTCCGGCTTGCTGGGGGGCGCCTGCTGAGACGCCTCCCCTGCCCCAGCTGGACTGCGGATGGTTGGCTGGGGCGGCGAAGACGGCTGTCGCGCCGAGGACGGCGAGGAAGAGGAAGAGGTAGTTGCACCTCATGTTGTGTTGGGAGTGTGTCTGGTAAAGGGAGAGTTGCTGTGCTTTTATTTGTGTTTACGAATCAACAGTGGACTGTATCTGTGTGGTTAAGAGAAAAGAGAAAAGAGCCGAAGAGGAAGGATCTGAGGAAGAGGCTATATGTCTAGCAGAACTTGTGAATGTGCGAAAGTAGTCTTGTTCTGTCTGCTGGCTCTGCTAGGCCGTACCATGGTCAGGCAATGAGCGTAATGCGAATATTGGTAGCTTGATACGACAGGCAGGCACGTGCGCTCGGCGGAAGCACCATAGCTGCAATTTGCATCAGTTGCTTTGCATAGCGGCACACTATGTGCATATTTTCGAGGTTTGGTGAGGTAGGAGTCTGGTTGATGTCGAGTATTGGTTACTGTGTGGTTTGACACGAGTGGTTAGCAAGTTAGTCACGGGTAGTAACAACCTAGTTGTAGCGGAACGCGGAGAAACAGTACGAAGGGCTGTCATGTGTTTAGTTCTATTTCAAAGGTGTTGTCTACTTGATTGTGCGATACCCCATCCTAGACTTCGTGGTCAAGGCATTGTCTTAGATAGACATTGTTCTTGCCCCGCTACTAAGAGTGACAGGTAGCGGTAGTCGTGGCATCTGATTGACCTCCCGGCTTTTCTTTCGCTCCTCACCACTCAATTTTGTCCTAAATGTTGAGTGCCGCGTCGAAGTCCTATGCATATCGCTTGTCTCACTAGCCGCCTCAGACTCGTTCGAGTCCGACCGTCTCTTCAGCCACCGACTCGATATACTGGAGATTGTGGATCTCGCTACAGAGCGTGGAGGGCGAACGTTATGATGCGCATAGGCTCTTGCGTGGCCTGAACCTGTGCTGCTTTGGGAAAGGTTGCGCTGTAGATCTGCCTGACCAGGTGCATACCGCTCATCCAGTGCACTAGTCGAATCTGATCTAGAGCTTGCAGCACGAGACATTCGCAGGCCGAGTCCCAAAAGCGGCGCACCCCAGCGACGTATTGTAGAAGGTGCTTCGCTCCCTGCAGCATGTGATGAAGTTACCTCGGTGCCAGTGGAGTACCATCGTCTATCCAGGAGGGAAAAGTGACCACGGTTTCTTGCCTGCTCTGATACTTGCTGCTCATTCCTGACTTGATTTGAATTTTCCGAGCGATGACCAAAGATGATCCCGGTCTCCTGAGTGGTGGACGGACAGGCAGTAGGTAACCCTTTTTCGATGCTGGTCTGGCTGTTGAACGTGTTCGATCGACCATGGCATCCACCTCGATCACTCTGACATGCTTTGCGGCGCCGAACGAGGCGAAAGAGCAAGTACAAGGTCGTGAGGAGAGCGATCAAGGCGAAGACTGCAGCCAGCACGGTGCCTGCAGTGCCCAGAGGGCTTGAACCAGCTTTTGCTTCGAGGCTAGGATCTGCTTGGTTGACAGGCGTGGAATCTGACTGGTTCAAAGCTGAACCGCCCGTCTTGATCGGGATGAGTGCGTCTGTAGATGTGGTCGAGATGGCCAACGTAGATGTCGAGGTTATGAGAGTGGTCTGCGTGCCGCTGCTGGAGATCGAGCTTGAGGAGTAAATAGTTGACGCGGCTGCAGAGAGGAAAGGTGGCGCCGGCGGCGGCCGTTTCAGTTCGTGGTGGTCTTCATCATGGTGGTCGTCTTTACCGTGCTCGCTCTCATCGTCGCTGATGTCGCCCTCGTCTTCATCATCATGATCCAGTGGTGATGGAGGGGGAGAAGGCAATGGGAGACTTGTAGAGTACAGTACAGCAGGGAAGCCGGAGCTTGTTGGCAAGACCTCAGATGTCATAGCTTCAGAGCTTGCCTATTGGCTTCGTGTATGATATTGTGAAATACAAAAAAGTTCACGCTCGAATTCTTGAAGGAATCTTGCAACGGAGGGTTAGCTAAGACACGAATCAATCGTGCTGAAATCGTCGTGAGCATCGGCAGGAGCGAAGCAGGCCAGCTGCTTGAAAGAAGTACATCGAGAAGTTCCCAACATTGGACGTATCATATACCAGCGGCTTGCGTACGCATGGTGGTCGGAATTGAAGGCACATCGCTGCCGGCTTGTCGCAGCATAACACTTGGCAGGCCCAAGCATCGAAACTGCTTTTGTCTCGTGTTGCACACCTAGGCAAGAGTATACGTACACAGGCCTGGTTTGAGAATCTAGAAGACGGTCTTCCTTGGACCAGAATTCCAGAAAGACTTTGGTCCGACCCGAATCTGATGACAAGGAGCGAAGATGTGCGGAAGTTGTCGGTCTACCATCGTGATGATTGCTTGACTTCCACTGAAACGAGAGAGGGGCACTGTAGTGGTGTTACAGGATCCTCGTAGCCAGGCGGAAGCCAGATTTTGAAACGTGCCCGACGTGAATACTTGAAACTATTGCGAGTTTCTGATTAGTCAAGAGCGCTACTCTCACACGCATAGCTGGGTCAACCAAAGTATAAGGATTACACCAGGAAACGCAGGCTTCGAAGGAACCAAAACTGTGAGTTCATATGTCAACAAGATATGGTTTGGCTAATTTACAAAACATCTACACGCTAAATCACAAGCCGGCACTCAAATAAAGATATCTCACTCGTAAAACACAAGGCACCGGACCTCGATGCTTTGCCGGCCAGGCGCATCTGCTGGAGAGTTGGGGTCGACGAAAGCTGTGTGAGGTGTCTTACCAGCCAAACCCTGCACGCCTCCAACATCTTGACTCCGCGAATCGAAGCACTTGATGAACATAGCCTCCTCAGGTCGCATATCCTTCATGTAGAAGAATTTGTGGTGTTCGCTGGGAGCCACCCCAAATGTCTCACCCTTAATCTCGTAGCCTTCGTGTGAGTTCTCCTCTCTTGAGTTAACGGGCTTCTCTTTACCTCGGTCATCATTGTCGTCGCCTGTGCCACGCTTCGGGTAGAGCAAATCGACCTTGACAAAGTCCTCTGGCTTGGTACTTCTCCAGTCAACCACTGCAAGTGGGAAGTCAGATGCAGCGTGGGAGATCGGCCGCCAGACGTTAATGATCTGGTATCTCCCTTTAAGGAGCTCTTCTGCTTCTTCTGCTGGGACATGTCTCCGCACTCGCACCTCGGCGGCCCCTGGAGTTTGGTCTACGTGGACTTGCTGTACTGGCTGGCGCGGCGACGCTTTCTGGTTCCTTCTGATGGTATGGTCGAAGATGACGACCTTCTTGATACCAGGTAGCTTGTCACGCAGGAGCTGCTCTACCTCTTTATAATAGCCTTCCTGCACCTCCTTGTCGTCGGTGAAGGTCTTTTCCTTTGCAGGGTAATGGTAGACGCCAAACCCGGAGACGTCCGGACCGAACTCGTCCTCCTGCCCTCTAATGTTTTCGACGGAGTGCTGACGATCGGTATATTTGAATGACCGGCCACCATCATCAACTTTGCCCCACGGCTTTACAAATGGCTCAGAACTGTCGACATAGGACGCAGGGTCCATGTACTTGAAACTGGCGGTCGTCATAGTTGAAGCTGGTCGATAACCGTGTTTGCCTGCGAGTCGGGTCGTCGTTTGAGGTCTGACTGCTGCTCGAATTAAGGAGTAGGTCCCAGGTGCCACAAATCGCATGAATAGCAATGTGTAGCTGGCGTTAGAAGTGAATATAGCAAAAGATATGTAACAGAAGATGGATTGGACACTGGCTCGTCAGACAGCGGATCAATGTTTTATATCATCTACTCGTGCGGTAGAAGAAACTCTCCAATTCTAGCACTTACAAGAGTTGCATGAATTGCGTGATGCCATTTGCGATGCAGTGGCCTCGGAGGCAATGAAGAAATGACGTCTTGTCAGAGCAATTTTGGTGCAGGTTGACAAAGCGATGTCAATCCCGGAAATGCTTGATTGGCTGGCATCCTGAAAAGTTCTGGCGGCCCTGACAAACCTCTCTCGAAGTATTAGCTTAGCTTCTGCGAAGTCTGGGGTCTAGTGCTGCATAAGTGATCGATCGGTGCATGCATATCTTTATGACGGCAGGTCGCAGTGCTTCACATAAGGAAGGTGATAGGCTGCTGCGTCAAGTTACGTGAAGGGTCGAGGAGGAGATTGCTTGCGGTAATCCAGGTGAACTGTCCCAGTTGCAATCACGTGACCTTGAGTGCTGGTGACGAGGCTGGACCCTTCGGTATTCAGCCTCGTCTACTGTTATCAATAACGAACTCGTGTGGAAGGAGCACGGTGTATTTGATGGTACCCGCGAACAATGCCTACCTCATCCAATCATTAATACTTCTCCGTCCGTTCCCTCACCTCTATTCTGTTGTGGTTTGTGTTACTGCTCTGGTCATCTTCACTCAGGCTGCTCGTAGCACGCGGTCGGCGCGATGTCTACAACCAACATCAATAACTTGATCCTGGGTGACGACGACGACGAGGAGTCCGAGACAGAGTTCAATCCAGGCGCATATGGAGGCTCGGACGAGGAGCAATCAGACAACGAACACCGAGACACGAAAGACGGCATTGCACCCAAAGCAGAGAGAGAGCCAGCCGTCAATGGAGCCAATGACAGCAAACCAAGACCGCGAGATCCCCCGTCCGATGAACTGAAAGAGGAAGACGAAGATGAAGGCGACTTGGACAATGGAGAAGATGACGAAGGCGAGGGCGAAGACCTCGGAAATGGGGACGACGACGAGGAGGAGGATGAGGATGAAGACGAAGACGATGAGGATGCTGTCACAGGTCGACCAAGGAAGCGCAGGAGGCGAGGTCTGAACCAATTCATTGAAGAAGAAGCTGAAGTGGACGAGGACGATGACGAGCTAGAAGCAGACGAAGATGATGTTGCAGAGACCGGCTTCATCCAGGACACCCATCCCGACGACGACCTCGGCCCCGAAGCAGACCAAGATGACAGGAGACATCGAGAACTCGACCGTCAGCGCCAGATGGAGGCATCGCTCGACGCAGAGGCTGCTGCTCAGAGACTAAAAGAAAGATACGGCAGAAGGACAACCCAAGGTCTCGCTAAAGGTTCATTCGTGCCCCAAAATCTGCTCATGCCTAGTGTGGATGATCCTAGCATTTGGGGCTTCCAATGCAAGCCGGGCAAAGAAAGGGACGTTGTCATGGCCATAACCAAGAAAATCACGCAAAGAGTGAATGGTCGACCTCTCAAAATATGCTCGGCCTTCGAAAGAGGCGGCCCAGGCGCTCCCATGCAGGGCTTCATCTTTGTCGAAGCAAAGAGGAAAGCAGATGCTGAGGAAGCCTTGACTGGTATCGCCGATGTCTACGTACGCCGACAGAATCTGGTCCCCGTCAAAGAGATGCCGGATTTGCTGCGAGTCAAGAAGTCAAAGCCTCTAGAGATCGGCGCTTATGTCAGAATAAAGCGTGGTCCTTATGGAGGCGACCTGGGTATGGTCAACGAGTACGACGAGAATGGGCTTGATGTCGAGGTACGCCTGGTACCCCGTCTCGATTATGGCCTCAACGAAGACGCGAATAGGCCCGCCCAGGAGAAGCGAAAGCGTAATGCCTTCGCTCCTGCTCCCACGCCTGTGAATAGACCCCCGCAGCGGCTCTTCAACGAAAATGAGGCTAAGAAGAGGCATTCGCGACTCTTACAGAACATCAGCACCCTTACCGGCAGAAGATTCATCTACGATAAGAATACCTACGAAGATGGCTTTCTGCTCAAAAACTTCCGGAAGACTGCTCTTGAAACTGAGAAGGTAGATCCGAAGCTGGAGGAAATCACGAAGCTCACTAAGACCGCCGCTGACGGTTCTGAAACTCTTGACTTGGAAACGCTCGCACACAGTCTTAGGAATTCTGCTGCAGAGGGTGCCTACGTTCCTGGCGACGAGGTGGAAGTATATCAAGGAGAGCAGAGAGGCATCATCGGCAGGGTAGAAGGTGTCAACGGCACCATCCTGAGGATCAAAGTGTCACAAGGCGAACTTACCGGCCAGATCGTGGAGCAACCTGTTAAAGGTGTCCGAAAGCGATTCAAAGACGGCGATCATGTCAAAGTCATTGGCAGCAGTCGCTATAACGGCGAGGTCGGCATGGTCCTCCGAATCAAGGACGATCGAGTCACTGTCCTGACGGACACCAGCATGCAAGAGATTACGGTCTTCAGTAAGGATCTAAGAGAAGCAGCTGAAGCAGGTGGCAGTGACAACAAGTCGACTGGATTTGATGTACAAGATTTGGTGCAAATTAATGCTACCGAAGTTGGCATTGTCATCAAGGCCGATCAAGAGGCTGTCCGCATATTGGATGAGAACTCCTCCGTCATCACCCGTCTTCCGTCGCAATTGCAGCAAGTCGAAGTCAAGAAGAACGCAGTCGCTACCGATAGAAACGGTTCCGAAATCCGCGTTGGAGATATAGTGCGCGAGGCTCATGGCGAGAACAAATCAGGCCGCATCTTACACATACACCGAGCTCACGTCTTCGTCCATGACAGGCAGAAGATCGAAGATGCAGGTCTTTGGACGACACGCTGCATGAATGTGGTTACGATTGCCTCAAAAGCCAACATGACCCAGTCCTCCGGTCCCGACCTCACGAAAATGAACCCTGCCCTCGGAGGTCAAAACGGAGCGATGGCTCCACCACCTAAAACAGTCGGCCGTGACAGACTCATCGGTCAGCTCGTACACATCCGTAAAGGCCCTTACAAAGGCCACAAAGGACTGGTCAAAGACACCACTGCATCGAGTGCACGGATTGAGCTACAGTCGAAGAACAAGATCATCAACATCGAGAAGCAGGACCTTGCTGTTGTAGAGTATGTTGACCCCAAGCTCTTCATGCTCAAAATACTGACTCTTCTAGTAAAAACACAAACAAGACTATTGATTACAATACTTTTGCCAACTCACGAGGTCCGCCACGCGTAGGTGGTATCCCTGGTTCTCGAATACCAGATAGTGGCTTCTCAGGAGGTAGAACACCTGCTCTTGGCGATGCGGGCGGTCGGACTCCAGCCTGGGGTGCATCGTCTGCCCGAACTCCAGCATGGTCAGGCGCTGGCGGGGGCATGGACTCTGGCCGTACACCAGCCTGGAAGCCTTCTTCCGGAGCTCAAACATCTTATGGGGGCACCGGCGGCATGACATCTTATGGCGGAGCTGGAAACTACGGCACTTCTGGCGGCAGGACACCAGCTTGGAGCGCGAGTGCAAGGACGCCATATGGTGGTAGCGATGGCTTTGCCTCTGCTGGCTCGGGCTACGATGCATTCGCAACTGGCTCGCGGACACCGTATGGCAGCGCAGGCATCTCGCGTACTCCGGCGTGGGGTGGTCCAAACAGCACTGCAACGACAGCGCCTACGCCAGCAGCAAGACCATATGATGCTCCTACACCTGCCATCTCGGCGCCTACACCAGGAGGGTTTGACAACAACGATGGCAGCTATACAGCCTATGGGGCTAGTGCTCCGACGCCAGGCGCCGGATTTGGGGCCGGAGCTATGGATGCACCTACCCCTGGGTATACTCCTGGATTTGCCAAAGGAAGCAACAGGGAGGAGCTGAAGTATAACAGGTTGACTGCGCCAGCGGCAGCTGCTACACCAGCAGCTGGTGGATACGATGCGCCAACACCCGCAGCTGGCGGTCCTAGGTACGCCGAGGATGATGACGATGAATAGTGGTTCGATTTCGATTTCGCTTGTGGGAAAGGCGCGCTTTGAGACTTGCAGACTCCTGACACGTGATGGGAACGGCAGGTTTGCTCGAGACAAGAGAACCCGCATTACAAACATCAATTCCTGTAGAACACCACAAGACCGCTAAGTATGCGAGTGCTGGCACCGATTCAAAAGCATAATATGGGTGCCCTGATCATTGTCTACGTCATCCAAATTCTTTCTCGTTCGCCTTCAACGTTTACGGTGTGACAACACACCACGAATAGAGTGCTTCGAGCAACAGTATCGCAGGAATCACATTGCAGCGTAGACTGATCATAGCACGGCGTTCCCCAAGCGCAAAACATCGATTTCCACGAGGATCACAGGGTAAACCTCTTAGCGGTCATCTACCGCCATGGACTCAGCACCACCCCAAACACAAACAAATGGCGGACCGCGCTCAGCAGACGAGCTACCGCCCGAAGCGATCGCGTTTGCAAGCAAAATGTTCGACGCAGCACGTAAGGGCGACGAGCTGAGCGTGGCATTGCTCACGCAAGCACTCCAGCGGGGTCTACCAGCGAACTTGACGAATGACAAGGGCGATAGTCTAGTAAGTCGCTTTACGACATAGTGAGCCTCTATAAAGCATACGATCCTAGACTGTTGTCCAGTACGCCAAGATGGCCGTCACAACCTCGCTCGCCCGGCAGTCGTCACTGGCATGAATATACGGGAACACAACTGACGACACGCCAGATTATGCTCGCGTCCTATCACGGCCACACGAATTTGGTACGACTACTACTTCGGCACAACGCAGATCCCAATCGCCTCAACGACAGGGGTCAATCACCGCTCGCGGGCGTCGTTTTTAAGAACGAGCGGGAGTGCATCGAAGCGCTGTTGGCGGGAGGCGCAGATCCAGAAATGGGAGAGCCCAGCGCGCTGGACGCCTGCAGAATCTTCAAGCAGGAGGAATTCGAGGGTATGTTCAAGGAGCATATAGAGAAGTTGAGGGGAACAGGTGCCAGGGCGGTTGATGGCGGCTTGTGACGAGTTTCTTGGCTGCCTGGAGAGGGCGTGCTCTGCTAGATGTGAAACTACACGCTGGACGTAGTCAAAGGCACATCAGCGTTCTCATGGGAAATGTTGAGAATATTCTTTGCTATGGATATCGATGGGGGTTTTGTACGACTCTGAACCCATGACGGAATTCGTCTTTCTCGGCAATCAGTTACCAAGGGACTTTGCAGATTTGTTGTTACACTTTGTTCCGAAAAAGCATTCACCGCTTGTTACGTGCGAGATGAACCTGCAAAGACGGAACTGATGTTTTCTGCAGGCGGCACATGCTGGCTGTTGGCAAAGCTCCTTACGTGCTGAGTGTGACATTGCGATCACGGCCGATGAGCCTAACGTTGCGTTGTGCACATGGGGAACAAGATATCCTCGGCAGCTGAAGCGAAATATGGTGGCAGTGTAGTTGCATGTACCTGCGTCAAGCCGAAGCCAATTAACTAACTATCTTGGTGTTTTGACAAAGTCTTGACCAGAATCGTGGCCAAGCCTTTCTTTATTAAGGCCGAGGAAAGCCACATCGCGACCCCTACGAACCATGAGCGTCCAAGCGGGCATTACCAGGCAATATTCCCAGTGGAAACGTGCTTAATTTAGGTCCAAGAAATTTTTCTCGGCGCCGCCCAGATTGCGCTATCCGCTTCCGTAGATTCTTCGGCAGGTTACTCGTACCACTTGTTGTGTCTCACCAAAGTTCTCATCTCGGCAGCGACAAGCATTTTCTTCGTTGCCATAATGGAACAAATGGAAACTGACGTTGCAACAACCACTTCGCCTCTGCCGAAGGCTGGCGAAAAGCTTCAAACGACATTTTCTTAATCGATCACACCGAACGTTTCTCTTCATCCACCGTTGTCTCAATGATTCTCCATCGGAACACCACCAAGAGTATGGAGCACATCCTCTCAGGTGGAAAAAGGTCCCATCTCCTTCAAATGATTCGAGCTTTTGATGATCTTTTCTTGTTTCGTGCTTATCTTTGCCTGTTTCCACATGCTGCATGCGTGTCGTCCACCTGTTCCTTTGTTCGTGGACGTTGCTACATAATCAGACTCACAGACCATCTGACGATCCTTGTCTATCACACTACCTACCCAACCTCGAACACAACCTCTAGCTCGTTTTGTGTGCCTCAAGCCGGACGTCTGCTCCCAGTCTCAGCACATCAAGTTTTCGAATCAGTTCTATCAGTCAATCACCATAAATACGGATCTTGTGCTTACGTGGGCACCTGTAATAAGCCTTCCCAACGTTCCGAGCGTTGTTACTCCACCTTCACGTCAGTCGTGGTTATACATCCCGCATAGGGCGAAGCTCGGTCCTGCTGCACAACATATCTCGAGCAGCTCAGCGTCTCGGATTCACTTGTCCTACCGGTCTTGTCGTACAAGGTCAAGGATTTCGGCTGCGCTGTCTATCTCTCGACCTTCCACCGTCATCCCGGCCCACACTCATATCAGCAGGGTCCCATTTTACTCAAGCACGATTTGCTTGCAACCTACCATTCCGCAGGACTTTTGGGGAAGAGCACGTATTCAGCTTTAGAACCACAGCAGTGTCAGGCAGTTCACTTCGTTGGCGTGATCCCAACTGTGTATCCAGACCAGTCCAGAATCTGCCCCACATCGAGATATTTCTTGATAGCTTAGCACGTCACTCGCTTCATCTTATAACACTTCAAATTTAGCGGGCAATTGAGCCTCACCTCTCCAGGAGACACGTCGAACACTCTCATCAAGAGAACGTTCCTTGAACAGCACATCTGCAGCAAGATGCCTCAATCGTTTGCAGACTACGACAATCAATACCTCTCGCCATCAAGCCGGCGGAAAGGTATCAACTTCCTCCCCATTTCGAAATCTGCTCGCCAGTCACGTCATCAGCACGATCCAATTTCTTCAGCTCCAATACGCCCTTCACCGCTGCACAATGAAGTGGCTACTCACAGCCAAAAGCATCGCCGACACGAAAGCTCAGCTTCAGCCAATACTTCGGCAGCAACGTCGAGATCTTCTACCGCAACCTCGACGGCCTCACACCCTTCACATGGTGCGATTTCTATCAGAGAAGCTTCTTTGAAAGCTCAGGAGATACGACCTACGGCGGACGTGGCTGAATGGGCACACCAGATGCATCTGACACAAGGGCGATCTTATTGGTGGTGTCAAGGCTGCTTCCCAAGGGAAGTCATCGAGCCCTCACAAATTCCCCAAGCAGTTGAGAAGGCCATGACTGGGCGAAGAGTGAGATTCAATGAGCCTAGCCACTGCTACGACGTATGATTCGAGGTACAACCTTGCGGAACTTCGACTTATCCAGGAAATGTTGGCGATCTCATTCATACTTGTTTTCATTGATAGATTGTTACATATGGTCACGACGACACAGGGTTGAGCTTAGCGAGGCGTTGATCGGTTTTTTGTTTACAGCACAGTCCTCTAATGCACTTTTACACTATCTTTAGATAGGCTATGGTCAATATCTCACTTGCGTTGAGCGATCTGACACTTTACAAAAGCGATATGTAGGCAGCAATGGCATGTCTCTGCTTATATGACCATTAAATGGCACCACGAGAGGCAATCCGCCTATTCTTCCACGCTTTGCGAAGCTCCATGTCGACCTCAGTACAGACTCAGATACCTGCGTGACTTCGATGTAGCACCCTGATGATGTCGGAGTGTGCGCAGATCATCCCCACGTGCCTGATCATGCTAAGCTAGTACACGTCACTCCGACAATGCAGATCAGTTCTGACGCGAACCACTTGCGACGCGTGCTTTTGAATTACTATTTGTCCATCTAGGTCGCAATTCCTTGACCAAAACGCGGTATTGCATCTATCGCATCGATCAGCCTACGTTCTATATTCAGCTTGTTGATCTGATCGACTGTTCGTTAAGAAGAATCAAAGCAAATATGCCTCCGAAAAGAAAAGTCCCTGCGCGAAGGGCATCGACGGGTAAGAAAGTCTCAATAGGTGGTAGCACCATCATACCGACGGCAGCGAGCAAACCTTCAGGTCGTCCTAGGAGAGAGACTGCTGTTGATGTCAACTACAAATTGACACCTTCCCGTGCCCCCAATGGGTCTCCCAAGAAACTGGCTAAATCTTCTCAAGATGTCCCAGCTCCCAAAGCTACAGGCAGTCCTCTCGCAGAAACTCCGAAGCGACGAGGCAGACCTCCCAAGGCTGCTGTAAGCGGCGACACGTCTCTAGAAGCCGCTGCTGCCTCACCTAAGCCTATTAAGGCCGCCCGTGGCCGACCTAAGAAGGTAGACGCGACTCAAATCGTTGCAGCACTTACTCCGGCGTCGGCAAAGCGACAAAGAGATAACGAGGAGCCCCAAGATCTGCCTCCCAAGAAACGAGGACGGCCGTCAAAGGCAGGTGCTACGCTTGTTGAAGCTCCTAAGAAGAGAGGCCGGCCTGCAAATACAGATGCCAACCCTGCCGTGAAAAAGACCATCAAGCCACATACAGCGAAGGTACAGAAGGAGCAACCAAATAAAGCTGCTCTCAGAACCAAAGCAGCCACCCAGCCCAAGTCTATCTCAAAGACTGCAGCAAAGCCGGTCGCCAAAAGAGGTCGACCTGCTGGAAGCACTAACAAGTCAGCCACGGAAAAGGCTCCAACAACGAAAAGCACTACAACGACAGCGAAGAGAGGTCCCAAGTCGAAGATCTCTAAGGACGGTACTGAGACCGAGGCGGAGGACTTTGTCGAAGGCTTGACCCAAGATGATGAGCAGGATGTTGACGACCTGCAATATTGGTTGATGAAAGCTGAGCCAAATACACGAATCGAGAAGGGTGTCGATGTTGCATATCCGATTGACAAGCTCGCTGAGGCCACTGAACCTGAGCCATGGGATGGTAAGTCGAAGCCACCAACTCTGCTATACTCATACTAATCATCACAGGTGTCCGAAATCCAGTTGCTCGAAACAACATGCGAGCTATGCGAAAAGGTGATCTAGCCTTCTTCTACCATTCCAACTGCGATGTTCCTGGCATTGTCGGCGTTATGCGTGTTGCGGAGGAGCACGATCTCGATGAGTCGGCCTTTGACCCAGCTCATCCATACTTCGACGAGAAATCCGACCGAAGCAAGCCAAAGTGGGATTGTGTCAAAGTCGAGTTTGTGAAGAAGTTCAACGACATCATCACACTTAGAGAACTTAAGAGCACTCTTGAATTGTCTGATATGCAAGTTGTCCAGAAGGCCTTCGGTCGGCTTAGCGTCCAGAAGGTAACGCCCACACAGTGGAAGTTTGTCCTTAAGATGGCAAATGAGCCAGAAGATTTGGGTGTTACAAGTCCAGTCAGTGGCTACGAAGCCGACACGAATGGCGAGACCGACAAGGAGGCAGTGGAGGATAGTGTAGCAGCTGATGAAATAGCAGCTGATAAGATAGCCGCCTATGGGAGCCCTGATGAAGCTTCAGAGGACGTCATGGACGAGGAGGAGGCTGCCGAGCATATCGCTGCTTATGGTCCGGATGATCTCACTGACGATGTGGTCGAGGATGGAGACGTTGCCAACATTCAGCCGAAGGTAAACGGTCATTCTACTTCTGTTCATGATCTGGTTACCACAGATTGAATGGACATTCTAGACGGGGATGAGGCATCACTCTCGCGCAACGATGCCTAGGAATCAGACGTCGACTACTTTGCATCTGTGGGCTTACCATCCCGACTTACTTAACGACAACACAAGCCTTGAAAGCTACCATGAACTTACATTCGACCCTGTACAGAAAATGTGTGCCAAAGGGCCAGCGTCTGCCATTCCTCTAGCAAGCGATTCCAGCCTCGACTTGCAGAGCGAATAAGAGAGCGCAGTCGTGAAGGAATTTTACGGCACCGTCTGCTTTGCAGTTTCAAAGGCGAATTTACGGGATGAGAAACAAGCAAAGAAGACTGGGCCAATACATTGCATTCATTTCTCATGTCTTCTACTTTGGCCTTAACGCATACATCTTGACAGGATATAAGTCTTTCGGAAAGCCGCTTTGCGCCTCCATCTTGACGATCTTTAATCCCGCCTCCTCAAATAAGTGCTTGAATTTCTGATCAGATCTGGTTACCGAAGAGTCTACATCATCGAAAATATCCTCACCCCATGCGTCTGTGCTCAGGTTTTCCTTTACCATTATCCAGCCCTGGGCTTCGCCTTCTACCTCATTTTGAACGTCATACCCAGCTAACGCCCGGGCCGCCCTTTTCAGGAACTCTACAGCCTGCTTGTCTGCAAGGTGACCTAGGCACCACTGTATCCAGATCAGATCGTAGCTCTTATCTGCTGAAGGCGACCATGATTCAAGGCCGCAATTGAATATCTCACCCACGCGTCCTTGGTCCGGTGAAGTCTGCAATTGGCCCAGAACATCCGTGAACTTCGTCACCGGTTCCACGATGTCGACCGTCTCAGCTACATACAGGAGCAAACCAGACGTTATTCTCCCGATGCCAGCGCCACAGTCAACCGCCAATCTCATCTTGTTGTTGTTGGCATCCCTAATCGGCGTCGCTGGTGCTTTCCCTGAGGGTGATCTCGATCCATGCGCGCTGGTAGTATCATGTTTTGGACTTGATGTGTTCGTCGGCAATGAGCTGGATACCCGTGATATCCTCCTGACTTTAGCTATGAAGTTCTTGGAACCTTGGAGGTCGATGCGTGAGAGTTGTGGATAGCCTCCTAGCATGCCGTTTACGTCTGCTGACTGTGAGGACCAGTATGAGATCTGGTCTGCGTGGGAGATCTGGGAGTCGAGGCTGGGCAGGGAGTTGCCGAGATCTGCATCTGGCAGAGAATTTTCTGAGGGTGTTGCCATGTCTTGTGGTTGACTCTAGTGACTAAGTCAAAGGCGTAGACAATGGCTGGTTGTGTGGAGGTGTAGTATCAATATCGGTCTGATGAGGGATTGTCTTCGCCGTCTAGCAGTCTTCTACGATACTTCCAATGTGGAACCTTTCCGAGTCGTACAAGCACCGTACGAGCCTATGCGATCTGCCCCTTAATATGCTTTTGCCTTACACCAAGCGGACAATTAGCGTATTGCCTTCCGTGACAAAACCGCCTGAAGACGATGTTCCATGCACGACTTGGCAGAGTGATGGTCGGAGACACTTGCCATACTTGGGTTGCATGTGGGCGGACGAGGCTCAAGTTTGCACGATTTGCTAAGGGAACCAAGTTCAATGTGGCAGGTCCACCCTTATCGTGGCCGCCCCTCCTATCGGAGCTTCGCGTTCTCTTGATTACCGTCTCCCTCTACGCGTCTGGGACAGGTAATACAGTCCGGGGAGGGGCAATGATATAAGAATTTGGAGGCCCTCAACTTCATGCTACCAAGGTCATACTTAGCCTTTCCGGTCCTGAGACAGTTCCGACCTTCACCTTGGGCGCGGAAATTGATTCGGACATTCACCACTCATAAGATATCATACAGCAGACAAACTCTTCCTACCACTCAGTCTATTCCGAATACCTTGCGAACTTACAGTACTTTGAAGACCCCAACAATCATGGCAGATCTAAAGGTCGACCTTACGGCTCCAAATGGCAGGAAGATCACCCTGCCTACCGGCATCTTCATCAACAATGAATTCGTCAAAGGCAACGGCGGAACCATAACAAGCATAAACCCCACGGATGAATCTGAGATCGCGACCGTATCTGCAGCTTCAGCAGACGATGTTGACGCAGCAGTTAAGGCAGCCCGGAAAGCCTTCAACGACCCTTCATGGCGAGAGCTACCCGGCACCGATCGCGGCCGCATCATGTACAAATGGGCGGATCTGCTAGAGGCGAATAAGGAGACTCTTGCTACGCTCGAAACGTGGGACAACGGCAAGCCATATCAAGTCGCGCTAAATGAAGACCTCGGTGAAGTCATTATGTGCATCCGATACTACGCTGGTTGGGCAGACAAGCTCCATGGGCAGACCATCCCGACAACACCTGGAATGAAGTTCGCCTACACGTTGAAACAACCAATCGGCGTCTGTGGACAAATTATCCCTTGGAACTACCCACTTGCAATGGCAGCCTGGAAGCTTGGTCCCGCTCTCGCATGTGGAAATACAGTCGTCATGAAGCCCGCAGAACAGACACCACTATCCATCCTCTTTGCAGCTCAATTCATCAAGGAAGCCGGCTTCCCACCAGGCGTCATCAACATCGTCAACGGCTACGGCAAAGAAGCCGGCCATGCCCTCGCTTCGCACCTAGATGTGGACAAAATTGCCTTCACCGGCTCAACAGCAACCGGCAAAGCAATCATGAAAACCGCCTCAGTCAACATGAAGAACATAACCCTCGAAACAGGGGGCAAATCCCCGCTCCTCGTCTTCGACGATTGCGACCTCGAACAAGCAGCGAAATGGTCACACCTAGGCATCATGTCCAACCAGGGCCAGATCTGCACCGCCACATCCCGCGTCCTAGTCCAAGAAACAATCATGGACAAATTCCTCGAGAAATTCAAGGAGGTCATTAAATCCACCTCCAAAGTCGGCGACCCTTTCGCAGACGACACCTACCAAGGCCCCCAGGTCACTAAGCAGCAGTACGAGCGCGTGCTAAGCTACATCGAAGCTGGCAAGGCAGACGGCGCAACACTCGCCACAGGCGGCACCCCACACAAGAACGTCGGCGACGGCAAAGGCTTCTTCATCGAGCCCACCGTCTTCACCGGGGTAACGGAGCAAATGCGCGTGTACCAAGAAGAAGTCTTCGGCCCGTTCTGTGTCGTCGCAAGCTTCAAGACGGAAGAAGAAGCGATCAGGATGGCGAACAACACGACGTATGGACTTGGCAGCGCTGTTTTCACGCAGAACCTGGAGAGGGCGCATCGGGTAGCGGAGAAAATCGAGGCTGGCATGGTGTGGATTAACAGTAGTCAGGATAGCGATGTACGCGTGCCGTTTGGTGGGGTGAAGCAGAGCGGGATTGGGAGGGAGCTTGGCGAGGCGGGGTTGGCAGCGTATAGTCAGACGAAGGCTGTGCATGTTAATGTAGGGTTGAAGTTGTAAGTGAGAAATCGTGGCGCATGGGCGCTGTACGTAGTCCAGCAGGGTAGGCTCTGATCTGACTCAAACTTGTCCACTTCATCCACCGCAATGCTTCGACTTCCTCTTGCGCCGGTGTGCTTTCAAGGTTCACTTTTAGCCCCACTGCAGAGAGAACCGATAGACCATGACCGCTCGGACCACAAGTCTCGTTCAGAAGTCGACGCAATACAACCTCGACAACGAACGCACTCTGAGGACGGCAGAGACTGTTGGTGGAACGATGGAGACCATGAGTACATGTATGTCTGCGTTTCTGCACAATCAAGTAACCCCACCAGATGAAGCGCCTAGGTCCTCGACGACCGGGCAAGTACACCAACACTCGTCCTTGAAAAGGATCAAGAACCCAGTGTCGTGGAGCTCATGGTGAGGGCCTATGGAAGAAGTATTTTACGCAAACGCAAGCAATCGACGTACTGCAACCGCAATGGTGGTGTTATCCACTGTGGGGTGTACTGGTATCTTGCATCGCGTGCGGCGCCATCATAATTCGGAAATGGAAGCCTCCCGCGTCGGCATGGCAGTGATGCACATAAGAAGGTACTGAGACGCAGTCGTCACTTATTCGCAGAGCAGCTTGCATGATCAAGCCGGCTCAGCATGCCAACGAAGTACGTACTGCAGGCAC